>JAESGM010000015.1_pt1 | contig 684025 bp, 634 predicted proteins | sample 9269721 | NCBI WGS metagenome assembly JAESGM01 (sample SAMN15720920, study PRJNA650825) | algae metagenome | isolation source: Komarekiella atlantica HA4396-MV6 and co-occurring heterotrophs from... | place: USA: Theobald House, Kauai, HI | collected 2009-07-29 | reverse complement strand
TCAATCAACACACGCACTTACAAGATGCCTCGCATGTGCGCTCTGAGAAAGGATTATGGTTACACTGCTGGGGCAAAATCGCTTCTGCTTTATTTCTTATCGTTTTCTACCCTTGATTCACATATATACTTGGCGTGTACAGTAAAAATAGATTATTTTGCTGAATCTTAACCCAATCTGTTTGTTCATGATTACATCCACATCGCACGTTTCGGCGCATAAAATGGATCCGATAGCAAATCCGGATGCCCAGGTAATTCACGGAGAAGCCCGTTTTACCATTCTGATGCCCCAGATGATTCGCATGGAATGGTCGCCCGACGCAGTTTTCGAAGACAACGCTTCGTTCATATTCATCAACCGCAATGTGCCTGTTCCGCCTTACTCTATGCACGAGGAAGACGGCTGGCTGATCATCCGTACCGAAAAACTAACCTTGCGTTACAAGCTTGATTCGGGGGCATTTACCGAACAGAACCTGAATGTGTCATTTGAACTGGATGGCAAAACCATTGCCTGGCAACCCGGCATGGAAGATACCGGAAACCTGCGCGGAACCAACCGTACGCTGGACCGGGCTGAAGGATTTGTCGAGATTGAACCCGGTATTCTCTCACGTAATGGCTGGACGATCATTGACGATTCGGAACGGCCGCTGCTGGCCGAAGACGGTGACTGGGCCTGGGTGAAAGCCCGCGCGAACCGCAACCGGCAGGACTGGTACTTCCTGGGTTATGGACGCAACTACAAGCAAGCTCTGTATGATTACACGCAGGTGGCGGGCAAAATACCCATGCCGCCCCGGTATGTGTTCGGTTTCTGGTGGTCACGTTATTGGCCCTATACCGAAGAAGAAATGCGCCATCTGGTCGAAGAGTTCCGTATCCACAATGTACCGCTGGATGTGCTGGTGGTAGATATGGACTGGCACACAACTTTTTTGAAAGACTGGTGGAAGAAAGAAAAGGACCAGGCTGGTGAACGCAAAGGCTGGACGGGTTTTACCTGGAATAAAAACCTGTTTCCAAGCCCCAAAGCCTTTCTGAACTGGACCCGCAAGAAAGACATCAAGGTGACGCTGAACCTGCACCCGGCATCCGGCATTCAACCCCACGAAGAGGTGTATCCGCAGGTAGCCGAAGCCATGGGAATTGATCCTTCTACCGAACAATATGTTCCGTTTGATATTGTAAACAAGAAATTTGCCGAAGCGTACCTGGACCTGGTATTGCGACCGTTGGAAAACGATGGAGTGGACTTCTGGTGGCTTGACTGGCAGCAGTGGAGCACCACGACTATCCCTGGCATGAGCCCGACCATGTGGCTCAATTATGTGCACTACACCGATATGGAGCGGCAGGGCAAGGTGCGTCCGTTGATTTTTCACCGGTGGGGCGGGTTGGGTAACCACCGTTATCCCATCGGATTTTCGGGTGACTCGGTGTGCGTATGGAAATCGCTGGATTTTCAGCCGTATTTCACGGCCACCGCGGCCAACGTTGGCTGTGCCTACTGGAGCCACGACATTGGTGGCCACATGCCGGGGCCGATTTCTCCCGAACTCTTCCTGCGGTGGTTGCAGTTTGGGGCATTTAGTCCGGTGCTGCGTACGCACACATCCAAAAACGCCAATGCCGAACGGCGCATCTGGGCGTATCCGCACGACTACTTCCTGATGATGCGTGAAGTGATCCTGCTGCGTTATGCGTTGATTCCGTACATCTATACCGAAGCCCGCAAAACCTACGAAACGGGCGTTGCCTTCATGCGTCCGATGTATTACGATTATCCGGAAGTGGAGGAAGCCTATGCCTTTACGCAACAGTATATGTTTGGGGATGAGATGATTGTGGCACCGGTTACCGAATCCATTTCGGATTATAACCGACTGGCCAGGCAGAAAACCTGGCTGCCCGAAGGAACCTGGGTCGAATGGCATAGCGGCCAGTATTTTGTGGGGCCTAAAGTGGTGGAACGTTTCTATGACCTGGACGAGATTCCGTTGTTTGTAAGAGCCGGAGCCATTCTGCCCATGATGGACACCCAAATAGTAGCCCCCGTGGCTGAAAAACCTCTCGATCACCTGGTGCTGACGGTGTTGCCTGCCCGGCAAGGAGCTACCCGTCTCTATGAAGATGAAAACAATACCAATGGGTATCTGGAGGAACAATTTGCGTGGACGCCCATTTCGCAGTTTATGCCAGACGATGACACGCTCGTCATCCGGATTGCTCCTGTGGAAGGAAGCTACCCGGGTATGGTGCATCAACGTAGTTATCAGGTGCGGGTACGGGGCATTTTGCCTCCCGCAGCCATTGTCTGCAACGGAACCGACGTTCAGTACGTACTCCGCGATGAGGAAACCTATGATTTTCACTGGCAATACGAAGGCAACCAGATCATGACTATTATCAATCTGGGTAAGATGTCGGTACACGAACCCATTGAACTTACTCTCAAGCTTCAGCCCATTGACAACCTGGATTTACTCAATGGTGTGCAGGGTAAAATTTCACGATTGAAGAAGGTAATGCACCTGTTGAACAAATACGCAACCAAAACCAAAGACTGGTCGCCCGACTTTCTGGTGGAGGCGGCGCAGGCAGGCAACCGCATGACACTCCGCCCGGATACGGTATTGGAAGAGTTGCGCAAAATTGAAGACATTGTGCCACGTGTCATCAAAGAAATCTATCCGGTGGAAGGCGACAGCGGTGCGGAGAAACTGGCAGTACTGCAACTCAAAACCTTGCTCAAGGATGACTCCGGCTTGTTTGCCGCCCGAAAATAAAGGTAGTAGGTTTATGAACACAAAAGTAATAGTATTTTTCATACCCGGGGCGGCTGTACAACAGCCGCCTTTTTTGTCTTCCGGCGGGGTGGTTTTTTACTTCTGAATGTATTGTTTCTGCCGATTGTCGTATCGTGGCATAAGATTCCTGGTGAAAATTGTGTAGAATAAGAACGGATTTGTAAATTGGTACTGCCGTCCTGACCATCTTTTCCTTTTATCATGAGAATCCTTCCCTTTGGGTTTGTTTGTGCTCTGGCATTGCCGCTGCTAGCACAATCAGGCAAAAACAATCGGATCTATGGAAGTATTACTGAACAAAGCAGTGGCCACAAACCCATTGCCAACGTGCGGGTCAAAAGTGCTTTTGCCAATCCGGTGTACAGTGGTAACGACGGCAAATATGTGCTCACATTTCAGGAACTGGAACCTGGTGAAAATGTGATCATTGAGGTACAGAAAGACGGCTGGGAAGTGGTGAATGACAAAGAACTCCAGACGTTGATTCCCGAAAACGCTTCGGCGAAGCTGCTGAAAATTATTCTATGCAAGGCCGGCCAACTGGCCGAAAGCCGATTGAAGTATTACAATATATCCAAAGCGTACATTACCCGTCGGTATGAAGAAAAAATTGCCGTTCTCAACAAACAGGCAGACGATTGGGAAAAACAGGCTGCGTTGCTGGATGAAGAACGTCGCCGTTTGTTGCAGCAGGCCCGTGAACTGGCCGAACAATACAGCCGCATCGACTTCGACGACATTGCGCCGCTGCAAAGGCAGGCATTCGGACTGTTTCAGCAAGGCAAAATCAAGGAAGCCATTCAGGTACTCGAAAGTGTTGATTCCCGCAAAGAAATTGGCCGTATACAAAAGGAAAAACAGAAATGGCAGGCTCTCAAAGATACCGCCCAGCTTGCCATGGCCCGCGCCGACAGTTCGTTGCAGCTCCAGGTAAAAAAACTCATCTTCCAAGCTGAATTATATAGCCAGAATTACCAGTTCAAAGAAGCCGAAACAAGTTACCAATTAGCTGCCCAGACCGATACGGTAACCAATGAACCGGCTTTTCAACTGGCTGCGTTTTACTACACGCAAAATGAACACGAAAAGTCCATTCGCTGGTACAAGCGGGCGTTGCAACTGACGCAAACCGGTTATCAGGCAGCCCGTATCCAGAACAACCTGGGTATTCTGTACAAGTCAAGCCATGAGTTTGCCCTGGCTGATTCGGCCTATCGGCAGGCGTTGCGATTATATGCCCCCATGGCTAGACAAAAGGCTGCTGTCTACGAAGCGGACATCGCTACTACCTATAATAACCTGGGGACGTTGTATCAGCACCAGAATAAGTTTGCCCAGGCTGAACGTGAGTTCAACAAAGCCCTCGAAATATCGGAACAACTGACCCAGCACAACGCGGCTGTGTATGAACCGGATGTGGCGTTGACACTGAATAACCTGGGAGTGTTGTACCAGTCAGTATATGCGTTTGACAAATCAGAAAAAGCTTACCAACGGGCTTTGGAAATCCGCGAACGGCTGAGCAGGCAGACTCCAATGGTGCACGAGCCACACTTGGCCACTGTCCTGGGCAACCTGGGCAATCTGTACCATTCGACCAATGCGTTTGATTTGTCGGAAAAGGTGTACCTGCGAGCTTTGGAAATCAACGGACGGTTGGCGGAAGCCAACCCCGCCTTGTACGAACCGGATATTGCCCTGATACAAAACAACCTGGGCAATCTTTACCGGGACAAGAATGACTATAGCCGGGCTTTGGCCGCCTCGCAGAAGGCTTTGGAAGTAGAAGAACGGCTGGCCCAAAAAAATCCGGCGGTTTATGAAACCGATGTGGCGATGACCCTTAACAATCTGGGAGTTATACACAAGGCTTTGCAGCAATTCCCGCAGGCAGAGGCCATGTACCAACGCGCACTGACCATCCGGGAGCGGCTGGCAAAAAAACATCCGGAGATACACCTGCCCTTTGTCGCCATGATCGAAAACAACCTTTCGGCGTTGTACCTTTCCGAAAAGAAATATGACAAGGCGGAAGCAGCCCAGAAAAAAGCATTGGTATTGTACAGCCATCTTTCCAAAACACATCCGGCCCTGTATGAGCCGGACATTGCCTTGACGTATCATAACATGGGCGTACTCTATCAGGCTACCCAAAACCTGGCCGAAGCGGAAAAAGTACTACGCAAGGCACTGGAAATCCGGGAGCGGCTGGCCAAGACAGATCCGGATACATATCAGCCAGACGTAGCCTTGAGCCAGAATAACCTGGGCAATCTTTACCGGACCCGAAAAGATTTTCGGGCGGCGGAGGTGCTGTATACGAAAGCGCTGGCCAGCCAGGAAAATCTTGTTCAAAAGCACCCGGATGTATACGAACTGGAATATTGCCGTACCCTTACCATGCTTTGTCTGTTGTATGAAGAAGAGAAAGAAGCCAATCCGCAAAAGAAGGGAATCGGGTCGCCGCAGAAGTATGTAGACAAACTGCTGGTGATCTCTCAAAAATACCTGGATCATCCGCTGGGCAAGCAAATGAACGAGTATGCGAATTACCTGAATGATGCACTGAAAGAACAAAAAACGGGTAACCATGAATAAAACAACACATGATTGATCGCAACTTCTTGTGAGGCAGCTGCCGGCCAAAAAATAGTATCTTCTCAAAACGCAAAACTTCTTTTTCGTAAAACTGCAACAGGCTCTTCGTATGTCAGCAAAATCATTGTTCAAAACCACCGGAAAAGTACTGTTAACCACAGGGGCGGCCTGTACTACCGCCTACCTGGCCACGCCCATGATTACCGGGGCACTCATCGGTGTGGCGGGTGGTATTGCCGGTAGCCTGGCAAGCAATTACATTGACCGGATGATCGAAGGGAACGAAATCCAGAAAGCCTTGCTGAAAACGCATCCTTCGGAGCTGAATCATCACTTGCAGAAAACGTTGCTGAAAGCGATTCACTGGGCCTTGGACAACATTCAGGTATTGTATACCGAACAACTCGCCATTCCCAAGCAGCAAGCCGACACCCGCAAAATCATCAAAGAATTAAAAACGGATGTTGAAACATTGCTCTCTGAAGATACACACGAAGAAAAAGATATTGTGGCAATGGTCGATACCCCGCTGCCTTCGCTGGATGAGTTGAGCCGCAAAGTGGGTATTGAACTAAAAGAGCTTCCGGTTATTAATCCGGATTTGCCGTTCGGTGATTTTTTCAGCAAAAATTTTATCCCGCAATTGCAACTTTGTTATGCGGAAGAGTTAAAGAATCCGAACAACCACGAAGCCTGGGTGGCTTACCAGCGGATGATGATGAAAGATATGAAAACCGGTCTTCAGCAGACAATCGACCTGAACCGGCAACTCAGCGAAAAGATCGACCAGCTTCCCGCTGTATCAACGCCATTTCCAACGTTTTCCAAACAACAGGTTGCTGATTTGCAGCAACTGCTGGATACACTGAATCACACCGAGGTCAGATTGGATTCGCATTTTCAGAAAGCCTTGGACAATCTGGTTGTGGATCTATCAGGAAAAATGGATCAGGTGCTGCAAACCTCACTGGCTACCCAACGGGAAGTGATCCGCACCCGTGAGAAAATGGACGAAACACAAACCATCGTCCGGACATTTAACCGGACGTTACGCGAAAACTGGGTATCCAAATACCAGGTTGCTCTACTGATTACGGCAGGTGTGGTACTGATAGCCCTGGTTGGCTTTGTTGTATATCACCGAAACCAGCCTTTTGACAGCACCGTGGTTCTAAAGAAAACAACTACCGTATCAAGTTCCTATCCGGCATTTACCCAAGGCGACCTATCCATCTGGCTGGGTGCCAACGAAGAAAAACGACCTATCGCTCTCCAAACGGAAGCGCTGTTCAAACACATTCCGGCGGCGTTTGAAGGCAAATCGGTAGCAGTTGCCTTGCAGTCCAGTTACTGGAAGCTAGCTGCGGATTCGGTGTTGCTGACCGATAACCTGATGCTGACAATCGTGCCCAATGGTACTTTGGGTACAATTACCGGCAATATAAAAACGCAGGAAGGCAATCCCATTGCTTACGTATCGGTAACCGTTGATAGTGACACTACCTTCCAGTCCAATGCCCAGGGGCTGTTTAAGATTGGTTTGCCGCATGGCATGCAAAAAGAGAATTACCGACTGACTTTCGCGAAAGGCGGCTACCAATCGCATACTGAATTCTATTACCCCAAATCGGGTAACATTGATGTGCGTTTGAAAAAATGATCCGGTTTTTACTTTTGCCGGGATAGTATTTGCTACTCAGAGACCCGCTGAAAAATAGCACCCTTTACAAGGCCAAAACCTTTCGGTTGTCTTATCTTTGCCGGTCCTTGGTATCTTAATTTCTGACAGCTTTGCATTACTTGCCGCAGTGCCTTCGAGCCTTTTTTCTGTTTTTTTACCTCTGTCTGAGTTTTGTTGCAAATGCACAGAATGCAGACATTGATTTGCTCAAACACATTAACCTGAACCGGAATACCCGGTTGGATCCGGCTTTCCGTTTCGTTACGAATTCGGTTACACCCTTAAGTCTTGCGCTACCGGTTGGCATGATCGGAACAGGAATGCTCTCCCATGACAAAGCGTTGAGAAACAAAGGCTATGAAATGGGAGCAGCGGTGGCATCGGCTTTTGTAGTCAGTCGCATTCTGAAATACACCATCAACCGTCCCCGGCCCTACGTAACCTATCCCGTGCTTGATAACGTGGTTTCGGAGACCGACCCTTCGTTCCCTTCCGGACACACCACTGCTGCCTTTGCAACGGCAACGACTCTTGCCATTCATTTTCCAAAGTGGTACGTGATTGTACCGGCCTATGTGTGGGCGGCTGGTGCGGGCTATTCGCGAATGCACTTGGGTGTGCATTATCCGTCCGACGTGTTGGCGGGTGCCGTCACCGGTGCTGGTAGTGCCTACCTGACGCACAAAGCCAACCAGTGGCTTCAGCGCCGGAAAAAGCAAAAACAATAACAGTGTAATATTTGTCCGGTGATTGGTTTGGGCAGTTTTTGGAATGTTTGGTTCTTGCGTAAACTTCAACTTCTACCACATGTTCTGGAAAAAGAATAAAGAGCCTAAGTGCCCCATTACCCCAGATGACAAAGAATGGATTGAAAACAATCTGGATTGGATAAACCAGCGTTTGATTGACATTGCAGAATATCCCACCATTTTACCGACTAAAGTTTTTTTTGATCGGAAGTTTACAGGAACGGAAGACGATGCCTATTATACACTGGCACGAATAGGGGAGTTGTGTAACCTGAATGTCGATCATATTCAGTTAGATTTTATGCACGATCAGATAGATTTCGGGAACGGAATCATGACTGCTGTGGACAAAGACTCAAGAGGCGTAGGAGGGCTCTACTTCGGTGACGAAGATGGTGAAGCCATTGTGATTTCGAGAGAACAGCTACGGAATCCGGTTGCGTTAATTGCTGTAATGGCTCATGAACTCAGCCATCATCTCCTAATTGGCAAACATGATGTGGGCTATTCTGATGAAAATGAAAACGAGTTTCTGACAGATCTGACTGCCATTGCCTATGGATTCGGTGTATTTTTGAGCAATAATTCGATAGTGTACAATACCGGCTGGCGGGGTGCCTCCGGCTCTTCCGGCTGGAGCATTGGCAAGCAAGGTTATTTGCCTCCGCAAGTGATTGCCTATGCGATGGCTGTGATTCAATATTTCAAAGGCGAGATACAAAACGACCCGCCTTGGATGGAATACCTGGATAAGACTACACGCAAGTATTTGATACAAAGTTTGGAGTATGTGCGCATCCATCCGCCTTCACCTACAGGTCGGATGAACTGGTAAAACAAAAGGAATGCCTTCGTTAGTATAGCTTTTGTTGAATGGGTTTTTATTTTTTTACAGATACTATTTTGTCTAGTAATAACCCTTCTTTCAAGGCATAGGTCGAAGTACGAATTTGCGAAATAGTATATTTTTTCAGGACAAAATCGATCAGGCAGCAGGCCACTACAATCATATCTACCCGTAGCGGAATCATACCCGGAAGAGCCAGCCGTTCGTCGTGATTTTTCGAAATCAGATTCTGAAACAAATCCTGAAAGTCAGCCACCGACAGATAGTAGGATGTATGCGCCGCCAGATCAAAACGGGACGAACTGATCAAGGCATTCATTTCCACCAGCGTGTCGAACGTGCCCGACGAACCTACCAGTGTTTTGGGATGGTATTGATGAATAGCATTGGTCAGGGGCAGCAGCTGTTCGTTGAGGAAATCGTACAGGCGCTGCATGCTTTGTGGTGAAATAGGATCCGACTGCATAAACTTGTCCATCAGCCGCTGACCGCCGATCTCAAAGCTTTGCTTCCAGTAGATTTTTTCAGCGTTGCAGATGATAAACTCCACGCTTCCACCGCCAATATCGATGATCAGGTTGGGTTCGGTGCCCAAATCCAATGCCGCCCGCACTCCTTTGTAAATGAGTTCCGCCTCCCGCTCCCCTGAAATAGTCTCGACCCGAATGCCCGTCGTCTCGGTGATCTTCTGTACAAACTCGCCGCCGTTGCTGGCATTACGGATGGCCGAAGTGCCCGTTGCCAGAATAGTATCGGCTGCGATGCCAAAACCGGCCTCTATCTTTTCCCTATATGCCTGCATGATTTGTACCCCCCGATCAAATGCTTCCGGTGCAATCACTCCTTTGCTGATGCCGCCCTGACCGATACGGGCTGGCTGCTTCTCTTCGTGCAAGGGAATGATTGTAAAATCATCGGTAATGTCAGCTACCAGCAGGTGAAAGGTATTGGTTCCGAGATCAATGACAGCTACGCGATTCATAGTTTTGTTTAGGTTGTTTCCGATGAAAAGTTGTATTTTGGGCGGGAAAATACGGATTTTTCAACTAGTATCTCCAAAAATAATGTTTGGTTGGCGCAAGGTTGAGCCCTGCACCCGTCAGATTCGTTCAATTCAATCGTAATTTGTACTTCGTAACTCATATTTCAGAATGACTCATCAGAACAAACTACAGACCTTAGAAACCAAAAACCAGGAAGCACTGTTGGGAGGCGGCCAGAAACGCATCGATGCCCAGCACAAAAAAGGAAAACTCACGGCGCGCGAACGGGTGGCCTTGCTGCTTGACGACGGCTCATTTGAAGAAATAGGCAAATTGGTCACGCACCGCAGCACCGACTTCGGGCTTGACAAAGAACAATACCCGGGCGATGGAGTCGTAACCGGCTACGGAACCGTGGCGGGGCGCCTGGTGTATGTATTTGCGCAGGATTTTACCGTATTTGGCGGTGCGTTATCGGAAACGCACGCCGAAAAAATCTGCAAGATCATGGACCTGGCCATGCAAAATGGCGCACCGGTGATCGGCCTGAACGATTCGGGCGGAGCACGTATCCAGGAAGGCGTGTTGTCACTGGCCGGTTACGCGGATATTTTTTACCGCAACACATTGGCATCGGGTGTCATACCGCAGATTTCGGCAGTGATGGGTCCCTGTGCCGGTGGCGCGGTGTATTCACCTGCCATCACCGATTTTATCCTGATGGTTGAAAACACATCGTACATGTTTGTAACGGGCCCCAACGTAGTCAAAACCGTTACCCACGAGGAAGTGACCTCCGAAGAGTTGGGCGGAGCCAGTACCCACAGCACCAAAAGTGGGGTAACGCATTTTGCGTGTGCCAACGAGCTGGAGTGCATCCAGTACATCAAAAAGCTGCTCAGTTACATTCCGCAAAACTGCGAAGACGAGCTGCTGCGGCTGCCTTACGAAAGCACAGATAATGAATCCCGTCCGACGTTAAACGACATCGTTCCCGAAAACCCGAATCAGCCGTACGACATCCGGGAAGTGATTGAAGGCATCATCGACGAAGGCAGCTTTTTCGAAGTACACAAAAACTTTGCGGACAACATTGTGGTAGGCTTCGCCCGGCTGGCTGGCCGTAGCATTGGCATTGTGGGTAACCAGCCGGCTGTGCTGGCGGGTGTACTCGACATCCACGCCAGTACCAAAGCGGCGCGTTTTGTTCGTTTTTGCGACTGCTTCAATGTACCGCTGCTGGTGCTGGAAGACGTGCCCGGCTTTTTGCCCGGTACCGATCAGGAATGGAACGGCATCATTACCAACGGAGCCAAACTGTTGTATGCCTTCTGCGAAGCAACCGTACCGCGCGTAACGGTGATTACCCGCAAGGCATACGGTGGTGCTTACGATGTGATGAACTCCAAGCACATCGGTGCCGACATGAACTACGCCTGGCCCACTGCCGAAATCGCGGTGATGGGTGCCAAAGGCGCCGCTGAGATTATTTTCAAACGCGAAATTGCCGAATCGGCCAATCCGGAGGTAACGTTGCAGGAAAAAGTGACGGAATATACCGACAAGTTTGCCAATCCGTACCTGGCAGCGCAGCGCGGTTACATTGACGAAGTGATCCGGCCTGAGGAAACGCGTTTCAAACTGATACGGGCGTTTGCCATGCTCGAAAACAAAGTGGCCAAATTGCCCAAAAAGAAACACGGCAACATTCCGCTGTAGGATTCGGGATGTTAACGTTGCATATGCCAAGGGGTGGTTTTTGCTTTGGCAGAGATACTATTTTTTACAAACGCCATTTGTGGTTCTAACACTAGCTATACCTACTGTCTATGATTTTGTCATCCTTCATCTCATCGGTAACGGTCTTCGCCGATCGGGCCGCCATCACCCGTACGGGCTCTGCCGAGCTGGAAGCGGGCGAACAAACGCTTATCTTTGATGATCTGCCGGCCAGTATCGAGCAGAATAGCCTTCAGGTATCGGGTACCGGCAACGCCGTACTGGGCAATGTGCAGTTTCAGATTGCTTACGAAGAAACTCCTGAAGAAAACAAGAAAAGTTTGCTGGACGAAAAACAAAAGCTCGAAGATCACCGCCAGGATTTGGAAGACAGCATCCATCGGCTGGAGAAAGAAAAACAATTTCTGGATAACATCAGTACCAAAATCACTACGCCTGCTGAAGAAACCGATAAAACAGAACTGGATTCAGAGAAATGGCTGAAAATGATGGTGTTTTATAGCCAGCGCCTGGCAGAACTGGACAAAGAAATTCGCCAGACTGAACGTAAAAAGCGGCAACTCAACGATCAGATCAACAAGCTGAACTGGCAACTCCAGCAAAGTGGCAAGCATATCCAAAAGATTAAAAATCAGGTAGCTGTGCATGTCACCCTGTCGCAGGCGGGAAGTTTAACGCTGAATCTGACTTACATGGTTTCCGATGCGTCCTGGAAACCGGTATACGATTTGCGGGTTGCTTCTGAAAGCAAACAAATGTCCCTTGCCTACAATGCCCTCATTACCCAGACTACTGGCGAAACCTGGGGAAATGCCACGTTGAAACTGTCAACGGCTCGTCCGCAAGTGTCAGGCTATCAGCCGGAATTAACACCCTGGCGATTGAGCGTGTATGTACCCAAGCCTGCGCCTGTAGTAGTGGGTGGTGCAATGTCCAGCAAAAAGGAACTGTCCCGAAATATGTTTTCCGAAAATGCTCCGGCCATGTCACAGATGTTTGACGCCGAAGAGTCTTACGCCGCAACCGCGTCGCCAGAGCTGGAAACAACCGATGCCGTTGCCGAAACTGGAGCTACAGCCGTTTTGTTTGCCATTGCGGGTAAGCATACGGTTCAGCCTGACGGGTCGGAATACAAAGTAAATATCCTGAATCAGGACTTTTCGGCACACTTTCGCTATTCGACGGTTCCGAAACTTTCTCCGTTTGCGTACCTGAAAGCCAAAGTGACCAATCGTACTGAATTTCCGTTGCTGGCCGGAGAGGCCCATGTGTTTCTGGACAACCACTTCATTGCCAATACGTACCTGAAAACCGTAGCTCCTACCGAGGAATTCTGGACCTACCTGGGTATTGACGAAAGTATGAAAGTGGAGCACAAGTTTTTGAAAAAATACGAGAAAAAAGAAACCCAGCTTTTTGCCAAAAATCGCAAGGTGCTGGTATACGAATACCAGATTACCATCAAAAACCACAAGAAAACCCAGGAAGAAATAGTGGTGTGGGACCAACTGCCGATCTCAGGCAATGAGCAGATCAAAGTGCAACTTCTGGAGCCTGCCTTCAAAGAAAATTCGGATTCATTGAAAAAGAATGAACTGGAATACCTGGAGTGGTTTTTCAAACCCAACGCCGGTGAAGAAATTCTGATTCCGTTCAAGTTTACCGTAGAGTTTCCGCAAGACATACAGGTTTCCGGATTGGTATAAACAACGTGTTTTTCTGAAAATACTATCCCTCAAAAACCAAAAATCGACCAGTGGCTTTCCTGAAATGCCTAGTAAAAGAGGAACTAAATAATTCGGAAGCGACGTCGCGGCACATGGTGTTAGGGTAGATATTTATACTCTACATAAACCCTCTGTGCTCAATATCAGGAATTTAGATATATTTGCCGGTTCGTAAGAATTTGAAATCGTTTTTCATGAACCGTTTTGTTGTATATCTGTTACTGATGATGGCTGTTGGTACTGGGTGCCAATCCTCTGTGCCGCCGCAGGCTCAACAAGGATTGCTGGACCTGCGTCAATGGGATTTTGGTACAGATGGAGTTGTCAAGCTGAACGGGGAATGGAGTTTCATCTGGGTCACTACGCAGGTACTTCACCATCAGACAAAGGCAACGTATATATCCGTACCGGGTGCCTGGAACGGGCAAGCCGCTGGCAGTCAACGCATTCCCGGACAGGGGACGGGCATTTACCGCCTGCGTGTACTGACCAATCCGCGTTACAAAGGTACTATCCTGGGGTTGCGCCTGCCTGTTATTTCCACGGCTGCCAAAATTACCATCAACCAGGCTACCGTATTTTCGGCAGGTTCGCGAAGCGTGCCCGAATGCAAGCCGGACGTAGTTCCGTTCATGCTCAGCGATTCGGTGGCCGACATTACAGTTCTGGTACACAACTATCACCACGACAAGGGCGGTTTGCGTTATCCCATCCAGATGGGGCTGTTGTCGGATGTGCAGCAACTCCGCTACCAGTCTGTGGCGCGCCAGTTCTGGTTGTTGGGAGCCATTCTGGTGATGGCATTTTATCACTTGGGTTTGTTCTGGATACGCCGGGGCAACCGTGCTGCTCTCTACTTCTCTGTTTTCTGCTTCCTGATTGCCGTGCGCATTCTGGTGACCGGCGACTACATCATTCGCTATCTGTTGCCCATCGATTGGTTCACCATCAAACGGATCGAATACCTGGTGTTTTACCTGCCCTTTGTCGGATTCACGCTGTTCCTTCTGGAAATATTTCCTTCCATCACCTCCCCTAAAATTGCCAGGGCCATCATTGTGCTAACTGCCGGTTGCGTCGTTTTGGTTTTGGTTACACCGTCTGTGTTTTACACAAGCTTCATCGACTATTTTTACCCTGTGGGAACTGTCATGCTGGGGTATGGCCTCTACGTAGTGCTTCGGGCGGTTCGGCTGCATTCAACGGGGAGCATTGCCATCCTGATCGGATATCTGGGGGTTTTCCTGACGTATATCAACGATGTGTTTTATGTACGGGGATGGCTGCCTACTACCGAACTGATTGCTGTGGGACTGTTTTTTTTCATCTTGTGTCAGGCATTTCTGCTGCTGCAACGCTTTTCCAAAGCTTTTGCGGATGTGGAGGAAGCCAACAGCGAGCTATCGGCCAAGAATGCCATCATTGAAACCCAGAACGAAGAACTGCAACGGCTCAACGGTGAACTGGACAGTTTTGTCTACCGTACGTCACATGATTTGCGTGCACCCATTGCTTCGGTTATGGGGCTGATTTCGATTACAAAAGACGAAGAAGACTTGACAAAGATCCGGGAGTACCTGGGACTGAAAAACAAAACCTTGAAGAAACTTGACCGTACCATTCACGATATTCTGGATTATTCCAAAAACAAACGCCTGACCATTGAGCCAGAGCCGGTTGATTTTACTGCATTGGTAACCGAAGTGTTTGACAGTCACTTTTTTATGGAAAACGCCGATTGCATCGAAAAGACAATCGATTGCCAGGTAACGGGCACGTTTTATTCGGACCCGCGGCGGTTGGAAATGATTTTCAATAACCTGATTTCCAATGCAATCAAATACTATGATGCGCGCAAGCCAAACCCCTACATTCGGGTTGGGATTACAGCGGATGTCACACAGGCCGAAATCGTGCTTGCCGACAACGGACTGGGAATAGGGTCGGAGCATCATACCAAAATTTTTGATATGTTTTACCGTACCGGCGACCACGTCCAGAGTTCCGGCTTGGGATTGTATGTGGTCAAAGATGCTATTACCAAACTGGGCGGAACCATTACGCTGCAATCAACACTGGGCGAAGGTAGCACTTTCCGCATACGAATCCCTAATTTGGCCGCTGGCTGACAGGCACGCAGGTGCAGGTTTCCAAGCTTTTTGCATGAATACGCGGAGCCTTACCAAGCCCGTTTTTCGTTTCTAATGTCATAAATCAAGAAAATGCCGTACTTTTGGTTATGAAAAAGTTGAAAATCACGACGCAGGCGCGGGTGCTGTTTCTGACAATTTCCCTGTTTGCCTGTATGCTTTCCTGTTCACCCAAAAAAGATGTTCCCATGTTGGATGCCAATGACGAAAACCTGCTAAAAGAAGAAGTAAAAGACCATAAACTGACAATCTACCAAGTATTTACCCGGCTGTGGACTAACCCCAAAAGTGCCAATGTGAAATATGGAACGCTGGAGGAAAACGGCATAGGGAAATTCAACACCATCAACGAAAAGCTGCTGGGTAAAGTGAAGGAAATGGGCTTTAGTCACATCTGGTACACGGGTGTGATCGAGCACGCGACCATGACTGACTACACCCGTTACGGCATTCCGCTTGACGACGCGGATGTGGTAAAAGGCAGGGCCGGATCGCCGTATGCCATCAAGGATTATTACGATGTCAATCCGGATCTGGCCGAGGATGTGCCCAACCGGATGAAGGAATTCGAAGCACTGGTGGCCCGTACGCACAAAGCCGGTCTGAAAGTGCTGATTGACTTTGTACCCAACCACGTGGCCCGTACCTACCATTCCGATGCCAAACCTGCCGGAGTAAAAGACCTGGGCGAAGGCGACGACCGGTCGAAGATTTTTGCTCCCAACAACAACTTCTACTACTTGCCCGGAACCTCGTTTCGGGTGCCGCATGATTACCATCCGCTGGGTGATCTGCCGCATCCAACCAAAGACGGTCACTTTAACGAAACACCAGCCAAAGCCACGGGCAATGACCAGTTTACGCCGGGCCCGAGTGTGAACGACTGGTTCGAAACCATCAAGCTGAATTATGGAGTGGATATCGTCAACGGCCGTCAGAGGCACTTTGATCCGGTGCCTAACACGTGGGAAAAAATGCGTGACATTCTGGTTTTCTGGGCTGGCAAAGGTGTGGATGGGTTCCGGTGTGACATGGCCGAAATGGTTCCGGTGGAGTTTTGGGGATGGGTAATTCCGCAGGTACAGGACGTAAACAAAGATATTGTGTTCATTGCCGAGATCTACAATCCCAACGAATACCGAACCTACATTGAGAAAGGAAAATTCGACTATCTCTATGACAAGGTAGGCTTGTACGATACGCTACGGGCGGTGATTCAGCATGGTTCGTCGGCCAATACCATCTCGGTAAACTGGAAGCAGTTGCAGGGTATTAACAATCACATGCTGCGTTTCATGGAAAACCACGACGAACAACGGATTGCTTCCCGGTTTTTTGCCGACAAAGCGGAAAAGGGAGTTCCGGCCATGGTTGTCAGTGCCACACTGAATTCAGGACCGATAATGGTCTATTTCGGACAGGAAGTCGGGGAGCCGGCACTTGGCGAAGAAGGGTTTGGAGGTGACGATGGCCGCACGACTATTTTCGATTACTGGGCTGTGCCGCAATACCAGAACTGGATCAGCACTGATCGTTACGATGGGATACAGTTAAAACCGGAACAGCTTGTTTTACGAAAGCAATATTCACAACTGCTCAACTTCTGCCAGAAAAGTGAGGCCGTCCGCCAGGGAGGTCTGTACGATTTGCAGGCCATCAACAACGGTGGCAAAACGGCCGGTTATGATGAGCACAAGGTTTATAGCTACCTGCGGTTTACCGAAAATCAGAAGCTGCTCATTGTTGTAAGTTTTGAAGAAAGCCTGAAGCGTGAAATCAATGTGCGGATTCCGACCAATGCCTTTGCCGCTATGGGGCTGTCGACCAGTGGCAATTATGAACTCAAATGTATTTTGGGAAGTCACCAGTCGGTTCCGTTCAATGCCGCCAATGTGACCAATCCGCAAATTGAGTCGGCCGGCATCCCGCTGACGCTCCAGCCGCTGAGCGGGTATATTTTTGAAATCAACGAAGCCAACTAATAGTGTGCTTCAGTGACGCATTTTTGAGCAAAATAAAACCCTGCCTTTGCACCAAGGCGGGGTTTTTCATTTTTCAGAGATACTATTTTTGCTCTGGTAAGTCGGTTTCACAGGCGTCCTGTTGCTAATCCAAGGCTTTTAAAGTGCGGTTTTGGCCGGTTCATTCCACCACTCCTCATTCTGCCAAAAACTATCCCAGCCCAACTTCCGGTATTTAGGATTGATTTCTACACCTCTTCCGCCAATTTTAAAATCAGTCAACAGTGAATTAGCAATCATAAATATATCACTAGGCAGAAGAATGGGTTTGGTTTTGCCGGTTTTATAGTTAGCCCATTCTCCATCAAATAAAAAGCCTGCTCCTCTTGTTTTTCCTTTTTCCGAAAAGAACCACAAACGACTCGTTCGGTCAGTATAACTGGCGAAGTTTACATAAACCTTTCCCCTGAACACACCGGCATTTGAATAGGTGGAATCTTCTGTAAATTCAAATGTACCGGATGAGGCATACAATTGCGAAATCTTGCGTGCTTTTAGTTCTTTTTTACTGACAGATTTGTCATGTAATGGTTCTGCTTCATAAAGTGTGATTGTACCAGTAAACGGCTTAACATTCTTCTTGAAGCGGCTTTTGCCTTTGACATGGTAGACATTCGGCTTTTGAGCGTCTTTGGTCACAGAGGCAAAATACATCTCGATCCGGTAGTGGTCGGTGCCATAAAAGCCATTGTATACAACAGATTGGATTTCAGGTTGTTTCTCTCGGCTGAAGTCTTTCTTTTCGGTTTCTACTTCCATTGTTTCGATACGGATGCTATCATTATCATCATCAATATGTACAGTATCATTATGTACAGTGTCTTTCTCATTAACTCGTGTTACAGGTTCAACCGCTTCCTCCGCTTTCGCAACTTCCATTTCAACAAACCATATAGTAGCAGGAATATGAGTAGAAGAAAGATGAAGCGAATTGGAGGAAGTCCACAAACGGGATAAGTTGTATTGCGCAAATACTGTCTGTGATTCTTTGTCTAAAACGAGGGTATCTTCAATGGAGGATGTTAGGCTATGAAGTGTATCTGTCGATTTTTTCGGGAGTTGTAAGGGCGTAAAAGTGATTGTATCTGTCGTTGATTGATTACTATACGTAACCAATCCGCCTACCAGCAGTATAGCAACCAGGAAAAAGTAGGGGAGGTTTTTCATAGCCAGGCGATACTATTTGAAATCAAAGAAAGATACGGATTTTGTACATTTATTCAAACAAAACAGCCTGCTGATCAGCAGGCTGTTTTGTTTGAATTTCTTTGGTTACATTGTTGTTTTGGCAGGCTCGTTCCACCACTCATCGTTTTCCCAGAAGTTGTCCCAACCCAGCTTGCGATATTTGGGGTTGATTTCCACGTCACGTTCGCCAATGCTGAATTCTTTCAGGATGCTGTTGCCGATCATGAAAATATCCTTGGCCCAGATGATGGGTTTGGCTTTGCCGGTTTTGTAGCTGGTCCAGTCGCCGTCAAACAGGAAACCGGCACCCTGGGCATCGTCTGTTTCGGAGAAGTACCACAGTCGGTTGGTCTTGTCGTTGTTGATCGCAAAATCCATCGCGATTTTTCCTTGGAACACGCCCGAACCGCTATACGTAGAGTCTTCCTTAAACTGAAAAGTGCCTTTGGATGTGTAAACGCCCGCTACATTCATTTCCTTTAATTCTTCGGGTTTTATGTTCGGATCATGCAGCGTTTGTAACTCCTCAAGTACGATGGTTCCTTCAAAGGGCGTAATGTTTTTCTTGAAGCGGCTTTTGCCTTTGATATGGTAGACATTCGGTTTTTGGGCATCTTTGGTGATAGACGCGAAGTACATCTCAATCCGGTAATGATCAGTGCCGTAAAAGCCATTCATGACAGCTGTTTCGCTGTATTCCGGGTCGCCCATCCAGAGTTTGGACAGGTCGTTGTTGACGAATACTTCGTCATCTTTTTGCGGAGTCAACTGCACCGGTACTGTAGCGGCGTTTGGATCGCCCCGCAGCGTGTCAATGGCTTCTTTGTGGGTGCGTAATTGTGCCGAAGCCGTTTTTTCAGTTTTCTGCTGTCGGCTACAGGCCAGAAATCCGCCGATGCCAAGCGCAGCTGCCAGAAAGAAATAAGGGAGGTTTTTCATGGTGGAAAGATAGTATTTTGGGTGAATGTTTTTGTTAGGTAAATGATACAGAAAACTGATGTATGGATGCGGTTAAGAGTGTTTTTCCATAAAACGGCTATTCATGTAGGCGTTGACGAGCCGTTTGGCAAGGCCTTGGTAAATCAGGATTTCGGCGAGTAACAAATTGCCCGTCCACGAAAGCCAGGTGACCGTCAGGTACGTTTCGATAGGCCTGGTACCCAGAAAGTAGTACATCAGGTAGCTTTCGGTGCGTAGACTCACCGCTGCCAGTGTCACGGCAAAGCTGCGGATCATCCACTCGGTGTGTGAGGTATAGCGCCCCCGCATGATTTCCTGCCACGCTACAAACGTAGCCAGCCACCAAACCACGCATTGCATCGAAAACCCGACTTTGGCAGGAAGGCCGCCATTGGCAAAAAATGCCAGTATCAGTCCCGAAGGTGCCGCCAGAAAAAGAACCGAAAAAACGTACAACTTCCCCAAATTCCGATGAAACGCCGGACGCCACCGGAACACGGCCGGTATGAACTGCGGAATGCCACCGGCCATCACCCACACGCTGCTGGTAATGTGAATGTAAAAACCGGCCAGGAAGTACGGATTGTCCAATACCTGATCGGTTTTGGTGGAAAGAAAGTTGATGCCCCGCTCAAACGACAGGTAAGGCCATACCTTGGTAAGCATCAGGACCGAAAACGCAAAAACACCCGCCAGCAGCAACGCTCCCAGTATACTGAAAGGGGTAACAATCTTAGTGCGGTTCGGTAAAGTCTTCAATGGCAAGGTGGGTTACTAACGACAGTTGTTCGGCTTTTTTACGTACGTTACTTTTAGTACCTTTTGAAGCGATTTGGTAAGCATGCGAGCCGGTATCATATAATCTGAGTTCGTAACTTTTTTCTGAATAATCGTATGTCCGCATCGCCTGCTTGGAGTGTAATCGTCGGTTTCCGGTCGTTTGGACAAGCGTAAGTCTGCAATACGTGGGCATGGATTCCCATTTTCCTAGCTTGATACCCCATAATCCAATGTATAGTTTCAAACGCTTTTTTTCAAAATCGAGGATGATTCCTTCATGAACGGTAAGTAAAGTTAAACATAAAATGACAAATGAAAGGATAACCCAGTAGTTAGTACTAATGCTGATAAGAAATACACCAATGACACATACGACCAATTTAACTGGCAACGTCAACATGTGTAAGGAAGCTTGGTAACGGTTTGTCATAAACAGAAGAGCGATTTCAGAATGTTTATGCAACACAGCCCAAAAAGTAACCTGTCACCATATGCAGACAGTTTTTACTTTTTTCGGATACTATTTTTCTGTCCATTTCTGTGACTAGTTTTGTGAAAATAAACATACTACGACCCTAAATTCCTTTCCCATGTATACAGCCGACCAGCGTTTTGAAAATACCGATTTTACCGGACAAAGATTAAGTGGCAATGAATACGACGCTTGCACGTTTGTCAATTGCAACTTTGAATCCGCTGATTTGTCGGGCGTTACGTTTTTGGAATGCAAGCTAACCAGTTGTAACCTGAGTCTGGCAAAGCTGAAAAAGACGGCTCTGAAAGACGTTCGTTTTACCGATTGCAAGTTGCTGGGGCTTCACTTTGAAGACTGCCAGGAATTCTTGTTCTCGGTTAGTTTTGAAAAATGTGTGTTGAACCATTCTTCTTTTTATGGTTGGAAACTCAAAAAAACGGTTTTTCGAAATTCAAGCGTACAGGAAGTGGAATTTACCGGTGCCGATCTGAGCGAAGCCGTGTTTGACAACTGTGATCTGCTGCGGACGGCATTTGACAACACGATCCTGGAAAAAGCTGATTTCCGTACCGCTTTCCACTATTCCATTGACCCCGAACGCAACCGCATCCGGAAAGCTAAGTTCTCGTTGACGGGTATCGCGGGCCTGCTGGAAAAACACAACATTGAAATCGAGTAAACAGGCCGGTTTTGCTGTTGAAAAAGATACTATCGGACCAGCTGTGTGCAGGCCTTGGCAAACCGTTTTCCCATGGTTCGCTGCCCTTCCGAGTCAAAGTGGATTCTGTCCCCTTTGTCTGACAGGTCACTGGTGGAAATAATCCTGATATGGGCGTCTGTCGAGGCGTAAGCGTGCATCTGCTCGTTGATTTTCAGCCAGTCTTCTTTGTCTTCCGAGAAAGAGCCCAGTTCGCCCATGACAATGGGCAAGTTCGGATTGCCAGCGATTTCCCGGAAGGTACGGAATAGCTGTGTGAGACGGCTTTTGTACGGTGGGATGTCGGTTTCGTTGGCGTCCGATTCGCCCTGGTGCCAGAGAATCCCTTTGATCTGGCCGTATTCCCGGGCAATGGCTACTTTTTCGGTAAAGTTGGTAAGCAGTCGCACATCCCGGTGCACTGAGTCGCCCAGCCACTGACGGATCGAACTGCCGCCAACAGCAGTAGGAATGAGCAGAATCGTAATGCTATCCGGAACGTACGTAAGCATCTCTTTCCCAAACGATAAGCCGCAGTCCAGACCTGTCAGCGTAGGCTCATAGAAATGCAGCGGTTCTTTGGCCAGAATAAGTTTGCCTGATGAATTGATTGTGAGAATGCGTCGGTTGGAAATAGTATCCTCCGGTTGCACCAAACCCCGTCCGGCCATGTTCGATTGCCCGGCCATGAGGAATACCCAGGTCGTGCTTTTGTCAGGAAGCGGTTCGGGGACTTCTTCTGTTTTTGGAAAAAAACGGGTGCGTTCGTCATGTTCCTGAAATGTGCATGCCGCGACCGCCATAAGCAGAAAGAAGAGGAGTGAGTTTTTCATACGAATCGACTGGTTCCGATACGTATAGCCGGGTTTTATGTTTTTTTACTATAACTATTTCGGAAACTAGTCCATCTACGGGGCTGCTGGCTCGTTTTTGGCTCCCTTGATGACCAGCCAAAGGATGATGGCCACTTCGGCCAGCGAATATACCGGAGGAATAAAAGATTGATAGTCAGGGTAAAGAATGGCGGTAATGGTTTTGATAACGTATGTCGCGCCACCGAGGATGAGCAGAATACCTAATAAGCGAGGAATAAAACCGCTCCGATACACCAATATGCCGAATGGAACCAGCCAGAGGCCCCAGAACATTTCGGCAACCCGGATGCCGTAATTGTATATCTTGAGAAACAGCATCACAAAATCAGGTTTCTGGACGGCATCGACCGACTGTAGCAGTTCGCCTTTGGCAATCATCAGGGCGGTGATGTTGAAGGCTTCACCCAGGAATACAATCGGAACCGATACCGGCACCAGCGCAACCATCAGGCGGGCTTGCGGCTTGCTGACGGATTTGAGCAAGCGGTACAAGGCCAGCACCAGAAACACAAACAATACCTGGCTGATCAGGTTGCTGACAATACCTGAACGAAACACCCACTCATGGGCAAGCAGGTTGGCGGTAGTGGTGGCAGCATCGCCTTTGACATATACCTGCGAAGGGGCATACATAAGTCCATAAAAAGCCGTGATTGCCAGCGCCAGATACAACAAACCGGCGGTTCTTGCCATTTTTGCATTTGAATTCATAGAAAATGGGTGGTTTTCTGTTTGAAAAAGATACTATTGTGCTACAGAACGTGTAAGTTGGGTGCAGTTTGAACAGCTAATCTAAAAAATAGAAAATATATGGCTTGGCATTTGGTACTAATGGCAATTTTGTACACTCTGGCGGGTGTAATGCACTTTGTCAAGCCTCGCATGTATGAGTCGATCATGCCGCCGTATATTCCGGCGCACCGGCTCATGGTGTGGCTGAGCGGACTGGCGGAAGTTGTTTTGGGGATTGGTTTGCTGTTTCCGATAACACGGGCATGGGCAGCCTGGGGTGTTGTGGTATTACTGGTGGCCGTATTTCCTGCCAATGTATACATGGCCACCAGTCTTAAATTTCAGCGGATACCTGCCTGGGTTCGGTGGGTACGACTACCCTTGCAGGCTGTGCTTATTGTGTGGGCGTTGCGGTATACTACCTGATCTGCCTATGGCTTTGCATCCGTTTTTTCTTTGGTAAATTCGGTGCCATCGATTACTACTTTCTCCACATTGCCTTCGGTATCCAATACGAAGTTAGCTGTGCCTTTTCCATACCATTTTTTGTCGTACGGACCGCGGAAGGTATCGTAATGCCAGTGTGCCAGGGTAATTTTATTCAGTTCATTGACCGTTGCTACTAACTGATTATTGCTAACCGTGATTTGGACTTTGCCATACAGCGGATCAGTGTAGGTGCCTGCATACATCGCAAGTGACAGCGACGATTGTGTATTGAGTTTTCGTTTGCTCTCCTGTTCTTTTTCAACTGCTGCGCCAACTTCACTGAATTTTTGATACAACGATAGAAACTCCGCACTCCAGTCGCGGGTGCCGCCCAGGGCAAATAGGTCAAAGGCTTTGAACATCAGGGCGTGGCGTACTTCCACGTGATCGGAGTTGCCAAACACATAGACACCTAAACGTGCCTCGGGCAACTGACCGTGAATAGCAACGGTACCCGGCAGGCTGCCCGTGTGGTAATTGATCTTCTTTCCCTTGTAATCCTGCTGAAACCAGCCGAGGCCATAGGTGGTCCAGTTTGGTTTGGTGAGTTGCATGGTGGGATAAAACTGCGATTCGGGAACCATCACCTGCGGCTTGAAAAATTCGGTCCAGGTTTGCGGACTCACCAGCCGACCGCCAGCGTATTTGCTACTATCCAGCATACAAACGGCCCATTTGGCCATGTCATCGGCACACGACCACACACTGCCCGCTGGACCAATGGCATCGGCTTTCAGGTCTTCGATAACCATCAGGACGTTGTCCGCTTTGGCGTGCGGCTTGGTTCGGTTGGCATCGGTTACCTCCCGATAGTACGGTTGGGTACGGCTCATGCCCAATGGCTGAAAAATGCGTTGTTTCATGAATTCTCCCCACGGCTTTCCACTGACTTTTTCAATCACTTTGCCTGCCACCAGATAAAAAATATTCTGGTAGATAAAGCTGGAACGGAAGGAATAGGAGGGCTTGACCAACGCCATCTTCTGAAGAATCTGCTCGGGTGACAAATCGACGTCGCCCCACAGGAAATCGGCATTGCCCACGCCGGAATTGTGCGTAAACAAGTCGCGGATGGTCAGCTCTTTGGTAACATATGGGTCGTATACACGAAAGTCGGGCAGTTGTTTGATTACCGGATCATTCCAGTTCACCTTGCCTTCGTCTACCAGCATGCCCATAGCCGTCGCTGTCATGGCTTTGGTGGTAGAGGCGCAGGCGAATGATGTGTAAGCGTCAACGGGCTGGTTTTTGCCCATTTCGCGGGTGCCGTATCCCTTGGTGAAAATCACTTTTCCGTCTTTGACAACGGCGATGGCTAGCCCAGGTACCTGCCACTCGGCAACGGATTTCTGTACGTACGCATCAAATTCTTTGAGTGATTTGGAGGACTGGGCCAGCAGCGGCAAACAAACGAGCCAGCAAAGGAGGGGTAAGGATTTCTTCATAAACGGTTGGTGTGGTTGACAGAAACAATTGATTCCCAGACAAATTACATTTTTAGGATTGATAAACCAACAATTGTTAATCTGTGCCTGCATACCGTTCTTCCGGTAGGTTTTACTATAGGTGTTACTCCATACAACTACAAAAGAGGCAGGTTTTTACGTTTTCAACGATACTGTTTTTTGCCACAGATGTGAAAATAGTATCTCTGTAAAACCCAAAATCTGCCTCTTGCCATTGCCTGATCATTCTGTTTTCAGGCCCTGAATCGGATTGGCGCGAATAACTTTAACGATCTGAATGGAAAGGGTTGTCAGCACTACCAAAACCAGCAGGAAAACCGCAAGTAGTACACCCGCATAGGTAATAGGCACGTGGTATTCGTAGGTGCTGTCAAACAATACATTCATCAGAACATAGCTGAGAGGCGCTGCCAGCGAAAGGGTAATAGCCAATAATATCAGGTATTGCCGGGTCACATTATCGGCCAGGCTACGCACACTGGCACCCAGGATTTTCCGGATACTGAATTCCTTGATCCGACCGGCAATGTTGAGTTTTACCAATCCGTAAAGGCCCAGACTGGTCAGGACAACGGCGATGCAGGCAATGACAATCCAGAATCGGGAATGCGAAGCAATCTCCTGGTAATAATAATTCCATACGTCTTCCTGATATCCGCCTTCGAACGGCAGCTCCGGATAAAGTTGTGACCAGTGGCTCTGTACTGCCTGGTAGGTTTTGTGTTCTGTTCCGGGGCGTACGTGTATCGTCAGGTACCGGTAGGTTTCTTTTTCGGCTACTCTGAAAATGGTGGGATTTACTTTTGTAGAAAAATCATAGCTGTGAAAGTCTTTCACTATTCCCGCAATCTGGTAGGGGAGACCTTCAATCTTTACCACGGCACCAACCGGATTTTTCAACGCCAGCTTTTTGACAAAGAGATCATTGACCAGCAGCCGTTGTTTGTCGGTTTCGTAATCTTTCTTAAAGTCCTGACCTGTTGCCAGTTGCAAACCCATCGTTTGTACGTAACCGGGATCAACGGCGAGTTCATCCACCTCAAATGGCCGATTGGGCAAGTGGACAACGGTAGATGTGTGTTTTTTGCCAAGATGGTCACGGGCACCCGCCACTGAAACAACATCCGGATTCTGAAGCATCGCAGCTTTGAGTTTTTCAAAGGCGGTGTAGTCGGGCACCGATACATACAGCACCTGGTGTTGGGCGTAACCCCAGCTTCGGTTTGTCAGATAATTACTGTTTTGGGTAAACATAACGGCACAGGTAATCAGGAGACACGATAGAATCAACTGGATGCTTAAAAACAGCTTAGTCACGGGATTTTTCCGGCCAAACTTGACCGTTCCTTTCAGAATACCCACAATTTGAAAACCGGAGATATAAAGCGAAGGGTAAATGCCCGATAAGACTCCCGTTATCACCAGAATGACAGGCAGATACAACCAGAGCAATGGATCGGCTAGCCGGAAGTCCATGTCAAACGAACTATTGTATTCAAAAGCCGGAATGAAAACAAAAGCGCCGAGAACAATCCCAATGATGAGTGCAAAAAAGGTGGTTACCATATTTTCAGACAAAAACTGCACAATGACCACCCACCGCGTAGCTCCCATGGTTTTACGCACCCCGATTTCTTTCAGACGTTTGGCCGCCGACACAATGGCAATGTTGATGTAATTGAAACACGCCAACGCCAGCATAAATGCACCAATGACGCATAGAAATATTACCGCCTTGGCATTGCTCTCTGCTGAATCGCTTGAAATGTCATTACGGATACCGGCCGATCGGGTGTACAAAGTAGCCAATGGCTCAAAGGCAAAGGATGTGATGGCCCAATCTGCCGGAGCTGCTGCATTTTGCAGTGCCTTGTATCGGTTCATGTCCCGTGCAATGGTTTGTAAATCAGCTGGATTGTCAACCTGTATCAGCGTGGCGTTGACAAACGCATTCCAATCGTGTACATCATACGGTGCTTCGGCACTGCGCATGTTTTCAAAATTGACCAGGAAATGAAAGGCAATGGTACAGGCCTCGGGAAACTTTTGAGCAACACCTGCCACCCGAAATGCTTTGCTGCGACTTTTGTCAACGATGAGTTGGATTGTTTGTCCGACTGGATTGGATTCGCCAAAATACTTGACCGCCATGTCTTCGCTGAGAATAATGCTGTTCACATCTGCCAGCGATTTCGCGGTGCCCCATTTGAGCGGAAACGTAAACATTTCCAGAAAGGTAGGATCTACATAACGGATCGGTTCCTGAAAGACGTTGTCTTGGTATTTCACTACTGCCTTCCGGTCTTCAATACGGCACATTTTTTTGACCTGGGCAAAGTCTTTCTGTAACCGTTCGCCCAGTGGCCGGGGTGTCAGTCCGTATTGTTGTGATGACCCTTCACGGTTGGCAAAAAAAGTGGCCAGATACACTTCGTTTTTATGTTCGTGAAACTGATCGGTGCTGTACGTCCAGCGGGCAAAGCCATACATCAGTATGCTGATGCCAATGGCTATTGCCAGACCAAATAGGTTGATAAACGAATGAAAAGGGTTTTTCGACAATCCCCGAATGGATATTTTGAAGTAATTGCTGAACATGCCCAAATGCATTGCGGGTTGTCGGCTCGCTATTTTTTTCAGGAGTATGGGGCGGAGGAGTTTGAGCATTTCCCAGGTGTACATCCGGCGCGCCTGCCGGTGGGAATGCTGCGCCGCATAGTCATGGAATAACTCTTCCATGTCGCCTTCAATTTCTTCCAGGTATTCGTCTTTGACCAACAGGCGGAGCAGTCGCAGTGGCCATTGGGGTGGAGTAGGGGTTTCGGTTGGTTTCATAGTAGTAGCAGGGTTAACATATTTTTAAGTCGAAAGCCAGTGGCGGAATCGATTCCCACAACCGGGCTCTGATTTCTTTCATTTCGGTCAGAATCCGGTGGGCCTGCGGGGTGGCCGCGTAAATGCGTTTGCGTTTGCCACCTCGTTTCTGGGTGGCTTCGCCAAACTCAGACGTCAGAAATCCTTTTTCTTCCATTCGTTTCAAGGCCGACTGTATGGAGCCGACACTTAGTTTCTCCTTCAACCGCTCTTCCAGCTCCCGTTTGATTTCGACACCGTAAGCCTGGTCCTGCAAGGCGACCACGGTCAACAGTACTAGTTCTTCAAATTCTCCAAGCTTTGTTATTTTCATAAGTCAGATATGTTTCGTAATTGCAGTAAATATAGAAAAAGATTTTATTCGTGATTGCAGTTTATATGCTGTTTTACATTATTGAACAAAAAAACGGTTGTGCGGCAGATTTATCGGAGGAATGGGGTTTTGACTTTTGCGGAGATACTATTTTAACGGGATACCCATACTTTGAAAATCATCCCTACACGTTTCTGAAAGTCGGCCCAACTGATCTCCTGACGTGATGCATTGGCGGGCCAGGGGTCGCGCAAGATGACTTTGTCAGGAATGGTATTGTTGTAGGCATCAATGGAATAATAAATACCTGTAAGAACATATGCATGACCGGTACCACCTTGGGGATTGTTCAAGCCGACAATCAGCGGCCATTTGTAGGCAAGGTTTTGGGTGATTTCGTTAACATTATTAATGCCTGGCTGGCAATAAATATTGGATACCCCACCTTGCGAATTGGGAGCCCAGCCACTCAGTGCCACCATGATTTGCTGGGCTCCGGCAGGCCTGTCAATCAACTGGCCGTAAATGCGTTGTACAATCTGTTCTTGTGTGATATACAAGCCATGATAATTCAGTACCATTTGAACACAGGCAGCCCAGCACCAGTTGGCCTGTCGTTGCCGGCCGTCGCTATTGGTAGCCGCAAAGAACTCGAATTCATTGGAAGGAACACCCGCTCCGTAATAATTGGTACCGAGTTGCTGAATGCTTTGGCTATACGTAGCAGATGGCCACAGGACTACGGTAGCTATGATTCCCAGGAGCAGGTATTTTCTCATAAAACTTTAAAAAGTTAGCAGAAGGAGCTTGGAATACAGATTATGTGACTAAAAATACAAAAAGATATTGAACCAACAGGAATACAGAAGTGAAAATCGGGGAATGGCCGTGATTCTTTGAAGAGATTTGTTTGATCAGATTCCTCTGAATGAAGTTTGGATGTTTAGCTTTAAGGAGTGGTACTATTTTCTCGTATTTTCCGTCTATCCCAAATCGGGATTTTGGGTTTTGAAAAGATACTATTTTTTCTATATCTTTCTAATTCAGAACCTTATCTTCCAAACTCCATGAAACCTTCGCAAACCCATACCCGCCGCAACTTTCTTCAACTGGCTGGAAGCTCCAGTGCCATGCTGGTACTCGGTTTTTCACTGACCGACTGCACTCCCAAAGATGCCAAAGCGACGTCACTGACCAATCTCAGCGCCGATGCCGCCTCCGGCAAGGAGCTCAATCCTTTTATTATCATCACGTCGGATGGTAAGATTACGCTCATGGCCCACAAGCCCGAAATGGGACAGGGTACCTGGCAATCCATGCCGATGATTGTAGCGGAGGAGTTAGGCGTCACGCTTGATCAGGTGCAGATTCAGATGGCGAAGGTCGACAAGAAGTACGGTGACATGTCGGTTGGTGGGAGTTACAGCGTGCGGGGGTCATGGATGGATCTGCGCAAGGCCGGTGCCGCCGCCCGTGAAATGCTGACGCAGGCTGCGGCCAATACCTGGAAGGTGCCTGTTAGTGAATGTTCGGTAAAAGAAGGGGTTGTATATCATCAAGGTTCGGACAAAAAGATGACCTACGGGGAACTGGTCGATGCCGCTTCGAAGCTGGAAGTTCCCAAAGAACCCAAACTCAAAGATGCCAAAGATTTTACCCTGATCGGAAAACCCCTCCAGCGTCCTGATATTCCTTTGAAAGTCAACGGCACGGCGCAGTTTGGCATTGATGTCAAGATTCCGGGCATGTTGTACGTGTCGGTGCTGCGGTCACCGGTGTTTCATGGCAAGCCCAAAAGCATCGACGACAAAGCAACCAAGGCTATTGCGGGCGTGAAACAAGTGCTTCAGGCCGAACGAAAACTCAACAATCATAAACTGTATGGTGTGGCTGTATTGGCCGACAACTACTGGGCCGCGTTGCAAGGGAAAAAAGCCCTCAACGTAGAATGGGATGCACCCGCTGCCGACAAGGTGAGTACCGACAAACTGTACGCGCAGTTGCGGGAACTAGCCAAAACAGAAGGGCACGTGGCCAAGAAATCGGGTGACTTTCAGGGAGCTTTGGCCAAAGCCAGTCATAAAATGGAAGCGGTGTACGAATTGCCTTTTGCGGCGCATGCCCCCATGGAACCTCAAAACTGCGTGGCACATGTACAGGGCGGCAAGGCCGAAATATGGGCTCCCACCCAGATCCCGGACTCGGCACGGAAAGAAATGGCTGAGTACCTGAAAATACCGGAAGAAAATATCACATTTCATGTCACATTCCTGGGAGGTGGGTTTGGCCGTCGGCTTTTTGCGGATGCCATCATGGAAGCTGCTTACATTTCCCAACAAGCCAAGGCACCCGTCAAAGTGCTCTGGACCCGCGAAGATGACATGACCGGCGGGCCGTTTCGGCCGGGTACGGTAAGCAGCTTCAAAGCCGGACTGGACGCCACCGGGAAGCTGGTTGCTCTGCAACACAAGGTCGTGGCACCCTCCATCAACGACAATATGTTTGGCAGCAAAGATCCCAAACGCCGCGACGACGAAGGGGCCATGGAAGGCGTTCTGGAAAGTAGTTACGAAATCCCCAACTTCAGTTACCACAATATCTTTGCCGAAACTACCATTCCCATTGGCTGGTGGCGCGCAGTGTATTCGACTACCACTGCCTATGCCCACGAATGTTTCATGGATGAACTGGCCCACGCCGCTAAAAAAGATCCGCTGGATTTCCGGGTCAGTATGATTCAGAAAAACCTGCGGATGAAGAGTCTGTACAGCTTTCTGCGTGACAAAAGCGGTTGGGATAAGCCAATGCCCAAAGGTTGGGGCAAAGGCGTGGCCGCCTGGGAATTTTTCGCGGGTCGGGCCGGACATGTCGTGTATGTTTCCAAAAAGACGACAGGCGGGGTGCAGATTGAAAAGATTGTGGTCGCCATTGATTGCGGTACGGCCGTGAATCCGGACAATGTAAAAGCCCAGGTAGAAGGGGCTACGGTAATGGCACTCATGGCAGCCCTACGCGACTCGATTACGTTTCAGGATGGTGTGCCGCAGCAAACCAACTTTCACAACTATCGCATAATGCGCCTGAGCGAAACGCCACCCATTGAAGTGCACATTGTGCCCAGCGCCGAAAAGCCCGATGGGGTAGGCGAGCCCGGCCTGCCGCCTTTAGCTCCGGCATTAGCCAATGCTGTTTTTGCCGCTACCGGCAAACGCATGCGCAAACTTCCGTTTGATTTGGATACGGTATGATCCAACTTTATTGTCATCCTGAAAGGAACTCGTGACAAGCAGAGACATGTGGGGAGGTGGAATACTTAATAAGGCCAGATAAAATCCATTTTTGGATTTTGTTGCTTTATCAAATCTTCCTTTTCAACTCTACCCATCCATTTGATTTCTTTTCTCTGACCAATGCATCTTTAACAAACTGAAATGCTTCGTAGTAAAGAAGTTTGTAGCAATAGTATTTACCTGCAAAAGAAGACGGATTGCCACGGTTAGAACGATGTTCGGCTAATCGTTTTAATAGATCATTGGTGACACCTGTATTAAAGAGTGGTCTTGGTCGGATTGGTGACAATGTAAACATAGTAAGACATATTCCTTTATACGCTGTATTTTTATCTTGTGACTATTCTCTTGATACGGCTCTCTTTGTCACGAGTTCCTTTTCAGGATGACAATGGAAGTGAAGGATGAAGAAACATAAGAAATGACCCAATGAGGTTGCATTGAAATAGTATTTTTTCAAAACGAAAACCTCCTTCTTTCAAATGTTTCATTCAGACTAACTATTTGATTTCAAACCCACACTACAACCTATGAAAAAACGGAATGCAGAAATAATTCTTCTGCTTGGCTTTGTATTGCTTAAATTTATTCTACAATACCTGCTTGTTAATGACCTCTATGACCTGCACCGCGACGAATACCTGCACCTGGACCAAGCCGATCACCTGGCGGCAGGTTATGTTTCGGTACCGCCGTTTACGTCCTGGAATTCAGTGGTGATCCAGTTGCTGGGTGGATCTTCATTTTGGGTTCGGTTTTTTCCGGCATTGTATGGTGCCTTAACGCTGGTGGTAGTCTGGCAACTGGTAGGTGCCCTCAACGGTGGGTTATACGCCAAGGTTCTGGCCGCTTCGGCGTTGCTTCTTTCAGCGTTGTTGCGCATCAATATGCTTTACCAGCCCAATTCCTTTGATGTGTTATGCTGGACTCTGGTGTTTTACCTGACCATCCGATTTGTGCAAACGCAAGCGTCCAAGTGGTTGATACTGTTGGGATTGGTTGTAGGAATCGGAAGTTTAAATAAGTACAACCTGATCTTTTTGCTTATCGGATTATTGCCCGCACTGGCTTTATCACCTCACCGGACGGTTTTCCTGAACCGGTATTTTTATGTTGCCCTGCTAATTGCTCTGGTTCTGATTCTGCCCAATGTGATCTGGCAGTTTCAGAATGGACTGCCGGTGATTCATCACATGAGTTCATTGCAGGAAACCCAGCTCCAGAACATGAGTCGCCTCGATTTTCTCAAAGACCAGATTATCTTTTTCCTTGGTGCTTTTTATCTGATTCTGGCCGCTTTGGTAGCATTGGCTGTTTATGAACCTTTTAAGCCCTATCGGTTCGTGGGAGTGACATATCTGTTGGTGATCGTATTATACGTATGCCTGCGGGCCAAAGGCTACTATGCCATTGGTTTGTACCCGGTTTTGATCGGCTTTGGAAGTGTGTATTGGGAATATCTGTTTCGTACGGGCTGGAAGCGTTACCTGCGGCCGGTCTGGATTATCGGAATAGTGGCTGCCTTTGTTCCGGTGGTTACCGCGGTGTTTCCGGTGAAAACGCCTGTTCAGATTCATGCCAATGCGGCTCGATTCAAATCCTTAAACTTACTGAAATGGGAAGACGGCAAAGACCACACCTTGCCGCAGGATTTTGCGGATATGCTGGGCTGGAAAGAACTGGCCGACAAGGCGGCCCTGGCGTTTGCACAAGTTCCGGAGGCTGAAAAGCCGTATACACTCGTGCTTTGTGACAACTACGGCGAAACCGGAGCGGTCAATTACTATGCGCACGGCAGGCTAAACCCGGCTGTGTCGTTCAATGCCGATTACGTCCACTGGTTCCCGATGGATAAGCCTATCAAAAATGTGGTGCTGATCAAAGAAGCAGGCGAGGAGCCCCTTGAAGCATCCGAAAAATGGTTGTTTGATTCGGTTACCAGAATCGGAAGCATTGAAAATCCCTATGCCCGTGAATACGGTGCTTCGGTTTACCTGCTGACGGGAGCCCGGCCTGAACTGAAAGACTTGCTGCAAAAACGCATCTCCGAACTTACCACTCACTGAATAGGAGGTTTTCCTATCCAGTGAGGTACTGATTGGTTTTATAACAATGCCGCCCAACGCGGGGACAGGTTCTTAAAAGACGGACAATGACCCGGATACCTTCGGATACGTTCTCCGGAAAATCAGAGTTTGATGGAGTAACCCACACTCAGGTTGATGATCAGCGGTGTGAAGAAGATGCCAGGTCCGAGTTCTTCGATTTTCTCCTGCCGGTCTGTAAATTTGTTGGCATACGTAAAATCTTCTCCTTTCAGGCTGCTGTTTACATTTGGCCAGAAGCGGATGCTGGGTGCAAGTATAATGCCACTCAGAAAGTTGTTCTGCTTTTCAAATGGCCGGAAGAATCCATAAACACCCATGCCCAGTGAAAATGTTTGGTAAGAGGTAATGCGGTTGGGAGTTGTCTGCGCCTCATCCTCGTAATAAAATTCAAACCGGTGCCATTTGGGTTCTATGCGCACATTCAACCACTTGGTAAACCGGTAACCTACGCCAAAGCCGGTTGTGTAAGGCATGTGAATGGCCAGTTTCTGATCTTTCAGCTTGGTCGGCAACGTGGCGTTACCAAAATCAAGTGAAACCCCGTGGGAATAATCAACGATCCAACGCTTGTAAATCAGATTGCCTTCGATGTTAAACCCACGGGCCAGCAGCGGTTGGGTCAATCCGAACAGAACAGCTGCCCGTTTTTCCTGTTTCCAGTCGGTCGGGTTGTTTTGGGCATATGAAGCGGTGATGCTCACAAAGAATACCAGAAAAAGGATGCTGACGTTTGCAGTTTCAGTCTTGAGAAGTCTCATAATCGTTGATTGTTTACGTGTGAAAATTAGCGTTATTGAATCGGTTGGTGAGCCGTCAGGATTGGCGGATAAACCCGACTGACGATGCAAAAGTGGGGAATGGAGCCGCGGCAATCGCCTTAAACGATCGGATGAGACCTGTACATGATGGAATTGATCCAAAAGAAGAACGGATAACCGGAGATCGGGAAGAAACGAGGCTCAGGAAGATTGCCAATTCACAAGCGGAGGATGCAAAGCCCGGACCGGTGTGACCCGGTTCACCGACGCGGTTGCTTATCAGCCAGGTTTTGCAGCTGGTATTCCTTGGGCGAAAGTCCGGTTACTTGCTTGAACACCCGGTTCATTGACGCCTTTGAATTGAACCCGCTTTCCATACCCAGTGCGAGTATGGTAAAATGTTTCTGGGCCGGATCGGCCAGCAGTTTTTGCAGGTGCCGGACGCGGTATTCATTCACAAAATCATAAAAAGGCTTGTCTGCAAGGGCATTGAGGGTTTGCGACAGATTGTGCGTGGTTACCTGAAGCATCGCTGCCACTTCCTGCAATTGCAGTTTGGCTTCCAGGTAAGGCGATTGCTCGGCAAACAATGCCAGCAGCTTTTGGTAAATCTGTGTCTGCTCTTCGGCTGAAAGGGAAGAAGACTTGTATTTTTCCCTGGGCACGGATGCTGGTGCCGGCTCTGTTTCTATAGGGTTTCCAGAAGTGCCTTCCCGGTCCGATGAAGGTACCGGATTCTGCTTTCCGTAGTATTGGGCAATGCTGTATTGCCGGATGCCATGAAAGCTGACATAGAAAATGGACCCGACAACGCATATGCCCACAATGGAATAGGCAGCTTCTATGTTGATTGCCAGCAGATTTAAGTTGGAAATCAGAAAAACAAGCATGGAGATTGCCTGTACAACCAGATAGACAAGAGTGGTATTTCTAAGCCAATCCAGTTGTATCGGATCTGTGAACGAAAAACGGTCCTTGATTACATGGTCATACTGTCGCAACCGCTTCAGTAACCAGACGAGAATGACGATGAAATAAATCTGATGGCCTTTGTAAATGAACAGATAACTCAGGGGCGGATTGTTATATAATTTCAGAAGGCTGTCAGTGGTGTAGCTGTTCAGAAAAAACAGGTCGGCGATAAAGAAAAGGATACTGAAAACAAACGGGAGGAAAAACAGAAACCATCGCCCGCGGGTATGAATGGTTTCCTGCATGCTGTCGAGCACAAAGATGAAATAGACCGGAAAAATCAGGTAAGGGACTATGGTTTGCAGAAAGAAAAGTTGTACGGTAATCCCTTCCTTTACGCGCCAGTCGAGCAGCAGGAATGCACAAAGCAAGCCATTGATTGCTATCAGCAGATAATCACTGCGCTGAAGGCTCTTTTTTAAGAGAATAAAAAAGACAAACAGACCGGATATGGTTATACCAATAATATAGGGTACAGGCATTGGGATCTTCTACCTTGTGCGTTCAGGATATACTCCATCTATAATATAAACTTTTGAATTCCGGTGGTTGTTTGCAGAGATGCTGCTTAATCATCCAGTGGTTGTTGGCTAGTGGCAGTCATAACAACCATTAATAAATGCACCCGTGCCTTGGTGTCGGTGCCGCCCATACCAATGGTTTGCCTGTTCGTTCGGACAGGCGGCACTAAGGTTTTTGCTTTGAAACCGATACCATTTTCTCCGCTCCTGACAACCGCAGGTTCATTTTCCTAGTCAGGCGCTGTGTAACGCGAAGCTTCTTTCTTGACGATAAGCTGCTTGTCTGACTGCACCAGGTATTCCAGTGCGTATCCTTCGGCTCCAATCCATTCGGTGACCAGCTCCAGCGTGCCCTGACGATCAAATACTGCCAGCAGGTGAAAACTCTCCATGTCAAACTCGCCGCCGTCGTCGACGCGCCAGGTGCTGGCTTCGTTATACAACGCCGGAAAATCCCTGTACATGATCTGGCTAGGGGTAATGACTACCAGCGAAACCAACGCCGAATCTTTTTTGCGATCAAACTCGACCAGGCCAACGGAACGGACGTTATCCAACTTTCCCAGACTGAAATACCGCTTGATGTTTCGTTTTTTTGCAGTGGTGATTCGGTCTTTGTCTGAGGATGACAATGTATGGGTGACCTTTTGTAGGGGTATCATTTTCCGGGCTGCCAGAAAGGCTTGGGTACACAAGACAGTGGTTTGCTCCGGATCAACGATTCCTGTCACTTCGTACAGATTGCCGCCACTGTTGGCAAAATTGTAAGAGGTTTGCCGCCCATTGTCATTGGCCGTGGCTGGTTTGCTGGTTTTGAAAGCAATGGGGACCACTTTCTGAGCGGTGGTTATGGCTTGGGTAAAGGCGTTGGGAGAGGTGACCGAATCTATAGTCAAACCCAGCAATTGCTTACCCGCCGGATCGCTGAACGCAAAACCGATACCTGTGTCAGCCGTGGCATCTGGCGTCGCTGCATCGGTTGTGCTTATGCTGTCCGTTGCTGGAGCTGCGGATGTATCCGCGGCGGCTGAATCATTTTTTACATCCGAAGCACAGCTCAGGCAAATCCAAGCGGAAAAGAAGACAAGAATATATTTCATAGAGACAGTGGGTTTTGATTGCAAGGTAAGCATGTGCGGCACAAGTCTAGCTATATTCCGCTGGATTGTCAACGATTGGGAGAATAGTTTGAAAATAGTATCTTTCGCAACTCAAAAACCTTTGGTCGGGGAATCCGGTCGTTCATTGCACATGTTTTCTGAATCGTTGCAAAAATATAAACAAATCTACAGCCTGGATGCCCTTACAGGTGCCGAATTCCTGATCATTGCCCACCATGCCGCCCGTGAATTGAACTGGACGGTCCACCAGCTCAATCAGACGAGTTTGCTGGCGTATGTTCCGGCAGGAGAGAATGCGGTTGGCGATGAAATCCAGATTACCATTCACCATGACAAGGCGTATCTGCAAAGCGAATCCATGACAGGCCCCGCCCCGGAGGCCGATCATCACCAAAAAAATATTGAGAAGCTCTGGCACGCCATCGAAATCGCCAAAAATCAGCTTTCTCCGCAGGAGATTGCCCATCAGATAGAGGCGTTGCAATCAACGGTACAGGTTGATGCCGAGTCTGCCACGCCGACATCCAAACCATCCGATTGGTTTGCCTTCTTCATTCCGTCGGGCGATTATTTTGTCACGCCCATCCTGGTCAATCTGAACCTCCTGATTTTTATCGCCATGGTGGCATCAGGTGTCGGTATTTTTGAGCCCGACAACCAGGGTCTGCTTCGTTGGGGAGCCAATTTTAAACCCTATACCCTGAATGGCGATTGGTGGCGACTGCTGACCAATGTGTTTGTACACATAGGTGTACTGCATTTACTAGTGAATATGTATGTATTGGTGTTCATTGGTTCTTTGCTGGAGCCGATTTTGGGAAGGGTGCGTTTTCTTATTGCCTATATATCTGCAGGTGTGCTGGCCAGTATCGTAAGCTTATGGTGGCATAATTCTACCATTAGTGCGGGTGCATCGGGTGCCATTTTTGGAATGCTTGGTGTGTCTTTGGCTATGCTGACGACCAATCATGTCAAAGGAGAGGTCCGAAAGCCTCTTTTGATTGGAGTTTCGATCTTTGTGATTTACAGTCTGCTAGGCGGATTACGCGGAGGTGTCGATAATGCTGCTCACATTGGAGGTTTGGTTGCCGGAATTATAATTGGCTATGCTTTATACCCGAGCCTGCGTTATGGCAACAAATTATTGGCTGGGTATTCTGCCGTGGCAGGTGTGGTGCTGATGACTATAGGTGCCGCACTGGTTGCATTGCAATATGTATCAGATCCCATCAGTGAATATGACCGGCGAATGGAAGACTTCTACACACGCCAAACGGCTGCTTTGAAAATATACAACATGCCCGAGGGGACACCTGATACGCTCATTCTGGAATCCATCCGGGATACGGGGTTGGTCAACTGGAAGGCAAATCTCAAACTGATCAGGGAACTGGAGCAACTGGACCTGCCCGAAGCTACGCATGCAACCAACAAAAAAATGATCGAATATTGCGAACTGCGCGTCAAAAGCTACGAGCTGATGTACAAAGCTTTCAGCGAAAATACCAATGCCTACGACAACCAGATGCAGGTGTACGACAAACGCATCAGCAACCTGATCAATGAAATCAATACCAAACCGGAACCGGACTGACCCAGCGAAATACTATCCCTGGGGAACGAAAAACCTGGCAGCGCTTTTGGAAAGCACTGCCAGGTTTTTTATAAGCAGGTATTTTGAATGCTGATTTTCAACAAGGAGATTTTGCTACTACAAAAGATACTATTTTCAGGGTCGTTTCAATAATTCATCCATCAGAAACACTTCGCCATTTTTAATCACCACTTCCACATTCCAGGCATCCTGAATCTGCTTGAGCGGGTCGCCGCTGACAATTACCAGATCAGCCAGTTTGCCGGGTTCCACCGAACCTAAATCCTTGCTCACGCCAACGGCTTCGGCGGCCCAGTACGTTGCTGAACGCAACGCTTCGAAAGGTGTAACGCCGCCATCCACCCAGCATTGCAACTCGGTGTGCAGACTGGTGCCATACGGCACAAAGGGGCTGTCGGTGCCGGTAGTCACGTGGGCTCCAGCCGCCAGCAAGCGTTTGACGGTCTGCTGCAGGTTGCCAAAATTGGTCAGAAAGCCTGGAAACATTCGTGTGATCTGGGTAGTGCTTGCCTTTGTACTGGCCGTATAATCGGCCGAGTAGAAGGCTTTGAATTGCCGGTTTTCGTACAAGGCCGGATTTTTGGTTGCCATGGCGTGAAAACCTCCTTGCAACGCCGCCGTGGGCGTAATATTCATGCCCGACTTTGCCAGCAGTTCAATCACATCCTGATAGGTATGGTTTACGGCGGTGATTTTGGGTGAATACCCGCGCCGGCTGGTGCCTCCGATGTGTTCGACGGCATCCACGGCGTAGCCCATAGCCGGGTAAATCTCGTGCGAAGAAACCAGAATTCCGTGTGCATGGGCAAACTGCGTGATGCGTTGCTGCATCAGGTCGGGCATACGCACATACGTTTTGATCAGATCATAGCCGAGCCGTACCGAACGTTCCAACTCAAGTTCCAGGTGCGCATCGGAATGGATGCTGGTGGCCAGTCCGTAGTAAACCCGACTACCGTCGGTAAGCCCGCCCGTAAAAAACTGACGAGGCCCTTTCCGTGCTCCAATGGCCCAGGCTTCCTTACGTTCCAACGCATCGTAGGGATCCGCTCCCGGTTCACGAATCGACGTGATGCCATACGATAGCCACAACCGTCCCTGTTTTTCGCCGATCATCGCATGCTGGTGGGTATGCATTTCAAACAAACCTGGAATGATGGTTTTGGTCGAAGCATCGATCCACTGACCAGTGCGGGAAGCCTGATGGGGGCCAATTTCCTTAATGCGGTTGCCTTCCACGACAATGTCTACATTTTTCAGGTACGTCGCACTGCGTCCGTCAAAAAGCTGACCGGCATGAATAATGACTCGTTCGCTCGGTTGTTTGTACTTCCAGGTCAGTTGCAGGGGAATCGAAACAATATTGCCATTCTCTATGGAGACCTGTTTTAGTGTATCCGTTGCCAGGTAAACGATGCTTTTGGAATCTCCCGTCCAGCTGGGTACTTCGGCCAGTTCATTGGTCAGGCGTTTGGGCGGACCAATCAGCTGACCACTGGGGTCAACGGGTATTATCCACAACAAGCCATCCAATGTGTAAGCCATGTGTTTTCCATCAGGCGACCACACCGGGCCGTTCTTGCCGCGCATGGCCAGTGTATTGTCGGGCACGGGCGATACATAGCGGTCGGGTTGGCCGTCCAGCGATACCAGCAGAATCTCACTGACTCCCTCCCGAAAACGAGTTGAATATACCTGAAGGGAAGCGATGGCAATCGTTTTGCCATCGGCCGCCCAGCTTGGCTGGCTGGGCACAAACAACGATTCGTGCAGTTTTTTTACTTTCCCCGAGGCCAACTCAATTGCCATCAGCGTGCCACGTCCCCATGCATTGCGGGGATCATTCTGGTAAAAGGCAATGGTTTTGCCATCGGGTGACCAGCTTGGGAAGTTCAAGTCTTCCGGCAAGTCCACCAGGCAACTATCCGTTTGGGTTTGCAAATTACGTATCCACAAATCCATTCCTCCATTGCGGTCCGAAGCATACACCATCCGCTTGCCATCCGGCGACCAGGCCGGGTCCATATCCACATACGGATCTTGGGTGAGGGCAGTGGGAGCGGGGTTGCCTTTTTTTAGAATCCACAGGTTGCCGAGGGCTGCAAAAGCAATCCGGGTGCCATCGGGCGAGACAGCAGGCCCTTTGATTCCTTTGACTGTTTGAGGGGATTGATTGTCAAATTGATAGGTCTTTCTCTGGTAGTTGGGTTTGGTAATGGTCACTACCGCAGTAAATGGAATGGTTTGTGCAGTTTTGCCTTTTAGGTTACGTTGTTTGATCTTTCCATCCGCCGTATAAAGGAAATCACCCGCAGATAGCCAGCAAACCCGAAACGGAAAAACGTCTTCTGTGGAACTACTGACCAGGCGCTGGGTGGTATCGCCAATGGTCACTTGTTGCAAAACGCTGCCACCTGCCGAAAATGCGTTGTAGGTGAGCTGTGAACCGGAAGGATTCCAGGCAGGTGCCGAAAGCCGCCGCGCCGAAGACACGGCCAGTGTTTCCTTGCTGGCTTCCCATACATAGATACCCGGACCCTGGCTGCGTTCAGATACAAACGCAATCTGCTTGCCATCGGGTCGGTAAGCCGGACAATAATCGTTTGCGGGATTGCGGGTTAGCTGGGTTGTTTTCAGAGATGCCAGTTCGAGTTGCCAGATGTCGTAATTGTCGGCCCGGTCGGAAGAAAAAACAAGCGTTTTTCCATCGGGTGACCAGTGCGGCTCGCGGTCATCATAAACACCAAAGGTGAGTTGCTGCAATTCGGTTCCGTCTTTTTTTACCCGCCAGATGTGGTACGTACCATCCCGAAACGACTGGAACGCAATCCAGTTGCCATCCGGTGACCATGCCGGTTGCCGGTTGTCACCAAACGCATCGGTTACAGGTTGTGCTTTGCCTCCCTTGGCGGGCATCACCCAAATGGTTCCCTGCAAGTCCATGGCAATCAGTTTCTTGTCTGGCGACAGATCTATTGCCATGTTAGTACCTTCGGTGAGTGTTACCGGAATGGAATCTGTGGAAATTGCCTCGGGTCGGGGTTGCGCATAGCCCCAAAGACTACACCCAAACAGGAGTAATGGTAAATACTTCATGGAATAGGTCAGGGTTTTGTGGGTTGATTGGCTTTTAGACCTATCCAAAGTAATCAAAATCGAATTATTTGCAAAATAATAGTTTGTTTAAAGTTTAATTTGTAAAATAAAATTAAGGTAAAGGTGGTTTTTGTTGCGCCGTAATTCTGAATAAATGTAAAAATTCAATCCTTTATTTGGAAAATAGTATCTCTGGGAATGACAAAACCCCGGCATGCGATGACCACCGGCCTGCCGGCAATTGACACGATACTGATTTTTAACAAAAAAGTCTCTCCGGTTACGGAGAGACTTTTTTAGGTGTGTTAGTGATTCTAGCGGCTGAAGTCGTCCTGTACACGCACAATATCCGATTCGTCGGAAGGATGGTCGGCATCTGTATGCTGCCAGATTTCAGCCACCACTCCCCACTGGTCCAGCCCGATCAGGCGGTGACGTTCGCCTTGTTTCAATGTAATCAGCTCGCCGTTCTGGTAGGTTTTGGGTTCGCTTTGCTCGTCGGTGTCGCTTTGGGCAACGGCAATCGGGCCATCCACTACCCGCCACACTTCGGCGCGCCGGAAATGATACTGCCACGATAACCGCTTTTGCGGACCAACCACCAGGATTTTCGGACTCAGCCGGGCACCTTTCAGCAGGCTGTCAGGCGATAACATGGGAAAATACGTTTCTATAAATTGCTGCGTTTGCGTCTCGTCAATCACAAAAAAACCGCCCCACGGACGGGTAAAATCAGAAGAAGCTACCCGAAATCCCTGATCAGAAAGCTGTTGGGCTATTTTTGAAAAAACTTCGTTTGCCATCGTGTTTGAAAAATTAAAGATAGAAAATCAATGATAAGCCGCAAATGTATAAAAATAGGAGGGTTTTTGCCTTTCGGAGGATACTATTTTTGCCAGAAAAACCAGATTGAGTTGAGGTATCGCCAGGGGTACGGTTTTTTAACAAGATTTCCTGACCAAATCTTTTACACCAACCCGAACGATTATGATTGTTACAGATAAACCCGCTACGGCCAGCCATCCGATTCATCCGCTGATCCAGAATCGATGGAGCCCACGCGTATTTCAGCAAAAACCGGTAGCGGAAGAAGAACTTTTTCAACTTTTTGAAGCGGCTCGCTGGGCAGCAAGCTCTAACAACGAGCAGCCCTGGCGTTTTATCTATGCATACAACGGAACCGCGGAGTTTCAGAAGATGCTCGATTGCCTGAGTGAGTTTAACCAGACGTGGGCTGGGCTGGCATCAGTGCTGATTCTGACGGCTATCAAAGAGAAGTTTGATTCAGGGAAGGAAAACTACCACGCCCTGCATGACTTGGGCCTGGCCATGGGAAATTTCAGTGTGCAGGCGCAAAGCATGGGCATTGGTGTGCACCAGATGGCGGGCGTGACTTGGCAAAAGGCGCATGAGATGTTTCAGGTGCCGGCTGGCTATCATGTGGCTACTGCTGTTGCCGTAGGTTACTTTGGTGGTGACACCGACCAGCTTCCCGAAGACTTGGCGAGCAAAGAAAACAATCCGCGCAGCCGACGGGCTCTGGAGGAGATTGTGTTTGAACATACCTGGGGACAACCCGCATCGGCAGCTGTACCCAAGTGATTTCAGTTACCAAAAAATCCCCTGCTCTCATTCAATACAAGTGGGGGATTTTGCTTTTCAAAAGATACTATTTTTAAAAGTTGAGCGGGTCAAAGTGCTTGAAGTGACCATTCAGGCGTATGCGTTCCTTTGTCCGTTCCACATTGGCCAGGATGGGAATGGTCTTTTCCAGGTGTTCCAACAGAAACTTCTGACGATCTTTCTCCGAAGTAATGGTTAGCAGTTCGTATTCCTGGCCAATGGACAAACCAACTTTGTGCGCCAGTTCATACGACAGGTAGTCGTAATCGGTGATGCGCAGCTTTAACTCGTTTTGCAGCACCTTGTACAGTTCCTTCACCTTGGTCATCAGTTCGGCTACCAGTTCCGACTGCGGGTCGCCCCAGATGGTGAGCATTTCTACGGTTGCTCCGGCGTACAATTTGCCCGCTACCGGATTCTCAAACTCCCGGATTTTGAATATGCCTATGCCTTCGGTTTCAATATCCATCTGGCCGTCCTCGTAGCGTTGGTGCAGGTTAACCACTCGCATTTCGGTCCCGTGTTTCTGTACCTGATCACTAAGGTACGCCGGGATACCAAAGGTAGTGCCTTCGTTGAGGCATTCGTTGATAAGCTGCCGGTAACGGGGTTCGAATATGTGCAGGTTCAACCGCTCGCGTGGATACACCACCAGGTTGAGCGGAAACATGGGAATAAATTTCGTTTTCATTGGTCTCAAGACTAAGTCAGTGGCAGTATGATGGAAAAGCCTTGCCTTTCGGATGTGTTACCGGAAAGCGGACTTAGGTGTCGGCTTTTCAATCCTGCTTTTTTACGTTAATCCAAACTCAATCCTGCCCGGTTATTTGGTCGCTTTTTCGACACGTATGCCAATACTCATGATTTCGGGCAAGGGATCTTTGCGCATGTACTGCTTGATTTTCAGGGTATAATTCCCTTTTTGCGGGAACTTGTAATTACTCATCAAAATGACTTGATGATCAAAGATGTCGCCGACCCCGTCACCGAGGGGTTTGCCGGTTTTGGCATCCATCAGCAGCAGTTCCTGCAACTGGGACGAAAGCTGCTTCCCTGTTGCATCGGTCAGGTAATAGGTTACAAAAAGATTATAGTACGGGTACGAGACGGAGTTGCGCACATTGTAATAGATATTGTATGCCAGTGCCGGATCTTCAATCGTAAACGTATACGTCTGGACACTGTCAATATACCATTGGTTGTCCGGAATGTCATTGTACTGCTCGTACACCCGGTCCGGATCGCAGGCCCATCCGAAAAAGCCCAGTAACAGGACAAAAAGCAGATTTACCGTTTTGAGTTTACCCTTTGTAACAGGCTGTCTGCCGTATTGTGACAGGTTCCCTGCAGATGCATGCGTTGCAACCGGGGGTTTTTCATTTGTATGGGATACTATTTCTCTCATGAATTTGGCAGCTTACTTTTTCAAAAGACGGTAAACAATAACGCATCAATGGCAGACTCAAAACGGCAATCTGCTACCGCCGTTTTTTCCTGAACTTCTTTTTGTCGCGTTCCTTGTCGCTGAGGCGTTTGTCAAGCTTGGCCAGATCACTGTTGATTGGCAGCACTTCTACCGGAATCAGCTCGTTTTCAAACAACGTTTCGGGAATCACACCGCTTTTGTTCAGGATCAGAATTTCGTTGACACGTTCCACACCGATCGGGTGCCAGGTCGTTTCATCGTGGTAGCCAAACCAGAGAATCTTCTTGAAGATATCGGTTTTCTGGAGAAATGCCGGTCCTTTTTTGGTTCTCAGCGGTTCTTCGATGGTCGGTATGCCTTGCAACGCTTCCATATACGTTTCCAGCTCATAGTTCAGACAGCATTTCAAACGACCGCACTGCCCCGAAAGCTTGGTCGGATTCAGCGAAAGATTCTGGTAACGCGCTGCCACCGTAGAAACAGCCTTGAATTCGTTAAGCCAGGTGGAGCAGCACAATTCCCGTCCACAAGAACCGATGCCACCCAGTCGCCCGGCTTCCTGACGCAGGCTGATCTGGCGCATTTCGACACGCACTTTAAACTCAGAGGCTAGCAGTTTGATCAGTTCACGGAAGTCTACCCGGTCGTCGGCTGAATAAAAAAACGTGGCCTTGGTGTTGTCGGCCTGGTATTCAACATCCGAAAGCTTCATTTGCAGCCCCAGATCGCGGATGATTTCACGGGTCCGGAACATGGTCGGCAATTCACGGGCTTTGGTTTGCTCGTGTTTTTCCATGTCTTTTTCGGTAGCAAGCCGGTAAATCTGCTTGATCTCTTCGTTATCCTGCACACCTTTTTTCTTCATTTGCAGACGCACCAGATCTCCTTGCAGCGATACATGTCCCAGGTGATGACCTCCCGGAACCTCGACAATAACCGGATCGCCGGTGTACAACTCAAGCCGACCGGAGTTGCGGAAAAACTCCTTGCGGCCTCCCTTGAAACGAATTTCTACGATATTGAAACGCTGCTCGAGCGGAATATCCATGTTGCCGAGCCAGTCGAAAACATTCATTTTATTGCAACCGCCTGTTTCACAGCCGGTCGCTCCTGCTCCCTTGGAAGCAGTACTACAACCTGTACATGCCATAACTAATGTATATAACTATTCGGCTTGCGCCTACGTGAGAAAATGCCCCCGGCCCCCAAAGGGCGAAAAGAATAAATTTCCCCGTTGGGGCCAGGGATTATCAAAGTTACTTACTTATCTTCAATAAATCCAATCCTATATCTTTGCGGTAATATTTTCCATCCCACTGGATACGTTCGGCGGCCAGATTTGACTTGGCAATGGCTTGCCGGATGTCGGCCCCGTAGGCGGTCAGAGCCATGACCCGGCCTCCATCGGTTACAACGCGGTTTTCGGCATTTACTTTCGTGCCTGCGTGAAAAACGAGTACGTTTTCCGCTTTGTGCAGTTCGGTAATTACCTTGCCTTTGTCATAATCGCCCGGATAGCCGCCCGAAACCAGCATTACCGTAGTTGCCACACGTGGTACAAACTGAATGCGTTTTTCGCTAAGGTTGCCAGCGGCGGTAGCTACCAGCAGTTCCACCAGGTCAGACTGGATGCGTGGAATCACCACTTCCGTTTCCGGATCACCCATACGGGCATTGTATTCAATGACGTACGGCTCTCCCTTGACGTTAATCAATCCGAAGAAAATAAAACCGATGTATGAGATGTTTTCGCTTTTCAGACCTTCTACTGTGGGTCGGATGATCCGTTCTTCCACTTTCTGCATGAATGCGCTATCCACAAACGGAACGGGCGAAACAGCTCCCATCCCGCCTGTATTCAGGCCTGTATCGCCTTCGCCGATGCGTTTGTAGTCTTTGGCTTCGGGAAGGATTTTGTACGTTTTGCCATCTGTCAACACAAAAACGGACAGTTCGATTCCATCCAGAAACTGCTCGATCACGACCCGGCTGCTGGCATCGCCAAACTTCTGGTTGGCCAGCATATCGGTCAGGGTCTGGTGCGCTTCCTTGTGGCTCTGGGCAATGATCACACCTTTGCCGGCGGCCAGGCCGTCGGCCTTGAGTACAATGGGAACTTCCTGGACGTCAATGTATTCCAGGCCTTCTTCCAACTGATCGGCGGTGAAAGTCTTGTAACGTGCCGTCGGGATCTGGTGCCGCGCCATAAACTGCTTGGAAAAGTCCTTGCTTCCTTCCAGTTGGGCTCCTTCTTTGCCTGGCCCCACAATCAGCACGTGTTTCAACTCTTCGCGGGCGTCAAAGGCATCCCGGATGCCGCGTACCAGGGGTTCTTCGGGACCCACAATAACCAGCTCAATAGCCTCTTTCAGAACAAAGTCCATGATGGCCTGAAAATCATTGACACCCATGGGCACGTTGGTGGCTACTTCGCGGGTGCCCGCATTGCCCGGAGCTACAAACAGTTGCGAACACAAAGGACTTTGTTTGATCTTCCAGGCTAACGCATGTTCTCTTCCTCCCGAACCAAGGATCAGTATTTTCATAAATGAGTGTGCAAGTGAATAAAATTGCTCATGCGTGAATCGTTACGCGCCGGCATTGGGTGATATCTCTGCGCAAAAATAAGAGTTCAGGATTACAAAAAAAGCATTCGGCAAAGAAGTCGCCTTTTCCGAATGACAGCAGGGACGGTTTTGACTTGGGCAGGGATACTATTTGTGCCATTGCTTGCCAGATGGAATTGTTTGTGACGCATCCATGGCTGACAGCTTTAACCAGAAAACCTCCATCTGGCAACGGAGGTTTTCTGGTTTTGAAAGATACTATTGTGTGCCTTAGTTGGCTACTTCTGACAAGAACTTGATTCGCATCAGTCGAAGCTCTTCTTCGCTGTAGTCACTGCCCATTTCGGCAAGGGCCACTTTCATGCTGTCGGTTTCGGCAGTGAGAAAATAATCCCATATTTCTTCCTGGCGTTCATCATCCAGAATCTGGTCAATGTAGTAATCCAGGTTCAGGCGGGTTCCGGAGTAGCAGATGTGCTCAATTTCTTCAATCAGATCGGTCATTGTCAATGCCTTCGACTCGGCAATTTCGTCAAGGTTGATCTTGCGGTCGATCTGCTGAATGATGAATATCTTGGTTTTGGATTTGTTCGCAGTCGATTTGATCAAAACATCCGAATCTGTCTCAATGTCGTTTTCCTGCACGTATTTGGTGATCAGGTCCAGGAACGGCTTGCCGAACTTCACTACTTTGCCTCCGCCGACGCCATTGATCTGAGCCAGTTCTTCCTTGGTGGTCGGGTAGGTCGTGGCCATTTCTTCCAGCGAAGGATCCTGGAAGATGACATACGGAGGCAACCCTTTTTCCTTTGCCAGTTTTTTGCGAAGAGCCTTCAGCATTTCGAACAGTGTCTCGTCAGCTGCCCGCGGGGCTGACGGGTTGTTGTTCATTTCGCTGTCGTCGTCATCGCTTTCTTCGTCGGCATTGGAGTAGTCGTGGTCTTTGGTAAGCGTAATCGGGTAGGCGTTCTCGACAAAATCCAGCCCTTTGGCCGTCGGCCGCAGAATGCTGACGTTATCAATGTCTTTTTCGAGGAAATTATAAATGTTGATCTGGCGGTAGAGTGAAGTCCAGTATTGGACGTCTTTTTCGGCGCCGGCCCCAAACAGTTTGAGCTTGTCGTGGCCGTAACTCAACACATAGTCGTTTTTTACCCCACGCAGCACATCAACCAGGTGCGGCACACCAAAACGCATGTCGGTTTGCATCACTGTCTGAATGGCGAGCACCACATCATCCTGGGCTTCAAATTTTTCGCGCGGTTTCAGACAGTTGTCGCAGAAGCCGCAGTCATGATCCAGTTGCTCGCCGAAGTAATGCAGCAGCTGGCGGCGGCGGCACACCGACGATTCGGCATACGAAGCCATCTCTTGCAACAGATGCTTGGCATTGTCCCGTTCGGTAACGGGCTTGTCCTTGTTGAATTTTTCGAGCTTGAGAATATCGTTGTAACTGTAAAACATGATACAGTTGCCTTCCAGTCCGTCGCGTCCGGAGCGTCCGGTTTCCTGGTAGTAACCTTCCAGCGACTTGGGCGCATCGTAGTGGATCACAAAGCGGACATCGGGCTTGTCGATACCCATACCGAAGGCAATGGTAGCTACAATCACATCGGCATCTTCGTTCAGAAAGGCATCCTGGTTGGCCATGCGCACCGAGGCATCCAAACCGGCATGGTAAGGCAACGCCCGTATATCGTTGACGCTGAGCAGTTCGGCTATTTCTTCAACTTTCTTGCGACTCAGGCAGTAAATGATCCCTGATTTGCCTTTGTGGTTTTTGATGTACTTGATGAGTTGCTTCTTGGCATCCACCTTGGGACGTACCTCGTAGTACAGGTTCTGGCGATTGAATGAGGACTTGTAGAGTTCGGCATCATCCATATCCAGGTTTTTCTGGATATCAATCTGTACTTTGGGAGTAGCGGTAGCGGTTAGGGCAATGATAGGCAGGTGTTTGCCGAGGTTTTCGATGATTCCCCGGATTTTGCGGTATTCCGGACGAAAATCGTGTCCCCATTCCGAGATACAGTGCGCTTCGTCAACGGCTACAAACGAAATATTGGCTTTTTTGAGTAATTCTATGTTTTCCTCCTTGGTCAGGGATTCGGGAGCCACGTACAGCATGCGTATGTTTCCATTCAGCACTTCCTTCTTAACCTTGGCAATTTCGGCTTTGCTCAGCGTCGAGTTCAGAAACTGAGCGTTGATTCCAACTGCATTGAGCTGGTCAACCTGATTTTTCATCAGCGCAATCAGAGGCGAAATCACTATGGCCGTGCCCGACATCACAATTGCAGGCAATTGGTAGCACAACGACTTACCTGCCCCGGTAGGCATGATTACAAACGTGTTCCGCCCCGCCAAAATGCTCTGAATGATTTCTTCCTGGGTTCCGCGGAACTGGCTGTAGCCAAAAACGTCTTTGAGGGTTTCTTTCAATTGGGATAACTCTTCCGTCAACATCGTGATCTTTCTGGTAGTAAATGACCTTGGGTATTTATTTATATGGGTTAGCTGTTGCTCTTGGCAAATGGGTATTCTAAAATCAAAAATGCGTAAAAATACGCGGTTTTACAAATTTTGTTTTTGCATCGAAAAGGCGATCTGTCAAATAAGTTTTACTAATTCAACATTCATAATCCCTTACAAATGAAAGTATTAGAAATTTAAAAACCATTTGTTCAGAAGGTTACTATTCTTACATTTGCCGGATATACACTACCTTGTCCAACCGGTAAGGTAAACGGAAAATGTATGGTTTGCTAAAATAAAAGCAGGCTTCGGTTGGCTGTCTGCAAATAGGAATATTCTTATATGGTCGCTTTTGTAAAATTATATTTGGTTACGAAATAGCTAACCGAGCTATACTTTTCTATTTTTAATTTGTATTATTTTTATAGGATTGCTAATGTTATGATTTCTTAATACATAATTAATCATTATTTCGATGCCATAACTCCAATGTAAGTTTTTTTTTGAAATTATTTAAAACTATCCTAATGTTTTTATAAAACAACCAGTGATGACGAACAATAACTATGTAATTATTATGGCGGGTGGTGTCGGAACCCGTTTCTGGCCATTCAGCAGAACCAGCAATCCCAAACAATTTCACGATGTGTTAGGCACCGGCCGCACACTGCTTCAGCAAACCGCCGACCGTTTTGACACCATTTGTCCGCCCGAAAATATATACGTGGTCACCAGCGCCGAATACCGGGAGTTGGTAAAAGAGCAGTTGCCACAGTTGTCCTACGACCAGATCCTGCTCGAACCGATTCGTCGCAATACGGCTCCCTGCATTGCCTATGCCAGTTATAAGATTGCGCAAAAGAATCCGAATGCCAATCTGGTGATTGCCCCCGCCGATCATATCATCCTCAAAGAACAGGTATTTCAACAGGATATTCTGACGGCCCTGGCTGCCACAGCTCATTCGGAAAAAATTGTAACCCTGGGCATCAAGCCAAGCCGGCCGGATACGGGTTATGGCTATATTCAGTTTTCACAGGAAAATGGCACCGAGGTGTACAAAGTGAAAACGTTTACCGAAAAGCCTACGCTGGATTGGGCGAAGAAATTCATCGAAAGCGGTGATTATGTGTGGAATGCCGGCATTTTCGTCTGGAATGTGCAAACAATCCTGAAAAACTTCGCCAAGCATTTGCCCGATATAGCCGAGGCGTTTGAAGACGGCAATCCGTTTTACTTCACCGATGCCGAAGCGGCTTATATCGACAAAGCGTATTCCTGGTGCAAAAGCATTTCCATTGACGTAGGCATCATGGAAAAAGCCGATGATGTGTATGTAGTGCTCAGCGACTTTGGCTGGTCGGATCTGGGTACGTGGAAGTCGTTGTACGAAGTGTCGGAGAAAGATGAGAACCAGAATGCCATTGACGGGCATGTGATGCTGTACGATACCAAAAACTGCATCATCAAAACGCCCAAAGACCGGTTGATTGCCATCAACGGTCTGGAAGGATTTATCGTGGCCGAGTACGACAATGTATTGCTCATTTGCCGCAAAGACGACGAACAAAAAGTGAAAGATTTTGTCAATGATGCGAAAAGCCGCGGCTCCGAATTTGTATAAGCGGGTTTTGCTTTGACAAAAGATACTATTTTCTCACATGGATGTTTACCCTCATTTTTACTTTTGTATTAATGGGGGTAAACTTTTTTATACCCATACATGAAAAAATTAGTACTGATTGCTTGTAGTTTTATTGTGTTTCATTGTTCGTTTGGACAAACGGATCAAGCTCATACGGTGCCAGTCCAAAATCCGGATGGGACTTTTGCAAAGGTTGAGCAGATGCCTGAATTTCCTGGCGGTAACAAAGGGTTAATGGAATTTATAGGCACTAATTTGAAGTATCCGGATGAGGCACGTAAAGCAAACGTTCAAGGCAAAGTATTTGCCAGTTTTATAGTAGATGAAAAAGGAAATGTGAAAGATGTGACCATTGCTAAGGGGATAGGCTTTGGTTGCAATGAAGAAGTAAAACGAGTGATTGAATTAATGCCGCTTTGGAAGCCGGGAATGCATAGCGGTAAAACTGTACCCGTTCGGTTTTCAATACCGGTCAATTTTGCTATCCCCGTTGAGAATAAAAAACAAGTAGTTGATGATGCTAAACAGTCACAATAGCCTTAAACCATATGAACAGATTTTTACTCCCGTTCTTTTTGCTGATTGCAAATGTCGTCTTGGCACAATCAGGAGCCACCACATCTGATGCAAACCCAACGCTGCCTATTAGTGACAGTACAGTAGTGGTTGAACAAATGCCGGAGTATCCGGGTGGAATACCCGCACTAGGGGAGTTTCTGCAACAGAACCTTCGCTATCCTAGACAAGCACGCAAGGCCAATGTGACGGGCAAAGTGTTTGCCAGTTTCGTAGTAGGAGCCGATGGGGTTCTTAGAGACATTTCCATTGCCAAAGGTATTGGTTATGGCTGTGATGAGGAAGTTGTCCGGGTAATTGCGTTAATGCCAAAATGGAAGCCCGGTATTCAGAGTGGCAAAGCCGTACCTGTGCGTTATTCAATGCCTATATCTTTTACATTAAGTAACAGGTAGAGCAAAAAAATAGTATCTCTGTACGTGTCAAAACCCCTCCGATTGAAAATGTTCAGTCGGAGGGGTTTTGTTTTATGGAATTCTGGAAATGTATGCATCTACTAGAAAAACATACACCTTTGATGAACCCACGAATACTTTTACTGCTGCTCTTTTGTATAAATACGTGGACTGCACTAGCCCAGGTTGAAGGCGGCCAACCGGATATGACTTCAATTGATATCTCAGATATAGCCTGTATGGTTCCTGAAAAATATCCTGAATTTCCAGGCGGGAAGGAGGCTCTGTTTCAGTTTCTCTCGGCTAACATTCATTTTCCCGATTCGGCGAAGAAAGCTCACGTCTATGGAAAAGTCTACATTGCTTTTACTGTTGAAACCGATGGTTCGGTTTCCCATGTGTTGATTGCCAAAGGCATCGGGCATGGTTGTGACGAAGAAGCAATGCAGGCTGTAAAACTGATGCCTAAATGGAAGCCTGCATTGCTGAAAGGAAAACCAATTGCTGTGAAACAGTCAATTCCTATCATATTCAATGCAAGAAACTAAGATGAATAAACTCTTAACATTTGCCATATGTCTGCTGATATCCACTTGGGCTACTGCTCAGCAAACTTAGGCTACAAAACCGTCTAAAACAGAAGAACCAAAGTTTAAAGTTTTAGACGAACAGCCACTTCGACTAGATTCTACAGGTAAAAGCGAAAATAGTGAGTATACAACATTTACAGTTCCGAGGCAGCCTGAATTTCCCTGGATTCGTGGTACGCTGGAACGTTATATTACTGTTCATCTTCGTTACCCTGAAAGTGCCTTAAAAAGTAATGTATCAGGAATGGTTATAGTATCTTTTATTGTGGCCAAAGATGGTAGCATCACGAATACCAAGATTGAAAAATCACTGAATCTGGATTGTGATAAAGAGGCTATTCGATTGGTAAAATCAATGCCTCGCTGGATTCCGGGAGATCCGGTTCGTTATTACTTGCCAATACAATTTTCTCCGCCCCAAGAATAGTATCTTCAAAACTATGGAAACTCCCTCAAAATCTATTTGTCTTTTATGCTTTTGCATAAGTCTGCTTTTGTTAGGCTGCAAAGACCAATTTCCTGAGTTGCAGAAAGAGGAACGTCGTGAGCAAGAAAACATAGATACAACTTCATCCGCTGAGGATGAGCAAAGTGTATGTATTTTGTACATAGAACAAATGCCGGAATTTCCGGGCGGAGATGAAGCACTGAAGAAGTTTCTGCAAACACATCTTCGCTATCCCAAGACCAATGCGTGCGTTAGTGGCGCAGTGTATGTAAGCTTTCTTATCAAAGAAGACGGCACTGTCACTGAGGTAAAAATAGTCAGAGGTATACAGGAAGCCTATGATGCAGAGGCCATGCGAGTTGTGAAAATGATGCCGCGTTGGAAGCCAGGAGTGCAGTCGGAAAGGCCTGTAGCTGTGCGTTATACCCTACCTATACGAGTTGGCCTCGTAGCTGAAAAAATAGTATCTCCCGAAGATTAAAAACCTCTATGAAGTTTATAGTTTTTTATTGTATTGTCTTTGTTGCTTTTGCGAGTTGCAATGAAAAACCGATCCCTGATGCTAGTAATGTTATACACGTAGAACCCAAGCTAAAAACTAAAAGTACTCTAACAGATTCAATAGCGGAGGACACCGAAGGGTTGATGTGTAACATAGGATACGAACATCTTCCGGAATTTCCAGGAGGGCTGGATGCATTAACGAAGTTTTTAGCCAAAAATACTCGTTGGCCCGAAACTACCGCAGACACTACAGGAGTGGTCTATGTGAATTTTTTAGTTCAGGATGATGGAAATGTTACCGAAGTGAATGTAATCAAAGGTATCCACAAGGACTATGATGCCGAAGCTCTACGGGTGGTGAAAATGATGCCACGCTGGAAACCGGGAGAACTAAACGGCAGAAAGGTGGCAACCCGCTACACAATTCCCATTCGGTTTGCAGAAAATTGATTTGCGAGAATTACTATATTTTATACAGATAAAAGTTTGATTTTCAGTTATTTGTGTAAATCTCATTGCTGATAAAATACCCCATCGGGAAGCAATTTCAACGGTCAGAGACGAGTAAAAAGTAATGCCATTCCAAAAATTTTACGTGCATCCAATGGCATGGAAATTTGACAGGATAGTGTCTCTCACAATTTAACACTAACCTTTAAAACATTTATTCTTATGGCTTCTTTTGCAAATTTCTTTTCTAACTCAGAAAATGTTGAATCGCTGCGCGGACTCTTTCTGGAAGAACTGAAAGACATTTATTATGCGGAAAACAAACTGGTAGATACACTGCCTGTCATGGCCGAAGCCGCAACTACTGACGATCTGAAAACCGCCCTTCTGACACACCTGAACGAAACCCGCAACCAGGTGACACGTCTGGAACAGGTATTTCGGGTAGTAGGCGAAGAGCCGGAAGAAGTAACCTGCGAAGCAATGGACGGCCTGGTGGAAGAAGGCGAGGAGCTGGTGGAAGAAACCGCCGAAGGTTCGCTGACCCGCGATGCAGGAATCATCATTGCTTCCCAGAAAATCGAACACTATGAGATGGCTGCGTATGGTTCGCTTCGTTCGCTGGCCCGTTTGCTGGGTTACGAAGAGGCTGCCCAGTTGCTGGAGCAGACGCTTCAGGAAGAAAAGCATGCCGACTCACAGCTGACCCAGATTGCCGAATCGTTCATCAACCAACGTGCCATGACTGAGTAATGGAAATAATTCGTTGTGACAGACGCCTGAATTCGAATGAATTCAGGCGTTTTTGTTTTTGGTGAACGCCACAAAGCCAGCGGGGGTTTTGCCTTCCAAAAAGATACTATTTTACTTCAAAAATGCCTAGCTTTGGCAATAATTTCCAAACGGCTACACGTATTCATTTGAAAATCAACACTGGTATGACCTATACTCCTGCTTCTGCCCGTTACCAATCCATGCCCTACAACCGATGCGGCAACAGCGGTTTGCTGCTGCCGGCAGTTTCACTGGGATTGTGGCAAAATTTTGGTGATGTCGATGATTTTGCCAATGCTACGGCTATGGTTACCCACGCATTTGATCTGGGAATCACTCATTTTGATCTGGCTAACAATTATGGCCCTTCGCCTGGATCGGCAGAAACCAACTTTGGCCGTATCTTGAAAACTGAACTGGCAGGCTACCGCGACGAACTGATCATTTCCTCCAAAGCCGGCTACCACATGTGGGAGGGACCCTATGGCGAATGGGGCTCCAAAAAATACCTGATGGCCAGCCTGCACCAGAGCCTGAAGCGGATGGGACTGGAATATGTGGATATTTTCTATTCGCACCGCTACGATCCCAATACACCGCTGGAAGAAACCATGATGGCGCTGGATCTGATGGTGCGGCAGGGCAAGGCACTGTATGTGGGCATTTCTAACTATGGTCCGGAACAAACCGAACAAGCCATTGCTATTTTAAAGCAACTGGGCACACCGCTGCTCATTCACCAGCCCAAATATTCGATGTTTGACCGCACGCCCGAGCAAGGTTTGCTGGATGTACTTGGCAAGCAGGGCATTGGGTGTATTCCGTTTTCGCCACTGGCACAAGGATTACTGACTAACAAATACCTGCAAGGCATTCCGGAACATTCGCGGGCTACCCGATCCGTTTCGCTCCGGCCCGAGTTCATCACCGATGAAAAGATTGCCAAAGTGCAGCACCTGAACCAACTGGCCCAGCAACGCGGCCAGACGCTGGCTCAGATGGCCCTGGCCTGGGTGCTTCGCGACAAACGTGTGACAACCGTACTGATCGGTGCCAGTTCGACGCAACAAATCGATGACTGTGTGGCTTGTCTGCAAAACCTGCCTTTCTCTGCTGACGAAATCGCCCGGATTGATTCAATTTTGCAGTAATCTGCCCGGTTTTATACTTTATACTGCTATACCTGCCTGAACGGCAGGTATTTGCTTTTTTGAGGATACTATTTTTACATCAGCAGGCGTTGAACGCGTATCATTCCCTCCCGAACCTCATGAATAGATTTTTTCGTATCTGTTGCCTGTTACTTTTTTTTAGTTTTTGTATCGCTAGGAGCCAAAGCCATTGGCAGGTGGGAATCGAACTCAATCCGGTCGGCTATACGCCTGAGGTAATGTGGTATTCAAATGGCAAGGAAGTTGAAATGGGCTTTAACGGAGCCGGGTTCAGTTACAAGGGAGGGATAACCGTATACCGCGAACTGGGATTGTATTTCTGGCTCCACAGCGGGTTGCTGTACAGTCGCCGGACTTACGATGGCTCTGAAGTAATGCCTGCAACGGGAAGTCGTGAACCTGACACGGTGCGGGTCAATACCCGTACGCGAGACATACAATTGCCGCTCAGCGTACAATTCCGCTATGGCAAGCATCGCTGGGGAGTGGTCCTGTCATCCGGCATACTTACGGGGTTTCGGTTGCGTTTTGCAAAGTTTCCGGAAGGAGGAACGTATAGTGCAGCTATTGTTACTAACCGACGCCCATTTTTGCCGGCCTACATCAGCCTTGATTGTACGGCTGGATTGTATTGCCAACTCAACAAAGGTATCATTCTGGTATTGCAGGCCGAAGTGGAACATGAATTGGAAAGTACCGTCAGGCGGGATCCATTATTGCGCACGGCGTCTACCACAAGTTTTTATCCGAAACTGACTTTTGTCCGTACGCTTGACTAGGCAGCCGGGCAGCGTTGGCAAGGCTGCTTAGTCCCTGTCTTCTTTGCGCACAACCGTGTATTTGTTGGCAATCCGGCCGGCATACTCAATGTGAAGGCCAACCACCTCACCAATAACCATGACGGCCGGATTGCCCAGGCCGGCGGTTTTGGCTTTTTCGGAGATACTATTTACCGTGCCTACCACGTGCTTTTCGCGGGGCGTTTGTCCTTCCTGCACAATCATCATTGGCGTTTCGCCCCGGCCATTGGCCTGGAATATACCGATTATCTCATCCAGCTTGCTCATTGCCATCAGAATGATTACTGTAGCGGTTGACTGAGCAGCCAGGGAAATGTCTTTCGAAAGTTCACCGGTGCGTGTGGTGCCAGTGGTTACCCAGAAGCTTTCGCTGATGCCCCGTGATGTAACCGGAATCATCTGGGAAGCCGGCACAGCAATTGAACTCGAAATGCCTGGCACTACTTCCACTTCGATGCCATAGGCGCGTGCCATGTCAATTTCTTCAGTGGCCCGCCCGAATACAAACGGGTCGCCACCTTTGAGGCGTACCACATGTCCGCGTTCCAGGGCGTGTTTCACAATCAACTCGTTGATTTCCTCCTGCGATAAGGAGGTGCAGCCAAATTTCTTCCCGGCAAACTGCATCAATGCGCCCGGCTTGGCATGTGACAGCAGACTTTCATCAATCAGTGCATCATATAAAATAACATCCGCATCGGCAATCGCTTTGATGCCTCGCAAGGTGATCAGGTCGGCTGTCCCCGGACCTGCTCCCACTAATGTCAACTTTGGATGAATCATCTCTCTTCTGGCTAGTTAGGCTTTAAAATTAATCAGTTTTGCTGAAAAGACAGTGCTTTTCCTGAAAAGGCCTTTAGTAATGATCAATTATTGAGTATAAGTACTTATTTGTGCTAGAAATCTTCTGCTATCAAAAATAAATATATTTTTTAATAAATGACGCATTTTATTCTAAATAAATTTTGATTAACCGTGTTTTATTTTGATAAATATGATAAAACCTTTTAATAGTTGTGTGTTTTGAATAAAAAGCAAAATTTTAGTTAAAAATACTTATTGTTTGCTTGACAAATAAGTGAATACTTTTTAAGTTTGATGAGTGTAAATTTTAACGGTATTTCTGTTATTTCTATAGTTTTTATGGAAAATGCCTTTGATTTTTAACTATGTTTTGGTAAATGAATAATTTATATTGTAATAGAGTCTCTAAAATAAATGGTAGTTTAAAAAAAATGAGCATTTTGGCTAAGTAGGTTTTTACTCATAGTTAGCTTATCAGGTTCCACCACTGTATTTTCCATATAGGGGTCTTTTATTTCAAACGGATACTATTCTATTAAGTTCAGTACAGCATAGTTTACCTCTTATCTCTATCAAACCATATGAGTACTCGTAAAAAAGTTGTTGTCATTGGGAATGGCATGGTTGGATACAAGTTTTGTGAAAAACTCACGTCCAAAATGCAGCCGGGCCAGTTTGAGATTGTTGTTTTCGGTGAAGAGCCGCGTCATGCGTATGACCGTGTGCACTTGAGTGAGTACTTTGCCGGCAAAACGGCCGACAACCTGAGTATGTCGACACTGGACTGGTACGCTGAAAACAATATTACGCTGTATTTGTCTGACCCGGTGCAGCAGATTGACCGTTCCAATAAAACGGTGCATTCGTTTCAGGGCATTACCGAGAGTTACGATTACCTCATTCTGGCAACGGGGTCTGCGCCGTTTGTGCCACCCATTCCGGGTGTAGAGAAAGACGGAGTGTTTGTGTACCGCACCATCGAAGATCTGGAAATGATGAAAAGCCATGCGCCCAAGGCGCGCAAAGGAGCCGTGATTGGGGGCGGGCTGCTGGGTCTGGAGGCCGCCAAGGCCATGCTTGACCTGGGTATTTCAGAAACGCACGTCATTGAATTTGCGCCACGCCTGATGCCCCGGCAAATCGACGATCTCGGGTCGGCAATGCTGCAAAGCAAATTACAGGAACTGGGTTTGCAGATTCATTTGAACAAAAATACCAGCGAAATTCTCGGCGAAGATACCATCAAAGCCATGTCGTTTGTGGATGGCTCGTACCTGGATGTCGATATGCTGGTAATTTCGGCTGGTATTAAACCCCGTGACGAACTGGCCAGACTCACCGGCTTGGAAGTAGGTACCCGGGGTGGGGTAGTGGTCAATTCGAAACTGCAAACCACTGACGAAGAGATATTTGCCATTGGTGAATGTGCTTTGTACGAAGGCATGATTTACGGCCTGGTCGCTCCTGGCTACGAGATGGCTGAAGTCGTAGCGGCCAATTTATGTGGCGGAGAGAAGTCGTTCAAGGGCTACGACATGAGTACCAAACTCAAACTGATCGGTGTGGATGTGGCAAGTTTTGGCAATCCGTTTCTTACGACACCCGATTGCCGGACGATTGTTTTTGAAGATACCGTCAAGAGTGTATACAAGCGAATTAATATCTCCAACGATGGCAAAACCCTCCTGGGTGGCATTCTGATTGGTGATGCGGAAGCGTACAACATGCTTTTGCAAACCACTACCAATAAAATTGTACTGCCGTCCAACCCCGAAGACCTGATTCTGGGGGCTCGTGGAGGCGAGAAAAGCGAAGGTGCCGGGGTGATGGGCTTGCCCGACGAAGCCTTGATCTGTTCGTGCGAGGCGGTAACCAAAGACGCCATTTGTGGTGCGGTTGTCGCAGGAAACGAAACCCTGGATAGCATTAAAAAATGTACCAAAGCGGGAACGGGCTGCGGCGGCTGTGTGCCAATGGTGAAAGACCTGATTGCCGGTACGATGAAGGCGCAAGGCAAATATGTTCGGAATGTGGTGTGCGAGCATTTTCAATATTCCCGTCAGGAACTGCTCGATCTGGTGAGGCTGGAAGAACTGGAAACGTTTGATGACGTACTGGACAAACACGGCAAAGGCGACGGCTGTGAGGTGTGCAAGCCCGTAGTAGCTTCGATTCTGGCCAGTTTGTACGCCGAAACGGCCAACAAGCAGCCCGTGGTGCAGGATTCCAACGACCGTTTTCTGGCCAATATCCAGAAAGGTGGTACCTATTCGGTGGTACCGCGCATTCCCGGTGGAGAGATCACACCTGAGAAATTGATTGTAATCGGAGAAGTAGCTAAAAAATACGGCTTGTACACCAAAATTACCGGCGGACAGCGAATTGACATGTTCGGCGCGCACCTGGCCGATCTACCTGCCATCTGGGAAGAGTTGATCCGGGCAGGTTTTGAAAGCGGGCATGCCTATGCAAAAGCGTTGCGTACCGTCAAAAGCTGCGTGGGTAGCACCTGGTGCCGGTTTGGCTTGCACGATTCGGTTTCATTTGCCATTGAAGTAGAAGAGCGGTACCGCGGCTTGCGGGCTCCGCACAAGCTCAAATCGGCGGTCTCGGGCTGTATCCGTGAGTGTGCCGAGGCCCAGAGTAAAGATTTTGGCATCATTGCCACCGAAAAAGGTTGGAACCTGTATGTGTGCGGCAATGGCGGCAGCAAGCCACGCCACGCCGACCTGCTGGCTCAGGACGTGGACAAGGAAACCTGTATCCGGTATATTGACCGCTTCCTGATGTTTTACATCAAAACGGCCGATCCGCTGACCCGTACTGCCACCTGGCTTAACAAAATGGAAGGAGGCATCGAATACCTGCGCAACGTGGTTGTCAATGACAGCCTCGGAATGGCCGCCCAGTGGGAAGCGGAAATGGAAACACTGGTAACTAATTACACATGCGAGTGGAAAGAAGCCATCGAAAATCCGGAAACCCGCAAGCGGTTTGCACACTTCGTGAATGCTCCCGCTGAGAAAGACCCTACCGTGAAGTTTGAACCGATGCGTGAGCAGGTGAAAGCCGCCGAATGGAAGTAGGGCCTCCCGGAAGTAATGTTGAATGATGAATAATGAATGTCGAATAATGAATTTCGACATTTGGATTTTGAAGTTCATTATTCTGCATTACGATACTGCCTGGCAAAATGCACGAGCAGAAATGAGGTTTTGCCAATTTAAAAGATACTATTTCTCAATTGTAATTGTAACCGATTCATACCATGCAAACCGTCGAAACTGAAGTTCAAAAATGGTTCCTGGCTTGTTCTGTTGACGACGTACCCGAAAACGGCGGCGCCTGCGTCAAATACAACCACGAGCAGATTGCCATTTTCTATTTTGCCCGCCGCAACGAGTGGTACGCCACCGACAACCTGTGTCCGCACCGACAGCAGATGGCACTGTCACGGGGAATGATCGGCACGCAGGGGAATGAGCCCAAAGTGGCGTGTCCGTTTCATAAAAAAACATTTTCACTCAAAACCGGCGAATGTCTTTCCGGAGATGAATGTGCCATTAAAACCTATCCGGTGAAAGTAGAAAACGGACGGGTATACATTGGGGTAGACTAACGATAGCATTGATGTAAGTAAAATAGGGCGACTGGCAGGTCGCCCTATTTTTTTACAGGACAAATACCGGAAAAAGATATGGAAAAGACTCGGGTGACTGTCTTTTCTGAGATGAATGGTTTATTCATTGAACGTTTGGATAAAAGAGTAGAAAATAATTTTGGGGTATTAGTGTAATGTGTTGATAGTGAGCTCTGAACTGAGTTCTGATCAGTGTCGGAGTAATCTTGTTTTTTCGTATCTTTATACTGTTAAATCAGTCTGAAACAAACTACAACTATGGCCCGTCGTCGTACACTACCCCAGAATATCCGCAAATACAAACAGGAATACCTGCGTTTGCTGGCTTATGAAGCCCGCCTGAACCACCAGCTTTTCAAGATGAAAAAACGCATCAAACTCCTGGCTCAGGAAGAACAACTCCGCTTAACAGAAAAAGCCCTGCTGAGTGAACAGTTGCAAAAAGTTCAGCAACAAAAAGAAGAACTGGAAAGCCAACCTGCCTGCAAGCAACGAACCACACAGCTCAAACGAGTGGAAAAGGAATACAAGCAGGTCAAGGCCAGACATTCTCGCAACCAGTACCAGCTCGATCAACTGGAAGTCAAAAAAGACAAAGACAATGCAGTTAAGCTTCTTCTGAAAGAAGCCAAGTGTGAGGATGTGACGGTGCGCATCCAGCGCGCTTATGAAACCTGGATGAAACTCGAACAGATGGCGCAATACGAGGCGATACGTATGGAGATATTTCAGGCTATTTCTGCGGATCTATCTGTTGAGCAACAGCCGATTGCAAGTCAAAAGCTTGTTGAAAAACGTAATCGGTGCAGAAAAGAATTGTTGTCAGATTTGTTAACTACGCATGAGGAAATGGCTTTTGGTGAAAAGGGAGGGATGGAGATAATCAGACACTGCAACTTCAGACCTGTAGAAACGCTGTATTCCTTCTCGTATCTGATAGGTTTAAAAGGTTAGAAGTAGAGGAGCATCAGGGGGCGCGACAGGATTTGTTAGGTGACAAATGCCCTTTAGTTGTGTTCAATTGAAAGATTAATGCGGAATAGTGTGGATTGGATTTTGAATTATAGAAAGAATTTATATACCTTTACAGGTATCCCACTTCTCCACCTTTGCGATCTTTTCTTTCCATATCACTCTTGGCGTTAATCCTCTACCATACGTGCAGGATATGGATTGTATTATTCTACTTTGATCAGTATTACCCGACAGCCTCTCCGGTCATGCAAAACGACGAATGGGTAGTGGTGAAAATGCCGATTTCATTGCCTTACACGGCTTCATGGCAGAACAATGCCGGGCAGGACGGATTGATCCGGATGGGAGATCAGTTTTATAACATTACCCATCAGACCTATGAAAACGATACGCTGTATACCGTTCTGAAAACCAACATAGGTGCCCGCGAACGTTTCTTTGCCCTGGCTGATGAAATCAAGCAGATTCTCGACAACGATGCTGCCAAACCTCACGCGCAGAAGAGCCCGTTTGCCCAGGTAATCAACTTGTTGAACCAGTGGGGCAAGGTGTACCTGCCTTTTTCGGCCGGTGATTTGTTTGCCAGCCGATCCTTTACGCTTCTTTCCGCTTCGTTTGCTTTGTATATCTCCCCTTATTGTGTACAGCTGAGCCATCCGGTGCTCACCCCACCTCCACGAATTGCCTGATTTTCTGGATTGGCGCATCATTGCAGGCAAGAACCGCCTGTGAGAACTCCATTTTGTTGATTCGTATGGATCAAACTACGTTTTTTCGTGCCCTTGACAGTGCCATGAATGGATGATGTGTAATCCGGGTAGGGCAGGTTTTGCCTTTGCCAATCCTACTATTTTGGTAGCGTGTTGGGTTTGTTGGATACAAACCTCAGGCTTTTCTCTATTATTTTATCTTGATCATTCCTTTATGAAACATATTTTACTCCGCAAGTATGGCATACTTGCCTGGATTTTTCTTACCAGTTGTACTCTCTTTGCCCAAACGCCTACCGACGGGTTGATGATGGGCAAGCAAACCATGTGTGTGGCCCTGATGTACTCCCAAAACAGCTGGGACCAGTACTGGGAGGGAACCAACTTCCGCCGCAACCCGAATCTGGGGACGGTGAGTACCCAAATGGGAAGCCTGATGGCTGCGTATGGTATTTCTGAACGGCTCAATGTAATTGTCGGTTTGCCGTACATCCGCACCCATGCCAGTGCCAGTTACCTGGAAGATCAGCGTGGTTTTCAGGACGTTTCGGCCTGGCTGAAATACCGGATTATCAAGCAGGAAACCGGCCTGGGAACCCTGCGTAGCTTTGTAACGGTGGGTGTATCGGCTCCGACGCACAACTACAACCCGGATTATTTGCCACTGAGCCTTGGATTGCACAGCAAAACGGCTTCGGGCCGGTTGGTGGTTGACTTTCTGTCCAAGCCCGGCTTTTATGTAACGGCTCAGGCAGGATACACACGCCGCAGCAATATTTTTATTGACCGCGATTCGTATTTGTATGACAACCAGTTGTACTATACCAACGAAGTACAAGTGCCCGACATGGCCGATGGCAATGTACGTGTTGGTTTCCGTAACAACCGTTTCCAGACCGATATTTATATCGAACGCATGGCTGCCGTTTCGGGTGATGATATCCGTTACAACGACATGCCTTTTCCGACCAATGCCATGAAATCTACGGCGGTGGGGTGGTATGGTCGGTACAACATTCAGCAGCTTTCCATTATCGGCGGACTGAATCAAGTGCTTAATGGCCGCAACGTGGGCAAAAGTTCCGGATTTATGGTGGGCGTATTGTATGCCTTCCGCGTGGCAGGGCATGGTGAAAAATGCGGCAAGCCCGAAGGAATGCAGCACTCCAGTCACAGTGAGGCCGCCGAACAATAATCCTAAGTCCTTTGATCAGCTATTTTTTTTAACTACTTACGGAACATACTCATGAAAAATCTATATATCTCTCTGGTACTATTTTGCTTGGCCGTCACGTATGGGTATTCACAAGGTTGCGTGGCCGTTCGCCAGATGGGCGGGCTCAACGCCATGTGTTCTTCATCTTCGTATAATCTGCACAAAGGCGACTGGCAGGTAGGAGCCAGTTACCGGTATTTTCATTCCTGGCGGCATTTTGTGGGTGATGAGGAGCAGCCCCACCGTCAGACTACCGGTGGAGGCCACGATGCCAACGGCAAAGAGCGGGGCAATGCGGTCAATATTTATTCACATGCCCTGGATCTGAATCTGTCGTATGGCTTATCCAATCGCTGGCAGGTAAACCTGACCGTTCCGTTTGTACACAACGAACGGTCGCAGGTGCTGCGGCAAACGGCGCCGGTAAAAGATACTACCCGCTACAGTGTATACGCCAAAGGATTGGCTGATGTGCGGATGAGTGTGAATTATTGGCTGATCAATCCGGAAAAGACGCACACGGGAAATGTCATGCTTGGCCTGGGAGTGAAGCTGCCAACCGGAAGCTACCGGGCCAGAGACAACGCACCGCAAGCCGATGGCACTGTCAAAAGTGTGGTAATGGACCAGGCCATTCAGCCGGGTGACGGTGGACTGGGCTTTTCCGTCGAATTGCAGGGTTTTCGCGTGATTCACAAAAACCTGTATGCCTTTGCCAATGGCTATTATTTGTTCAACCCGCGTCAATCCAACGGTTCGTTCAAGTCTGAGCCAAAGCCAGGCCTGGAAGGCTATGAAATCTACGCCTCTCCCGACCAGTATTTTGTCCGTGCAGGTCTAATGACCTCGTTTGGCAAAGAGAAAAACTTCATCTTATCACTAGCCGGAAGAATGGAAGGAATTCCTGCATACGATGTGTTTGGCGGGCAAGTTGCGTATCGTCGGCCAGGATATGTGCAGGCCATTGAGCCGGGCATTACATATCGCAGGGGCCAACATACCGTAAATTTGTTTGTGCCTTATAACTTTTATAAGAACCGAATCAAAAGTGCGGCCGATATTGCCAGCGAAAAACTGCAAAACGCAACCATCACCGATGAATCTAAAAAGGTAACCGTTCATGGCGATGCGGCTTTTGCCGATTACTCCATCAACCTAGGGTATGCCTTTCGCTTCTAATCACTGGCTTGTTTTTCAAAATAGTATCCTGAAAAATTCAAAAACCTACTTGTATGACAAAATATACTTATAAACTTTCCATAAAACTACTTTCACTGTTGGTATTGCTCGGGGTAAGCAATGGTTGCGACAAGTCGCTGGAAATAAATGACATCAAGCCTCATTCAGAAACGACTACCGATGAAAACGGCGGTACCTGGAAAACCTTCCTGCTTACGAGTGGGAGTGAGTTGACAGTGGCTGCTCCGGCAGACCCAGCTTCTGATGTCTATAAATCAGAATTGCAAAGCCTGAAAAACGGCTTGTCGCAGGTAACGGCTTCTCAGAAACAAGCCGCGGAATATTGGGGTGCAGGTGCCGTGTTGCGTTGGAATGAAATCGCCCGTGAACTGGCAGCTCAGTACAATGTGCCTCCCAATAACAATCCGGATGGCACCTATCCGGTTCCGGATCCGACCAAGCCGACCGAACGGCCACGTTTTCCGTTTGCCAATCCGCCGTATGCGGCCCGTGCCTTTGCTTTGCTGAGTGTAGCGCAATACGATGCCCTGGTCACTGCCTGGAATTACAAATTTGCGTACAAGCGGATGGCTCCTGCCAAAAACGATGGTTCCATTCGGTCGTTGTTGCCAGTTTCGGATCTGCCTTCGTATCCCTCAGAAGATGCGGTGGTAGCTGCTGCTTCGCGTGAAGTACTGAAAGCCTTGTTTCCGGGTGAAGTTGAATTAATAACTGCCAAAGCCGAAGAGCATAAAAACAGCCGTTTGTGGGCCGGTGCCAATGTGCAAAGTGACATTGATGCGGGTGAAGCTTTGGGCAAGCTGGTGGCGCAACGTGTAATGGCTTATGCCAAAGCAGACGGAATGAGCAACTCAAACAAACAAGCCGAGTTTCCAAAGATGCAGGCTGATGCCAAAGAGCGGGGCTTTACCGACCAGTGGGTGAGCAAAGATATTCCGGCTCGCCCGCCCTTGTTGCCCTTGTACGGCTATGTAAAAACGTGGAATTTTGATGAAGCGACCAAGATTTCCATTCGCCCGGAAGCTCCTCCGGCTGTCGGCTCCGAACAATTTCAGAAAGATCTGGACGAAATGCGGGAAATTTCGAAAAAACGGACCCGCGAACAAGTCCGGATTGCTAACTACTGGGCTGACGGTGTGGGCACCTATACACCTCCCGGACACTGGAACCGCAAGGCGGCCGAGTTAGTTTATGCCAATAAACTGAACGAGCTGCGGGCGGCACGGGTGTTTGCCTTAACGAACACTGCCATTATGGATGCGGGCGTCTGTTGTTGGGAAACCAAGTTTTATTACCTGAGCCGTCGGCCGTCACACGTAGATCCTTCCATCAAGACCTCTACAGGTATACCTAATTTTCCTGGCTATACATCCGGGCACTCTACATTTTCAGGGGCAGCGGCTACGGTGTTGTCTTATTTGTTTCCAGACAAAGAGGCCGAATTGCAAGCCATGGCACAAGAAGCTTCTGTTTCTCGGATCTACGGTGGCATCCACTTCCGGATTGATTGTGAAGTGGGATTGCGTTGTGGCAAGCAGATCGGTGAGTTTGCGGTGAAACGTGGCCAGGCTGACGGTTCCGGATTGTAGACTGCCGGTTTTTTGTTCCGTGACACATACTATTTTCGGAAGCCCCCGGCGACATTCGCCGGGGGCTTCTGTTTTATAACCTTACCAACGGAACGTTCAGAAAATGACAGAAATGATCCGATAAAAAACTTTCCAATAGGTGCTTTAAAAATTAGTGCAACATGGTTTAAATAAAACCGGTTGTTTCTGTAAAATGTAATTATTCAATAAAAGTGAATTGTTTTTTAATGGGTATTTGCGTAGAAGTAATAACTGTCGATAAAAAGTGCGTTATAAATTAAGTCAGGTTTTTGCATTCTTGAAAAATTACTATTTAACTGTATTTTATCACAATTTTATATTGACTTAAGGCTTTATACTTAATATTTGTGTTATTTTTTGAAAAAAAACAGGTTAAAAATTTTGCGTATTACGTATAAAGCCGTATTTTTAATCATCGATCGTAAGTAATATTACTTAAATCAAATTTTCGCCTCCACAGGAGCACCTGAGCTAGAGCCGCAGCTCGAGTATTCCAATCGTTACTTCAAAGAAGGCGCATAATTTCAATACGTTTCTTTACTGTTTCTGTTCGTTTTTAACCCCTCGTTAAAACGTTCCTGGCTATGCTTTGGCCTATCGGGTGGCAGCCCGTCGGCTAGAGAAAACAAAAAAGCCCCGTAGAAATGGCAGTTTCCACGAGGCACTTAGGGTAGTTTTAAATTATTGCTAACTTAAAGCCACACAAATCTATGTTAAAAAAGTTACATTTTCAAGGTCTGCTTGTCCTTTTTGTAACCTTGCTCCCGCTGAGCCCAACGATTGCTCAGTTTACACTTGCAGGTCAATTGCGTACGCGGTCTGAATTGCGCAATGGATTGGGTACCCTGAATCCCGAAGGAGCCAAGTCTGCATTTTTTACTTCCCAACGCACCCGCCTGGCTTTTGGCTACAAATGGGATCGGCTGCTGTTCAACGTATCGGTACAGGACATTCGGGTTTGGGGGCAGGACGCTTCCACCATTTCCAATGCCGACGGTTCTCGTTTCATGGTGCACGAAGCCTGGGGCGAGGTAACGCTGGCCAACATAGCCGATACTACCATCAAATTCCGGTTACTGGAAAATCTTTCGTTTAAAATAGGCCGACAGGCGCTGATTTACGATGACGTGCGTTTGCTTGGTGACCTGGACTGGTTGCAGCAAGCCCGTCGCCACGATGCGGCTTTGTTAAAAGCGCAGCACAGAGGCTGGCAAATCGATCTGGGTGCCGGATTTAATCAGAATACCGATGCGTTTGGTGTAGCCGGAACCAACTACGTCGCCGCCAATGTACCTGCCTATACGGCCGATAACAAAGGCAATCAGATTGCTGTGCCGGCGGGTTTCATTCCTACCAACGGCAAAGGCGGTTCGTTGCGCTTGGCTAACAACCCGAGCACCAATGGCATGAACCAAATGTATAAATCCATGCAGTTTCTGTACCTGAGTCGCAAATTTGGTCAGACGAAAATTTCGGGTCTGCTCTTTAAAGATGACTTCGGTAAATACCGCGCCGATTCGGTACGCAACATTGCTGGCAGAGATACCGGCTATGTATATGGCCGCCGGTACGATCAGGCGGGAGTAAACAGCCGCGTAACGTACGGATTGATGATCAACAAAACCATTGGCAACGCTTCGGGCTTTAAAACCAACCTGACTGCCGCCGCTTACTGGCAACGTGGCAAAAACCGCGACGGAAAGGATCTGAAAGCCAGTCACTATACAGTTGCCTTAACGTTCCAGCGCGGCAAATTCAGCTTCGGTCCGGGTTGGGATTACCTGTCGGGTAATGAAGCTATTGGCGGTGGAGCAGGTGCCACTTCTACTTCAAAAATAGATAACCGCTTCGATCCTTTGTACGGTACGCCGCATAAGTTCTGGGGCTACATGGATTACTTTTACGTAGGCACGGGTTCACCGGTAGGAGGGTTAAACAATCTCTACTTTAAGACCCGCTATACTGCCAAAGATTTTTACATCACGCTGGATTATCACCACTTTGCCCTGGCAAAATCTCAATTCCTGAAAGGGGCTGACGGCAAAGCTTCCACGCAGTTTGACAACTCACTGGGCAGCGAAGTGGATCTGATTGTCAACTACAATCTCAGCAAGTTTACCAACCTGGAGTTTGGGTATAGCTTCATGAAAGCAACCAACTCGCTGGAGTACAGCAAGCTGGGTACTACCAATAAAGCAGATAAAAGTCCAACTTGGGCGTATCTGCAAATCAATATCCGTCCGGATTTCTTTTTTGCTAAGCCGGTGGCTATCAAGCAATAACTTTCGCAGCTGCGATTGGCTGCGCCGAACCGAACCAGCGTTTGGTAGGATTAACGGATTCGCCTGCGAAAGTTGTGAGCGTGACAGACCGTAAATGACTCCAGGTAATCCAATAATCCTACGAACCGCCGGTTGCTGGCAGGCAACTTCTTTCCGACAAAATACTATCGTTGAAAAGGCAAAAACCCTGTCCGTCGACAGGCACACTGCCTGTATGTTATCCTTTTGTCCATCAAAACTAAATTATATGATCATGAGAAGATTTAGAATAATTGCCCAAACCCTGATGCTGGCCCTGGTGGTGCTGGTTCTTTCCTCAGCCGCCAGTCCAAAGGCTCCTAAGAAAGTCATCAAGCTGGGATTTATCCCGCTTACGGACTGCGCGCCCTTGGTCGTAGCCAAAGAAATGGGTTTTTTCCAGAAATACGGGGTAGAAGTGCAGCTTAGCAAAGAAGCTTCCTGGGCCAATGTACGCGACAAAATTCTGAACGGCGAATTGCAGGGGGCTCACTGCCTGTTTAGTATGCCGTTTTCGGTCTATACCGGAGTGGGCGGCAAACCCGGTTCGGAAATGAAAATTGCCATGGTACTCAACAATAACGGTCAAGGAATTACGCTTTCCAAGGAATTTTGCGGCCTGGTAGGTTTTAAAGATTACAAAAAAGTGGCGGCTGCCGTGAAAACGGTGCAGGCTAAGAAAGAAGTGACATTTGCCATGACCTTTCCCGGTGGCACACACGACATCTGGCTGCGCAACTGGCTGGCTGCTGTGGGTGTCAATCAGAAATCGGTAGGGATCATCACCATTCCGCCTCCGCAGATGGTGTCAAACATGAAAGTAGACAATATGGAAGGCTTTTGTGTGGGCGAGCCGTGGAATGGTGTAGCAGCTTCGCAGAATATCGGATTTACCCACGTAGCTACACAGGACATTTGGAAAAATCACCCGGAAAAGGCATTGGTTGTCAACAAAGAGTTTGCCGAAGCAAGCAAAGAAGACCTGAAGAATGTAATGAAAGCCATCATGGAAGCTTGCAAATGGCTGGATAATCTAAGTAACCGCAAGAAGGCAGCCGGTTGGCTGACCAAGCCTAACTATGTAAATGCGCCACTGGCGGTGATTGAGGCCCGTCTGATGGGCTCGTATGACCTGGGTTGTGAACTGGGTGCCCAAAAATACAAAGATGACAATATGCTGTTTTACAACAATGGTTTTGTCAATGCGCCCCGCAAGTCGCACGGCATCTGGTTTATGGCGCAGTATGTCCGGTTTGGTTACCTGAAAGCCGATCCTGACTACAAGGCAATTGCCGAAAAGCTGGTGATGGACGACTTGTATACCGAAGTGGCTAAAAGTATGAATGTGCCGTTGCCAAACGACGACATGAAGCCATTTAAAATTACCATCGATCCGACGCTGTTTGATCCCAACAGCCCGACTCAATACATTTCAACAGCAAAACGATAACCCATAGGCGAATCCGCTCCGCAAGCCTTTGGAGCGGATTCGCCCGATAGAGGCGGTTTTACATTTTTGAAAGATACTATTTCATTATTGTCTCGTGTCTAATTTCTTCTTCTATGAAAAATACACTCGCTTCTGTTCTTTATTTTGTCGGCAGCCTGGCGTTGCTGCTGGGGGTGTGGACGTTGATTTCCTGGCTTTACCGCAATCCGGAAGCGACGGATCTGGTGGAAAAGTATCCACTGCCAACGCCACTGATGACTTTTGATGTGCTCAAGGAAATTTTTACGCAACCGTTTCAGAATGACCCGGATGTCAAAGGCATTGGTACCAAGCTGATTGGCTCGCTGACGCGGGTTGCCATCGGGTTTGGTTTGGGTAGCCTGGTTGCCATTCCGCTGGGATTGCTGCTGGGTTCGAGTAAAATTCTGATGAACCTGATCAATCCTATTATGCAGATTCTGCGCCCGGTGTCTCCACTGGCGTGGTATCCGCTGGGACTGGCGGTATTTTCGGCAGCGGGCGGAGGCGAAGGTCTGCTGAATCCATCGTCAAAGGCGGCCATTTTCATGATCTTTATCTGCTCACTCTGGCCTACGCTCATCAATACTGCGTTTGGCGTGGCTTCCATTCCTCAGGATCACAAGAATGTAGGCAAGGCGTTTGGCTTTTCGGTATGGAAATACATTACGCGCATCATGCTGCCGTTCAGTCTGCCGCATATTGTGACAGGGCTCAAGCTCAGCATCGGTGTGGCGTGGATGGTCATCGTGGCTGGTGAAATGCTCTCCGGTGGTGATGGGCTGGGTTTCTTTGTGTGGGAAGAAGGTTTTAATGCCGGCAAAACAACCCATATCATTGTGGCCATTCTCATCATTGGCATCGTCGGGTTTGTGCTCGATAAATTATTCACAGCTCTTCAGAAAGCATTTGCCTATTAGCCACCTTGCCCCCGAAGGGAGAATTTTTAGCCGAGGGTTTTTGGCTTTTCAAAAGATACTATTTTGATTCTCTGCCCCGACAGGGAATAGCCCTATAACAGTCCGATTTGCTCCCCTCTGGGCTGGGAGCTTTTTAAACTCTCCCTTCGGGGGTTGGGGGGCTTCTTATCACATGAAAAACGATACTCAAGTACTCATAGATTCGGCCAGTGACTTTCATAAAGTGGTGGCTGCTCCTCAGTCCAGCATCAGTATTAAGGACGTAACCGTATCATTCAAAACGCCAAAGGGAGTGTATACGGCTGTGCAAAATATTGATCTGGAGGTAAAGAAAGGAGAGATTGTGGCACTGATCGGGCACTCAGGTTGCGGAAAGTCCACGCTGATGAATACCATCAGCGGAATGGTCAAACCCAGTCAGGGCGAAGTGATTGCCAATGGCAAAAAAGTAAACGGCCCTGGACCCGATCGTGGCATTGTGTTTCAGAATTATTCGCTGTTGCCCTGGCTGTCGGTGTACCGGAACATTTACGAAGCAGTAGATTCGGTGATGAAAGACAAGTCGCCCGCCGAAAAACGGACTCACGTAGAGCAGAATCTTAAAATGGTCAATCTCTATCCGCACAAGGACAAGCTGCCCGGCCAGCTGTCGGGTGGGATGAAGCAACGGGTGGCCATTGCCCGTGCCTTCGCCATTAATCCCAGCATTCTGCTGCTTGATGAACCGTTCGGTGCCTTGGATGCACTGACCAAAAGCAACATGCACGTCGAGTTACTCAAGCTCTGGAACCTGGATAATCGCAATAAAACCATCATTATGGTCACACACGATATTGAAGAAGCGATTTTCCTGGCCGATCGGGTGGTAGTCATGAACAACGGACCGGCGGCTACCATTAAAGAGATCGTAGAAGTTCCACTTAATCGTCCGCGTAACAAGAAAGACATTGTGCATGATCCAAAATACATGGAAATCCATGACAAGCTGTTAAGCTTGCTTCTGGAAAAGTTCTCCATTGAAGATATGGAAGAGTAATATTCATTTCTGGGTTAAAAACAAGGCGCTGACTCTCTAAAAACCTCCTGATTTTCCATGGTTTGGCAATCTTCTGTGCTGAAACATGGAGCGGGAGGTTTTTGCTTTTAAAACGATATTATTTTGCTGAAACGATGTTTTGTAAAGGTTTATTTGGGAAAATATAACAAAAGATATTTTGAATTGTGAGTTTTGGATAAAATGCAAAATTTTAGTTAAAAATACTTAGTAAAGTTTTGTGCATTTCAACTATGTTTTTAAATTTGATTGAGTTAAAAAATAAACCTGTTCTTGCAGAAAAGATATATTTTAATAGAAATAGAGTTTAAATAAAAGGAATAATTTAAGGTATATGTGATATTTAGTTAGAAGTAGGATAAAAAATAAAGTTATTTTCTGTTTTAGTGATAAATACTTATGTTAACATACAAAACTATATGACATCTTCAACCAACCAACCTTTAGAGAAACTGAACGTTCTGAATTTTTCGGGTATTCAGATGCGTACCTTTCACATTACTTGGCTTACCTTCTTTGCCTGTTTTTTCGGTTGGTTTGGGCTTGCCCCTTTGATGCCAACCATTCGCGAAGATCTGGGCCTCACCAAGGCGCAAGTGGGTAATACTGTGATTGCGGCGGTGTCGGCTACTATTTTTGCGCGGTTGGTGATCGGACGTTTGTGCGATACCTGGGGCCCTCGCAAAACCTACACGGCTTTGTTGGTGATTGGTGCGATTCCGGTGATGCTGGTAGGATTGGCCAATGATTACACCAGTTTTCTGTTGTTTCGCCTGGCGATTGGAGTCATTGGGGCGTCGTTTGTCATCACACAGTTTCATACCTCGGTGATGTTTGCTCCGAAGATCAAGGGCACTGCCAATGCTGTTGCCGGTGGCTGGGGAAATCTCGGTGGTGGGGTAACGCTGATGGTGATGCCGCTGATTTTTGCAGCTATTGTGGGAGCTGGCTATACCAAGCACGAAGCCTGGCGATATGCCATGGTATTTCCTGGATTGATGCTGCTGGTGATGGCTTTTGTCTATTTTACCTTTACCAAAGATACCCCGGCGGGGAATTTTTCGGAAATCAACCGGGTGCGAGAAAACAAGAAATTTTCCTGGGCGGTGCTGGCCGACTGGCGGGTATGGGCGTTATCATTTGCTTATGCGGTGTGCTTTGGAATGGAAATTACTTTTGATGGCGTGGCTACGCTGCACTTTGTGGATTCTTTTAAACTTGATCAGTCGTCGGCTGGCTTCTGGGCCGGTGTCTTCGGTGGGATGAATCTGTTTGCCCGCGCCATCGGTGGGGTTATTGCGGATAAGGTAGGTAACAAATATGGTATGAAGGGCAAAGGCTGGCTGCTGGGTGGGGTATTGGCTTTGGAAGGTCTGGGACTGGTATTGTTTTCACAAGCCGGTTCTTTGCAAATGGCCATCATTACTATGCTCACTTTTGCTATGTTTCTGAAGATGGCTAACGGAACGACCTACGCCATTGTTCCTTTCATCAATCCTAAAAATGTCGGAACTGTGGCGGGTGTGGTTGGAGCCGGTGGCAATGTAGGAGGGATGTTGTTTGGTTTTCTCTTTAAGTCCGAGTCTATTACCTATGCACAGGCTTTTCTGTACATCGGGGCTATTGTTACCGTGGTTTCCCTAGTAGTATTCCTGACTAGGTTTGAAAAGCAGGCAGTTGCACAAACGGCAGAGGTCTCTGCCTGATTATCATTAACTCGTCTTTTGATTCGTACCTTTTTCAATTGTCAAATCTGAGTATTCAGAGTGTTTTTGACTTTGGAAAGATACTATTTTCTACTACTTACGTTGTCAATCGTTCTTCGAATCTCATTATGCAGTCCTATAAATCAACGTGTTGTTATTGCGGAACCGGCTGTGGCGTGATTGTCCGCAAAGACCGGCTGGGTAAGGTGAGTGTCGAGGGTGATCCTGACCATCCGGTCAACCGGGGAATGCTGTGCTCCAAAGGGATGAATCTTCATTACACGGTGATGGACCAATCCGACCGTTTGTTGTATCCCGAGATGCGGTATACTAAACACATGCCCCGTCAGCGCGTTTCCTGGGATGATGCTCTGGACCGTACAGCCGCCGTATTCCGCACGTTGATTGAAAAATATGGGCCTGAATCGGTGGCGTTTTATGCGTCAGGCCAATGCCTGACTGAAGAATATTACGTCATTAATAAACTCATCAAAGGCTTTATCGGCAGCAATAACATCGATACCAACAGCCGGTTGTGCATGAGTTCGGCGGTGGTTGGTTATAAAATGTCATTGGGCGAAGACAGCGTGCCCGTTTGCTACGATGACATTGAGCTGTCGGATTGTATTTACGTGACAGGAGCCAATCCGGCGTGGTGCCATCCCATCATCTGGCGGCGGGTAGAGGCGCACAAAGCAGCCAATCCTCATGTAAAAATAATCGTGGCCGATCCGCGCCGTACCCAAACCTGCGCCCTGGCCGATGTGCATTTGCAGCTCAATCCTGGTACTGACATTGTGCTGAACCATGCACTGGGACGCATTTTGATCGAAAATGGAGATGTGGATGCCGATTTTATTAAAAATCATACGGAGGGATTCGAAAAATACCGCGAATCGGTTATGCAGCGTACGGTCCAGGAGGCAGCCGACATCTGTGGCATCCCGGAAGAAGAGCTACGCAAAGCCGCGTCGTATATAGGCGACGCCAAAGGCTTTCTGACGATGTGGACCATGGGGCTTAACCAGAGTGTAATCGGTGTTAACAAAAACCTGAGTCTGATCAACTTAAACCTGATTACGGGTCATATTGGCAAACCTGGTTCCGGACCTTTTTCGCTTACCGGTCAGCCCAACGCAATGGGTGGGAGGGAAGTGGGGGGACTTTCCAATTTGCTACCCGCCCACCGCGATTTGCTGAATCCGGCGCATCGCGAAGAAGTACAGAAGTTCTGGGGTGGAACAACCATCTCTCCCAAGCCTGGCCTGACAGCTACTGAAATGTTCGAGGCGTTGAACGAAGGAAAGCTCAAAGCGATCTGGATTATTTGTACCAATCCGCTGATCAGTTTGCCGGATGTTCGAATGGCCGAAGAAGCCCTGAAGAAAGCCAAGTTTGTGGTGGTTCAGGATATAAGCAATCGGGTAGAAACGCTCAAGTATGCGGATGTGGTATTTCCGGCCGCTGCCTGGACTGAAAAGGAAGGTACCATGACCAATGCCGAGCGGCGCATTTCCTATCTCAGCAAACTGACCGACGCACCTGGCGAAGCCATTGCTGATGCGGAAATCATCTGCCGGTTTGCCCGGAAAATGGGCTATGTGGGATTTGACTATAAAAACAGCGAAGAAATCTATCGGGAACATTGCCAGCTCACCAAAGGCACAACTCTTGATATCAGTGGGTTGACTTACAGTATTTTAAAAGGACAAACCGTGCAGTGGGGAGTGGAAAGTACTTCTCAAAATAGTATCTTTTCGGAAGGCAAAACTTCGAACCCCACCCCAACCCCTCCCCCCAAGGGAGGGGCTTTAACTGCCCAAGTTGAACTCCCTTCCCCTAGTGGGGGAAGGGCTGGGGATGGGGGTTCTGCAAAGGAGGCCGGCTTTGGTCTTTTCCGCGACAAGCAGTTTTATACGCCTTCTAAAAAGGCCATCATTCATACCGTGTCTGACGAAAATACCTCGGAACTTCCCGATGAAGACTTTCCGCTCATTCTCACGACGGGGCGTATCCGCGACCAATGGCATACCCGCAGTAAAACGGGTAAAGTGAGCAAGCTTAACCAGCACATTGCGGAAGCGTTTCTGGAGATTCATCCGGACGATGCCCGGTTCCGGGACATTGCCGAAGATAGTCTGGTGGAAGTGGTCACGCGCCGGGGACAGGTTCGGGTAAAGGCAAAGCTTTCGGAAGACATCAAGCGGGGAGTGGTGTTTTTGCCCATGCACTGGGGCAAAGTGCTTAACAGCGACCTGAACCGTGCCAATAACCTGACCAACAATCTGGTAGATCCCAAATCGAAGGAGCCGGACTTTAAGTTCTGTGCCGTACAGGTGCAAAAATACAAGAAACCGAAGCAAAAGATTATTGTTGTAGGTGCGGGAGCGGGAGCCTTTGGCTTTGTCAAATCGTACCGGACTCTGAATACCGAAGACGAAATCACCATTTTCAGCAAGGAAAACTTTCCGTTTTACAACCGGGTCATGCTGCCCGACTATATCAGCGGGCACCAGCAGTGGGAGCAACTGGTAAAGATGAAAGACGAGGAAGAAGATGATTTCCGCATTCAGTTGTACCGCGGAGTCAGTATTGAATCCATTGACCGGACCCATAAAAAAGTAGTAGATAGCCAGGGAAACTGGCACAGCTACGATGTGCTGATTCTGGCAACGGGTAGCCGGGCCGCCATGCTGCGGGATGTACCACCGCTCAAAGGTATTTTTTCCATGCGTAGCCGGTACGATGCCGATACTTTTAAAAATCACATCAAGCCCGGTACGCCGATTGTTATTGTCGGCGGCGGGCTGCTGGGCATTGAACTGGCCGCTTCATTGCGGGAAATGAACTTTCCGGTAACGGTCATTCAACGGATTTCGCGTCTGATGGACCGCCAACTTGATTCGTTGGGAAGTCAGTTGTTGCACGAAGAACTCACCGATAAAGGCATTGAGGTATATTACAATGATGAAATTCAGACCTTTATCGGTCGGGACACCATTGAAGGGTTGCGCCTGAAAAGCGGACGAACCATTCCGTGCCAGGCCCTGGTAGCAGCCATTGGTACGGTGCCTAACATCGAGATAGCCAAGGCGACTGATTTGAATTGCAAACGGGGCGTAGTGGTGAATGAATACCTGCAAACCTCTGATCCGAATATCTACGCCATTGGTGAAATCGCCGAGTTTCATGGCTTTTTGTACGGAATTACCGCGGCTGCCGAACAACAGGCCGACGTTGTGGCCCGCTATCTGAACGGTGACATTGCTTCGTATTACCAAGGCTCGCTGCTGATGAACATCCTGAAAATGCACGGCACCGATTTGTGTTCGCTGGGCATTGCTGAGGCTCCACCCGATAATCCGGAGTATGAAGAAGTAGTGTTCATTGACAAAGCCAAACGGTATTACAAGAAATGCATCATTCACAAAGACCGGCTGGTAGGTGCCATTCTGATCGGTGACAAGAGTGAGTTTCTGGAATTTCGGGAGTTGATTCAGAAAAAAATGGAGCTTTCGGAGAAACGGTTGCAATTGCTGCGTTCCAACCAAAAAGCTGAACCCATGCTGGGCAAACTGGTATGTTCGTGCGGGGGAGTAGGAGAGGGGAACATTGTAAACAAAATCAAGGAAGGTTGTACCGAACTGAAACAACTCTGCCAGGCTTCGGGTGCCGGAATGGGCTGCGGTTCCTGCCGTCCGGAAGTGCAGGCAATCCTGGACAAAGCCATGGATGCAGCATCGGTGGGCGTTTGAAAAATAGTATCTTTTGAAAAGGGAAAACCTCAGGTTGATTCTGTCAAAGCTGAATTTACCAATGACTGAACCTGTTCTTGCTTCGTACCTCTTAAATCGTAAGTCTACATGCGTCATTCCTATACCATTAAAATCAACTTCACAGGCGGAATTGTGCCGGTAGGACAGTTGCAATCTATCTTGGATACGGTTTACCAGGCGCAGGTGCGGAAGGTGAGGTTCGGTCTTCGACAGCAGTTACTGATCGAAGTATTTCACGAAGAGTATGAGACGCTGGCAAAACTTTTGAAGGAAAAAGATATTGTGTATGAATTTGATGCCGGGCAACAGCCCAATATTGTCAGTTCGTATCCAGCAGAGGAAGTTTTTGTGGCGGATACCTGGCTGAGCGAAGGGATTTACAAAGATATTTTTGACCTGTTCGATTACCGGCCGCAACTGAAAGTCAATATCTCTGACAATAACCAGAGTTTTGCACCATTTTTTACCGGTAACATCAACTGGATTGCCTCGCCACAGGCACATTTCTGGTATCTGTACGTGCGATTTCCCAAGACTAATTCCATTTTCACCTGGAAAGAACTGATCTATAGCAATAACATTCCGGAGGTTTCCAAAGCCATTGAGCAAGTGATCTGGGAAAAACGGGATCTGTTTTATGCCAATGATCAGGCGGATGGAGATGCCCTGATGGCGCTGGTCAAATCGCAGGTGGAATACATCAGCAAGCCTGTCGCCCAGCCACTGGAGCTTTCACCGTTCCGACTACCCTATTATGAAGGGTTTAATCGCTATGGTGATAAAACCTGGCTGGGCATCTACCGCCGGGACGAACAGTTTTCTGTTAACTTTCTCAGTGATGTGTGCAAAGTCTGCAACCAGACTAAAATAGGACAAATCTGTGTAACCCCCTGGAAATCGCTGATCATTAAAGGAATTGAAGCCCGTGACCGTCCGTTGTGGGACAAAGTTCTTACGCATCATCAGATCAATGTACGGCATGCTGCCAATGAACTGAACTGGCAGGTGGAAGACGAATGTGAGGAAGGATTGGAATTGAAGCATCAGTTAGTCAAGCACTTAGACAAAAATGACCTGCGCACCTTCGGTATCAGCTTCGCCATCCAGACCCGACCTAAATCTGAATTGTTTGGTTCGGTCATCATTCGCAAAAAGCCACTGATCCGTTTTGGAGATTATACCTTACTGAGCTTATACGATATTTTATACACGGATGATTTTAACCCAAACAGTCGGAAACTCTATGTTTTTGAGAAAAATCTCCTCAAATCTTACCTTGGTGAACAGATACGCCGGATTTGCAAAACCTATTTACGTACCCGGATCGGCAAGCAAACGGAAGATTTGTTCCAGCAACCAGTCGAAGAAAATAGTATTTCCGAAGAAACCAAAACCTTGGAGTTGGTGTATCAATGCAAACACTGTTATTCCATATACGATCCGGCGGTAGGTGAGCCCGAAACGGGGATTGCGGCAGGTATGCCATTTGACGCTTTGCCAGAAACCTACCAATGTCCGCTGTGTGAATCGGAGAAAAGCGAATTTGTTGCTGTGGAAAAAACGGCCATTTTTACACTGGGTTAGAATGAAATCGTTTGTATGAATACTTCAAAAACGCTTGCCGGACTGGTTCTGTGTGGTGGACAAAGCTCACGCATGGGTACGGACAAAGGACTCTTGCAACGAAACGGGAAGACCTGGGCGCAACTTGCAGCAGATCGGTTAAAAACGTTGCAAATTCCAGTTTTCATTTCCATTTATCCTTCCCAATTTCGTTTATATTCAACTTTTTTCCCTGAAGATCAGCTTATTACAGATAGTTTACCGTTGCGTGGTCCCTTGGCTGGATTGCTTACCGCTCATCAGTGTTTTCCACAAACTGACTGGTTGGTATGCGCCTGTGACCTACCCGATATGACGGTAGAAATCTTAACCCGGTTGCAACAAGTTTACCTGAAAGAAGCTGACTATCAGTGTTTTGTGTTTCGTAAGGAAGCCGAATGGGAGCCCCTGTGCGGGATCTATCAGGCAAAAGGCTTGCAGTACATTCTGGATTTGTATCGGCGGGATAAGTTGCCACGGCACAGTATGAAACATGTACTTGAAGTTTGCCAGACCTATGCATTGGATATCCCGGATGAAGCCACCTGGCAATCTTTTAAAAATTATAATTCCGCTGCCGAGTTGGAATGAGCCAGGAAATAGCATCTGTTGAAAACCGAAAACCTCAAAACACAGAATCCCCGCCGTGACAGCAGGGATTCTGTGTTTTGATTAAGAGAAGCGTATCAGTTTAGATTGCTCATATCAGTTTAGATTGCTCATATATGTATTTGTTCGTTTCTATTGCTCAGGCAATTTTGACCTCCAGCGGCTTGAACTGCACATCTTCTATGTAAATGCGACGCACTACATCTCCTTCGGTATTAAAATAAATCTGCTCACCCACGGTTTTTCCGTTCCGGTATTCCACAATGGATTCTACATACTTCTCAATTTTCTCTTTACCCAGCGCAAATCCGTAATTGTATTTGATACCTGTAAAACTTTGTTCCTGAAAGCGACCAAAGTATTTGTGCAACGGAGTCCAGCCTGTAAAATCCATCTCTACCAGATTTTCTCCTTCTCTTTCATCCAGGTGATAATCAGTGATTTCATTGCCCAGCGTCACCCGGACGGTACTTGAGCTGACCCGCTGATTGTATGTGCCCTTGTTCGTTCTCACTTTAGTTGTATCTGTACTTGGTTTAGACTTGTTGACATACGTATTGCCTGTGGCAAACATGTTCTTGAATGTGTCTGTAAACGGATTCATAGCCTGGATGATTTTAGTTACCTTACATCCGGCAAACGGGGTTAAGAGTAACCTGAAATAAGCTTGTTAGTAAGTATATTTCTTACATATGCATGAAGCAGAGCAAAACCTTTGACGGTGAGCAAATGTGATTGATATTTGTAAGTGAAAGATGATTTAGCTGATGAGGAATTGCATTTTTTAAATAATAATGCAATTGAGGCGAAAATACCCTAAAATATACCATTAAAATCAAAAAAAGCAAAATGTACTTTTTTGATTTATTGTATAAACATTGATATTCGTCATAGGAAAGGTGAAAATTACTGTTCCATAGTTGGAAACAGTTGAGAAAAGAGTAACGAAAGTTATTTAAAATAATTCTAAATTAGCGTTTTTGGACGGAAAAAAGAATTGCAAGTTGTTGATTGTCAGTTATATTTGCCCTGCATGTAATAAGAAGGTAATTTCTCTTAGAATTTGTAATAAAAATATATTTGCTAAAAAAAAAACCGATACTACCTTTGTACGCCTATTATAAGACCCCCATAGTGAAACATCTTAGATCAAGTAAACTTAATATGCACATAATCAAGTATTTACGCCCTATTTGGCGTAGTTGTTCCATGGTACTGTTACTGGCTGCTTGGATAGGCAGTCCGGTATGGGCACAAGACGCAGCCCCAGCTGCTACTGGAGACGCTGCTGCAGGTGAAACACTTTTCAAAAACAACTGCGCTTCTTGCCATGCGGTAAGTGATGAGGTAGTCGTTGGTCCCGGTTTGAAAGGCGTACAGCAACGTGTGCCTAGTAAAGACTGGTTGTATAAATGGATAAAAAACTCCTCGGCTGTAATTGCCAGTGGAGATGCTTATGCCAATCAGATATTTAATAAGTATAACAAGCTTCAAATGCAGCAATTTGGAGACTTGCAGAATGCAGACATTGATAATATCCTGGCTTACATTGAGTCTGCTTCTACTGCCGCTGCTACTCCCGCCCAAGCCCAGTCTGATGCGCAGGGTGGTGTTACTGCTACTACTGATGCCGGCAGCGGTCTTTCCACACAGTATTTTACAATCATCCTGGTTGCACTCTTGGTAGTGTTGGTGCTGGTTCTGTTGGTGCTGATCATGATCATTTCATTGCTGACCAAATTTTTATCCAACCGGAAGGATTTGTCGGATGACGACCGTGAGGTATTGGAGCAGCGCACCAGCGTCGGTAAGTTGTTACAGAGCGGGACGGTCAAAGGTGCTGTATTGATTATAGCCGTACTGTTGTTAGGTAAAATCAGTTTGGATAGTGTGATGCGAGTGGGTATCTCACAAGGCTATGCTCCCAAACAACCTATCGCGTATTCACACAAACTGCACGCCGGGGAATACAAGATTAATTGTGCGTATTGCCATACTTCGGTTTATAAAGGTAAAAATGCCAGCATACCTTCGGCAAACATTTGTATGAATTGTCATGGTGTAATCAAAAATACCTCTCCTGAGATCAAGAAGCTGTACGCGGCTATTGAAAAGAATCAGCCAATCGAGTGGATTCGTGTCCATAACCTTCCGGATCATGCGTATTTCAACCATGCCCAGCATACCAATGTTGGTGGGTTGGCCTGTCAGAATTGCCATGGAGAAATCGAAAAGATGGAAGTGGTACAACAGGTGTCTCCATTGACCATGGGCTGGTGTATTGATTGTCACCGCAAAACTGAGGTTAATACCAAAGGAAATACCTACTATGATAAGCTTGTCGCTGTTCATGCCAGCAAAGAACCTATGAAAGTAGCTACTATTGGTGGTATTGAATGTTCAAAATGTCATTATTGACATACCAATGCAAGGCAGGTTTTCTGCCTTTTGTTTCTATTATTTAACCCAAGCAAATACATCCGTTTCATAGATACATTATGGAAGGCAATAACAAAATATATTGGAAAGGTCTTGAAGAGTTAACGAACGATATTCATTTTGTCAAAAATGCAGATAGAGAATTTCCGGAAGGTACACCGCTACCAGGAAGTCAATCTTCTTCTGATGCTGACATCATGCCTGCATCACGTCGTGATTTCTTGAAGGTAATGGGTTTTGGAATGGCCGCTGTTACACTGGCCGCCTGCGAGGCTCCAGTGAAAAAAGCGATTCCGTATCTGAATAAGCCTGAAGAGATCGAAGCTTCTATTGCTAATTACTACGCTTCTACATATGTAGATTCTGACGGACATTACAGTAGTGTATTGGTAAAAACACGTGAAGGCCGGCCTATCAAAATTGAGCCAAACCCACTCTCGTCCGTAACCCCTATGGGAACGGCAACCCGCGCACAAGCTTCGCTGCTGGGTTTGTATGACATGGAGAGATTAAAAGGGCCTTACCAAGCAGGAAAGCTGGCTGACTGGAAGGCAGTAGATGGGGCCATTGCCCAACAACTGCAACAGGTGGCTGCATCAGGCAAGGCCATTCGGATTGTCTCGTCAACTATTACCAGCCCTTCAACCAAAGCAGCCATCCAGGACTTTATTGCTAAGTATCCAACGGCGCAGCATGTGGTTTATGATGCAAATTCATTTGCGGGAACACTCAAGGCAAATCAGAGTTCTTTTGGCAAAGCAGTGCTGCCTTTTTACAGCTTTGACAAGGCAAGCGTAATTGTGGGTTTGGGCAATGCTGACTTTTTGGGTACCTGGCCGGGTCACAATATATATATGTGGCAGTACAGCCAAACCCGGAAACTGGGCAAGGAAAAGAAAAACATGTCGCGGCATTATCAGTTTGAGGCCACTTTGTCGATTACAGGTGCCAATGCTGATTACCGTACCCCTATCAAAGCTTCACAGGAAGGACTGGTTGCTGCCAATCTTTATAATAAAATTGCCAAAAAGTTAGGTGGAAGCACATTGAATGTGCCAGCCCTGGAGGTAAAAGGATTGGACGAAGCTGCTAACGAACTGGCCGCTGCAAAAGGTGCAGGCCTGGTAGTTGCAGGTTCAAATGATGCGAACGTTCAGACGATTGTCAATGCTATCAATAATCTGCTGGGAGCCTATGGTTCAACCATTGACCTGAACGCACCATTGACATTGAAAGCTGGAGACGATACGGCCATGGTCAACTTCACCAAAGAAGTTGCGCAGGGTCAGGTAGGAGCGGTCATCTTCTATAACGCCAATCCGGTATACGATTATCCTGCTGGTAAAAAGATAGCAGATGATTTGAAAAAAGTGGGTCTGAAAATCTCATTGTCAGACCGTATGGATGAAACTGCTTCCGTTTGCGATTTTGTTTGCCCGGATCACAACTTCCTGGAAGCATGGAATGATGCAGAACCTCGCCGTGGATATTTCAGCTTGGGTCAGCCTACGATCAACCCTATATTCAAAACGCGTGCAGCTCAGCAAAGTCTGTTGACCTGGGCTGGCAATCCCGTTGAATACGACGCATATATACAAAATTACTGGCGAACCAATCTGTTCTCTCTTCAAAGTAAATTTTCTTCGTTCAAAGAATTCTGGACTCGTTCGCTGCATGATGGTGTGTTCGAACCAAAAAATGCTGGCGCTGCGGGTGTGAGTTTTGCCGGAGATGTAAATGCGGCTTCTTCTGCTCTGGGCAAAGCCGGTAGTGGTATTGAATTAGTATTGTATCAGAAAATAGGCGTCGGTAACGGTGCTCAGGCAAATAACCCATGGTTACAAGAGCTTCCGGATCCAGTAACTCGTGCTTGTTGGGACAATTACTTGACAGTCAGTCCAAAAATGGCTGCCGATATGGGTTTGACCCAAAGTGAAGAAGATGGCAACGATGTGGTAACTCTTGAAATCCCCGGTCAGCCGGCTATCAAACTACCCGCTCTCATTCAGCCTGGTCAGGAAGACGGAACTGTAGGACTTGCGGTAGGGTATGGACGTACCAAAGTTGGAAAGGCAGGTAATAATGTGGGTGTAAATGCGTATCCACTGGCTTCCGCTGCTTCTGGTGTAGTTTCATATCTGGTCAATGGAGTAAAAGTTACCAAGACAGGTGAACGGTATAAGGTTGCTCAAGTGCAAACCCATCATACTATTATGGCTCGTCCGGTGGTGCAGGAGGCAAAGCTTACCGCTTACCAGAAGGATGCGTCAGCAGGTCGTTATTTCCCGAAAGTTGCCACTTCTGAAGGAAAGAAAAACGCCTCGGAAATCTCCATGTGGAAGGGTCATAAATATCCTAATCACTCGTGGGGTATGGTTATTGACCTGAATTCCTGTACCGGTTGTGGTGCCTGTGTGGTGGCCTGTACGGTAGAAAATAACGTTCCCATGGTAGGGCGTCAGGAAGTGATCAATCGCCGCGAAATGCACTGGTTGCGAATTGACCGCTACTATAGCAGTGATGCACCTAAGGATGACGTAAAAGGCTTGGAAGTTGCTTCCGCAAATCCAGAGGTAGTGTTCCAACCCATGCTATGCCAGCATTGCAACAACGCACCTTGCGAAACGGTTTGTCCGGTGTTGGCTACTACCCATAGTTCGGAAGGTTTAAACCAGATGACTTATAACCGTTGCTTTGGTACTCGCTATTGCGCCAACAACTGTCCCTATAAAGTGCGTCGTTTCAACTGGTTCAACTATACCAACGACGAGCGGTTTACAGATGTGAATTATATGTCTCAGACCGACTTGGGTCGGATGGTACTGAATCCGGACGTAACGGTTCGTTCACGTGGAGTGATGGAAAAATGTTCCCTGTGCGTGCAGCGTATCCAGGATGGCAAGCTCAATGCGAAAAAAGAGCGTCGCCGTCCGTTTGATGGTGAAATCAATACCGCTTGTGCAGCAGCGTGCTCGGCTGGAGCAATTCTTTTCGGTGATATGAATGATCCGGAAAGCCGTATCAGTCATCTGATAAAAGATGAAGCGGAAGGAAGGATGTTCCACGTATTGGAAGAGATCAATACCCGTCCGCAAGTATCCTATTTGACAAAAATCAGAAACAAAGCATAATTACAAGTGGTTTTTTAAACAAAAGCGATACTATTTTTGTAGCAATTAAAAATAGTATTCTTGCTAAGTCCAAAACCTCCGTTGTTGAGTTAAACTAATTTATTGTAATTAAATTCTCAAATATACATTATGAGTCACGTCACTTCATCCGTAAGACCACCTCTGGTAACTGGTGGTAAAACCTACGGCGATGTTACAGAAGACATCGTCCGCCAGGTGGAAGGAAAGCCCACGATGTTATGGAATATTGCTTTCCTAATTTCGTTGATTGTCTTAGGTATTGGAGCTTACGGTTTGTACCGCGTTTTCTGGTTTGGTATTGGAGAATGGGGTTTGAACAAAACAGTAGGCTGGGCATGGGATATCACCAACTTCGTATGGTGGGTAGGTATCGGTCACGCCGGGACGTTAATTTCCGCGATTCTACTGTTGTTCCGTCAGAAATGGAGAACTTCCATTAACCGTGCGGCTGAAGCGATGACCATTTTCGCCGTTCTTTGCGCCGGTAGTTACATTCTAATGCACATGGGCAGAACCTGGCTCGCATACTGGGCATTGCCACTCCCCAATACCTTCGGTCCTCTCTGGGTTAACTTCAACTCTCCGCTCGTATGGGACGTATTCGCGATCAGTACGTATTTGACCGTTTCTCTGGTTTTCTGGTACATCGGTTTGATTCCTGACCTAGGCAGTATCCGGGATCGGGCTAAAAACAAAGTTTCCAAGATTGTTTACGGTTTGTTAAGCTTCGGCTGGGATGGAGCTACCAAAACCTGGCAGCATTATGAAACCGTAAGCTTGGTACTGGCAGGTCTTTCTACGCCTCTGGTACTTTCGGTACACACCATCGTGAGTTTCGACTTTGCCACTTCCGTAATTCCCGGCTGGCATACTACCATTTTCCCTCCGTATTTCGTTGCAGGTGCCATCTTCTCCGGATTTGCTATGGTATTGACCCTGATGCTGGTAACGCGGGAAGTGTTTAATCTGAAGGACTACATTACCATCGGACATATTGAGTCAATGAACAAAATTATCATGTTGACAGGTTCGATTGTAGGTGTAGCATATATTACAGAATTCTTTATTGCCTGGTATTCAGGTGTGCAATACGAGCGTTATGCTTTCATTAACCGGATGATGGGACCTTACTGGTGGGCTTACTGGTCGATGATGAGCTGTAACGTAATTTCTCCGCAGCTTTTCTGGATTAAGAAAATCCGTACAAGTGTGGTTGCAACCTTTATCCTCTCTATTGTTGTAAACATCGGTATGTGGTTTGAACGGTTCGTGATTATTGCAACTTCACTGCACAGAGATTATCTGCCATCGAGCTGGGCAATGTTTACTCCAACATACGTGGACGTACTTTGCTACCTTTACTCATTTGGATTCTTCTTCACTTGCTTCTTCTTGTTTGCCAAGTTTTTGCCAGTAATCAACATTGCCGAAGTTAAAGCAATTCTGAAGTCATCTTCCGAACGAGTGGAAGAACATTCACCTGCTACGTCTGTAAAACCTGATTTTCAGACCCGTCCGGCCTTTAACAAAGACGTTGATTAATAAATAAAAATAAACCGGTGTTAAAAATAGGTGTCTTTTTCTGATGCAAAACCCGGTTATGATTTACCTAAGTATCTGTTATAAACTATTCGATTTCCGATAACCAATGGAACATCACAATCATAGCGAAAGTACATTTTTGGTAGGTATCTTTGATGATGAAGACGTACTAATGGATGGTGCAAAAAAAATCCGTAACAGTGGCGTTAAAATTCATGAAGTATATACTCCTTTTCCCATTCACGGACTTGATGAAGTATTAGGGTATTCCCGCAGTTTCATGTCCAAAGCTGCATTCCTATTTGGTTTGACCGGATTTACATGTATTGTTTCTCTGATGGTATGGACCATGGGATTTGACTGGCCGATGATTGTAGGTGGGAAAAACTATGTATCAATACCTGTACTGGTTCCGGTAGGGTTTGAGGGAACTGTACTGTTTTCTGCTCTGGGTATGGTTGCTACGTTTTTGACAGTCAGTAATCTGTATCCAGGTAAAAAGCCTTTTCTGTTTGATAGCCGCTGCACTGACGACAAATTTGTGATGGCCATTGATTTGTCAAAAAACAAATTGAGTGCGGATGAGATTACTTCCATCATTAAAAACTACGGAGCTATTGAAGTTTCGACCAAATTGGTTCAGGTAGGCGATCTGGATTAATCAGGCAGGTTTTTGTTTTGTAAAACATAGTATTGACTTATTCCGATTCTGTTTTCAGTTATATGAATCATCTCAAAAAAATAACCTTTTTAAGTTTTATCGCGGGTGCGTTGCTCACAGTGGCCTGTCAACGTGATTATAATGATCCGGGTACGGAGTATGCTCCCAATATGTACCATGCACTTTCGTATGAGCCGTTCCGTCAGAATGCTGACTTCAAAAATCCTTTCAACAAATATGGGAACAACCTGTGGTATCCTGTACAAGGAACGGTAGCCCGTCGGAATTACCAGACTAAGTTTGGGTCGGATAGCACAATGGTAGAAGATCTGATGCTTTACAATGTGCCAAAAGATAGTATTGGAATAGCAGAAAGGCTATTGAAGAATCCGGTTCCTCAGACTGAGCAGTCACTGGCCGATGGCAAAGAACTTTACACACGTTATTGTCTCCACTGCCATGGTGAAGGAGGCAAAGGTGATGGTACTGTCGGAAAAGTGTACAAAGGTGTGCCTAACTATTCAGGTTCAGGATACAAAGACATGAACGATGGTCATATCTTCCATGTAATTACGCATGGCAAAGGACGTATGTGGCCTCATGGATCACAAATCAATCCGGTGGAACGCTGGAAGATTGTACAATATGTACACGAACTTCAAAAGCAATAAGCTGCCTTTGTTTTGATCGAAAAGCATTTCAAGATCGCTGACTTGAACAAAAGGCTTTCGTTAGTCAGCATTTACTACTAAACAACACACTTAATTAATACAATGGCTGAACATCATTCGGTTTCGTATAATTTAGACGAACAGTATGTTTTTACTCCCAGCATCCGTCGCACTGCCCTGATTTCCATGGTTGCAGGTGTCGTTTTGATTATCTTGGGAATTATCCTGGCAAATGTTGGCGGACATGAAGTACATGGTGGTGAACACGCCGGGCAGGCGGCAGAACATGCCGAACATGGTGCGTCGTGGCTAAAGCGATTATTTGCCAATCTTTGGATTAACAACGTTTATTTTGCGGGCATAGCCTTGTGTGGTGTGTTCTTTGTCGCAGTACAATACGTAGCATGGGCGGGATGGTCAAGCGTATTGATCCGTATTCCGATGGCTTTTGGATTTTGGCTTCCTGTCGCGGGTGTGCTGATGATTGTTTATTTTTTAGTTGCTGGAATGGACGCTTTGCACCTTTTTCATGGACATGGGCTTTTCCATTGGACATTGGAAGGCGTAGCTGAAGAAGGAAATCCGAACTTTGATGAGGTGTTGGCTTCTAAAACATGGTACCTGAGCGTTCCTTTCTTCCTGTTACGCATGGTTATTTATTTTGTGGTTTGGTTTACACTGTTCTTAACCATCCGCAAACGTTCTTTGCGTGAAGATCTCGAAGGTGGCGTTGAGTTGTATGATCGTAACATCGTTTTCTCAGCCATATTTATCATTTTCTTTGCTGTAACTTCGGTAATGGCTGCTTGGGATTGGTCTATGTCAGCTGATCCACACTGGTTCAGCACCATGTATGGTTGGTATACATTTGCCAGTTGGTGGGTAGCTTGTCTGGCAACCATTACTTTGGCAACCATTTATCTGAAAGAACAAGGATACTTGCCTATGGTAAATGCCAACCACTTGCACGATTTAGGTAAGTTTACATTCGCCTTCAGTATTTTCTGGACATACGTTTGGTTTGCGCAGTTCATGCTGATTTACTATGCTAACATTCCGGAAGAAACGAACCACTTCAATGAAATACTCGAAGGCTTTGGCGGAAGATACAAAGGCATGTTTTTCGTAAACCTTTTTGTTAACTTCCTGTTTCCATTCTTAGCATTGATGACTCGTGAGTCAAAACGTAAAATGCGTATTCTGAAACTGGTTACCTGGTTTATCCTGGCAGGTCACTGGCTGGATTTTTACTTGAACATGACACCATTCATGTTAGGTGAAGACGGCGGAATCGGATTTATGGAATTGGGTGTAATAGCTTTGTATGCAGGTGCTTTCGTCTTTGTTGTGGCAACTTACCTTGCAAAAGCACCATTGATTTCCAAGAATCACCCGATGCTTCAGGAAAGTTTGCATCACAATCAATAATCGTACACGTTTTTGTGAATTGTTATTTGTAAAATCTTGTTAAAATAGTATCCTTTACTAGGACCAAATCCCGGTTATAATTCTATCAATTATACCAAACTTTATAAACCATGATAACAGCAGTTATTGTTATAGGACTCATTCTGATTGTTGCAATTGTGATCACTACTCTCAGAGTGCAAACATTAATCTCTCTTACCAAAAGAGAAGACCAGCGCGTAGGTACCAGCAATAAAGTAAACGCCCTCATATTTCCTGTTTTTCTGGTGGTGGGATTTGTATTGACTGTATGGCTTTCGTTTCATTCCGAGCAGTATTTTCTACCGGAAGCCTCTTCAATCCATGGAAAACGGACAGATAATCTTTTCTGGATTACCATGGGAGTTATTGGGTCCGTATTTTTTGCTACTCACATTCTTTTGTTCTGGTTTCCTTACAAGTATCAATACAAAGAAAATCATCGGGCAACTTTCTATCCACACAACAATAGTCTGGAAATTGTATGGACGGTTATTCCTGGAATCGTATTGACTACATTGGTAATCTCAGGATGGTGGGTATGGCGTGACATCATGAAAGATGCTCCTCAGGACGCAACAGTGGTTGAGTTGGTAGGAAAACAGTTTAACTGGATCATACGTTATCCTGGTGACAAGCAAGCCGTTTTAGGACAAAGCAAGCCTGAATTGGGACGTTATGATTACCGTTTGATTGATGCAACCAACGAGATAGGAATTGATTTTACAGACGTAAATTCTTTCGATGATTTTGTTCCAGGTGAAATACACGTTCCTAAAGGAAAGCCAGTATTGTTGAAAATTCACGCACGTGATGTACTACATAGCGTATTTATGCCTCACTTCCGCTTAAAAATGGATGCGGTACCAGGAATGCAAACCCGCTTTTGGTTTGTTCCTGAAAAATCAACTGCTGAAATGCGTGAGGAATTAGGCAATCCAAGTTTTAACTATGAGCTTGCATGTACTGAGGTTTGTGGACGCGGTCATTTTTCAATGCGTACACTGGTAATTGTGGATGAACCGGCTGATTATGCCAAATGGGTGGCTTCTAGAAAGTCGTTCCTTGCACAGAACCGCACGTACTTGAATATGGTACCTGCAAATCTGAAAGAAAAAGCGTTACAAGTGATAGGACCCGATGAGAATGCCGCCCCTGCCGCAACTACTGATTCGGTTTCTACCGCAGCAGTGCCTGCGCCAACTGCAACGCTGGCAAACAAATAATTTTCACGCGTATTTTAAACTAGTATCTCTTGTAGGTTGAAAAACTGCAAAAGCACAAATAGATTTTGTTTCTCTATCAGAAATAACAATTCAATTCTATGGCAACAGCACATCTTGACAGTCACGCATTAGCTCACGAAGACGAGCATGCTCATGAACACCATGAGCTGGGTTTTGTACGGCAGTATATTTTCAGCGAGGATCATAAGGTCATTGCGAAACAATTCCTGATTACGGGCCTGTTGTGGGCTTTTATCGGAGGTTTTCTTTCTATCCTGTTTCGTTTGCAATTGGGTTTTCCGGAGGCTAAGTTTTTCTGGCTTAAACCATTGCTGGGTGGATGGATAGATGAATCCGGGAAACTGGATGCAAACTTTTATCTGGCGTTGGTAACTATGCACGGTACCATTATGGTATTCTTTGTATTGACGGCTGGTTTGAGTGGCACTTTCAGTAACTTTCTGATTCCGTTGCAGGTAGGTGCGCGTGACATGGCATCCGGTTTCATGAATATGTTATCGTACTGGTTTTTCTTCCTTTCCAGTGTGTTGATGTTCTGGTCCCTGTTCGTCAGTACCGGTCCTGCCGGTGGTGGCTGGACTGTCTATCCGCCGCTAAGTGCATTGAAGCAAGCCAATCCTGGATCTCAAATTGGGATGACGCTTTGGTTGTTGAGTATGGCCTTCTTCATTATTTCAAGTTTGTTGGGCAGTATCAATTACATCACAACTGTAATTAACCTGCGTACAAAAGGTATGTCTTTCTCCCGCCTGCCACTAACCATCTGGGCGTTTTTCATTACTGCCATCATCGGCGTATTGTCTTTCCCTGTTTTGTTTTCGGCGGCGCTTCTATTGATTTTTGACCGTGAGTTTGGTACGAGTTTCTTCTTGTCAGACATATATGTTGCAGGTCAGGCCCTGGATAACAGGGGAGGTAGTCCAGTGTTGTTCCAGCACTTGTTCTGGTTCCTGGGGCACCCTGAAGTATACATTGTATTGCTGCCAGCTCTTGGCATCACCTCTGAGATCATCGCAACCAATTCCCGCAAGCCGATCTTTGGTTACCGTGCCATGATTGTGTCTATGCTGGCTATCATGGTGCTTTCGTTCATCGTATGGGCTCACCACATGTTTGTTACTGGTATGAATCCTTTCTTAGGATCAATATTCATGTTCCTGACACTGATCATTGCGGTTCCATCGGCAGTAAAGGCATTCAATTACATTACCACCCTTTGGCGAGGAAACATCGTATTTACACCTGCCATGTTATTTTCAATTGGTCTGGTATCTTTGTTCATTTCTGGTGGTTTAACAGGTGTAGCATTGGGTAATTCGGCTATTGACATTCAGTTGCACGATACGTACTTTGTTGTGGCACACTTCCACCTGGTAATGGGGTCCGCTTCTTTCTTCGGAATGATGGCTGGTGTATATCACTGGTTTCCGAAAATGTTTGGTCGGATGATGGACGATAAGCTGGGTTACATCCACTTCTGGATGACTTTCATTGGTGTATACATGGTGTTTTTCCCTATGCACTACATTGGTATTGCCGGTTTCCCAAGAAGATATTATTCGTTTACAAACTTTGATTTCTCAAAGTCGTTTACGGATATGAATATGTTCATCAGTATCGCAGCGATTGTGACTTTCTCGGCTCAGCTGTTGTTTGCCTTCAACTTCTTCTACAGTATGTTCAGAGGTAAGAAAGCTCCACAGAACCCTTGGCATTCCAATACGCTGGAATGGACAACCCCTGTCAATCCTGGACACGGAAACTGGGTGGGTGAAATCCCAACCGTATACCGCTGGCCCTATGATTACAGTAAGCCAGGTGCAAGCGAAGATTACATTCCGCAACATATTCCATATGCGGCTACGCCTGAATCAAATCTGCCTCACGAAGTAGATGACGAAGAACTGTATTCAGAAACTCCCGAAGTAAAATCAGCACATTAATCGCATGAGTACCACAGCAAACAACAGTTATAACGCTTTTCAAAAATGGGGTGTTATAACTGTTGTTTTTGTCTATCTATTGATTGCTATTGGTAGCATTGTCCGCACGACGGGAGCGGGGATGGGGTGCCCTGACTGGCCAAAATGTTTTGGCAGCTGGGTGCCGCCAACCGAAGTATCTCAGTTGCCAGATAACTATCGGGATGTGTATGCCCAGAAGCGTAGGCTTAAAAACGAAAAGTTGGCGGGCTATCTACACAAACTCGGCTTCACAGAGTTGGCAAACAAGATCTCGGCTGATCCGGGAATGTACGTGGAGGCTGTGTTCAATCCGGTAAAAACCTGGATTGAGTATGTCAATCGCTTGTTTGGAGTTTTGGTTGGGTTGTTTATTGTGATAACCACATTGCTTTCCGCTTCCTATTGGAAAAAAGACAGAACCATTACTGTATTGTCGGTTTCGGCACTGGTGTTGGTTATATTTCAGGGATGGCTTGGGTCAATTGTTGTATCAACCAATCTGTTGCCGGGTATGATTACAGTACACATGGTATTGGCAATTGTAATTGCTCTCCTGTTGATTTATGTAGTCGTACGGGCATTCAACCAACATAGCCGGGTAGTCGTTACTCGTCAATCGGCTATCAACCGTATGCTGATACTTGTGTTGGTGTTATCATTTATGCAGATAGTCTTGGGTACGCAAGTCAGAGAAAGCATTGATGCCGTTGTAAGCCGCATGCAACATTTGGTACGAAGCCAATGGATTGAGCAGTTAGGGTTAGAGTTTTATGTGCATCGATCATTTTCTTTGTTGGTGCTGCTCAGTAACGGATATCTACTTTATCTGCTCAGAAGACATGCCGGGCAAAATGCATACATCATGCGCTGGTCGTTGCTACTGGTTGCCATTACCGTAATTGAGATACTTTCCGGAGCATCAATGGCTTATTTTGGAGTTCCTGCCTTTTTGCAGCCTATTCATTTGCTACTGGCTGTAGCGGCAATTGGCATTCAGTTTATTCTTTTTCTGGCAGTCAATCCACCGAAGGGTTTTGCCAAAGAAAAAGATACTATTTTGAAATCACAGGTGATTTAAAAGATATAGGGAATACAAGAGATGATTGTAACGGATTCGAGTATTGAAGTAACTTTTGCAGGAAAACTTAAAGCTTTTTATGAGTTAACCAAGTTTCGGCTGTCGCTGACAGTGGTGTTTTCTGCAAGTTTTGGGTATCTGATCGCAAGTAAAAAACCGATAGATTGGATTAATTTTGTATTATTTGCTCTGGCTGGGTATGCCATCACAGCAGCAGCCAATACCGTAAATCAAATCAAGGAAAAGGAGCTGGACAAGCTGATGCGCCGTACGTCGCGTCGGCCATTACCCACGGAGCGATTAACGATAGCAGAGGCTTGGGCTATGGTTGTTGTAATGCTGGCATTGGCAATGTTTATTTTTATCACAGTATTCAATTACAAAACAGCTTTCATTGCTTTTCTTTCGTTTGTTTTGTATGGGTTTGTGTATACACCCCTGAAGCGTGTTGGTCCTATTGCGGTGTTGGTAGGTGCGTTTCCCGGAGCTTTTCCTCCGATGATCGGTTGGCTGGCAGCCACCAACCAGTTTGGCTGGGAACCCGGTATCTTATTTGCGATTCAGTTTTTCTGGCAATTTCCGCACTTCTGGGCCATTGCCTGGGTTGCCGATGACGATTACCGTCGGGCTGGCTTCAAGTTGCTGCCAGCTCAGGGTGAGAAAGGGTTTGACACAGCCGTGCAGATTATGATTTACACGCTGTTTTTGTTGCCTTTGAGCTGGGTACCCCTGGAGCTGGGAATGACGGGCGTGAATTCCGCTATCATTGCCATGGGTTGTGGTATTCTGTTTCTGGCACAAACCTTTCACCTGATACGCAAGCAAACCGACAAAGCTGCGCTGCAGATGATGTTTGGCTCGTTTTTGTACCTGCCGATAGTGCAGATTGCTTTCCTATTGGATAAAGTTTAAAAGAATTAAGAATTAAGAATTAAGAATTAAGAATTAAGAATTAAGAATTAAGAATTAAGAATTAAGAATTAAGAATTAAGAATTAAGAATTAAGAATTAAGAATTAAGAATTAGTGTTTTAAAGAAAATAGTATCGCAGAAAAAGTGAAAATCAGGTAGTTTCGTTCTTTAATTCATTCTTCAATTAGTAAAAATGGCACAAAAAATAGAAATAACCGGCCTTCATACTTTGCCCGAAGAACCACAGGAAACACTTTCAATGCATCCCAAAAAGTTTGCTTTGTGGTTGTTTATCGCAAGTATAATTATGATTTTTGCAGCCATGAGCAGTGCGTACATTGTACGCAAAGGCGATGGCAACTGGCTCGATTTTGAATTGCCAAGTGTATTCTGGACGTCTTCAGCCATCATACTGCTTAGTAGTGTGACGATGCAGTGGGCTCAGTTTTCGGCAAAGAAAGACAATCTTGGCACGCTGAAAATCGCAATGTTCATTACCTTTGTACTCGGCGTGGCGTTTATTATAGCCCAGTATATCGGTTGGCAGGACCTGCAAGTACGCCAGATCTGGCTCGGAGGCAAAGAGAGTAATCCGGCCGGGTCTTTTGTATACGTGATGACTGGTTTGCATATTCTGCACCTGGTCACTGGAATTGTATTTTTGCTGTTGGTATTGATTGCTACGTTTCGTGATGAAATACATTCCAAGTCCATGACTCGAATAGACATGTGTACGACATACTGGCATTTTCTGGATTTCCTATGGATATACCTGTTTGTCTTTTTGCTGATCAATCATTAATGCCCGACAGTAAGTGCAGGATGCTTCGACATTTTGAGTGATACCATTTTTCAAAATCCAGTATCAAGCATCCAAAAACAAAAAGAAACATACATTCTGACGGAAAAGTAGGAGACCGGGGGTTTTGATTAAAAAAAAGATATTATTTTTGATGCACGATTTCTAACCTGAATTTATTACCCAACACAATTTATACACTCCTGATATGGCAACAGTTGCAACACAAGAAGTTTCTTCTAAAAAGTTATGGGGCGGGGGCATGGAGCCGATGAAGGCCAGTTATGGCAAGCTGATGATGTGGTTTTTTCTGCTTTCGGATGCATTCACTTTTTCGGCATTATTAATTACATACGGATTAAACCGTTTCGGTGCCAGTGCGTATGACCCCAAGCAACATGGAGCTGAGTTCTCGTTTTCTACCGAATACTGGCCAGTGCCTGATCATGTATTTGATGCTATTCCGTTCTTTCACGGATTGCATGCACCACTGGTGTTCGTGGGTATTATGACCTTTATTCTGATTATGAGTTCGGTAACAATGGTATTGGCCGTTGAAGCGGGTCATCGTATGGATCAGAAAGATGTAGAAAAATGGATGATGTGGACTATCCTGGGAGGTATTACCTTCCTGGCATGTCAGGCTTGGGAATGGACGCACTTCATTCATGGTACAGATACGCCTACACTGGTTAAAACGTTTGTAAACGGTCAGTGGACTACCAAGGAAGTATTCGGGGCCAACCTGACCGAAAACCAATATGGTCCTCCATTATTTGCTGACTTGTTCTTTTTCATTACTGGTTTTCACGGCACTCACGTATTCAGTGGTGTGATCTTGAACATTCTGATTTTCTACAATACAACCATGGGTGTGTATGACCGTCGCGGTCATTACGAAATGGTGGAAAAAGTAGGTTTATACTGGCACTTTGTGGATCTGGTTTGGGTATTTGTATTTACCTTCTTCTACCTGGTGTAAAAGCACCTACGCTTACAAGCTTGTAACTCTAGTTGAATTATCGTTCATTTTGAATCTCCAATCTATATCGAAAATATGGCAACAGAAACGTTAGATACAGCGACACATCGCGAGATACCTAAGCCACAAACCAAGGCTATCTGGCGCACGTTCTGGATTTTGCTGGGCATTACTGTGCTCGAATTTATCATTGCATTTACAATGCCTTCCAGCTTACACATGTTGAAGGTTATCGTATTTGTCAGCTTGACCATTGTAAAAGCATTTTACATTGTAGCAGAATTCATGCACTTGAAAGGTGAAGTGAAAATGCTCATCTGGTCTATCCTGATTCCTACGATCTTCGTTGTTTGGCTGATTGTTGCATTGCTGATCGAAGGCAATTCTATTTTTGAATTGCGTTTCTGAAGGTAACTGAGCGGGTTTTCTACCCAAAGTTAGTTGTAGAATCGGTGGTTTTTCGGAAACCCAATCGTACAAAATGGAGTTATACAATGACAGGCTTTTCAGATACAAATGATCGTACTTGTAAAGCCTGCCATTGATCCGATCAACCCATACCACTAATCCGATGAAAAACATAAAACAAGCCGGTATTTTGCTACTGTTGTTGGCATTACCGGCTTTTATTTTTTTATTTCTGCGCAATACTGGCAAAAACCACTTTGCCATTCCACGGTATTATCCGGCCATTGATTCCACTACCGGCCAGGTAAGGCTGGCCAAACGAACCGTGGCTGGCAAGGAGATGACGGATACGCTCTTTCATACAGTTCCTGACTTTGAGCTGACCAACCAGGATGGAAAAACCGTTCGGGGAAGCTCGCTAAAAGGGAAAGTATTTGTCGCAGATTTCTTTTTTACACGCTGCCCGGGAATCTGCAAAAAAATGTCGTCGCAAATGACGCGTGTACAAGAACGTTTTTTGAACAATCCCGAAGTACAGATTGTTTCGTTTTCAGTAGATCCGGAAAATGATACCCTTGCGGCCCTGCGTGAATATGCCGACCGGTATGCCATCCAAACAGCAAAATGGCAGTTACTTACCGGCGACAAGGCTCAGATTTACAAACTGGCCAAATTCGGCTACTTTGTAACAGCGAAAGAAAACGACGCTACTGCCCAGGAATTGGAAGACCAGTTTGTACACACCGATAAATTTGTGCTTATCGATAAGGATGGTCAGATCCGGGGTTATTACAATGGTACCAACCGCAAAGATGTGGATCGGCTGCTCACGGAAATCGATATCCTTCTACGTGAATATGGGAACAGTTAGCTTATCTATTGATATACCATCCGTAATGCTTTAAACCGTACATTTACAATGTCTGTCATCACTCAACAACAGCAAAAATCGTATCAGAAACTCATCAATGTGCTGTCCATTGCTATTCCGGTGGCGGTGGCTGTTTTGTTAAATCCGCGTGTGCCAAAATTGGAACTCGGCGAATGGACAAAAACATTGCCTTACTGGAATGCCATCATCAATTCGCTGACTGCTGTATTACTGATGGCTGGTCTGGTTTTTATCAAGAGCCGTAACATTCGCATGCACCGAAATGCTATGTTGAGTGCCTTTGTTTTAGGGTCTGTATTTCTGGTGAGTTATGTGCTGTATCACGTTTCTAATGAATCTACTCCGTTTGGAGGCGAAGGCTGGATTCGTCCGGTTTATTATTTTTTACTGATTAGTCACATCGTGTTGTCGATTGTTGTGGTTCGGTTTGTACTATTGGCAGTCTATTTTGCGTTAAGTAATCAGATAGATCGTCACAAGAGAATTGTAAAATGGGCGTATCCGATCTGGTTGTATGTTTCCGTAACGGGTGTAATCGTTTATTGGTTGATCAGTCCGTATTATCAATAACAAAATTTGAGTGGGTGAATAAAAATAGTATCTTTTTAAGTGCCAAAATCTCTGTCATTTACCCATTCGGTCATTCAACATTGAAAAAGATATGAGAAAGAAATCACTTGTCATAGGATTGTTCGTTGCAATGCTGCTCATCGGCTTTTCAGTGGCCGATGTACAGGCCCAATGTGCAATGTGCCGGGCTTCGATTGAGTCAAGCCTGAGTAGTGGGGAATCAACCATCGGCGCTGGATTGAACAAGGGTATTCTGTTCTTGCTGGCCATGCCTTACTTGGCAATAGGCATCATTGCCTACCTGTGGTATCGCACCAGTATGCGTGAACGTGAAAAACGTCTGTACGTAGCTACAGTGCTGAAAGACAAATTGAAGCTGGGTTAGTGTCGAAAACCAGAAAACTTAAAATGTCAGGTAAGCAGGCCTGACATTTTTCTTTTCAGCCTCTTAACCGGGGTTTTGATAATTCAACTCCTACTATTTTATGACTGAACGGGAAGGAAATCTGTTGTTTCCAATTTTTTTGAAACTGGAGCAAATGCGGCTGTTGATTGTTGGCGGAGGAAATGTGGGGCACGAAAAGCTTTCGGCCGTTTTGCGCAATAGTCCGGCTACGCCTGTCACCATCGTCGCAACCTGGTTTTCGGATGAAACCCAAGAACTGGCCGCTCGGTATGATAACGTTCGTTTGGTGGAGAAAGCATTTGAGCCCGCCGACCTGGACCATGCCGACCTGGTGATTGCGGCAACGGGCATCCGGGAGCTAAGCGAGCAGATCAAAGCTGAGGCTCAGCAACGCCGTATACTCGCCAATGTCGCTGATACACCCGATTTATGTGATTTTTACCTGGGTTCCATTGTAAAGAAAGGCGATCTGAAAATCGCCATTTCCACAAACGGAAAATCGCCCACACTGGCCAAACGCATCCGTGAATACCTTGAAGAAGCGTTGCCTGAAACCACACAGCAATTGCTGGACAACCTCCAGCACATCCGCAACCAGATCAAGGGCGATTTCCAGGCGAAACTTCAGGCCTTGAATGAATTGACTGAAAAAGTATTTAACAAATAAAACAGGATTATTAGAAAGGCAGGGGACTTTTCGGTTTGCGAAAGATACTATTCTTCACTCCAAAAACGCCGTACGGGAGAGTTTTCTTTCAACAATGGTTTTAGCTTTTCATAAGGAATGGTAACCGATACCATGCCCATGGCATAGGGAGCCACTTCGTAAGGAACGTAGGTGAAGGTAATTGTTTTATGCGTAAGGTAGAAATTTTCGGTCAGAGGCAGGATATTCTCGAAAAAACCGGCTTCGGTTAGTTTTTGAGCAGCCGTCAATCCAAAGTTTTGCTTGGCATAATCGATCAGCAATGTTTTCAGGGCGGCATCGGTGCCGGACTTGAACAGGTGTTTCAATAAGATCCGCTTCCTGCTCGTCAGATCATACACCTTGTAATTGACAGCATACATACCGTGCGCCCCACCACTGTATTCATACGAATTGAATCCGATGGAGAGAAGAGATGCACTGTTAAAGGCTACCTGGATGCTGTTGCTCTGGTCCCGGTTGTATTGAAACATAGATTCCGCTTTTTCTTCATAGTTGCCGTTGGCTTGCTCTTCCACAGTTTCCTGCCGGGCTTGCGTAACGTATTTTTTTGCCTGGCTTGCCAGATCGGCCTGAATTGCCTTTTCTGTATAAATACGTGTCTTCAGTCGGTTTTGCCGGGACAGTGAATCGCGCAGAAATTTCAACGCTGTCGCATTGGGACATTGCAAGGGTAAAAAGAACTCCTGGTAAACCGATACCGTAGGCGATACCTTTTTGCCTGGAAATGTTTTGCTGCTCAATGTATATGTAATGGGCTGAAACTGAACACTTCCATTGGTATAGGTCTCTTTGAGCTCAAACGGGAATTTTTTGGATTGAAACTGCCACTGGCCTTTGAAAACCCCGTTGTCGTCAAACTGCCCCGTAAATTTTTCGGAAGCTTCCGAACCCTGCTGCGAAAAGGCCTCCAGTTCGATTCTGTCGTGCTCGTAGTGCCCGGTCAGACTTAACAGAATTCCTTTGCTTTCGTAAAAATACGAACCTTCAAAGCGTTCGGTAGAGTCTCCATCGTATGGCACGCGCATAAACTTCAAATCCATCTGTATTTTGTACGTATGATTGATCGTGCCTTCCAGGTGTTTGTAAAAATAGACAGGATTTTGCCGTGTTGTGCCCGAATCGGTAAGCAAAAATAAAAAATAGAATATTGAGCTGGTTAATCGGCTGACTATCATAGAAGCACAAAAGATTTGCGTGCGAAAAATTACGGCTTTTTTTGTTCGCTTGGGTGTTTTGACTTGATAAAATATCAAAAAATGCCCGAAGAATTGCGTTGGCGGTGGTTGGTACTTAACTCATAGGTAAGTAGAATTGCGCGTTTTTTTAACTTGTATACTTGCAGAAAAGTACTTATTTAAGATATTTTTTTAATAAACTAAGTAAAGCTGTATTTTTTAGCTATTTTCCAGATAGACGCATCGTTTTTCTCAAAAAGGCGTGTTAAATTTAGGTGACTTGAATGATTAGATGACATTTTATGGAAAGAGTGGGTCTATTTTTTGACTTGCTATTCTCAGTTTTCTAGTGAAACATACACTACTGGATAAAAACATTTACCGGAACTTCACCCGTTTGTACATTATTGCACTAACGGTCGTGGCATTTTTGTCAATCATCGGGCAACTGCTGGTTCAACAAATGATCAATGACCAGTCCAGTGATTCCTGGATTATTAACTATGCCGGTCGGCAACGCTTTCAAAGCCAAGCTATTGTCAAATCAGCATTGATACTTTCCAACCCCTCGGCACAAGTCAATGCCGCTGTTTACCAAAAAGATCTGGCTGCCTGGCTACAATCCTGGACAAAATACCACTATGAACTAAAAAGCGGTAATTTGGTGGACCTGCATGTCTCAGTTAAAAACAGCCCTACGATTGAGGCCATGTTTAACGACCTTGATCCGAATTTTCAGGCAATTCAACGGAGTGCCAGGTTGATATTGTCCGAATGGAACCCGACCTCGGCGGCATCGCAGGAAAAAATCACGGCTACCATTCAGATACTTTTGACGCATGAGCGACCTTTTTTGCAAAAAATGGATAAAATTGTGGCGCAGTACGGCGCTGAAGCAAAAGCAAAAATAGATCGCCTGCGCCGCATCGAACTGGTACTGTTGGTAGTAACCCTGGTGGCTTTGTTACTGGAAGCCTTGCTTGTCTTCCGGCCGGCGGTGCGAAAACTGCGTCAGACCATACTGGCACTGATTGACGCCGAACACCGGACGCGCGAAATGAACGAAGAGCTGAAGTCGCTGAATCAGTCGTTGGAAGAAACACGTGAAGAATTGCTGGCGGCCACACGGGAGAAATATTCCCGGGAAATGGAGGAGCAGCGCATGCGTACGGCATATATGATTCAAGGGCAGGAAGAGGAACGCAAGCGATTGGCACGTGACCTACACGACGATTTGGGGCAAATGCTTACGGCGCTGAAATTGGGAATTGAAAACCTGGCAGGCAGTGCCGACTGGTCGGCCAAAGGCAAAAAGCGGCTGGATGACCTCAAACAATTGGTCGCGCAGACCATTCAGGAAGTTCGGGTGGTTTCTTTCAATCTGATGCCTGCGGTATTGAATGATTTTGGCGTTACCTCGGCTTTGCGTTTGCTAACCGGCCAGCTGAGCAACAATACCGATGCACAGGTACTGTTTCATACCAATCTGACGGACGAACGTTTTTCAAAAGAAGTAGAAATAAGCCTGTACCGCATGGGACAAGAAAGCCTGAACAACGCCATGAAATATGCTGATGCGGATACCATTAAAGTAGAGTTGCTGTGGAAACGAAAACAACTGCACCTGTATGTGATCGATGACGGTGTTGGCTTCAATTATGCCGAATCCAGGAAACGCCAGCAGCAAGACCACGTGTATCACGGGCTGGTGCACATCCAGGAACGGGCACGACTGATCAATGGCGAAGCGATTGTGCAATCAGACATCGGCAAAGGCACCACTGTGCACATAAGAGTGCCGGCCCAGGCCGATAAAGGTGCATAAAAGAAATAACAGTCAGGTATGGAGTACTTTGTCAACCAGTATTTTTTTACAGTGAAGACATAAAAACAGTATATCAATCAAACGAAAAAAACTGCTTAATCAACAAACGAATCAATGAAAAAAATAACAGTAGTGCTTGCCGATGATCATACCATTGTGCGAAACGGAATCCGCTCTATCCTGGAAGAATTCGACGAAATCGAAATCGTAGGTGAGGCTGGTAACGGTGCTGAGGCAATTGAAAAAGTAAAAGAACTGTCACCGGACATTCTGATGGTTGACATCGCTATGCCAATTCTCAATGGCATTCAGGTAGCCCAGGAAGTAAACCATCAAGGCTTGTCAACACGCTGCCTTGTTTTGTCAATGCACAACAACGAAGATTACATCCTGAAATCTGTTGAGGCCGGAGCCAACGGGTATCTGCTGAAGGATACAACCAAAGAAGAGATGCTCCAGGCATTGCAGGCCGTAAGTCAGGGCGAAAAATACTTCAGTCAATCCGTTTCCAACATCATTGTCAGTGCGTATCTGCACAAAGTGAAACAACCCGAAACCCCGAAAGAAAAACGTACGAAGCCTTCGAAAAAAGAGCGGATTGTGCTCAAATACATTATAGAAGGACTGAACAGCCGCGAGATTGCCGAAAAACTGAACCTGAGCGTACGTACTGTGGACAACCACCGGGCCAGTATGATGCGCCGGATGGGTGTGAAAAACGCCGTCGAACTGGTACGCGTAGCCATGGAACAGAAACTGGTATAAACAGACCGCATATACAAATTTTCGAGTACTATGGGCACCATCCGGATGGGCTGGTGCTGGATTCCCGGTTAAAGCCAAACTTCGGTTGGGTACAGGCACGTATTATCTATTGGGGTTTTTCGCTTGTAAACGATACTATTTTATTCCATGTCATCGACAACTTTGGTAGGGCTGCTGCCAGTACTTTTGCTGATTGTTGCATTTTTGTATGCCTCGGTAGGGCATGGGGGGGCTAGCGGTTATCTGGCGGTTATGATTCTGTTTGGCGTAGCTACCAAGGAGGAAATGAAATCATCCGCATTGATTCTCAATTTATTGGTTTCGCTGGTGGCATTCTGGCAATTTCGTTCTCATTTCCGATGGTCGTTGTTCTGGGTGTTTGCTGCCAGCTCCATTCCTGCTGCCTTCCTGGGAGCATACCTGCCTGTAAACACCGCCATTTACAACAAACTGCTGGCCCTGTTCCTAATAGTAGCCGTTCTGCGACTGGTCAACCTGATCCCTTCCAAGCCATCTAACGAAAGTGCAGAACCGAACCGGGTAGTTGCACTGACCATTGGAGCCATCATAGGCTTGTTGTCAGGCATGCTGGGGATTGGTGGAGGAATTATCCTGAGTCCGGTTATTCTGTTGTTTGGATGGGCAGATATGAAGCAAACTGCCGCAATCTCGGCATTGTTTATCTTCGTTAATTCGCTTTCCGGATTTGCAGGCCTGCTACTCAAAGGATTTCAGCCGCAGCCGTACATTTACCTCTGGCTTGGGTTTGCTTTTGCAGGTGGCATGCTGGGGGCATACCTGGGTAGCAAGAAGATGAATGTCATTGTGTTGCGGTATATGCTGGCTTTTGTGCTGAGCATTGCCGCAGTAAAGTTGTTTTTCTCGTAAAAAAGTTGCTGAACCCTGATTCATGGAAGTAAAAGATTGCCAGGATAGGAAGTTAATCGTGTCAGTCCAATAATCCCGTGAATCAGGGTTCGGACCGGTCAGTAGGGATTGCCGGTAATGTAACTTTCCAGCGATGTGATCCGGGCTTTTTGCTCGCGGATAATCGCATCCAGAATGTCGTTGATGGAAATAACACCCACTACCGTATCTTCCTGAACGACAGGCAAATGCCTGAAATGGCCCTCAGACATCAGTTTCATACAATGCTCTATTTTGTGCTGGGAGGTAACGGTTATCACTTTTTTGGTCATTACTTCATGAATAAACGTTTGCTGTGAGGTGCGTCCCTGCAAAATACCTTTGCGGGCATAATCACGTTCCGAGAAAATACCAACCAGGTGATCGTTATCCATTACCAGCACCGCACCAATGTTCTTTTCGTTCATCATAATGAGTGCTTCGTACACCGTTGATGTCGAATGCACCGACCATACGGCGTTAAATGGCTTAGAGTCTAAAAGCTGTTGTACAATCATGGGCCTAAAGGAGTTAAAGGTAGGACAAAAGGATATAGGAAGAAGGTATTGGATCAATGGGAAAGCCAGGCAGGATAAATATACTAAAAAAATGAGAAAAAGTAGGATTTTAACAAAAAAATAATGCCGTTTCTGGAACAACCAAAAACGGCAGATGAAGAGGAGTGTTTGGAAATGAAATGTATAGCTGTAGCAAAATAGTATCTTTGCAAAAGCAAAAACCGGTCAATGGCCACACGCTGAAAGCGACCTTGTTTACTCAGCCACTCGGCGAATATTCAGAAAACGGGACTTGTAATAGCCGTTAGACAGATTGTCAACGCGTACACCCTTGCTGGTAGTGGCGTGGACCCAGGCAAGCTTTTCGCCTTTTTTGGAGATGACAATACCCACGTGACCCACCACCGACGTGTACTGGTCGTATCCAGTAAAGAAAATCAAATCGCCGGGCTGGGCATCTGCCATCATCACAACCTGGCCGACCTCACCCTGTTGCGAAGAAAAATAAGGCAGATAAATGCCGAATTGCTTGTAGATATAAAACGTAAAACCGGAACAATCAAAGCCTGATGCCGGATCCTTGCCGTTGGCAGCATACATGCTGCCAACATAGCTTTTGGCCAATGCTGTCAATTCGTCGGCGTTGAACCGGTACGGAACCAGGTCTTCGGCTGAATAATCGTATACCTGATTGTAATGGTATTTTTCGTTGGTCTGTGCCTGACCTGGAGCCAGTGCCAGTAACAGTGCAAAAACAGAAACAAAGAATGCTTTCATGAGTGAGTCAGGAATTACACGTCAATGTTACGGATTGCACCGGCAAAGGTCAATAGAACAAAAGTTATAGCCTCCGAAAGGTCCCGTACGGACAGACACTGATTCACACCACTTGAAAAAATAGTATCTTTGCAGAACGGCAAACCCTTTTGTGATTAATGTGTTGACAATCAGTGGTTTGTTTGTTGAATGTGGCCAGCGGTTTTAAAAAACGATGCTTGTCGATGCCTTTGGGAACTTTCTGCATTAATTATTCATTATTTGAATGTACTGCTTTTCATAAAGGCATTTTAAGCAACGAAATTTAATAATTTTAAAATCTATTAATTTTTACTCATCATGGGAAAAGCCATTGAAATCAACGACTCTAATTTTGATCAGATCATTGCAAGTGATCAGCCTGTATTAATAGACTTTTGGGCAGACTGGTGCGGACCTTGTAAAATGATAGCCCCGGCAGTGGAAGAACTGGCTGGTGATTTTGAAGGAAAAGCGGTAGTTGGCAAATTAGACGTACAAAACAACTCCCAGATTCCAAGCCGTTTCGGTATCCGTAACATCCCTACATTGTTGATTTTCAAAAACGGACAAGTGGTTGACAAACAAGTAGGTGTAGCTCCGAAAGCTGTTCTGGCGCAAAAGCTGAACGCCGCTATGGAAGAAAGCGTAAAATAAGTGATATTAATTTGGTTCATATATTCAAAACCCCGGCTGCTGATGCGGCCGGGGTTTTTCTTTACTTGTGAGCTAGAGTCGTCATGGGCTTTGCGACAGAATTATCCGATAATGCATGTATGAAGGCTACCAGTGCTTTTTTTTCGTCTTTTGTAAGATTCAGATGGTCAAAGGGCAACGTCTGATTGGGAAGGCCAATCCCTAATCCCACACCTCCACCTTTATTGTAAAAGTCAATTACTTCGTCCAGGGTGGTATATATGCCATTGTGCATGTAAGGTGCCGTAAGGCCCGCATTTCGCACAGTGGTGGTTTTAAAGGCGTGTTTCCACGGGGTCAGAGGATTGACGGCGTACCGGCCCATATCCGGATCGATGGCCTGAGCGGCTTTCGTGGCGGGTATACCAATCACTTCTGATTCGGTTTTGGTAAAATTGGGTGGAACCGTGCCGTTAAATAGAGGCATAAAATGGCAGGAACCGCACTTGGCCTTTCCCATGAATAAGTTAAAACCTTTGATTTCCTGCACATTCAGTTGGGTGTAATCTCCACGAATGTACAAGTCAAAGCGGGATTGGAAAGACAACAGACTCCGTTCGTAGCTGCTCAGCGCATTTTGTAAAAAAACGGGCGAAATAGTATCTTTCATTTCCGGAAAAGCCTGCTGAAACAAGGCTACGTACGAAGCATCTTTCTGTAATTTTCGGCACGCTTCCGGCAACGAGCTGTGCATTTCGTCTTTGCTTTCAATCACTTCCTGTACCTGGCTTTCCAGGGTTGCCATCCGAAAATCATAAAACTGACCGCGTTGCAGCGCCACATTCAGCAGGGTAGGAGTGTTCCGTTTCACAAAGCCGGTTTTATGAATGTTTTCACTTTTGGCAAGTCCATCGGTAAAAGCTTTGTCGGGTTGGTGACACGACGCACACGAACGTTGATTATTGGCCGACAGAATGGGATCGAAAAACAGGCGTTGCCCCAGCGCTATCTTTTCAGGTGTGAGGTGCTGCTCGGGAAAATTAGTATAAAAATTCGGATCAAAACCGGCTTCATCAAACAAGGTCTTTGCATCGGCCCGAAACGGGCGTATATCAGTCACAAACGGAATCTGCTCGGCTTTTTGCCAGCGCCACAAGCTGACGGTAAGTGGATTGACGAACTGGGTGATGAAGTGCATCCGGTCGAAAGAATCAAAATCGGGATGCCGACGTAAGTACCCGGCCGCGGCCGCCAACTGGTGCTGAAGTATATCAAAGGCAGGTCTGTTTTGGGTAAGGGATGTGTAATACTTCAGATGCCTCTGCATGGTTTGCAGCGACATTGCCGATTCTTCGAGTGATCGTTTGGAGAGGGGGGTATCAAATCCGGTGATTCCCAGCGTAATGATGCGAAAAGCCTGCAGACGCATGGCGTCACAGATGTATGAATCCGTCAGTGTCGTAGCGTTCCAGAGCAGGGCATATCGTTTGATTTCCCGGTGCAGCCGGGCGATTTCCTGAAGCATGGCAGACTGCTGGGCTGTGTCTGGTTCGGGAAACAGGTATTCTTCAATTACCTGAAAGCCACCCGGTTCAAATATAGTATTTTCTTCCATCTCCACTTCCGGCAGGGGCGGGCCATTGACCAGCCTGGTAGTGGCCGGCATGAAATATTCGGTCAGGTATTCAATTTTTTTGTACTGGCGACGCCCTTCCAGAAACGCTTTCTGAAGAGAATCGGCAGAGGTGCCTTTCTGTGCCAATGGTAGCAATGTATGTTCGATAAACGTTTGCAACGTGTCTATATCCTGTGCTACGGATTGATGAATAGCCGTGGATGGTGTGATCGTTGCATCCGAACAAGCGGGAACTACTATCAACAGCAGGTTGATGAGCAACAGGTAAACAATAGTGAGCTTCATAGACCGTAAAATAAAAGAAATACCCCTGCCGGCTGGCAGGGGGGGAGAATAACGAAATAAAGAAACTATTTAGGCACACCGCTCAGGATCACTACCTGACCGCCTTCGGTATAGCCATTGGAAATATCGCCACTTTTGGTAGAGGAGCTGCCATCGGCATTATCATACTTGAGATCGCGCCATGTATGCGGATGCAGATTCAGCAGGAAGGTATTGGGAATACCGATTTGCTCAGAAATATCATACATAGCTCCGTATTCCCAGGAGCTCAGGAACTGAGAGTTCAAAGGATTGTACTTGGCATTAAAGATGGCGTCTTCGCGGCGATGGTTCATTTCGAGCATCGGCCGAAGTATGCGGGCACCAATGCTGTATTGCCAGACGCGGCCATCGTGTTTGTTTTCTTTATAAAACGAATCGCCATCTTCCTGGATGTATACAAAGTTGTTCGTGACGCAAATGTTATCCGGATTGACAATACTGTTGCCAGGGTCTGTTGAGCCATCGGCAATGATTTCCAGCTTGCCTTTCAACGGGTCTTTCGCGTCCAGATTCAGCTTGTACACACGGCCCCACATGGTTTTGCCTTCGACGGGTGTTACTTTGTCAGCCTGGCTCACACCGGTGGCAGTAAAATAAATTTCACGGCTGGCTGCTCCGCCACCCTTGCGATAATCCAGATCTTCGACACGCGCAAACTGAATGGCTTTTTTAAGTACCGATTGCGTGGCAATGGAGGCGCCAGTAGCATTTTTGACACTGTCAGGTGTGCTGTATACCGGAACAAACTCAACATCGTAGGACTGCCTTTGTACCATGTTCGTTTCTATCATATCCAGATTGGTACGGCGTAGAAAATATAACTGACCGTTGTCCAGATCACCGACGCCTTTGGATACGTACAACAATACTTGTCCGTTGCTGTCGTCTTCACCGATCACGATGACTGTTTTGCCCGGAAAAGCATCTTTCGGCAGGGGTACGGCATTTTCCATGCTGGCCTTGCCTAACGCACCTTTTACCCGACTGGTATTGCTCGGCTCGGCAATACCCAGCGGATTGATGGCATGTACCATTGATTCGGCGCCGCTCTCTCCGGCCGTCAGAAACATAGGGCCAAATCCATGCTCTTTAGGGGTTGCCAGAGTGGCTGAGCAGAGCCGCCACACGCCACCATCGCCGTTGACGATGTATTCACCCTCGACCGGCTTGAAACTTTCGTTCAGGTAGACGCGTGATACCGAACGCAGCAATTCGTGGTTGTTGATGAGGATAAAGCCTTTGCCGTCGGGGTTTTTCAGCAAGCCTGCACCGTCGGGTTGTCCGCCAAAGACAAAGTTCGGTGATTGCGAAAGGGTATCATCTGAGCTGATCAGGGTATTGACCTTGACACTCGAAAAGCCAGGCAAGGTTTTGACCAATGCCGGATTGACGGAGTAGTCCTTGATCTGGATGCGTTTGGAAGGCGTTTTGGGATCTCCTTTGATGAATTCCTCAAGGAAGTTACAGCTGGTGAGTGACAGTGCTCCTGCCATAGCCAATCCCCAGAATGTAATGGTTTTTTGGGTAGTCATGTTGTTTCATGGTTTGGAAAGATGAACAATGGGATGACTACAAAGGTAGGCGTGGGGTATTACCTTAGTTTTAAGGGATTTTTACTGTATTGTGTATTATTGATTTTGCGCAAAAAAGATAGTTTTTGATCAATAGTGATTCTGTTGCCCGGTTTAAAAGATATATAATGCCTTTTTTGCAAAATCATGTGTTAACTTATTTTTACGAAAAGTAGTAAGCTGAGTTTTTGCCGAAAGGTTACAGAAAAACGATCAGTTTACGACCAAAGATGATCAGACCGGTGATGGCGGCTCCAATGGCGATAAACAAGACAGCTCCGGCGGCGATATCCTTGATGGCTCCGGCTTTGGGGTGGAATTCGGGGGATATGAAATCGACAATCTTTTCGATGGCACTGTTAAAGGCCTCTGCTGCCCACACCAGCGCAATCTGGGTAATGATGATGGTCCATTCGATGTAGGTCAGCTGCAATGTCCAGCCGGCAACCAGAACCAGGCCGGCGGCCAGCAAATGAACACGCGTATTGTTTTCGTACCGAATGACCAGGCCAATGCCACGAAAAGCAAATGTAAAACTACGAAAGGTTTTCCGAAGGCTGCGTAAGGCACTAAGAAGTAGATTCATGCTTGGCTAACTGAATGAAGCTCAGGAAAACAAAGTAAAACAAGAACATGATCAATGCAAACGCTACCGACAATTTAATGGCCTGCGGATTGAAAACCTGACGCAGGATATCGGTAAACAAATGGTGAGGCCGTACAAACAAATCCCAGCTGTTCCAGCGACTGAAACGGCCCAGGTACACCCCGAAGCCGGTAAGTCCCAAGGCACCTGTCAGGAATACCCACCCCAGTGTGGGAGAAAACATTTCGTTCATCAGTCGGTGAGCCATCAGCAGCGAATACATGCCCGTATACATGCCAACCATCGCAAAAGAAAAGACCATGAGCGAATCGTACCAGAGCGGAACACCCACCCGGTAACGTAAATGCATCAAATCAGTGATCAGGTAAGGTGCATTGGGTAAAAACAAAAGCCAGAACATCAGTCCAGTACTCACAAACAAGGATCGGTTCAGAAAGGTAGGCTGGTAGTTCTGCAAAAACAGGGTAATCAAGAGCGGCACCCACGCCAGGAATAAATTCCACGCCAGAAAACTATACTGCAGATTGTCCGCTGCCAACAACCGACGAACCAGCATAATGCAGCAAATACCGGAGATGAGCAAAAGAAAATGAATGGGTTGCTTGAGAAAAGAGAGATGCATAGCCTTGTAAACTTGGTTTGAATTGAACACTAATGGTTAGTTACATTTTTTTTGGAATGTAAATATACTAAAGTACTTTGTTTTGCAAAGTTAAATTGTGACAAATATTTTGTGCAAATGCGCAATGCCGAAATCGTCCGCTGCCAGATTCAGAAAAATACTATGATTGAAAAACGAAAAACCCCCGTGTTCTCCTTTCAAAGGGGCCGCTTCTTTCTATCTTTGCCACAACCACGTATCTGTCTGTATGAAAATTCTCGTCATCCGTTTTTCGGCCATCGGTGATATTGTACTGGCTTCTCCGGCCATTCGTTGCCTGCGCAAGAAATATCCCCAGGCCAACATTCATTTTCTCACCAAACAATCGTTTAAAGCTGTAACCGAGGCCAATCCGTACGTTGACCGTTTTCATTATTACGACCGTAACCTGGACGAACTCATTTCACACCTGAAGAAAATAGGTTTTGATTACATCATTGATTTACAGAACAATGGCCGTTCGTTGCGGATCAAACGCGCCTTGCCTGCCAAGGCATATACCGTCAACAAGCTAAACATCCAGAAGTTTTTGCTCACCACATTCCGTCTCAATTTCATGCCGGGTCGGCATATTACCCAGCGCAGTCTTGACGTGGTGCGTAAGCTGGGAGCCGAAGACGATGGCCTGGGACTGGATTACTTTGTGCCTGCCAAGGACGAAGTCGCCTGGGAGACATTGCCCAAAACCCACCGGAACGGCTATGTGGCCATTGTAATTGGTGCGTCATATCCCACCAAAAAGATGCCTGTATATAAGCTCAAAGAGCTTTGTGAGAAATTGGACTATCCGGTCGTATTGTTGGGTGGCAAGGAAGAGCAAGCAGAAGGCGAGGAGATCGCGTCGGTTGATCCGCAGCGAGTATACACAACGTGCGGCAAACTGAACCTGAACCAGTCGGCCGATCTGGTGCGCAAATCAAGGCTGGTGATTTCGCATGACACTGGGTTGCAGTACGTAGCCAGTGCGTTTGGCAAGCCGACACTCGCCATCTGGGGCAGTACCTCGCCCAAGCTGGACGTGGAACCCTACTACGGCAGTGCTTTTGTCAATACGGGTTCTTTGCCAATTTACGAAAACATACTGGTGCCCGCCCTCAAATGCCAGCCTTGCAGCAAATACGGTAACCGCAAATGTCCGCTGGGGCATTTCAAGTGCATGAAAAACCAGGACATTGATTTGATTGTCAGCAAAGTGCAGCTGCGCCTGGCGGAAATGGAGGAACCGTAGGGTTTTTGCTTTGAGAAAGATACTATCCCTTGAAAACAATACGCCCATCCGGGCATAAGCGGCTATTTGTACCCGAATGGGCGTATTGTTTTGGGTCAACTTATTTTTTGCCAGTTGCGGCCCAGAGAATGCCTGCGTATACGTGATTCAGGAAAGCCTCGTTACTGTATACGGTTGGCATATGCCCTAACGCTGTGTAAAAAGCCCGTCCGCCGTCATAATCATGATACCAGGCTATCGGATGAAAGTTGCCCATGCCTTGTCCTTTTTTGGCACCCCAATCGGTTTTCGGATTATACGAAGATTCATCCACAGCCAGTATGTAGTTTAGGCCTGTGGTCTTTTCGGCATCGAACTCATACCATTCGTCGGTCCACCACTGGCCGTCCGTAAACCCTTCCAACCCCGGAAATTTGTTACTGGTCATCCGTAATTTGGCAGTCTGGATTACGGGGTGGATATGAAACATCCGTCCCACCATCTTAGTGTACCACGGCCAGCTGTATTCGGTGTCAGATGCCGCATGAATGCCCACAAAGCCTTTGCCCGACTGAATAAATCGCTCGATGGCTTTTTGTTCTTCATCTTTGAAAATATCACCGGTAGTGTTCAGGAAAATAATAACCTGGAAGTTTTGCAGGGATTTATCTGTGATGGGCATCCCTGCCTGATGCCATTGCAAGTCAAAGAAGTTTTGCGTGGCTAATTCTTTCATTGCCACCACGCCTTCATTGATGGATTCGTGGTGCCAGCCGGCGGTTTTGGTAATCAGCAATGCACTGAATTGCTTTTTGTCCTGTGCCGAAGCCGATGGGCCTGCAATGACAATCAGGCAGGCGAAACAGAAAAGAAGGATTATCTTTTTCATAAAGTGATGATAAGGTGTTAAGTGAATAAAAGAAAGGTGAGTGTTACTTGATCAGCATCAGCGAGCCCATCGTTTCGATTCCATTCAGTAAATTTCCAATCCGGATGTTTTCGTTTTCAGCATGCTGACTATTGTCATGATTAGCAATGGGAACAGTAATGGTTTTGGCACCGAGGTATTTTTCGAACAAGAACAAGGGCAGGCTTCCGCCGGAGGTAGGTTGCAACACCACTGCTTCTGAAGTTGTTGTTTTGACTGCGGCGATGACTTTTTGGGCAATGGGTAAATCCATGGAGGTGCGTTGGGCATTGTAGCCGTCCTTGCCGGGAATGACTTTCGCAATGTTTGGATGTTGTGTCCGTTCTTCCTGGGTAGGCTCATGGTCAATCACATAATATCCCTGAGCCTTGATGTGTTCAATTACTTTTTGTTGCTGACGTTTCCAGTCATTGCCCAATACCAAACGCAGGTCAAGCACGGCTGTGGCATACGTGGGAATCTGATTGGAAGCCTGCTTGCCTACATTGCCGCTTTGCATCCCGTTGATATTCAACGAAGGAAGATTGATGGCTTCACTCAGCGAAGTACCGGCCATTTCTACGGTTGCTATCCCCAGTTCCTTTTTCATTTGCTCGTCCGCAGAAGGGACTTCACTCAGGGCTTTTTTCTCGGCGGTACTTAGCGGCACCACATCATCGTAAAAGCCTGCGATAGTGACGCGTCCGTTTTCATCTTTCATAGACGATAAGAGTTTGGAGAGCATCAGGGCCGGATTGGGTGCCCAGTTGCCATAATGGCCGCTGTGTAATGGACGTTTAGAAGCGTAAACGGTAAGGTCAAGCTGCGCATCGCCACGCACGCCAAAGACAATCTGCTTCTTGCCTGACTGGTGCACAGGTCCGTCACAAATGATCCACAGGTCAGACTGGAGCAGCGATTTGTGTTTTTCCAGAATCTCATGCAAATGGGGCGAGCCTACTTCTTCTTCTCCTTCGAAGAAAAATTTGAGATTGCAACCGGGTTTCAGTCCGCTTTTCTGGAGAGCCTCGTACGCATTCAGGATAGCGGCTACTCCGGCTTTGTCATCCGAGGCACTGCGGGCATAGATCCGCCATTGATCTTCGTAATTCCCGCTGGCAGGAAAGGCAAGTGGTTTGCCTCCTTTGTCCAATGCGTCGGTGAACAATTGGGGTTGAAACGGACTCAGGCCGGGTGCCCACTGTGCCGGATTGACGGGTTGACCGTCGTAATGAGCGTAGAAAATCAGGGTTTGCCTGGCTCCCGGCACCTTTACCTCTCCATAGACAACCGGTGGTACACCAGTCGTAGCAGCCTGCAAGAGTTGTACATTCTGAATGCCCTTCTGGGTCATTTTATCCATGATAAAGGCGGCTGTCTTTTGCAAACCGATCGGGTCAGCTGCCACATTCGGAATCGCTACGAATTCCGAAAACTCGCGGATCATGGTGCCCGTATGCTGGTTTTTGTATTTTTGGATTTTTAAGATTTCAGGTGCCTGGGCGTAACTCCATTGGCCGAAAAACATACTGAATGCGCAAAGAATGAAAACCCTGGTCATGAAGTGGCTTGAGTCAAAATAATAAATGAATGGTGCCTTGCTGGGCTAATATACCGAAAATTGCAGGATGCAAAAAGGATAGCCTCCTGTTTTGACAAGACCGGACGCAATCCGTTGGAAGAGGCGGGTTTTTGTTTTCTGGAAGATACTATTTTGTTTCCTGGACAACCACCCTTCCATCGGAAGTTTTATCGACGATGAGTATCAGGGCCGGTACCATGGTGTACGACTTTTCTTCCCCTTTCTCCACTCGATACGTAAATACCACTTCGTTTTTTTCATTTTTCTGCAACGAAACCGGGGTCAAGGTGGTCGCCCGATTGGTTTCGGGTTGCATTACCGCGATGACATATTGTTTGGTGAAATCAATGTCGGTAGGAGATCCTCCTTGCCCGGTGACGGGGGCACGGCCAAAAATTTCATTGAATTTTTCTGAAGTCTCAATCTTGGGGTTGTCAATACTGGTAATTGTGTTGTTCACAAAATAGCGTTGGGCAACGGTATAGGTTACATTGACAGGTGCACTTGCTTGGTCGGAAGGCGATGCGGTGTGTGTGCCATCTGTATGAACGGATTGGGTTTTGTTCTGGTAGGAAAGCAAAACTGCAGCTATAAGCAGAAGGACTGAAAATCTGGTTGTCATCCGAATAAGGTTGGGGAAAAGAAGGTATTGGTTAAAGGACCGGTACAGCGATAATGCGGCTTAAATGTATAAAAAATTAGAATAACGTGAACTATATGGTATATCGAGCATAAAATAGTGATTTTCAGCGCTTAAGGCAATGTGCGCCGCACGAGCCAGTACAAAAGCGGGTTGGCTCAAAAATCCCGCGGGCCAGACGATGGCCCCGAGGGGGGAAGCTTATGGGATTTTTTGCCCTTTTTGCCACCACACAAGGCTGGCTCAATAAACTCTCGTTTGTTGCCCCTTTTTGGGCAAGCAAAAAGTGACAGGTGCTACAAACAGAGAAACGCCAGTTGACTAAACCCCATAGTTCACGTTAGATTAGTAATCTGGAACGGTTTTGCTTTTGAAAGGATACCATTTTATAGAAAACAAAACAGGTTGCTGTAAGATAGCAACCTGCTTGCAAAATATATAAGTAAGAGTACGGAAATGATTATGGAATAACGATGCCGTAATCGCCTCTCTATCAGTGTATTGTCTTTTTTCTTTTGTTAGTATACCTGTATACCTAAAATCAAGCCATCTGATGCATCTCTTCCCGCATAGCTTTGATTTCCGGACTGAGGATGTATTCATCGAACGTCATCGACTTGTCTATGATACCCGAAGGCGTAAGTTCGATGATGCGGTTGGCAACCGTTTGCAGAAACTCATGGTCATGCGAAGCCAGCATCACGCCCCCTTTGAAATCTTTCAGGCCGTTGTTAAACGCCGTAATTGATTCCAGATCCAGGTGATTGGTAGGCTCGTCAAGCAGCAGGAAGTTCGGATTTTGCAGCATCATGCGCGAAATCATGCAACGCACCTTTTCGCCACCCGAAAGCACGGTGCATTTTTTCAGCGTTTCTTCGCCGGTAAACAGCATCCGACCCAGGAACCCACGGATAAATGTCTCGTCTTTCTCTACGGAATATTGCCGTAGCCAGTCAACCAGGTTCAGGTCAATCTCAAAATATTCCGAATTGTCGTTTGGCAAATAGGATTTGTTGATGGTCACGCCCCATTTGAATTCGCCCGCACTGGGTTTGATCTCTTCCATCAGGATTTTGAAAAACGCACTGATGGTAATGCCGTCTTTGGCCAGAAGCGCCACCTTGTCGCCTTTGTTAAGGCGAAACGTTACATTTGAAAACAACAAATTGCCATCCTGGGCATACGAAAGGTTTTCGACATGCAGCAGCTGGTCGCCTACTTCGCGTTCCTGCTTGAAGAGAATGGCCGGATACTTACGCGTGGAAGGCTGAATGTCTTCCACATTCAGTTTTTCCAGTAACTTTTTCCGACTGGTAGCCTGGCGCGATTTGGCAACGTTGGCCGAAAACCGCCGGATAAACTCCTGTAATTCCTGGCGCTTTTCCTCCACTTTCTTGTTTTGGTCCGCACGCTGGCGGGCGGCTAACTGGCTCGATTCGTACCAGAACGTATAGTTACCGGTAAACAACTGGATTTTACCAAAGTCAATATCCACTACGTGCGTACAAACAGTATCGAGGAAGTGACGGTCGTGCGAAACGACTAATACCGTATTTTTGAAATCAGCCAGGAAATCTTCCAGCCACATGATGGTTTCAACGTCAAGGTCGTTGGTCGGTTCGTCGAGCAGCAGGATGTCAGGGTTGCCAAACAGTGCCTGGGCCAGCAATACCCGTACTTTTTCATTGCCTGACAACTCGTTCATCTGTTTGTCATGCAGCTCTTCTTTGATGCCCAGGTTACTCAGCAGCGTGGCTGCATCGCTTTCGGCTTCCCAGCCATTCATTTCCGCAAACTTGCCTTCCAACTCGGCCGCTTTTTCGCCGTCGGCATCCGAAAAGTCGGGCTTCATATAAATGGCGTCTTTCTCCTGCATAAGGTCATACAGCTTGCGGTTGCCCATAATAACCGTCTGCAATACAGGATATTCATCAAACTCAAAGTGGTTCTGCTTCAATACCGACATTCGTTCGCCGGGCGTGATGCTCACCGAACCGGTCGTAGGGTCCACCTCTCCGGAAATGATTTTCAGAAAGGTCGATTTGCCAGCTCCGTTGGCACCAATCACACCGTAGCAATTGCCAGGGGTAAATTTAAGGTTTACATCTTCGTAAAGAATTCGCTTTCCAAACCGAAGGGAGAGATTTGCAACTGTTAACATATAAGAAAAGAATAGATTGCTATAGGGTGATTAAACTGCAAAGGTACCAAAAAGCTGGCAGGTTTTGGCGTTTTGGAGGATACTATTTTAGACGGCTGATAAAAATGGATTGCGGGGATTGGCCTGTATGTGAATAATTATTTACGCCAGCGAAACGACTGTGCATCCATCGCCCGTTGGGTAGCCAGAATGCCGTCCAGATGGTCGTATTCGTGCTGGAGTAGTTCGGACACGCTGTCCTCTAGGTGCAGCGTCTGAGGCTGCCAGTTGCTATCCAGAAATTCAATGGTACAGCTCTGATGCCGCTGGAGCTTTACCAATAGGTTCGGAAAACACATGCAATCATCCCAGACTTCCATCCTTTCCGGACTCAGATATGTAAACGAGGGATTGATAAACACCACAGGTTGGTCAATGTACATGTAAATCAGTCGTTTCATCACGCCAATTTGCGGAGCGGCAATGGCCCGGAAGGCCCCATAGTGTGCAAACCTTGTTTTGAATTCAAACAAAATATCGTGCAGGTCCTGGATGATGGGTGTTAGCTCAGCTAATTCTTCTTTCCGAATGGGAAGCGAAATTTCGTGCAACTGTGGGTCGCCCAGTAGAAGGACTTTGTCGGATTTCATAAAATGTTTGTAACGTTTCAGTATAGGTACAAGCCAAGATACTCATTCCTCCTTACTGTAAGTACTTGTTGCATCCGGACTTTGTTGTGTGATGAGCTCGTTAGTACAAAGCGAAATAGATTTGACTGAACCGGTTCCGTTCTCTGGAGAAAGTTTTAAATAAATACCGTTGGTATTAGATTTGATCAACTCGTAATTTCCTTTTGCAATCAGGGTGTCATTTCTACGAAATTCATACATAAGACTGTTTTGAAAAATAAAGGTTTTCCGTTTATTTTCTGTTTCTGGTGTTTGTATATATGGCTCAGGCTGACCACGATACTGGGCGAATGTTTTCCTCCAACTCCACTTTCCCTGCAGCAGGGAATACGCCTTGCTGATATCACCATTTTGAATACATTTGGGTTCTAAGTCTCTGGTAGAGCAACCTATTGCAAAAACAGTTGCTAAAATTAACAATTGATTTTTTTTCATATTACCTTTTTAAAGCTATGACCCACGTTTTCACAAGAAGGTTGCATGACTGAATTTAATCAGGTACACATAAAATCAAATGGACTTTTCCTTCAGCATTTTGCTGGTGCAATTCCCGAAACAGCATTAACTCTTCTTCGTTCTCAAATGTCGCTTCGTCTAACTCAAACAGAATATCTTCTGAAAATTCTTCTGAAATGACAAAATAGATAGTGCAGTCAAAACTGTCTTCAGAAATAAAGAAATCATCAAATGTTGTATCGAAAGTATTATTGTATAACTTAAAGAAAGGCGACGTATTTTTTTCCAGATAGGTAATGAATTTATCAGAAAAACTGCACCCGGGCAATGGGTTCAGAAACCAGTAGGGCAAATGATATATGGAGGAATGACGAAACAATAACTGATTTCCCACAAGATCTATGTCCCAATTTTTTATAGTTTTCCTTCCCAAGGCATATTTCAACAAATCATCCAATAATCGTATACAGGAGGTTGAATTATAGTTGCTTTGTGTGGAATAGAATTGCCAAGATTCATCTTTGAGAGTTTCGGGTTTACCAATGGAGTTACGTTTTGGACTTCGTAGGTCTTTCGCATCAGTCAAATATTCTATAAGATACTGCCATTCAGCTGGTCTTAGTTTCTGTCTGTTTCTTACCCATCTTCGAAGTAGTTTTTTGATAGATAAAAATTCTTGGTGTTTAGCTTTGTCCAGGCAGATGTATCGGGTACGGCTATCCAGAAAATGCATGGGGGAGGTTTTTACTTTTTCAACGATACTATTTTCAAAATCCAATCTGGCAATCACAAAGAAGGGCGACTTGCCAGCCGCCCCTACAAAATCCTGAAAATCAAGTCGATCTTATAAACCAAGGCTCAGACTGTTACGCCGTTTCGAGCAGCTCGCGGGCATTTTTCAACGCACTTTCGGACGGGTTTTCGCCGCCGATCATTTTGGCGATCTCATTGATGCGTTCGGCTTCGGTAAGCTTTTTGATTTTACTTACTGTCTTCTCCGACGAATTGTCTTTGTACACAAAGTAATGCACGTTGCCTTTGGCCGCAATTTGATGCAAGTGACTGATAGCCAGCACCTGGTGTTTGGCCTGCGCCATGCGTTTGATCATACGCCCCACTTTGATGGCTACTTCACCCGAAATGCCCGTGTCAATTTCGTCAAAAATGATGGTTGGCAGAGAAGTTTTATCGGCCAGCAAGTATTTGACACACAGCATCAGACGTGAAAATTCACCACCCGAAGCCACACTTTTCAGTTCCTGTGGTTTCATGCCCTTGTTGGCCGAAAAACGCAGGCTCACCATGTCAATGCCGCTGGGAATGGGCTTGGCAACGTCGTGCAGAATGGAAATGGTCGCGTTGGGCATGCCCACATCTTTGAGCAGTTCCATCAACTCTCGTTCGATGCTTGGAATCACCTTGGTGCGGCTGGCCGACAACTTTTCGGCAATCTTCATCAGTTCTTCGAAGCTCTTGTCCATTTTTTTCTTGGCATCGGCAATGGCTTCGTCAAAGTTGAGTACTTTGCCTACCTTTTGTTCCAGCACTTCCTGAATGGTGAGCAACTCCTGGATGGTTTCGACGTTGTGCTTTTTTTGCAGACGGTAGATCATCGAAAGCCGTTCCTGAATCTGGTTGATGCGTTCAGGGTCAAATTCAATGTTGCCTTCCTCGGTCTCCAGTTCGGCAGCCACATCTTTCAATTCAATCAGGGTGCTTTCTACCCGTTCGCGCAAGATGCTGTATTTGCCCGAAAGATTGCTCAGCTGATTCAGGATACCCACTACCTGCCGCAAGCTGGTATTGATTGCATATTCCGAATTGGCCAATACGTCAATGGCTGTATTGAGCTTGATTTTGATCTCTTCGGCATTCTCCAGCATTTTCAGCTGGTCTTCCAGCAGTTCCTGCTCTTCATTGGCTGTCAGGTCGGCTTCGGTAAGCTCATCCAGCAAAAACTTGTTGTAATCCAGTTCCTTGCGCAAAGAATCTGCATTGACCATCAGGTCCTCGTAGGTGTGCTGAAACTTCTTGTATTTTTTGTAGCTCTGCCGGTAGTCTTCCTGAAGCACCTGATTCTGGGCATACGTGTCAATGATGTACAACTGGTATTCGATCGAGCCCAGTTGCAGTGTGTCATGCTGCGAATGTACATCAACGAGCAGGTTGCCGATTTTGCGCAGCGTATCCAGTGTTACGGGTGTGTCATTCACAAACGCCCGCGACTTGCCGCTCGGACTGATTTCCCGACGGATGATATTGGTTCGGTCATAATCCAGTTCTTCTTCTTCAAACACATGCGCCAGGCTGTCGTGGTCGGGAACATCAAACGTGCCTTCGATGACGCATTTTTCGCCTTCGTCGTAAAGCACACGGGTATCGGCGCGATTGCCCAGCAGCAGCCCGATGGCTCCCAGCATGATCGATTTTCCGGCTCCGGTTTCCCCGGTGATGATGCTCAGCTCCGGGTCAGGCTGCATTTCCAGCTCCCGAATCAGTGCGTAATTTTTTATGAAAAGGTTAATCAGCATTTTCTTGTAGCGAAAGAATCAATAATGGGATACAAAAATAGTATCCGTATGGATGTAAAAAGTCCTGCCTAATGAACCTACTAAATTACAAAATTTTATCGAAACGCCGCAATCCATAGGTTTTCATCTCATTTGTTTTTCACGGTCGAAAATCTTTCGAATGCCTGTTCACTTGAATAACTAAGCTGAGATAACTTTTGGTGCTTATCGCTTTCCAAACAGAAGAAATTGCATAACCAAACCGACAAAATATTCAAATTTTCTTTCATTGTAATAACCACCAGCATACTAGTTTCATTTTAATGAGGCACTGGCCTTACTTTGAAAAAAAATCTTATGAAAACAAATAACTCTGTACTGTATTTTATCTTTTTTCTGATTGGTTGTTTTCAAGTGCAAGCTCAAACAACAAAATTCGGTATAAAAGCCGGAGTCAACTTGTCTGTCCTCCACAATACGATTAATCAGGGGGCTCGTTTTAGAATGGGACCGCACATGGGAGTATACCTCGAAACCAGAGGGAAAAATCTGGCCTTTCAACCGGAGTTGGTATATTCCAGTCAGGGATGTAAGACATCAGATTTCTCCGGCTCATACAATGGTGCCATACGGTTGAATTATTTGAACTTGGGATTGATAGGCAAAATCTATGCATCTAAAGGTTTTTTCTTTAGTGCAGGTCCTCAGATAGGACTTTTGATGTCGGCAAAAGGTATTTACTCTGGTTCTACTACTACTATAACTTCCGATATCAAAGACTATTTCAAAGGGGGAGATTTCGGCATCAGCCTTGGATGTGGTTATCAGCATGAATCTGGAATAAACTATAGCATTCGTTACAATATGGGTCTTTCGAACACAGATAATATTGAATCGAACGATGCTTTGCGCCACGATATGGGAATTGGCAATCAAACCAACAGAGTTTTTCAATTTTCTCTGGGTTATTCCTTTTGAAAACATTTCCAGTGATTTCTTGGTAAAGCTTACGTTTGTCGGATATCCGACCGCTTTGTAGGACAATGCAATCAGGAAGAATGACCGGTCTCAATCGCGTTCATTCTACAGTTCATACAACTCCAGCGGCAAATCGTCAGGGTCGGCAAAGAATGTGAACCGTTTGCCGGTCAGTTCATCCACGCGAATGGGTTCGGTGTCAATGCCGTTTTTGTGAAGCTGTGCGATGCTGGCGGACAGATCGGTGACGGCAAATGCCAGGTGCCGCAGTCCCCGGGCTTCGGGGCGGGACACCCGCGCCGGAGGATCGGGGAAGGAAAAAAGCTCAATCTGGTAGTGGTTGCCAACAGCCAGATCCAGTTTCCACGAATCCCGTTTGGTCCGGTACGTTTCCTGAACAATGGTTAATCCCAGAATCCGGGTGTAGAAATGTTTGGACTTCTGGTAATCCGAACAGATGATGGCAACGTGGTGAAGGGAGTGAAGCATGGGAAGTTTGTAAAAAAGGTCACACGCATTGGTTTACCATGGGGTGACATCGTCCAGGATAATTTCAGCAATGGCGGCAATGGGAAAAAGATGCTTTTTCAGACGCATGTCGCGCAGCCTCAGCTCTTTGTCGGTTATTTGCACAATCACTCCGTGAAACGTGGTTTGGTCGTGCAATGTCACATTGGCTTCTTTGCCGGCCAGCTTGGCAGTCTGTTCCGGAAGCTGATGTGGAAATATCCGTGTTTGTCGTTTACCCATACGTGGCAAAATGCTGGAGTACAAAATAGTATCGTTTCAACAGGCACAACCTGCCGGACTGCCTTTCCGGACTACCGGGTTAGTTTCCGGTAACGGTCGGCCTTGGTAGGGTCGAGCTCGACGAGCAGATTGTACGCTTTGACTTTGTCCTGTGGATTTCCATCCGAGAAAACATTGATCAGTTCGTTGGCTTTGGCATCAAAAAACGTATTGGTCAGAATGGAGTTGGGACGTACCTGGTTGATCTGCTTGACATTGTTCAGAAACGTCAGGATATTGGTCCGTGCCTGATCACCGTTGGTGGTGTATGTGTCCATTGCCTGACGGTAGTAAGTATACAACCCTTCCCGGAACAACTGCATTTGCGGACTGTTCAGGTTTTCGGCCAGCCAATAGCGGCTCCGGATGTCGCTGCTCGGTTTCCAGGAATCATCGTTGCTTTCCTGGCTGGCCACATTGGCAATAGCCGCAGCCTTTTGGAAATAGGATGTTCCTCCCAGTCGGGTAAACGAATCGTAATCCAATCCGATGATGATGTTGGCATAAAAGGCCAGCATGGACGTAAGGTTGGAGGTAAATGCGGCTTCGTTAAAATTCATCTGCTCGCCCGGATTATAAGTAAACCGAAACGACCGGTCGATAAAATTGAGCACAACCGACTCATAATCGGTGCCATAGACCGGACGCGATGCCTGGATCACTGCCTGTGCTTCGTATTGGCTGACAGCCGGAATGCCCGTCAGCGTGATAACGATGTTGCAATTGATGCGTTCCGCTTCCTTGAAATTGTCGTTGGTCCAGCGCGTATTGTTCATGAACTGCGTCATGGCACGCTGCATTTCGGTAAATATTTGTGTATCGCTGGTCGCGCCGACATTGGAAAAAATCTGGTTGCTGCTGGCGTTGACTTTTACGTTACACCGTAGCTCCTGTGCCTGTCCGACCGACAGTATGCCCAGTAACCCAAGTGCACACAGGAAAATCCCACGTAAGGACAAATAGTTTTGAATCATGCTGAAGTTGAAAAATAATATGTTTCAGAAAGGCAAAACCTGCCCGGTTTATACCATTGCGTTGGTGGTTGCAGGCAAGTCTGCCACCAATCTGCCGATCAGCTGAACAATGTCTTCGGCCACTTCCTGCTTGGACTTGAGTTCAAATGACTGCAATGCACCATCTTTTTGAATAACGCTGATTTTGTTGGTATCGTGTCCAAAGCCGGCTCCTTTGTCATTGAGACTGTTGAGAACAATCATGTCCAGGTTCTTTTTTTGCAGTTTTTGCTGGGCATTAGACAATTCGTTTTCTGTTTCCAGGGCAAAGCCAACCATCATCTGGTGTGACTGTTTTTGCTGACCCAGTGTGGCGGCAATGTCCACATTTTTGACCAGTGAGACTGTAAACGTCTCTTCTTTCTTCTTGATCTTCTGATCTGCCACTTCTGCCGGACGATAATCGGCCACGGCGGCGGCTAGCACGGTAATGTCGCTTTGGGAAAAGTGCTGTCTGGCCGCTTCGTACATCTGTTGTGCACTCATCACGCGGGTAACATGAATGCGCGGATTCGATGTTTGCAGATGGGTGGGACCGGTAACCAGTTCAACTTCCGCTCCGTGCCGGGCCATGCTTTCGGCAATGGCAAATCCCATTTTTCCGGTAGAGTGGTTGCCAATGAACCGGACCGGATCGAGGTGTTCATACGTTGGCCCCGCTGTAATCAGGACTTTTTTACCCGCCAGCAGGTCGTCTTTTACAGAGGAGGTTTCAGTGTTTTCAGGAATACTATTTTTATATCCACCTGCCAGGATTCCTCCTTCGAAATTTTCCAGAAAAGATACAATGTGTTCCGGTTCGGCTAATCGGCCTTCGCCTACCAGCCCACTGGCAAGTTCGCCATGCTCTGCCGGAATGATGTGATTGCCAAATGATTGCAGTTTCATTAGGTTGGCTTGGGTAGCCGGATGACGAAACATATCCAGGTCCATGGCCGGTGCAAAAAACACCGGACACTTGGCCGATAAATACGAGGCTGTCAGCAGATTGTCGCAAAGCCCGCTGGCACATTTGGCCAGGGTATTGGCGCTGGCCGGGGCTATGACCAGTGCATCAGCCCAGAGGCCCAGCTCAACGTGGTTATTCCATTCACCGGTTTCATTTTTGACAAAGGAAGTCAGGACCGGGTTTTTGGATAATGTGCCAAGGGTGAGCGGAGTGATAAACTGGGCGGCGGCTTCTGTCAGGATGATCCGGACGTCGGCCTGCGCTTTAACCAGGAGCCGTGTCAACACGGCGGCTTTGTATGCAGCAATACTACCGGTGACGCCTAAAAGTATTTTTTTTCCTGCCAACATCATCAGAGGTGGAATGTATAAAGTGCCAAACTAAAACAAAAGGTTGGAAAACTGAAAAGCCGTTCTGCAAACCTTTCAATCTTCCAACCTTTCCTCATAAATGCACGAATGACTTATTCTTCCGGACTATCGGTATCTTCGTCGCGGAAACGACGGAACAGCTTGCCTGCCAGAAATTCATCGATGGCTACGGATGCGGGCTTGGGCAGACGTTCGTAATAGCGGGATATTTCAATTTGCTCACGGTTTTCAAATACTTCTTCCAGATTGTCCACCGTCGATGCAAATTCAGCCAGTTTATTGTTTAATTCTTCTTTGTTACGCATGGAAAGTTCGCGGGCACGACGAGCTATTACAGCTACCGATTCGTAAATGTTACCCGTAGGTTCGGCAAGTTTGTCGTTGTCGCGTGTGACAATCGATGCGGACACGTTAGGTTTAATCATAATCGTATTTGAGATGAATAAATTGCTGAAAAATAGTATCTTTTTTTAGGCTAAAACTCCGCCTGAGGCATTATTGTTCCTGAGCCTTCTGTGTTTGCAATTCTTTGGCGGTTTCTTTTTTGGCACCGATGGCGTTCAGGCTCTTTTCGTAATACGATTCGGCCCTACGCAGGAATTTGCTCTGTGGATAGGTATCCAGAAACGTTTCGTAAAGCGAGGCGGCTTCCTGATAGCGTTCTTTCTGCTTGGTTTCCACGCTTTGCTGTGCCAGCAGATAGGCACTTTCGACCCTGTGGAATGCGATTTCCTCGTTGTAATCCGAATCCGGAAAGGCCCGCTGGAAATTGACAAATGCGACAAGGGCTGCCTTGTGATTGCCTGTCTTGGCATATAACATGGCCGACTCAAAGGCTTTCTTCTCCATCTTTACCCGTAGCTCGGTGATGAGCTTGGTACTTTCCTCAACATGCTTGCTGGTAGGATAGGTATTGATAAAGTTTTGCAGCGCGGCTACGGCATCGATGGTGCTGGTTTGGTCCAGGTTGTAATCGGGCGAATCGGCATACAGCGAGACGGCATGCATGTACATGGCTTCTTCGGCGTATTGGCTGCGGGCGTAGGTTTCGTAAAACCGCTGAAACTGGTACTTGCTCAGGATATAGTCGCCCAGGTAATATTTGCAGTATGCGTGGTAGAAAGTGCCTTTCTCGGCCTCTGGAGCTCCCTGAATCAGGGGAAGCACTTCTTCAAACAAAATGTCAGCACGGGAGTATTTCTTTTGTTCGTAGTAATCAAATGCTGCCTTTACCTTTTTTTGCAGGTCGTTACTTTTACGCAATTTCTCGAATTCGCTACATCCGGTAGTCAACAAAGCAAGCAGAATGATTCCTAAAAAGATCCAGTTTTTTTGCATAAGGGCGCAAAGGTAATGGTTTTTGGGCTAATTAACAACGTTTTTAATTCAATATTTGCACGCGCGTTCGTACTTCCTGGCTGTTGGCAACTAACCAGGAGTGAAACGTCGTTTTTTGGAAAATAGTATTTATATCGCTACCTGAGCAGCGTTTCATGTGACAGGAGAAGTGCGGGTAGAGTTGGTCCGAATCCGAGGGGTTTGGGTTTGCTGAAAGATACTATTCTGCGGACTTGAATTCTAGTTACGATGAATGTCGAATGATCAACTTTCGGGTGAACAGACTTTTTCCATCAACTGAAAGTGTATAAAAATAAATACCAGGAGCAAACTCTGCCGTGTTGAATTGTACCTTGTGGGCATCTCTTGTTAGTTTGTATTCGCCAAGGCTACTGCCCAATACGTTGCTGATGATAATTTTAGCTTCTTTCAACTCGCCGGTAATTTCGTATTCCAGGGCGGCCGATGTACTGGCCGGATTGGGGAACACGCCAGAAACGGTTATTTTTTCGTTCGTAAAAACAGGAGACCCGCCCTGCATGAAGGTCATATGTGCGTACTTGACCGCCGGCGAATCGATCCGGATTTCGGTAGGTGCGAATGCCCAGACCGTTGCCGAACAGAAGACCGTGTAACAATATAAAAAAATACGTAAAAGTTGTTTCATCGTCAGGTAGCAGGTTGAATATTTTTCAGTATTTGATTAATTCTTAACTATTTGTGTGGTTATTTTCTGTAGGTAAATATACTAAATTAAATTTTCTGCGTTATATAAATTTTGCACAAACCGCAAATTTGTTGCGTTGATCGGTCATTTTCCTGCGACCAACAGTTATTTTGCCGGGCTTGTCTTCGAAAGTGCTGTTTTTGCCAGCGGCTTGGTCTTCCCTCCGGCCTTTTTTGCTTTCGGATCGGCTTTCGATTTTTTAAAGGCCGGTACAGGTATTTCATTCCGGATCAGTACATCTTTGCGAACGGGCTTTTCTTTGTCGCGCCATCTGAAACCCCGAAGCCGTGTATCCGGCTCTACAATCTCGTGGGGTGGAATAAAGACCGCATCCGGTTTGTTCAGGAAGGCTACCCGGTTCACTTTCCCGTCGATCAGGTTGATAATCATGTTGCTGCATTCCACTTTGTTCACGCCCCGCACGTTGTTGTTTTCATCGTTCAGTACCCAGGTCACGTTTTCGCCGTTGCCATTGACCGTTACCCGGTAGAGCTGGCTGGTTGTGTCAAAATACGCTACCATCTGTCGGCCTTTCACCTGGTTGTAGTTTTTCAATGTATCAAGTGAAATGACAAACGAATTGGTTTTCAGAAACATACGGTCAATCACGTTATCCTTAAGCTGAATGCGGATGGTATCTGCCGTCAGCTGGCTTTCGGCGTTCCACAAAACCGGGTCGTGGTAGAACTGGATGGTTGAGTCAATCTGGTTGTATACCAGCGAATCGCACTTGCCCTGCAAATCTTTCCTGAAAATCCGGACGTGGTTGTACGCAAAGATTTTTTTGACGTTGGTCTCCTTGTTTTCAACCGATACTAGTGTGTCGCCAGTGACATACAGCGTATCTTTCTTCATGATTTTCTTCAGCAATGCTTTGCCATACACTTTAGACAATCCTGTCTGCCCGAAGTACCGCCCGGTGTCACCTTCGACAATCACACTGTCTTTCTGGGCAAACAGAAGCACATTTCCGGTGGCAACACCCATCTCGTTTGTCTTGTCATGTTTGAGGCGGTCACCGGTAAGGATGTAATTGTCATACTCAATGGAACTGCGCCCCCTAAACTCTGACTGCCCGGTCACTGTATTGTATTCGCCATCACTGGAAACCAGTGTGCCGCTTTTGCCTTCGATGTGTGTCAATGTAGTGAAATACGCCACCTTGCTCAAGCTATTGTAGACGACCCTTTCCGAAGTTAACTTGTACGTCGGGCTGGTCATGACCACGTTTTTTTCAAACGTGAATACTTTGGTTTGCGTGTTGTAATAGCCCTGCTTGCTGTTAATGGTGTTTTCTCCTTCCACAATGGTTCCGTTATCCGGGTAATAGGCCACACTGCTGTTCATGTCATAGTCCAGCTGCTGGGTTGTCAGTGTTTTGGAGCCATCGTTCATGACCACATTTTCGCGAACGATGGCTTGCTTGGTCTTTCCGTCGTAGGTACCATTATTGCCGGTGATCACGATAGAGTCGTTTTGTACAATGCGTACGTGCCCGTAGGCTTCTACAAAATTGCGGTAGCTGTACAAATAGGCCGAATCACAGTTAATGGTGGTCGTGCCTTGCCGGAGCCGCACATTTCCCAGTAGCCGCCGGGTTTCCTGTCCGTTTTTGACTGCACCTACCAGACTATCGGCAAATTCCAGATTGATTCTTTCGCGCTGCTGCGCCCAGAGGGGAAGAGACAACATGAAAAAAACGAAATAGCCACAATAACGAAAAAAGAGTTGCATGCAAAGACTTGAAAAGGATTGGATTACGAATGAAACACCCTGTCCATTCATTAACTACATTTGTAACCGGAGGTTTTTGCGATTTGAAAGATACTATTTTTGTGCCCTCAAAAATCTAACCAAAATTTTTCCCAGTTTTGCAGTTGGTCAATCCGGAAGTAAATTTCACACTTGTTCGCATGCTAAAAAAATTTTTAACATACATTAACGAAAAAGCGCTGTTTCAGCCCCATGAAAATGTGCTGCTGGCTGTCAGCGGAGGGATGGATTCGGTGGTAATGATGCATCTGTTTGCCAAGGCCAAGCTTACTTTTGCTGTAGCTCACTGCAATTTTGGCCTCCGCGGTGAGGAATCGGATGCGGATGAGCAATTTGTCAAGAAGCTGGCCAAGAAATACAAAGTTCCCTTCTACGCCGAACAGTTTGAAACGGAAGTCTTTGCGCAGCAGGAGAAGATTTCGGTACAAATGGCGGCGCGGGTGTTGCGTTACGAATGGTTCGAAACACTCTGCCAGACGCAGGGATTTGCCTGCATAGCTACGGCACATCACCTGAACGATGCGCTTGAAACTGTGCTGTTCAACCTGACCAAAGGCACGGGCATTGCCGGGTTGCACGGAATCCAGCCGAAAAATGGAAAGGTGATCCGGCCTCTGTTGTTTGCCGGACGCGAAGAAATCTACGAATACGTGGTCGAAAACCAATTGGCGTGGCGCGAAGATTCGTCCAACCAGTCGTCGCATTACCACCGCAACCTGATTCGCAACGAGGTCATTCCGCTGCTCAAGACGATCAATCCCAACCTGGAACACACCATTGAAAGTACTGTCGAGCGGGTTTTGGCTGTGGAAAAGATATTGGTTGAACAGATCGAACGGTTGAGGCGCACGCTGATTCGCGAGCAAAACGGCGTTGTGTACCTGAGTTTTGAGCCGTTGCAAGCAGAGATTGAACCGGTGATCAAAGTGTTTGAATTGCTGAAAAATTTTCATTTTACCTACACACAGGTTCGTGAAATCTGGGCTTCGCTTTCGGCAGAATCGGGGCGTCAGTTCGATTCACCGTCGCATCGGTTGGTGAAAGACCGCATGGAGTTTGTGATTACACCCAAAGGCTTGCAGGGGTACATTCCCGCAACGATTGACGAAAAACAGGCTTCGTTTCAAAACGAAATCCTGGCGTTGCAAATCCAGAAACTGCCGGCGCAGGGATACAAAATTTCGTCTTCGCCCAAAATAGCGGCGCTGGATCTGGCAACGCTGAAATTCCCGCTCAAACTACGGATCTGGAAACAGGGGGACAAGTTTTGTCCGCTGGGCATGAAACAGAAGAAAAAGCTCAGCGACTTCCTGATCGACGAAAAAGTGCCGGTCAATATCAAGGAACGTACCTATGTGCTGGTTTCCGGTGACGACATTGTGTGGGTGGCCGGTATGCGCATCGACGACCGGTTCAAGATTACGAAAGAGACAACAGAGGTATATCAGGTCAATTTAATCTGATGCGTATGTATCTCTACATGCCCGATAAAATATAGCCAGGTTGCCAGAAAATAGTATCTTCCAAAAATGCAAAATCTGCCTTACCGGCCAATGGCTACTTTGCGCAGAATAGTATCGACAATTTGTGAAGGCGTAATGCCATCGACTTCCGCTTCGTAGTTCAGAATCAGGCGGTGATTGAGTACATCCTGCGCTACTTCTTTGATGTCTTCGGGAAGCACGTAATCCCGCTCGTTGATGTAGGCCATGGCTTTGGCGGCGCGGTTCAGGTTGATGCTGGCCCGCGGCGAGGCGCCGAATTGCACGTAGTGGGCTTCGTCTTTCAAGCCGTAATCCTGGGGCTGGCGGGTGGCAAACACCAGTTCGATGATGTATTTTTCCAGTGATTCGGAGATAGTTACTTTGTTGATTTCATTGCGGATGTTGGAAATGTCTTCTTTCGCCAGAATCGGATTGACCTGTCCCGAAAAATTCATATTGGCCATCCGGCGCATTACTTCCAGTTCCTGGTTTTTGTCCAGATACGTCACAAATACTTTCATCATAAACCGGTCGACCTGCGCTTCGGGTAGGGGATAGGTACCTTCCTGTTCCACAGGGTTTTGCGTGGCCAGCACCAGAAACGGCCGGTCCAACGGAAAGGTCGTATCGCCGATGGTTACCTGCCGTTCCTGCATGGCTTCCAGCAATGCCGACTGCACTTTGGCCGGCGACCGGTTGATTTCGTCGGCCAGAATCAGGTTGGCAAAGATAGGCCCTTTCTTGACCTCAAAATCGCCGGTTTTCTGGTTGTAAATCATCGTTCCGACAAGGTCGGCCGGCAGCAGATCGGGTGTAAACTGAATCCGTTGGAAATTAAGGTACAAAACCTTGGATAAGGTATTGACTATGAGTGTCTTGGCAAGTCCAGGAACACCTTCGAGCAAAATGTGACCGCCCGTAAACAAGCCGATCAGCAGGCGGTTGAGAAGGTATTCGCGCCCCACCACTACTTTGCTCATCTCGCCCAATACCTGTTTTATTTTCAACTGGTGCAATTTGATACGGTCGGTTTCAGTGATTTCCATGTGTTGATAGTTTATTGCTGATTGTTTATTTATTGCTGATTGCAAAATAGTATCTTTTGAAAGAGTAAAACTTCTCAATCAACTAGTAGCAATCAACCATTAATAACCAAATCACCATTTCTTAAAAATAAAAAATACGGCCAGAATAATCAGCGCAAAGCCGACAATATGATTCCATGCGGGGCGTTCGGTACGAAAAACAAAGACGACCATCAGTGTAAAGACAGTCAGTGAAATCGCCTCCTGAATGGTTTTCAACTCAAACATCGAAAACGGTCCGCCGTTTTCACGAAAACCGATCTTGTTGGCCGGAACCTGAAAGATATATTCGAAAAATGCCAGCCCCCAACTGATCAGAATAACCGAAAAGAGGCCGAGTTTTTGCAAACTTGTGAAATTTTTGAAATACAAATGGCCATACCAGGCCAATGTCATAAAAATATTGGAACACACCAAAAGTAAAATAGAATAGAATCCTTTCATGGAAAAGTGCATATGCGGTTGAAGCTGCAAAAGTACAATTTTTTACGAATATCATTTTTCAATACACTTTTCGGGTAAAAAAGATATTTTTGCGGCACTGCTTCAATCAACCTACCCAAACCAAAACAGTATCTTTGAAAATGCAAAAACCTGCCCATTCCTTTCTGCTTTTTTCTTTCCTGTTTCTTCTTTTCTCCGAAGAAATCCTGGCACAAAAAACGCCACTCAACCTGGACGACATATTTGCCCGCAACACGTTTGCTGCCAAATCGGTGCAGGGCGTCAACTGGATGAAAAACGGCGGTTTTTATACGTCACTCACGCAAGGCACCGATGGCAAGCCGGCCGTTGTCAAGTACGATGTCACTACCGGGCAACCGGTCGAAACGTTGTTTCAAGCCAGTAGCCTGGGTACTCAGGCGGAGTCGGTGAACGGCTACCAACTGAGTCCAAACGAAGACAAACTACTGATTGCCACCGGAACAGAATACATTTATCGGCGTTCCAATAAGTCGGTTTACTACGTTTATGACCTGAAAACCAAGCAGGCTGTTACATTGTCTCAGGGAGGAAAGCAGTCGAATGCTACGTTTTCGCCCGACGGCAATCAGGTGGCGTTTACCCGCGACAATAACCTGTTTGTAGTGGATTTGAAATCTTCGGCTGAAATGCCCGTCACCACCGATGGAAAATTCAACTACATCATCAATGGCAGCACGGATTGGGTGTACGAAGAAGAATTCAGCTTTACCCGGGCTTTTGAATGGAATGCCGACGGAACGAAAATCGCGTATTACACGTTCAATGAGGCGGATGTCCCCGAATACAACATGCAGCTGTGGGGCAAATTGTATCCGGTCGATTACCGGTACAAATACCCTAAAGCCGGCGAAAAGAACTCCATTATTACCCTTTCTGTTTTCGATTTGGCCAAAAAGTCAACCGTCAAGATCGACATTGGTACCGAGACGGATATTTACATTCCACGCATCAACTGGACGAAAAATCCGAATGTGCTGTCGGTGCGGCGAATGAATCGCTTGCAAAACCGCCTGGACATTCTGCACGCCGATGCCACTACCGGCAAAACAATGGCTATTCTAACCGAATCCAGTCCGGCCTATGTCGACCTGGAATTTACGGATGATCTGACGTATCTGACTGACGGCAAGCATTTTGTCCATACCAGTGAACGCAGTGGTTTTAAGCATCTGTACTTGTACGATCTGAGCGGCAAGCAGATTCGGCAGATCACCAGTGGCAATTGGGAAGTGTCGGCCGTTTTGGGTGTTGACGAGAAGAAAAAGCTGGTGTATTACACGTCTACGGAAGTATCGCCTCTGGAGCGACACCTGTATGTGATTTCGCTGGACGGAAAAAATAAAAAGAAACTCAGCACTGCCAGTGGTGTGCACCGTCCGGACTTTAGCGTTGATTTTTCCTACTATCTGGATACGTTTTCCGATGCCAATACGCCGATTGCGGTAGGTTTGTATACAGCTCCGGCGGGCAAACTGGTAAAAATGCTGGAAACCAACGAGGCTCTAAAAACCAAGTTGCAATCGTACGATCTGACCAAAAAAGAATTTCTGCAGTTTACCACGCCAGACAATACCGTCCTCAACTACTGGATGATGAAGCCAACCAACTTTGATGCTGGCAAAAAGTATCCGGTATTTATGTTTGTGTATGGCGGCCCCGGAAGTCAGCAGGTGATGAACGAATGGAGCGGACAGATGATGTGGTTTCAGTTACTGACTCAGAAAGGCTACCTGGTGGTGTGTGTAGATAACCGTGGTACAGGCGGTCGTGGCGCAGCTTTTCGTCAGGTGACATACGCAAATCTGGGTAAGTACGAAGTGCAGGACCAGATTGAGGCAACCAAATACCTGGCCACGTTGCCGTATGTTGACAAAAGCCGGATTGGCATTCACGGCTGGAGCTACGGTGGTTACATGACAGCCTTATGCATGACCGTTGGCGCCGATTACTTTAAAATGGGAATCTGCGGAGCACCCGTAACCACGTGGCGCTTTTACGATACCATCTATACTGAACGTTACCTGAAACGTCCGCAGGACAATGCTGCTGGATACGACGATAACTCGCCGGTAACGCACGCCAACAAGCTGAAAGGCAAGTTTTTACTCATTCACGGCACCGGCGACGACAATGTCCATTTCCAGAATTCCATCGCGTTGCAGCAGGAACTGATCAACAACGGCAAGCCGTTCGATACGTTTATTTACCCCAATCAGTCGCACGGAGTACGGGGCAAGTCACGCGTGCACATGTACCACCTGATGACGAAGTATATTCTGGAGAATTTGTAAAGAGAGGGTTTTCGCTTTTGTCGGGATACTATTTCAATAATATATCATAGAGTTATTGAGTATGAAAATAGTAGCACAAGTTTTAATGGGATTGGTGGGGCTGGCCTTGTTGGGCATCGTCGGGGCCATTGGGTATGCATTTTTTTATTACGGCTTTACTGCCAAAACAATTATTGCGGCATTTGTGGCGTTGTTGGCTTTGGGTGGTATCATCGGGCGGATGATCGTAGTAGCCAGAGATACATTCGATAAAAAATAGTATCTCCCAAAAATTAAAAAACATATGTGATTGTCTGTGTGATATGCGAGCAGAGAACTTCTCGCTGTTCACACCAATCAACGCAGATATCCCGAGAAATGGCCAACCCTATTCCAAGCGAAATAGCATTTGACTTCTTCCAATTAACATTCCATCAATTTAAAATCGTAAATCAAACCAATGGATTTACAACAGTTTTTGAACCAGCGTCTGCTTGACAATCGTGTTGAAAATATCCTGTGGTGCATAGGTATCCTGATTTCCTGGTTTTTGCTGCGGCGTATATTTTCGTCCGTACTGAGCCGTGTGGTGTACCGGCTGATTAAGAAACGCTCTGAGAACTTGACAGTTACCGAATTTTTGGACTTGCTACGATCACCGTTTGAAGCGTTTCTGACATTGCTTATTGGCTACACGGCTTTGTCCTTCCTGAAATTTCCCGATTGGTGGAATCTGGCGCCTATCAGCAGATTCGGACTGCGATTCATTTTGCTGAAAGCCTATCAGGTGGCAATCATCATCGTCGTGACCTGGATGGCCATGCGTTTTGTGGATTTCTTTACATTGGTAAGCATGCGCCGTGCCGAACGCACCAAATCGCCTATCAAAGCACAGCTGGCCCCGTTTGCCAAGGAGGTCATCAAAGTAGGGTTGTTCATTATTGGCATTTTTGTGATTCTGGGAGCGGCCTTTAGCCTGGATGTTTCCAGCATCATTGCCGGTCTGGGTATTGGCGGGTTGGCCGTAGCGCTGGCCGGCAAAGAAAGTCTCGAAAACCTGTTTGCTTCGTTTACAATCTTCCTTGACCGTCCGTTTGTGGTAGGCGATGCCGTACAGGTAGGGGACATTCAGGGGACGGTCGAAAAAGTGGGTTTCCGGAGTACACGCATTCGGACACTGGACAAAAGCTTCCTGACATTACCCAACAAAATGCTGACCGATCAGCCACTGGACAACCTGACCCAACGGCGTTTTCGCAGGGCACGGTATTTTATCGGATTACCCTACCATACGCCGCCTGCCATAGTGAAGGCCATTTGTCAGGACATCCTGCAGATAATCAAAGAGAATCCGTTGACCAATGCCGAACTGAGCCAGGTCAGGTTTACCGATTTCGGCGAAAGCTCACTCAACATCATGATTCTGTATTTCGCGGAAGCGGCCGTTTGGGAAGAATTCAATGCCATAAAGGAAGAAATCAACTACCAGATCATGGACATTGTACACAAACACGGTGTGACATTGGCCTATCCTACGCGCACCATCCATCTGGAGTTTGACGAAAAAGACAAGGACAAAGGGTTGAAATTCATGGAACGCTGAGATACCGCACCAAAATCAGGCAGAAAGTAACCGGAAAATCACAAGCATTTGATTTTCGGGCTGTTCTGATGCATCCGGAACCGTGCACGAAAAATAGTATGCTGCAGAAAGTGAAAACCCGTTACGTTTCTGAAACAGGTAGATCAGGCCTGAATTATGAGGAGATGCACTTGTCTTTCAACCAGAAAGGTATGTATTTCCTGACAAATGAATAAAAAAACAGTAATTTTTTTTATTGAATATATCTTGTAAACAAACAAAATAGTATATTTGCATCAGCCAATCAAAAATATTCATCCCGAATTTTGCTGTTTTCTTTTGCGTACTGTCCTCACAAGCAGGTTTCGCTCCCTAACACAAATCATGTTACTATCAATAGCCGTGGCCTCTTTGCCCATTTTTATATCCATTAGCTTGTTTCCTTAACTACATATCTACTTGAATCAATCTTTCACATCAATTCGTTTTGACCATCCATTTTTTATCCACATTCACAGGAACTACACTCCCCTGTAACTTATTCTTTTATGTACACCATTGATGATTTGAACCTTCGGCTCTTGTCTGAACTGCGCGATATTGCCGAACAAATAGGCGTTGCCAATTACAAAAAATTAGCAAAACAAGATCTTGTCTACAAAATTCTGGATCGGCAAGCTGTGATGCCAGGCCTGGATTTTACCGAAACCGAATCCGCATCTGAAACAGAAACGCCAGCTCCCGCTACCCCTTCTGTTACCGAACCGGCTCAATCCAAAGACAAAGACAACCACTCCAACGAACAACGGAAACGTCTTCGCATGAAACGCGAAAACGTAAAACCTGCCGAAAAAGAGCAACCCATACCTGTCAACGCCAATGGAAATGGTGTAGGACACAAGCACAAGGAAAAGGAAGAAGTTTCCATCACCCCCGCACCGGTAGCCGAAGCCAGTGCCGAAGAGCCGCTGGACATAACCACTGCCGTTGAAAAACGGGAGAAGAAAGAAATGCCGGAGCCTAAAGAAATCAACGGCAATCGCGAAAACCGCGGCAACGAACAGCGACAAAACCAGGGCAACAACCAAAATCAGCCTAAAAAGAACAATTTATACAACGTCCGGGAATTTGACGGCCTGATCGAAAACGAAGGCGTCCTGGAAATCATGTCAGATGGATACGGCTTTCTGCGTTCAGCTGACTACAACTACCTAGCCAGTCCCGATGATATTTACGTTTCACCTTCACAGATCAAATTGTTTGGTCTGAAAACAGGTGATTCAATCCGGGGAGCCATTCGTCCTCCCAAAGACGGCGAAAAATACTTTGCGTTGTTGCGCGTGGAAACTGTAAACGGCAAAACAACCGAAGAAATCCGCGACCGGATTCCGTTTGAATACCTGACGCCGCTTTTCCCGAACGAACGACTGCGCCTGAGCACCTCAGCCTCTGAATATTCCACCCGGATTCTGGATTTGTTTTCACCCATTGGCAAAGGCCAGCGTGGCATGATTGTAGCCCAGCCCAAAACCGGTAAAACGGTATTGCTGAAGCAGATAGCCAACGCCATTGCCCAAAACCATCCCGAAGTTTACCTGATCGTATTGCTGATCGACGAACGTCCGGAAGAAGTAACGGATATGGCCCGCAGCGTACGTGGCGAGGTGATTTCGTCTACGTTTGATGAGCAAGCCGAGCGGCACGTAAAAGTATCAAGCATTGTACTGGAAAAAGCCAAACGGATGGTTGAGTGCGGCCACGATGTGGTGATTCTGCTTGACTCCATTACCCGTCTGGCGCGTGCTTACAATACGGTAGTACCTTCGTCTGGCAAAATCCTGTCGGGTGGTGTGGATGCCAATGCCTTGCACAAGCCCAAGCGTTTCTTTGGTGCGGCCCGTAACGTTGAAAACGGCGGCTCGCTCACCATTATTGCCACAGCTTTGATCGAAACAGGCTCGCGGATGGATGAGGTTATCTTTGAAGAATTCAAAGGAACCGGCAACATGGAATTGCAACTGGATCGTAAGCTTTCCAATAAACGCGTATTTCCGGCAATCGATGTTCCGGCATCGGGTACACGCCGCGAAGACCTGCTGATGACCGATGAAGAACTGGGCAAGGTGTGGATTCTGCGCAAGCACATGTCCGATATGAACTCAACTGAGGCCATGGACTTCCTGCTTGACCGCATGAAGGGCACCCGCAACAACGAAGAGTTCCTGATCTCAATGAACCGATAATCAGATTTTGGATTTCGCTAAAAGTAAAAACCCGCAACGTTAAGCGGGTTTTTACTTTTTAAAGATACTATTTTCTAACTCCGAGTTCCGTAATCTTAATTTCGAAATCCGGAGTTTATTTGCTGTCCCGGGCACGCCACAAATATTTGCAGGCAAGGGTACGGTTGGGTTTCCATCGTTCGGCTATCTCATGCAGCTTTTTGTGAAGGTCTTTGCCCGTTTCCGTTACTTCGTACAACTCTATCATTGACTGCCGGATGCCCAGGTCGTCAATCGGAAAAATGTCCGGCCGATTCATCGGGAACATCAGCAGCATCTGCACCGTCCAGCGTCCCACTCCTTTAATTTGCGTCAGGTGCGCAATAATTTCATCATCAGTCAGATGCTGGAGCTTTTCCAGGGTGATCGGGGTTTCCAGATGGAAACTGGCAATGTTGCGGATATAACTGGTCTTTTGGCCAGACAAACCCACTGAGCGGAGTTTTTCAAGATCCATTGCCAATACCTGATCGGCGGCCGGATACTGGTCGGCGAACAACCCACAAAAGCGGGCATAAATCACATCGGCCACCCGCACCGACAGTTGCTGCGAAATGACGGACTCCAGAAGTGCTAGGTACAGGTCGTTGCGAGCTGCTATTGCCGGAGCCGCAATGGACTCAACTAAGCGAGTCATGATAGGATCTTCCGCGTGCCACATAGGAGCAAAAATGTAATAGAGTGAATGGATTCCAAATATACGGCCCCCAACCGAAATAGTATCTTTTTCGACAGGAAAATCCGCCTGCCGGTGTTGCTTTGCGCAAGAAATCGGAGGATGCTGGAAAGGAGGCTTGAATTGCGTTGGTCTGGATGGTTGGTAACCAGCCTGTTGCAAATAATATTTAACGGGGATTGCTGTGTTTTTCAAAATAATATTCTAACTTACCAGAGCCGAACTCACCCTCACCTTCTATTTTTTCAGCTGTAATGGAAGCCATTACTCAGTTCTCACTGATGCAATTCGCGTTGTCCAAGATCAAAGATGCCATTTGTTTGGTCGACAAGGACGGGTTTATTATTCAAAGCAATGACGCATTTGACAGTGCCATTGCTCCGGACCGGACCATCCGGATGAGGCAGATTCAGGAGTATCATTTGGTAGATACCCACGGAACACTCATCAACTGGGATGCCTTTTTCAAAAAAGTAAGCAGTGCAGGACAGATAACCCAGCGGCTGGGGGTACAACGCGAGAATACCTCCCGTTTTTTCCAGTTCGAGGCCTACCATTACCAGCACACTACAGAAGAATGCATCTGCCTGCTGATCAAGCCCCGAACACCCGAAGAATACGCTGATGAAGTAGATGAGGAACATTTGTTCAGAATCATGGATTCGTTTCCCATGTTGTTGTGCGGATGGGACCAGCTGGGCAATTTCAGCTTCTGGAATGGCGAATGCGAACGGGTGTTTGGCTATACCAAAGCAGAAATGCTGGGCAATCCGGATGGGATGAGTCGGCTGTATCCTAACGATGAAGAACGCCAGAAAATTATGAATCGTTGGCGTGCCTGTCAGCAGAAATACCACCGGATTCGGGATTGGGAACTGGAAGTGACATGCCGCGACGGCCACAAACGAATCATTTCATGGACAATCCAGTATGAAAGTGACGCTTTCATGGGTCTTTATACCTGGGGAATCGGCGTGGACATAACGGACAAGATGATGGCCCGCAAAGCCTTGGAAACCAGCGAAAAACGATTTGCCACCATTTCCAAAGCAACAAACGATGCCGTGTGGGACTGGGACTTGGGTACCAACGAGTTGCATTGGAACGATGGGATTACCCAGTTGTTTGGGCATCCGAATGATAAGATTGAAAAGAACATTCACTGGTGGGAAAAAAACATTCATCCCGAAGATCTTGACCGCGTTGTGAACCGGATCCGGAATTTTGTGCAGCGCGGAGAAGAGCTTTGGTGGGACGAATACCGCTTTTGCCGGCAGGACAAATCTTACGCATTTGTGTACGACAAAGGTCACATCATCAAAGACGAAACCGGAAAGCCCATACGCATGATCGGAGGGATTATTGACATTACTGACCGGAAGATTTTTGAACAGAATCTGGAAATCAAAAATCACCAGCTGGCTGAGTATGTGTTTCACAATTCACACAAGGTACGGGCACCACTGGCACGCCTGTTGGGACTGGCCTATCTGCTCAACGACCAGCATCCGGATATCAACGAGTCCAAAGAGATGATTGAAAAAATCAAAACTGCTGCCGATGAAATTGACCGCATGACCAAACACGTTTCCAATATTATGCTTTGAAAATACTATATTTGCCAAAACAAAAACCGGATTTGTTACCTTTACCTATGAAACTATTCTTTTATTTTTTCTGTGTAAGCTTGCTTGCTACTCAGGCTTATGGACAAATGTTAGTCAACACCTGGGACCGGTTCAACTATCCGGGACAGGGAATTACGGCAGCCAGTCTGCAAAATGGATTTGTATATGGAATAAATCCATCAGCAGGTGAGGTAACCGGAATATCGTATTACGATACAGCCTGGGCCGTAGGCAGTTTCATCATGTTCAAAGATACCACCTTGTACAAAGGCATTCCGGCCCGTTACGACATTCAGCGTAATGTGGTTGAAATCAAGTTCAAAGTTGGCATGCGTGTGTTGGAAAGTGTGCAGGTCAATTCGTTTGCGTTGCAAAAAAATGAATTGGCGCGCGTTGTCTTTGTAAATGTTCAGAACTTTTCCACTGAAGACAAGCTGAAAGGCTTTTTTGAAATGCTCTCTTCCGGCAAGCTGAACCTGATGGCCAATGCCAAGGTCTGGGTAAAACAGCCTACCTATAATCCAGCCCTGGATGTAGGCAGCAAAGATACCGAACTGATCCGCGAAGAAAAATTGTATACCGCCCGTGACGGCAAAGCACAGAGATTTTCGGCATCGAAGAAAAATATCCTTGAACTCATGGCCGACAAAAAGCCCGAAATCGAAGCCTATCTGAAAGAAAACCAACCCGACCTGAAAAACAAAACCCAGCTGGCCAAAGTGTTTGACTATTATAACGGATTGCAATAAATAACCTGCCTTTTTATTAAGGTCGGCCAGCTTCTGGACTACGAAAATAGTATCCTCAAAAACGCAAAAACCGACTAAGGTACGCTACAGTTGCAACCTTTTTACAACTTCCAGAGTCTTACACCCACATCCCTGATTTTGTTTGAACTTAACTTTGCATGAAGAACTACTTGTTACTCATGGGTATGGTGCTGGTGTTACTTTCCTGCAAGAAAGAGGTCGTTTACCGCAACGGGGCACCAGGCGAGTTGCCCGCCGAAACCCAGACCGGAGCCGGAACCTTCGGTTGCTTGGTCAATGGCAAGGTATGGAAACCGGCTGGAGGCGGAATTGGAGTAGGTACCTCTAATTTGGATTTGTCTTATGATCCTACATTCAATGGTGGTACGATGAGTATTAAAGCCTACCGATACCGGGATTCAAGTAACATAAATATTCTTGAGAATGTATCGATAGCCATAAGCCAACTTTCTAAAGTAGGAGTATACTCAATGGATAATGCTGCCCAGAATGCTGTGGGTGAGTATGCTTACAGTGGTAAAAATAAAACCACGAATGAAATTATCAGCTTTTGCCAGTTTAATCCCTACTCTGATAAACGCACCGGTTCGCTCACCATTACCAAAATAGATCTTACCAAAGGCTTTATCTCAGGCCGGTTTGAGTTCACACTGACCAAAACTAATCCGGATAGCGATTGTATATCTATTATCAAAGTGACTGATGGTCGCTTTGATTTGAAAATGTAGCTGTGTCCTATACCTGGACGGCAGGTTTTTACTTTTTTGGAGATACTAGTTGACTCCCACAGATTCTTCCGCCAAAACTTCAAAAAAAGCCTTACCTTTGTAGCATTTCTGTAACGGTCATTCGTTATGCAATGAATAAAACCTGCCGACCTGTCAGGTAGTTGGCGTTGGCACAACGATTGACAATAAATCGGAATTAACTACGTATCACTACATAAACATGTTAAATTTTCTTACAAAATCCGTTACCAAATTCTTTGGTACCAAGTCGGAGCGAGACGTAAAGGAACTTACCCCTTACGTGGGAAAAGTGAACGCCGAATTTGAGAAGCTTCGCTCCCTTACCCATGACCAACTTCGCGAACAAACGTTTGAACTCAAAAATATCATCCGCGAAAGATTGCAACCCATTGAAGATCAGATTCAGTCACTGCGCCAGCGCGTAAATGACGAGTTTAACATGGGACTAGACGAGAAAGAAGCCATTTTTACCAAGATAGATGAGTTGGGCAAAGAATCAGACAAGCAACTCGAGGTTGTGCTGCTGGATATTCTGCCACGGGCATTTGCCATTGTCAAGGAAACCGCCCGCCGCTTTTCTACCAATGAAGTACTGGAAGTAACCGCCTTGCCCTATGACCGTATCATTGCTGCCAAACGCGCCAGTGTCAGCATTGAAGACGGTGACAAAGCCCATTGGAAAAACCGCTGGATGGCCGCCGGTAACGAAATTGTGTGGGACATGGTGCACTACGATGTGCAGATTATCGGTGGAGTAGTGCTTCACCAGGGAAAAATATCAGAGATGGCTACCGGTGAAGGAAAAACCCTGGTGGCAACATTTCCGGCCTTCCTGAACGCACTGGCTGGCAAAGGTGTGCACATTGTAACTGTCAACGACTACCTTGCCAAACGTGACTCCGAATGGATGGGACCGCTGTTTGAATTCCATGGCCTGACCATCGACTGCATCGACAAACACCAGCCCAATACCGAAGCCCGTCGCAATGCTTATGCTGCCGATATCACGTATGGCACCAACAATGAATTCGGTTTTGACTACCTGCGTGACAATATGGCACGTGAAGTCGGCGAACTGGTGCAGCGCAAACACCACTACGCCATGGTCGATGAAGTGGATTCGGTGTTGATTGACGATGCCCGTACCCCGCTGATCATCGCAGGTCCGGTAAGTCGCAGTGACGAGCAGATTTTCTACGATCTGAAGCCGCGTGTACATGCATTGGTCGAAGCACAGAAACAACTGACCCTTTCGTTTCTGAACGATGCCAAGAAAAAAATTGCGTCTGGTGATGAAAAAGAAGGCGGCCTGGCCTTGTTCCGGGCGTTTCGCGGCTTGCCCAAAAACAAACCTCTGATTCGCTACCTGGGAGAGCAGGGAACCAAAGCCGTTCTGCAAAAAACCGAAAATTACTACCTGCAGGACAACCAACGGATGATGCCCGAAGCCGACGAACCATTGTTGTTTACCATCGATGAGAAAAACAATCAGGTAGAACTGACTGAAAAAGGGATTGACTACATCACCAAGTCAGGCGAGGATCCGCATTTCTTCATCCTGCCCGACTTGTCCGTTGAATTAGGGAAAATAGAAAAGAACAAAGCACTGACTGACAGTGAAAAGCTTCAGCAAAAAGAGTCGTTGATTTCCGATTACTCAGCCAAATCCGAACGCATTCACGTCATCAGTCAGTTGCTTAAAGCATATACCTTGTTTGAAAACGATGTGGAATACATCATTCAGGAAGGCAAAGTGAAGATTGTGGACGAGCAGACCGGCCGTATCATGGAAGGCCGCCGGTATTCGGACGGACTGCACCAAGCCATTGAAGCCAAGGAAAACGTAAAAGTGGAAGAAGCTACCCAAACCTACGCCACGGTTACGCTGCAAAATTATTTCCGGATGTACCACAAACTTGCCGGTATGACCGGTACCGCCGAAACCGAAGCCGGTGAGTTCTGGCAAATCTACAAGCTGGATGTGGTGGTAATTCCGACCAACCGGCCAACCTCCCGCGAGGACCGCGAAGACAAAGTATACCGCAGCGTGCGTGAAAAATACAACGCTGTAGTGGATGAGATTGTCGGTATGGTTGAAAAAGGCCGTCCGGTGCTGGTAGGTACAACCTCTGTTGAAAACTCGGAGATCCTGAGCCGCATGCTCAACATGCGCAAGATCAAACACCAGGTTTTGAACGCCAAGCAACACCAGCGGGAAGCCGAAGTGGTAGCCGAAGCCGGTAAACCCGGAACCGTAACCATTGCAACCAACATGGCCGGCCGGGGAACGGATATTAAATTGACACCCGAATCGAAAGCTGCTGGTGGGCTGGCCATCATTGGTACCGAACGTCACGAAGCTCGCCGTGTAGACCGCCAGTTGCGCGGTCGGGCCGGTCGTCAGGGCGATCCGGGTACGTCGCAGTTTTTTGTGTCACTGGAAGATAGCCTGATGCGTTTGTTTGGATCAGACCGCATTGCCAAGCTCATGGACCGGATGGGACTCGAAGAGGGCGAAGTGATTCAGCATTCGATGATTACCAAATCCATCGAACGGGCACAGCGCAAAGTTGAGGAAAACAACTTCGGAATCCGGAAACGCCTGCTCGAATACGACGATGTGATGAATTACCAACGCGAAGCCATTTATCGCCGCCGTCGCAACGCCTTGTTTGGCGACCGGGTGCAGCTCGATATTCTGGATAGCTTGCGTTTCATTTGCGAAAACATCATTGAAAACACAACCGGCAACGCCGAAAACTTCCGGTTGGAAGTGTTGCGTACGCTGGGCTTTGAAACCACCCTGAGTGACGATGAATTCCGACGTTTGAAAGCTGATTTGCTAGCCGATAAATTATACTTTGAAGCTGAGAAGCATTATTTTGCCAAGGAAACACGGATTTCGGAAAAGGCAATGCCTGTGCTGCGCGAAGTGTTCCAGAACCGCGGTGCACATATTCAGGATGTAGTGGTTCCGTTTACTGACGGAGTGCGTCAGATAGCGGTAGCGGCTGATCTGAAAAAAGTAGTGGAAAGCGATGGCCGTGAACTGATCCGGTCCATGGAAAAAATCACCACACTGGCCCTGATTGATCAGGAATGGAAAGAGCACTTGCGTGACATGGACGACCTGAAACAGTCGGTACAGAATGCTGTGTTTGAGCAGAAAGATCCACTGTTGATTTATAAATTTGAAGCGGTAGAGTTGTTCCGCAAGTTTGTGGCTCGTGTCAACGGTGATGTCATTTCGTTCCTGATGAAAGCCGAAATTCCGGTGGAGGACAGCAGTGATGTGCAGGAAGCCCGTCAACAAACGCGCCGTCCGCAGCCCAAACTGCAAACCAGCAAGGAGGAATATCTCTCGCCGGTAGGTTCGGATCATGACAACGGAACGCCTATGGCTCAGCAGCCCATGCCGGTTGAAAAAATCAATCCGATCCGTGTACAGAAACTACCCAACCGCAACGACATTGTTAGTGTGCAATACACGGATGGCAGCATTAAACGCGACGTGAAATTCAAGAAGGTGGAAGAAGACTTCCGCAACAACCGTTGTGTGCTGATCGATTGACAGGATAGTATCTTCCAAAAATGAAAAACCTGACAGTGAAACGTAACTCCTGTCAGGTTTTTCCGTTAGAAAAGATAGTATTTTATTTGCAGACAGAAAATTATCTTCGAATCATCTCTAGTTTCTTATGACACTGCGGCCTCTGTTCTTATTCCTGATGCTTCTGGTTTTTGCTGTCGTTATGGAAAGTTGTAAATTCAGCAAAGCGGCTACCAAATCAACCAATGATGTGGGGTCTTTCAAAGACGATATCTCCTCGTTTCGACCGGTGTATGCTGTTGCCAATGAAACAAAAACGACCGAATCCGGCTCCCAGGCTTCTGATAGCAAGCCTGTTGCCAAAGGTAAACCCGCCGGAGACATTACCCAAAAGCTCAACGTGATTCTCGATACCATTGCCGTAACCAACAAGACTATTCGTTATGCTCAGGGCTACCGGGTTCAGATTTATTCGGGAACGAGCAGTGTCGATGCCAACAAAGCCCGTGACCGTTCATACGCCCTTTTTCCGGACATTATTCCACACATAGTATACATCCAACCCAATTTCCGCGTCAAGGTAGGTGATTTTATTGACCGGCTGGAAGCACAGCGTGTGTTTGTCTCCTTGCAAGCGGAGTTCCCCTCGGCTTTGATCGTTCCAGAGAAAATCGAAATACGGTAAGTGTCAAAACCGCTGAATGGAAGCGGGGGCTTACACTTCCCGGGAACAACGCGAACTTTGCACTCGATAGCATTGTTTTTAACGAGGCGAATGTGAAGAGCGGGATGCTGAAAAATAGTATACGCTACATATCAAAAAAACGCCTCGTGCATTCTGATACCATTGCAGTTACACAGCCACTATTCCCGATGGGTAATGTATCTGGCCCGGTTCGTTGCTATCCGTAGCCGGAGGTTATGAACTCCTGCATTTCCATGGGACATACATTGCACGTGTGATTTTATTTCGGCTCGGCCAATTTTTATTGGCCAGCCTTCCACAAACCGCACATGGCTATCTTAAGGTAGTGACCAGCGATGATCCGTTTTTTTAATGTAAAGTAGTAGTGAAGATTGTTGTTGGAGATACAATCTGGTGTCTTCATAACTATTGGTTATGAGTCATAACCAACAATGATTAGTAATACCGCGCAGATATGCGCACATTTGAAATAGTATTTAACCCACACAAAACTATGAGTAATACAGCTGTAACCGATATATGCATTATAGGAGCCGGACCGGTGGGTCTGTTTGCGGTGTTCGAAGCCGGATTATTAAAAATGCGCTGTCATCTGATTGATGCCTTGCCTCAGGTAGGAGGCCAGCTTTCGGAGATTTATCCACAGAAGCCGATCTATGATATTCCGGGATATCCGGAAGTAAAGGCACAGGAGCTGGTGGACCGGCTGATGGAACAGATTGCTCCGTTTCATCCTACGTTTACGTTAGGTGAACGGGTCGATTCCCTGGAACGCCAGTCCGACGGTTCTTTCCTGCTCACTACCAACGAACACACAACCGTAGCCTGCAAGGTAGTGGTCATTGCCGGGGGACTGGGTTGTTTTGAGCCCCGCAAGCCGGAAATTACCCGTTTGGAAGAGTTTGAGGGAAAAGGAGTGGTATATATGGTAAAAAATCCGGAACTTTTCCGGGATCGGAAGATTGTACTGGCCGGCGGCGGCGATTCGGCCCTGGACTGGACCATTTTCCTGGCAAATGTGGCCAAAGAAGTGACACTGGTGCACCGGGGAGAGACTTTCCGGGGAGCTCCGGACTCAGCGGAAAAAGTGGCAGAGCTGGCCCATCAGGGAAAAATAAACCTGATTCTGAAATCGAATATTGTGGCTATCAACGGAAACGGCCATTTGAAGGAGGTGTCCATTGCCGGCAAGGACAATCAGATTTCTACGGTGGAAGCCGATCATCTGATTCCGTTGTTTGGCCTGACTCCCAAGCTGGGTCCGATTGCTGAGTGGCAACTGGCTATTGACAAATCGGCCATAGTGGTCAATACCGAAGATTATTCGACCAATGTCGAAGGCATTTATGCCATCGGCGATATCAATACCTATCCCGGCAAGCTCAAACTCATTCTGTGCGGATTTCACGAAGCGGCATTGATGGCCCAGAGTGCATTCAGATTTGTATATCCCAACCAGAAACTGAGTTTCAAATATACAACCGTTAACGGCGTAAACGCATTTTAATCTATGATAACACTCACCATCGAAGATAGAAACGGTGAAAAGAACGAAGTGGAAATTCCGGAAGGAATCAACCTGAGTTTGATGGAAGTGCTCAAGGCTTCCGATTACAACATTCTGGCTACGTGTGGTGGGATGGCTTTGTGTGCAACCTGCCATGTTCAGGTGCTGAAAGGCGAAGACAACCTGTCGCAAGCTTCGGATATGGAACTGGACATGCTGGATACGCTGCCCAACGCTACCCCCGAAAGCCGGTTGGCATGCCAGCTGCGTATTACGGAAGAAATGCAAGGCTGTGCGTTTAAAATTCTGGGAGAGGAGCAGTAATTCCAGACGTAAAATAGTATCTTTCGAACACAAAAACCCCCCTGCCAATCAGGGGCTTTTTACTTTATGGAAGAAGTCTACAAGTCGGTTAGCACATCCCGTACCACCCTCACCGAACTCATGATTCCGGCCTATGCTAATTTTGGCGGAAAGATCCACGGTGGCATCTTGCTATCCCTGATGGATAAAGTTGCTTATGCCTGTGCAGCCAAACACGCCGGCCGGTACTGTGTCACCGTCTCAGTTGATGGCGTGGATTTTTTACAGCCCGTCGAGGTGGGAAATCTGGTGCATTTGCAGGCATCCGTAAACCATGTAGGACGTACTTCACTGGTAGTGGGCATCCGGGTTACTGCCGAAAACATTAGCACAGGCGAGGTCAAGCATACCAATACCTCGTATTTCACAATGGTAGCCAAGCATGACGATGGAACTAACGCAGTAGTGCCGGGGCTGCAACTGGAAACGCGTGAAGACATCCGGCGGTTTCTCGAATCGATCAAGCGCAAAGAGCTCAAACAATCGTACCGGTCGGAGCTGGATAACGCCAAGACCCTCCTGACGGTGGAAGAAGACCTGGAGAAACTTACCGAGGAACGTTGCGAGATCCTGGGCGATGCATTGAACAGATGAGCAGGCTTTACCGATTTATAAAGCACAAAACCCTCTGAACGAGGGTTTTGTGCTTTGGGACTATACTATTTTTCTGGCATTTAGGAATGCTTGAGCTTTTTCTCAAAGACTTTCTTGAACTTTTCCATTTTCGGGCGGATCACAAACTGGCAGTATGGCTGTTCACCATTCTGGTTGTAGTAATTCTGGTGGTAGTCTTCCGCCTTGTAGAACTTGGAAAACGGCGTAATCTCCGTTACAATCGGGTTGTCAAACGCTTTGGACGCATCCAGTTCCTTCTTGTACTGCTCGGCCAGCTGGCGTTGTTCTTCGGTATGATAAAAGACCGCCGAACGGTATTGGGTGCCAACATCGGCACCTTGCCGGTTCAGAGTGGTTGGATCGTGCGTGCTCCAGAAAACTTCCAGTAAATCGGAAAAGGATACTTTGGCAGGATCATACGTGATCTGAATTACTTCGGCGTGACCAGTATTGCCGGTACACACTTGCTTGTATGTCGGGTTGTCAACGGTGCCTCCCGAATAGCCCGAAGCTACAGACACCACGCCGTCAATTTGTTGAAAAATGGCTTCTGTACACCAGAAGCAGCCATTGCCAAAGGTGGCTGTTTCTATTTTTGCTGGGTTATTGGTCATTTGGACAGGTTTAGATTGCATTTGTGGAATTTTCTTTTGCTTGTCTTGTGCGCAGGACCACAGGCACACGCCAGCAAACAATGTCAACATCAGAGGTTTTAGCATAAGAAAGGATACTATTTTGTTAGTTATACAACAGTAAAAGTTACCGAAGTGTTCGCTGATACGTACGAAAACTACGAGCAAGCGGATGAACAGGATACAAAAAATCCCGTACGGTTCCGCACGGGATTTTTTGTGGCTGACCACTGATAGGCAGGGAGGTTTTCGTATTTTGAACGATAGTATTTCCCAACTCGATTGCAGCATCTACTTACTTGTCCAAAACAGTTGCACCATTGATCAGGAAGTTGCCTTTGTCCGTTACCAGATTATACACTTTGCTAACGGTTTCGGCACTCTGAGCGGCATAAACTTTGAATGTATCGAACGCACCACTGGTAGCGTTGTACACATACAACACATCATTGGCTTTCACTTGATTCATGGGTTTGCGGCCTTCCTGGGTTAGCACAGGATGGTTGGGGGTCGCCTGAAGCGCGACGATGTATGCCGTTTGCGTAGTCGTAGAGGCAGTGACCAGTTCGTTGGCGGCCAGCAGTGTAGTAATGGCATAGGCTTTGCCCTCGTGCGTCTGAACCTCCTGTACAACCGCGATTTCCAGGTTGCCGGTCTGGGCATTGTAAGAAGCTACTTTCTGACCTGCCTTGATTTCGGCAATGGGTTTCGCTGAGCCATCGGCCAGAGTAACCAGAGCCTGTGCCGGAAAACACACATCATAATCTGTCTTGTTTCCGGTAGTCGACCCACCGGTGCTTCCGGAGGCCATTCCGCTCATTTCCCGTGACATAACGTACGCAAAGGCTGAGCCGAAGGCTGCTTCCGCTTTGTTATAGTCTTTCAGGTCATCGATGTACTGTGCCCAGACGGTTTTGTCGGATTCTGGTGAAGGAATGCATACGTTGATTTTTTTACCATCGCCAGGGGTGTAGTAAACGGCAAGCATTCCCATGCCTTGCTTGGTTTTGTTGTCCAGCAACCGGTATAGGTATACTCGTCTCTCGATGCCATCGCTGTACTTGAATACATACGGGGGTTTCATTTCGAAACGATCCAATACGTAGGCATTTTCAAACTTCACATACGTGTCGTTGTCGAGGTCTTTGATGGCTAATGTTTTTGCTTTCTTATACTCATCAAGTGTCAGTGCACGGGATTTGTCACTTTGTGCAGAAACCGAAAACGTGGTCAGAAAAAAACAACCAAGCAGCAAGGCGCAAACGGAAGAGCGTAGTCTGTTTTTCATCATAAGTAGGGTATGGTTAGGTTGGTAAGAAAGCTAAATATATAGAAATAGGCACTTCTATCCAAACAAACCGCCCGCCTTTTGTACGAAATCAGCCTTCGTCGCTCCGCCCTCTCATGGATATCCACGTCCGAACCAGGGCAATGGTAGTGACAGCTAGAAAGAAAAGAATAATGTAATGAACGTAATTGATGATCTGCGGGAATGACTGACCCAGAAAATAGCCCGCCAGTGGCAAGGTGACTCCCCAGATCGTACCGCCAATCACATTGTATGCCGCAAAAGATCCCAAAGGCATCTGGATAGTGCCGGCTACGATGGGTGAAAATGTGCGTACAACTGGCATAAAACGGGCAAAAATTAACGCCTGTCCGCCGTACTTGGCAAAAAAAGCGCGGGATTTGTCCAGATTGCGGCGTTTGAAAAAGAACGAGTCCGGACGTGTTTCCAGCGTTTTCCCCAGTGCCTTGCCAAAGTAATACCCGACAAAGCTCCCGATGATTGCCGCGAGTACAATACAAAGGATGACCAGAACAATCGGGACGCTGATGGCTTTGGTTGTGCAAAACAGCCCGGTCAGGAACAGCAGGTAATCGCCCGGAAGAAAGAAAGCGAAGAACAGACCGTTTTCAGCAAACACTATGAGCGTAACCAGGGCAAGCCCACCATAGTTGATGATTTCTTTTGAATCAAACAGAACCTGGAAAAACTCCCAAAGAGAATCCATATAAATTATTAGGTGGGTTTCTATATACAGATTGGCGAACGGCAAAGTACAAATGCGGAACGCATAACCAAACTATAAAAGTTCGATGCGAATTAACGCATTTTCATCCAAATGCGGGTAACCTTTTGTCATATTAAGTGAAAACAGGCTTCCGGAGATGACTATGGACATACAAATCCGGTCTAGGTGCTTATGACTGTCCGAAATAGTATCCTTGCAAAATTGAAAAACCCCGCCTGCCGGTGAGATTCCAGGTCGGATTACCGGCGCAAAGTGCTGTCAAGGATTAATTTCTACATTTCGACGAAAATAAGTGTATGTAAGTTTTGGTGCGTTTTTCGCCGGGCAGGAACAATTTTTTAGTTGTATGTTTGTAATCATACGCAGCGTACAACGCCCGCAGTCTTACATTTTTGCGCAAATATTGCACTATGGGCGTTTACCATATCCATGTAAAACGAATATATAGAGGTAACCCGCAATTAAGTAACTATTCTATACATTGTAAGATATTGCCAACTTTACATGTAACCTTTTACAAGCACATACCCGAGATTCATTTTTTATTATCGACGAACCATCAAATACTCTGAAAAACTTACTGCTATGAACAAAAAAATGACCGTGTTTCTTGCTGTACTTTGGCTTCCGCTTCTGTCGTTTGGGCAGACGGTGACGATGGAAAAGCTTCTTAAGTACCCCAAATACACTTTTACGGACACGGTGCGTATGAAAGATATTCCGCAGGAAGAATTATATGCCAGAGCCTGGGGCTGGTTCAATGAACAATCCAAAACAGATGCTAAGTTTTTTGAAGAAGCAAACAAACGGTACGGGCGTTTTACCGGAACGTCAAGTATTGTATTTCAGAGCAAAACCAAAGGCGGCAGCGATTTTGTGAAGGGAAAAATTTATTTTCTGGTTCGGGTATATGTACAGGACGATTACTATGTATACGAGATTACGGATTTTGTGCATCAAGGGCGCATTACATTTAATACACTGACCAACGCTCCCAAATACCCTTACCGCCCGATTGCCAATCAGGAGTGGCACAATATGGTATGGGAAGAAATGAAAGTGACTGTAAAGGACAATGTTTATCCGCTTATCGGGAGCTTGCGGGCCAGCATGCAAAAAGAATCTGAGCAGTTTACGCAGATCGTATCCCGGAAAAATTCAGAAATCCCACTGGAAGAACTGCACAATGCTGATATAAAACTTCCGGTAGCCAAGCCAGAGCCAACAAAGGAAAAAAACCCAGTACAACCTAAGAAAAAGCCGGCAAGCCAAACCCGGAAAAAACAAGCGTAAACGCCAGTCTGCGCGACACACGATTCTCAACTAGTATCGCTGCAAAAGCCAAAAGTAGCGCCCTTGTTCTTCAGACATTACTAATCCACTTTTTTAAATAAAACTCACCTGTTTCAGGTGAGTTTTATTATTTTTGCGTGTACATACACGCAAACCATTTCTTACCATAATACAGTTTCCCTTTCATCCCGGAAATTGACCACTTGTACCAGCAATGTGCTACTGTTCATTAGAAATGTAGTTATTTTGAGTTCATACAAAATTGCATTTCCAATAGAATGATTACTGTTTCTGGCAAAACAGTACGGTTCCTAGTCCGGCAGCTATCTTTATCCACTTGATAAGTTTTATATTTTCTTAGTTTTATCCTGTTTTAAACAAACACATGAAATTCTGGATTCCAATTACGATAATTGTTTTAGTGTTGGGGGGGGTGGTCTATTACAATAAAATTCTTACCAAACCCAAACTAGCGGCAGGCCCGGCATCCGGACAACCCCAGGAAATCAGTTTGCAAGGGTTTGTGGCAAAATCGAAAGACTTGAGTAACAATGTGGTCGCCAGTGGTACGTTGATGCCTGCTGAACAAGTGGAGATTCATCCGGAAGTTGCCGGGCGGATCATTTCGTTGAATATCAATGAAGGCAAAGCTGTGGCAGCCGGTACGCTGCTGGTCAAGCTGTATGATGCTGACCTTCAGGCCCAGCTTCGCAAATTGCTGGTTCAGAAAGAAAACCAGGAGAAAATTGTCGAACGTAGCAAGAAACTCCTCAGTGCCGACAATATCAGTCAGCAGGATTATGACCTGACCACCACCCAGCTCAATTCCATTTTGTCAGACATTGACCTGGTGAAAGCCCAGATTGAAAAAACACAGGTGAGGGCACCGTTCAGTGGCATCATCGGTTTGCGTAATGTCAGTTTGGGTGCTTACGTCACCCCTACGACGATGATTGCAAAGTTGCAGCAGGTCAACCCGCTGAAGATCGACTTCTTTATTCCCGAAAAATATTCTTCCACTGTCAGTGAAGGGGAGAATGTCAGCTTTTCGGTAGACGGCTTTCCGAATGATTTTACGGGCAAGATTTACGCCATCGAGCCCGACATTGACCAGGCTACCCGTAGCTTGAAAATCCGGGCATTGGTCAACAATCCTTCGGCCAAGTTGCATCCGGGGGCGTTTGCGAAAGTAAATTTGGATATTGAAAACATTACAGCCGTCATCATTCCCACACAAGCCATTATACCACAAACCAGGGGAAAAAAGGTGGTTATTTCCAAAAATGGCAAAGCAGTATTCCAAGATGTGGTAACCGGGTTGCGTGATGAAAACAACATACAGGTCACCAGCGGGCTGGCAGCGGGAGATACGGTGGTAACCACCGGGCTACTGTTTGTAAAACCTGACCAGAATCTCAAGTTTACAAAAGTTGACGAGTGATCCGGGTTGCTGTACTGATTCTAAGGAACACTATGAAAAAATAGTATCTCCTGGAAAGGAAAAAGGCAGACGTTACAAGTTGATTCGATTGGTTTTGTTAGTTAACATATACCGTTTTATTTGGCCTATACGCCTATGAGTTTACCTTCCGTAAGTTTGAAACGTCCGGTGTTGGCAGTGGTAATGTCACTGTTGATCATCGTTTTTGGAGGAATCGGTTATACCTATCTGGGTGTACGGGAATATCCCGCCATTGATCCGCCCATGATAACGATCAGTACCGCATACACAGGTGCCAATCCCGATATTGTGGAATCACAGATTACCGAGCCGTTGGAAAAATCCATCAACGGCATCCCCGGGATTCGTAACATTTCTTCTACCAGTTCGTTAGGCTCCAGCCAGATCACCGTAGAATTTAACTTGGATATAGATCTGGAGCAGGCCGCCAATGATGTGCGCGACAAAGTTTCACAGGCTCAGCGCCTGCTTCCGCAGGACATAGACGCCCCTCCGGTTGTGTTCAAGGCTGATGCCAACAGTGACCCGATCATGTTCATTCCGGTACAAAGTACCAGTAAGAATGTGAACGAGCTTTCGGATTATGTCGAGAACGTGCTCATGGAACGGCTCCAGACTGTGCCGGGAGTGAGCCAGGTAGGGATGTTCGGTTTGAAGCGTTATGCGATGCGTCTTTGGATAAATCCGGTAAAGCTAGCCGCTTACAGGCTGACAATCCAGGATGTGCAGGCGGCCCTGAGCCGGGAAAATGTGGAACTGCCGGGTGGCAAAGTGTATGGAAATGAAACAGAACTAACTGTCAAGAGTTACGGACGATTGACCACCGAGGACGAATTCAATAACCTGATCATCCAGCAGACGGCCAATCAGGTAATTCGCTTCAAAGACATTGGAACCGCAGAACTGGGTTCGGAAAACGAAGAGACCGGCGCCAAGCGGAATAATGTCACGAATATTTCCATGGTAGTCATTCCACAGCCGGGAGCCAATTACATTGAGATTGCCAGTGAAGTCCGCAAACGTATCATCGAAATCCGAAAAGAGCTTCCTCCGGATATGATCCTGGATTTGGGCATTGACAAATCCCAGTTTGTTGAAAAGGCGATTGAAGAAGTTGAGGAGACGTTGCTGATATCGTTTGTGCTGGTTGTGATTGTAATCTATTTGTTTTTCCGTGACTGGTTGATTGCCTTACGCCCGCTGATTGATATTCCGGTAGCGTTGATAGGTACATTTTTTATCATGTACATTTTTGGTTTTTCGATCAATGTGCTCACCTTGCTGGGAATTGTATTGGCTACAGGTTTGGTGGTAGACGATGGCATCGTCGTTACCGAAAATATTTTCAAAAAGCTGGAACAGGGCAAAAACCGTTACCAGGCAGCGAAAGAAGGTTCGGAAGAAATATTCTTTGCTGTCATCTCTACCAGTATTACCCTGGCCGTTGTATTCCTGCCGATTATCTTTTTGCAAGGGTTTGTGGGTAGCTTGTTCCGCGAGTTTGGCATTGTCGTAGCTGGTGCCGTATTGATTTCGGCATTCGTGTCCCTGTCCCTTACACCTGTGTTAAGTGTTCGATTGGCCAGTGATCACACCAATCCCGGCTGGTTTTATCGTAAAACCGAACCCTTCTTTCAGTGGCTGGACCAGTCCTACCGGTCTTCCCTGGCCAAATTCATGCATGTGCGCTGGTGGGCTTTTGTCATCATTGCTGCTTGTTTTGCCGTCATCTATCTGGTCGGAACCAATTTGCAATCCGAGCTGGCACCTTTGGAAGATCGCAGCCTGACCCGCATTTCAGTGACCTTGCCCGAAGGAAGCAGTTACGAAAGTACAGAGCGTTTTATCACGGATCTGACACAGTTTGTCATAGACTCCGTCGCGGAACAGCGAATGGTGTTTGGGATTACGGCACCCAATCGGGGTTCCAGTTCACCTGTCAATACAGGCTTTGTGAGTGTGTTACTGAAAGATCCGAAAGACCGGGGTGAAAACGGCCGTTCGCAACAGGAAATCGTGGATTACCTGAACAAGAACCTGCGGCGGTTTAATCAGGCCCGGGCATTTCCTACCCAGGAACAAACCATTCAGATTGGTTTTGGGGGAACAGCATTGCCGGTCCAGTTTGTCATTCAGAACCTGAATTTTGAGAAGCTTAAAGACCGGTTGCCAAAGTTTATGGAGGAAGTTCAGAAAGACCCGACGTTCCAGATTTCGGACATCAACCTCAAGTTTAACCGTCCCGAGCTATACATCACCATCAATCGCCTGAAGGCTACCGAGTTGGGGGTATCCGTACTGGATGTGTCCAATACCTTGCAACTGGCATTGAGTAACCGGCGGTTTGGCTATTTCCTGATGAATGGCAAACAGTACCAGGTAATCGGACAGGTCGAACGGGCGGACCGCGATGCGCCGCTGGATCTGAAGTCGTTCTATGTGCGTAGCAATAAGGGGGAACTGATTCAGCTGGACAATCTGGTTACCATGGAAGAGACATCCAATCCTCCGCAGATTTTTCATTTCAACCGCTTTAAGTCTGCTACCGTTTCTGCGTCCTTGGCCCCTGGCAAAACCCTGGGTGATGGCATTAAGGCGATGCAGGCAATTGCGGATCGGGTGCTTGACGATTCGTTTAGCACCGATTTGTCAGGTCCGTCACGTGATTTTGCGGAAAGCAGTTCCAATACCAGCTTTGCCCTGATCCTGGCACTGGGATTGATTTACCTGATCCTGGCGGCTCAGTTTGAAAGCTTTACCGATCCGTTTATCATCATGGTGACGGTGCCATTGGCTTTTGCCGGTGCCTTGTTGTCACTATGGATTTTCAACCAGACATTAAATATTTTTAGTCAGATCGGAATCATCATGCTGATCGGTCTGGTAACCAAAAACGGTATTCTGATTGTGGAGTTTGCCAATGAAAAACGGAAGGAAGGCCTCTCCAAAATCGATGCGGCAGTGGAGGCCGCGGCGTTGCGTTTGCGGCCGATTCTGATGACGAGTCTGGTAACAGCCTTTGGTGCCTTGCCCATTGCGTTGTCGTTGGGGTCGGCATCCAAAAGCCGGATACCGCTGGGCATTGTTATTGTGGGTGGATTAATGTTTTCGCTGATACTGACATTGTATGTGATTCCGGCGGTGTATTCGTATTTCTCACGCAGGCGTACCACACATCCGGAGTTGGAGGAAGCGGAAAGTCAGATTGTTCCAGCCGAATAAGTATGTTTGCATATAAAGTTTGGAAAAAGGCATGTTTGAAAGCCAAAAGACCTGATCTGGGGTTTTTTGGTCCGGGAAAACATACTATTTTCAAACCGGTAATACGGCTGTCTGTATCATCTTAATGTTTGTCTTTTTACACCAAAACTACATTTACTTTGCGTCAAAATAGTATCGTTTGCATTACCAAAACCTCCTTGTGTGCACTTTTGGTAATGTTGCTGGCAACTTCTGCAGGTAAGGCTCAGGAAACGTTAACGTTGCAGCAAGCCATCGAAATCGCCTTGCAGAACAATTACGCCATCAAGATTGTACGAAATCAGCAGCGGATTGCTGAAAATGAATATACGCTTGGCAATGCGGGATTTCTGCCGGTAATCAACGGTACCTTACAGACAAACAACAACTACAATGCACGGTTCCGGCAGCAACGGCAGATAATCCAGTCAGTGGTGGACCCGGTTACGGGTGACACAACTACGCGCGAAACCACCCAAGTAAACGAATTTAACGGTCGCACGAACATTGGCTTGAATGCCGGCGTTACCATGAACTGGACCATCTTTGGCGGGGCTTCGATGTTTACCACATACAAGCGCCTGGAGGAACTGCGCCAGCTGGGACGTGAAAATACGGAAGTAACCATTGAGAACACTGTTGCCGCAGTAACCAACGCGTATTTCAATATCATCCAGCAGGAACAGAGGCGTGTTGTGCTCGAAGATGCGTTGAAGATCTCGCAGGAGCGTCTGCGTCTGGCTAAAAACCGCTATGAGGTAGGTAGTGGCTCGCGGCAGGAATTCTTGTCGGCGCAGGTGGATTACAACACCGACCAGTCGGCACTGATTGTGCAGGACCAACTGGTGGCCAATGCCAAAATTACGCTGAACCAGTTGCTCACCCGTGCCCCCGAAGCCAACCTTACGGCAACCGACAGCATGTTGATCAATGCAAGTCTGAATCTGGCTGATCTGCGGTCGGTAGTCGAACGGCAGAATCCCAATCTTCTGGTTGCTCAACGGAGTAAGAATGTTGCCTATCTAGAGTCGAGGCTGATACAGGCACAGCGGTATCCGCAACTGAATATTTTTACCGGTCTAACCCGCAACTATCAGAACAGCCGTGCGTTCATTGTGCCCAACCTTACCAATAGCCTGGTGCTGAATTATGGAGCGACACTTTCCATCCCCATCTTTAATGGTTTTAACCTGGGCCGGCAAGTGCAGAATGCGCGCATCACGCAACAAAATGCGGAGTTTCAGTACGAAGATATCAAAAACCAGGTATTGTCTGATCTGCAAACGGCATATGTCAGTTATGCCAACAGCCTGAAGCTAATCGAGCTGGAACGGCAAAACGTAGAAGTGGCCCAGCAAAACGTTACGATAGCGCTGGAACGTTACAAAACGGGCGTCACTACATCGCTGGAAGTACGTGACGTGCAACGCAACGCCGTCGCTGCCGGTAGCCGCCTGATTGACGCCATCTACAATGCCAAACTTGCTGAAACAGAACTGCTGCGTCTGAGCAGCCAGATCGTGCAGTAGTTTTTCAAAATAGTAACTCCAAAAACAGTAAAACCTCCTACCTTTGGAGGTTTCTTTTTTCTACCTTCCCTGCATTGAAAATGACCCGTAAAATTGGCATAGTCGTTATTGTTGCGTTGATTCTCAGTTCCGTTGGATACACGATCCTGGGCGGATTTTCGAAACCTGACGTAGCGCAGGCAAAGACGACGCTGTATTCCATTGCAGGCAAAGTTTTTGAAGGCGCTGCCACCAGCGACACGCTGATGCAATTGTTTACCGAAATCAAACAGTTGCATGATTCCGGCAAATTACCAGGTACGCTGGCAGCCGTGTATTACAATTCGCCCGCAGAAACCAAAGGCAGCGTCCACGTGTGGGTAGGCGTGTTGTTAAAAGATTCGACCCTTGCTTTGCCGCAAGGTTACCTTTTGCGGAATTTCCCATCAACCGATGTAGTAAGGGCCGAGATCAAAGCCCACTACATGGTAGCTCCGACTCCCGATAAGGTAAAAGCTCAGTTGTACGAATTTGCCGCGGCTCAAAACTTAAAGCCCGGTTCGTATGTTATAGAGAAGTACTTGAATGAGAAGGAAATTATCATGGAAATTCCGGTAACTAAACTTTAAATCAAGCATGGAAAAGACATTGAAACGTTCGTTTGCCAACAGTGTATTTTTAGGCGTATGTGGTGGGTTGGGTGAGTATTTCAACATTGATCCGGTGATCATCCGGGTTTTGTTTGTACTGGCCTTTATTTTCGGATTCGGATCTCCAGTAATCATTTATATTGTTCTGGCATTTGTGATGCCTAAAGTAGAAACCAGAGGGCAGCACATACACTCTGATATTTCCAGATATTAAGATTTGAATATGGCTGAAACACTGATTATTCCGACTACCACAGATCGAAAAGAAATTTACGACACGTTGGTACCGCAAATACAATCGCTGATTGAAGATGAACCCGATCTGGTAGCTAATCTGGCCAATATTGCCGCTGCTTTGAAGCAGGCGTTTGGCTTTTTCTGGGTAGGGTTTTACCTGACCAAGGGAAACCAACTGGTATTGGGGCCCTTCCAGGGTCCCATTGCCTGCACACGCATCGACTTTGACAAGGGCGTGTGCGGTTATTGTTACCGCACACGCGAAACGGTAATTGTTCCGGATGTAGAACAGTTTCCCGGACATATCGCCTGTTCATCTGACTCCAAATCCGAAATAGTGGTTCCTATTTTTAAAAATGGGGAAGTATTTGGTGTTTTGGATGTGGATAGTGACCAGTTAAATGATTTCGGTAATGCGGATCAGTTAGGGTTAGAAGAGATTATGAAATTTCTTGTAAAAAAACTTTAAATTTTATATGTGTTTTGATAACAATGTCGTTTGATAGAAGTTTTGGTCTATAAAACGATATTGCTATGAAGCCTCTGTTTACTTACCTGAGTTTGTCGATTTTACTGATTCTTCTAACGCAATGCAAGTCGAAAGATCCTGAGCCAATATTAGTTGTTGTTGAAAATACGGCAGTTCAACCTTCGCAAAACCCTACCATTGTTCCAATGGTTGCTATTCCCACGCCCCCTACACGCATCGGGCTAAACTTTCCGTTAGACTGGGATAAAATTACTACTATGCCCGCACCTCCAAGTCGAGTTCCAATCCCTCTCCCCTGGAGTGATCAGGCCACCCGCATGTTTAGCGAAGATATCCGCTACGATTTTAAGAAAGAAGATGGGTGGGAATTAATATACAATCGCTTCAGTGATACCGTACTTGTAAGTGGTGGTGATTACTTTATTTTATACAACAAGTATCGCGGTATTTTGCGCTACTATATGTATCAGGCCTATAGTGTAGAAAATATTGCAGACAATGACATGATTACACATACATTGTCTCAGAATGGTTCTTATGCTGCGTCTTCGTCCTTGCTTAATTTTGCCGACCAACAGATAGTGGATGTGCTCTCCAACTCCTCGGAAGTTTCCACATTGGAACCGCGCCCTATTGCTAAGGATGCCTGGTATGCCTTTGAATATGAAATGGCTTACGATCCTAACTCCTACCAGCAGAACTTCAACAGCATGAGTCTGAGCTGGTCTTTTGTATCCATGCAACTGGATATGTTTTCAATGAATGGAACTACCTATCCAAAGGTTCCTTTTTCAATCCGGCAGACAGGAGTGAAGATAGGTCCCTGGACTACCACTAGCGTAAGTGGTGTTTCTCAAATCGTATTAAATGGTACCCGGGATGCCAATGCGGCATATACGGTGCTTGATAATCAGTCTAAGGGTGTCATCAGCGAGATCGTCAATGGAAACTCTATTCATGACCTAAAAAGTGGTATCCTATCCTCAACGAATGCGCCTGGCAATCCAGCCTCGCTGTTTACCTGGGATGCAGAGCTGATTTGTCGGGTAAAGCCGAGCATGGCATTATTAACAAGCCGGCTTTTGAGTCCTCCAGGAATTGATAATAGCCAAACACTGGGAGGCAGCCCTTTTTACAACGCTGCCATGGGAGTTTTTAATCTGGACAAACGTCCGGTAGTTATATACAAAAAAATAGAAAACAAGCACCTGTACAGCTTGAATGTTCCTTCGGTGCGTTATCTGTTTAATCCGGCGGTAACCAAACTGGCCGATATTCAGGACATAACGCAGGAGGTGATTGCACAAAGCGCAACCGAGCCAGGTATGACTACAATCGCGAAACTTTACAAAGGCCAGTCATTGGAGGCAAACCAACCGCTTTCGGTGGTAGGGGTACGGGTTTCGTTTGTAGTTGCGCCTAAAAATGGCAGTGCCAAAGTCAAAATTGTAAAAACTTTCAAAGCCGATATCTCAGAGATCTAACTCGCATGTATGGGCAACAAACAAGGCATTGTGTGGAAATACAATGCCTTGTTTATGATCGTTTCTTTACTCCGCCAGTTCGGCAATTACAGTGACGCCGCCTTTGGTTTTCTCGCCGATGTTTACTTTAATTTTAGCATCCAGCGGCAGGAATACATCCACCCGGGAGCCAAATTTGATGAAGCCAAATTCCTGTCCTTGAGAGACGGACTGGCCTTCGGTAATGTACCAGCGGATTCGCTTGGCCAGGGCTCCGGCAATCTGACGGAGCAGAATTTCGGTTCCATTTTCGGCTTTGATCACGACTGTCGTGCGTTCGTTTTCGGTGCTTGATTTGGGGTGCCAGGCGACCAGGTATTTACCTGCGTGGTACTTAAAATATTGAATGACGCCTTCAATCGGTGTGCGGTTGATGTGCACGTTAACCGGCGACATAAAAATGGAAACCTGTCGGCGGGGTTGATTAAAATATTCCGTCTCAATTACTTCCTCAATTACTACTACTTTTCCATCGGCGGGAGCAATAACCTGACGGGCTGCCTGTGTGAGCACGCGGTACGGACTACGGAAGAATTGCAGAATCAGCAAGTAAAATACAATGCTAAACGTCAGTACCAGCCATGTCCATGGCGTCGACAGATACAGGAAAGTCAATGCATTCAGAATGGCGAACACTACTAACAATACCAATAGCAGGATGCGTCCTTCTTTATGGATGGTCATACAAGGGTCGGGGTTAGGTGAATAGCTGATCCAATGAGCAGACAAACCGCTTGCTGGTTTGCCATGAATGCACGAAAATAGCTACTTTTGAGGAATTGACAAGACGTATGTGTGATTTCAGTTTGCAACCCCTGCCATGAGTGATTCAAATTATCCGTTTCCCAACCCTGATTTACTTTCCCAAGCCATACCGGATCCTTTGGGTGATGCCTTGATGGATTACCTGAACCGGCCCGGCGAGGCGGTGATAACAGTGCATAGCGACATTGCCGAAGACGAGTATTTGCCCGTGGCACATTTTTTTCGCGACGAAAATAGTATCTCCGAACTGGAGAAAACCGCCCTGGCCGCCTGCAAAGGTACAGTGCTGGATATTGGTGCCGGAGCCGGAAGCTTGTCCTTGCAATTGCAAACGAGGGGGTTGGCGGTGACGGCGCTGGATCTGTCGCCGGGAGCTGTTCGGGTGATGAAGCAACGTGGTGTGCGGAGTGTCCAGGAAGGAAACATTCTTGATTTTGAGGGAGAAACGTATGATACGCTGTTGATGCTGATGAACGGCATCGGAGTGGTGGGAACACTGGATGGGCTGGCTGATTTTCTGGAAGAAGCTAAACGGTGGATAAAGCCGGGCGGACAGATTCTGCTTGATTCGGCGGATATTCTGTATCTGTACGAAGATGAAGAGGAGGGGGGGTACTGGATTGATCTGAATGGGGCGTATTACGGTGAAGTTACGTATCAGATGGAATACAAAGGCAAGATCGGAAATCCGTTTGGCTGGCTGTTTGTTAGCTTTGATGTACTGTCTGAATATGCCGAAGCGGCGGGCTTCACCTGCGAACAGTTATACGCGGATGAAAATGACCAGTACCTGGCACGATTAGTTTTCTGAACCAGCCTGCCTGTCGGCAAACAGGGATTCGCAGGAGTAAGAAATTCGCAGGAGTACTGGCTTGATACACAAGTCGAGCCTTTCGATTCCGGTCAGACACACAGTGTCAGACCTGCGTGGCGTTTTCACCCTGGTAATCCGGCAATCCTGCGAATCTTAGTTCAGGCAATCTATTGTGCCAGATAGCCGCCGTCAATGGCATAGGTAGCACCGCTGACAAAACTGGCTTCGTCAGAGGCTAGCCAGACAAACAGCTTTGCAATTTCTTCCGGTTTGCCGAGGCGTTTCATGGCATGTTTGTCGGCAACCATTTTGCCCAGGTCATTTTCGGGAGCAAGGCCCGCATGGGTGAGCATGGGCGTTTCGATAAAGCCCGGACAAATGGCATTCACGCGGATGTTTTGCACGCCGTATTCCAGCGCCGCCGTTTGCGTAAGACCCACCACGCCGTGTTTGGCAGCTACATACGCCGCTGAACCCATAAACCCAACCAGGCCGAGAATGGAAGACATGTTGATGACCGATCCGGCTCTTTTCTGGGTGAAAAAATAATCCAGTTCGTATTTCATGCAATAAAACACGCCATTCAGGTTAATGTCAATGACTTTTCGCCAGCCTTCTACACTCAAGTCCGAAATGTGATTGCTTTCGCCACCAATGCCAGCATTGTTGAGGGCAATATCCATCCCGCCAAAATGGGCAATGGTTTCGTCAATGGCCTTTTTCACGTTGTCGGGGTTGGATACATCGCAGGTAACAAAAAGACCTTCGTTTCCAGCCTCCTTCAGTGAATCCAATACAGGTTGACGGCCGTCTTCCTTGACATCGGCAATGGCAACTTTGGCTCCGTGCTGCGCTGCCAGCAGAGCACATTCTTTTCCAATACCCGAGGTGCCGCCAGTAATGAACACAATTTTATTTTCCAGTAATTTCACAGTTTTGATCCGTTTATGAATTGAACAATTTGATTGAGGGTAGATTTTCCTGACAGCCTCAGGCAAATCCGTATGCGGATGGTACTGCAAAAATTCGTGCCACTGGCGGGATATCTGATTGATTATCAGCAGTAAGGTTTGATAAGGTTGGGAAAATAGTATCCTTGAAAAACGCAAAACCCCACCTCTGTCAACAAAGGCGGGGTTTTGCGGCGACGAATTGAAGTCAATACCGGCGCAGCAGTTCCAGCATCTTTCGGTCCAGTTTCTCTCCCTGGTACGTTTCATACGTAACGTCAGCACGATTGCTGTTCAGAATGCCGAAGTCACCCCGAAAATTCCACAGGCTCCAGCCCCAGCCGGCTTCTTTCCAGAGGCTCAGGCAATCTTCCATCCACTTCAGCGCCACATCGTGAGGCGTGGACCGGTAGCAGCCCCACTCGCCGATGTGAATTCCCACACCTGCCTTTTCCAGTTTTTTCCACGGCTCTATGTAGTCACGTTTGAGTTTGGCCTTGTCCCAGAGTTCGTTGCCAATCTGCATGGGCCAGTTGGGCAAGGGCCATTCTTTGCTGCCTTGCACCCAGCTCGCCTGGTAATGGGATACTTGCATCGGATTGTATCCGCGTGTACTCTGGCCCAGGTTCAGATCTTTCAAGCCAAACACCGGTACCGTGCCGTATTGCCGCCCGTCGGCGATGATGAGGCGGTCCAGGTCTTTCGCACAGATTCCTCTGACCAGAGCTGTAATCACATTGACATACGCAGGTTCGTCCACATTGGCTGGTTCGTTGATCAGGTCAAAGCTAAGCTGCGTATTGGGAATGCCTTTGTACCGTTCGGCAAAAAACTGCCATTGCCACACCGCTGCCTGTAACGCTTTTTCGTCGGTCCAGAGCGAAACCGGCTCGGCGGGCGGATTGACGCAATAGCCCTGGATGCGGTGCATATTCAAATTGACGTGTATCTTGTATTGCCTGCCATAGGCCACCGCCTGATCCACTTCCTTGATTTTGGCTTCGTTGGGTAGAGCAGGCGTAGATTTGCCGTACCAGTCTTCGGGTGTCATCCAGCATTTGTACGACATGGGTAGCCGCACAAAGTCAAATCCCCATTCGGCCATCCACGCAAAGTCTTTTTCGCGGTAGGGTTTGTTCCATTCCGGATTTTCGGCAATGAATTTTTCGAGCAGGTTGAAGCCGCGCCACCGCGGAAGTTTAGGAGAGGTTTTGTCAGGTGAAAAGATACTATTTTCTGCGAAAACCGGAAGCGAAGCCAGCGTAGCCGAAGCGGCCAACGTTTGCTGCAAAAAGGTGCGGCGATTCATTGATGACATAAAACCAGGTGTAAGTGAGTGTACAGGATACCCGCGCGAAATTTACTTTTGGGTAATCGCTATCACGGGTGAAACTACACTATTTCCTGGGAGAAAGATACTGCGAATCGAAAAAATACTTAGAGGCTGGTTTTGGTAATGCGTTGGGTCGTTTGCTGCATGCGGCACAGCTGAACGCTGTTCTTTTTCGCAGGCGCTTTGCAAAGCTTTGTGTTTTTTTTGCGGGGATTGGATAATGCAATAAACAACATGGCTGCGCACAAGAGCGTGCAAGTCATAAATGCTTTGACGAAGTTTTTGGTTCTCATAGTTGATTGACAATACCTTGGGGCAAATCTTTGCGGTTGTATGCCGCAAAAATAATACCGTATCCTGCGCAAGCAATTAATTCTATCTCAATGGCGAAAAATCAGGGTTGAAATCTCTGAAACCGATTGCCAATGGATAAATTGGCCAGATTTGAAAGCTAATATCTCTTTCATACCAAACGGTTCGCTGAACATTACCCGTCCAGTAGGTACGTTTTGAAATTACCATTAATACTCTAACTTAGCGGAAAGTAACATAACCATAAAGAATAGGATGAAATATAGATCTACCGCTCTTTTTCTTTTCCTGGCGATACTATTTTTACAGTCGCCAATCTACGCACAGGCTACCTACCAGCCGGCTCCCGAAAACTTGGAGGCGCGCCAATGGTTTCAGGATGCCAAGTTTGGGATGTTTATTCACTGGGGCGTATACAGCGTGCTTGGTGATGGCGAATGGGTGATGAACAACCGCCGCATTCCGATCAAGGATTACGAAAAGTTACCTTCCTTTTTCAATCCTACCGAATTTAACGCGGCCGAATGGGTAGCCTTGGCCAAAGCGGCGGGCATGAAATACATTACCATTACCAGCAAGCACCACGACGGATTTGCCATGTACGACAGCAAAGTGTCGGATTATGACATTGTGGACCACACGCCTTACAAAAAAGATGTGCTGAAAATGATGGCCGAAGAATGTCGGAAACAAGGCATCAAACTGTTTTTCTACCATTCGCACCTGGACTGGCACCATTCTGAGTATTTTCCACGCGGCAAAACCGGACAGGAATATACCGGCCGGCCCGAAAGCGGTGATTTCAACAAGTACCTCGATTACATGGATACGCAACTGACCGAGTTGCTTACCAATTACGGGCCCATTGGCGGCATCTGGTTTGACGGCTGGTGGGATCAGGCAAAAGAAGAAATGAACAAAAGTCACCGTGATACAAAAATCGACTGGCGTTTGGGCAAAACGTATTCCTTGATTCACAAGCTGCAGCCCGCCTGTATGATTGGCAACAATCACCACGTGGCTCCTTTTGACGGCGAAGATTTTCAGATGTTTGAACGGGATCTGCCGGGCCAGAATACGTTCGGCTACAATACCACCGAAATTGGCAAACTGCCGTTGGAAATGTGCGAAACCATGAACGGCTCCTGGGGCTTTAACATTAAAGATGAGAATTATAAGTCAACCAAACGGCTGGTGCAACTTTTGGTTACCAATGCCGGTAGCAACTCCAACTTTCTGCTCAATATCGGTCCGATGCCTAATGGCAAAATTCAACCTGAGTTTGCAAAGACCCTGCAGGAGATCGGCGAGTGGACCAAAACCTACGGCGAGACCGTTTACGGAACCCGCGGTGGTCCTGTTTCACCCAGAGACTGGGGCGTGACTACGCAAAAAGGAAACAAAGTATACGTGCACGTCCTCAACTGGAAAGATAACGTATTGGCCATGCCTGCCTTCGGCAAAAAAATAAAGTCGGCAAAATTGTTTTCGGATAAATCGAAGGTAAGCTTCACGCAAAACGCCGATGGAATCGTGCTTACTTTGCCCAAGGCGGATCCGAAGGCGTACGATACTATACTAGAGTTGGAGATATAAACCGTCGTTCCTTTCACTGTCAATGGCTTTTTTGGCGATGGTTTCAGTAAAAGCAGGCAAAGATATGCCTGCTTTTTTATTTTTCAGGGATACTATTTTCTTTCGGGCATTTTATGCATTTTTAATCATCCCCAGCTAACGAAAGAATTCCGGTTGCAAAACGCAAAATAGTATCTTTTGTAAATGCAAAACCCGCCTTCTGAGTATTTAACCTAACCACCCGCAAACCATGAGAAAACTACTTGTACTCTTTCAACTCTGTTCGTTGTCAGCTTTTGCTCAGAAGCCTGCCTTTACCCTGGAGCAGATCATGGGCACACCGTTTCCCACCGAACTGACGGCGGCACCTGCCAGCAATAAAATGGCCTGGGTGCAAAACGCCCGTGGTGTCCGCAATATCTGGCTGGCAATGGCTCCGGATTACATTGGAAAGCAACTGACCAATTTTTCCAAAGACGATGGCAAAGAAATTTCACAGCTGCGCTGGTCGCCCGATGCCCGCACGTTGCTTTTTGTATACGGAGGCGGAGCCCGCGGCAGCGAACCTCCCAATCCCGGCAGCGACCCCGCCGGACCCGAACTGGCGATTTACAAACTCAATGCAGACGGCGGCTCGCCGGTCAAACTGGCCGATGGAAGCTATCCGGTTATTTCACCCAAAGGCGATAGTGTGGTTTTCCTACGAAAAGGACAGATATACATCACCGCCTTGGAAGGAGGGAAAGAGGCGCATCCATTGTTGAACGTGCGCGGTGGTTCATCGCAGGTGCGTTGGTCACCCGATGGTACCCGGATTACGTTTGTGAGTAACCGGGGCGACCATAGCTTTATCGGCGTATTTGATCTGAAAACCCGTAACCTGCGTTTCCTGGCTCCGAGTATCGATTCGGATAACAACCCGGTTTGGTCGCCGGATGGCAAACAAGTGGCGTTTATCCGGATTCCGGCAGGTGATGATGTCTTGTTTGGTCCGCTGCGCGAATCTGATCCGTGGTCGATTATGTTGGCAGATGTGGAAACTGGCAAGGGCAAAACATTATGGATGGCTAACGAAGGCATGGGCAGCGCGTATCGTGAAATTGTAGCAGATAACCAGATTTTCTGGACTGCCAATGACTACATAGTATTTCCCTGGGAACGCGACGGCTGGACGCACCTGTACAGTATTCCGGCCCAAGGCGGCGTGGCTACCTTGCTTACTCCCGGCAATTTTGAGGTAGAATATGTAACGCTGACAACGGATAAATCCGAAGTGTTGTTTAATTCCAACCAGAATGACATTGACCGGCGGCACATCTGGCGGGTAGCACCTACCAGCAATAAACCCGTAGCCGTAACCCAGGGGAAAGGCATTGAGTGGCTGCCGGTTATGTTATCGGATGGAAAAACGGTAGCGGTATTGAATTCAGACGCCTTTCGTCCGGCACGGGCTTCGCTGGTAGCCAATGCCACTACTCTCAAGCCGCTGGCTCCGAACAGTTTGCCTGCCGATTTTCCCGAAAAGAGTCTGGTAGAGCCACAAGCCATCATGCTTTCGGCTGTGGACGGTATGCAGATTCCGGCGCAACTGTTTTTGCCAGCCAATCTCAAAAAAGGCGACAAACGACCGGCCTTGATTTTCTTTCATGGCGGTTCGCGCCGACAGATGCTGTTGGGCTGGAACTACGGCGCGTATTACCACAACGCCTATGCGTTGAACCAGTATTTGGCGTCGTTGGGGTATGTGGTGTTGTCGGTCAATTACCGAAGTGGGATCGGGTATGGCATGCAGTTTCGGGAAGCTGTTAACTATGGTGAAGCGGGTGGAAGCGAATTCAATGATGTGATGGGAGCGGGCCTGTACCTGCGCAATCGACCCGAAGTAGACGGCAGTAAAATCGGCTTGTGGGGTGGTAGCTACGGTGGCTACCTGACGGCCATGGGCTTGTCACGGGCGTCGGATTTGTTTGCCGCCGGAGTGGACATTCACGGCGTGCACGACTGGAACGTGGGCATCAAAACCTTCGTACCCAACTACAACAAGCTCGAATTCCCCGAGAAAGCCCGCCGGGCTTTTGACGCCTCTCCGCTTTCAACGGTCGATACGTGGCGTTCACCTGTGTTGGTTATTCATGGAGACGATGACCGCAACGTTGATTTTGCCGAAACGGTTGCGCTAGTGAAAGCGTTACGTAAGCAGAAAGTGGAGGTAGAGCAACTCGTTTTTCCCGACGAAGTGCACAGCTTCATGCGGTACGCCAACTGGCTGGAGTGTTACCGCGCTACGGTTGATTTCTTCGATCGGAGATTGCGGAAGTAATGGGGACTCAGGTTTGCTATTTTGGTTGGAGACACATGTATCTCAAACCAAAATAGTATGTTTTCCAAGTGAAAACCCCTGATGCATTTGTCACTTCTTTACCAATTTCAATCGATAGATAGGTTTTGCCGAATCTCTCAGGTCCAGTGTGAGTGTGTACGTGCCGTCCTCTACTTTGATGTTTTCTCCGTTTTTATCCAGAATGCCATCCATACCTGTATCGCCATAATGAATAGCCCAATCATTGTTCAGCCTGAACAGGATAAGGCCTTTGGCTAATGTAACACTGGGGAGAACCCAAATATTTTTCTTTTGTTCAATCAACGGAATGTCTGCCTTGCTATCATCCCAGCCTTTGGGCAGGGCATCGCCTAACAAGCCCCAGGAAGGTTCTACTCGTTTGGCAATCATTTGTCGGGTACCTTGGTTAACCGTAATGCTGCCGGGCTTCTCGGTATTTGATGGCTGGAATTGCAATGTGGCTTCTGCTTCCTCATGGAGGAAAGTAGTCTCGTTTTTTGCCAGAAGAGGGGTTGGTGCCTGATTGCCTATGGCAAGGGCAAGCCTGCTATCGAGAATGGATATTGTTATCAGCATGGCATGAGGTTCTTTGATGGAATAAAGCCCTGTCAACTTTTGTAAAATAGCCAAAGGAAGCTTTACATCTGCCGGCACTTCGAAGGGGACATTGTTCAATATCTCGACGATCCGTTTGGTAAGATACTCCGGACTGGCATTTTCGTGGTTATTAAGAATGGCTATGCAAATGCTGTCTTCTGGAATCATGGCGAAATTGCTGCGAAAGCCTGCCGCTCCTCCACTGTGCGAGATTACCTTTTTATTGAGAATCTGATTGTTGAGTTGCCATCCGTAGCCGTAGCCGGAATTGGTTTTGCCAGGAGTGGTTGCCTGCTCAAAAGAGGATTGCGAAATCACCTGGTAGCGGGAAAGGCCTTCGTAATACTTGTATAAATCTCCTACAGTTGAATAGATGGATCCCGCTGCAAACGGACCAGTCGAATCATACAGGCTGGCCAGTTTCTTTGTGTGGTTCTGAAACACACTGTAAGCGGTTGTTTTGTGGGGACTGTTGAGGTTTTTAAAATCAAAACCGCTGTTCGTCATCTGCAAAGGTGTGAAAATATACTTCCGGATGGCGGCTTCGTAGGGCATTCCGGTTACCCTGCCAATGATATAACCCAACAACTGATACCCGCCATTGCAATAAGCCCAGCCTTCGCCCGGAGCGAAGTTGGGTTTGTTTCTGCCAAATAATGCCACCCGGTATTCTTCGGTTTCAGGGGCACTGGCCTGGTCGGCGTTGTCGTTAATGCCGGAAGTATGCGTAAGCAGGTGTTCAATGGTAATCCGGTCGCCATTAGGAAATTGCGGATAAAACTGGCTCAACTTATCCGTCAGAGTCAGTTTGTGCTGCTCAATCAGCTGAAAGACCAGCGTAGATGTAAAGGTTTTGGTAATGGAGTAAATCTGAAAGATGCTATTCGGATCATTGGTTATTTTCTTTTCGGCATTCAGAAACCCATATCCTTTCTGAAAAATGATCTTGTCCTTTTGGGCTATCAGAACGGTGCCGTTAAACTTATTCAGTTGTTGCGTGTGCCTCAGGAATGCATCTATTTTTATGCGTTGTTCCTCCTGGGTTTGGGCACGGCAATTCAGGGCCAGCCCGAAAGCCAGCAGTTGCAGTAGCATCGTTTTCATAAAAAAGTGATTAGTTAGGTTTGAAGATCAGTTTTTCAATGTCTGGGAGGTAAAGCGGGCCAATAGGCAATTCGTGCAGACCGATCCAGAGGCTTTTTTTATCGAATTTCCGGATATGTTTTCGGGCAATGATGTAGGAGCGATGAATGCGTAAAAAAGCCGTAGGAGAGAGCAGTGCTTCAGCCTCGGCCATGGTGAGGCGGGTGACAATCTTTTGGTTTTCGAGCACAAACTGTACATAATTTCCACAGGCTTCGGCGTACAGGATATCAGCTAAGTTGAGCCGAATGGTATCGTAGCCACTCTTGATAAACACCTGTAGTTGAGATGCCTGCGACTCGGTGCCGTTCTGGCGAAGGGTATGGTAGTCATACGCTTTATTACAGGCTCTTAAAAAACGGGTCAGTGAAAAAGGTTTGAGCAGATAATCAATGCCATTCATTTCAAAGCCATCCAGGGCGTGTTCGCTGTAGGCCGTGGTAAAAATCACCATCGGCGGGTTGGGAATGGATTTCAGAAAGTCAAATCCGGAAATGTCGGGCATTTTAATGTCCAGGAAAATGAGGTCGATGGCGTTGGTTTGCAAAAACTGCATTGCCTCAAAAGCATTGGTAAAATACCCCGCCATGTCCACAAAGGTTACCTTGCTGGTCAGTTGATGCATCACATCCAGGGCGATGGGTTCGTCGTCGATGGCGATGGCTTTCAGCATTGGAGTATGAGTTTTACGGTAAATTCGTCAGCAGTCTGGTCAATGGCAAGCAAGTGTCTGTCGGGGTATTGTAGTTTCAGGCGTTCTTTCACATTGACCAGTCCAATGCCCGATTTGCCTTTTTCGAGGGTTCTCTCTTTTTGGTGGATACTATTTTTTACTTCAAAGGTAAGCAGACTTGCCTGGCAACTCAGGTTGATTTTGATCCAGGATTTTTCGTTGAGGCTGATGCCGTGTTTGAACGCATTTTCGATAAATGGAATCAGCAGCATGGGGGCAATCTGGTTGACACAAAGCACTTCTTCAATGTTATCTTCAATCCGAATGTCGGGCGAAACCTGGGTGCGAAGTTTCTGCAAATCAATGAAATTTCGGAGGTATTCCTGCTCTTTGTGCATCGGGATAAAGTCCAGCGTATTTTCGTGCAGCATAAACCGCATCATATCGCCCAGTTTCTGAATGCCTTCCGCGGTGCTGTCAGTATCACCTTTGAGAGCCGTACCGTACAGTGTATTGAGTGCGTTGAACAAGAAATGCGGGTTGATCTGGGTACGCAATAGTTGCAGATTGGCGCTTGACTGTGCCAATGCGGCTTCGATGCCTTTCAGTTGTGCAATCTGATCTTTGCGTTGCTGATACAAAAGCCAGGTAAGGGGCATGGCAACAAACATAAGAAAAATCCAGTAAAGCCACGGAATGCCCGATTCACCGGGATTGGGCACAATCACTACGGCCGGAAGCGTAAATGCGGCAGAAATGAGGAAGAGCCGGAGCAATATAGCTTGTCTGGAGAGCGATTTCTCCGCGATGGATGGGAAAAACCAGAAGGTTAAGTACAAATATAGTACAATGAGAGGTGTAACCAACGAAATAAAGTATTTGGGATTGGGCGCCGGAGCAATGACCAGCAAGGCAATGAAATAAAAGATAGTCAGAGCCGTGGCGTTGTTGGTTACTAGAATGCGAAACTCCCGTTTGGGGTGTACCCTGTCCAATAATCCAATGATAATTTCCCGCAAGCCAAACAGGACCATAAAAAGAAGCACCAGTCCGATGCCCCGTTCCACTCCAAAGAAAAGATTGGACAGGGGTTGATCATTGTAACCAAATAGCGCTAATGTTCGGTATCCACCGTAACTTACCAGATGCGGCCTGGCAAAATAGCTGATCACGTTACTGCCCAAGGCCAGCAGGAAACCACTAATGAGAATAGATAAGAAAGCCAGCCCAACGGCTTTGGTCGTCAGCTTTTCAAAGTCATGAAAAGTGATTTTCCGGAGTTGCGGAATAATCAGAAAGTTAATCAGCAGATAGCCGCTGAAAACGAGTAAGATAGAAGCAATCTGTGGCAGGTAATAGTTTCTCCAACCGGCTAGGGTATAATCGCCCTGGTGGATGGCATTGCTTAATTGTAGTTTCTCAACAACAAGCAAGCCTATCTGGATCATTGTGATAATGACTACCAGGATCAGTTCATGTTCACGCCACCGTATTTTCATTTGTTTTTTTGAACAAATATAAGGTGGCAACTCATGGCATTTCGGGCTATGTGACCAAGGACCGGAATTATGTGATAAAACCTGAAAGTAGAGGTTTTAAACTTCTCAGAGATACTATTTTGTGAGAATAGCCTTACTTGTTTTCGTAATACTCAAACGCATCGATGATATCCAGATAAACCCCATCAAAACCGGCATCCAGTATTTTTTTCAAGTAAGAGGTGTCGTTGCCATAAATGATGCGCTGCCAGTCGGTATTCCAGTACCAGACTTTAAAATTACCCGGCCAGTCAGGATTTTCTTTTGAAAGCCAGGCAGGTTTGTTTTTGTTCCAGTCCGATTGCCAGTAATAGCGGTAATTTTCGACTTCACCAATGGACATGTACGAAATCACCAGCCGTTTGCCGCCGGTGGCTTTGTTTTTGAGCTGGGCTATTTCCGAAGCCGTAAATGCACTGTCCTCATGAAAAAACAAATCCATGATAAGCAGATCATAATTGGTAGCGGTTACGGCTGCAATAAAGCTGGCTTTGCTTGTATAGTTTTCCGGATTAATCAGGTACAGGAAGTTTTTAACCTGAGAGATTTGTGTAACTACCGCTGCATTCGACTGATAAATAGGCGAAGGATAGTTCGGAATATTGTCCAGTTCCCGGTGACTGGCCGCGAAGGAAACATATCCAGCCTGATTATTAGTCGAATACGAAGCATCCATTTTGGAATGGGTGGAACAATAATCCGTAACGAGAATGGTATTTCCCGCTTGTCTGGAAACGTTGAGAAAATCTTTCAGGTAATTGGTGTTTTCGGCCGAAGTGGCTTTGTCATCGGTATCATAGCCGTAAAACAAATCTTCCTGTCCGTTGCCGTCAATGGCATTAAGGTAATCGGTTTGCGGTGTGCCATTGGCTTCGCCGTCGCTGCTTACCAGTTCGATACCATTCTGCGGGATGATGAGAAACCCCGGCTTCTGCTCCTTGGCGTACTGACTGATGCCAATGACGAATGTTCGCATTTCCTGCCGGAAGTCTACATTTTTTGGTACTGTGCCATCGTCCTTACAGGCAAACAGGAGGCAGGTAATACTGGCGAATAAAACGGTGGTTGTTTTCATGAAAGAGCAAGGTTTTGGTTGAAAGGGAGATACTATTTTGAGACATAACGGTACGCCACCGGAACGGAATTGTGTTGTATCGGCAGCTATTTTACTATCCGGAGAATACCGCTTTTTAAAATAGTATCTTTCACAAAGCGAAAACCCACTTACCCATAAATGGTCTGGTTCAGGAAGTCATTGCGGAACTTTCCGGCAGGATCAAACTCGGACACGATTTTCTTAAACCCGGCGAGTTTGGGGTAGCGGGCTGCCAGTTCCTGCGGAGAAAAGGTAAACAGCTTGCCCCAATGCGGTTTGGCTCCAAAGGGTTTGAGCTTCTGCTCAATTTGCGGGAGCAAGGCCATCACTTCCGGGATTTCCTGCTTTAGCGTAAAGTGAATGGCTACCGAATCCTGCCGATAACATGGGCTCATCCAGAAATCGTCGGCAGCAATGGTGCGGATCTCGGATATAAACAGATGCGGTCCGATCTTGTCAGCCAGTGTTTTTACCGCCATCATGGCATCCACCGCCTGAGTGCGGGGAACAAAATATTCGGCTTGCAGTTCTTTGCCGCTGCTGGGTGTAAAGCCCATCTTAAAGTGTGGCAGCCGTTCGTACCACGGACCCACTATACCCATTTGCTCAGTGCAGTTTTCGGCGGAAAGCTCGGCAATGGGATGCATGTGTTGCGTAGCCGCTTTGGCGCCAAAGAAGTCAGGCATCCGGTTGTAATCCGATCCATCGCTGGTTAGCGTCTTGATCCAGACTTCGTTAATGGTATCGCCTTGCCAGTCGGTAAACAGACTTACACTGTAACCCGCAGACATGATTTTATCAAAGTTGGTTTTTAGTTCGCTAAATGGCAATTGCAGATACACATGCTGCCGCATCTGAAAGGTAGGCTGGATAGCCAGTGTTACTTTCGTAACTACGCCCAATGCTCCCAGACCCACCGCAGCCGCCAGAAACCTGTCTCCATCTTTGGAACGGGAAAGCTTTACAACCTCGCCTTTGGCATTGACAATCTCCAAGGCCTGAATCGCACTGGTCAGGTTGGCATTGCGAACACCGGAACCATGCGTGGCCGTGGCACACGAACCCGCCACCGAAATGTGCGGCAGCGAAGCTAGGTTGTGCAGTGCAAAGCCTTTTTCGTGCAGGTAGGGGCAGAGTTCGCCGTACTTGATGCCGCCTTCGACTGTGACGGTTTTGGCCTGGGTATCCAATGCAACGACTTTAGTGAGATCTCTGGTAGAAATAAGATTGAACTTGCTGTCGGCTATGGTATTGAAACAATGGCGTGTGCCCAGCGTACGCACCTGTTTGAGTTTTTTGACCAACGCCTGCACTTCGGCAACGGTTTTCGGGTAAAACACGTTGCTGGTGCTGTATTCCAGGTTACCCGCCCAGTTTTTTAGTTTCATACGCTGTGCCAGGCTGTCCAATGGAGGGAGTAGGGGAAGAGTCATAAGGGCAGAGGATACTTTCAGAAATGTTTTTCGTTTCATAAAGATACGGATAAAATACGTGTAGGTTTTGCCGGATGAAAAGATACTATTTTTCGGGTAGATGTATTAGAAAAGTTATGGTTGTTATAAAATAAGTGAAAGAGACGAAAGAGAAAAGGGTTACTTCTGACAGTCAGATGGCTACATCTGGCGCGCCTTATGTTTATTTCTGTGCACCTGCTTATACCCACAAACTGAAGGTGATAGTCCCGGGAGCCAAGCCGATGTGTTTTGCCGGATGCCTTTATAAACTGGCAAGGTATTTGCCTCATTGAATGCAAGGGGTGATTGAACACGTATCCGCTCCGGCACGCAACTATGAAAACAACATTTAACTTTCAAATCAGCATTCTGGCAGCCGCGGTAGCACTGATGTTCTTGGGTTTACCGAAGGCATCGGCACAAGTAAACGTAAGCGTTTCTTTCCAAACCTTTTATGACGAACTGTCGCCGTATGGTTACTGGATGAATACACCGGAATACGGCTACGTGTGGCAACCTAATGTAGCCAGTGATTTCCAACCCTATGCCACCAACGGATACTGGGTAATGACCGAATACGGAAACACCTGGGTATCTGATTACGATTGGGGCTGGGCTCCGTTCCACTATGGCCGCTGGTACTACGACAATTATTACGGATGGCTATGGATGCCAGACACCGAATGGGGGCCCGCCTGGGTGAGCTGGCGGACGGGTGGGGGCTACTACGGCTGGGCTCCGATGGGGCCGCGCGTCTACGAAGTGCCGGCCAATTATTGGGTGTTTGTACCGAATCGTTATATTACACATCGTCACTTCCATAGCTATTGCATTCCCCGCACCCGTGTGGTCAACGTGTATCACAACACGACAATCATAAACAACTACTATACCTATAACAATCATCGGTATGTTTCCGGCCCATCGGTACGTGAAATAGAGCGCCATACCGGCGGCAGGGTACAAGTACATCAGGTGCGTAACGAAACTCGTCCAGGTCGTGCCGTAGTGAACAATGGGGCCGTACGGGTTTACCGCCCCAACGTTGCTACCCGTGACAACAGTTCACCTGCGCGTATTAACTCAGGACCAAGACGTGAAATGGGCATGAGCGAACGTTCGAGGGAGAACACTTCACCAGAAAGAGGCGGACGGGAAGGATTGAACAACTCCGGACGGATCGATAACCAGTTGCGGGAATCCCGCCGGGCGTCGTCTGAATCCCCATCCCGTTCGTACGACAGAGAAAATCCGACTCGCACAGACCGGGAACGCATGGACCGAGGCCGCATGGAGTCGAACCGTTCCGAAAGTTCAGGTAGGTTTCCTTCCCGCAGTGAAAACAGAGAGCCTGCATTCCGGAGAAACGAAACCGTACAGCCGCAGCCGAACCGAGAGCAGCCCAACCGGGATTTCAACAACGAAAACCGCCAGCCATCCTTTGATCGTGGGATGCGTGGTTCGGGTGGAAGCAACCCTAATCCAACAAATGATTTCAGAAGCGGGTCGCCCAGAGAGCAACGGCAAGCCAATCCGGAATTTACACCGCAACGACGCCAGGAATCAATGGAAGCACCTCAGCCGCAACAACGCGGATTTTCGCAGCCGGAGCAACGGCAGCGTCAGGAACGCATCGAGTCGCCAAGATCACGCGAATCGATACAACCCTCTGGCCGTCAATCGCCACCGGCTGCCCCTTCGCAACGACCCGAACGTCAGTCGGGAGGCGCATCGCACCGGCAAGGAGTGAATCCACGATAATTAATCCGCTTACCTGCAAAGCACAAAAGCCACCCGTTCCAGGGTAGCTTTTGTGCTTTGTAACTTTCTGAAATAGGATCTTTTGAGACATCAGAACCTGCCAGATGGCATATGCGGGATCTTCATTCCTGCGACCATTGTATTTCAAGCAGACCAATCGATCCGGTGAGCACAAAGCTACCTGGCATGGAGTTAGGTCCAGGAAGACAAAAGGGTACTTTAAGTATTTGTACGTTAAAAAACTGGTTTTTTGCTAGGTATTGATAATGCTTATTACTAAACTTACTTTTACATACGCATATCCTGCTGGATATGAGAGGTGTTTCCATTGTTTATGACCGGATACAATTTTCATGCAATGAACCCACTGTAGGTTTTCCCATGTATCCGGAGTCCTTATCAGCTGAGCAGCTTTAATCCATTTGTCAGGTACATCCCGTTTTTCTGGGCAGTCGTGTTTGGCAGAGCCCTATGGCATTTGCTACTGGCAATGCATTCGTATTGTTGGGTGAATTCAATGGATCTTCTACCGGAATTTTCTTGGAATTGATCGGAACGGGAGGGTTTTCAGAAGTCTGGATGGCAAAAGACGCCAAGGCGGATGATGCAATTGTAGCCGTCAAAATATATGCCCCCGACAAAGGGCTCGGCGAATACGGAGCCAAACAGTTCCGTCAGGAATACGGTATTACACACTCCCTTTCGCATCCGCATTTGATGAAGATGAGCTACTTTGATATAGCGGACAACTCACCGTATCTGATCATGCCCTATTATGAGCAAGGTTCGCTGGCGACATTGCTGAAAAAAGGCCAAAACTGTACCGAAAAGCAAGCCGCTCTGCTAATGCATCTAGATTGGTAGTGCCATAGCCGAAATACACCAACAGATGTCACCTGCAGTGAGCATCCTCACCAGCCAGATGTCACGTTTCAGGAGCTGCGTTCGGGTGGCAAACTCCTCCTTTGCAGTGACGGACTGAATGGAATGGTAAATACCCAAACCATTCTCAGCATTTTACGCAAGCCAAAATTATCCGGTGAAATCTGTAAAGAGCTCATCCGGGTGGCCAATCAAAATGGTGGGGAAGATAACATTACTGTATTGTTGCTGGAAGTACTCGGGAATGCACCTGATGTAACTGAACCGATCACAGGAACCGTCGCTGATTCGGTAACTACAACCTAACCTTTGCCTGTAAACAGTGGCGAAATCCGGATGAAAAACGAGGCGACTGCCAAGACCTATCATACCCAGCGGCGCATTGTTAAACCGTCCTCACAAAGCAGAAAGCGCATCCAGGCCTGGTGGATCGGGTTAGGCAGTCTGTTGCTGGTCGTGCTTTTTTTATTATTGTATCTTTTTTATTTCAAGTGAGCATTGGCAAGACTGCCCGTAGCTCAAATACCCTGCTGGCTGATGCAGTAAAAAAGCCCATGTTCAGCGAACACGGGCTTAGTGAGGATTTTAACCTTAAACCTAACCTTTATGAAGAATGTAGCAACTATCGTTCCAAAAAGAAATTTAACTGGCTACTAAATTCTTAAAACGTGTTGAAAAATAGTATCTTAAAACAGTCAAAAACCTACATGTAAGAGATTCGGGAACTATTTAACCCGTTGTTCCTCAGACGTTAACCACCTCGCGTTTGCCCTGCGTTTGCATGTGTGCCGGAACAGCAGCCAGAATTTCGTTTTTCAAGGCATCAATCAGCCGCTTTTTTACAAAGTTGCGGTGTGTGGCCAGACTTACTTCGCGCACGGGTGCCGGATTTTCAAAGTGCCGTACACGGGCAAGTTGTTCGGAATTGAGATCACGCAAAGAGAGTTCAGGCAAAATCGTCACGCCGTCGTTGAGCTCAACCATCTTTTTCAGCGTTTCAATGCTGCCTACTTCGTACTCAAAAGTACTGCCACCCTGCGACCGGTGTTTAAGCTCGCACAAATTCATGATCTGTGAACGAATGCAATGGCCTTCCTCCAGCAACCACAGCTGACGTACATCGATGTCCCGCGCCAGGACGTAATTTTTCTTCATCAATTCATTGGATTTGGATAGATACACCACAAATTCCTCATAAAACAAATGTTGGGTAAACAAATGAGGGTCAGGTAGCGGGGTTACCAGCAGCCCGACATCGATCTGATTGAGGCGTAGTTTTTCTACCAGTATCTCCGTTGTAAACTCGGCGATTTTTAATTTTACCTGCGGGTAGTTTTGTAAAAAATTATGTAAAAAGAGCGGCAATAAGTACGGGGCCAATGTTGGGATCACACCCAGGCGTAATTCTCCGGAAATTTCGTTCCGCTTGTCCAGGACAATTTCCTTGATCTTACTTACTTCCCTGAGTACGGCACGGGCTTGCTCAACAATGGCGGCGCCTACTTCGGTTGGTATGACCGGCTGCTTGCTGCGGTCAAACAATTTAACATTGAGCTCTTCTTCCAATTTCTGAATCTGCATGCTCAGCGTAGGCTGTGTGACACAGCAATGTTCGGCTGCCAGCGAAAAATGTCGGTAAGTATCTACGGCCACAATGTATTCGAGTTGTATGGTAGTCATTGAAAACGAGTTGGTTGCATTGAAAAATAGTATCTTTTTTAATGGGAAAACCCCTGATGGCCACTGTGGCAAGATTTTCTTTCGTACCTGTTGATCAGAACAAGGTTGGTGTTCAACAGGTAAAGTTATCGATTTTGTTTATTGGCTTGTTTATATATATCAATTTTGATGATGAAAGGTTCCTGCTTAGGGTGTGCAAAAACAACTTCTGAAATAGCCTTTTTTTAGGTCGCATATTCCTGAAGGTCTGTTGGTACGCTTGTCTTACCCTGTTTGTTCACTCCTTTCACTACCGGGAAATTCCCTGCCTGACTTGGATTGTAAATTTATTTTTAAATGAGAATAAATGGTATTATAGAAAGAATGAGAGCTGTTTTTTTGCTTGATGAGATTTGTCGTTTGGTTGGAAAAATACAAAATATACTTTTGGTTACATAAATGACCAGTACGTTTGCATAACAAATGTGTCTGAATTTTATATTCTGGCCGAATCATAGACAGCCTCTATCTGATCATAATTAAAATCGATTTTCATTATCTATTGATTTTGTTCAATATTGTATCATCAAAAATGAATTGTCTTTTTTTGTTTTATACACCTTTAAACCATTCAAAACGATATGTTATCCATTGGAGAAAAGTTTCCAGAATTCAAGAAAACTGCGGTTGTATCCTTGGAAAAAGGCAACGAGTTTTATGAAATCACGAGTCAGGACCACATCAATGCCGGCAAATGGCTGGTTATGTTCTGGTGGCCCAAAGATTTCACGTTTGTATGCCCAACTGAAATTGCGGAATTCAACAAGAAAAACCAGGATTTCAAAGACCGTGATGCGATCCTGATCGGCGCTTCTACCGACTCTGAGTTTGTGCACCTGGCCTGGAGACAAAACCACGACGACCTGCGCGGCCTGAAATTTCCGATGCTGGCCGATACTTCCAAGTCACTGGCCGAAGACCTGGGCATTCTGGAATCAAACGAAAAAATCGCATATCGTGTGACGTACATCGTTGATCCGCAGGGTATTGTACGTTGGGTAAGTGCCAACGATTTGTCGGTTGGACGTAACGTGAACGAAGTGATCAGAGTATTGGATGCCCTGCAAACCGATGAATTGTGTCCTTGCAACTGGCAGAAAGGCGAAGCTACACTAGCCGTATAATACAAGCCCAGTTTACCGTTCGTAGTTTGGAAAACAGTGCGTGTATAGTGCGTGTATTCCGAACTACGAACTTTTTTTACCAAACCAATAACCTTTGAATCTGGCATTTTTATGAATACGTTACAGCACGAAACCTTGAGTAGCCTGTTGGAGGGATTGCAGATTGCTGACTACCAGCCAACCCAGGAAATTGATAAACTGGCAGATACAGACCACCGATACCTGCGTGACCTGCGCATCAACGTAACCAATGCGTTGAAATACGATAATCTGACCCTGAAAGAAAGCTATCTGCTGGCATTTGCCGTGGGTGTGAACGAAAAACACGCCGTCCTGAAAAGTACATTTGAATCGCTGGCGAAAAGCGAAGGGGCTACTGACGCCGAAATCGCCGAAACCATTGCATGTGTTTCCTTGCTGAATATCAACAATGTATTTTATCGGTTCCGTCACTTTACCAAAAAAGAATATTACGAACAAACACCGGCGGGCATCAAAATGTCGATCATGATGAATCCGGTTTTGGGAAAAGAGTTTTTTGAACTGATGAGTCTGGCGGTATCGGCACTGAACGGTTGCGAAATGTGTGTGAATGCACACGAGGAATCCATCCTGAAAGCGGGAGGATCTCAGCCGCGTATTTACGATGCCGTTCGCCTGGCAGCAGTGATGAAAGGACTGACCGCGATATTTTAAACACTCGCGGCGTACCAAGCAGATGGGCTGGTAAGAGAATTCTTGCCAGCCTTTTTGTTTGAAGAAAATAGTATCCTCCGCCACACAAAAACCGGCTTGCGTATCACCGCACGCGTTGGTAGACAACAGATTCTTCGAATTCGGCAACCGGCTGGTAGGTTTTGGGAGGCAGTTGCCGGAGAAGACTTCGGTGAGCCTTATATTCGGGTGATGTTATGATGAAATCGTAGACAACATTTCTGCAGGGAATATACGTGTCCAGGCAAAACGTAGCGTCGGGATGCCGAATCTGCTCTAACCTGAGATAAAACTGAAACCAGTGGTCATTGACCAGTACGTATTCCGGGTTCCGATTGACAATGTATGCAACAGTCTGTGCAAGCTTTTGGTAAGTGGGTTGTGAAAACTGACCGGTTGATGATGAGAGGTGTTGCTTGTACTGAAAATACCCCTGATGGATGCACAGCATAGCCATGATACTGCTCAGTGCCGTAAAGAGGAATGGAGTTTTGACGCGAACCGCAAGTTCATGCAAAGCAATTCCTACGAAGACAGGATACCAGAACGTAAGATAAGTCCAGACACGCAAAGGGGGAAGTATTTGCATACCCAGCATTATGGCCACGCTACCAATAACCTGAAAGCCTATGAATGCGAGGATCTTTTTTGTAATGCCAGCGGTGGTTTTTTGGGTGTATAGCCACACGCCTGCCAGCAATCCGGCAATACCTATCAGGTATACCTTGTGCCATATTCCCGTAACAAAACTCACGGTTTCGAGTATCTCCACCCAAAACATGTCTGAAAAATAACGGTCGGGCGAAGCCGCACCATTTACCCAACGATTGGTTGCCAACGCTTGCCAGCCGCTGAAACCCAAGACAGGCAAATAGGCCATGACCGTGAAAATACCCACCGCCAGAATGGCCTTTGACACTACCTTTCTTCGCAGCTGGCATTCACCTGCCAGCCAGTAGACCAACCCCACTAGGCCAATGAAGCAATACAAAAAAGTGGGTATGGTATAAAAGCCCGCCACACTGGCGATGACAAACATCTTTACATAAACCGATTTTCCGGACCGGCTCCACTCAAGAATACAGAGAACGGCTACCAGAGCCCATACACTCATCAGCATATAACCTCGTCCCTGAAGAGCATACAGGGTGGTTGGAAAGCTTACAGAGCAGCAAAAGCCCACCACCCATGCGACGCCCCGGCTAAGGCGCATCCGCAAATAAAACATCAGCAAACTAACAATCGTCAGGTGTGATACCAACGATGGCAAACGCATGGCCCAAACAGGAGATAGTGCCAGAGTGTCTGTCAACGAGGCAACTATATTGAAAAGAATATGGTTGTTAGGCTCCGGATAGTAAACCGCACTGACGATTGGGTGCTGGTGAGCAAAGTAGTTATACGCAAACACTTCGTCGACCGTAAAGGGAACCTGTGTGAAGTAATAGCCCTGGTGGATAATCGCTAGGAACAGAATGATTCCATCAATCCAAAGCAAGGTTTGCAAGCCGAAAGAATGCCTGACTTTTTGCAGGAGTTGTCGTATTTCCTGGCAGAAGGTGACTGTATGCGCACGTCTCTGCCAGCCTGCCACCACCAGCAGGGTATACAAACAAACGAAAATGCCGGCGATTACTTTGCTTGATTTCCATTGAGCATAGGTAAAAAAATCCTTCTCAATCGTATCGATGTTGTAAACTGACGGAAAGACGCGTTTGATCGTAAAAACAACATCAGTATAGGAAAGTGAGAAATAATACAGCAGTCCGCACATGCAGACAACACCTCCGATACCTAGCAACAGAAACAAAACTCCGGTTACTCTACGCATGGGAGGTTTTACAAATGGGAAAGATACTATTTACAATTTCCAGGTCTTGATCAGGCAAAAAACGGAGTAATTGATCATATCGCGGTAGTTGGCATCCACACCTTCGGAAATGATCGTAACACCCTGGTTGTCTTCAATTTGTTTGGTCCGGTAGAGTTTCATCAGAATGATGTCGGTCATGCTGCTCACCCGCATGTCACGCCAGGCTTCACCATAATCGTGGTTTTTGTTGATTTGCAGGTCAAGCGTCTTTTGCACTTCCAGATCATAGTATTTTTCCAGATCCTCGTACGGAATTTCCATGGGAGCATTGGCGGGCAGTTCCAGCTGGATCAACGCCATCAGGCAATAATTAATGATGCCGATAAACTCACCCGCAATGTCGTCGGCTACCTTCTGGGTGCCTTTTTCCTGGATGGACCGGATACGCTGGGCCTTGATAAAAATTTGATCGGTAATGGAAGGCAGCCGCAAAATGCGCCAAGCCGTACCGTAATCACGGGTTTTTTTGGCAAACACATCTTTGCAGCGCTGGATCACCTGCTGGTATTCGTGAATGGTTTGTTGGGACATGAATGTAAAACTGATAAGGTAAGCGGTAATTATTTGTGCGAACGTAAACGAAATGTGATAAAAAATTGAAAGCCAAATGCTTATTTTACATATCCTTTGGGCGGTTGGTAGCTTGGGCGGCAAAATAGTATCACCGAAAAAGCCAAAACCCCGCTGAGAGACAGATTTGACAACCTTGCGTTTTTCTTACCCAAACCATCTCATGTGTAAGTAACGGCACAAAAATAATATCTTTTGGAAGCAAAAAACCTTTTATTTCACACAAAGAAAACGTTCAACCTGCGTGGCCTGCTCTGGACACTGGACCAACCCGTGGTGATGGGCATACTGAACACCACGCCGGATTCGTTCTATGCGGAGAGCCGCGTGGCCGCTGTAGACACCGCACTGGCACAAGCGGAGCAAATGCTGGCCGACGGTGCCGCTATGCTGGATGTAGGTGGATATTCGACGCGGCCCGGGGCGGCAGAGGTAAGCGAAGGAGAAGAAATGGCACGTATTGTTCCTATGATTGAGGCCATTACGAAACATTTTCCCGGCGCTATCGTATCGGTAGATACGTTCCGGGCGAGTGTTGCCGAAGCTGCTGTGCAAGCCGGAGCGGTCATGGTCAATGATGTTTCGGGTGGCACAGATGAGCAAATGTTTGAAACCATAGCCCGCTTGCAGGTGCCTTATATCCTGATGCACAGCCGGGGAACGCCTCAAACCATGACGCAACTGACGCATTACGACGACATGCTGCATGAAATCCTGACATTTTTTATTGACCGGCTGCAACAAATACGCAAGGCTGGCATAAAAGATGTGGTGTTGGATACAGGATTTGGTTTTGCCAAAACCATTGACCAGAACTATTACCTGCTCAAAAACCTGGACTATTTCCGGGTGCTCGAACTGCCCATACTGGTGGGTATTTCGCGCAAGTCGATGATCTATAAACGGCTCAATACCAGTCCGGAAGAAGCCTTGAACGGAACTACCGTACTTAATACACTTGCGTTGACCAAAGGCGCACAGCTATTGCGGGTGCATGATGTAAAAGAAGCGGTAGAGTGCACAAAATTATATAACTTGATGGCCAATAGCTGAAAACGTTTGCGGTTTGTTACAGAGAGGTTTTCCATAGTTGGGAGATACTATTTCAGAACGGTAAAACCGGAAGACGTAAAATGCCAAACTGACCAGTAACCATGCTTGGATTCGCAATAGGATTTCTGGAAATTACCTGGGTGGACGTGATTGACGTTGCACTGGTGGCTTTCCTATTGTACCAACTGTACCGGCTGCTCAAGGGAAGCGTAGCCATCACCATTTTCCTGGGTTTTCTTTCCATTTATTTTCTGTATTTGCTGGTCAAAGCTCTGGAAATGAAGCTTCTGACGGAAATACTGGGGCAATTTATGGGTGTTGGCGTGATTGCCGTGCTGATCCTGTTCCAGCAGGAGATCCGTAAGTTTCTGTTGCTGGTAGGAAAGACGACCATCTTCAATAACGAAAATATTTTGCTGGGCCGATTGCGTCAGAATATGACGGTGCACCGCCGCCTGGACATTGTTCCCATTGTGGATGCCGTTAAGACATTAGCCTCTTCCCAAACGGGTGCCTTGATTGTGTTTGAACAACGCGCCGATCTGAAACTCTACGCCGACTCGGGCGATTTGCTGGACGCCGCCATTTCCAAACGCCTGCTGGTTTCCATTTTCAGCAAGGTAAGTCCTTTGCACGACGGTGCGGTGATTCTGGCAAACAACCGGATTTGTGCGGCCCGTTGCATTTTGCCTGTGTCTGAACGTCAGGACATTCCGGCACGGTTTGGATTGCGCCACCGGGCCGCTGTGGGCCTTACCGAAGGTACCGACGCCATTGTGATTGTCGTTTCCGAAGAAACCGGACAGGTCTCACTGGTGCGTGGTGGCAAGCTGGAACACAACCTGTCGATTCAGGAATTGCGTACGCAACTTAACATTTATCTTTTCCAGAATGGCGAGGAAGAAGCCGCGGCAACCGTAGAAACCCGCGTCGAGGGCATCGGACAGGGAGCCGCTTGATCGGTTACTCGCTTGGCTTCCCCGAATCTGGCTTCTTCATCACTGGCCGCATCACCGGTTTTTTCATTACCGGTTTGGGAGCCGGCTGATCCGCCGGTTTTGGTTCTTCGGGAGATATTATTTTTTCTTCTGTTTCCGGCTTCTCAACTTTATCTTCTGCTGCATTCGTGTCCGGCTCTGTTGCTGGCTTTTTCATGACCGGTTTCATTACCGGACGGGCCGGTTTCTTGGGTGTTTCGCTGGGTTGTTGCTGCGTGGTTTCCGCGGATTCAACAGCTTGAGTCTCTGGATCAGCCGAAGTAGATTCTTCTGTTTTCTTTAGCACAGGCCGCATCATTGGTTTGGCTGCTTTTTTGATGGGCTCCTGTGTTTGTGCTTCGCTGGATTCACTACTAACCGGTTTTTCGGTTTCGGAAGATACTATTTTCTCCGTAACGGTCTCTGTCGGTTTCGGTGCCGCCGGACGAACCACCGGTTTGGCCACTTTTTTCTCTATCGGAGTTGTTGCCGTAGCCGTTTCTTTCAGGTGGTATTGCCGCCGCAAGTCGTTGATGACAAACTTTTTCTGGGTAGTAAAGCTTTCCGGGTGCACCTGCTCAAAAATTTGCCTGTATGCTTCCCACCGTTCCGCCTCGTGTTGCCGGAACGCTGCCGGATCTATTTTTTTGCCGGTAAGGTATTCGTCAAAGGTCATCATGCAGTTAGCGAATCAATTCTTGAAAGTAATTGTCAAACGAAGTACACTGATGCATCAATTGGTCGTAGTAATCGGGGTACTGGCTTTCCAACTCTGTAAGATACATATTGGGTCGGTAACGAGGATTGGCTACCTCTTTGTTTAGCTTATAGTCATAGAGCGTTTTTTCAAACCGATGCGTATACAACAAGCTATACGTCTTGCAACGGCCTGCCATTCGGGTACAAAAAGCTTCCATGCGTTTGGTCTTGGCAAATTGCCTGGCTTTCAGGTATAGCTGTAACGCTTGGTTACATTCATAGTAAATAGGATTATCGGCATAATGCTGATACGGATGATCTCCCCAATCTGACAGTTCATTCCTGCTATGCCAATAGCGCGTCATAATCCACGAATTGCCCCAGTAGGTCATGTTCAGATAACAATTGGCTGCCAGAAAATACCATTTCGCCCGGTTGGGTTCTTTGGGATTTTCGGCCCGCTCCAAAACGTGAATCAGACTGTCGGTAATCGAATATTTGGTAAAGGTAACCACATCCGCTTTAGAAGCCGAATGTTCCTGGTAGAAATTGGTGTAAAAGGGATTGGCGTTCAGGTATTTCTTGTAGGATTCTTTTTCAGATAGCCAGAAAGCTTTGCTTACTTTTCCAAAGGCAGCACGGGCTTTGGTCAGGTTGTTTTCCCGCATGTATTTGATTCCCAACAAGTCATACAAACGGTTTTTCTGGCCTTGCAGCGTGGATGCCAGATAAAGTTCTAGTGCGCTCTTATTGGGTTTGTCCAGAAATGCCAGTAGTCCTTCCACCTGTTGTGGCGAAGCTTTTTCATCCAGGAAGAAGAGGTAGGAGCTATAGTAGTTCATACCGGCTTCTCTTTCATTCATTTTTGTTTTTTCAAAGTCATAAGTGATGGAATCTTTCTCGCTAGAAAAGGAATCCTCGAACCGGACAAAATCAAACACTTTGGAATGACACAAGGTTGCCCGAATGATATCACCGGCTTCCCAGTAGCGGTTGGTGAGAGCCATCATTAATTTGTAAAAGCTTTTCGAGTACTGGTGTACGAAAGCTTTATTCGTTTCGAGCCATTGTAACTCGGCCAGCAACCTGGCATCGGTGGCAGGTGTGGGTGCTTTTTGGGGATTCAGTTCGGCCACAATCCGGATCAAATGAATCTGTGCTTCGATTCTAGAATTTAACCCCTGGGCTTGTAAGGCTTTGGTCAGATACTGGGAGCATTTGGCAAATTGGCTGTCCATGTAAGCCAGATAGGCTGTGATGGTGTATAGAAGTGCCGGGTTGTGTGTTTTTTGTGCACTCAGGGTTTCTGCAAATGCGAGTACTTCTTTCAAATACAAAAGGTCTTTTTGGTAGTTTTTTTGCGCATAGGTAGTTTCATACTGCCAGTAATCATCCGGTTTGTTGTGATAGTCAACCGCCGGGCTAAATTCGGTGTAGCGTACCGTCAGAATCCAGTCTTCGAGTTTGTTCACTTCCCGGATCAGCAAACTTTCCAGTGCTTCGGAGGCAGGGTTGAGGGCCGCAATGGCCTGGATTCCATTCAGCGAACGACCCGGATTATGCAATTCATACAAGGTTAGCAGCGTGGCCTTTTCCTGGGCGGTTTTGGCTAATTGCAGCGATTGTGCGGGTGTTACATCCGAATGGTTGAAAAACGTATACGCAATTACTTTTTTGTCGTGGGCGTGTTCAAATACCTTGGCAAGCAGGTAGTTCTGATAGGTTTTGTTTTCCTGTACTTCAGTATAATGCCACATGGCCCAATAGGCCGCAATGCTTTCGGAAGGATATGGCTCTACGTATTTCCGGTAGAGTGACCGGGTTAGTTCCTTGTCTTCCAGGTAACGAGCCAGGCGTACCAGTTGAAATCCGTAGCGAAGCTTTAAAAAATCAGAGGTACAGGTTGTATACAAACCTTCGCCTTCGGCAATCAGACTGAGGTATTCCGTTGTGGGGGCTTTGGCGCTTTCATCCCAGGGGTTTTGGTTAGCAGTGGTGTTAACCACCTCACAGTTTTTGGCAAATTGCAGGTAACGAATGGCTTCCTGATTTTTCGTCTTTTGCAAATGCGTTAAGAAGGGGTTGGCAACAAACAACGCAGATGAGGGCGTTGCTGCTCTTTCAGCAAACTCTTCCGGAGTGACGTGATTTAACACATAGTCAATGGCACGGGGCGAACCTTTGAATTTGGTAAAACGAATCCACTCGTCGATGTTTTGCCGGTCGGCAATCCGGCGGTTTTCCAGGTTTTCGTAGTCATGCAAAAAGTAGGAAGTAAATTGAAACGGTTCGTACCGTCGGTTGGCAAGGTTGGGGTTAAACAGAGCAAACCGGTAACTTTCGGCTTCCGGATACCAGCCGCAGGCATATGAAATCGGTTCTGCCAGAAAGCAGAGCAAAAAAATAGTATAAAACCGAAAGGCAAAACCCAGGTGTCGCAACACGCGATGTATCCAATGAAGTGATTTCATGGTATTAAAACTTGCGGTAAACAGTTTCAAAAACTTGTTGGTTGGGGTATTTCTTCAGTATGGCTTCGTCCAGATGAAAGAACGAAACTGTCAGGCTGTCTTTGCTGGGGAGAGCCTGCAAGGTCTGGCTTAATTCTAGCAAGTCATTTTCAGAGACATCTTCTACTTTAATTACATCGCCTTCGCGCAGGTATTCGTTGGCAAAAACGGTATCGGCAGTGACCCGGAAAGCATTGTTCTCGGTAGGTTTTAAAAAGGCCAGCTGCTGCGCTTTCGTTAGATTCAGATCCTGATAAATCGCCACATACCGGTTATCGCGAAAAATGACACCCCACGAAAAAACGGGAAGTGCCAGATCCAGGGGCAACGGATATTCGTGGTGCGTCAGGTATTTTTTCACTTCGGCCACATCCAGAATGGAGTTCTGTGCTTTGGGTTCGCGCAGATTGGTCAGGTTATAAGGCATCAGCATGCCTCTGTCGACGGGCGGCACACCGGCTTTGGTCGCGTATTTGTACGGATACAACCGGATGGTCGCCGATAGCCTGTACTGCGGACTGCGTTTGCGGAATTCTTTCAGAAACCGAAAGTATTTTTCCCGGGTCGAGGCCGTCCAGTCGCAATCAAACTGAATTTCTTGAAAGGTCTTCGGATGGTTGGGATGGCGGTTTTCCTCCATCATGCGTTTGAGCTTGTCCGACACGTTCTGGGCCAGAACTGGTACATCGGCCAGTGCCAGCTTTTCAAACGTAAAGTTGGTGATGAAGACAGTCGGTACAATTTCGCGGTACACCGAATCCGGCACACGTATCTGATCTGTTACAACGGTGTCGTAGTATGGGTGGCTGGGATACATATTCAGGCTGCCCGACAGCGCCGCAATAGGCACGGCACCTTTCACCGGATTGTAGCTCACATCAAAAAAACGAACGTAAAGCTTGGTCACCTGCAACGATTTCAGGCTCTGCTGCTCTGTGGCCGACAACTCAAAATAGGTTTTCCAATAATAAAAGGCCCGGACAACGGGCGGTTTTTTCGTATGACAAGCCGCCAGCAGCAGCACTGCCACCAGCCAAAAAATAGTATATTTTTTCAAGAGGAAAGTGGTGGGAAAAGGACGGTGAAATTAGGTTTTTCTGAAAGAATTAGAAAAGAAACCGACGTTATTTTTTGTGTAGCAAAAGAATAACGTCTTTTGCCGGAAGCAGGTTTTTTAGATGGGGAGGATACTATTTTCAAAAATAAATCCGAAATTCGCGTTCCGAAATCCGCACCTACTCTATGGCCCGTCGAAAGCTCGCCCGTTTTGAAGAAAACAAACTCCGCCCCAATATTCTGGAAGAAGGCAAACCCCTGTATCAAGCCGTCAAAGGGCACTGGAATGAATTATTTTTTCAAAATACCAATCCCATTACGCTGGAACTGGCCTGTGGCCGGGGAGAATACACGACCGGACTAGCCGCGGTCTATCCTGATCGCAATTTTATCGGCATCGACATCAAAGGCGACCGGTTGTGGCGTGGAAGTACGGCGGCCATGAATCAGGGCCTTACCAATGCGGCTTTTCTCCGGACTCCTATCGACTGGTTGGAAAACTTCTTTGCCCCACACGAGGTAAGCGAAATCTGGATTGTGCATCCCGATCCGCGCCCCCGCAAAAGTGACGACAAGCGTCGCCTGACGCATCCGCGCTACCTGGACATGTACAAACGTGTGTTAAAACCCGATGGACTGGTTCATTTGAAAACGGATAGCCCGTTGTTGTACGAGTATACCATGGAAGTTTTGAGTCAGCAACCCATAAAAGACCTCCAGCACACAACCGACCTGTATCATTCGGACCTGCTGGCCTTGCACCATGGCATCAAGACACATTACGAAGCGATTTTTACGGGTAAAGGCTTTACCGTCAATTACATTCAGTTTCGGTTTACCTGAACACCGTATCGAAACAGGGTAGGTGTTTTTGCTATCGGAAAGATACTATTTTGAGATGAAGAATCATTGTTTCAGAATTTCGTCATCCTGCAAGGCATTTTGCACACGGATCAGCACACCTTCCACATAGTCAAGCAATTCTTTCATTCGGACTTCATTCACAACCAGCGATCTGCCCAGTGTCTCGACTTCCCGGATTTCAGTTTTGAGTGAGCTAATCCCCATATTATCGATACTGGCTTTCATTTTGTGGGCCAGTGCACTGACTTCTTCCCAGTTTTTAGCCTGCTGGTACTCTCTGAATTGCGTTAACGCTTCGGCAGATGTACTTAAAAACAGCTGCACCATCTTTTTGACAAACTCCTGGTTGCCACGGCTGAACTCCTGAATCTGGGATAGATCGTACAGGTTTTCCCGTTCTGTTGGCGGTAACACTGCTGGCATATCTTTCGTGTTTTTTGATTCTTTGCCCAGCCAGACCGAACAACAGTGAATAAACGCTTTCTCAGCGAACGGTTTGGACATGTAATCGTTCATTCCTATTTCGATGCAACGTTCTTTCTCGCCTTTGATGGCGTTTGCTGTCAGTGCAATGATCGGGACTTCTTGGTTCAATTGATTCCGGATGTGCTCGGTTGCTTCGATGCCATTCATTTCCGGCATTTGAATGTCCATCAGGATCAGGTCAAACGAATGCTGCATGCAGGCTTTGACCGCCTCCAGCCCATTGACCGCCTCGGTAACGTTAGCCCCCTGGTTTGCCAGTATGGTTGCTGCCAGCATTCGATTGAATTCGTTGTCTTCTACAAGCAATATCTGGCTATCCTGTAACAGGTTCTCCGTTTCGGAAATAATGTCTTCTTTTTTCAAAGTTTCGGCATCACCTGTTTCAAAATCCAGCACAAAAGACATTATTGTTCCCTGGTTTTTTTCACTGGTGATCTCTATGGTTCCTCCCATCAGTTCAACCAGGCGTTTGGTAATGGTAAGCCCCAGGCCTGTACCGCCAAATTTGCGGGTAACGCTGTTGTCTTCCTGTGTGAAGCTATCGAATATAGCGATCTGTTTGTCTTTTTCAATGCCTATCCCGGTATCACTCACGGTAAACACAATGCGATGCTTGCCTTCCGTACTGGATTGTAAATGGGCTTTGATCTCCACAGTGCCATGCATGGTAAATTTGACGGCATTGCCAGCCAGGTTCAGCAGAATCTGATTGAGTCGGTACGGATCTCCTTTCAGTGCCTTGGGAATGGTGTCATCCACCGTGGTTTTGATAGGCAAGCCTTTTTCTTCGGCTTTGTACCCGACGATATCGGATACCTGGGTGAGCACATCCGTGAGATTGAAGTTGACTTCTTCGATGTGCATCTTGCCAGCCTCAATTTTGGAAAAGTCCAGTATGTCATTGATGATCACCAGCAGATTTTCAGCCGAAGTAGTGATGGCCTTCAGGAAAGAAATCTGCTGTGCATTAAGCGGCGTTTTGCGAAGCAAATGGCTCATGCCCAGGATGGCATTCATGGGCGTGCGTATTTCATGGCTCATGTTGGCCAGGAAGATCTCCTTGGTCTTGATAGAAGCTTGTGCTTTGCTGATGGCTTCCCGCAGCTCCTCCTCCATTTGTTTCTGGCGGGTGATATCCAGGTGAATGCCAATGGTACCCACAAAATCTTTGTTGTCGTCATACAAGGGGGCGCCACTGATCAGCATCCATACATCTTCATTTAGCTTGTTTTTAAGCAGTAATTCGTAGGCGTCCGAAATGCCCTGTTGTCGTTTCGACTGAATTGTGTTTATCCGTTGTTGACCGGACACATTGTTTGCACGCAAAAAGATCTCCGTTGCCTTTTTTCCCAGGATTTCCTCTGGCGTATATTCCATCATCAGACAGAAGTTCTGGTTGGCATACACAATCCGCTCATTCAGATCCACCTCAATCAGCCCCAGGTTCATGTTCTCAATGATATTCCGGTATTTTTCTTCGCTGCGCTGCAAGGCAAACTGGCTTTTTTTCCGGTCAGTGATGTCATTGTATTTCCAGAGATGGCCTAGGTATTCACCGTTTTCCACAATCGGAATATAGTGACGTTCCAGTATCCGGCCATCTGCCATTTCTACTTCTTCCCCAATGACCAGTTGATGAGCTTCCAGGATTTCATGGACACGTGATACAAACTTCTGGGGATCTTTGAACAAGTGCTGACTTTGCTCGGCAGAGTTCTGGCAGTCCACACCTACCAGATACTCAGGCGGGACAGGAATATTGAAAAGATCACAGAAGAACTGATTGGCAAGCACAATCTTCCGGTGCTGATCTTCCAGCAAAACTCCGCTGTGAATGTTGGCAATGAGTGTAGTCAGGCGACTGGCGGTAGTACGGAGTTTACGTTCCGCTTCCTTACGGACGGTGGTATCGCGACCATAAATGTTGATGTAGCCTTCGTCAGGCATGGGCACACAGATAAACAGAAAATGCTGATCACAGGATTGGGCTTCAAGTTCGATTCTGGACTGGGCATTTTCCACCAATTGCGCTACCCGTTGCCAGAACTGATCGAATGGATACGTACTGTCCTGCATCTGTAAATCGCAGGTAATACGGCTGATGGCTTCGTTACAAAAAATGATCTTGCCCTGGTAATTGATGCGTAGCACAGGTTCCGGGTTTTCCAGCGGCATACGCGCCAGGGATTGCAACTCACGCGTACGTTTCTGGACTTCATCTTCCAAATATTGGTTGATATCCTTGATACGATCATTCATCAAGTACAAAGCCTGGCTTTTCTCTTCCAGTGCTTTTTCGGCTTTTTTTCGGGCTTCCTGTTCACGTGCCAGCATCTGCCGGAGTACTACAATCTCGTCTTGGTCTGCGATCATCGGTGAATTGTACGCGTTAACGTCGTTTAATGAGCCTTTTGGGTACGGTTCTGTCAATCACGGTTTGGACAACGTTTCCTTGACTGTTTGGTTTTTCCACTCTTAAAAGTACGCACTATGCCCGTATTCTGAAATGAAAGAAAAAGGGGAATATAGATAGTGTAATAAATTGAAAGTTTTTCCAGCCAGTTGTCCTGAACAGGGAAGTGAGGATCAGGTGCGCAGGTATCAAATGAATGATATACGCTGGCGAACACGCAACATGTCCAAAGTTGACAGGACCAGCCATAGGAGTAGCCTTTCTTATGATCTGCATTTTGTTGCGGATGGAATTTTACCGGCGTTTCTAGCGGTTTTTTTCAATGTGAGATACGGGCAGGTTTTGTCTTGGTACAGGATAGTATTTGTCGCAGGTACATTGGGAACAATGTGGGAGTAACGAACTGAAAAAGAATGCGTTCTGCGAAAATCTTTGTTTTGATCCGGAAATCCGGAAGTTGTCCGGCCCGCTTGAAAAGCCGAAAAATGCATTTTTTCTGAAAAACAGGTGACCAAACACTGTTAATATTCAGGACATTTTTCTTTAGAAACAGTAAACGGCCAGAATACCTTAAAAAGCAGCCTGTTGCGGGAAAGAATGGTGAATATCCCTGTGTGCTACGAATTCGGGGTGTAATTTGAATCTGGCTTATATTTTTGATTTTCAGTTGGTTATGTAGAGAGCTGGTGCGGATAGATCACTGTGTCATAGGCATTGAAAACACACGATAGTACTCCGGGTAAACAACAGCCCGGCTGGCCGAATGGCATCTGTCAGTATTCAGAAAGCAACGGATTATGGATGTAGATAAATGACGATTATGCAAAAAAGTGTAATCTGTAAAATAATCCGAAAACTTACATTGTAGTATCCCTACCAGAGCGATGAAAAGTTGCTGTCATTCGAAAATAGGCAAGGTTTCAGTTAATGGGCTCACTATTAGTTAATTAGATATAAGACTATTCTGTGTGTAACAGCTTTGTAATCAGTGGCTTACTGTCATTTTTACCTTTTGGTCCCTACAAGCAAATCGGTTTCTTTCTTCATGTTTCGCTTGGCTTTTTTACGGAAACTTTTATTGAAAATATACAAAAAAGTTTATTTCTCTATTTTCTGTCCAGAAAATACATTACTCACTTTTGTCTGACTTTTGGTTTAGTAAGCAAAGAAGGAGTCTGTAGTTTTGTCTGAGCGAATATATCTTCCTCTCTATCAATTCCTAACTTGATTGGCTCTTATGAAAAAGACAATACTCATTGTGGATGACGAACCCTCTATCCGTTTGATTCTGGAACATTACCTAGGGATGAACTTTCAGGTGTTTACCAAAAACAACGGCAAGGAAGCGCTGAGTTGGCTACAGGAAGGAAACACAGCCGATGCCATTATCGCCGATTACTCGATGCCCTTTATGGACGGACTGGAGTTTGTGAGTACGATACGTGCGTTGGGGCAATACAATGACATTCCGTTGATTATGCTTTCGGGCAAAGACGAAACCAAAGAAAAAATCAAATGCCTGAAAGCCGGTGCCGATGACTATATGATCAAGCCTTTCAATCCGGAAGAATTGGAAGTGAGAATCAACAATATTCTGAGAAGGCTAAAAGTATAGTACTAAAAAAAGACCGCGATGAAAGAAGTAATGTATATGCTTGAAACACAGTCACTCCTGGCTGAAGAAAAGCGGCTTGCCGAACAACAGCAACTGGCGGCACAAAAGCAGGAAGAACTAAAGGCGATTCAGGAAGCGGCGACCATCCGATGGGACAAACGTTTGTTTGACATCGTGTTTTCCTCCCTGGCTTTGCTTGGCCTGGCTCCGTTGTTTGCAGTGATTGCCATTCTGATCAAAGTGGGTTCCAAAGGCCCCGTGTTTTATTATTCCTACCGCGTGGGTACCGGATATCGGATATTCAAGTTTTGGAAATTCCGTTCCATGCGCACAGACGCGGATCAGTTGCTCGATTCATTGAAGAATCAGAATCAATACGCCACCGAAGCCGTTTCCGATTTGTCTGCTGTCGCAAGCGTTTGCCAAGCCTGCAGTCTGGCCGGAAAACCGTGTTCGTCTTTGCTGATCAATGAAAAAGGGGAGATGATGTGTGAGAAGAGTTACAAAGAGATGAAGAAACAGCAGGTTCAGCCCGCATTTTTGAAAATCAAAGACGATCCCCGAATTACAAAAGTTGGCAAGTTTATCCGTAACACCAGTATTGATGAGCTGCCGCAGCTGTACAATGTACTCATTGGAGACATGTCTATTGTTGGTAATCGTCCCTTGCCGCTTTATGAGGCGGAAAAACTTACGACAGACCAGTTTGCTGCCCGATTCAACGCGCCTGCCGGAATAACCGGTTTGTGGCAGGTAAGCAAGCGGGGCAGAGGCGCCATGTCGGAAGAGGAACGGATTGCCCTGGACAACGATTATGCCCGGAATCACTCATTGAAGCGAGACATCGGTATTTTGCTCCGAACCATTCCTGCCTTGTTTCAGAAAGAAAATGTTTGACTGAAGACACCTTATTACCAGTAAAGACAAATGGTTTTAAGGCTGAAAACAAACAGGGGTTTTGCCTTTTTTAACGATACTATTTTTCAGCTGATTCGTCAGCTACGTTTGCTTCTATGCGAAAAATATATCTGCTAATCATTGGGATAATGACTCTGGTTCCTTCCGTTTATGGGCAGGCAACAGGTGTTGTAGCCGATTCGCTATGGCAGAAGAGATTATTCGAATCTCCGGAGGCGGTGCTGCCAGTGCTGATCAAAACAGCCATTCAGAACTCGCCGGAAGTCGGAATTGTAGTGGCTGAGAAAGAAATTGTGCGCCAGGACGCACTAATCACTCAAAAAGGGCTACTGAGCAGTGTATCGTTGATTTCCGGTTACAATTATGGTACGGCTGGAAATATCGCTTTAACGGAGTCCAATGTCAACAATCCAGTCAACACGTTTACAACTGCCAAATCATCCCGGTACACCGTTGGTGTCAACTTCTCGCTGCCCCTGGACCGGCTCATGACCCGCGGAAATCAGATGCAGAAAAAACAACTGGAACACAAACAAACCGAACTGACACAAAAAATCAAAGAAAAAGACATTGCCCGGGAAGTGACCGATTTGTACGAAGAGTTGTTGCTGACCAATCGCATTCTGCTGCTTTCCAATGAAGCGTTGAATTCTCTACAGCTGCACCGGAAGATGGCCGAAAATGAGTTTCAGGAAGGAGAGATTCCGGTGTCCGAACTTGTGCGGGTGAGCGAAATGTACACCAAGGCAGCCATCAGCAACGAAGAAGTCAAAAGTAAGTTCAAAAGTACCTATCAACACCTCGAACAACGGTTAGGTGTAAAACTAAGCGAATTATTGATTGGAAAATGAGTTTAATAGATCTCATACGGTTATTAGTTAAGAACTGGCTCTTGCTGACGGTAGTCCCTGTGATACTGGCCGCTACGATATTCTACCTGACCCGTAAAGAAGTTAAAATATACTCTTCCGATACAACAGTATACACGGGCATTGCATCCGGCTACACATTGCAGGGCAACACCGAAGCGGATTTTTTTGCAACCAGCAATGCATTTGACAATTTGTTGAATCTGATCAACTCCCGTCAGACGCGTGAAGAAGTTGCCGTACGTTTGCTGGCCAGTCACCTGATGCTCAAAGAGCACAATCCGGATCTTCTCAGCTGGAGTTCGTATGTCAAGCTGCACGAGATCATCAGCGATTCATTGGCCAAGACGCTTGTCGCTGACACCAAAGAGAAGACCGTTGCCAACATTTACAAGTTGCTGCGGCGGGATGCCCAGAATGCCGTTTATTTGCTCATCAACGGCGAAAAACCCAACTACTCAATCGCTGCCCTGTCCAAGATGACAGCCATGCGCCTGAATTCTAGCGACCTGGTGAAAATAACGTACGAGTCGGAAGATGCGGCCATGTGTAAAAATTCACTGGAAATACTGACAGAGGTATTCATTCGCAAGAAACGGGAACTCAAGGAAGGACAAACCGAATCGGTGATCCGATATTTTGAGGGCGAAGTGGCCAAAGCCCAGATGCGGCTCAATGGGGCGGAGCAAAAGTTCCTGGCTTTCAACAAGGACAACAACATTATCAACTACTACGAACAGACCAAGTATATCTCCGCCGAAAAAGAAGAATTGTATGACAAATACAATGGTTTGGAAATGGACTATGCCGGAGCATTTTCGGCCATGGGACTGATTGAAGACAAATTGAAAAAACGCGGGGGCGTCAAGCTGAATGCCCAGGAAATCATGTCGTACCGGAGCCAGCTGAGCCGTCTGTCAACCGAGTTAGCCCGCATGGAATTGTATTCCAAGGATACCAATGACCAAAAGGCGCAGGCTCAGATGGAAGACCTCAGGCGGCAGGCCGATCAGGTATCGCAGCAAATCAAGACAAGTGTGGAAGACTTGTTTAAAAATACGCACACTATTCAGGGTTTGCCCAGCAAGGATCTGTTAGACGATTGGGTGAAAAATGCCATTGCTACCGAGGAAACCAAATCTCGGTTGGCGGTGATGGACAAGCGGAAGGAAGAATTTCAACGCGTCTACGAACAGATGGCACCGCTGGGAGCTACGTTGAAGCGGATTGAACGGGAAATTGAGATCGCCGAAAAAGAATACTTGTCGCTGTTGCACGGGCTCAACCTGGCGCGACTGATGCAGCAGAGCAATGAACTGGCCTCCAATCTGAAGGTGATGGATGCGCCTTATTATCCGCTGAAGTCGAAAGGTTCCAAGCGGATGATATTGGTTATTGCCGGGGCATTCGGTGGGTTTGTTGTGCTGGCGGCTTTTCTGATTGCCATGGAAATGACGGATAAGAACCTGAAGAAATTGTCACTGGCTGCACAGCGGATTGGCTTGCCGATGTTTGGCATTTACCCGCTGTTGATGCGCGGCTCAACCTGGAATAAATTTCTGCAGCGTGTCGAAGATCTCCTTACTCAACAAATTCTGCTAAAGAAAGGACAAGCGAACCCAAAACCGGTTTACTCCATTGCTTTGGTGAGTACCCAGAGCGGCGAGGGCAAAACAACCATTGCCCAATCATTGGCAGGCAAACTCAATCAGATGAAACAACAGGTCGTGGTAGCATTGCCCGGCAACCACCAGGAAAATGCATCGGAACCGGCCGAAACCGAATGCTTTTATGATATTTTCAGCAATCTGAGTACTGCCCAGGATTGGAAAGAATTGACAGGAGGAAAGGCGACAGAAGGATTTGTTTTAATTGAAATTCCTGCCTTGCTCGAAACGACCTATCCCGTGGCTTTATTGAAAGAAGTAGACCTGATTTTGTTGGTGACACGGTCGAATCGTAACTGGCGGACGGCCGACAAGCTTATGCTGAACCAACTGCGCCAGCTTACCTCAACACCTGTCGAATTACTGCTCAATGGCGTTGATCCGGAAAATACCGAAGAATGGATCGGCGAAGTGCCTAAGACTCGTAGCAAACTGCGCCGCTGGACCAAGCGGGTTATAAAGATGGAGTTCAAGAAGAAGATGGGATTTTCTACCTTAAAAAAAGGGAAGAAAAATGTTAGCTAGAGGATTTTTCAGTTTCTGAGGATACTATTTTCCAAAGAAAAATCCCAAATACTATGATTCCAAACCCCCAAACCTGCCTTTGCCAGAGAATCGAAAATTAGAAGTGTAGATCGTACAAACATGAACCTGAGCATTTTACTCAAGAATAAGCATCTGCAGTCGCTGGCCGGCAATTTGTTGCCGGCTTTGCTGGGCTTGGTTTCGTTCATGTTGCTGGCCCGCGGACTGTCCAAAAGCGATTTTGGCAGTTGGGCATTGTACCTATCGACATTTACCCTGCTGGAGATGATAAAATCAGGCGGGGTGCAGACGGCTCTGGTGATGCAGATTTCGGGCAAGACGGAGCAGGAAAAGAACACAACGATTGGTGCCGCCTGGAAACTGATTTCCCTGCTGTCGCTGGCTGCGGCGTTGCTTTTGCTTTCCATATCCTTTTTTACAAACGCAGACTGGAATGCCGGTCTGATTGCCTTTCTGTACGTTTATCCGCTGGTTGGGTTTATCACCATTCCATTCAACCTGAGCCAGGCCATCCTGCAGTCCGAACATCGGTTCGACCGGTTGCTGCTGCTGCGTTTTGTAACCAGTACCGGTTTGCTGATCATTGCTGGTGCCGTATTCTGGTATCATCTTTCCTTGTTGCAGGTAATTGTCTGTCATGCGTTACTGCAATTGGTTTGTTGTGTTTTTCTGTTAGTTTCTGGTTGGGTTCGGTTACATACCATCAAACTTGCTCCGTGGCACTGTGTCAAAGACCTGTTTCATTTGGGAAAGTATTCATTCGGAACCCTGGCCGCTACCAACATGCTGAAAAGTGCCGACACCTTCCTGATCGGTGCGTTTATGGGACCCGCGGCAGTGGGTTTATACTCGGTTCCGTTGCGCTTGGTAGAAGTGCTCGAAATTCCCTTGCGCAGTGCTGTCGGAACCGCCTTTCCCCGCTTCTCGGCTTTGTATAATATCGGTGAAAAGCAGGAGCTACGGACCATCTTTTACCAGTATGCGGGGGTAGTCTCATGGTTGTTTGTACCCTTGCTTGCCGGATGCTTTGTCCTGTCAGATTCCCTGGTGGTTTGGCTGGGTGGTGAATCGTATGCCGCATCGGCCGGTGTTTTCCGTGTATTCTTGTGTTATGGATTGTTTCTCCCATTGGACCGGTTTACAGGAGTATTGCTGGATGCACTACAAAAACCTTCGTTAAACCTGAAGAAGGTATTGGTAATGGCGAGCTTTAACATCGTGGGCGACGTGGCAGCTTTGTATTTCTTACAGGATTTGCGGGCGGTGGCATGTGTTTCGGTTTGCAACGCCATTCTGGGAATCGTATTAGGATTTACGTTAAGCCGGCGGTTTATCTACGTGCGTATCAGCGAGACCATGGTGCGTGGTTGGAAACTGGTAAGCGGTGGCATTCGAAGATACATCCAGCCTGCCAGGAAGGAGGAGCCGGTATGATGCAGGCAAATGCCTTCTATCCGAAAAAGCCCTGGTATCTCAGGTATTTGTGGGTGATATGCATTGTGGCGGCGTTAGTGATTGGGTGGCTCACTGCCCGTAAAGGCATGGCCATTCCAGGCTTATTGATTGCCGCGCCACTAGCCATTGGCTATCTGATTCTGGTTTTCCTGCAACCCCGGGTTGCATTGATAACCTATATTGTCTATTGCTTTACTGTCATGGGCATTATCCGGCATGTCAAAGGCATACCCTTTGGATTGGGAATGGAAGCCCTGCTGTTGTTGGGCTGGCTGGCAATTCTGTTTTATCAAACCGATCGGTTTCCGAAGTCCAAGACGAACAACGACCTGTGCAAGATGGCCAGGATATGGATGATTATCAATATCCTGGAAGTAGCGAATCCGGCCGGAGCCAGCCTTGCGGGGTGGTTTTATGAAATGCGGTCTTCGGCACTGGCGTGGTATCTGATTGTGCCCTTCGCCTTCCTTGTGTTTGACAAACCCAAGGATATGAATCTGTTCCTGAAGCTGGTGCTTGGGTTTTCGACGCTGGGCGCCTTGTACGGAATGAAGCAACTCTACCTGGGCGTGGATGATGCCGAACATCTGTGGCTGGAGGCTGGGGCCAAAAAAACGCATTTGCTTTTTGGCAAATTACGGGTATTCTCATTCTACAGTGAAGCGGCTCAGTTTGGCGCTTCGCAGGCCCATGTGGCGGTCATTGCCATTGTCCTAGCCTTGGGGCCATTCAAATGGTGGAAACGTGTCCTGTTTGCTGTGATGGCATTGTTCATTTTGTACGGTATGTTGATTTCGGGTACACGGGGGGCCATGTTTGTGTTGGCCGGAGGCGTCTTCACCTATCTGTTTCTCAGCGGGCAGACCCGAATCCTGATCTTGGGTGGCATCATTGCCGGGATAGCCTTCGGAATTCTCAAATACACGACCATTGGAAATAACAATTCCGACATTGTGCGGTTGCGTACCTCATTGGATCCCAACGATCCGTCGTTGCAGGTGCGGTTTAAAAACCAACAGATCTTACGGGAATACATGAGCTCCCGTCCGTTTGGGGGTGGGGTGGGAGTGATTGGAATGTGGGGGGTTATGTACAATCCGGATAAATTTCTGTCAACCATACCTCCCGATAGTTTGTATGTAAAGGTGTGGGCTATGTATGGTATTGTGGGGTTCCTCATCTGGTTCGGGATCATGTTGTTCATTCTGGGCAAGTGTTGCGGTATTGTCTGGGTAACAGAGGATAGGGCGCTGAAGCAAAAACTGGCTGCACTGACAGCCGGATTCGCAGGGGTGTTAGGAGCCAGTTACGGTAATGAGGTACTTAATCAGATGCCTTCCGGAATGATTGTGTATTTGTCGTGGGTCTTTGTTTTTCTGGGCCCCAAATGGGAATTGGAAAAGAAAAACCTTACATCAGAGGCCATGGTTGGCTAAGCAGGGAAGCATTTACCTTAGGTGTGACTGAGGATATTAACTCAGTGATTACGGTAGATTACTCAGAAAAATAGTATCCTGTAAAAAGTAAAAACCCTCAGTGCTAATCAGCTTTTAATACAATGCAAGCGTCATCTCAGCTGCCACTTTACAACCTGATAATTCCTTAAGTTCTGTCAAGTCTTCAATTGTATTTTGTAAAGTGTGTATGGAAAAGCCTCTCGTTTCTATCATTACGGTTATCTACAATCAGGTGGAGGTGACGTGTGCGATGCTGGCATCTCTGCGTAAGGTTTCGTACCCGGCAGTGGAAGTATTTGTGGTAGATAACGCCTCGCCTCTGGAAGACTCCTCGATTATCAAAGAACGCTTTCCGGAAGTAAACCTGATCAAATCGCCAGTTAACCTTGGTTTTGCCGGTGGTAACAATCTGGCTGTCAGACAAGCCAAAGGCAAGTATGTCCTGTTTCTGAACAATGATACCGAAGTGGAACCGGGTTTTCTGGAGCCACTGGTCGAGTTGTTTGAGCGGAATCCGGTTGCTGGGGTGGCTTCTCCCAAAATCATTTACTACGATACCGATAACCTGATTCAGTACGCCGGTTGCACCGGCATCAGCCCCTGGACGGGACGTGGCAGTGCCATTGGCAGCAAACAAAAAGACAACGGCCAGTACAACGACCTGCGGACGACGGATCTGGCAAATGGGGCGGCGATGATGGTGCCTATGGAAGTGATCAGGATCACGGGTCTGATGCCCGAACAGTACTTTCTGTATTACGAAGAGCACGACTGGTGTGAAATGATTAAGCGGGCCGGATTCAGCTGTCACTACGTAGGCACTTCTGCGATTTATCACAAAGAATCAGTTTCCGTAGGGAAGGGGTCTGTTTTAAAAACGTACTACCTCAACCGCAACCGGTTGTTGTTTATCCGGCGCAACCTGGAAGGCTGGCAGCAGTGGATCAGTGTTCTGTTTTTTGTTCTGATAGCTATCCCTAAAAACTCGCTGACGTTCGGTTTGCAACGCCAGTGGCAACATGTAAAAGCTCTCTGGCGTGGCTTGGCCTGGCATCTGGGTTCGCGCAATATTCATCAGAATATTTTCATTCCGGACTAAGGTAGGTTTTGATCTTTTCACAGATACTATTTTCTGACGCGTCTAAGTATTTCATTTTATGCAGGCAATAACGACAGTGAAGAATGTACTCATCCAGCGGGCAGCGCTGATCCGGGAAACAAACCCGGAACGGTCGGGCATCCGGCTCTGGATTGACATGGTGAATGATGTGCTGGGTGGTATACGGAAAATGCTGGCCGCCCGCTATTACCTGCGCGGATGCCAGATTGGAAAAATGGTGTCAGTCAAAGGAAAGCCCATGTTCAAAAACGAAGGAACCGTTGTGATCGGCAATCAGGTACGTATCTGGTCGGTCATTCAGCAGGCCAAGATTTTTGTTGGGAAAGGCGCTACGCTGTCCATTGGCGAAAACTCACGGGTTAACGGGGTGCATATCTCTGTCAGTGAGCGGGTTGAGATCGGTCGTAATGTCCGCATGGCGCCGTACACCATCATCATGGATGACGATTTTCACGATCCGGCCAATCACTTTTCATCTGGCAAAAAAGCCCCCATCATCATCGGAGACGATGTGTGGATTGCCACCCGGGCAACCATTCTGAAAGGGGTCACCATTGGCAAAGGCGCGGTGATTGCTACCGGTGCCGTGGTCAGCAAAGATGTAGAACCATACACTGTCGTAGCGGGTGTGCCTGCCAAACCTATTAAAAAACTACAGCCATGATTGTCATTAATACCTTTCTTCAGGTGATTGTGTACGGGGTAGGTTTTTACCTTGCGTTTCATACTATTTACCTGTTGTTCTTTTCCATCGCCGGGCATTTTCTGCCGAAAGAACGCTTGCCGGAAGCGGAGCATAAGCTACGTCCGATCTGTGTATTGATTCCAGCCTACAAAGAAGATGCAGTGATTCTTGAAACGGCACAGGCCGCACTGAAACATGAGTACGAAGGTACATTCCAGGTGGTGGTCATCGCGGATAAACTACAACCGGAGACCCTGAAAACATTACGGCATTTGGGTGCGGACGTGGTAGAAGTGCACTTTGAAAAGAGTACCAAAGGAAAAGCCTTAAAGCTGGCTGTGAATGCCTTGTCCGAAGGGCAGTACTCCATCGCTGTGATTCTGGATGCGGACAATATCATGGGCAAAGGCTTTTTAAGTCAAGTTAACACCGCTTTTGAGCAAGGATACAGGGTGGTGCAGGGGCATCGGACGGCTAAAAACCTGAACACAGCTTTTGCTCTGCTGGATGCCTGCAACGAAGAAATCAACAATCATATTTTCCGGACCGGGCACCGGGCGGTAGGCATGTCGGCGGCCTTGATCGGTTCCGGAATGGCGTTTGACTTTTCGTATTTGAAACAACTGCTGACTGATATTGGTGAAACGGCTGGAGAAGATAAGGAAATAGATATCCGGGTGTTGCGCGACAAAGAACCGATTCACTACCTGCAACAGGGCTGGGTATACGACGAAAAAGTATCTAGTGCGCAGGTATTTACCAAGCAGCGAACCCGCTGGATCTCGACCCAGGTGGACTTCCTGACCAATCATTTGCCGGCGGGACTGACGCAATTATTCGTGAAAGGAAACCTCTGCTTCTTTGACAAGATTGTGCAGTCGCTGCTGTTGCCGCGCATCCTGCTGATGGGTGTGCTGACCTTCATTGCGGCTTTAAGCTGGTTTTTACCCTGGGGGCCTTCGCCACTGTTCTGGTGCGCGCTGCTCATCGTAACCGGATTTGCCCTGTTGCTGGCCCTGCCTCGCCGACTCTATAACCGACAGCTCTGGCAGGCGGTGCTGAACCTGCCACTGGCGTTTGTGTCTATGGCAGTGGCGCTGGTGAAAAGCCGCAAAGCCGGGAATACGTTCATTCATACGCCGCACACATCTGCTTCCAACATAAAACTCTGAAACTATGCCTTGGGAAATCATTGCGCTGCCGGCCATTCTGTCTCTGGTTATGGGATTTCTGAATGGGAAAAAAGTAAAAGAAAAGCTTGCTGCTCAACTGGATAAAAACAAACGTCATGAAAAATAAAAATATTGTGATGGTTGTCCAGCAAAGCTGGGATCTGGAGATTGGAAGCAATGCCCGTAATCTGGCCATGGAGTTTGCCAAGCATAATCAGGTGCTGTATGTGAATCCGCCGCTGGATGTAAATACCATCCTGAAAGGTTGGCGCAATCCCAAGGTAAGGCAGCGACTGAAAACGGTTTTTCAGGTTAAGCCGGCTCTGGAACAGGTAGAACCCAATCTCTGGGTATATACACCTGACTGTATTTGCCTGTCGATCAATTGGGTAGGTTCTCAAAAAGCATTTCGCTGGCTGAACTACAACAACAACGTCATGTTTGCCGAATCCATTCTGAAAATCGCTTTTCGGTTGGGCTTTGTGCACTTTACTTTATTCAATGATAGTCAGATGTTTCTGGGACTCAACCAAAAAGAATTCTTGCAACCGGAAAAGTACATTTATTATGTGCGCGACTACTTAATCACGCAAGCCTATTTCAAAAAACATGGCACTTGGGCAGAAGCCGAACTGATGCGAAAAGCGGATCTGGTCGTAGCCAACTCGGCCTACCTGGCTGACTATGCGCATGGAAGCAATCCGCAGAGTTTTGATATCGGACAGGGATGTGAACTGGATGCATTTGATCCCGCGATTAAGCACCCGATACCCGCTGAACTGGCAAATTTGCCTCGCCCCATCATTGGTTACACCGGCTTTCTGACCGCAGCCCGGCTGGATATTGCCTTGCTTGAAAAGCTGGCCGATGCCCGTCCCGACTGGAGCTTTGTACTGGTTGGGCCGGAAGACCAGGCCTTTCGGGAAAGTGAGTTGCACCGGCGAGCCAACGTGCATTTTACCGGTACCAAACCTCCTGCACAACTTCCGGCGTATCTGCAACATTTGGATGTGTGCATCAATCCGCAGCTGGTCAATGAATTAACCATCGGAAACTACCCCCGCAAGATTGATGAATACCTGGGCATGGGAAAACCGGTAGTGGCCACCCACACGCGAGCCATGGAAATGTTCAGCGAATATGTGTATCTGGCTGCTACGCCCGAAGCGTACGTGCCGTTGCTGGAAAAAGCATTGGCTGAAGACAATCATGCCCAATCCGTTGCCCGTACAGCTTTTGCCAAAGGACATACGTGGGAAGCCTCTGCCAAAGCCATTTACGATGCCCTGGATTCATTGCCATCCGAAACAAAAGCAACTGTCTATGAATCCTAAAGCGACTGCCTATTTTCCTGGACTGGATGCGATCCGGGGCGGATTGATCCTGCTGGTAGTGTTGTCGCATTGTTTGTCGCCAGGCATTCCAGTATTTATATTGTATTCGTTCCACATGCCCCTGTTTCTGGGTATTAGTGGATTTTTGATCAAACGCGATTTTATACGCCAATCGGGTGTTGGGCAAATCTTGCAAAAGTATTTTTACCGCATGATTATCCCCTGGTTTTTGGCTTTTGTTATATACTACTTGTGGCGGCTCGGCTTCGGAATGCCGACAAAAGGCTGGCAGGAAGCGCTTTATCCATATTACCATTTGTGGTTTGTACCTGCCTTGCTGGTGATGGTTTTGACACTCAAACTGCTGGAATTCTGGAATATACCTTTTCAATGGATTTTGGGCGTAAGTGCTGTGTTTTGTCTGGGTTGGTATATGCTGTACCGGGAGCATCCCGACAATCCGGTTTTTCCGTGGTTCTATTACCTTGGCGACAAGCGTTTGTACGGTTATTTCGGATTCTTTTACCTGGGTTATGTGCTTCGTTCGTATCCCGAGCGGATACCGGTGATCCGGAAAGAGTACCTGCTGCTGGCTGCCGGGGTTTCGCTGGTTGTATTGATACTATTTATCTACCTGCCAGTAGCTCGCGTAATTTCTTTTCTGCCTTATCTGATACTGAACGTCAGCCTGATTACGGCTTGCATTACACACTTTGCTACACGTACGCTGACACAAAACACCTTCCTGCTGTTCTGTAATCAGCAGTCCCTTGCGATTTATCTGTACCACTATCTGGTCATTTTACTAGTCTCTTCATTCATCACCTTTTCTGGTCCGCTTACCTTGCTGCTTTTTGCTGCGACCGTTATTGCCACTTACGTAACCGTCTATTTTACATCGTTTGTACCATTTGTGAATAAATATTTCTTCGGTTACACGAGGGCTTAACTATGCAAACACCTTTACGCATTGGGATCGAGGCCCAAAGACTTTTTCGTGCCCGCAAGCATGGAATGGACATTTATGCGCTGGAGCTGATCAAAGCTTTACAGGCATTGGATACGGTCAATCAGTATTTCATTTTTGCACAACCCGGTGAAGATGAATCCTGTTTGCGGGGAACGGACAATTTTCGTATTGTCACGCGACGTACCTTTTCGTATCCCCTTTGGGAGCAGTGGACCCTTCCCAGCCTTGTAAAAGAGTATAACCTGGACCTGTTGCATTGTACGGCCAATACAGCGCCTTTGCGTGTGGATGTGCCTGTGGTACTTACCCTGCATGATGTGATCTTCATGCAAGCTGATGAGTATACCAAAGGTAAGAAAGGCAATTCCTATCAGCATTTTGGTAACCAGTACCGCAAGTGGCTGGTGCCTTCGGTTGCACAAAAAGCGGAGGCGTTATTTACCGTTTCTCATTTTCAGAAATATGAAATTGCAAAGACAGTAGACGTTCCGGAAACAAAAATACAGGTGACTTACAATGGCGTAGCTCCGTATTTTTTTGAGATACCAGACCGTGAATACAGTCTACAGATACAGCAGAAATACCAGTTGCCCAAACGTTTCTTTTTCTTTCTGGGAAATACCGAACCGCGTAAAAACCTGACAGGCGTGCTGAGGGCCTATGCAACCTTTCGGAAGCGAAGTGCGGAACCGGTAGCACTGGTTATCAAGGGTATTAACGAAACATACCTTCAACAGAAACTGACCGAAGAAGGACTCGAAGAAATACTACCGCACATTCACCTGGTTTCGTATCTGGCTCCGGAAGAATTAGTGGCGCTGTATCACCTGGCGGATTGTTTTCTGTTTCCTTCCTTCAGTGAAGGATTTGGCATACCCATCATCGAAGCCATGGCCTGCGGGACTCCGGTAATTACCTCAACTACCACATCCATGCCGGAAATCGGTGGCGATGCCGCCTTGTTGGTCAATCCGGCTGATAGCCAGGCATTGGCTGATGCGATGATACAAATGATTGAAAATCCGTTTATGGCTGACCGCCTGCGGGAAACCGGTAAAATTCGTGCAGCTCTTTTTTCCTGGAAAGATACGGCTCTCCAGACACTCGCCACTTACGAAACGACATTACATCGAATTCCTACGCTTCACTCATACATGTATGCCAATTCTTGAATGGTTATTCTGGCTCTGTGCCGGTGTGGTACTCTATACCTATGTAGGCTACGCCCTGATTGTAGGTATATGGGCGAAAATCCTGTCTTTTATTAAAAAAGATACATTCGATCCTGCCTACGAGCCGGAGGTAACATTAGTCGTTCCGGCATATAATGAGGCCGACATTCTGGCACAAAAAGTTGAGAACTGCCTGGAACTTGACTATCCTGCCGAGAAGCTTCAGTTGATTGTCATTACCGATGGCTCCAATGATCACTCGGCAAGTGTGCTGGCAAAGTACCCGCGGGTGTTGCATGTGCACGAACCGGCTCGTCGCGGCAAAGCGGCTGCCGAAAACCGGGTTATGAATTTTGTGAAACATTCCTTGGTCATTTTCACCGACTGCAATACACGCTTGAATAAAGAAACGGTGCGTGAAATGGTTAAACATTACCAAAACCCGAAAGTCGGAGCTGTGTCGGGGGAGAAAAAGGTGCAGCAGGATCAGTCGGCAGCGGGGAGTGGTGAAGGACTTTACTGGAAGTATGAATCGTTCCTGAAACGTTGTGATTCCCGCATTCACAGCCTGATGGGAGCGGCCGGCGAGCTGGTTTCGTTCCGGACAGAGTTGTTTGCGCACCTGGAAGAAGACAGCATTCTGGATGACTTTGTGCAGTCGTTGCGCATCGTCGAAAAAGGCTATACAGTCGTATACGAACCCAACGCCTATGCCTCTGAATTGCCTTCGGCATCCTTGAAAGAAGAAATGAAACGCAAAATCCGGATTTGTGCCGGGGGCTGGCAGTCGATGGCACGACTGACAAGTCTGCTGAATCCGTTGCGATATCCGGTTGTATCATTTCTGTACGTATCGCACCGGGTGCTGCGCTGGAGTTTGACACCGTTATTGCTGGCTTTGTTGCTGCCGATCAACGCTTTGGCCGTGGTACATATCGGCGGGATGTATACCCTTTTCATGTTTTTGCAGATACTATTTTATGGAATGGCTTATGTGGGCTGGCATGCTGAAAGCAAGGGTAAGAAGATCAAGCCGTTCCTGGTTCCGTTGTACTTCACTATGATGAATATTGCAGTTTTTTTTGGTTTCATTCGCTTTGTCCGTCAGTCTCAACCAGCGGCGTGGGAAAAAGCAAAACGTTCCGCATACGCTTAAGACGTATGTTTTTCACTTCCATTAATTGCATAACTAAAACGTGCAGTTGTTATGAGTACTAACCCAATTTTAATGAGATTTGGCCTGTTCCTAATGCTGATGCTTGGAGTGGCCTGTGTACGAGATCCTGAGTTGACACCTCCGGGTACTGCTCCGGATCCGGTTCAGCTACAGATTCCCGAAAGCTTTAACCATGCGACTACGCAAGGGCTTTCGGTCGATTTGTCCTTGAAAGACAATGCGGATAAACCGTTGTCAAATGTACGTGTATCGATTGCGTCGGCCGATGCGCCTGATCAGTTGTTGTTCACAGGGGCTACCGATGCCAGTGGGAAGCTGGCTGCCAACCTTACCATTCCTTCGTTTGTTGAGAAGCTGGTGGTGAATTCAAATTACATCGGTTTGCCCAATCAGGTGGTGCTTCCGGTTCAGGGTTCGCTTGTGCAGGCGTCATTGGGCGGTAGTAACCCTGTAGAGTATGCCACGCTGGTTTCTGCCTCCTCGGCCCGGGTGCCAGTTTCCAGTGCCCGCACGCAGGCCATTACTTATTCGTACCTGGGTAGTTGGAACAGCCAGGGGGTGCCCAATTACAAAGAAGCGCAGAATGATGTCATCGGTTCGGAGCTTCTTTCCTGGATCAATGCGTCATTACCTGAGCAAAAACCCGTTCCTACCTACCATCCGGATTTTATCCAATCTGGCGTGAAAACCATGCTAGACATTGTGGAAACTGCCGATGTGTGGGTCACGTTTGTACACGAAGGTGCCGGTTGGACTAACTCGCTGGGGTACTATACCTATCCGACGGGTAACCCTCCGGCTACCATCAACGACATTACCAATATCACTGTAATCTATCCAAATGTTTCGTTTGCTGGCAGTGGCGGCGGTTTGCAGGCAGGCATGAAAGTCAATATTGGACGCTTTCAGCCAGGAACCACCATTGGCTTTGTACTGGTGGCGCAAGGATGGAGTGGGGGCAGTGTCGGCGGCGGAATTTACAAGGTGTTTTCAGACCTTAACCTAAACCCGGAAGCACAGGAATCGTTGCGTTTTCACAACGTGCTGTTGTATGACGCTATCCACAAGCTGACCGTTCTGGGTTTTGAGGATACCCGCCGCGACAATACCGGATGCGACCATGACTTTAACGATGCCGTATTTTATGTGACGTCTAATCCGGTAACAGCGGTTAAGACGGCTGATTTGCTGCCTATTGACAAACCTGTGGATACTGACAAGGATGGCATTAATGATCCGTATGACGATTTTCCAACCGACGCCACCAAAGCTTTTGCCAGTTACTATCCGGCCAAAGGCACTCCCGGAACCGTTGCTTTTGAAGACATGTGGCCGACTGTGGGCGATTATGATGTGAACGATCTGGTGATACAATTTTACCATACCTCTATCTCTAATGCACAAAACAAAGTGATCCAACTAAAAACGGACATTGTGCCGAATGCTGTAGGTGCCACGTTCCAGAATGGTTTTGGGTTTGAGATGCCGTTTGCCCCGTCCAAAGTAAAATCAGTAACAGGCTACCGGCTGACAGGCAATATGATTAAACTGGCATCCAATGGATTGGAAGCTGGCCAGGCAAAAAGTGTCATCATTGCGTTTGACAATGCGTTTTCGTTGTATCCTCCCGGTACCAATGGTTATGCCAATGTAGTTTCAGGAGCCGCTGCACTTAATCCGGATACGCTGCACCTGACAATTGATTTCAATTCTCCGATGACCAGTAGCGAATTGGGAAGCCTGACGTTCAATCCTTTCCTGATTTCCAATAACACCCGCGGACGTGAAATTCACCTGGCGGGTTATGGGAATACCAGCCTGGCTAATACGGGGTATTTTGGAACACAACAGGATAACAGTAGCATTTCACAAGGAAGATATTACAAGACATCCGGTAATTTGCCCTGGGGGATTTACTTCCCGGCTGCGTTTGAGTACCCTTCCGAAGGCAAGGCCCTGACCAATGCCTACACAAACTACGCAACCTGGGCTCAGTCAGGTGGCGGCCAGTACAAAGACTGGTACACAAATAAAACGGGTTACCGGAATACCGGAAATATTTACAAGAAGAAATAAGTCTTTTGAACTACGATAAACATAAAAACCTGGTACAACTCGTACCAGGTTTTTATGTTTGTGGAGATACTATTTTGTCCACTGCCTAACCGCCAGCTACGTAAAAGACTTTCAAGTCTTTGTCGAGCTTCATCACTGTTTTGGCGCGTACTGTTTTCAAATTGCCTGCGTTCTGGCGACGAAAACGGTAATTCATAAAAAAAGTGACCGTTACATAGTCATTGTCGTCGCTGAGTTCATGGGTAAATGTATCCCAGTCAATCTCGTGGTGATCCTCCGGGGTGCGTGCCCAGTATTTCTCGATCAGTGGCTGCAAGGTAGTGATTGTGAGTTCTTTCCGGTCAAAATAGCGTTCGATAGAGGGGGCATAGTACGATTCCAGTGCCGGAAAGTTGTGCTTTTCCATCGCCTGGTAATATTCTTCAACCTGACTCCGCAGTGTCGCAGCGTTGGTCAGGCGACCGATGACTGCATCCTTTTCCTGCTGCTGTTGCTGGTAATAATAATAACCGCCAAAACCCAGGATGCCAACCAAAAGTACTTTCCAGCCGATGTTGAGGCGTTGCCACCAGCGAATGACACCAATGAAAAGGAGAATGATAATGCCAAATGCCACCAACGAGAGAATGACTTTCATGAAGCGGTCCTCCTGCTCCTGAGCCAGCAGGCTTACGACGCCCAAGGCAATCAGGCCGACTATCCACCACACCCAGCCATAATTTGGTTTCTTTGGCGGAACTTCCGGTGGTGTAGATGTATAGACTTGGCTAACAGGCGGCTTGGTTTGCTGTTTTACCTGTTGTTCCCGTTGCTTTAGTTCCAGTTCTTTGCGGTGAAGTTCTTCTTCTTTTTTCTTTAAAAGTTCGCTTTGGGTAGGTGTGTTGACCACAGGCGATTCATTCGGTACGCGGCCATACTGACTCGTATTTGATTCGAGAATATTGAGTATTTCGTCGGCGTTGTGGAAGCGGTCCTGCGGTTCCTGCTGAAGGCACCGGGTGATGATTTCCCGCCAGAATGCCGGTTTGATGGATTGAATGTTAGCGTTGTCGGTGCTGTCCGTAAACATTTCCAGCAGGACGATTCCAAACGCATACAAATCAGCCCGTCCATCGACACTCTTCGGATTAAAGGTTTGTTCGGGGGCAGCGTATTTTTTGGTGCCGATAAACGTAGCCCCCTGCAGATCGTCGAAGGTATCGGCGGCAGCCAGTCCGAAGTCAATGATCTTTACATTGTCACCACGATTGGTAATCAGGATGTTATCGGGTTTCAGGTCGCGGTGATAGACTTGTTTTTTGTGGGCGTAACTCAACGCGTCCAGAATCTCGCCGGCAACTTTGCGGATCAACCGTTCCTCGCGGATGCCATTCGCCGAAATGCGGTGGGAGAGGGGTTGCCCATCCACGTATTCCATGTAAAAAAACGGTCCTTCGGTATCTTCTCCCCGTCCGTAAATGTTAACGATGTGTTCGTGTTGCAGGTCGCGTCCGTTAAAATATTCTTTGAAAAACAGCTCTACGTACGCCGGATTGCTGCGGTGCTCCGGCAAAAGCCGTTTGACGACTACCCAACGGCCATCCAGCCGGGCTTTTTGAACCAGACTCATGGCACCTTGCTGGCTGAGTGGCTCAACATCCGTAAACGTAGACGTAAAACGAATGCCTGACCAACTGCCACTGCTGACTTGCGATGGATTGATTGGCGGCTCATTGGTAATGAATGTGGAACCGGTGTCAGAAACCGGACTGGAATCTACAGTAGTATTATCCGAAATGATAAAACCAGATCCTTCGGTTGGGACAGGCTGATTTTCAGGTGGAACAGAACTGGTATCGCCCGTGAGAAATTGCGATTGGTTTTCGTCTGAAGGATTGTCGGTATTCTTCTTGGCCTCGTCCATACAAGTAAGTTGTCAGCACCGGATGTTGCGGCGGCTGGGTTTTGATAGTAGATGCTAACTACTGGGTACTAGCTATTGATACAGAATGCGCAGGGTTTTGGTTCTGTGCAGGATGCTATTTGGCAAATGTCCTCCATGTTTCAATCCGGAACTTGATACCTGGTTCAAATTTAGCACAAGTTAAAATAGTATCGCTGGAAAAACAAAAACCGCCATAGAACAAAAAAGACCTTGCAGACGGGCTGCAAGGTCTTTTTTGCATTCAATGCATGTGACTATACTACTTTGGGCTTGAATACAAAGTGTTTGCAAAACAAATAGTTGAACACGGCCGAAACTACCGTACTAATTACAAATGCTGGCAACTTGGAGAAAATACCCAAGCCTAACTCCGGCGGAAACTCGTCGATATGCCAGCGCTTCATGGTGGTATAGGTAAGTAAGTTCATGCCCATTCCCATGGCGTACGAAGCCACAAATTTGGTATAGCTTTTTCCAATAATGGTCAGCTTTTCATTCAGTGTAATTTCATCGTGAAAATGGTTGTGATACCCGTTGTCTTTGAAAACCAGCCGGGAATTCATGAAAAACGCCGAAGTTACGCCTACTACCATCGCAATTGCTCTTGCCCAGGTATCTGTTTCAATGAAAAGAAACTTCTGAGGCTCCTTGCCAAACAAATACAGTAAAGAAAAATAAATACTTCCGTCCAGCAACGTGTTAAACGCCCCCACCATACCAAAACGGATAAAGCGAAACTTCAGAAGGAATTGAACGAGGCGTAACCTGAGCAGATGATTCATGCAGTAAGCGGTTAATTGGGATGGACAAAGATAAAAATTCAGTGCCGGCAATTCTAGTCTTTACATGTAAGATTTTTGATGAAGGTAAACATTATTTGCCACAAAAAAATGTTTTACCGGCAATAGTTCAAAACCTGCTTTGAATAATACTAACCAGAAGTATGCCCATAATGTTCGGCTTTTCCGAAAAAACTGGCGGGTCCTATACTTTCTTAAGAACGTTCAACGTGCCGCTGGGCGTATAATCTCCCAGTGATTTTCCGCTGCGCATGATGTTTTTGAATACCGGCTTCTGTCCGAAGAGCAATGTGTCAATCGTGAACTGGTCACCGGTAATGATCTGCGAATTGTAATGCTTCACTACCACAAACTGGCTGCCGCCCAGGTGCAGCACGCGAATCATCCGGTCGTTCCATCCAATTTCCAGCTGCTGGCCAATGGTCAGCTGCGTGGTAACCACCACTGTTTCAAATGCCAGCGAAGGTGGTGGCGTGGTGGTGGTGGTTAGTGTGGGTTCAAGGGGTTGCGGCGCTGACTGGGGTTTCTCCTGGTATTGCTTACGCAAAAAGACACCGTTCAGGATTCCTTTTTCATCGGTTTCGTCACACAAAAGCAGCTTCTGTGCCCCAAACCGGTTGAACTCCAGCTTCAGTTCCTGGCTGCTGCGCAGGCTGTCACCGAGCAGGATAATCTTGTCGACGTCTTCGGCACGGTAGTTATGATTACTCAGAAACATATCGAATGTCTGTCCCAGATTGCGGACGTGGTAAGTAACCTGCTGTTCGATCTCCTCTTTTTTGAGGACCACTTTGTTTTCTGCCGATTTCTCAATGGCAAACGTTGACTTGACATCAATGAACGGCCGGGGATCATTATCCATCTGGCGTACCCATTCCTTGGCCATGCGAAAATGGCGTTTGGTCTCTTGCTCGATTTCTTCTTTTGTCGATAAAAGCCGGCGCTGGTTGTTTACATAATTAACGGCATAGGTGGCAACCACATTCACACGGCTGTCTACACCCATCAGCGGATAGGTGTGTTGCCCGATGCGTTCTACGGCCGAGGCATTGTAACACTGGATCAGCGAATAATTCAGGTTTTCGTTGAAAGCTTCCGCCACCACTATTTTTTTGTGGGCCGGATGACTCAGCTTCCCTTTCTCAAACAGGCTGAGGGTGAGCACTTCGGTTGGTATAAACGTTGCCACATCCAATTCATAACCAATGCGTTGCAAATAAGATGAGAAAACTTTGCGTGAATCTTCTGTAATGTTGTCAGAAAAAATGAGTGAAAGCGGAATCGGGGCGGTAGGATCGAGTGAACTGGTGAGTTCGCCCAAAATGCTCAGGTACTGTCGCCGCAAGTCGTCCATCACTACTTTGAGCAGTTCCACAACGGGTACTGTGTATTGAAATACCTGGTAGCTCAGTTTCTCATCCAGTATGCTTTGCAAAAAGTTTCCGTAGGTGTTGGGCTGGGCGTCTTCGTATTCGTGCCGGTACCGTTCGCCGTAAAAAATCTTGTTGCTGGCCGTATCCACAAAAAAATACAACGGAATCTGGACCATTTCCCGCACCGTTATCGGGATAAACGTGTCAAAAGGCTTGACACCCGCCATTAAAAAATCAGTATCAGCGTAAATGACTAATCGGCGATTCATCAGTAATAACTTATCTCAAAAGTTCGAATCCGTACAACAGGCAAAAATAGTATCTTTTTTCGGATTAAAACCGGCTAATTTTCACGGTTCACCTGAGCTGCAGCCAGCATGCCGTCACGTTGTCGGTGCTGCCCGCTTCCAGCGCCTTTTCGACCAGCGTTTGGGCCAAGGGTTTGGCATTGTCGGAAGATACTATTTTGGTAATCTGCTCATCGGTGAGAAAATCATGAACACCATCCGAAAATGCAAAAAGCGTTTCGTTTTCGGCCAGGGTGTATGGTCCGCTGATGTCAATTTTAAGCGTATCCAGGTTTTGTCCTATGGCAGAGGTCATGGTGGCACGGTAGGGATGATTGGCGGCTTCTGCCTCGGTCAGTGTACCGGCATCGATCATCTGTTGCACTATGGAGTGGTCTTTGGTGAGGCGACGCAAGCCTTTGGCCGGAAGAAAGGCATACGAACGGCTGTCACCGATGTTAATCACAAAATAGTATCTTTCCTGAAATAAAAAACCCGTCAGGGTGGTGCCGCAGTTTTTGTAAGCCGGATCTTCGGCATGTTTCTGGAGTACTTTCCTGGCTACGTTCAGCGCGTTTTCGTGCAAAAACGTCTTCGGATCATTCAGGTTTTCAATTCGTTGGAACGCGTCGCGATACATCTGTACACACGTCTGGCTGGCCCAGTCGCCGTGCCCGTGCCCACCGACACCATCAGCGACCAGTAGCAGGCAACTGTCTTTGCGGCTTTCGATCAGAAAACTGTCTTCATTGACCGGCTTTTTGCCTGCCACCGAGTAGCCATCCGTTGTAACCGATGGTTTGCCGTTCTGAAAAGCGGAGAAAAGTTTCTGGAACAAAGTTAAACAGTTAGGATGTGAATATGGGTTTGATCTTTCGGAAACGCACTTTCGGAACCCCGGGTTTTGCGTTTCCGAAAGATACTATTTTTTCAGAATACTCCTCCTCTGAAAAGGCAAGTGCAAATCAGGTGGTGTACACACTGTTCGCTTCACACCTTTCTCTTCAGGCGCGAAGAAAATACCAGGCTGGCAAATAGTGCCTTTGAAAATCAAAAAACCTCTGTCCGTTTGGACAGAGGTTTTTCGGTTGTGAGGATCAGGTCAGAGCAGGATTCCAAACCCTACCGTTGTACTTAAGCCGTAATTTCGTTTAATGTACAGCTTGGCATCCTGCCAGGTATCATAGCCGGGCGTATCACTGTCACCAAAAAGGTCCTGAGGGGTTAATTCGCCATTCAGGAAAGACGGGACACCGTAGTTAATGCCAAAGTTGAATGTAAACCGATTGGCTATAACAACCCGTTTACCGACTCCCATGCCAAGCACAAGCACCGCAATAGGGTCAGCCTTTTTATCTATGTCGGTATATTCCGTGACTTCACCGTAGTAGTCTTCGTCACGGGATATGGTAGTTACCATCGACTGTATGTTGCCGGTGGCATAGGTGGCATAAAAATGCACAAAGCTACCAGTCGGGGCCATGGCACCTCTGATATATCTCTTGTAGTTGAAGCCGAATCCGTTCACTTTCAGACTGTAACTGGAGTTGATTGTTTCGGACTGGTCGTAGGTATTCTGTATATTGTCATAGTGTTTCGCATTGGAAAACAGATCGGAATGGATGCCAATTGAGTTGAAATTGTTTAGCACATATTCCACTTGTCCATTCCACTTGTAGCGAAACCGGATGCCCGGTTCTTCCACGGCCAGTGCCGCCAGGGGCGAGGCCATCGAGTGGAAATTGGCGTCAATGGCAATGCGTTTTCCCATATAGCCCGATACCTGTGCCGACAAGCCAGACCAAAAAACCAAAAAACAGAGGGTAGTAAAAATATGTTTCATAGAAAAGTACTGTCAATCGTTGTGTTGAGATTATTTTTTCTTCTGGTGTTTGATCTGATGAAACGTATGGTAGATGTTGGCATTTAAAATATAGTCAGCATCCTTGGCTCTGATAACCTTGTAATCAATCAGATAGACCTTTTCGTCTTCCACGTTAAAAACGGTTGCAAAATAGAGCGTTTCCTGTTTGGGGGTAAATGCTTTGGTGCCGGCCAGTGGTAACAGATAGGGGCACGCCAGCGAATAAAAAAACAAGCCGACGGGAGCTTTGTCTTTCAGGTTGATGGTTCCCATCCAGCACACGTAGGGTGTACCGTATCTGGCAACAAACTGCTTTTTCTGTTCCTGGGTCAGGTGTGGCAGTTCGATATTGTCATGTATGGACAATTTGCTGATCCAGTCGCGCAGAAAAGCATAGTCATTAAACTTCTCGGCATCCGATGTGGTCAGGGTCTTGGGGTCCACCCACTCAGTTTTTACACCTACTTTCTGGGCGAGTTCTTTGATATTATCATTGAACGCCAGATTCCGCTCTTCGGATTCGATGAAACGAAGCTTGTTTTTGCGTTTACGGTCGTCAATCTTGTAGTAATCGGTATTGACAATCACCACTTTGTCAACGTTAAGCGAGACGCCGTATTTCCGGTGACGGTCCCGGATCTTGAGTTTTTCCCGGGTGGTCAGCTTTTTGGATTTATCTTCCGCTTCCTTTTCGGTCACATAGGTCTTGAACTGCTGCGTAAACTCCGGTACCGACAGATAATTGACAAAGGCATAGTAGTGATATTCCTTCTCTGACTCCAGCTTTTTGATCTTATCCAGTTTGGAAATGGGTGCCGAGGAAATACTATCTTTTGAGGTGGCCAGACCCGGCAAGGGTTTGGGGGCAGGGCGAGTAGTCGAAAACTTGCTCAGGGAAGAAACTCCGCTAAAAGCAAGTTCGCGAAGGGCAGTCTCGCTAAGCTCTTTGATGGCTTGACTTTCAGGGTATTTCTGTCTGATCTTCCAGGCGTAGGCTACGGCAAGTGTGGTCAGTTCCTGTTCGTTCATCTTACTGAACAGGCACGCCAGGCGCTGGGAAGCCCCTTCCACTTTTTCGTAATCGTATGTTGGATGATAGATTTCCTCTTCAGAATTTGTACTCCTATATGAATTGGATTTGCTCTGTTGGACTGCTTCTTTGGCTGCGTTGGCATATTTGGCCATCTGAATTAACGATGCACTGATGATCTGGTGCAGGTAGCGGGATTCGGGATTCTCGTCCAGCAGAAGGTAAGAGTTGTAAATAGCATTGATGTAATCCAGGTTTTTCAAATACAAATGACTTAACTCAAAACGAGCTATTTTCCGCACTTTGTTAAACTCATTTTCAGATACCAGATATAGGCTGCCCGCTTTTTCATGGTTTTTTAGTTGGTCGCCAATGGCTATTTTGCGTTTTTCCGTATTGGGGTGTGTACTTTCCTTGTCTTCTTCCTCCGGTTTGAGGCTGATTGGTTTTACGCTTGCAAGCCGGTAATCGTCCGGAAACCGGTAGCCGTCGGTTTCCAGAAAAGCCAGCTTGCACTCTTTGTCTTCAAACGGCAAATCGGCGTATTTCAGCATTTCAAACACCTCGGTCAGTTTGTCGGTGGTATAGCCCGATTGCAGGTATAGGCTCAGGCCCTCTTTGTCAGCCTCGGTTTCCAGTTCTTTGGAATATTTCATTTTTGCCAAAAACTTATCATCGATGGAGAGCTTCTGGTAGTTTCCTTTGCCACTGTAGATTTTCTGGCTTTCCAGGTAGCCGGTGATGCTGTGCTTTTTGGTATAATGACTGATTTCGTGAGCCAGGATGAATGCCAGCTGCGCTTCGTTTTCCAACTGTGCCAGCAAGCCCATGTTCACAAAAATGATTCCGCCATCGGTGGCGAAGGCATTGGCAACCTTGGACCTTACCACGTAAAACCGCAACTGATGCCGCAGGTCCCGCTGGTTTTTCAACAGCTTGTCAACCACTTGGTTGACGTACCTGGTAGCCGGGTCATTGAACAGAATGCGGCCGCTGAGCAACAATTCGTCAATGACAAAACTGTTCTTGAGGTAAAAGTCCCTTTTTTGGTTTCTGATTTTACGGCTGTCCTGTGTGTTTCGCTCAATTTCCTGTACCGCTTTCTGGTATTTTTCAGACGATCGAGTCAGGAAATCGGCAGGAATTGGATTGGCAGCTTGTATCGGCTGGTAATTGTCAAAATCCTGGGCCTGGGTAATGGTAATGAATGCAAACCAAACCAAACAAAAGTACAATTGCTTCATACGGAGAGGAAAGAGTTAAAATCAGATTTGTAACGACCAAAAATACAGATACACATAAAAGTAAATAAGAAGTAAGTTTTAGAATTGTTACCATGTAATAAATAACAGAATTAATGGAACCGGTGTATGTCGGATGAAACAGGGCAATTTCCTCTAAAGCGAATGTGTTGCTAAAACCATCCGGTCCGCTCTGAAAACAACGGATTCTTTGACAAAAATGCCCTGGTAATTTGTACAAACCGCTTGGGTTACGTGCCGGTGTGAAGTTGTATTAAAATGACGCAAACGTTATTATTTCTATCTTTTGTGACTATCCGCGTCTTCTTCCGTTACTTTTTGTACGTTCTCCTTGCATGGATGGGATTACTGGTTGCCTATGCATTGCTCGCTGCGGCAGGCACTTTTGTTGCCGTAAACCGGGAGTTCAAACCGGTTGATTCCGGAATTACGGTCTTTGTTACTACCAATGGCTTTCATACCGATGTGATTTTGCCGGTACGCCAGCGGCGCGACAAGTGCTTCAGGGTATTGCTGCCGCCCGAACTGGCATCCCGCTATGCAGAACATGCGTATGTTTCGTTTGGCTGGGGTGACCGCAACTTTTACTTAGAATCGTATAACGGTAACTTTCCGGCGGTTACCACCATCCTGAGTACACTGTTTGTGCCTGGAAAAACGCTGATGCACGTGGATTTTTACAAAAATGCCCCCAAGGTCGGGAAACGTGTCAAACGATTGGTTCTCACTCCCGGGCAATACGAAAAACTGGTTGACTTTGTGGATGCGTCTTTTTTGCAGCAGCAGGGCGGCTTTGTAAAATTGTCCCAGGTCGGCTATTACGCCACCGATTATTTCTTTGAAGCCGAAGGCCGGTATCATTTGTTCAATACCTGCAATGTGTGGACGGGCAACGCCCTGCAACAGGCGGGAGTCAAAGTTTCGTACTGGACACCGCTGGAACGTTCGGTGTTTTATTACCTGGAATAGGGGAGGTTTTTGCTTTAGAAACGATACTATTTTGAACTTTTACAATAGGGTGTATGGATCTAAAATGGCCAGATTTTAGTAAACAACTAAGAAAAGATCAAATTCTCAATTATTGTTTTTATGATTCGGTCCCGGAGAGCCAGCTTGTGGAAGCTGAATGTAAAATAAAGATTGTTTTTCCGGATGAGCTAAAAGCGTTTTATCGACAAACGGATGGAATAGGAATAGAATTGGTCGCATACCCTGACATTGGAATAATCGATTACCTGATCTTACCTCTTGAAAAGGTATTGGAATATAGTTGGTTTTTACATGGAGATTGGTTCGCAGAAAAAAATCTTCTTTTTATCGCGCCTAATGGCAATGGTGATTATTTTGGATATGAAGTAGTAGAAGGTAGAATGAAGAGCACACAGATATACAAATGGGATCACGAAGATGATTCAATAGAATTGTACAGCACTTCATTGGCAATGTTTATTCAGAAACAAATTGAAACTAACTAACCCAAGTGCAGCTATCTCTCAAAATAGTATCTTTTCAAATATAAAAACCCCGGCATTATCTCCTACTTTTGCATCGGAATTCCAAATGCAAGTATGTACACATCCGCTTACAAAAAAATAGTTGTCAAAATAGGTTCCAATGTAATAGCCGGCGAGAACGGCCTGCCTGACGAAGCCGTCATGGGGCAATTGATCGATCAGATCGCCCAGGCCAAGAAACAAGGCGTAGAAGTAGTACTGGTATCTTCGGGAGCCGTAGCTTCCGGACGCAGCCTGATGCCGGTTTCGGACAAAACCGATCCCATTGCCCGCCGCCAGTTGCTGGCTTCCATCGGACAGGTGAAACTCATCAACACCTATACACAGTTACTGCAACCGCACCAGTTGTTGTGTGCGCAGATTCTGGTGACCAAGGAAGACTTTCGCGACCGGATGCATTACCTAAACATGCAGCGGTGCTTTGGTACCCTGCTGCAAAACAACATCATTCCGATCATCAACGAAAATGACGTGATCTCAGTCACCGAGCTCATGTTTACCGACAACGACGAACTGGCCGGCCTGGTCGCTTCGATGCTCGGGGCAGATTCGCTGATTATTCTGACCAACGTGGATGGCATTTATGATCGTCCGCCCAAAGAGCCGGGGGCATCCATCATTCCGGTAATTGATTCTGCACGCACTGATTTTTCAAAGTTCGTATCGGCTGAAAAGTCCAACTTTGGTCGCGGTGGCATGATTACCAAATGTACCATTGCGCACAAACTGGCACGCGTGGGTATCAAAGTGCACATTGCCAACGGCAAGACACAAGGTATCCTGACAGAAATTCTGCAAAACAAACCTGTGGGAACCGTATTTGCGACGCATCCGGGACAATCGAAGTTGAAACGTTGGGTAGCGAGTTCGGAAGGCTATGCTAAGGGCGTTGTGTATATTAACGAAGGGGCAAAACTTCGGCTCACCCAAACCGAAAAAGCGACCAGTTTGTTACCCATCGGTGTGACACGCATTGATGGAACTTTTCAGAAAGGCGACGTGATCAAAATCCTGACCGACACCCATGAATTGATCGGTTTGGGTAAAGCCGAATATGGTTCTGAGGTTGCCAGCACACTGCTAGGTGAAAAGAACAAAAAGCCGCTGGTGCATTACGATTATTTGTTTCTGGTGTAGATAGATTCATTGAGACATTCACGATAGTAGTTTATGATACCCACACTCTCCCTGATCGATAGTTTCATGGCGGTGCAAAAAGCCAGCCGTACCCTGCCTTTGCTCGATGTTGCCGTGATTAATGAGGTTTTGCTTGCAGTAGCGCAGGAAGCCGAACAGGAAACCGAGGCTTTGCTGGCCGAAAACCAGAAAGATCTGGATCGCATGGACCCGGCTGACCCGAAATACGACCGGTTGCAGCTTACGCCAGCACGCATCAAAGCCATTGCCGAAGACATTCGCAACGTGGCCCGGCTTGACTATCCGGTTGGTAAGACCCTGCTGACCAAAGAACTTCCCAACGGCTTGAATCTTCGCAAAGTGACCGTACCGTTGGGTGTCATCGGCATTGTGTACGAAGCGCGTCCCAATGTGACGTTCGATGTCTTTGCCTTGTGCCTGAAATCGGGAAACGCGTGTATATTGAAGGGAGGAAGTGATGCGGATCATTCCAATCAGGCTATTGTCGCCATCATCCGGCGGGTGTTGCGTCAGTTTGGTATCGCGGAAGACATTGTGCATTTGTTACCGCCCGATCGGGCAGCCACCGAAGCCTTGCTGAAGGCCGTCGGGTACGTGGATGTGATTATTCCGCGCGGCAGCCAGTCACTGATTGACTTCGTCCGGAACAATTCGCGGGTTCCGGTCATTGAAACCGGGGCGGGCATTGTGCATACCTACCTAGATGAAAGCGGGGATCTGGAAAAAGCCATCTCTATTGTGCACAACGCCAAAACCCGTCGGGTGAGCGTATGCAATGCCTTGGATTGTCTGTTGATTCACGAAAGTCGCTTGCCCGAACTACCTGCCATTGCCCTGCCGTTGGCCGAATCCGAAGTGGAGTTATTCGCCGATGAGGCAGCTTACCCGCACTTAAGCGGCCATTATCCTGCTCATTTGTTGCATCAGGCGCAGCCGGAACATTTTGGAACTGAGTTTTTGTCCCTGAAAATGGCCATCCGTACGGTATGTTCTCTCGACGAAGCCCTTGACCACATTGCGCAGTACAGTTCCCGGCACAGCGAAGCCGTCATTACCGAGAATGCTGCTGTGGCTGAGCAGTTTACCAAAGCTGTCGATGCTGCGGCTGTGTACGTCAACGCCTCCACTGCCTTTACAGACGGGGCACAGTTTGGCTTGGGGGCCGAAATTGGCATCAGCACCCAGAAACTGCATGCCCGCGGCCCCATGGCCCTGGAAGAACTTACCAGCTACAAATGGATTGTACAGGGCAACGGGCAGGTGCGTAGCTAACGTACATCCAGGGTCTGAAAATAGTATTTCCCGAAACTTGAAAACCCCTGTGCTGGCACTTGCGGCGGGTGTTGTTTTCAGCAGGGTTACGTTATCCGTTGGTTGGTAACGAATCCTGCACAAGCCTGGGAGAACGGGGTAGACCGAGACAGTTGTTTCAAAAACAGTATCCTGAAAAACTCAAAAACCTGCCTGGTCCGCATCAATAGGAATCCATATCGAGCGGGAAAAGAAATTCTACGACAGCAGAGTCCGCAAAAGCCTGACAAACGCAATGAGATAGTTTTCAAAGCGGTTCCAAACAGATAAACCCCACACATTCGTACAATGATGCGGGGTTTTGCAGTAAGAACGGCGCTTTTCTTAATTCCAGCCGCCTCCCAGAGCGCGGTAAATAGTTACCATGGCATTCATTTGCTGCATTCGAGTTTCGACCAGCTGAAATTTGGATTCCTGCGCATCGCGTTGTGTCAACAATACTTCCATATAATCGGCCCTTGCCGAACTGAACAGGTTGTTGGAAATGGTGATCGACTGGGTAAGTGCCTGCACTTCTTTTTCTTTCAGTTCGTAGCTTTTTTCCAGATTGCCAATGCGCGAAAGCTGGTTGGCAACCTCTACGTATGCATTCAACAGTGTGCGTTCATAATTGTATACCGCCTGTACTTGTCGGGCACTGGCACTGGCATACGTTGCTTTGATTGCATTCCGGTTGACCAGGGGCGCGACCAGATCGCCTGCCAGTGAGTACAATATGGATGCGGGGGTTTTTACCAAGTATGACGGATTGAAAGCATTCAAACCAATGGCAGCGGAAATGCGCAACGACGGGTAAAAATTGGCCCTGGCCGATTTTACATCCAGTTTTGTTGCCATCAGTTCCAGTTCGGCTTGTCTGATATCCGGACGGTTTGCCAGTAACTGAGCGGGGATTCCTGTATATATCGTACTAGGTATCAGGCTGGTAAATGTCTGTGAATTCCTGCGGATGGGCTGCGGGTAGCGTCCTACCAGAAAATTGATCCTGTTTTCGGTTTCAACGATCCGTTGCTGAATGTCGTACTGAATGCTTCGGGTATTGAGAACCTGTGCCTCAAACCGGCGTACCGCCAGCTCCGTAACACGGGCAGATTCTTTCTGCAACCGTACAATTTGCAGGGCATTCGTCTGAATTTCGATGTTTTGCTTCACAATTTCCAGTTGCGTATCCAGGGCCAGCAGTTCATAGTACGAATTGGCGATCTCAGCAATCAGGTTCGTAACCATGAAATTTCGCCCCTCTACACTGGACAGATACCTGTTCACGGATGCTTTTTTCGCATTGCGTAACTTGTGCCAGATATCCACTTCCCAGGTTGCAAAGGCTTGCACCAGGTAGTTGGGCAACGGCTCCGGGGTTTCTTTTTCCGGTGCGATGTCGGTGGTCGCCTCACTGGCGCCTATGTTTGTATATCGCCCCACTTTATCCACACCAGCGCCTCCCTGAAGCCCCAAGAAAGGTATGTACTCACCTTTGCGGACTCGGATTTCGTTTCTGGCAAGCTCAATCTCCTGTACCGTAATGTTCAATTCCTGGTTGTTTCTCAAGGCGGTGTCAATCAGGTCGGTCAGGTAACGGTCGGTGAAAAAGTCCCTCCACCGGATCTTGGCCGTATTGGTAGAGTCCTGCGAGTGGTTGTAGCTTGCAGGGACAGTTTTGTTCTCGGTTCGGTGTACCAGCGAAGGTACGCTACAGGCTGTAACCAACAAGAGCATACAGCCTGTTACTAAGTTAATTGCTGTTTTTTTAGTGCACATGGTTGCTGTTTTCTTCGGTTATGGGAAAAGTGTCTATGGCATGAACCAGGTTTTCGCTCAGAGGTCCATCCTCTTCGTCTCGAATCATTTTTCGGCCGTCGGCTAACTTGCCAAAGATATAGTACAGACCAGGAATGATGATGACCCCGAAAATGGTACCAAACAACATACCTCCTAGTGCCGAGGCTCCAATGGTACGGTTGCCGATAGCTCCGGCACCTGTAGCAATGATCAGTGGGATCAGGCCAGCAATAAACGCGAAGGAAGTCATGAGAATCGGACGGAAACGTACCCTTGCTCCTTCAATGGCCGCATTGAGAATGGTTTCGCCCTGTTGTCGTTTCTGAACGGCAAATTCTACAATCAGTACCGCATTTTTACCCAGCAGACCTACCAGCATGATAAGTCCGATCTGTGCATAGATGTTGTTTTCCAGACCCATCAGCTTGAGCATCAGGAAGGAACCAAATACCCCGACCGGCAGCGAAAACACGACGGCCAACGGAATGATAAAGCTTTCGTACTGAGCGGCCAGTACAAAATAAACGAAGGCCAATACAATCAGGAATACATAGAGTGCCTCGTTTCCGCGGATTGATTCGTCATACGAAAGCCCTTCAAACGCAATGTCGTAACCTTTCGGTAAGGTCTTGGCAGATACTTCGCGAATGGCCTGGATGGCATCGGCTGTGGTATATCCCTTGGCCGGAAGTCCCTGAATGGCAGCCGAGTTATAGAGATTGAACCGCGTAATTTCATTGGGCCCCTGGCCTTTTTTAAGCTTCATGAATGCCGAATAGGGTACCATCTCGCCTGCGTCGTTTTTGACAAAAAGCTTGAGCAGATCAGAGGGGAGCCTTCGGAAACTCGGGTCAGACTGCACATATACCTTGAAAAACTGATTGAACTTGATGAATCCCTGCTCGTATGTACTGCCAATCATGATGTTCAGGTTATCCATGGCTTTTCCGATCGAAACGCCTTTCTGCATGGCCAGATTATTGTCAATCTCCAGTTCGTATTGCGGATAATTGGCAGCAAAGAAGGTAAATAAGCCCGTGAGTTCTTTCCGTTTGCTCAGGTTATCCATGAATTCCTTGTTGATTTTGTCAAATTCACGGTAATCGGTATCTGTCGTTTTGTCTAGCAAACGCATCGAAAAACCACCGGAGGTACCGAAACCAGGAATGGCTGGCGGCTCAAAGAATTCGACAATGGCGCCCAATCCTCTCGATTTGTGCTCCAGCTCTTCCATGATTTCCTTCACATTGTGATGGCGTTGCGACCAGGGTTTCAGGTTGATCAGACACGTGCCTGCATTAGAGCCACGGCCTTCGGTCATAATCTCGTAACCGGCCAGAGAAGACACCGATTCCACCCCATCGATTTCCTCGCATATTTTCTGAAGCTTTTGCGATACCTGATTGGTTTTTTCAAGCGTCGAACCCGGAGGGGTCTGGATAATGGCATAGATAGTGCCCTGATCCTCATTGGGGATGAAACCGGCTGGCAAAACCTTGTTTTCGAACACAATGCCCAATCCAAAGGCTATCAGTATTCCGAACGTGAGAACCCTTCGGTTTACAATCAGTCGCAACAAGCCTACATACCTGCCGGTAAGTTTTTCAAATCCCCTGTTAAAGCTATCAATGGCTCGGGTCAGCAGGTTTTTCTTTTTTGCATGCCCATGGTGGTTTTTCAACAGCATGGCGCACAGCACAGGAGTAAGCGTAAGGGCAATCAGGGCCGAAATCACAATGGAGCTGGCCATGGTAATAGAAAACTGACGGTAAAATGTGCCTACAGGACCAGTCATGAATGAAATAGGCAAAAACACCGATACCATTACTGCTGTGATGGCAATGATAGCCCCACTGATCTCTCCAAGTACTTTTTTAACCGCGCTATATGGTGATAAATATGGCTCTTCTTCCATTTTGGCATGTACGGCTTCCACCACCACAATGGCATCATCCACAACAATCCCAATGGCGAGCACCAGGGCGAAGAGCGTAACGAGATTGATGGATAGTCCAAAGAACTGAATGACAAAAAATGCCCCTATCAACGATACCGGAACTGCCAGAATCGGAATCAGGGTAGATCGCCAGTCACCCAGGAAAATGAAAACTACAATGGCTACCAAAATGAAGGCATCGCGCAGGGTTTCAATCACCTGTTCAATGGAAGCGTCCAGGAACTGGGAAACGTCATAACTGATTTTATAGTCCATTCCCGGCGGAAAGCTTTGCTTCATCTCCTCCAGCTTTCCTTTTACTTCTTCAATCACGTCACTGGCGTTGCTGCCATAGTTCTGCTTCAATACAATGGCAGCCGATGCATGACCGTCCAGGTTCGAATAGATGTCAAAGAACTCGCTTCCCAGTTCAACCCGGGCTATATCCTTCAAATGGATGCTTTCGCCTTGCGCATTGGCTCGGATGATAATGCTTTCGTATTCTTCCGGCTTGTTGTACCGGCCTTTGTACGTGAGTACATATTCCAGCGACTGGGCGGCGATACCGGAGCTTTGCCCCAACCGGCCCGGACGGCCGATGATGCTTTGTTCGCCCAAGGCTTTCATGACTTCCTCCACCGAGATGTTATAAGCCCGCATGCGGTCCGGGTTTAACCAAACCCGCATCGCATACCGCCGGCTACCCAGAATCTGGGCCCTGGCCACCCCGCGGGTCCGTTGAATTTCGGGAATCATCTTCACCGTAGCATAATTGAATAGGAATTTTTCGTCAATGCTCTTGGTCTTGGAATAGAGGTTGACGTACATCAGCATACTCGGTTGGATGGGCGTAATGATAACCCCTTCCCGCTGAACCAATTCGGGCAAGAGCGGCATTACCTGATCCACTCTGGTTTTGACCCGGATTACGGCATCGTTGGGGTCCGTGCCCGGCTCAAAAATGATCCGGAGAGTCGCTTCGCCGGCACTGGTGGCATCGGTCGCGATATACCGCATATCCTGCACGCCATTGATTGCCTGTTCCAGGGTGATCAGCGTGGATTTTACCAGTACATCAGCACTGGAACCTGGATAGGCAATGAATATATTGACCGTGGTAGGGGCAATGTCCGGAAATTGGGAAATAGGTAACTTCTTGATAGCCAGTATACCGACAAAGACTATCATGACCGATATGACAATGGCAAATACGGGCCGGCGTATGAACTTACTAAACATGTCTTCTGCTTTTTAAGATAGTTGATTATTCGGCATATAAATTCAAATGGGAAATAACGGAAGCGGGCTGCGCGAACGTGTACTGTATTTTCTCGTTTTCCCGTACCTGCCGCAACCCTTCCAGAAGGATATTGTCCGTTGCTGCCAAACCCGACTGAACCACATAGATGTGCGGCATCTCGGCTGCTATGGTAATTTCCCGGGATCGTATCACATTGTTTTTGTCCACTACATATACATATTTCTTTTCCAGCACTTCGAACGTGGCTTTTTGGGGGATGAGCAACGCATTCCTGAGCGGAACCGCCATTTCGATGTTACCGGTTTCGCCATGCCTCAATAGTCCTTTCGGGTTGGGGAACGTGGCTCGGAAGGCAATATTTCCGGTTTCATTGTTAAAGTCGGCTTCAATTGTCTCAACTATCCCGGGATACTCAAACAGTTGGTTGTTAGCCATCAGGAGATTCACTTTCATGACGCTGTCTTTCTTGGCCTTCGCTTTGTAATCCAGGTATTCCGCTTCGGGGACATTGTAGTATACCCACATCTTGCTGTTGTCGGATAGCGTAGTCAGCAAGTCGCCTTCATCCAGCAGACTGCCCAGCCGTACCTGAAAGTGGTCCATGATGCCATCGAAAGGCGCCCGGATTTCGGTAAAGCCCAAATGAACCTGAGCTAGCGACAATTCAGCCTTGGCCTTGTTCAATTTGGCCTTGGCCATTGCCAGTTCGTTGGGAGCCACCACATTGCTATCGGCCAGGCGTTTGGTGTTCTGGTATTCGATCTCCGCAAAGCTGGCTTCGGCCTGGGCTTTTTGCTGCTCGGCCTGATACAACATGGGCATGATCTGAAACATGAGCTGCCCTTTTTTGACCAGCTGGCCCTCGTCTACAAAAATCTTCTGCAGGTAGCCTCGCTCCAACGCCCTGAGCTCAATATGGCTGATCGAATGAACCTGGCATACGTACTGCTTGGTGATTACTGTGTCTTTTTTCAACGGACTGGTAACCAAAAATTTGGTTTCTTCTTCCTGCTCTTCCTCTTTTTTAGAACAGCTTGTGTAGCCTACCAATGCACACAAGCTCACGTACATGAGAATTTTCCTCATACTAGTTTTCATGGTTCGGGTTGATATTATTTTAAGGTGTATGACAAACAAATGTGTATCGGGCCAAAGCACGCGGCTGTCGGAATGTGATAAAAATGCCACGTACAGGCAGATGGCTCGCTCCGGCCGCTTTTGTACGATCAGCTCAACCATCGGAATAAATTGCTGGGTCAGTGGACATAGGTTTGGAATAAAAGATGACAGTGTTAATTTTTGGTGTGTTTGGCTGCATGCCAAACGGAAGGTGGAGGATGCCTGAGCACCTGGATCACACTGTCTTTGGCGTGGTTATGACGGTTGCATTCGATGAACTGTTGTTTCCAGAAACTGGATTTTTGGGATACAGTGGTAGCAATGGAATGGGTAGGTGCCAGCACTACTTCTTTTCCGCTGAGGTTGTATAACAGGAAACCATTGAAAAGCAGGGATAGGAACAGGGTCAGTCCCAGGCCGTACAGAACGATATAGGGAAAATAACGAGGTCGCATAGCTGTGTTCATTTATCAGAAGCAAATAAACACGTGCGACATTAGAATGGGGTTAGAAACGTATTAGAAGAAATTAAAACGGGCGGATAATTTTGATATTGATTCTAAGTATTTGACAATGAGGTGTTTTTGTGATTGTATGCGTGCCGCCGGATAGGAAATGGTAGGATTCAACGAGTAAAAAGTATGACTATCCGCAGTGAGGGTGCCGAACGGTTTGAAACGGGATTAGAGAATGAGACCGCTTTCTAATCCGGTGTGTTTTTCTGGAGGGAAATAATTTGCGGTAACTGGATGGTAACGGTGGTGCCTTGGTTTAAAACCGATGAAATCATAAGCTTCCCGCTGTGCAAATCAACGATTTTCTGGGTGACAGACAAGCCAATGCCGTAACCCGGCACGCCGGTGACATTGTTGCCGCGAAACAAAGGTTCGTAAATACGAGAAGTGTCTTCCTGGGCAATGCCGCGGCCTTTGTCGGTTACTTGTACCACTATCTGGTCATCGGTTACGGCCAGCTTTACCAATACCAGTTCGGTGGAGTACTTGCAGGCATTGTCCAGTACATTGATGAAAGCTGTTGTCAGCAGTGCGGCACTTCCTCTGACGGTAAACTCTTCTTCGGTGTCGTCAGGAAATTGAATGCTGATGGTCCTTTCCGGATATTTTCTCTGTTTCTGGCCAATGGCTGTCAGCAGGCAGTCATCTACCTGAACAGCACTCAGGACCATTCCATCATCGGTTGCTTTGGCCAGGCTTAGCATGCTGTTTGTCAGCGCAATAACTTTTTTCAGCTCTTCGATGGACAGTCCGATGCTTTGACGCAGGTCGTCGGGACGGTTGTCGTAGCGGAGAGAAGTCTCCAGCGTGCCGAGAATATTGGTCAGCGGTGTGCGCAGTTCGTGTGAGGCGTTTGACACAAAGCTGCGTTGGGATTTGAATGCATCTTCGAGCCGAAAAAGCATCTGGTTGAACGTCATGGCCAGCTGGGCAATTTCGTCTTTGCGGTTGCCTTCATTGACCCGTTTGTTCAGATGTTTGGCCGTGATGGTTTCTACTTCGGTGATAATGTGTGTGATTGGGGCCAGGGCCCGGCTTGAAAAATACCAGCCCGCCAGTACGATCAGTGCAAAACCAATCAGGTTGATCAGGGGCAGAATATGCTGCAAACTGCTCAGTTTGGACAATCCCAGGCGGTCATAACCGGCGGCAAAGATGTAAAATGATTGTTCCTGGTCGGTATAGAGCATGCCAATGGCTTCCAGACGCCCGCTCCGGAACCGAATCGGCGTGTCGGGGGAGATCAGGTTGATCTTGTCTTTGAACAGGGATGTGTTGGTCAGGGTGCGGTTGGTAAAAACCAGTTGTCCGGTATGATCCCAGATGCTGATCTGCTCGTCCACGATGGTGAGCAGATCGGTGCGAAGCATGTTTTTGAAAAAATCATCGTGCAAGTGCCGGCGTGAGATCAGTACCCGTCCAGTCACCAGTGCTTTGTCTTCCAGTCGCGCGTAAAATTCCTGCTGACGGTACAAGGAATAAAAATACCAGGCCAGTAGCGACAACACAAGCTGAATCCCGGTGGCAAGTATCGTAAAAATCAGCGTAAGACGGTTGCGAATAAGCATGAATACCAACTATTGTAAATGCCGTTGATGGCGAAGTATTTTATTGCCCGTGGAAGCATCTATGGGTTTTCGGTTTTTGAAAGATACTATTTAATTCAAGTTGTGTGTTACCGGCGTTTGTTTTTAACCCGAGCCCTTTTTCTTCCCTAAGCCGTGTCACTTTTCTGCTTGACCGAAAAGTAACCAAAAAAGGCAAAAATCTCGAAGCTTCACCGGTTAAGGTTAACGCTAGGCCCGCGGGATTTTTGGGCCAACGCACCTACACCGCCTTGCGCGAATGGAGTAGGCTTCGCTCTCTTTGTAGCTCCGATTGGCAATCGGAGTAGCATCCACCGGATGCTTGAATGTTCATCATTCCCACGCAATGTGCGAAGCACGAGCCCGATTGCTACCAAAAGTGCTGTACTGGATTGTACAAACCTCCATAACTTACATTATTACCAGCAATGTATTATTCTTCGCGCATGACATAGCCCATGCCTACCACGGTATGCAATAACTTGGGCGAAAAGCCCTTGTCAATCTTTTTGCGCAAATAGCTAATGTACACATCAATCACATTGGTTGCCGTGTCAAAGTTAAGACTCCAGACGCGTTCACTGATGTCGACCCGTGAAATAACTTTGCCTTTGTTGTACATCAGGTATTCCAGCAGGGCATATTCACGCGTGGTAAGGTCAATCCGCTGGCCGCTTCGGGTAACGCTCTTGGTATCCAGGTTCAGTTCCAGATCGGCCAGTTGCAGGATGGTTTTTGATTTGGGCTGATTGCGTCTTGCCAGAGCCCGGATACGCATCAGCAATTCCTGAAACTCAAACGGCTTTACCAGATAATCATCGGCGCCTACTTCAAACCCTTCCGATTTGTCGGCCAGGCTGTCGAGTGCAGTCAAAAGCATGATGGGAACCCGTTCGTTGTCGGCGCGTAGTTGTTTGCATAACTCAAACCCATTGATATGTGGCAAATTGATATCCAGAATAATGACATCGTACACATTGCTTCGTCCCATGGAAAGACCCATTCGGCCATCGTAGGCTACTTCTATTTCATAACCTTCTGCCTGAACGCCTTTGCGAACAAAGGATGCCAGTTGGGGTTCGTCTTCGACTAATAGGATTTTCATTCCTGCACGTGATTACGATGATGTAAAATGCAATTCACAGGTGTCGCTGCAAAAACCAACGCAGATGGTTTGGTGTACCTGCGGGTTAGTAACGAAAAATGACCGTAAGAAGGTTTCCGGTTTCTCAGGATGTCTTTGTGGAATGCTGATTTATCGTTACACTGGATTTTCCAGTAAATCAGAAAAAAAGTATCTGTTGCAACCGAAAAACCGGCCAATCTGATTTTTTTGTAAAAATGTACACAGACCGGGCTTGCATTGGGAGAGCCAACTTACAAAAGTGATTTTTCCATCACAAAGTCTTCCATCAGAAATCCGTTCCCAATGTCTATGTTTTCCTCTCTCACGATTTGAAATCCTTGCTTTGTATAGAACTGTACGGCCGGGTTTTGGCGGTTCACGTTCAAGGATAGCGTGTGATTGGCAGTTGCCAAGGCTCTTTCGGTTGCTTCGGCAAACAACGCCTTGCCCACACCCTTGCCCTGCGCCGCAGGAAGGATGTAGATCTTATGGATTTTGGTCTTCCTGGTGCCCTTGTAATTAACCTCATACGACAGATATCCCAGATTTTCATCGCCTTCCTGTGCCATCAGAAACTGGTGGCCTTTTTCATTGACTTGTCCCTCAAGGGCCGGAATGCTATACATCCAGCCAAGCATATACTCAATCTGCTCCGGGGTGAGGATGGCTCCGAAAGTATCGGGCCAGGTGCGGTGTGCAATGTGTTGAATGACTGGATAATCGTCGGGGGTGGCTTCGCGAATGGTGATCATGGAAAAAGACGAAAGACAATAGACTGAAAATGTTACAGGAGGTTTTTACCTTTGCGAAGATACTATTTTGTTTATGGGACAATACATAAGTTTTTACAAAAATCGTTCAGGAAAGCCGCTCAAAGAATTAATCTTTGAGCGATACGCTGAGTTTCGGGTGTGGTACTTGCAACGGAATCAGGATTCGATTGCTGAATTTTATGAAACGTATGGTTCGGAAGAGCTATTGGCCTACTTTGAACAAAACTCGGATTTTGAGAATGACTTTGAAACACTGGATGACCGATTAATAAATGAACTACTGGTTGAGTTTGTTTGGGAATATGGAGGTTATCAGGCTCCAGGTGAATACTTTTTTCAGCCTTTTGGATCAAACGTTGGTACGTGGAGATATGTAGAAAGTACAGAAATGGTTTTTGAAAGTGATAATTCTGAACTCATTCAACTGTGGACCTATTTAGTTCTTGGGCGTACTTTAAAGGATTCTACCGATTTTAATTCCTTTGATGGAGAAGATAAAATTAAAGTGGGATTTTTAACAGTAGAAGAACAAAATAGACTGAGAGAACTAATTTCTCATCATTTTGGAGACGTGCATGCTGCTACAGACAATTATTGGTCAACTACGGCAGTGGAGGAGTACAAAAAAGCAGGAGAGGGGCCATTTCAGGGTCGATTGACTACATATAACCCTCCAACGGCGGGTTTGAGTTATGTATTGAGTGCACTTGAAGATATCAAAGATGATCAAGCGGAACTTGTGACTACCATTGAGTGAAAATAGTATCTGCTGAAAAGGCAAAACCTCTCAACAAAGATGCAAAATAAAAGGGCAGACCTTTTGATCTGCCCTTCTGAAAAAGTCAATTTAGAAAATATACTTTGTCGAAAGGAAATTCGACTTCTGTCCTTCAATGATATCATTCAGAATCGCTTTGTTATCAGCGGTTTCTTTGGTGGCTACCACCGTCCGGATGGAGAAGGACCGAAGCGCGTCTTCTACCGACAGCGTACCTTCAGCCGAATCCTTGCGACCTGTAAACGGAAACGTATCCGGCCCGCGCTGGCACTGGGCATTGATATTCACCCGGCTGACCTGGTTGACCAGCGGATCGATCAGGTTGGCAATCTGGTCTGTGTTGGTGCCGAAAATACTCACCTGCTGGCCGTGGTCCGAATCAATAATGTAGTCGATGGGCTCTTCGATGTCATCAAACGGTACCACCGGAATCACGGGACCAAACTGCTCCTCGCGGTACAGTTTCATTTTACTGTTCACCGGATACACCAACGCCGGATAGAAGAACGATTCGACAGATGTTGCCCCGTTTTCGTTGATCACGCTGGCGCCGTTGGCTTTGGCGTCTTCGATGCACTCGTGCAAATACGCCGGTTTGTTAGGCTCAGGTACCGGCGTCAGATTCACGTCTTTTTCCCACGGCATGCCGTATTTGAGTTTGCTGATTGCCGCGGCAAAGCGTTCCAGAAAGACCGGCGCCACCGATCGGTGAACAAAAATGATCTTGATGGCCGTGCAACGCTGGCCGTTAAACGACAGCGAACCGAGCAGACACTCCTTCACGGCCAGATCCATATCCGCATTTTTCAGAATAATGCCCGCATTCTTGGCATCCAGACCAAGCACCGCCCGCAAGCGGTTTACTTTCGGATGCATCTTCTTCAGGTCATTGGCCACACGGCTTGATCCGATCAGCGTAAGCACGTTGATCTTGCCCGACTGCATCAGGGCCGGAACCACGCTGCTGCCCCGACCGTAAATGGTATTGACCACGCCTTTGGGGAAACAGTCGCGGAAGGCTTCCAACATCGGATAGTGGAGTAATGTACCATGTTTCGGTGGTTTGAAAAGAATGGTGTTACCCATCAGAATCGCCGGAATCAGTGTGGTGTAGGTTTCATTGAGCGGGTAGTTGAACGGTCCCATACACAACACCACACCCAGCGGCGAGCGGCGGATCTGCCCGATGATGCCTTGTTCCATTTTGAAGCGTGACGAGGCACGGTCAATGTCTTTCAGGCAGTCAATGGTGTCGTAAATGTATTCAACCGTGCGGTCAAATTCCTTGATCGAGTCGGCTTGTGATTTGCCGATTTCCCACATGAGCAGGTTTACCACTTCCTTTTTTTTCTCGATCATGCGTTGGGTAAACTTTTCCATGCAGGCGATGCGTTCGGCTACCGACATGGTAGGCCACTCGCCACGGCCATGGTTGAAAGCCTGTTCGGCCGCTTCCAGGGCTTCCATCGCTTCCGTTTCGGTGGCAATCGGATAGCTCCCGATCAGCTTGCGCTGTAATCCGTCGGTGGTTCGGATGCATATGGGCGAATGCACTTCGCTGCTGGGGCCATCCCACTGGCGGAGCTGCCCGTTGACGAGATATTCGCGCTGGTGAACGGGTGATTTAAGCTGAAATTCTTCAGGTATTTGGTTCTCGTCCGGAAAAATGCCGGATAATCCTGTTGCAAAGTCGGTCATGGCGGTTGAATAAATGGTAAAAAATATACGATGACTGAGGCAAGTTAGAGAAAAAAGTATAACGAAATCGGGCCATTTGCAGATTCTTCGATTTATGAAATGATAATCTTCTTTTATTACTATTTAGCGGAGATTTTGCATTTTGGAGAGATATTATTTTCTACATGCGCCGTGCTATGAATAAATGGCATTGCCTTGCGTCAGTAATAAAACTGATATTTATCGTTTTGAATCCAGCAAGCATTGCTTACCTTTCTGACAAATACAAGACATATTTCGTTTTTCTCTAAACCTTCATTTTTCCATTGCTATGAAAAAAATACTCATTCCTACTGATTTCTCTGAACAGGCTAGTAACGCCTTAACGGTGGGTCTTCAATTAGCCAAACAATCGGGTGCGGAGCTTCATTTGTTGCATGTGGAAGAATATGTAAGTGATCGGGGATTCAGTGCACTGGGCGATACAGGGGCAGACTCATCCAATATGGACAAACTATATATTCTGAAATTGCTGGAAGCGAACAAAAAACGGATGCTTGCTGTAGTAGATGCCATCGACGATGACGGTGTACCGATTTTTCATATGGTAGATGTAGGCCAGATGTTCAAATTGGTGCGCCAATATGTCAAGGAGCAAGGCATTGATCTGGTCGTGATGGGCACGCACGGAGCCAGTGGTTTTTCAGAAGTGCTGATCGGGTCGAATACCGAAAAAGTGGTGCGTCAGGTAGAATGCCCGGTGCTGAGTGTACGCAATCTGCCATCGGTTTTTGAATTGAAAAAGATCGTATTTGCGACCAACTTTGAGGGCGACCAAACCAAAGTGACCGAACAGCTCAAAGGATTCCAGAAGGCCTTCGGGGCGCATTTGTTCCTATTGTATGTAAATACCGTATTTTCATTTGCATCCAGCCGCACCATCCGCCAGAAGATGGATGCGTTTGTGGCCAAGCATCAACTGACCGACTACGAGTTTCAAACGTATAGTGACGAAACTGAAGAACGCGGCATCATTCACTTTGCCGACGAGGTAGACGCCGATGTGATTGCCGTAGCCACGCACGGCCGGACGGGTTTTGCGCATCTGCTGCTGGGCAGCATTGCCGAAGACATCGTCAACCACGCCGAACGTCCGGTGCTGACGTTTCACTTGGGACACAAATAGTATCTTTCAAAAAGGTAAAACCTCTCATGGCCTGTATCTTACGGGCCATTTTTTATGACTATACTTATCGTTCTCATCTTGCCGCTGGTAATTTGTCTGAGTCCTTATATGCTGGATTTAGTCAGAGGGAAAAACACGGTAACCTCACAGGATATAAAATCTGTCGTGCAGGTCGTATTCCTTTTGATTGGGCTACTTGTATTTACCTGGTTAGAACGTTTTTCCTATCATTTATTGGCTACCGTCCTTTTGCTCTTTGCAAATCTGCAAGCCAGTATGCACTATTTTAGACCGTAATCTGTCACTAGGTTACGGTTATTTTTTTATTCAAAAGTTGCTTGATACTTCATTTTGACTAATCAAGGTTAATTTTTATTTCATCCTTATCAATTGATATATATACAATTTCTGGTGAGTTTTCTGGTGTTAGAACAATCCTTTTGCCAAGTATTTTTGAACAGTTGCTCATATATTCAACAAGTTTATCGTGGTTTTCTATAGAAGTAAATTCTTTTGGGTCAATATCACTTTCCATTTCATCTTCCGTAAAAAAGTGCATAACTAAAAGTGCATCTCCAATACTAATCCCTGCGTTTACCAGAAATTCACTTTTGCCATCCCAATAATCAAACACTTTCATTAATTCTATTGGGACTTCACTTTTTTCACCAGTTTCGTAAGAATACAATGAAGTTTTATAGTGTTTATTTACAAATTCAGCCCAAATCTGCCAGTCTTTTTTGGTTGTATTCTGGACATAAATGTCACGTAGTGAACCATCCGTATAATATATCTTGCGTTTAAGTTGTTCCCAATTCATAGGTGAGTAGTCTGTAATTGGTTAAGTATGTAGGTTTTGACTTTTAGAAAGATACTATTTTTATCTTCCAGTAAAGGAATTTAACTAACTACAAAAGCCGATTTTTGGAATAGATTCAATTCTTTTTGAACGGATTTCCCAGTGCCAACAATCCTAGAACAGGGCCGATAGCCAGAAATATGTACAGGTAGTGAGGCGAAATCTTGTCGGTCAGGAAATTGATCCATTGGATGCTGACAATGGTAATCGTAAAGCCCAGGCAATTGACAATGGTGAGCGAAGTCCCTCTCGAATCGGGTGGTGCCGACTGGGCCACCAGCGTGGAAAACAAAGGCGAATCGGCAATCACACTCACTCCCCAGACGAACAGAAAGAGTAGGAACACCACCGTTGACGGAACGAACAGGAACAGCGGCGAGACTAATCCGCAACAGCAGGAAACTGCCAGGGCAAGTGTCGCTACCCTTTTGGCTCCATACCGTTGCGAAAGCAATCCGCTGCTGACACAGGCAAGGCTCCCAGCCGCAATGATCAGGAAAGAGAACAGTGGAACGTTTACCTGGGCGTTGTCATAACGGGTGTTGTATGTGCGTAACATAACCGGCACAAAGGCCCAGAACGTATACAGTTCCCACATGTGTCCGAAATACCCGAATGCCGCGGCGCGAAAGTCTCCAATCCGGAAGCCGCTCCACAACGAACGGACGGTCAGGCGCTGGCCCTTTTTCCGGTAAGGGCCATCCGGCACAAAAAAGAAAATGCTGAGCCCGCCCATGACCGACAAAGCCGAGGTAGTGTAAAGAACAAATTTCCAGGGTAAACCCAGGGTAAGGCTTTTCAACAAGTGTGGAAATGCAGTGCCCAGCACCAGGGCACCTACCAGAAATCCCAGCGACTTGCCCAGTCCCGCCTGGTAGTAGTCGGAGGCTATTTTCATCCCAACCGGATAAATTCCGGCCAGGAAAAAACCAGTCAGGAAGCGAAATACGAGTAGCTCGGTCGCTTGAATGGAAGAAAGCGTACAACCCAGATTGAAAAACCCTGCTAGAATGGCACTGACAAAGAAAACCTGCGACGGCGAAAACCGGTCGGAAATAGTAAAGAGCGCAAATACCAGGGTGCCGCTGATAAATCCAAACTGGATGACACTGGTTACATGTGCCAGAAAATCAGGCTCTAGGTTCAGGTCACGAATGATGTCAGCGATAATGGAATTGCCCGCAAACCAAAGCGATGTGCAGAAAAACTGGGCAATGACGATGACAGGCAGAATGGGTTTCATACACGAGTGGTTTTGTGGACGAAAGATACCGAATACTGTGTGGTTTGCAATTGACGGGTTGGGTAGGTTTATTTTAATGAATAACCAAGTAAGAATAAATACAGAACTGCAAGAACAGTCCAAAGGCGTACTGCAGGTATTATGAAGTGATAGGTCATTGAATTGCAGTATGAATGAAATCATCTGAAAAAGTAGTGTTGCGAAAGATGGTTGGTATGCAGGCCTTTTTTCAAAAAGAGCCAATCATTCTCTAAAGTTTGTAGCTTTGTATGCTTCATTGCCTCAACCAGACTATTCGCACACACTAATCGAAACATTGCTTGAAAAAAAATATTGTTTTTGTCGTTAACCCCCGGGCAGGCACACGGTCAAAGCAAAAGGTTGAAGACCTGATTCGGCTGAACCTGGACCTGCAAACGGTTGACTATCAGATTGCATATACGCAGGCCAAGCACCACGCTACCGAACTGGCGGCCGAGGCGGTAACAGCCGGTGCCGATTGCGTTGTGGCGGTGGGAGGGGACGGCACCATGAATGAAACCGCCGCTGCATTGGTAAATACGCCAACAGCCCTGGCCATTCTGCCGTTGGGGTCGGGCAATGGACTGGCCCGCCATTTGGGAATCCCGTTGAATATAGCCCGCGCCATTCAGTTGCTCAATCAGCCGAAGGCGAAAATCATTGATAGCTGTACACTGAATGGTCGGCCGTTTTTTTGCGTGGCTGGAACGGGCTTTGATGCATACATCGGACTCAAGTTTGACCAGCAGAAAACGCGTGGTTTTCAGACGTATGTGAAAACCACGCTTACCGAATTTTTCAATTACCGTCCGACCGAATACCGCATTACACTCAACGGCAAAACGTTTGATTATCCGGCCTTTCTGGTGAGTTTTGCCAATGCCGGGCAATACGGCAACAACGCCTACATCTCGCCACAGGCCGACATTGCCGACGGCCTGGTGGATGTGTGCCTGATGCGGCCGTTTCCGTCGCCGATGGCCGTTCCGTTGGGTGTGCAGCTGTTCGGCCGTACGTTGCACCAGTCGCCCTACTTGAAAGTAATGCCAACCGGAAAAGTAATCGTTGAGCGGCCCGAAGAGGCACCCGTGCACATTGATGGCGAACCGATGATGCTGGAAGCGCGCCTGGAAGTGCAGATTCGTCCGGCAAGTCTGCGGGTTTGGGTGCCGTCCTGAAAAAGCTCATACCAGAGGCGGTTTTAGCTTTTGGTGAGATACTATTTTTTATTCCATTAACGCAATTCAGAAATTGGAATATGGTCGCCGATGTCGTTCCCATAATGAACATGGCTAAGTTTTCCCGTTTCATCAATCAGGAAGTCGGCCGGAATGGTGTTGGCGTGTCCATCCTGATTGATTTTTTTGTGGTAAAGCTTCTGGCCGGCAAGGGCTTTTCCAATGGCACCCCTGAAAACGCTTCCGAGCATTTTACCTGTTGACCGCTCAATGTCATACAACCGGTAAAGCTTGTTTTCCGGATCGGGAATAAATGTAAACGGATAATTTTCCTGCTCCAGGTATTGCCTCATCTGTGTTACAGACGATTCATACACAAGCAGCACTTGGATGTTATTCTCCGCAAAATAATTGGCTTTTTTCAGTAATTCATGCACCCGCAGGTTGCATACCGGGCAACCTGTATTGCGCATGAACGCCAGGTAAATTTTATGGCCGCGCAGGCTTTGCAGGTTAACGGGCTGATTGTAAACATCAGTAGTGCTAAACACCGGGGCTTGTTGGTTGACAGTGAGTTTCATGGGTGAATCAGGTTTAATTTGGGCAAAAGTGGTCACCGACATCAGGATGCTGATGCCCAAGGCCAAAAATGGAATATTCATAAAGGTTTACAAATGAGTGACTTAGTTAGTGGTTTGGCGGGCTTTGAATAGCCTATAAATGCCATAGTTTATGCTGGCCGTTATGCACAGCAGGCATACGCCAAACCGAAAAAAGAAGAGAAGAAATTCTTTGAGATACGTTTGCCAGCCCGATTGGTGAATCCGTTTAGCGGATGGTGGGATAGGGCAGGTTTTGGGGTTTGAAATCATACTATTTTGTTCGGTTGTTTATAGTTAATTCCCGAACTCCCAGGTCCATCACCCGTATGGAGACGAATTATTTTGAATATTTTCGGGCTTGCTCCAGGCATTTATACTTCTGATTGTCAAAGGAGTGGGTGTTTTTGTAACCGAACTGAATCATCAGGATTTCGCGTTTGATTTCGTTGAGGAAAACATGTGACAGCAGTCGTACGCACGGCTTGGTAACCTGCATAAAAATGCGTTTGATCAGATTGGCTTTCAGAAAGGAATCTTCGTGTTGCTCCAGTGCCGAAATGGAGTCTTCGGCAACGCCCTGTGGAAAAGCCGCGTTGACGGTCTTGCTGGCCTGGCGCAGGCGTTTGAGCCAGATATGGGAGGCGATGGAAAAAATATAGGTTTTCAGCGAGGACGTCAGTTCAAAATCGGCCTGCGGTATCTTGTCGAGCAGCACCAGGACAGTTTCCTGAAACACATCCTTGGCATCGTCGGTGGTGCCGCTGTTTTTTCGGACAAAGTTTTCAACGGTGGGGTAATAGAATTTATAAACGATCTCAAAAGCGGCGTTGTTGCGTTGCCGGATTTCGGCGATAATCTGGGTGTCTTGCATGGATGTTTTTAGCATTAATACCACAAACGGAAACACAATCACCCAAACGTAAGAAAAAAATACCGGAATCTTGCTGGATCGACCACTACCGACCGGAGGTCGGAAGATAGTTGCCACCCGGCAGAGCCAAGCGGCTGGCGTCATTCGGGTTTTTTACTCCCACACTTTTTTCATCAAATCGTAGCCCATCGGATCAAATTCCTGTAACTGTGATCGGTTGTAGGGATAATAATCATTTTCGCCCAGGTAAGCCTCGGTCAACTCGGCGAAATACTCATCGGGATTGTTCAGTGCATAGGCTTTCCGATTTCCGCCAAGATTATACGGAACGCTTTCGTATTTTTTACTTTTTACGGCATTTCGGAAGGCGGCAAACACTTCGGCGTTAGCCGAGCCCAAGACTTGGTCGTGGTAGGCGTGAGCCAGTTCGTGAAGTACCATGTACGGCTGGTTTAATTTCTGCCATTCCAGGAAATGTGTTGTATTACAGATTTCGACACACTTGGCTATTTCGGCCGGATAGCCATTGGCTACCACCCATTCTTTGGATTTGTGATACCAGACGGCTCCGTCGGGTTTTAGTTTGTATTCGATCCAGATAGGAACTTTTTGCAGTTGGGCAAACTGCAGTGGTCGAATAATTCTGGATAAAGCGGTTAGCTTTTCTGTAAGAACGGCCAACACTTCCGTTACTTCCGGATGGGTAAGACTATCCTTGAACAGCACGATTTTGAAATCCAGGATTGATAGGTTTTGTCTGATGGGTTGGGAAGTGGTTGAGGTTTGCGCCTGATTATGCTGTAACAGAAAAAAGAACAAAAAGACGGGGACTAGTTTCATTGCAATCAGAAAAGTAGCGAGTAAGACTGTGTGATAAAGATGAGTACAAACAGGTAATAAAAAAAGTATCCTTCAAAAACAAAAAAGCCCCCTCTTGCAGGAGGGAGCTTCTGGGTTTAATAATACCGTCCGATCAGGGGATTGTCTACAATCATGCGCTTGAGTTGCTGAGGGTTGATGGTTCCTTGCTTGGCGTACACGATTTTGCCACCCGGTTCTACAATCAACGTATACGGCAACGCTCCCTGCCACTTGGGATCAATGATTTCGATCATTTTGTAAATGTCGCCCGACTCAAAGATGTAATTCGGATTCGAAGCTTGCGATTTTTTCAGGAAAGCCAGGGCTTTGTCTTTCTTTTCAGGCTTGTCGGCACTGATGGATACAAACTCAAAATCCCGACCGCGGTACATGCGGTTGATGGTGATGAATTCCGGAAACTCCGTCACGCAGGGGCCGCACCAGGTTGCCCATACATTGATCAGGCGCAGCTTGTCCGAATCGTTTTTGATCAATGCCTTCAAGCCGTCGGCGGTAATGGTTTCCAGTTTTACTTCTTCTTTGGCCCAGTCGGCAAACCCTTTGGCCACGCTGCCTTCCTTGTCTTTCCATTTGACCGAACAGCCAAAGGTTTTGGTCTTGGCTACGGGTACCGGTTTGCCGGCCACCATGGCTTCCAACGCATTGCGGGCATCGTCGTTTTGGGGTGTGCTGCCGGGCTTTTCCGAGTCATCGATGCGGCCGGTGTATTGCAGTTTGCGGGCTTTGTCAAAAATGAATATGTGTGGAGTGGCTACCGCGCCGTAGGCAAGCGAAATCTGCTGGGTTTCGCCATCGTACAGATACGGAAAGTTGTATGCCTTTTCTTTGGCCCGTATTTTCATTTCTTCAAACGAGTCGCTCATGTCGGTGTAGCCCAGTTCGTCGAGGCGAACGGCTTTTGGGTCGTTGGGAGAAATAGCAACCAAGGCCACACCTTTGCTTTTGTAATCTGCTGCCAGTTTTTTGATGCGGTCTTCGTAGGCCTGAGCGGTAGGGCAGTGGTTGCAGGTAAATACCACCACCAGAATCGGCGACTGCGCAAAGCTTTTCAATGTATAGGTTTTGCCATCGGTGCCCGGCAAGCTGAAATCCGGTGCCGCAGCGCCGATTTCCAACGTAACCGGATCAGAGGCCCAGGCTGAGATTGTTACTAGTAACAGTCCAACAAATGCTATGTGTCGGAAAAGTGATTTTTTCATGTTGGTTTAGGGGTAAGGTGTAGGTGTCAAAAATACAAATAATACCTGAAAAATTTATATAAGTAACACCATTTCCCATCCGCCTCTTTTTCATCACACTTAATGAGCCGAAACCTTTCGCTGAATACGTCCATTGGCTAGCGTGTAGCGGTATTTTTCTTCCATGAATGCCAGCAATTCCTCGGTGTAGTCAGTTACTAAATTGCTGTAATACAACACATCTTTAGAAAAGATAATAAAGGAGAGACGATGATATTGCACATACCACCGGCAGTCGAGCAGAATGGCAGAGCGAAGGCTGTCGAGTTTGGTGGTTTGAAATGTATTCAGTACGTTAATTAAACTATCTTGATAATTTTGGATTTGTTTTTGCTCTTCTTGCAGGCCTTTATTCACTATTACCATTTCCTTAGGAGTCAAATTAATGTGAGAAACTTTATAAAGCTTTCTTTGAAAAATTATTATCCGCTTGCGTAGAGAGTCATCTGCAATTTGAGCATATTTCTGGAATTGCTGGTGAATCACTTTTCTTTGTGGATGGTATTTCATTAAGCTATCTAGGCTAAACACCCCAAACTGGGCAGAAGCCAATTGCAAAGAAAAACAAGTCAGAAGGCAAGTGTAAAGAAGGTTTTTCATAGGCGTACGAGTAAATACATCCCAACTTACCGACTCTGTTGCAAATCCTGAAAAGCCTTAACATTTCTTAACTTCTTTTAACATCCGGGCGTTTATAGACCCCGCTGACCGCAACATCTGCCATGGATTTTATGTAACTTGCCGCCTCTAGACCGACATTATTCCGTTATGGCAAACAAGACTAAAAACCGCGAAGGGATCGTATATTCCACGCAGCCCGATTTTGAATACACCCACAATCAGGACGAAGAGCCCGAAACACTACCCGCCAATCAGCAGAGCCTGAAAGTGCAGCTCGATAAAAAAGGCCGCGCCGGGAAGCAGGTAACCTTGGTGACTGGCTTTGTAGGAAAGGCTGAAGACCTGGAAATACTGGCCAAAAAGCTGAAAACCAAGTGTGGCGTAGGCGGTTCAGCCAAAGACGGCGAGATCATGATTCAGGGCGATTTCCGGGATAAGATTGTGCAGGAACTACAGAAAGAAGGCTACAAGGCCAAGAAGTCAGGGTAAGTAATAAGCCGACCCTAAGGGTTACCCACAACCCTTAGGGTCGGAGAGGTTTTGCCTTTTGAAAGCATATTATTTTGTTTTTTCAGTCCTTGTGTATAAATAGTTTAACCTGAAATCACCGTGGTCTGTGGCACACAGACCACTCCATAGGCCGCGTGTCTTTTTTCATTCATCTTTTCGCTTTCATCTACAGATGAAATATGTCATCACCGGATTCATTGCCTTGGTGTGGCTGGTAAACGGCTTGTACTGCAAGGTGTTGCACGGCGTGCCGCGCCACGAGCAAATTGTGGCAGCCATTCTGGGCGACCGGTATGCGCATGAACTTACTGTTGCCATTGGCTTGCTGGAAATCGGCATGGCTGCCTGGGTGGTTTCGCGCATAAAACCGCGCTGGTGTGGAATTGTTCAGATCGTTGTCGTGTTGCTAATGAACCTGCTGGAGTTTTCGCTGGTGCCGGAGTTGCTGTTGTTTGGCTGGTTTAACTTGCTGATTGCCTGTGTCTTTTCGTATCTGGTGTACTGGCATACGTTTATTTTCAATCATTCGGCAAAATAGTATCTTCTGCATAGCCAAAACCTCCCGTTTGGCAAGTCTGTCATTTTTACCTCAATCTGCACACCATGCACAGAATAGAATTGGAAGCCTCTCAACGCATTTTATTGCTCGACGGAGCCATGGGCACCATGATTCAGTCGCTGCCACTGACTGAAAACGACTACCGCGACGCATCCCTGGTGCAACACCCCGGGCAGCTCAAAGGCAATTCGGATTTGCTCAACATCACACGTCCCGATGCCATTCAGAACATTCATCTGCAATATTTGCAGGCCGGTGCCGATATTCTTTCCACCAATACCTTTGGAGCCAATCGTATTTCGCAGGAAGATTACCAGCTGGCGCACCGGGTGTACGAAATGAATTACCAGGGGGTTGTGCTGGCACGCAAAGCCATTGCGGAGTATCGGAAAACGCATCCGGACAAAGCCTTGTTTGTTGCCGGAGCCATGGGACCCACCACCAAACTTGCCTCGCTTTCGCCTGATATAAACAATCCCGGTTTTCGTTCGGTAACGTTTGACCAACTGGCCGAAGCCTATACCGAGCAGGCCATTGCGTTGATTGACGGCGGTGCGGACTTGTTTCTGCTGGAAACCATCACCGATACCCTGAATGCCAAAGCGGCTTTGTACGCCTTGATGGATTTGTTTGATTCGCTGGGACGGCAATACCCCATCATGGTTTCGGGTACGATTACCGACGCCAGCGGACGGATTTTGTCAGGGCAGACCATTGAGGCGTTTCTGGTGTCCATTTCACACGCGCCATTGTTGTCGGTTGGTCTGAATTGTGCGTTTGGTGCCAAGGAATTGCGGCCTTTTGTGGAGGTAGTTCACAAAGAGACTTCGTTTCTGACCAGTGCGCATCCCAATGCAGGCTTGCCCAATCAGTTTGGCGAATACGAACAGTCGGCCGAAGAATTTGCCACACTGGTGGGTGAGTTTGCGGCCAATGGCTGGCTCAATGTTGTAGGCGGCTGCTGTGGCACCACGCCCGAACATATTGCGGCCACGGCCAGGATTATCAAAGATATGAAACCGCGCGACAAACGCGAGAGTGGACGCAAATCCCGAAACGTATGGATCGATGCGGATACACAGGCCATCATGCAAAAATGGTTGCAGGATGAGAACGACAAACAAGCCGCGCTGCCATTAACGCAACTAATGCAGGTGGTTTCCAGTGTGGAGGATGAGGCAACATTCCGTCAGGTAAAAGCCAAATTTGAGGCACAGCAAATGTTTTATCATCCCGAACAAGCCGCATTGGTGAATGCCCAATTGTTTGGTCGCTACCAATACCTGCGTATCGAAAACCGACTGCAACAAAAATAACCTGACATATTTTTACTAAAGCAATCCAAGGCTCCTGTCTGGAAAGGCAGGGGTTTTGGGTTTTATAGCGATACTATTTTTCGAAAAAAGATTTTCCCTTGTCCTATTCCGCAAAGCTCGGTTGTTATTGGGGTGTAATCAATTAACAACGTAAATTTCAGAACCATGGAAGAATTCATTTTGATTTTCAGACACGAAAACGCCACCGGCAAGGTGTCGCCCGAGCAGATGCAAGCTTGGATGAAACAGCAGATGGACTGGGTAGGCAGCATTGCTGCCCAAAACAAGTTTGTCAGCGGCACCGGACTGCTATTTGACGATGCCCGAGTCGTGGGATACAATGGCTTGGTTACTAACGGACCGTTTGGCGACATCAAGGAAACACTGGGTGGCTACATTGTTGTCAAAGCCGAAAGCGTAGATGAAGCCGTCGCGTTTGCCAAAGGCGCACCCGTACTGCAAGGGGAAGGTAACACCGTAGAAGTACGTAAAATAGCTTAGCGATAATTTCCCATTCCCAAAACCTGAAAGACCTCTGCCTCTGCCAGAGGTCTTTTGCCAGCCAATGCAATCACAGGAATTAGTCCCGCATCTGTTCCGGACCGAGTACAGCAAGATTACGGCTGTGTTGTGTCGGCTTTTTGGTTTGGAACACATGGAAATTGCCGAAGACATTGCCAGCGATACGTTTGTACAGGCCATGGAGTCGTGGAGTTACCATGGCGTGCCCGTCAATCCAACGGCCTGGCTTTATACCGTTGCTAAAAATAAAGTCAGGAATTATCTTAAACACAATCAGGTCTTTACACAGAAAATTGCTGCCAGTATTCGTCATTCTGCTACGGATGTTTACGAAGTGGACGTCGATTTGTCCGAAGGGCACATCGCTGACAGCCAGTTACAGATGTTGTTTACCTTGTGCCATCCGTCGATTTCGCGCGAAGCCCAGATCGGACTTTCGCTGCGGATTTTGTGCGGCTTTGGCATTGATGAAATTGCCGATGCGTTTCTTGTTTCCAGGGAAACGATTCACAAACGGCTTTTCCGGGCCAAAGAAAAGCTCAGAGTAGAAAAGATGCTTCCCACACTTCCCGAACCTGTCGCTATCTTTAACCGTCTGGATTCCGTCCTGACTACGTTGTACCTGCTTTTCAGCGAAGGCTATTATTCGGAAAGTAAAGATACCGTAGTCCGGAAAGATTTGTGCCTGGAGGCCATGCGACTGACGTACCTGCTCACGCAAAATCCGCAAACCAATGTGTCCAAAGTGAACGCGTTGCTGGCGTTGATGTGTTTTCATGCGTCGCGGCTGGATGCCCGGCAAAACGACCGGGGCGAGCTGGTTTTGTACCACGATCAGGACGAAACGCTGTGGAATCAGGAGCTGATTGCGCGCGGAATCGACTATTTTCACCGGGCTTCGCCTGCGCAGTCCCTTTCAAAATACCACCTGGAAGCCGGCATTGCTTACTGGCATACGATCAAAACCGACACACCGGAAAAGTGGGAAGCTATTTTGCAGTTGTACAATCATTTGCTGCAAATAGAATATTCGCCCATGGCGGCACTTAACCGGATGTTTGTTCTTTCCAAAGCACGGAGCAAGCGGGTGGCAATTCAGGAAGCCGAAAAGCTGAAACTTACCAGTAATCTTTTTTATTATATGCTGCTGGGTGAGTTGTACACGGATATCGACAACCCGAAAGCGAGGGATAACTTTCAAAAAGCGTACGCATTGGCCAGAACGCAGACGGAAAAACAACTCATCGCCCGAAAGCTGGAAGTGTTCGGGAACTGACCGGGTTTTTGCGTTTGAAAAGATACTATTTTTCGGGCATCTTTGTGACTAGCATTTATTCCTGCGTATCCCATGCAATACGAACACCTCAAGGCCCTTCATGTCATTTTTGTAGTGAGCTGGTTTGCCGGACTGTTTTACCTGCCCCGCTTGTTTGTCTACCACACCGAAGCCAACACCAAACCCGAGCCGGACAAAAGCATCCTGCAACGGCAGTTTCAGTTCATGGAACGCATCCTATTCAATGCCATCATGGTGCCCGCCATGTGGATTACCGTGCTGACAGGCCTGGGACTAGTGTACTGGGCGTGGTGGGACAGTTTTGCCTCACATGGCTGGCTGCATCTGAAGCTGGGCTTTGTGGCAGGGCTGCTGGTATATCATTTCTTTTGCCGCAAACTGATTCTTGAACTACGAGAAGGAAAATTCCGCTTCACTTCGCTGCAACTGCGGCTTTACAACGAAATCGCTACCATCTTTCTGTTCGCCATTGTCTTTCTGGTCATTCTGAAAAATACGCTGGACTGGATCTGGGGCGTGGTGGGTTTGGTGGTTTTTGCCGTGCTGATCATGAGTGCGGTACGCATTGTCAAATCCATTCGCGAACGGAAAAGCCGTTCCTGAAAATAGTATCTTCTGAAAACGAAAAACCTTGGTTTCGATGCAAAGTATTAAATGGGACTTTACGTTATTGTTGTTTCTGGTTGCGCAAGTAGTTGCTGCTCAGTGTGATTCTATTTATGTTTATTTTTATGGAGAAGGTACAAAAGGTGAGAAGTTTCAGGTAAGTTACAAAGGTGAAACAATACTGCATTTCAGAAGTCCGAGAGGGTTTATGTTTGCTTTTACTATTCCTAAAGAAAAAGATTGGAAAGATGGATCTCAAATACAAATTTCTCTAAGCAGAAAAGGACGATTTTCATTGTTTTATCAATCTATTGACATAAATCCCTTTTTTAGCATTGTTGCGGATAGAGAGGGACAATGTTACTATACAATAATCAGAGACACACGATTAAAAAACAAATATGCCGTGAGTCTGCACTGGCTTAGTAGGCCTACCAGCTTAATAAATTGTTCCTATACCCGGACTTACCTTCCAAAAGTAAAAGTCTATTTCCAGACGGATAAATTTAATTGTAGACGGTACATGGCAGGTACAGATTAAATCTGCAAAATAGTATCTTCCGAAAACGAAAAAGCTCCATACTACATGAAAAGAGTGTTTCATCTGCGGGTGCGTCGGTTGCACCGATACCTGGGTGTGATTTTGGGTGTACAGTTTTTATTCTGGACGGTTGGCGGGCTGTACTTCAGCTGGTCGGATATGGACGAAGTGCACGGTGACCATCAACGCAAAAAAGAAAGCCTGATGCCGCTGTCCATGGCGGTTGTATCGCCATCGGTAGCCTGGGAAAACATCCGGCAAGCACAGCCAGCCGATTCGCTGGTAAGTTTGTCTCTGATTCAAATTCTGGGGAAGCCTGTGTATCAGATCAAATGCTTTGCGAAAATCAAGTCAGCCGCCCAAACCTATCTGGCCGATGCTGTGACGGGGAACTTACGCGGGGCATTATCTCAGGACGAAGCCGTACAACTGGCCAAAAATCAGTTCAATGCACATCATTCTACAGTAAGTCAAGTCGAATACCTGACCACCACTAATGCGCATCACGAATACCGCGAGCAGCCACTGCCGGCCTATGCCGTCACGTTTGACCATCCCTCACAAACGACGGTGTACATAGCTGCGGAGCTAGGAACTGTGCAGAAATTCCGGAACAACAAATGGCGTATGTTTGACTTTCTGTGGATGCTGCACACGATGGATTACGAAAGCCGTGACAATATCAGTAACTGGGCGCTGCGTTTGTTTTCGATGGCAGGGCTTCTCACTATTGTGTCGGGCTTTGTGCTTTTCTGGGTGAGTTCGCGTCGGTTACGTACCCTGAAAGTTGCCTGAAAATAGTATCTTCCGTAAAGTCAAAACTTCTGAAATAAAAAAGCCACGCGACTTATGCGTGGCTTTTTTTGTATGCCTTGTTGGCGGAGGTCTTTCGAATCGAATGAATTATACTTTTGAAATCAATGCCCTTGTATGTAATGGCATCCAGACCTATCACGACGGCCAACAGAAAGAGAATACTTAAAACAGCTTCCATAGTTATAGTTGATTTTTAATTTGTGAATAGTTTAGATAGTTGTTTTTTACTTGACGATACAAATATACGGCAAATATATGAATTATGCAAATAATGTCTAAGCTTGTGTTTTGTATTTGTTGTATTATTTTAAGATGTAAAATTTAAATTATATCTTAATTAGTTTATTTGGAACTAATTTTTAAAATGTCAATTGTATGTTGTGCTAAAATATGTTTAATAGTGATATTGATAAAGTGCAAATTATATAAACCGGCTTGTACTTTGTCAATAAATAGATATGACTAAGTAAAGCTGAAAGTGACGGATGAGATTTTGACTCGTACTGTTTTTATTGTACTTGTGGAAGGAAGTTTTTTTTGAAAAATGTCAAAAAATGTTCAAAACAAGTGTGTGCTTGGGCAGGATGCATAAAAAAAGCGGATTTCCACAGGAAATCCGCTTTTCAATAGTCAGATAGACTTCTAAGGTTTCTTAAATGGATTTGCTGAATACCGGTTCGGTGGTTTGCCGATGCCAGTACCGTTCGTCTAGTTGCATGGCAATGTTGCGCACAAAAGGCTTACCGACCTCGGTGACTGTAATCTGATGCGAGTCCAGTTCGACAATCCCGTCGGCTTCCATGGCTTTCAGACGAACCAATGCGTCCTGCAGATAAGCTGGGGTTTTGCCTTGCCAGGAGGTACTATTCTGACACATCAGATTCAGAATATGCTGACGAATGGCTGTGTCTTCGTCTGTCAATACATGTCCTTTGAATACAGGTAGCCGTCCCATCCATACCGCTTCCTGGTACGCTTCCACCTCCTTGCTATTCTGTGCAAATGCGTTCCAGGTATCCGAAATGCTCGATGCGCCCAGGCCAATGAGTAGTTCCGTTTGCTGAGTCGTGTAGCCCATGAAATTGCGGTGCAGTGTGTGGGTCTGGTACGCTTTGTATAACTCATCTTCGGGCAGGGCAAAATGATCCATGCCAATTTCGCGGTAGCCCGATGCCAGCAGCATTTCGCGGCCCAGTTCATACAACCGGCGCTTTTCGTCGGCGGCGGGCAGATCGGCCTCGGTATAGCGGCGTTGGGCCGGGCTTTTCCACGGCACATGCGCGTAACTGTAAAACGCAATGCGTTCGGGGCGTAGTTCGCGTACCTTTTCAATGGTCAGGCGGATGCTTTCGGCAGTTTGAAACGGAAGGCCGTAAATGATATCAGCGTTAATGGACTGATAACCCATGGTCCGTGCATCGTCAAAAACCCGTTGGGTTTGCTCAAATGTTTGCGGCCGGTTGATGATGTATTGCACGTTGGGATCAAAATCCTGAATGCCGACGCTGAGCCGCCGGAAACCCAGATCGTACAAAGCGCGCAGCTGCTCTTTTTTCGTATAGTTGGGATGTACTTCCAGGCTGAATTCCACTTTTGGGCCAATGACTGACGTTTCCAGAATGCCTTGAATCAGGGTTTGCAGACTCTCCGCCGAAAAGAATGTAGGTGTTCCGCCTCCCAAATGTATTTCGGCAATTTTCGGCTGACTGCCCAGTAGTTCGCGGTAGAGTTTCCACTCTTGCAATACGGTGTCAATGTAGGGTTTCTCTACGGTATGATTAGTCGTGATGCGTTTGTTGCAGCCGCAATAGGTACACAGTTTTTCGCAATACGGCAGATGGATATATAAGCTGATGCCCTGATTGCGTGTGCGTTCAAACGTTTCCCGGACCGACTTCTCCCAAGCTTCCGTAGTCAGATTATCCTGCCAGTAAGGAACGGTCGGATAGCTGGTATATCGTGGACAGGGAACGTCGTATTTCTGAATCAGGGAATGGATATGGTGGGCAGCCATGCATGTAGGTTAAGATGAATAACCAAAAGTACACGCTGGCTGCTGGCTGTCGAATGAGAAAAATCAGCTTTTCTGTTGAGAATTGGCGAAGCGGTGGGGTTTTGCAAATAGCACGGATATTATTTTCCGCTCAGAGTTGTTGCCGCATGATCGTTGCCGAACTGGGGCACACGCCTTGGAACTGCTGCGTTTGCTGGATTTCTGCCGGAACCGCACTGCGTTCAATCTTGACAAATCCATGTTTGGCAAAGTATTGCTCGGCTGTAGTTGTAATCAGATACACTTCGGCAACGCCCTGTTCTTTGGCGTGTTGCATCGTTTTCTCGTAGAGATGCTTTCCGATCTGCTGGTTTTGGTAGGCCTGGTCAACGGCTACCGAACGCAGCAGTGCGTAGTCGTTGTAAATTTCCAATCCGGCAATTCCGGCGAGGATACCATTGATTTCGGCTTTGAAAAAATGCGGTAACTGTTCGGGCAGGTCGGACACCGGCAGCTTGGCGTTTTCCAGCAGGTGCACTACGGCCGGACGGTCAGAGTCCTGAAGAGTTGATAAGATAAGATTCATACGATAAATTTTTTCTGTTGGTTGAGGGCCACGTTTACCAGTAAAATCAATACCGGAACTTCAATCAGCGGACCGATTACGGCTGCAAATGCAACGCCCGAATCAATGCCAAATACGGCAATAGCAACGGCAATGCCCAATTCGAAATTGTTGCCCGCTGCGGTAAATGCTAGTGAGGTGGATTTAGCATAATCGGTTCCGGCACGTTTGGCCAGGTAAAAGGCCGAAAAAAACATGATGACGAAATAAATGACCAATGGAATGGCAATGCGTACGACGTCCAGCGGAATCTGGACGATCAGGTTACCTTTGTAACTGAACATGACCACAATGGTAAAAAGCAGCGCCACCAGCGTCAGCGGACTGATGCGGGGGATGAAAACCTGCTGGTACCACTCTTTGCCCCTGGCTTTGACCAGCAGGTAACGGGTGGTCATGCCTGCCAGGAACGGAATGCCCAGGTAAATAAACACGCTTTCGGCAATCTGCCGGATGCTTACCTGCACTTCGGCACCCCGGATGCCAACCAGCGGCGGCAATACCGTAACAAAAACATAGGCATAGACACTGTAAAACAGCACCTGAAAAATGCTGTTGAACGCGACCAGTCCAGCTACGTATTCATTGTCACCTTTGGCTAGGTCGTTCCAGACAATCACCATGGCAATGCACCGGGCAATGCCAATCATGATCAGCCCGATCATATAGTCGGGCTTGTCGGGCAGGAGGAGTATCGCCAGCAGAAACATCAGCACCGGGCCGATAAGCCAGTTTTGTACCAGTGACAGAAACAGTATCTTTTTATTCTGAAAAACCTCCGGCAGTTCCTCGTATTTGACTTTTGCCAGCGGCGGATACATCATCAGAATGAGCCCGATAGCCAGCGGAATGTTGGTCGTACCGGATTGGAAGCGGTTGATGAATGCGGGCGTTTCAGGAACGAAATAGCCGATGGCAACTCCGGCAGCCATGGCCAGAAATATCCACAGGGTAAGGTATCGGTCTAAAAACGAAAGTCGTTTGACGGCTTTTACTTCTTCTACACTAGTTCTCATAACAAGAGAGGTTTTTCTAAATCCGGAGATACTATTTTTCAGGGCGTACGACTGCCATATTTGAGAATCAATCCCATTTGCCCGGCGTGATAAGCCGTGTGGGTGGTGATGCGACCCAACGCTTCGGCTTTGGTTTTGGTGCCAAACTCTTTGGTGGTAATGCTTTCTTTCCAGGCGTTTTCGGGCTGGCTGGCAAGGATGGCTTGCAGTTGTTCAAACGCTTCCTGCGCGTATGCTTTCAGTTCCGGCAGGTTGGTCCACTCACCGGTATCGTGCTGTGCAATGACAGTTTTGGCGTGTACCTGAATGTTTTCGGATTTGAATACATTCTTGGCAAACAGCAACTCGACCTCTGCCACATGCCGGATCAGAAAACCCAGGCTGTTGCTTTGCGGATGTAGTTTTTTGGCCAAATCGTCCGGTCTTGTTTTGTCGAGCAGGTTGGAAAACCGGGTGCGCCCTTCTTTCCAAAGCTCCAGCAATGCCTCTGTGGTGTTCATACGTGATCAAGAGTGAATGAATCTGAGTTGACCAATGAAATAGATTCGGTTTTGGCCGGACAGACGGGTGAAGGATACTGTCGTTGTCCGGCCAAATCTACGCCTGCCGAATTAGCAGCACACGCTGGAATTGACGCCCATGCCATTGCCAGGTTTTTCGGCATAAACGGTGATGCTGAAAATGCCGACTTTTCCGGTTTTGAACGATACTATTTCCTCATCCGATAAATAGTTTCGGAGAATTTCATCCGGAAGGGTGATGCTTTTTTCTTTCTGCACCCGGATGCTTTCAAAACCCGTTTTTTCAATCAGGCTCAGGTATTCGGATTTCTGAATGGCTCCCGATACGCAGCCGGCATACATGGCCGCGTCCTGCTGCAAACCGGCTGGTAAGTTGCCTTCCAGTACAATGTCTGATACGCTGAAGTGGCCGCCGGCTTTCAGGATGCGGTAGGTTTCGGCAAAGGCTTTTTCTTTGTTGGGTACCAGATTTAATACGCAGTTACTTACGACCACATCAGCCACGCAACTGCTCAGGGGCATTTTTTCGATGTCGCCCAAGCGAAACTCTACATTGTTATAGCCAAGTTTTTCGGTGTTGGTGCGGGCTTTCTCGATCATTTTTTCGGTCATATCAATGCCGATGACCTTGCCTTTTTCGCCCACAACCGAACGGGCCACAAAGCAGTCGTTGCCCGCGCCGGAACCCAAATCCACAACGGTGTCGCCTTCCTCGATCAGGGCGTATTCGGTGGGTAGCCCGCAGCCCAGGCCCAGGTCGGCATCGGCAACGTAGCCTTGCAGGTTGGTATAGTCTTCGGCCATAATGGCGGTGTCAATGGTAGCGCAGCAGCCTGACCCACAGCACGAAGTTTCGTTCTGTTCTTTACTCTGGTCGGCAATTTCGCCGTATTTTTCTTTCACCAGTTGCTTCAGTGTTTCGGCATTGGGTGTTGCTGCCACGGCTGTAACTTCGGGTGTGCAACAGCCGGGTTCGCAGCAGGCATCGTTGGTTTTAACGGATAGGTCTTCGAATGTTTTTACTGGATTTTCCATGATTTTTTAAGTTTAGTTGTTTTACACTAGCATGACGGGCGGATAGTGAAAAAGATGCAGGATTTTTTAAAATTTTTCGGAGTATTTCTGCAAGTGAAAACAGTAGGATGACGCATGATCACCGGCCCAATCCGGAATTGCCGGTATCGGCCAGCCACTTCCACTCACCGGTTGCATCCTTTTTCCATACAGACAGGTACAGGCTCCAAGTCCAAATCCCAGGGCAAGAATGCTGAGTGTATATTTCGCCCGCATCGGTTGATAGGTAAAAGGTTTTTTATCGGCATTTGCTGCAATTGTTGTTCTCTCCTTGGTGGACCTGCTGGAAATGTTGCAGGGTCAGACAGTCGGATTTTACTTCAAACGACTCCATGTTGCCCTGCTCGTTCAGCGTCAAATAGAAACATTCGTGCATCAGTTCTTTCAGCAGGTTGCGTGAACGCTGAATACGCGATTTGATGGCCGGTAGTCCCATGCCTAGTTGGTCCGCAATCGCTTGCTGGCGAATGCCTTGCAAATCCATTCGTAACGGCGTGGCATACATCTCGGGCAGGCATGTCAGCAATGGTTCCATGTAAGTGGCAATGTCACGGTATACGTCCGTTTTGGAATCGGTGGTCAACGAATCAGCCACAGTTTCCAGGCTCACCTGCTTTTTTTCGGTCCGGAAGTGACTCATAATGGCATTGTGCGCCGTTTGGAACACCCACGCCCGCAGGTTTTTGACGCCTGCTTTTTCGCACGAAAAATCATACCGCTGGCAGTAGGTAAATATTTTATAAAAAATATCCTGCAATACATCTTTCGCTTCATCCGGATCGGCGATGTGTTTGCGTACATAGCTTCTGAGCGGTTTTTGGTATGTTTGCCAGAAGCGGGGTGTTTCGTAAGGACCGTACATACAGGTAGGTTTTGGTGTTTTGAGAGATACTATTTTCCGTCAGCTAATACGAACGGCAGAAAGCCAGCCTAGGCCGACCCGAAAGGCAACTTGCCATCAGTCCCCTTCAAAGGGATTTAACCTTTTGCTATTGGCTTTGGCAGATGGCCGGTCGCGTAGGCAAAGGTGTAAAACAGTTCGCGGGCAATCAGTCGGCAGGTATCATCGTACGACTGGCTTTCCTGTGGCATGCCATCCGAACGTTTGGGATCTTCGTAGGGCAGCGAAATGCGTGCATCCGCCCCGAAAACCACCGGACAGGCTTCGTCGGCACTGGTGCAAACCATCAGGGCGCAGTAGTTGTCGGATGGATTGAAGGCATCGCTGAATATTTTTGAAAACATGGTAAGTGGTTGGTGTGCCTCGCTGAATTGTACCGAATACCGTGGATTTTCCGGATCGTTGTCATCCTTGATCGCAAAGCCGGCGCGTTGCAGGGCGGCTACTGCCCGCGGATTGAAAGCCGTGGTTTCGGTACCGCCCGACCAGGTTTTTACCTGATCATCGGCGAGCCCATACCAGATAGCGGCGACTTTGGCCCAAGCTTGTCCAAACTGGCTGCGGCGCGAGTTGTGCGTACAGATATAGGTCAGGTTGACCACCTGGTTCTGGCTGATCTTACCGGAAACAAAGCCGCTGAGTGTATGCAACACTGCTTTGCGATCTTCGGTAATCCGGTCAAATTCTCCGTGCAGTGACTGGCAATAGGTCTGCAACTGAGGAAATAAGGTAGCTTGTGTGGTAAGCATGGCAGCAGGTAAAAGTAAAAAAACGAAATTGGGTGTGACAGATAAAGGTGGGTTTAGCAACAACCCGACGACCGTTGGTAACTTTTGAAAAAATCGCCGAAAGCCTCCTGAATATCGCGCCAGGCTGTTTCATCGACGCAGTAACAAATGCTGGTGCCTTCGATTGTCCCTTTTATAATACCGGCTTGTTTCAATTCTTTCAAGTGCTGCGACACCGTCGGTTGTGCCAATGGCAACTCTTCTACAATATCACCGCAGATACAGGCGTTTTTTTCAATCAGGACCTGTAAAATGGCAATGCGCGCCGGATGGGCCAAGGCTTTGAAATAAGCGGCCAGCCGGTTTTGGTGTTCAGTAAAATGCTCGGTCTTGGTTAAGCCCATGATTGTTTGATTTATTTATTGCAATATTACGATGAATAAATATTGTTTCCAAATCTCCGGGCACAGTAATTTTTTATGTAAACAAAATGTGGCTGCTTTCGTAGGAAGGCTATATCCGAAATCCTATTTTTGAATCATGCTACCATCAACCTTTTTCATATGAAAACAAGGACATCATTAGTCAGACTGCTGGCCGGGGTTTTGCTCATGGCCGGGATACTAACTTCGTGCAACGAAAACCGTGAGAAAACCCGTACCGAAGAAGCCCTGGAACAGACCGGCGAAGCCATCAAGGAAGATGCCGAAGATCTGGCTAACAAGATAGAAGCCAAAACTGATTCGGCAGGGGAGAAGTGGGAGGATAACAAGGATCTTTTCGTGGCACGGATGAAAGAACGTTCGCGCGAACTGGATGCCGAGATTACAGAACTGCGGCGAAAAATAGACCGGCAGGGCGAAAAGGCCGACCGTAACCTGAAAGAAGAACTGGCCGAACTGGAAGTGAAACGGGACCGGTTGGATACCCGCATGGAACAGTTGCAAAAATCAACGGGAAATGCCTGGCAGGATATGAAAGCCGGTATCCGTAATGCTGTAGACGAACTGGACAAAGGCTTTCGCGATGCGAAAGACAACTTTGAAAAAGATTCGGTCAGATAAGATTCTTACGGGCGACGTTAAGTATCGGCCGTAGAAAAATAGTATCTTTTTGAAAGGCAAAACCTGCGGTCCCTAAAATCAACAAACCGGAAACGGCAAACGCAAAACAGTAAACGACAATCGTGAACGATGTACTTTCGGTCAGTGACCTGACGCATGTAATCAAAGCCATTCTGGAAGAAGACCCTGATCTTCAGCAGATTTCAGTAAAAGGCGAAGTCTCTAACCTGACCATTCATTCGTCGGGTCATGCTTACTTTACACTAAAAGACGAAGAGTCCCAGATCAGTTGTGTCATGTTTCGCGGGCAGCTCAATCCCATGCTGCGTCCGTTGTTGAAAGTAGGCGCCAAACTTGTCGTGGAAGGCGATGTGACCGTGTATACAGCCAGGGGCCAGTATCAGTTGCAGGTAACCGGCCTGCGTGATGCGGGCATTGGCGATTTGTTTCAACAGTTTTTGTTGCTGAAAGAAAAATTAAAGCTGGAAGGTCTGTTTGAACGCGAACATAAAAAGTCGTTGCCTCAGTTTCCGCAACGAATAGGCATTGTTACATCACCTACCGGGGCCGTCATCCAGGATATGTTGCGGGTGTTTGACCGACGCTATCCTTGCATAGAGATTTTGTTGTCGCCGTCGCTGGTACAGGGCGAAACGGCCGCTGATTCGGTGATAAAAGCGTTGCGTCGGTTGCAAGCCGAGCCTGACCTGGACCTTATTATCATTGCCCGTGGTGGCGGCTCGACCGAAGATTTGTGGGCATTTAACGACGAACGACTGGCACGCCTGGTATTTGATTTTCCAGTATCAGTAGTTTCGGCCATCGGACACGAAACCGATTTTACGATTCTTGATTTTGTAGCCGATGTGCGGGCTGCTACCCCAACGGCCGCCGCCGAACTCGCTACTCCCGACCGCAACGAGCTGCTTGGCATTCTGGATGGTACCAAGGCCTATTTTCTGGAGTTACTTCAAAACCAGCTCAACGAAACGCATCAGTTTCTCGATGACTTTACCGAACGACTTGACTGGCAAAAAAATAGTATTTTCCAGCAGCAGAAAACCCAGCTCGATCTGCTGGAAGCCCGTTTGCAGGCCCTGAATCCCAAAGGTCCGCTGACACAGGGCTACTCGGTTACGTTAAAAGACGGGAGAAAAATAGTATCCTCTGCCGAGCTAAAACCTGGTGATGTCATTGAAACCGTTCTGACAGATGGTACGGTGCAGTCAGTAGTGAAGTGAAACGGAAAAATTCCGGCAAGGTAGAGAACAAACCAGTGGTTTTGTGGCAAATCCAGGAACGAAGAATAAAAGCCGTTAACCTTTGTAAAAGGTGTGCATCACCAGGATATGTGGTAAGCTGATGCAGGCGAGGAAAATGTAAAAGTGTGATTCGAGCAGTTTTATATTTTCAATCTGATAGAAGGAAGCAAAGAGGACAAAGATCAGAAACAAGGCAACCGCCCCAAGCGTGAACGGATAGGCTTCTTTTAACAGACTTCTATTGGAAACATGAAGCTTGTGTTTTATGTGTACCCAGGCATTTGTGCTATGTTGAAAAATAAAGTAAGAGCCAAACGCGAGTAGCAAGGGTAGTTTCACGCCTGCAAACAATACGAAAAGCAAAAAAAACAGGCTTTTCTTCCAGAACTGCCAGGCCAGCAAGGCTAGTATACCGATGGATATGATTAAAACCAGCAGTTGTATTTCGTACAGATAGCTGCGGTAGTCTGACACGAATTCGAGGCCGTGAATGGATGCCAGGGTTGCGATGGTTTGTTCGGGGTGCGAGGCGATGATGAAAAGCAAGATGCACAAGCCTGTCAGAAAGCTTAGCATAGATTGTACGCCGGAACTGGCAGAGATGCCTATGTGCTCCAGTTCCGATTCGCCGAAGTGAAATGCCGAATAGACAATAAAAAGAATAATAGCAACTGTGGGAAGGTATTGCCAGAAAAGATAATAGGCGAAAATGATTCCCATATACTTCAGAATAAACCCAAACAAGCTGATTTTATTTCGGTCAATCAGCAAGTGATCGACAGAGCCATGAGGTAAACCAACCACAAGCATCCCCACGATCAGCATCGCATACCCGGCTGTAAGTACAAACGCAGGCATCGCCTCAGCTACGGTGTAGTAAGTCGCCAGGTAAAAAGTGAAAAAAATAAACCGTCCGGACAAAAACGGCGATACATAGACCATCAATGCCTTCAGAAAAGGAAGGATGGGAAGAGAGGCAAAAAGGGTGATATCGTTCCACAGCGTTGTCTTTTCATCCAAAAATAAGAGAACCTTCGGTATAGGCTGTTTTTTGAACAGTGCTTCAAAGATAGGCTTGCCCAGATGAGGCCATCGGTACAATATAATAAGCAGTAGATGGTCGTAAAATTTAAAACGCCAGCTCCTGGGTAATTTAATCTGATTCAGTTGAGGTGTTTCCTGGCTTTTGATGTGTTTTACGGCATGCACTGCAAAGTTGTACATATTTTTAAAGCCGTAGCCGGTACTCGGCTTGATCAGATTGGCGCGAGCCCCCGTGTGTAGCACACCCGCCCAGTTGTTTCTTTCCACTTCAAGGGTGGTCATTGGAATACAGCCTTTCTCTTCGGCGAGCATGTGGTAGCTTCCGTAGTGACGGGTAATGAATTCATGCAGGATTCGCTTCCCGTAGTCGGCATCCATTCGTTCGGTGCCAAATCGGGTAAACTCAATGAGGGCTTCCGTTTGGGAATAGGGCAGAATGTAGAAAAACTGGGTGGAGTTGCTTTGCTCTACGAGGAAATTCATCAGCTCAAAGGCGCTTGGATCGAGCACCTCGTTATCCAGAGCGACGTGTAATCCATAAAAGGATTGGCTCAGAAACAGATCGTTTTTCTGTACGTTGTTGAGTACGGGAGGTCTGCTGTCAAATATATACGTTCCGGTGATGATCTCCTGGCCAGTCAGAATTGTGTAATATGTATGTTCGGATTCAATACGTAAAACCGAATGAGGATAAAACCGGATCGAGTGATCCGCGATGATCTGATGGATATGATTGTACAAATCAATGCTTCGGATGCAACAATACGGCTGCGACCCGATACTTTCGGACGCGCAGTCGCTGACATGAATCGTGCTGTAGCGGTGGGTGATTAGGGGTGCCAGGTCTTTCAGGATAGGATCTTCGGTGGCTGCCCAGAAGCAATAGGTCTTGTCGTTCGTATTCTTGAGGTTAGGATCAATAATGGCAATCTTTTTTCCTGTAGTCAGCCCCTCTTTGATCATTTCAAGTAAAAGGAGACTGTTGCCAGCCCCAATGCCGATAAATATATAATCGTAGACCTGACTGTAGGGGGGATTCATAGTTGCATGTATTGTGATTTTCAACTCGGGGATCGCTGTTATTCGTAGAGTATTGGGTTGGATACAAACGGGGTTTCTGTCGTAACGACAGAAACCCCGTTTGCTACTTTTGCTGGCAGTGGTTACTCTTCACTTCTGCTCAATGCGTAAATCACCAAGCCAAACCCAATTTTGTTGATGGCATCGGCAATGTTGTAGACAATGTCCATGGCATGCAAAGCTGCCGCTGGATCGGACACCAGCTGGATACCGAATAAGCCGCCGGGAGTACCCAAAATGTAGCCCAATGGATAAATGGCCCAGCCCACCAGCACAAACCACGCAAGCACCCGGGTTGCCTTGGCTACCTGAGGTCCGGCAGTTTGAGACAGTTTGGCTACCTCGCCAAACCAGATCAGGTAGGCGATGTAGAAATACGCAGCACCTGAAATGACACCCCACAGAACGCTGTTTTCTCGGTCAATGGTCTCGCCAAAGTAGCCGGTAACAAGCATGACCAGCGATGCGAAGATCAGTTTCCATAACAGGCTTTGTTTGGCACCCGCTTTTTTGGTAATCAGGTAAAATTCCACACACATGAGCGGCACGGTCAGAATCCAGTCGACATACCGGAAAAAGGTTGGCGACTCACCTGTTTCCAGGTTATACCCTCTCATGTAGTAGTAGTGTACAGCAGCAATAAAAGTTATTAACCCGGAAACCAGAACCGACGTCCGCCATTTGGGCGAAGTCGCGTTTAATTCGAGAAAGAAGAACACTGATGCGGCCATCATAGCCATTGTGCCAATAAAAAACGTAAAGGCTACGTAGTTGTCTGTTGCAATCTTTAAATGCTCCATTTTAGTTGTTGGTTAGATGATGTATAGAGCATGAACAGAGTGTTCCTTAAATTGTTCTTTATTTTATATTATTTTTACTGAAAATTTTATAATTTTTGTAAAAATCTGAATCTCAAAAAAATAGTATCTTTAGCCAGACCAAAACCCGGTGCTGTTGCTGAACCTGTTTTGATCAATGGTACGGTGCCGCCGATAGCGTGGTGAACGCGAATTCTGCCGGTGTTTTCCTTGGTAAGTTTATCCTATAGTAAGAAACACCACTTGTATAATCACTTAACCATACAAAGATATGTCCATTCATCTGCGCGACGCCCATCGGGACGATGTTCCTGCCATACTCGACATTGTCAACTACAATATCCTCAACAGTACTGCCATTTACGATTACAATAGTCGGGCACTGGAAACCCAGCAGGCGTGGTTTGATAGCCTGAAAGCTGCCGGCATGGCGGTTCTGGTAGCTGAGCAAGACGGGCGGGTGATTGGTTACGGCAGTTACGGAAGCTTTCGTCCGAGGGATGCGTACCGTTTCAGTGTCGAGCATTCAATATACGTGGATGCATCCTCGCAGGGCAAAGGTGTGGGTAAGTTACTGTTGCAGGCTTTGATCGAACGGGCTCGTACCCAAGGCTTCCACACCATGATTGCTGGTATCGATGCCGCTAACCAAGGTAGCATCGAATTTCATCGAAAGTTTGGCTTTACCGAAGCTGGCTACATCCGGGAAGTAGGCTACAAGTTTGACCGCTGGCTTGATCTGGTATTTATGCAGTTGATAATAGAAGAATAAAGATGTTTTCTATAAATGGCAATAATGGATAAGAGCAATTGGAAATTGGACGAAGATGGTGCTGCAATCAGTTCTATTTCGGAAATATGGATTCCTTGGTTAGGAGTTGCTTTAGAGATTTGGATCGAAATGGAAACCAATCAAGAATGGTGGACATCGCTGCAAGAGTTGGCTTTGATAGAATTTCTTGGACTTGATGAGTCTATCAAGGAAAACTTAAAGACAGAATTAATAGATGTTTATTCCATAGAATTAAAGAAAGGACGTATTGAAAGGATGGAATATGCTGAGGTATTGCACTCTATTAATTGGAGCAAAAGTCATATCTGTATTCCTCAACACTATGAATCGGCTAATAACTATGTTTTGTTGTTACCAGAAACGAGTTGTGAGCTTGTGGATAGTAAATATACTCTGGAACTTGAGCTGTTATTCACTAATGGTAAAATTGAATTAGTTCAAGAGATGTCCGGATTATGGAACAGGATTGAGTGGTTTGAATATTACATAAAAAGGGAAAAAAAACTAAACTAGGATTGGTGAAATGCAAATTTTATGATATTGTAGATTCTTTTTTCTATCCTTTGATTAGGATCACAATCTTCAAAGTTTCGAAAGAAACTGTTCAATCCGATCCCCCATTTCGTTATTATTTGTGGCTATATCAGAGTGGGCTCTATCATACGTATAAAATTCAAGTCTGGAAGCCATCCCTAGCTCAGTTAGCTTGTCCTTTAAGGCATATCCTTGTGCAATGGGAACATTGGTATCTCTCATGCCCATATGAATCTGGCTGAGAGGCAAGCTTTGTGCAAAGTATAGCGGAGAGGATGCAATGATTTTATACCGGGTTGCGGCAATATCTTTTCTTCCCGTTTTCAAGTCGTTTAAAAACTGGCATTGGTAGGTTTTGTCATTCACATGGGTTTCATTCAGTGGCAAAAAATCGGTAGGGCCAGCGACTGTTACCACCCTCTTTATCCGACTGTCTCTAATCCCGGCTAACAGCGCCACTGTACCTCCTCTGCTGCCACCACGCACAGCGGTTCGGGTCACATCTGCAATGCTTTCTGTAGTCTGTATGACATTCAAGAATGCAAGTACGTCGTCTGTTGCTTCATCAAACGCATCACAGTGATTGCCTGCCGAAAGCGGAGAGATGTATACTGTGTCATTTATGGTAATTTCTAACGATTGGCCTCGCAATGCCGGAATGGCAAGGATAAAGGATAGAGTTGAAATGGTGCTATCTGTTTTAAGAATGAGAGCATTCGTAGTCTGACCCAGACCAAAACCACCTACAAGCATTCGCACGGGTAGTTTTTGTTGCGATGTTGGAATAAGCAATGCGCCATATTCGTTGACTCCGTCTACATAAAAAGATACTATTTTAAGCGTGAATTTTCCATTGACGATCTGTTTTTCCTGTAGAACAGTATAGTTGGTTGCAGGTAAATTTCTGGTTTGCCAGTCGTTGCGAATCGCATTTATTTCGGCTTGAGTCGGAGAGGCAAACAGGGCAGTTTTATCGAAACCATCCAGGAAATCTTCTGGTTGGCAACCTGTAAAAATACATACGGCTAACATGCAAAAAATAGGCAGATACAGTCGCTGGGCTTTCATAGTTGTATGTCTATTGGCTGGAGCTTGTTTGTTATCGCTGAAGATATGACAATTTGAGGCACGTTTAGTCTTCAGGGCAACGGTATGAATCACTTTTAACTATTTTTAACTCTCTGCTTTTCGTACTTTTGCGTTTCAATCTTCATTTTTGACTATGTCTGTTACCGAACCCTTCCACTTAGAAACCGCCCTTACGCGCATTCGCGCAATTCAATCGTTGTTACAGGAAGGCAACCAACCCTTCGACGAATCTGTTATACTCTTCGAAGAAGCTACCCAACTGATTGCGCAGTCGCGTACGTATTTGCTGGAGGCGGAAGTGAAGCTTCAAAAATTATCCGAAAAATAGCATATTAAATAGTTTGGGTTTTACTATTTTTAGATAGTTGTTTAGACCTGCTTCGTATTTACGGAACAGAGTGACCACCTTCCTAAATAGTATCTTTTCCATGCGTAAAACCCTACTGCCTTTGTTTTGCCTTGGCTTGTTGCTTTCGGTAAACACTTTTTCACAAAATGCCACCATTGATCCGGCTTGGCTGCAAGGCTACTGGAAAGCCCGCTGGATTGTGTATCCCGGTGTTTCGCAGCAAGCCTACGGTGTGTATCATTTTCGTAAAACCATCGAACTACCAGCCAAACCGGCTTCGTTTGTGGTACATGTGTCGGCGGACAATCGCTATCGGTTGTTTGTAAACGGACAATCCATAAGCACTGGTCCCGCCCGTAGCGACCTGCTCAACTGGAATTTTGAAACGGTTGATCTGGCTCCCTATCTGAAACCCGGCAAAAATGTGCTGGCAGCACTGGTGTGGAATGCTGCCGAATCACGTCCGTTTGCACAAATGACTTTCCAGACAGGATTTGTAATGCAGGGAAATTCGGCGGCGGAAGAAATTGCCAATACCAGCCAATTCTGGAAAGTATTTCACAATCAGGCCTATAAACCCCTGCCGGTGGATAAAGCCAAATTGCAAACCTATTTTGTAGCGGGTGATGGCGATGCGGTGGATGGCAATGCGTATCCGTGGAACTGGGAAAAAACAGATTTCAACGACTCAGCCTGGCCGGCAGCACAGAGTGCCTGGTTTAGTGCCAAACCGCGCGGACTGGGGTCGGATGGGAACTGGATGCTGGTGCCGCGGGAAATTCCGCCAATGGAAGAGCGGCAGGAACGCCTGAAAGTGGTTCGTCGCGTTTCGGGCATCAAAGTTAGTGAGGCCTTTCTGGCAGGTAAACAACCGCTGGTCATTCCTGCGCATTCCAAAGCCACGTTGCTTCTCGACCAGACCTATCTGACCAATGCCTATCCCGAGCTGGTGGTCAGTGACGGGCAGAACGCGGCGATTACCCTCACGTATGCCGAAGCGTTGTTTGACTCCAAACGACAGAAAGGCAACCGCAATGAAATTGAAGGCAAAGAAATCATGGGCATCCAGGACCGGTTTGTGGCCGACGGTGGTGAAAAACGTGTGTTCCAGCCGTTGTGGTTCCGGACGTACCGCTACTTGCAGGTAGACATCGAGACACAGGCTAATCCGTTGGTTGTGAACGATCTGTATGGCATATCCACAGGCTATCCATTCAAAGAAAATGCCACCTTCAAGTCTCCGGATCCGGCTTTGTCAAAAATATGGGAAGTGGGCTGGCGGACGGCCCGACTGTGTGCCGTCGAGTCATATTTCGACTGCCCGTATTATGAACAGTTGCAATACGTAGGCGATACCCGCGTACAGGCCATGATTTCGCTCTACGTTTCGGGCGACGACCGGCTGATGCGTAAGGCCATTCTGGATTTCGATCATTCGCGCATCCCTGACGGGCTCACCCAGAGCCGTTACCCGTGTTACGATTTGCAAGTGATTCCTACATTTTCGCTTTTCTGGACCTGCATGGTACACGACTACTGGATGCACCGCAAAGACGATGCCTTTGTGCAGGCTCGAATGAAAGGCATTGCCGATGTGCTGGAGTGGCATGCGCAACGGTTGGGTAGCAACGGCATGCTGGGCAAGGTTGAATGGTGGAATTTTGTGGACTGGTCGTGGCCCTGGAAAGAAGCCGAACGGTATGGGGGAGTGCCGGCGGGGACGTTCACAGGAAATTCGTCCATTTTGTCGCTGCAATATGCCTATGCCTTGCAACGGGCCGCCCAATTGTTTGCGGCGTTTGGCAAGACAGACCAGGCGCGCCAATACCAGGCAACCGCCAAAGCCATAACCGAAAATGTGTACAAGCTCTGCTGGGATGCCTCGCGGGGAATACTGGCTGACACACCCGACAAAAAAGAATTCAGCCAGCATGCCAGCATCATGGGTATTCTGACGGATGCCATTCCAGTGGGTGAGCAAACAACTGTGTTACAGAAAATTACAACTGATGCGGGGATTGTGGCCTGTACGTATTACTACCGTTTTTATTTGTTTGAAGCCTTGCAGAAAACCGGCCAGGGTGACCAATACCTGACGATGCTGCAACCCTGGAAAGATCAACTGGCGCTTGGGCTAACCACCTTTGCCGAACAACCCGATCCGACCCGGTCGGACTGCCATGCCTGGAGTGCCTCGCCGCTGTACCAGTTTTTGTCGCTGGTGTGTGGCATCCAGCCCGATGCGCCTAACTTTTCCAAAGTAAAGATCGAGCCGAACTTGGGCAACCTGCCACAGGTTGAGGGCCAGGTGCCACATCCGGCGGGTGCCATTCGGATAAAGTTTCAGAAGACCAAAACCGGCTTGAAAGGTGAAGTCACGCTTCCGGCCGGACTGACCGGACGAATGATCTGGAAAGGAAAAGAACTGGCATTGAAGGAAGGGAAACAGACCATTGCACTCTGAAGGGAGGTTTTGATCCTTCCCGGGACACTATTTTTTGCCGCAAAGAAAAACACCACGGAAATAACATATCCGTGGTGTTTGCTTTACAATCTATTCAATTCAATCTTTTTAAAACTTGAATCCCAGGCGTGCGTAGTAATAGGCTCCCTGGAAGCCCATCTGGAAGTTTTCATAACCGAAACGGTTGCTGTCGGTCAGGGCTGGCAAAATGCGGGTTGGATACACATCGAAAACATTCTCCCCACCAATGGACAGGTTCAACCCCTTGACAATAGTGTAGCCTACACTCAGGTCGACGGTAGTACGTGCATCCAGTTTGTAATCGTAGTATTCACCGGTGGTTTCGTCTGCATACGAACTACGCGACCACACCGAGCCGTAGTAAATGGTACGAGCCATGAATGTCCATTTTTTGGGCATAAAGGTAGCGGACAAAATGTATTTCTGGCGAGGATTGCCTTCTTCATACCCGCCCCTTACCGCGCGGCTCAGGTACAGGTCGTTAATCTGGGCATCGGTCAGGGTAGCGTCGCTGCCCAGGTTCAGTTTGGCAGGGTGCACGGCTACAAAGGCAACTTTGTTCCAATTGGCAGCCAGTGATAGAATTAGTTTGGACGAACCGTATGTTTTGGTATAGTTGGCCACCAGATCCAAGCCCCTCGACTCCACATCGGCTCCATTGGTAAAGAACTGTGCTGCGCCGTCACCAATTACTTGCTTGAGTCGGCCTCCTACGGCGCCTCCTTCAAAGTTGCCCGTCAGGATCACTTTGTCGGTAACCCGGAACCAATACGCGTCGGCTGTGATTTCAAAACCTTGAGTAGGTTCGAAGGCTACGCCAAAACTTACGTTTTTAGAGTTTTCTTCTTTCAGCTGAGGTATACCCAGGGCTTTGGCTGCCGAACTTTGGTTGGTGAAAAAGCCAACATCAAAAGGCACGCCGGAAGGTGTAAATACCGTAGAGGTTTGTGCGTAATACAACTCGTGTAAGCTAGGCGCGCGGAAACCTGTGCTGGCCGAGCCACGCAGGTGCAGGTTGGCCAATACCGAATAACGAGCTCCGATTTTACCAGTTAGCACACTGCCAAAATCGCTATAGCTTTCAAAACGCGCGGCACCCGAAATGGTAAACTTATGACTCAGGTCGGCTTCCACATCCACATAGGCCGCGGCAACGTTACGGAACGCATCGGCTTCTTGCTGAGGTGTGAACCCTCTGAAACACTGGCAGTTGGGCGAGTAGTTGCTAAAATCGTAACGGGTGCCGCGGTAGGGAAGAATAATGTCGGATCCATTTTTGTTTTTCGCATCCGGATTGATGTTTTGAGTATAGTTGAAATTATCTTCCGGTGAGACAAAGATGCCCGCATCCCCTTTGGTGTACGATTCTACCTGTCCGGCCGTAATCTGGAAGTTTTCAACACGCATCTCCGCGCCAAAGGCAAGGTTAATTCCTTTGATCTCGCTGCCAAACGGATTGTTGAAATAGTGTGACAAGGCCAGGCTGGTAGTATTCTGGGTAAAGATGTTATCGCCCAGGCGCATGGTTGTCGGCGATTCGGCACCATACGAAGCGTTGATGGTATTGACCATTCCGTAACGGAACTTGCTGCTGCCAAACGTATTGCTGAAGTCGATGTCAAACACGCCCAATTTGCCTTGCACACCCGCTGTCAGGGATTTGTCGGTGATAATTGAGGTTAGTTGGGGCAAAAAACCATTGGGGTATACTTCATAAATTACCCGGTCACTCTGGCGTGGGAAGCGATAATAGCAACCGCTCAACGTGTTACGGTAATCCATGCCGCCAAACGCGTAAAAACGGCTGCGGTCATTCAGAGGAATGCCTGCGTTCATGAACAGCGAACTGTTGGTTATTTTGCTCAGGCCGTTGATCATCTGGAAATCTTTGCGGGTAATTCCGCGCGCTTCCATCAGGCCTTCGTCGGTTCGCAAAGTCGCATTGCTGGGATTGGCAATGGCTTCGGGATTAGTGATGATCGTTTTGCCGTATTCGTCTTTGATCCGATTGTTCAGGTAGGCATCGCCGTAAACAGCGCCGTCATAGCCGCCGTCCGGTGTACGGGTAGTGCTGCCCCGGGACGTGATTTCACCGGTCATGTTGATGAAGCCACCATTCTTGCCAAGTGGCAAGCCGTAGTTGGCCATCAACTGATGGGTCGCTCCGTCGCCCGCCTTGTAAATGGAGGTATAGTAGCTGGCGGTGAGTTCATTAACGGTCTTTTTCAGGTTGATGTTCATTACACCGGCAATGGCATCCGAGCCGTACTGGGCGGCAGCGCCGTCACGCAGGATTTCCACCTTGTCTACAGCCAGTGTAGGGATGGTCATCAGATCGGCTGAAGTGGAAGGGCCGGTACGGTTGTACAATTGCAGTAACGAGGACGCATGCCGGCGTTTGCCGTTCAAAAGCAACAGTGTCTGATTGGGTGGCTGGTTACGCAACTGGACCGGCGTAACATGCGAGTCCAGATCGCCACCAATGGCCTGCAAGGCATTGAACGAAGGAGCCACCTGCTTCAGCATCTGGCTCAGGTCGGGCTGTGGCATGCTCTGGGCCATCTGACTGACCGAAATGATGTCTACCGGGGCCACTGATTCAAGTTGTGTCCGGTTGGCATTGCGAGAACCCACCACGGTGATTTCGCTGAGTTCCAATCCGTCGTTGGTCAGGGTGATGTTGATTTCGGCCTGGTTGCCCACGGCTATTTCCTGTGAGGTGTACCCAACCGATGAAAAGATAAGGATGCTGTTTTCGGCAGGCACTTTGATGGAGTATAATCCTTTTTCGTTGGTAACGGTTCCGGTAGTGGTTCCTTTCACTACCACGGTTACCCCCACCAATGGCTCCGTTTTGTCCATTACCTTGCCGGCAATGGTTTTGGTTTGCGCCATGACGGCCGTATGGCACAACGTCAGAAAAAGACAAATGGAAAGTAAGTAAAGTTTACGCTTCATAAGATAGGATTGTATGGTTTTAGTTAGGTTAAGAAATAAGAAACTAGGCCTGCCCTGAAACAAGGCAGTATGAATTGTCCGGAATAATGCGAAAGGGATGCGTGCTAAATACTAGAAAAGTACAAGCTGGTGTTTTTTGATCTGACTACTGTTTGCAACCTGTCCATACATCCGTTGCGGCGGCCGAATGTTTGATTTGGTTGTAGTTGCGACTTAGTAAATAAACTAATGAGGATTTAAAAATACAAATTATATGTTAAGAAAATTTAAAATAGTAATAGAAAATTCTTAATATAAATATAAATACAGAATATGTTGTTATGGATAATTTTTGGGTGGAGAAGGTTTTTTGTAACGTTTGAAAGCGAAGTCTTTCCGTTTGTAAGCTTTGAAGATGACTGTTTTAAATTGAAAAAATACAAAATATGTAGTCTATTAGGAATGAACTGTCAGTCCGACATTGTCGGAAAAAGTTGCATCAATCAGTGTTGGGGAGAAATGGATAGCAGAACGCCGGTTGCCTGAGACAGGAAACCGGGCGGGCGAATCGGAAAACAGAAGGGGAAAATAAAATACTATGGTTGCAGAAGGTGAAACCTCTGCCTGTAACGTACGGGCACGTGCAGCCGTGCCGGATTTGTCAGAAGTTCATCAGCATTTTTTCGCGTTTCTTTTCGTAATGCTTTTTGCAGACAAACTGAATGGAACGGTAGGAGGAAGATGCCAGCTCAAGTGCCTGAGCCTCGGTGGCCCATACCATTTGCTCAATGCCCTCTTCTTTCTGTGGAGTCATGTGACTGTCGTCGAGGCAGGTCATGGCATACCACTTGGTTTGTTTCAGGATCCGGTTGCCATTCTGAGTGTACGTGTGCCAGGTGGTGCAGATTTTGTAATCAAGTTGCACTTTTACGGCGCATTCTTCTTCCACTTCGCGAACAGCCGTTTCCTTGAATGATTCCCCTTTGTCCATTTTACCTTTGGGCAAATCCCAGGTTCCCAGGCGGAAAATAAGTAGAGCTTTGTCTTTTTTTTGGACTACGCCGCCTGCCGCTTCGACAATCTTATACTGGTCTTTGATGGCAGTGGTGAGGATTTTTTTGTCAGGAGAGGCTAGGGTAAGGCTATTCAGCTTTTTCAGTTTTTTGTCGCGCAGCAGCGCAAACAGTTTGTAAAGCAGCACTACCGACGGGTTGACTACCGCCACATCTCCGATCAGTTCCGACGCTGCAACCTCAGGGGCCTGTCCGTCAATGATATGGTTATATGTAGACTGATAGGTTGAAAAAGTCTCCAGATTGATGACTTTGACGTGCTTGTCGTTTACAAAAAGATTCATGCGAATGCGAAACTGTATGGTTTACAGAAAATAGGAAACACAAAAGAAACATTTTTTGACAAAACCACCAAAGTGTCGGCAGTTTTCAGGCACTTTCTATGAATACGAGTGGGTGGGTAGTCGGTAACTCAGGTGCTTTGGTGTAAAATGTAGGATACAGGTTTTTTTTATGTTTGGGAAGATACTATTTTTAATTGTGAATCGGAATAGCAGGTGTATATAACTGCCAACTTTTTCTTACTTTCGCCGCATGATTCAAGATACGACTGCTATTGCCCGCCAGGTGGCGGCTTCCTTACTGGAGATCGGAGCCATCCGGTTACGTCCCACGGATCCATTTACCTGGAGTTCCGGCTGGAAATCACCTATTTACTGCGACAACCGACTGGCTTTGTCGTATCCGTCCGTCCGGTCGTATATCAAAAGTGCCCTGGCCGAACGTATCCGTGCCGAGTTTCCGGAAGTACAAGCCATTGTGGGTGTAGCCACCGCCGGCATTCCGCAGGGAGCCTTAGTTGCCGATGTATTGGAGCTTCCCTTCCTGTATGTACGTTCTAAACCCAAAGAACACGGCATGGGCAATATGATTGAAGGCAAAGTTGATGCGGGCCAGAAAGTGGTCGTGATTGAAGATCTGATTTCAACGGGAGGCAGTTCGCTGAAAGTTGTTGATGCCCTGCGCGAAGCCGGTGCCGAAGTGCTCGGAATGGCCGCTATTTTCACGTATGGCTTTGCCACAGCCGACCAGAATTTTGCCGAGAAACAGGTGCCGCTACTCACCCTCAGCGACTATACCCATTTGCTTTCGGTAGCGGTTGAAAAAAATAGTATCTCCGAAACGGACAAAACCTCTCTGTCGGCCTGGCGGCAAAGCCCCGATACATGGGGTAGATAGATTCCCAGAACCAGGATTCGTAGGATTAAAAGATGATCGGAATGAAAAATCCTGTAATCGCTGAATCCTGCGAATTCTGGTTCAGATAACACCCTCCACACCCAGGCCAAACAAGGCAAAGTCATACTTGACCGGGTCACTGGCATCAAACTGCTTCAGGTTGTTAGTAAGCTCAACAGCCGTTTGCCAATCCAACTGCGGCCGTTGGATTAGTTTGAACTGCCGAGCTACCCGCTCGACGTGCACATCGCAGGGGCACACCAACTGCGAAGGCTTGATCTGTGTCCAGAGGCCAAAATCCACACCAGCGGTGTCCTGGCGCACCATCCATCGCAGATACATATTGAGCCGCTTGCAGGCCGATTTGGCGGCGGGTGTAGAAATATGTTTCCGGGTGCGATCCGGTGCGAACTCCAGGCTGAAAAACAGGTTTCGGAAACCGATCAGGGCTTTTTCGGTGGTTTCGTCGGCCGGTGTGAGAAACTGCGAAAAACCGTATTCCAGCGAATCATGTTGGGTGTAAAATTGCCGCAGAAACTCAATAAAATACAGTGTATCGGTCGCGTTGAAAGTACGGTGCTTGAATGCCAGAAAACGCTTGAGATCGGTTTCCTGGTGGTTGCGGATAAAATCATAGGGGGTATCATCCATCAGCCGCATCAGTTCCAGGCACTTATTGATAATAGTTTTGCGTTGCCCCCATGCCAGCACTGCTGCAAAAAGCCCGGCAATCTCAATATCCTGTGGGGTAGTGTATCGGTGCGGAATGCTGATCGGGTCAGGTTCGATGAATTCGGGCCGGTTGTACTCCGCTACTTTGGTGTCGAGGAAGGTTTGTAGTTCGTAGGGTTGCAAAACGAAAGAGTAAAGATGAAGTTAGTTTCAAAGATAGCCAAAGCTCTCGGTAAGAGAAAAATAGTATGTTTTCAAATGCCAAAACCTGACCAACGATTTTATACCCGAAGTGTCTGTTGGGATATTGAACAAATAAAGGTATTTTCGCAACATACAACCCACCCTAAATCCCTCCCCCTTAGGGAGGGACTTTAACAGACACGTAACTTACTCCCCTCTCTAAAGGAGAGGGGTTGTGGGTGAGGTTTCAATGCAAACCTATGATATACGGATTATATGATTGAAGAAAAAAAAGAGTCGACCGAGAAATCGCTGAATTTTATTGAAATTATTGTTGAAGAGGACATTAAAAACCAAAAGCACGACGGACGGGTGCACACGCGTTTTCCACCAGAGCCGAATGGATATTTGCACATCGGGCACGCCAAATCCATTTGCCTGAACTTCGGGCTGGCCGATAAGTATAATGGCAAAACCAACCTGCGTTTTGATGATACCAACCCTTCAACCGAGGAAACCGAGTACGTTGAGTCGATCAAGAACGATGTGCGGTGGTTAGGATTTGACTGGGAAAACGAATTTTACGCGTCTGATTACTTCGATCAGTTGTATGAATATGCCACTGTATTGATCAAGAAAGGCCTGGCTTACGTGGATGACCAGACTTCGGAACAAATGGCGGCCCAGAAAGGCACACCGACCGAGCCGGGCAAGGAAAGTCCATACCGGAACCGTTCGGCGGAAGAAAATCTGGATTTGTTTGAGCGGATGCGCAAGGGTGAGTTTGCCGAAGGTAGCCATGTGCTGCGGGCAAAAGTAGATATGACAGCGCCGAACATGCTGCTGCGCGACCCGATCATCTACCGCATCAAGTTTGCCCATCACCACCGGACAGGCGACAAGTGGTGCATTTATCCGATGTATGATTTTGCGCACGGGCAGTCTGATTCCATCGAGCACATCACGCATTCGATCTGTACACTGGAGTTTGTGCATCACCGGCCTTTGTACGATTGGTTTATTGAAAAACTGGAGATTTTCCCATCCCAACAGATTGAATTTGCCCGCCTGAATCTGACCTATACCGTGATGAGCAAGCGGAAACTCTTGCAACTGGTCAATGAGAAGATTGTATCGGGTTGGGACGATCCCCGCATGCCAACAATTTCGGGTTTGCGCCGTCGGGGCTATACACCGGCCTCGATCCGGACGTTTGCGGAGAAAATTGGGGTTGCCAAGCGTGATAACCTGATCGATGTGTCGTTGCTGGAATTCTGCATCCGTGAGGATCTGAATAAAATTGCAACCCGGGTGATGGCGGTGCTCGATCCGCTGAAAGTCGTGATCACCAACTATCCTGAAGGACAAACCGAAGAACTGCAAGCTGAAAATAATCCGGAAGATCCGGAGTCCGGCCATCGGACCATGCCTTTTTCGAGGGATCTATATATTGAAAGAGAGGATTTTATGGACAATCCACCAAAAAAATATTTCCGCTTGTTTCCCGGTGGCATGGTCCGTCTGAAACATGCCTACATTATCAAGTGCGAAGAAGTGGTGAAAGATGCCAATGGCGAAATTACCGAATTACGTTGCACATATATTCCGGAAAGTAGGAGCGGTTCGGATACATCGGGCATCAACGTGAAAGGTACGTTGCACTGGGTGTCTGGGCCTCATGCGGTAGCCGCAGAGGTGCGTCTGTACGACCGGTTGTTTACGGTAGAAGACCTGGCCGCCGACGAACGTGATTTCAAAGAGCTGATCAATCCGGATTCGTTACAGGTCATTGCGAATGCATATGTGGAACCGTCACTGAAGCAAGCCACGCCGGGCAGTCCGTTCCAGTTTATCCGCAAAGGCTATTTTACGCCCGATACAGACAGCACGGCAGCGAAACTGGTCTTTAACCGGACCGTTACGCTAAAAGACGGCTGGGCCAAAATGCAGGAAAAATAGACATTCTTTAAAGCCTTATAGTAAAAACCTCGCTTGCAAAAGCGGGGTTTTTTAGTTTTTAAGGATACTATTTTTGCTTCATTTCCTTGTGCCGTGTCTATGTATTGTTTTTTCCAAAAAAGAATAATCCAATCGGCTGAAACCCCGTATATTAGCCCAGTAATCACCTGTCCAATAGCCATACACGAGCTATGAAAGTATGCATCGGGGTTTTCCTGTTTTTTTTCCTACTAATTTCTCCGGTATACAGCCAGACGAAGGCTTCGGAAAAAGCCTATAAAAAAGCCATTTCGTATTTTAACAAAGAAAAATCCGGCGAAGGGTTTGCCTGGTTGCAAAAGTCTATCCAGGCAGATTCAACCAACAAAAAAGCCTTGTATGCACTGGGTTATTACCGGTTCCAGGCCCACGAATACGAGCAGGCACGGGGTGCGTTTGACCGGCTCATCCGGCTTTATCCCAAGGATACCAGCTTTTATCACTATCGGGCATTGACACATCTGTACACAGACAATTACAGTGCTGCCGAAAAAGATTTCAAACAAGCACTGGCCTTGGACGGCAACGACGAAACTACATGGAACGATCTGGGGTATCTGTACTACCAGTGGGGAAAAACCAGCGAGGCGGCGGCGGCCCTGGATCGGTCCGTGGCCATCAAGCCGAGCCGGGCAGCCTGGTATTACAAAGCTTTGCTGGCCTACAACCTGGATGACCGGAATACTGCACAGGAAAACCTGCAAAAAGCGTTACAACTGGATCCTGCCTATGCCAATGGGTTACGCCTCAAAGCTACGTTTCTGGCCGAAAACAAAAAATATACCGAAGCCGCTCAGATTTACGAAGGGCTGCTGAAAACCGGTGACATTGAAGACGATGATTTTTTGGACTGGGGGCTGCTCTATTACCGACAGAAAAAATACGAAGATGCCCTTTATTACTTTACACTGCCCGACTCTACAAATGATCTGAATCTGCTGTATTACACCGGATTGACGCAATACCGGCTTAAGAAATACCCGGAAGCGCTGCGACTGCTGACGCGGGCTACCCAGCAGGTAGACAGCACCGACGAAGCCAACGCACCTGTGTTGTATGACCGTTCCATTGTGCGGTTTCAGGCCAGTGACCGGAAAGGCGCACTTAAAGATTTCTTCCATGCGGTGTATCTGATGCCTGAAATTGTGCAGCAAAAAAATCAGGAAGGTGACACGCTTGAATTGTTGGGAAACGCTGCCCAACTGCTAAACCGTATGTATACTGCTGCGCAGTTGGATAGTGTGCGGCTGTTGGGGTATTACGATAGGGTAGAGGCTTTGCTGGAAACCGGCAGTATGAGTGAAGACGTTTTACCTGCGGCCAATCAGGTAATTGCTTTGGATTCAGTTCATTCGGATGCCTACTTTTTGCGTGCCCGCGTATACTATTTTCAAGGCAAGTATACAGAAGCATTGCGTGACCTGAACAAGGTGGTGGAGTTGAGAAAAAATAATGCCACAGGCTACGAACATTACTGGCGAGGATTGGTTTATAGTGCAATGGATGCGTACGAAAATGCCCTGCAGGACTATGCCAGTGCCATACGGAAAGATCCTGACGAACCAGCCTATTATGCAGATCGCGCATTGGCACTGTCGGTTATTGGAGAAACAACAGACGCACTTACCGATATAAACCGAGCTATTGAATTGGAAAAGCAGGACGATACTACTTATCTGGTGCTGATACGTGCCAGTTTGCTCAATGATGATGGACAATACACACAAGCGTTAAAAGATTGTGAAATCGTCATTGCGCGGCAGCCCGACAATGCGCTGGCCTATTGCATGCGGGGCTACGCACACCTGGGCCTGAAACACACTACCCAGGCAATGGCCGACTTTACCAAAGCTCTCTCCCTGGATCCTGACATGGATGAAGCCAAAGCGGGACTGGAAGAAATGGAAGGACAATAAAATTTACGATTTTAGAATTACGAAGTACGATTTGAAAAATCCTTTGATGCATACTTCAAAAATAATATCTCTCAAAAAGCTAGAACCACCTCATCTTTTGCAGTGCCAGGATCTGCTTTGATACTTTACGAGACAATCCAGGCTAGCTTCATTTACGATTGACAAATGATTTTTTTTCAAATCGTACTTCGCACCTCCGCAATCGTACTTCATAATGTGGCGTCAAGCTTGGCTTTGATGGCTTGCGTCCAGAGTTTGTATCCCTCCGCTGTCTGATGCAACTGGTCTTCCCGAAATAATTCTGATTTAGGTTTGCCGTCGGCTCCCAGGTACAGTTGCGCTGTCTCGATGAAATACGTCTTGGATTTGCGGGCACAAAACTTCTTTACCAGCGAATTTGCCTTCTGAATCTTCGGCCATACCTTCCATCGGCTGTTGGTCGGGGTGATTTCGATAAAGTAAATCGGCTTGCCCGGAAATTTCTGGCGAATGGTCTTGTGCACATAGGCAAACAACGACGCCACCTCTTCGGGATCCTTATCTGCCAGGCCACCGGTTATGTCATTGGCAACAAAAATGACCGCTGCCCGGAACTGGTGCGGATACACGATACGTTTGGTATAAAAGGCAACGTCGGCCATGTTGGAGCCGCCAAAACCCCGTTGGATAACCGGATAAGGAGCCATGTCCTGCCGGATAGTATTCCACAACCGGATGCTCGAACTGCCCATGAACAGTATGGAATTGGCTGGATACGTTTCGGTACTATCTAACTTCTCAAACTGCTGAATTTCTTTTTCATACTGGAGTGCGGTCAGTTCATACTTTTTGAGTGGTGACGAGCACTGGCACAAAAGTACAATCGCAGCAACGAGAAAATAGTATCGTTTGGTAAGCATAAACCCCCGGTATGATTTGGAATACATACGTAAATGTACACAAAAGTCCATCGGAATTAAAGGCACGGATTATTCTTTCGTTAAAAAGCTGTGCACATCTCCGATCCACTGTTTCCTGTATTGTTTAAGGTAATTGTCATGACCTGCCAGTGGATATGTTCTGAGTGTTTTCGCTCCTTTTAAGTTCTTGTATATTTCTTCAATTTCTATCCTGCTCACTTTATCGTCTTTTTCACCATACATTAGCAAGGTGGGGCATTGAATCCGTTTGGCGTACTCGGTCGGGTTGTGACCAAAAGCCCAGAAATTGTTCTGAACGCCACCCCAGAACACAAGCAACCCCGCCATTGGAAACGAAGGTACATGCATGTTGTCAAAGCGGGCACACGTAGTCTGGTACATAGTACCAAACGGACATTCCACAATGATGCCTTTTGGCGAAAGGGAATAGTCATGGATGGCCTTCATGACGGCCACGGCTCCCATGGAAGTACCGAACAGGTAAATGTTTTTTTCGCCGTTCTTTTGAATATGCTCCATACTGGCTTTTACATCGGCTGCTTCGTGATTGCCAATGGTAGTCTGGCTGCCTTCCGATCCACCCGAGCCGCGAAAATCAACCAGAAAAGCATTGTAGCCAAGTTTGATGAATTCATCGGCCTTGTCAAGCATCAGAGATTTGGCTCCGGAATAGCCGTGAAACAGAATCACGGTTCCTCGCGCGTTATCGGTGCCAATAAACCAGCCTTCCAGTTGCTTGTCGCTCTGGAAGGAAATAGTTTCGTACCGACGGGAAGGCGTTATCCGGTTCTGGGGACGTGGATTGTTTACGCCAAAAAGCAAAGCGGTGATTTTGTCACCGAGCGAAAGCTTGGACGGGTCTTTGGTTTTGGCAACATCCGCAGCGGTAAAGTGAGTGAACTTATAGGCATGAAAGAAAGCAACCAGATTCATGGCTGCAAACATGACCACTAGGACAATTGCAATTCTGCGAACAGAAATCCTGTTCTTTTTCATGAACAAACGGATAGGAGTTGGGCTAACAAGATACGAGCTGTCTCTGATAAATGAGGTAAGCAGGTAAAAGGTAAACCGAAAAGATATAGCGAAATCCAGACTTTGGATGAGGAGGTTTTTACTTTTGTGGGGATACTATTTTGTAATCACTCTTTTTTAAATAAAAAGTATCCTTTGTTTTTCGTTAGAACTAATCTTAGTTCACGACCCTCTATCTTATAAGAAGAAACCCCATAGTTAAGTTTGTATGCAATTGTATTAGGGTTGATTTCATTGGTTGCTCCTTGATCTGTCCATAAAACCCTTTCGTCGATACCGGAGTGGAAATACAGAAAGTCATTCCCTTTTTGTAAAAAGTGTCCTTTGAACAGACGTTCAAATCCGGCAAACGAGAGCTGTAAAATACCTTGTTCGGAAAAAGTCAGATAAACGGACGGTTGCTGACTTACCTGTTCTCTTGATTTGGAAAAAGTATCTGTAGATATTTCTTCCAATACCCATTTTTTATTGATCAGGGCCGAATCAATCAATTGTTTTTTGAAATCTTTCTTTGAAATTTTCTGGCAAAAAGCATTGATTGAAACCAGAAGCAGCAAAATGGAAATAAATCCGCGCATAGCGTTACTAAAATTATGCTTTAGGGTCTAATGCCCTCTTCCAGAAATAGCCCGACCAGGCCGCCAGTCCACCGGCCAAGCCACCAATCAGCGCGGTAAGAATCACCAGAAGCGCGGGATATTTGACAAAGAGAAGCTCGGCGATCTTGCGTGATAAGATATGGTCATTGCGGAAATCCGGAATGAGGGCCGCGACAAGCCAGAGCACAAATATGGCCCCGAACCCGGCCAGAAAGGCTTGTCTGGCCGACTGGCTTTTCCAGAAAGCCAATCCAAACGCCACGGGTGCGACAATCCACCAGGGAAGGAAAAACTGAAGTACCAGGCTAGCCACCAGAATCAACGCAAACAGAATCATAGGAATAGAAGTTTACGCTGCTAAAATAGCATCTTTTCCGGGATTAAAAACGCCTTTGCGTAATTTTGTGCATGGGCGAAGATTCGTGCTTCCGCGTTGGGCAGGGCATGGATGCACAAAGCCCTGCCGCATGAAAAAACGATTCCTGAAGACTGATTTTCCATGCAGCGGGACGGTGGCCATTTTCTATTTCTTGGGAGGATTCAGCATTTGCACCAAACCTGACTGGTCAATGCTCCATTGGGTACGGTCAGGACCCTGAATGATTGCCGTAAACTGGCGGGTTGTCGCTTCCAGGGTAAGTCTGCTTTTCTGGTTTTCTACCGCTGGATTTTCAGTGATGCCCAGGATCGGAAGCGAAGTCGCGTACCGGCCGTTTTTTTCAAAGTACTGTTTCTGCTTGTAATACACCAGCCACAGGTAATTCTTTTGCTTCTCGGCAAAAGGCAACGCAAACGAACTGTTGTTTTTTGTAAAATGCAGGTAGCCCCATCGTTCGGGATAATGCATGTTAATCACACCCTGCGGTGACCACACCCAGTTGTGTTCGGGCAATGGGCGGCCACTGGCGTCTTTCTTTTTGATGTACCGGCCATTTTTCAGGTAGGTATCCCATTCCACCCGCGAAAAATTGATTCGCCAGAAATCGCCTTCTTTCGGAATTTTCGGCTGCACTCCCATCGAGAGAGCCCGGTACGGAATGGACATTTCCACGGTCCACCCTTTGTCGGTATCGGAAGGATTGTTCAGGGTGCCCTGGAGCTTGACGGCTGACTGGAGTTTGTCTACATGCCAGTGAATCATCGCATCACCACCGTTGCGGTAAGGTTTGGGCAGCAGCAAATCAAAAATGGTGTTCAGGGCGTTTACCTCGATTTCATAGTACGTATGCGTGTCGTTGTCCGGATCAATGAACACCTCAAAATCGTTGTCATTGTAAATGATGTCATCAAAATGCGTGAGGGTAGCCCAAAGGTGCGGTTCTTCGAGTTCGGCGGCCACGTACAGGCTCGAATCCGACCACAGCATCTTCACACGGGTAGCATAGGCAGGCTTCGGTTGTTTGTCGCCCTCAATGTCTGTAAACGCTTCGGTCCAGGCCGCTTTCTGCCAGACGGCATCGGACAGATCGCCGTCAACGACCGGGACGGTAGGCGTATGAATCACCACATAGGCTTTGGGTGTTGTAAACAATTCTTCCATACCGGCAAACGGCGATTGGGCCGTTGCAGAGAAGGAAAAAATACATACAATTGGAATGACATATTTACGGATTTGCATGGTTTGAGAATCGGTGTGTAACGAGGTTTTGGCTTTTGGAACTATACTATTTTCGTACACTGACTGAAATGCAACTCAGCAGTCGGGAGGTTTTGGTGTTTTGAAAGATACTATTTTACTGCGGATGTGGCCCGGTCTTCCGCACGGGTGCCCCAGGTTGAGCCGGGCTTGCTGCCCATGTCAATCACCAGCGTCCCGCCCTGCATGATGTCCTTGTGCAACAGGTAATTTTTGGTGTGAGGCTGGCCGTTCAGCGTCATCTTCTGAATGTAGATATTCTTAGGGCTGTTATTCTTTACCTGGATATGGAATTGTTTGCCCTCTGCGACTGTCAGCGTAACGTCATCAAACACCGGACTGCCCATGACGTATGCGCCATTGGCGGGATTAGCCGGATAAAAGCCCAGGGCCGACCAGACGTACCAGGCCGACATCTGCCCGACATCTTCGTTGCCGCAAAGTCCATCAGGCTTGGCTGTATACAGGCTGTCAAGAATATACCGGACTTTGGCGGCTGTTTTCCAGGGCTGGCCTACATAGGCATACAGATACGTGATGTGGTGGCTGGGTTCGTTGCCGTGTGCATACTGGCCGATCAGTCCGGTAATGTCGCTGGAAGCCTCGTTGCCCATGTCGCCTTTGATGATAAACAGCGAATCCAGCTTTTGGGTGAATGCTTTTTCACCGCCCTGCAACTGAATCAATCCTTCCACATCCTGCGGTACCAGCCAGGTATATTGCCAGGCGTTTCCTTCGGCAAAATCATCTTTCATGTGGCGCGAGACAAAAGGACTGAACGGCGTACGCCATTGCGTATCCGATACCCGACCGCGCATAAATCGCGTTGATGGATCGAAGTAATACTGGTAGTTTTTGCCGCGTTTGCTGAAATACTGGTAGTCCTGCTCGTAGCCTAAATGCTTGGCAACCTGTGCGATGCACCAGTCGTCAATGGAATATTCCAGCCCTTTGGCTACGTTTTCTACTTCGGTATCAGCCGGAATATAACCCAGCTTCTTCACGTGATTCAGACCTCGTTCGTCGAGCATGGCCGAGGCCTTCATGGCTTCAAAAGCAAGCTTGTGGTCAAAGCCAGTGAATCCTTTCAGGACGGCATCGGCTACTACCGGAATGGCACTGTTGCCGGGCATGGTGTTGGTTTCGTTGCCCATCAGGTGCCATACGGGCAGTTTGCCCTGCTGCTGGTAAATCGCCAGCATCGAGTTGATCATGTCATTGACACGGTTGGGCTGGGTAAGCGTGAACAGCGGATTGGCTCCCCGGTAAGTATCCCACAGCGAAAAAGTGGTCAAGTTGGTAAAGGAGGCATTGCGGTATACTTTCTTATCCGTACCCCGGTAGTCGCCCGAATGGTCATTGAAGATCGACGGAGCTATCATGGTGTGGTACAGGGCGGTGTAGAATATTTTCTTACGTTCGGTATTCTGCGTTTGCACCTGTACTTTGCTCAGTTCGGTGTTCCACGCTTTGTCTGTCGCTTCCCGGACTTGGGCAAAGTTCCAGTGAGGAATCTCGGCCTGAATGTTAGCCATGGCATTGTCGGCACTGACAGGTGAAATGCCTACCTTGATCTGGACTTTCTCCTGTGCCTGTGTAGCAAAGGAAACAACACCTTTGGCGCGGTTTCCGTAAGCGACTGTGCCGGCAAGCGGTTGCTGGTCATTATATAAGTTGATTTTCTGAATAGGCTTAGAGAACACAATGGCGAAGAAAAGCCGCTGATCCACAGCCCATCCTTTGGAATTACGGTAGCCGATCAGGGTGGTATCGTTCAGTTTTTCGAGGCGGGTATCCGTCGACAAATCCCAGCCAATGCCTTCTTTCAGGTCAATCAGGATATGAGCATCGGACGACTGTGGAAATGTATATTGGTGAAAGCCTACCCTTTGGCTGGCGGTGAGTTCGGCTTGTATCTGATATTTCTTTAACTTCACAGAGTAGTACCCAGGCCGCGCCACTTCATCCTGGTGCGAAAACTGGCTGGCATATCCGCTGGCAACGTCTTTGGGTGTGCCTTTGGTGAGTTTTACAGCACCGGTGGTGGGCATAATGAGTACATCGCCCAGGTCGCCGATGCCAGTGCCGCTCAGGTGTGTATGCGAAAAGCCTACAATTACCGAATCAGAATAATGATAGCCTGAGCACCAGTCCCAGCCTTCAGAAAGTTCACTGGGTCCCAACTGAACGGCGCCAAACGGCACGTTGGCACCCATAAAAACGTGGCCGTGGAAGCTGGTTCCAATGTAGGGGTCAACGTAAGTAGTGAAATGGGTAGTTGCTTGTTGATCAGTAGATTGCTTGGTAACTTGAGAGGTTTGGCAAGCCATGCAGAACACCAGGAGAGAACCCAGCACTGTGGCCTTGCGGGTAAAATAATTCATATTTTTGATCAAAGAAGTAAAATAAGAGAGATTGGATACGATGCTAAAAATAGTAAAATATTTACCTGTCTAGCCGTTTGATGATAAAATAATTTATTAAATGCGTGAGACTGCTTGTTTTATCTAAGTGGATGCATCGAAAACGATTTATCCTTAGATTGGCCTATCTTCGTAGGTGGCAGGACCCCGCTGCTGGTTGCCGATCATTATTTGAGATGTTACTTTACCTGTCTTCCCGAAGGAAACTTCGAGCAAATACAGTGCTGCATCCCATGTAATAAGCCGCTAGTGTGCGAACGTCCCCACAGGGAAGACGCAACTAGTACCCCTGTAAAGTGCAAAACCATCTGCCTGGAAATGTCAGGTGATTTCACAGATAACCGCAAACAATTAAACACTAACGTGAAATAGTTTTGGTAAAAGGAAGACAGGATTGGTGGAAACGAAGCTATCAGAACAGGGTTTTGATACTTGGTTGCATGCTGACGGGTTTTGCCATTTATCAACTTCCGTCGGTTTTGATCTTCAAATCAAACTTGACACGGGTACAAGGAACACTGCGCACGGCAGATACGTACGTAACTACTGTGATAGACAGACGCGGGCATGAAAGCAGAAAAGCGGAGTTGATTTTTTACTTAAACGAACGAAAGCAAAAATTTTATCTGGTAGAAAATATTGATAAAAAATGGCGCAACGAAAAGTATGAAAATATCCTGCGAGGGTTGAAGCGAGCCGAAACCATTACAGTTTGGATCAAAAAAAGTGAGATGAATGATTACCAACCGGAAGTTTTTCAAATAGATGATGAAAAAGGAACGTTACTTGACTTTGAAGTAGTTAGAGAACAAAAAGCTCCTTTAGTTGCATTCATGCTTCTATTGGGGATTGGTTCAATCAGTGTGTTTCTGTGGTTTCGCTTTCCTGGAAAATTCAACAAAATAGTTGGTACAAATAAACATAGATCTTCAAATTAATCTTCATCTTCCAGATCAATTTGAACACTAAAAAACTGTCACTTTGCCAAGTTTAAGCTCGTTCAGACTGTTATATTTGACAAAATCGTATCTTCTACAAACTAAAAACCTAACACCTTCATCTATATGCCTGTAATTTCCTCAAAAACAAGATTTTATATCCTCAGTTGCCTGTTCGTTGGCCTGCTCGGTTTCAGCATTCATGGATATGCACAAACCTTACCTTCGGATGAAACCCTAATTTTTCTGGTGCGTCATGCCGAAAAGGACTTAACTGAAAGCACATCTGATCCTAATTTGTCGGCGGTAGGCAAAGAACAGGCTCAGAAACTTGCTGCTCTGCTGAAAGATGCCGGCATTCAGGCGATTTACTCAACGGCTACCAAACGCACGGAGCAAACAGCCCAACCACTGCTGCAACAGCTCGGCCTTTCAATCCAACACTACGATGCCAAAGAGACCAAACTCATGGAAACGTTACTGAAAGGAAATACAGGGAAGCGGATTCTTGTAGTCAGTCATTCGAACATTGTACCTAACCTGCTCAACGACCTGACGCAGTCGAAAAAGTATACCTATTCGGAAGACTATGGTGATTTGTTTGTGATTCGGGTGGTGCCGAAAAAGCCCGCGAGTGTGGTACACTTGCATTTTTAAGCAGAAACCCCTTCCAGCTTAAGCTGGAAGGGATTTCTGTTTTGGGAGATACTATTTGATTAAAGTAAGACTGTTTTTAGCTATTTCTGCTGTATCGGATATAGCCCCAAAACGCTAGTAACATGACTCCAACTACGGAGAATAAAGTGCCAATTCCTAAACCTGTAGTACTTCTTGCAGTTTCTATTGTTGTTTTTTTCCTATTTAAGTTCTGATCTTTTTTGCTCTCTGCTTTGGCCTCAGTACTGATCTTCGGATTTTGATAATATTTTTGTGCAAAGGCCATTTCCGGATTGATTCCGTTACGTATCCAGTTTATTTCGTCCTGACGAATCTGTTCATAGAACATTTTTCCATCTTCTACTTCTTGTGCAAATTCATGTTCAAACCTCTCTTTTGTAAGCTCTTTTTGTCCAGCAAGTGCTTCTTCTGCTTTTGTTCTATAGATGGGCTGTTTGGTCTTATTGTAGGCTTGCATATAAGCACGGGCGGCTAGTTGATTAGATGCTTCGTAATTAATTAGAAGAAGATCACCTAAGGCTTCGAGTAAAATAGGAGAGTCATAATTGCCAAATTTCATCATACCTGTAATACCTTTGAGAGCCTTGGCTTTATATACTGTGTTATAAAGTTCAAGCGCTTGGGTCTTGTGTTTTTTATCGTATTTGAATTGTTTGCGTAAAAAATCTTCAAAATTTTGTCGATTTATATTCCGTTTTGCACTCATAGTTTCATCGAGTATTTCAACTGTTTCTAAATTGCTAACTATATGATTTGACAGTGGCAACGGGAGCTTTCCATCATTGTTCTTCTTTTTCATCAGAATATATTCAACCAAGTGCTTTTGAAATATCTCTCTACCAAAATGAGCATTTGGGTTTATCGCAATTGCTTTGTTAATATACTCAAGTCCTTTTTCAAGTTGGCCATCATGAATATAAAAGGTGCCCAGATTTGCGTAGGCCTCATACAAGCCGGATTTGAGTTTTTCTTTCTTCAAAATAATTTCAATCGCTTTTTTATTGTTCTCCAATTTAGAATAGGCAACTGCCAGATCATCGTATAATGCAAGGCTGTCCGGTGATTGATTTAATCGGGCTTCACGGTCTTTGATACGCCATTGGTAGAATTCAGGAGAATGCCTAAGAAATTTTCCTACGATCAGTTCATTGATCTCTGGGAATCGTTGACGCTCCATTTGTATGGTATCATAGTCCCACAGACAAGCTGTTGAAATAACAATGGAAACCAAACAAACTCCTATAACAAATTTGCGTGAGAGTTTACTATACATAAAGTTTGTTTCTGAAAATAGTAATTTTGGCTTTAGCTGATTGTGCAGATTTTGACCCTTGAGGGAGCCTGCAATCTTAAGGGTTGAGCAACTGTCTGCCAGATTTGAAAATTCAGATAAAAACTTCTGGGTGAGAGGCCTCTTACTTGCTTAGCTCCCAGGTTGTTATGATCCGGGTATTGTTCTCATCCACTTTCCGTAAAAATACCACATCCAGCAGGTCGCCTTTGGCCCAGGTATCTACCATGTTGTCATAATAATAACTACCCGGATTACCCGATTGTCCGCCGGGGTACAGCGCGTAGGCTTTGGGCGTCGGCCCCAGGGCTACCACCATGCGCCACGAAGGACCGTTGCGTTCAGATGTCGCGTTGACAATGCCTCGGCCGCCGCCAATCCAGAGATTGCGGCGCGAAAACGGCAGAATGGCCCGTGACAGGTGCAAAATGGTGGTGCTCTTGTAGTTAGCCCAGCCCCAGGTTTCCGGACTCAGGGCTCCTTGTTTGGCCGTAAGCGTATCAATAGTCATGCGGAACGACTGAGTGGCAAGGTCGGCCAGGGTTTCTTTCTGATCCGTGGCTTTGTTGTCAACCCACGGAGAGGCAGGTTCGCTGGTGACCAGCTTTACCGTGCGATCCTGATTCGGAAACCGCATGGGCTTGCCTTCACCTCCCAGAAACTCATCCCAGAGTTTCAACGAAAAATACCGCCACCAGAGGGTAAAAATTGTCGGCCCTATGGCTTCCGGACTGTTGTGCTTATCCCAGGTCGCAATAGCCTGGTATGCTTTCATCTGCTCGCCACTCAGTTGGTTCTGAGAAACATACGACAACAGTTGGGGCAATACATCACGCGCGTGAATGTTGTAATTGTCGTTTTGCAAGTGCCGCAAACTGTCCGGTGTCGCTTTGGACATCGCTGTAAGCCGCTGATTGATGCGTTCACCGCGCGTATAACTCGAAAATTCCCAACCCAGGTAATACGGGTAGGTGGTGTCTGCCGAAAACTGATTGGCCGAACTCACAAAGCCCCGTCCAGGATTGAGCACATGCGGATTGTGGGTGTGTGGAATCCACCCTTGCCAGTCATGGGCTGCATTGCTGCCGTCGAGCAAAAACTTTCCTTGTTCTTTCCACTTCAAGGGGAACCTGCCGTTTGGCCAGATGGCAATGTCGTTGTCCACGGAGGCAAATACAAAATTCTGAGCTGGAGACACGTAATGGCTCAGAGCGGTTACGTAATCGGTGTAGTTGCGGGCACGGTTTAACCCGCGGAACGTTGCCAGTTCGTTGGAAGGCTCGTGGGCAATCCAGCGCATGGCATAGCCTGCCGGAATCGAGCCTTTCTTGGTTTCGGAATAAACAATCGGGCCGTGATGGGTGTACAGGACCGTATCAACGATGTCGGGCTGGTCACGAACTTTGATCACCTCAATCATCCGCTTGACCGGCTTGTATTTGCCGTCATGCAGGTACTCGGTTTTGGTAGCGTCTTTGAATGTGATTTTATACCAATCCATCACATCGGAACCTACGTTGGTTACGCCCCAAGCCACCTTTTCGTTAAAACCACTGATGACATTGGGTGCACCCGGCAGTGAAGCACCGCACACGTTTACATCCGGACCCACGAGTTGGATCTGGTACCAGATGGACGGTAGCGATAAATCCAGGTGAGGGTCGTTGGCCAGCATCGGATAGCCGGTTGCCGACTTTTGCGCACTCACCGCCCAGTTGTTGCTTCCTACCTCTCTGGCCGCCTGCGGATCAGTATTGGCTGGCTCGAAATCGGATGCGTGAGAGGTTTTCAGGTTTCCGGAGATACTATTTTGGGGAAGTGGTTTGTCAAATCCGGCGGGTTGTTTGGGTGAAGGTAGCGGAACAAAGTCCCACTTGGTTCCTACCGGAACAATCGGGTTTTCGCGGAAGGGATAATCCGGAAACAAATCTTTAACGGTAGCATAGCCATACGAGGCCAGTATATTGGACATCTGCGCATCATCATCTCCGATGGACAGGGTGGTTGCCATTTGTTTCAGCAGCAGCGCCGATTTGAGCGGTTCCCAGGGTTCGGGCGTATAGTCAAGTAGTTTATACTCAACAGGATACTCGGCAGGCGAGAGACTCGAAATATACGCATTGATGCCTGCGCTGTAGGCTTCTAGTTGTTCCTTGCTGGCGGGATCGGCCATCATGGCTTCCAGGGCAGCTTTGGCAGCTACGGGTGTGCCCCGGCGCCGGGTAGTGCGGTCGAGTTCGATAGCTCGTTCGCCGATGATTTCCGAGACCCGGCCCGCGGCAGCGTGCGTTTGAAGCTCCATTTGCCACAGCCGTTCGTAGGCAGTTACATACCCTTGCGCATAATACAGGTCGTAATTGTTCTGAGCAAAGATGTGCGGCACCCGGTTGTCGTCAAACCGAATGGTGACTTTGTCGCGCAGGCCCGGTAACGAAAAAGTTTTTTGGGAATCGGGTTTTACAGGTTCGGCGTTGGCCCAGAAACCACCAAACGGACTTAGAAATTTACCCAACGGTGGGAGCGGGCCTATTTTGGTGTTGAGTAGAATGACTATGGCAAGTGTGAGAATCAGAGATAGAGTGGCTTTTACCCATTTCATAATCAGAAAAGAGATGTGGTGGACAACTAGCCAAAAATATCAATAAAAAATGCAATTGCAACCGGCAAGTAAAAATAGTAGGATAGAAAATGCGTAAACCGGTATACACAGGATGGTCATAAGTTGAAGTAGCGCAATAACTAAAAAAGCGACCTGCGGGTCGCTTGGAAATAGTATTTTAACAAACGGCAAAACCTGCCCGTTTGTTAAAATACACCACTGCGTGCAGCACCGCCGCGGCGGCTCAGTTTCAGGTCGCGTAACAGGGAAGCTTTAACCTGAATGTCAATTGAATAAAACTGATATACACCAAATGGCGACCAGTTGGCGGTCATTTGCCAGCAGTGCAGGTCACGGAAGATGTTGATCTGCGTGGTATTCACCACATTTCTTAGTGTAAAGTCGTAGCCGGAAGTAAAGCCCACACGCCACTTGTCAGTCACTTTTACTTCGCCGTTAAAAGTCAGCGTTTGCACGATGCGGGAGTTGGTAAAGCCTTGTTTGCTGTAGTTGAAGTTATACGCCAGATTCAGATTCCACGGAATATCAAAGTCTACGTATTGATTCGGATTGGCTTTGATCTGTTGCTTGGTCGCTTCATCAGCATCCTGACTCTTGTCTACCTTTTCGGCTGTCTTCTTATCCGCATCCGGATTCAGACTTGTGCTGATACTCAGGTTCATTGTCGTGATTTGCCCCAGATTCACACCCGAAACCCTGTTGACGAAATTATCTCCCTCCACGTAGCGGCTTTCCCGTTGCCAGGCATATTCACTTACCCGACGCTGAATCAGGATGGGATTGTCATTTCCGTCTGTTAGAATCTTGCCATTGCTGTCTCGGGCCTGGTATTGAACCGTTTTGTATGGGTCCAGAATAGTGGTAAAGTTGAGGTCTATTTTCTTGAACAGACGTGTCCGGGCTGCGATGTTGATAGGTGCCAGTTTAAAGCTGTCCACTGCCAGGTTGTAACTGGTTGAAAGACTTAAATTATCCAGCAAACTTACCTTTTCGGTCTTTACTTTAGCCGTATCACTTTTGGCTTTGATCTTGGCTTCCAGACTGTTGTTCAAACTAAAGCTGATGCTACCCGACCGACCGGTACTGGGCAAACCAGAGGTGCTGACAAACCTGGCCAACGGAATGGTTCGGGTAACGCCCGATGAGTCGAAAACATTGACAGTCTGGTAAAAACCGTATTGGTTACGGGAAAAATCGGGTGCCATACTGAATCCCACACTGGGAACCATGCGGTGACGGATGGCTTCGATCCGTTTACTATTCACCCGAAAAGTACCATAAATATTGGTTGTCAAACTGGCACTGCCGCTGTAACTATACGAACGGTAAAATCCACGGCTGGTGTCGATGCGTACTTTATCATTTAAACCAAACGCAATGTTGGGTCCGACAAAACGCCCGAGTGAATCGTAGAAGCTGAGCTTTTGTGGGTACCAGGTTTCCTGATAGTTGAAGCTGTAGTTCAGGTTGAAATATTTGAGCAGCTTCATGGTCATCGAAACCGGCACGGTGTGGCGTACGCCCCGTTCGCCGCGTTGCCAGATAGCACTGGCATTGGCAAAGTTAAATGCCAGTGTATCGCCGGCGGTACTGTACGCATTCAGGATCGGAATGCCCTGGATGATACTGGCAAACGATTGGGGTGAATTGCTGAGCCGGTTGAATCCGTCGACCTGATACGCAAAGTTGATGGTTTGCCAGAAATAACGGCTGCCGCCGCTCCGACCCTTAAATGGATACAAACGGTTCAGTGAGACGTTAAACTCTGGCAGGGAAAGGTTCATGATGCCCGTGGCCGTATTCATGTCGTGGCGCAAACTCAGATTGTAAGTAATTGGCAGGCCACGTACCGAGTTGGAATAGGAAATGTTGGAGTTGAACGAAGGCGAAATGCGACGGTTGATGTCGTTCTGAATGCCCGAGCCTGGAATAGCGAATTTGGAGTTGTAGTTCGTCGAACCGGCGTTGACGCTGGCCGAAAACCGCCCTGTCCCTTTGCTGAACGGTGAGTGCGACCAGCTGATCCAGAAGGCGTCGGTACGTTGCTTGAATCCTTCGTCTCCGGTTGTTTGCCGGTTGAAACGTACATCGAAAGAGCCGGTAAATGCGTATTTCTTGCTATACCCCGAACGAACGTTCAATCCCCAGCCGCCCCGCGAGTAGATCTCACCCAGAAAACTCAGGTCCATGTATTCGCTCATGGCCCAGTAATATCCTCCTTGCCTGAGGAAGAATCCGCGGTTTTGCGGTTCTTCGCCATATTGTGGCACAATGACACCCGACTTTCGTTTGGCCGATGAGTATGGAAAGAATCCGAATGGCAATCCCACCGGAAGTGGTATGTTATTGAGATAAAAGTTGAACGGCCCCGACACCACCTGTTTGTTGCCTACTACCTTGATCTTGCGGGCCGAAATATGAAAATGGGGTTCGGGCAGGTTGCAGGTGGTGTACATCGCGTTTTTGATGTACAGGTTGTCATACGGATCTTTGAATACTTTGGTGCCGTGCACATACCCTTCGCCTTCCTGCGTGACTACACCTGAAATAATGGCCTTCTTCGTCTTGATGTTGTAACTGATGCGGTCTGTTTCGTACTTTTTGCCACCTTCAGTGAATATCGGCGCGCCAACAACCTTTCCGGTCGAGTCTTTTACACCCTGGGCGTCCATGATCCCAGTATCCCAGTTGATTTCCACATATTCAGCTTCCAGGGCAATGTCACCATAGTTGATCTTGGCCTGACCATACAGGCGGGCAATCTTACCATTGACATCAAGCACAATCGAATCCTGGGCATTATAGGTTACCGAGGTTTCGATTTCGTTGCTCTGGCGGCGTGCGGTATCGGTTTGGGCTCGCTGGGCAGTGGTATCCGTTAGACTGCGCCGCAGCGAATCCAGCGATCCATTGCGCGGAGACACACGCACACTGTCACGCCGTCCCTGGCCAAAAGCCGCGGTTCCGAAGCCCAGAAGAATGCAACCCGTGAGTAGAAACAGATAAGATAAACGCAAAAGGTGTTTCAGTTTTATCAAAAAATTTACATTTTTGCACAAATTTAGGGCATTCCCAACAATAAATTGAAGCATTGTGAAAAATATTCTTCTCATTGGTACACTGGGTCTTATTGTTTCGCTTTGTGCTTTTACTCCATTGGAGAAACGCCCCCAATACAAACTGCGTGTGGTAGTCATAGATGCAGGTCACGGCGGGAAAGATCCCGGCACGTTGGGTAAGCATGTTCAGGAAAAAGAAGTCGCCTTAAAAGTTGCCCTGGAAGTAGGAAAAACCATCAAAAAAAACTTTCCGAATGTAAAAGTGCTTTACACCCGCATGACTGACAAGTTTGTTGAACTACAGGAGCGTGCTGCAATTGCCAACAGAAATCGTGCCGATTTGTTCATTTCAATTCATTGTAATTCAAATAATTCGAAATCAATTGCCGGGACCGAAACCTATACAATGGGCTTGCATACATCGGAAGGAAACCTGGAAGTAGCCAAACGCGAAAACTCTGCTATCTTGCTGGAAGAAAACCATGAAAAGAAGTACGGCGGGTATGATCCGGATTCGCCGATGGGACATATCCTGTTTGCCAATTACCAGAGTGCGTACCTGGACAACAGCCTGCGTTTTGCCAGTCATGTGGAAAACCAGTTCGAAAAACGGGCCAACCGCCACAGCCGGGGGGTGCGACAAGCCGGATTCATTGTCTTGTGGAAGACCGCCATGCCAAGCTCGCTGATTGAGATCGGATTCCTGAGCAATCCGACGGAGGAAAAATTCCTGCGCAGCAGCGAAGGACAGAAAACCATTGCGCAATCGATTTACCGGGGTTTCAAGATGTACAAAGAGGATATGGAAACAGCCGACTAGATTCTGAGATCTGGTTTCTTTTCTGCGTTATGCAAGAAAACCGGTTTTTTTGATTCTGGAAGATACTATTTTTGTCTTATTATTGGAACGGTATTGGCGCATACTGCGTTCGATGAAGGAAAATAGCGTGATTAGAATACCCATTCGGCAAAGCCAGAAACAAATCTGGCATTTTTGTGACTTTTTACGCCAGTAATCCTGATAAAAAGCTTGTTACTTTTTCATATTTAACCGTTAAGCTGTGACCATCTCTAGAGAAATAAGAATTGGTATACTGGCCCTGGTGGCCGGTGTTATTTTATACTTTGGATTCAACTATTTAAAAGGCTCCGATCTTTTTTCCAACAAAGAGTATTACTACGCGGTATATCCTAACGTGGAAGGATTGAATGTGTCTAATCCAATAACAATCAATGGGGTACAGGTGGGGCAGGTGTCTGGCAAGACGCTTCTTCAGAATCAGGGAAACCGTGTGTTGTTGACCCTGGATGTGGAAAAAGACATCACCCTTAACGATTCTACGGTAGCGGTGGTGGCAAGCACTGGTTTGCTGGGTGGCAAAGAAATCAAATTAGTGATTGGCAAAGGCACCCGCGCTATCACCGAAGGCGACACGCTGATTCCGTCGATAGAGACCGATATGGTGGCCATGCTGGCCGAACAGGCCAAGCCGCTGAGCCGTGACCTGGATTCGGCCATCAATAACCTGAACGTATTGCTGAAACAGTTTCAGCAGATGAGCAAGCCGCTGAGTGGCACCATGAAAAATCTGGAGACAACCTCTACCACGCTCAACGCCATACTGGCCCAGAACCAGGCGGCTATCAAAGGAATTGCCACCAATCTCCAGGCAATGTCCGGTGCCCTCAATGATCCCAAAACGGGCGTAAAACCGTTGATGACCAAGCTGAACGCCGCCGGTGATACACTGAGCCGCATGCAACTAGCCCAGACGGTCGAAAAAGCCAATGCCTCGATTGCCAACATCAACAAGCTGCTGAGTGAAATCAACCAGGGGCAGGGGTCGCTGGGAAAACTGGCCAAAAATGATTCGCTGTATAACAACCTGAACCGGTTTTCGGCCAATCTGGACAGCCTGATGGTGGATTTTCGCCAGCGACCCAAGCGCTACGTTCATTTCTCGGTGTTTGGCAAGAAAGACAAAGACAAAAAGAAATAAAGGTGGTTTTTCGTTTTTGAAACATACTATTTTCTCAGAGCCTTCGGATTATGTACTAACCGAAGGCTTTTTTATTTCCTTTCTACTTAACTTTTTTCTATTTTTTCCGCAAAGAATTATATAACACGGAGCACACAGGTGAGGTACGGATCGCATAACCCCAAACTAATCCAGGGTTTTTCGGGATTTATAACCTACTATTTTTCCTGTATGCTTTCCTGTGTCTTTTATCTCATCCATCAACAAACAGTCTATGAATCAGGATTTTTTGAAAAATGAACAAGCGAACCAGCAACTGGTAACACAACTCAAGGAAAAGCTTGCCAACGTATACAAGGGTGGGGGAGAAAAGAAAATTGCCGACCAGCACCAGAAAGGCAAGTTGACCGCACGTGAACGCATTGCCGAATTGATTGATCCTGGTAGTGAGTTTTTGGAAATAGGTGCTTTTGTGGGCGATGGAATGTATGAAGCTGAAGGCGGTTGCCCGTCGGGAGGAGTGATCACAGGCATCGGCTACATTCATGGCAGGCAATGTGTGGTGGTTGCCAACGACGCGACTGTAAAGGCCGGGGCCTGGTTTCCGATCACTGCCAAGAAAAACCTGCGGGCTCAGGAAATTTCGATGGAAAACCACCTGCCCATTGTCTACCTGGTAGATAGTGCCGGTGTGTTTCTGCCCATGCAGGACGAAGTTTTTCCGGACAAAGACCATTTCGGGCGTATTTTTCGCAACAATGCGCAGATGTCGTCGATGGGTATTGTGCAGATTGCCGCCATCATGGGTAGTTGTGTGGCGGGTGGTGCCTATCTACCCATCATGTCGGACGAAGCAATGATTGTGGAAGGCACAGGTTCGATCTTTCTGGCCGGTTCGTATCTGGTCAAAGCGGCCATTGGCGAAGATGTGGATAACGAAACCTTGGGCGGAGCTACCACGCACTGCGAAATTTCGGGCGTAACAGATAACAAATACCCCAACGATTCGGAATGCCTGCAGGCTATTCGCCGGATTTTTGAGAAAATGGGACATTTGCCCAAAGCCGGATTTGACAGGATTGCCCCCAAACCGCCCAAAGCTGATCCGGGCGAAATCTATGGGATGTTTCCTTCCGACCGGGTGAAGCCGTACGATATGCGTGAAATCATCCGGCGGCTGGTGGATGATTCGGAGTTTGACGAATACAAAGCCTTGTATGGCAAGACGTTGCTCTGTGGCTTGGCCCGCATCGATGGCTGGGCGGTGGGTATAGTTGCCAATCAGCGAATGATGGTCAAGGCCAAAAAAGGAGAAATGCAGATGGGGGGTGTCATTTATTCGGATTCGGCTGACAAAGCGGCCCGTTTCATCATGAACTGCAACCAGAAACGCATCCCGCTGGTGTTTTTGCAGGATGTGTCCGGCTTTATGGTCGGCAGTCGGTCGGAACACGGCGGTATCATCAAAGACGGCGCCAAGATGGTCAACGCCATGGCCAATTCGGTGGTGCCAAAATTTACGGTTGTGGTGGGCAATTCGTACGGAGCGGGCAATTATGCCATGTGCGGACGTGCCTATGATCCGCGCCTGATGGTAGCCTGGCCATCGGCACAACTGGCGGTGATGAGTGGGGCTTCGGCAGCCAAGACGTTGTTACAGATTCAGTTGGCTGCATTGAAAGCCAAAGGCGAAACCATTACGCCCGACGTGGAAAATAGTATGTTTGAAAAAGTGAAAAACCGGTACGACGCCCAGCTGTCACCATATTATGCGGCGGCCCGTCTGTGGGTCGATGCCATCGTTGATCCGCTGGAAACCCGTAACGTGATTTCGATGGGCATTGAAGCTGCCAACCACGCGCCGATTGAAAAACGGTACAATGTGGGCGTCATTCAGACGTAGACTCCGATGCTTCGATTGCCGTTTTGCCGGCAGCATTTGCGGTTAGGTTTGTGGTTTTGGCGAGATACTATTTGGAACGGCAGACTGCAAACGAACTTCAATGCACGACCGACGAAAATTTCTGGTGTGTAAACTTTACAAGCGATGGATGCGTTCCTAAGAAAATAATCCTTGATTCTTGGAATTAGAATTAACACATTTGCGCAATGCTATGCTTTTGCTATGAATACAAATGAAATCAAAGCTTTGGTGTCCCTGTTAGACGACGACGATAAGGAAGTTCAACTGCATGTCGAACAAAAAATCATCTCGTTGGGAGGATCGGTTATTCCCTATCTGGAAGCTGAATGGGAGACCAACTTTAATCCGATTGTACAAAAAAAGATCGAAGAACTGATCCATACCTTGCAGTTTGACTCGTTGAAAATCAGACTGAAAGAGTGGAAAGATACCGGCGGACAGGATTTGCTGGAGGGGATGTGGCTCATTGCGACCTACCAGTATCCGGACCTGTCGCTGGAGCGGCTGCGCAAAGACCTGGAACAAATCTACTACGATGCCTGGCTTGAGTTTAAAACGGATGTGCATCCCTACGATCAGGTCAAGATTCTGAACAGCGTGATGTTCAGCAAACTCAAGTTTGCGGCCAATACCAAGAATTTTCATGCCCCGGCCAACTGCATGATCAACATTGTACTGGACTCCAAGCGGGGCAATCCGATTTCGCTGTGTGTGATCTACATGCTGATTGCCAATAAGTTGAAACTTCCGGTTTACGGAGTCAACTTACCCAACCTGTTCATCCTTACGTACAAGTCGGCCGATACGCAGTTTTACGTCAATGTCTTCAACAAAGGCATTGTCTTTTCGCGGTCAGATATTGACAGTTATATCAAGCAGTTGAACCTGCCACCCTCCGATATTTTCTATGAACCGTGTTCAAATGTGGATATCGTCAAGCGGGTGTTGCGCAATTTGTCACTGGCTTTCGAAAAAACCGGCGACAACGACAAAATGGAAGAGGTCCGGCTGCTGCTGGATATGGTAACCGGCGAAAAGGAGCCAGACTGAACAGGTTTTTCGTTTGCAGAAGATACTATTTTCCGTGAGCTAAAGCAGACGGCAAAACGCGGAAAGTCGGTTCAAACCGACTTGTAAACAGTTTCTTTCGAAAAGATTTTCTTTCTCTCGTCTGCTGTGATTGGTAGTAATCCTTACTCTTTCTGAATCGCGCAGCCGACCGGGCGTTTTTCGGCGTAAGGCAGGTTTTTGCGATTGACGGCCGCGCCGATGGCATCACGCAGGTAATTGGCTGTTACTTCCTGCGCCACTTGCGGATTGTCGTCAATGGCACCGCGGTACTTGAGGATAAAATTGCCGCCACCAGTGTTTTGCAACACAAAAGCTTCCGGATTTTTAGTGGCTTTGAGTAGCGTAGCCACTTTTTGCTCCTTATCGGCCAGGTAGGGGACGGAGTAGTTCTTTTCTTTGGCCCGTCGGGCCATTTCCTCAATAGAATCATCGAGGTGATCCAATGAAGTGTTGGAGTTTACCAGTAGGAACTGAACGCCTTTGCCCTGGTGCTGAGTGATCAGATTCATGATCCGGTCTTCGTACAGCTTGGCAAACGGGCAATAGTTGCTGGTAAAAATGATGACAACGGCTTTCTCGTTTTTGTAGTCACCGAGCGATACCGAGCCGCGGTCCACCGCATTTACCAGTGTGAAATTTTCAATCTTTCCGGCGGTTTGTGCCAAAGCTGCCGGAGCCAGCAAAAAAGCCACCGCTAAAAATTTTAAGAAACTAGATAGAGGTTTCACTTGTAAAGGTATAAGCAACGATAAAGTTATGAATTTTCTGATAATGAATGGTACAAGAGCTGTAATAGGTATCTGTCTGAACAGTACCAAATAATGTACCATTTTCCTTCATATCAAAATTTTTTATCCGGATTTGTTCCCGAAAGGACAACTCCCTACGACTGTACAGTTTGTACAAGGCTTCTTTGGCGCACCAGTAGACACAATATTTTTCCAGATCCTGGTTGGCACTCTGGTATTCCTCAGGTGACAGAACCCGTGGAATAATCCGTGCCAGCTTCTCTTTGAACGGTTCAATATCGATGCCCACCGGATCCGATTGGTGCAAAATGGCAGCGGCATGGGTTTCGGTGTGGCTCACCGAAACATAGTATTCGTGTTCGAGCAGCAGGGGTTTGCCCTGCCGATTTTTGCTGATTCCCAGATAGTATTTTCCCCATTGCTGTAACAGATTTTGTACCAATACGCGGGAGGCCAGGGTTTGCTTGCGCCTTGCTTCGTGACTGATGCTGAGCAGATAGGCTGTGTCATGTTCGTTCGGCGTCCATTGAGCATACAGCTCTTCCGAGGTTTCGGTGATCTGCCAGATTCCCCACAAACATTCTTTGGTAATTGCTTCTGATTTAAATAAAGGCATACGATTTTTGCAAAAAAGGCCCGATGCACGAATGTGCTATTTTTTTTTTAGAAAAAATAGTATCCGGTGCAGGTTCAAAACCGCCGGTTCGATGCAAGGAACAATTCAACGAACAAATGGCTTATAGAGAACAAACGGGAAAAATTATATAACTGTCAAATAGTTGCCTAACGGCATAGTTCAAGTCTTATGACATCGATCCGGAAACTACAGGTAAACAAAGTGGGTACTTTCACCGGGCATCGCGACTGCGTGTATGCCCTCGAAAAATCGGAGCAGCCGCATCAGTTCTTTTCAGCGGCCGGTGATGGCCTGGTGGTGCGTTGGGATCTGCAAAATCCCGATCAGGGCGAGCTGCTGGCGCAGGTGGGGGCGTCGGTCTATGCCCTGCACTACCGGGAAGCGGAACAGCAGCTCTGGATCGGACAGAATTTTGACGGATTGCATGTAATCGATCTGAAAACGAAAAAAGAGTTGAAATCCGTAAAGCTGACCACCGCCGCCATTTTTGACATTCAGGTATGGCAATCGGATGTGTATGTGGCCACTGGCGACGGAACGGTAATTGTACTTGACCGGGATACGGTTACGGTACGCAAGCAAATCAAAGCTACGGATAAGAGTGCCCGCTGCCTGGCTGTTCACCCGCAACTGGGCGATCTGGCGGTTGGCTACAGTGACAATTTTATCCGGATCTTCGATCTGAAAACAGGGCAGTTGAAGCAAACCATCGAAGGGCATCACAACTCGGTGTTTTCGGTAGCCTATTCGCCGGATGGGCGGTTTCTGTTGAGCGGCGGCCGGGATGCGCATCTGCAGGTGTGGGACGCTGCGCAGGCTTATCCGCTGCATACCTCGGTTGTTGCCCATATGTATGCCATTAATCATATTGCTTATCAACCTGAAGGTCAGTATTTTGTCACAGCCAGTATGGACAAGTCCATCAAGATATGGGAGGCGGCCACGTTTCGGTTGCTGAAGGTGATCGACCGTGCCCGCCATGCCGGGCACGGAACGTCGGTGAACAAATTGCTCTGGCTGGAATACCACGACCGGCTCATCTCTGCCAGCGATGACCGCACCGTATCGATCTGGGCCGTCGACCCGTTGAGCCAATCCTGAGGTTTTTGTTTTTGAAGAGATACTATTTTGGCAGCAGGCTCTGTTTGCTGCCAATCCATTCGTCGTAAAAAATAGGATTTTTATTGATAAAAGTGTAGCTTTACCACAAAAGAAAGCTCTTGCCGAAGAGCATTCAGTCATTAAACTGCCGAAAAATGGCATAGCAACCTATGAAAATAACACCCATCGAAATACGCCAGAAGGTTTTTGCAGAGAAAATGTTGCGTGGGTATGACAAAGATGAAGTACTGGCCTTTCTTCAGTCCCTGTCGCAAGAATGGGAAAATGTACTGGAAGAAAACCGGGAATATCGCATCAAACTGGAGGTTACACAGAAGGAAGTACAGAAATTGCGCGAAGTCGAAACGTCGCTATACAAAACCCTGAAAACTGCCGAAGATACCAGCTCGCAGCTGATTGAACAGGCCAACCGGGCCGCCGACCTGCAAATGCGTGAAGCGCGCAACCAGGCCGAAGCATTGCTCAACGAGGCACGTGTCAAATCGCAGAAAATGATTCAGGAAGCTGAAAATCAGTCGCGTGCCAAACTGGAAGAGACCCTGACCGAACTCAAGGCCCGTGAAAGCGACTTCCGGCAATTGGAACGCCTGAAAGAGAGCCTGACCAAGGAAATCCAGAACATTGCCAGCGACACCCTGGAACGCATCAACCATATTGCCAGCAAAGGCAGCACGCACGTTTTTGAAAACAAGATCAGGGAAGTACGGGAAGCATTGGAGCAAAAACCGGAACCGGTACAGCTGCCGCCTTCGTCAACCGCAACGTTGCAGGAGTTGCCGCCACCTACACCTACGGCCCAGAACACAGCCGAACCGGTGACCGCCACCCAGCCGATCGAGGCAACACCACTATCGGCCACGCCTTCGGTGCCGCAGGGAAGTATTGTGATCAAGACCCAGTCCAAGTCTTCGGCTACCAAGGAGGAACCAGCCTCAGTGCCCCAGAAAGGACCTTCCTCGTTCTTTGATCAGATCTGATGCCGGGCGGCGACTTGTCGGCGCCGGAAAATAGTATGTTTCAAACACACAAAACCTGCCTTACAGGTCAGAATCCGGTAACGGGTATCTGACAATTAGTTGTATTCATCGGTTTAACCTGCCCTACGCTTGGATATAGTTGCACTTGAAGGAATGGAATTTTTTGCCTACCATGGCTTCTATGAAGAAGAACGCAAGGTAGGCAATCGGTTTATTGTGGACCTTGCGGTCACTGTTGACCTGAAGCAGCCCGCCCAGACCGACAAGCTAAGCCAGACGGTAAACTACGAGGTGCTTTACAAAATTGTGAAAGACGAAATGGAAGTCCCTTCGCATCTGCTGGAGCATATGGCCGGCCGGGTGCTGGAACGTATTTATGAGAAATATCCCAATGTACAGGCAGTTACGGTAAGTATTGCCAAACAGAATCCTCCCGTTGGCGGCGTTTGTCGCCAATCCCGAATAACGCTGACACGCTAACCGAGGTTTTTCCTTTTCTGAACATACTATTTTTCATTGGGAATGTACCGTCCGAAGATTCTATTGCTAGCTCTGTGTATCTCTGTTGCGTGCAAGTAAATACAGCGCAGATCCCTCCGAAACCGATCCGTATAAACTGTCAGATGCAACCATCCGGTACCGGCTTTGTGTCAAAAACAGGCAACCGGCAGTAGAGTGGAAACGCATCAGCCAGAACGGACTGAATTCCATGGCATTCAACGAAGACCAACGTACGGCTAGCTACACTTCTCCTGCGGCGACAGGTGGTCAGGTGTTTACCGACCTGACCTTTGATGTGGCACGTGACCGCAGCCAAAAGAAAGTATGCATCCGTTTTTTCAGGAACGGATTGCTGAAAGTCTCCGAACCCATCACGAGCCTTTCGACTGATACGTTAAAAAACGAAACCGACGGCCATGTGTATGTTCGCCAGATGCCTTGAGGCAACCAGCAAGCGTTTTTTGCTTTTGGAAAGATACTAGTGTATAATCACGCCGGCTGAGTTTTGCGCAAGCGGCGGTTACGGAGCCAACGGCGTATCAACCAGATGATTGCGGCCAGAGCCACCCAGAACGGCCACAGGGTAATCATGCCAATGGTAAACTCCAGAAAGATGTCCCAGCCGTTGCCAAATCCTGCTGCCAGTTTTCCCCAGAAACCTACCGTAGGAGCTGCCGTATACGGTACTTCTTCGTAAATTTCCAGATTGATGGTGCTGTAGCCCACCTGATTCTGCAAATACTTTAGTCGCCCTTCCTTGGATTCGATTTCTTCGCGAATCTGTTGCAGCGCTGCTTCCAGTTTCAGAATGTCTTCCATGTTGCGGGCTTGTTTCAGCAACTCAAGGTAACGGCTCTCCAGGGCACGTTTGGTTTTCAGGCGTGTCTGGATATCCACAAATTCTTCAGTCACATCCTGCGCCGATACGTTGTTGTGATCGACAAAGATGCCTTGCTTGAGCAGTTCATCCAGCAACGCTTCAAACTTGGCCGCGGGCACCCGGATGCTGAATGTCGCTGTATACTCCCCGCTGCTGCGTGATTCGTTGGCCGTGGCCAGATACCCGCCGTGGCTGTTGACAAGCTTGGTTACCAATGCCTTACTTTCTTTCAGCTTGTCAACCTGAATCTTGACCTCCGCCGTTTTAATGATTTGCTTCTGCGTGACTGTTATGTCCTGAGGGGAATCTTCAGGTTTTTTTTCTGTAGTTGAAGCTAGGTCGAATGCTGCCATCTCTGCCATCGGAGGTGGTGGCAGCGGTTCGGTTGCCGAAATAGAAGCATCAAGGACAGATTTTTCGACTGAAAGCTTTCGATAGTCTTCACTTGCACTATTACACGCAAATAAATACGTGCAAAGAAAAGTAAAAACTAGACACCATTGACGAACGGATTTCATAGTAATTAAGTAAAGTGGATAGATCGTGTTGGTTATATGATGTAATTCTATATATTTTTTTTTAATAGATGTTTTCCTTTGACAAATTCCATACACTAACCTTTAAAAAAGGAAATTTTTTAAGTTCCTTTTCACTACCTCTTCAACCATCATGAAAAAAATCGTATTCATTCTGGTCGCGCTGGTAGCTACGGCTGCCCAGGCACAACTCATGGTGCAACCCAAAGCGGGTGTGGTATTAGCAAATGTTGCCTTTTCGGAAAAGGAAGACGGGCAGACTGCTAATTTTAGTTATGTATTCGGCGTTGGGGTAAATATCCCCATTTTGGAAGACAACAAATTGTCCATTCAACCCGAATTGTTGTATATGCCCAAAGGGTTTCGCTACAAAGTAGAAGAAACTAATGAGATAGGCGGCGATGGCGAAGAGTTTCCCGGAGGCCTGGCAACCTATAAACTGGATGCCAAAAGTTATATGAATTACATCGAGCTTCCAGTTTTGGCAAAAGCCACGTTTGGAAGTGACAATCTGAAATTCTTTGTAAATGCAGGCCCGTATGTAGGCTTTTGGCTAAGTGGCAAAACAGTGAGCAAACAGTCCATCTCTTTCAATGGAGATACGGAAACAGAAACAGAGACCAATAAGTACGAGTTTGATGATACCGATAACCGGTTGGACTATGGATTTCACGCCGGTGGAGGTGTCGCGTATCGGTTGGGGCCAGGATTTCTGACGCTGGAAGGCCGCTACGAATACGGCTTGGCTAATTTTTTGAAAGATCCGGATGGACAGACGCCCAAAGCGGATCTGAAATCGCAACACCGGCTTATCATGATTATGGTAGGTTATGCCATCAAACTTGGACAGGAATAAAAATACTAACGATAAATTATTGAATTTTTTCAATAACTTCTGCTCAGAAATCTATATGCAAATTAACCTACTGATTTTCAGTAGGTTAATTTTTTTACAAGCGTTTTGCTGAAAATTTGCTGAAAATTAACTGTTTTGCAATTTAGCAATCTTACGCAAATCTTCGTTCTGTTGCTGAAGGTTTTGAACAAGGGTATTCAGGTATATGATCTGGATTTCCTTTTCGCGCAAACGAAATTCAAGAAGCTGGTTTTGTATGGTAAGCTCACCGAACTCCTGTTGTTTGGACTTTCGCGGATTGGCAGGGGTCTTTATAAGCGATAATATTTCTTCGAACTGTTCTTTGTTCAGGAAAAATTCTTCGGGAACCGAATCTAAATCCGTATTGCCTTTTTCAAGTTCGCTTAGGCTATTGACAATGGTAATGTTCTGTGATTCATTGCTGTACATTTCTTCGGACTCGCCCAGAAGGTAAAGCGGATTGATTTTCGGGTAACGTTCTACGATCTTTTGTATGGTTGTAAGATTAGGTCCAACCGCACCGTTTTCATACATGGAAATCGTGGCTTGACTTACGCCGATCGCTGTTGAAAACTCCTTTTGGGATAGATCCAGGGCAACCCGGATAGCTTTCATACGCGGAGCAAAAACAGTCATTTGTTGCTCTTTTTGTTCGTCAGTTTTTGAGTTCATTTTTGAAAGGGATTTTTGGTTTCTGATTTTTTTAATTCATCCTTTTGACTTAATTTGCAGTGATTTGATGTAATATTAGTTACATCGCATCAAACAATCAATTAATATTTTAATTTTTTTAGTTTGCAAGTCTTTCTTTTGTATTTTTTTAAATATATTTATAAGTATTTTAATTGATATTGATTATGGCAGAAAGCTCAAAAGTTGAACTGATTCTTATTAAAGCAAAGCTGGAGGTTGTCGAATGCTTGCTTCGGGAAATGATGGAAGTAATAAAACCAAGTCAAAACATTCCCGGTATTCGCGAAGCTGTATTAAGAAAACAAAACCCTTTGTTAAATTCACGTTTTCTAAGAAAAGTACGAAAAGAGAAGCAAATAGGAATTAGATTTGGAAGAGACATTTATTACACAGAAAATGAGGTTAAATCAATCCTTGAGGCCGTCAATGAGGAAAACCAAATTAAGAATGCTAAATAAATCCAGCCAAACAAAAAAAACGAACAAAAATGACTAGCGAAACTGCAAGTGTAAGAAAAGAAGAAATCAGTATTGAAAAAGAATACAAGGATTTGTTCAAAGACGTCTGTGGCGACGTTTCTACTCACTTAAAAACACTAAACGAATTAAATCTAACCGAAGAACAAAGAAGAACACTCGCAAAAAATCTGGCAAACTTAATGTCGCTCAGAAACGAAATGAACAGTACAATCCACAAGATAGAGAATGGCAGGAAACGATAGTTTTTTAAAAAATTACGAAATGGGGAAAACGATATTTGACCATTACCTGGGCAGAAGCCTAAAGATTGGCCAGCACGTTAATTCCCCATTTCGCCATGATTCAAATTCCGGAAGTTTCAACCTCTATATAAACGAGAAAAGCTATCACGTGTATTTCAAGGATCACGTTACCGATACTTTTGGAGACGCGGTAGACTTCGTAAGGATTCTATTTAAGCTATCTAGCTATATAGAGGCCAGGGACCTTATAAAAGCGGAAGTTGGAAGCGCGACAAACCTTGACGACTTTCCCAGGGTTGAACTGCCCAGACAACGGACATTTGCAATCCAAAACGCAATCATTACTTACAAAAAAAGACATTGGACCAATGCAGACAACCTTTTCTGGAACCCCTATCTTGTACAGGTTGAACTACTGGAAAAGTACGGAGTTTTCCCGGTGCACACTGTTACAATACAAAAAGGGGAGCGCACATATCAGATGCACGAGATTCCATCAGATCCTATTTACATCATTGAGTTTCCATCCGGACGATGTAAGGTATACCGGCCATTGACATTTAACAAGGCAAACAAATGGCGGTCCAATATCCGGATTGAAGATGTGTTTGGCTTGGAACTGCTGGCAGACGATTTGCCGGCAGTTTTCATCATGGCCGGTAACAAGGATACGGTTTGCATGGCAAGCCTTCTCGGATTTGATTTGTGCGTAGCAATGCCTTCGGAAAGCGTAACGATCAGCCCTTACATTTACGAGGTTTTGAAGTCGAAAGCAAAAGCGATTTATGTGGTGTATGACGCGGACAAAACCGGCATCGAAAAAACCAGAAAATTACAATTGGAGTACCCCGACATTATCGATGCTTCGCAACCGATATTGTCAACCAATAAAATTGACGCAAACGTAAAAGATTTTGCAGGAGTGGTGAAAAAGTATCACACCAACCCTACTGCAGTAAGCCGTTTGCGTCAATTCTATTTTGATCTGATCAATAAGAATATTGATTGATATTAACAAAAATCCCAAATATTAGTGTTATGGACAAATTAACAGCAGAAGAAGCCTACGCTTTTATCAAAAAAGAGTATGGTCCTATGTGGCCGGATACACCAGCTGAGAAGGCGGGTGCCATCATGAAAATTTCGGACGAGATCAGAAACAGGAATCCTTTCTTTTCAAACAAAGAGAAGATTTCTGCCAAGTGCAAAGCAGCAGCGGGAACACATGGAACAAAGCGGTGCAAGATAAGTACACTGGTACAGGACGAGTTTTGGGATATGACTTTCGTATCCGAAATGACACCACCAGAATTGATACTAAAACGACGCAACCGCCAACAAATATAATCCGCTATGACTTTAATGTTTCAGGATCACCAAAGGGAAAAGGAGCTGCTAAAACGGCTCCTTTTTCATCGGGAGGACCAGTATTTCATACCCAGAATAAAGTATAACCTATTCGATCACGAGGTAAACAAACAAACGTTTGCCATAATCAAGGAAATGTATGCAAAAGCATTTGTTATTACGCCTAATACTATACAGGATTATATACGTGTTAATTACAACGCAGTCAATAAAGACCAGATTATTGAATCAATTCACGGCTTACCTGAATCAAAACTGTCTGCTGAGGAACACCTGCCTTACCTTAATGACCTATCTTATAAGCGGGAACTTGGTAATCTATTCCGAAAAGGCTCCGAACTGCTGGCGGGTAACGCAACCTCTGATTCGATTATTCAATATGTCAACAAGAGTACTGCCAATCTTGAGCAGGTTGCCGAAAGCAAGTCTGTAAAAGAAGTAGTGGACATTGTTCGGGAAAAGATCAAGCAAGCTCAGATCGAGGGGCCGAAAATCATCCGAACCGGTCTGAAAACGATTGACAATGACATTGGCTTTATTCCCGGTACGCATTCGCTTATTGCGGCTTTCTCCGGTGATGGCAAGAGCGCGCTGGCCAACCAGATAGCGATCAACATCCTTTTGAACAATCCCGATACGGTCCTTTTGTATTTCTCAATGGAGATTACCGAGGAAAAGCTGATCGAAAACTTTGTTTCCAATCTTTCCGAAACGGTTAAGGATCGACTCAGAGGCAAAAGCGAAATAAAGATTACCGAAGTGGAAATGCAAACCATCGAGGAATCTTTGCAGCTGATCGCTTCGATGGATGACAGGATTCATATTCATTACGGCCCAACGGATGCCGAAGAAATGTCATTGGTCATCGACTTGTTTGCCGCAAAAAACCGTGGAAAGCAAATTGTAATCGTTGCCGATCACCATTTGCTGATCAAACCCGGCAATGATGTCCAAAAGGCAGTCAATGCGGTTTCCAAGGTACTGATCTTTAAAAAGGAGCAGTACAAAGCCGTTTCCATCCTTCTGTGCCAGTTAAATCCCAAAACTTCCGAAACCGAAGATTCGCAAGGCAAGGCCATTCCTCCGGATCTTCGCAAGGATATCAAATATCCTGGTGATTTGTACATGGATGCTGACATAACCATGGCTATCTGGAAGAAAAACAAGGTAAGGCCAGGGGAGAATTACAAAACTGAATCGGAAGTGGTAGAGCTCTTTGTACAAAAGAACAGGGAAGGGGAGCCGGAAATATTCATACCTCTGGTATGGACCGGAAAGTACGGATCATTCCGTGACGTAATACAAAAGACCTACGACACCAACCCCGTTCTGATGGCAGAGCAAGCAAGCGAGCAAAACCAATTACCTGAATTTGATTATTAATGAAAGCGGCAAAACAATCAAAGACCAACGAAGAAGAACTTACCAGTACCTACACCGAAGACGAGTACCGGAAGAAAGACACCAGCCACCCCTTATGCGGAGTGCTGGTAGAATTTGACTATGATTTGTTTACAAAGGAAGGGTTTGTTACAAAGAAAACTGGCGAAGAGAAGCGTGAAGGTTTTGTAATGGCAGTTTACAATGACCTGGTTGAGATTGTTTTGCCAGAATCAAAACAAATTTGTTTTATACCAACTTCAAAAATCCATGATCTTTTCGAACAATTTTGATCTAACCTCGCTCGGGCAGCTTCCCGACAGGGGTTTGCAAGACCTGGAAAATACCCCTATCCAAATCAGCCAATCGCTGTTGAAAGACCTGGGAAAAGAAACCTTTTGTCCCAGAAGGCTATACGAATCCTATATATTAGGAAAGCGTACCGATGCCGAGGAAGGGACTGCCTTGCACAAAGGGGTTTGTTTTGAGTATTTTATCAACGAATCTACCGGAGTAGGAGGCAAAAAGCCGCATATCCCGACAAAGAAAGGAGGGGAAATGCCCGTAGACTACCAGCGTCTAAAGCAGCAGGCTCATTTCCTGAATAGTACGGTTTTGCCATACTACAATTTTGAAACATACCTGGATGACGTGGAATTAACTACCGAGTTCAAATGCGACGAACTGCCGCACCCCATTTTTGTTCGCGGCCGGCTGGACAGACTTGCATTCAGGGACGGGAAGCTATGTGTGATTGACTTCAAGGCCACCGCAGATATTGACAATGAATACGCGCTGCAGGCTTGGCGGTCGCCTTCGACAATGGATCACACGCAAGCCTATTTGTACATGTGGCTGTTTATCCGTAACAAGGATTACAATTCGCATGGGTACATTCCGGATTTCTACTACTTTGTGTTTGAGTGGGGCCCAAAATCGGATTATACCATCATTCAAGTCAAATGGGAACAATCCAAGTTTCGCGAAGTCGAACGGTCTATCATTGATGGCTACAACAAGATGATTGACCTGCATCAAAAGAAGTGGCCCAAAGACCCTTCGTATTACGAGTGCAAGGATTGTCCCATTAAAAACGTATGCGACAGCCGTAAGATTGTAAAAGACATAAAGATTGTGCAATAATCAAATCAATATTGCGTTTATAAGAAAATTGATTAATATTGCTTAATAATCTAGCGTATAATTAGTTGTGAAGCAATACCTCTCATTTTGGGAGGTGTTGCTTTTTTTCCATGTGTAATTAAATCCCAAACCCTATATACAATGCAACAGATAGTATATCTCAGCAAAAGCCAGAATCCAATCACGGATTCAGAAAAGGTTGCTTGGAAATTCCAAAAGCGCCATGACAATGTTCTCAGAGCCATTGACGAACTGGTTCAGAACATGAAAAGCGAAAAACCGCAAACGTTTGAAAATCAACATGAACTCAAAATTGAGGCCATGTTTCATGCAAAGGAAGTCCCTTTTGCTATTGGCAATGGCGCCACTAAAACCAAAAGGGTCTACTACATGACCGAACAGGGCTTTACTCTGCTGGTCATGGGGTTCACCGGAAAACGGGCCATTCAATTCAAACTCGACTACATTGCTGCGTTTGACAAGATGCGCAAAGAAGTGCAGCAATTGCGCAGAGAAAAGCATTTGGAAGAATACCCGCAGGATTTTGGTCAAGCCTTGCGTATGCTGGCCGATCAGTGGGATATGAACAAGAAACTCAAGGAGGAAAGGCTTCAGCTTACCAAAGTTGTCGAACAGGTACAGCCCAAGGTTGAGTATTATGAAATGTTGGTGGACGTAAACGGATATACCAACTTTACCGACACTGCCAAACTGATCGGCATTCCTCTTCGCCAGTTTATTTCAGAACTGGTTGGACGCAATTGGCTTTATCGTGACAACAAAGGCGATCTAAAGCCTTACGCAGACAAAGTGAAGGAAGGGTATTTGACATTGAAGGAGTGGGCCAGAAAGCTTACCGATAAAGAGAACGAAGGCCAGAAGAAAGAAGTGACTGGAACCCAAACCAGAGTGACACAAAAAGGGAGAGAAGAACTTTTGAGGATCTTCAAAAAACATTCTCAAAAACAACTAGTCGCATAAGAAAATTAATTGATATGAAAGAAGTAAAGTATTTCATTGCTGCAACCATTAGCCAGGGCGAAATTTTTCGCTCTGGCGTGGACAGTGTTTTTAAGCAGAATGGCATAAAAACATTGCAGCTGGTAGACATTGCAGTAATCGAAGCCAAATCCGGAGAGTTGTTTTACGAGATAAACAAGGAATTCGATTATTCGAAGCTTTCGGAAAAAGCAAAAGAGTATGTACAGGAACTTTACCGGGAAAGCGTAGTAAAGCCGGCAAGACAGAAAAACGAAAGCGTTTCCTGCGAAATCAAAGACTTCAACAAGGAGCAAGGTATTTCCATGGCGCAAATGGCTCATGGCCTACGTGAGTTTTGCAAAACGTATGGAACAGAGTTAGAAAGTCCTTTGTCGCGGTTCATCGGATGGCAGGGCACTAGCGAACTTGTTGCCTTGAATCTTATTATTGGTAGTGATTTGGGCTGCGATATGGAATACAAGACCATTGAACAAACGAAAGCTATTCTGGATTATCGCGCTTTTTCTTTCATACTCAATACGGGGCTGTCCATTTCCTATGCGCAGTTTTTGCACAAGAAAGATTACTACGTAGCGCAGTTCAAAAACCAAGCTTACGATTATCCCAAGCTTACCGATGCGCCTTTTGTAATCTCCAAGGCTATCAATATCGCTTCTCAGTACAATTTCCTTGAATCCAATTTTTTATTCAAAAGACAAAGCCAAAACTAATGAAACAGTATCACGATTTAATGCGCCACATTTTGGAAACTGGCGACACAAAGACCGACAGAACCGGTACAGGTACCATCAGCGTGTTCGGATATCAAATGCGGTTTGACCTGAGCAAAGGGTTTCCGCTGGTAACTACCAAGAAAATCCACATGAAATCAGTCATTCACGAACTGCTGTGGTTTTTGCAGGGAGACACCAATGTGAAGTATCTCCAGGAGAACGGTGTAAAAATCTGGGACGAATGGGCTGATGAAAACGGGGATTTGGGACCGGTTTACGGCAGCCAGTGGCGCAGCTGGCCAGATTACCGGAAAATACGCGATCATGTGTCTAATGGATTAGATACGGAAGTATACACCATTGATCAGATCAGCCAGGTAATTGACCGTTTGAAAACCAAACCCGATTGCCGGCGCATGATCGTATCTGCTTGGAATGTGGCCGATATTCCGGCAATGGCCCTGGCTCCTTGTCATTGTCTTTTTCAGTTCAACACACGTCCGCTGAGCATAGATGAAAGAGTGCGCATCTTTTGTGAAAGACACATGGATATGACTTTTGTTGGCGAAGCAAGTTTGAAACACTTCAATATCCCAGAATACAAACTGGATTGTCAGCTATACCAGCGCAGTTCAGATGTGTTTTTGGGTGTGCCATTCAACATCGCCAGTTATTCGATGCTTACCCACATGATTGCCCAGGTAGTCAATATGGTACCGGGAGATTTCATTTGGACCAGCGGAGACACGCATTTGTATCTAAATCATATGCAGCAGGTCAATGAGCAGCTTATGCGCGAATCCCGGCCACTTCCAAAGTTAAAGATCAATCCGGAAGTGAAGGATATTTTCGGTTTCAAATACGAAGACTTCACCATTGAGGGCTATGATCCATGGCCGGCAATCAAAGCACCCGTAGCCGTATGAATTTCAGGGAAATAGTATTCAGGGCCCGCCGAAAGGATACCGGGGAATGGGTTGAAGGCAGTTTCATACACTCCAAGCGCAAAGGCACTCATTATTTGATTCAAGATCCCGATACAAATAATACTTATGAGGTTTACCGGGAAAGTCTGCATATGAAAGATCACAACGAAGAATGGCAACAAGTATGAAAGAAGCAACTTTTGAAGGAAAGCCCATACGCATTCTGTATTGGAAACAACCATTTGCAGGAAGCATGCTACATGGGAAAATTGAAACTCGTACCTAGGACACTCCTTATAGGGGATTGGTGCTGATATGTGCCAGCAAAGCGCCTTACAGCGAAAAAATAGTTCAACAGATTTGCGGGCACACGTACTGGAATTTCAACGCCTACAAGGAACAACTCATTTACGGGAAAGCCATTGCGGTAGGGGAGTTGGTTAAGTCCCGGCCAATGCAAAAGAAAGACGAGGAGCCTGCTATGGTAGCTTATCACGAATGGCTTTGGTGTCATGTATATGAGAATGTACGCGCTATCGAGCCTTTTGAGGTAGAAGGTAGGCAGAAATGGCAAATACCTACTCAGGAAATCATTGACCAGATCAAATTTATCTAACAATGAAAGACTACGAGTTTGAAAATTTGCTTCTGGAAAAGAAAATCAGTGCATTGGATAATCTGCTAAAAAAGTCTCAAAAAGGCAATCGGCGGCTTAAACGCGAAAATATTCTTTGTAAAAAAGAACTTTTAGAACTCAAAAGCAAAAACAAGGAATTAAAAGAAGACCTGTCGAGACTAAGAGGAATACTTAATACAAAAATGAAAAAGCTGGCCGACATGTACGATTCTCTTCAATGTGTGCGGGAAAGAGAAAAAAACTTAAAAAAAGAACTTAAAAAATTTAAATCAAACGCTTTTATGACAAACGAAGATGTAGAATTTGATGAATACTACGATCTGGTAGTAAGCAGACTAAGAGAACTGGGCGAAACCAAAAAACCTGATCGGGGTACGGTTTACGATGATTATGAATCTGCCATGGATCATTTTGATTGTGCCGAATCATTTTATGCCGAATGGAACAATTGATATGCAATCACGCAGAGGATCCTTTTTTGAAGCTTGTCTCAATGTATTCATTGGATTTTTGACAACGCTTTTGGTTGCCCCCATAATTTACAAGTTATGCGGAATGGAAGTAAATAGCCGCCAGATGACTTTAGCTACGGTGTACTTCACTCTTTTCAGTGTGGCAAGGTCTTATGCCATACGAAGGATTTTCAATCGTTTTAAGGCCAGGTAAATAAGAAAATCTATTAATTAACCCTAAATATCAATCAATTTATGACAGTTTTTAAAAACTCAAATCGGAACAAGAGTATTGTTATTTCATTTTTGTGCATTGTAATAGGTTTTTGTACCGCATTTTTCAATCATAAAACAGTCACTTTGCCAATTGTGCCTTTGGCATTCCTTCTGCTAATGGCGCCATTCGGAGTACTGGTATTTCTGGCTTTTTTCTTTCAGAAGAAAGAAACGGTTACGGTAGGTATTGGAGAAAACAAAAAACAGGATGCCGGCTATGCTGATTCTGTCATGGAAATAGACCCGGAAGGACAGATTCGCGGTTGGTCCGATGTGTTTGGCGCACCAATCCGTGTACGTCCCGGGCGACCATCCAACGATAGAATTGTTTTGTCTTTCAACCTGATCAAAGAAGAAGTTTCCGAATTGGAAGGAAACGTTTTTGAAATAGACCAGGATGAAAAAGACCGCAGGTTTTGCATGAAAGCCTTGGGAAGCGTCTGGCACGAAATGCCGCAGGAAGAAAAGAATCATATCATAGAAGCCTACCAAACACTGTTTCCAAACCGGGAGGTAAAAGAAAAGCAGTTGCCGGTAAAGCAATACCTGAACCTCAAGTCAATTGCCGATGACTTGGGCGACGTTCTTTGGGTTACTTACCGCAAATTCATGGAGTACGGATTGGACCCCAAACAGGTAATCAATCACATCTACGAAGCCAATATGACTAAGCTTTGTGATAGCGAGGAAATTGCCATTGATACGGTAATGCACTATTCGAACATGGGCATTGTGGCCGAATACTACCAAAAAGGAGATAAATACGTGGTATACAACCCTAAGACAATGAAGGTTCTCAAATCAATCAAATGGCAAGAACCTGACTTTGCTTTTTTAGGCAACGAGGTTGAATCCCTGACCGATCCGGATGCTCCTTCTTCTGCCGGTTTGCAGGTGGACGAAGAATGGGAAGCGCAGCCCATTGATGCAGTGGCCACTCAAGAAGAAGCCGAAAAAGATGCCGGTGTATGATTCGAAAGGAAAAGAAATAAGGCCTTTTTTACCAGTTCATCCGGGGGAAATTCTCTCGGATGAACTGGAGGCCAGAATGGATTCGCCAATAGATTTCTACAGAAGGACCGGAGTTAGAATGAGTGTTTTTGTCGGTGTTCTTGAAAAGAAAATACCTATTGATGAAGAGTTGGCGCAAGCAGTGGAGAAAGAATACGGAATAAGTGCAAAGACCCTGCTTGAGATACAAAAATCATATGATCAGTGGTGGAAAGAGGAAATAAAAAAATGCATCCGAAACCCCTGGTATTATTTTAAAAAATATTGGATCATTTACGGTAAAAAAAAATAATATAATATAATATGAACACCATTCACGTAGAATTTAACCCTTACGATATTTCAACCATTCGTTTTGTTGCCAATGTACAAAACTGCAACGTTGGCTCAGTATCAAAAGAATTTGAACAGATTTTGCACCATGCTACGCTGGCTCAGCTGACTCATGTTCACAACAATTACGACAACCTGGAGGTAGCTACCCAAAAAGAATTGAAGCTTAAACTGATCAGAGAAGAAATGAATCGAAAGACCAGAATACAAAAGCCCTTGGCTGATGCGGGTGTTTCGATTTTGGGCCATAGCAAAGCCGCCGCAGAAAAACAGAATCAGCATCCATCCGTTGCGCCTATTCCTATTACTGGCGAGAGGAAAGTAAGCACTCCGCTCAATACTGCCAAAAGCCCGGATGAGGATATGAAAGAATTGCGGCCAGACTACTACGGAGGCGAGGAAAATCCTTTTGAGCCCTTCAAAATCATTGAGTATTACAACTTGTCCTTCTTTGCCGGCAACGTTTTAAAGTACCTGCTTCGTGCGGGTGTGAAAGACAAGAGCAAGCACGTGGAAGATCTCAGAAAAGCCCTTACCTACCTGGTTCGGGAAATAATGATTGTTAAAAAGAAGAAGGAGAAGGAAACTGCAGTAAATCCAAAAGCCGATGTTGACTCAGGAAACAGCGGACTTTATTCAGGATATCAGGACTGCAACGGATATGACATTCAATCCGGTGACCTGGTAGAATACATGTATCTGGCACATAAATACAAAAATCTTCTTGTTGAATACAAAGATTCAAAATGGAAATTAGGAAATTTTTGGCTGGAAGGAATTCGGGAAAAAGATTTGAAGATCATTAAGAAATATCATGGCGGCGCACCCGGTTCCGGGCTTACCGATAGTCAAGCCGAAGCCGCCAGATAAAAAATCTGATTGAACAGAGATAAATAACAAAAAAATCCTACTGCATTGCGGTAGGATTTTTTATTTCAACAAATAAAACAAAATAATCACGTGGCTTTTACAAGTATTTTCAGTGCTATAAAAGAAGCCGCCCCCAAAGCGTACCAAAGCCCTCGTCTTGGCTTTTTCTTTTCCAGTACGTCAATTCTTTCATTGGCCTTTTTCAGATTGTGTTCGGCTGTCAAGCGGCCAATGTTTTGATTGATGACCATGGACTGGTACGACTGGGCTTGTTTTTTCTGATAGGCTATTACATTGCTCTGGTCGCTGATAATGCTGTCCTGCGTCTGTATGATTCTGGATTGTATGGAAGCATAGGTTTTTAGGCTGTCATACTGCTGCAGTTCGGCAACTATTCTACTTGCCGTTTGCTTTGCCTTTTGGTTGCGCTGGAAAATAGCGTCTTGACAAAAACAATTCTGCATCGTCAACAGAGACAATGCGGACAGGATCAGTAGGTTTTTTATTAACAAGGTGTTCATAGCCTTTGGTTTTTTCTTTTTCAGAATTCAACTGTTGGTACAAAATATTGATACGATGTTCATACGATGTTATGACAATCGAATCCTCCGCAACCTTTTGCTTTAGAAAATAAACAACCAGGTCAGCTTGCTTGAGCACTTCGTCCTGCTTTTTGATCACCTTTTCTTGTTTGGCCAGCTCTTTTTTCAGTTTGTATCGGTTGACGATATACATACCAAGGGAAAACAAAAGCATGGCAGAAACCGCCCAAAGCAATATCCTATTTTCACTCTCACTTAGTTTCATCTGGAATTAAAGGGAAAATGTATCTGTGATGAAAATGGTAATTCAAAAACAATAGTATAGCCACAAGGCTATCTCCGGCCAGCTGAATGAAAGTGGCGCCATGAAAGTAGATCACATTGTATTGCGCAAAGGCTATCATCATTCCGAATGCGGCGCGAATGATGTAATTGTAGGTTTTGCCAATGGCGTTTATAATCTGCTTCTCCTTCAACACGTCATTTATGTAACGGAAACAAGCATAAACAATGACCGCGTTGATAATAAGATTGATTATGGTTGTGAGGTCCATTTGTTTTTCAGGTCTATGACGTTCTTGATGAATTGACGTGGGTTTTTGGAAAAGTCCAACAAGATAAATCCCAAAAGAACGGCGCATAAGGTGCCGCTTTTGGGATATCCGATGGCAGTGGTAATCATTGGCCCGATGTAGGCGCTGATTACGGCCGAAAGGGGTACAGACAAAACGTACCTGACCAGATTGGCTTTGTTGATTACTTTCTCCGAAACGATCAGATGAAGGATTGTCGCAGCAAAAGACAAACTTAAATTAAGCGGCTCCAACCCTATTTTTTTCAAAAATTCTTCCATTGCTCAATAAATTAAATAACCCCTTCCTTGATTCGGATGAATCCCAGGACGTCAAGACCTTTTCCGTCACGTTCAACCAGACGTGACTTAATGGCAATCTGATTACCTTCGCGGCTGCCGTCATTGTTGGTATTGCCTTCAATGGTCTGGAAAGAACCATTGGAAAGAACGCCGATCACAATGCCGGCATGACCCGTTCCCCGGCTGGCAGTGTTTACCCAGATCACAATGTCTCCAGGTAACGGATTTGCCGTAAGGCGAAGGAACGAAACCGATTCTTTGAAGTTGTTCCAGGTACCGATGGTAGATGGCGTGATTTCGGTTTTGACTTCGTTTTTAAGCTTTGTCAAATCTTTGCCATACTTTTTTTCGATATTTTCAATTGCTTCGATCAGAAACACCTCGCAAGCAATCATGCACCAAGCGAAGCCTTTTTGAAAGCCCGCTTGCTTCGAACGTTGCTCAAAAGCCTTGTCGTAAAATCCTTGGTTGCCCGGGATCTCCTTGAGGCCGTTGTACTTTTTGGCAACGGTTACGATTTCTTTTTTTAACTCACTGACTAATTCCATATTAATATCAATAAGAAAGTTAATATAATGAAAAGAGCGATTTTGCTTTTGAGAAGCTTTTTAGGATCGGTCTTTTCAAATTGTTCATCAAACCAAGCATCTTCTTCGGGATCTGACGAAATGCCTTTGTAGAAAAAGTCTCTATCCCGAAGCAGGTTCAAACCAGGATCGAACATAATCCAGTAATAAACACACACATCAAAAAGGTAAAGGCCAATGATATAAATATCGCCAATAAAGTAAATGGGAATACTGGCGACAAGAAGCCCTATGGCCCGGTAAACAAGACCTTTGGCATGGTTGGGTGACTTTTTTTTAAATTCAATAAGCCGGAAATCTGTCAGCCAGTCGTAAAGCAAAACAAGGTTTGCTCCCAAAAAAGAAGAAAGCAAAGACAATAAATGAATCATTGACTTTCTCCTTTCTCGCCAGTCTCCGTATCCGAAAGCATATCCAGGTTTTCTTGCAAACGCTTACGGGTAATTTTGGCGTAAATAGCATTGCCTACATTCCAGCCAATCAAAATCAGAGGGGCCAGAAAACGACAAACCCAAAGCCAAGCTTCATGAGTATAGTCATCGGCAAAAAACCAGAAACCAATAATGAAGGCCAGAAGAACAACAAGACCAAAAACAGTAAAAGGATTCTTCAAATCTTCAAGCATCTGGTTTTTGTAAGTCATTTCTTCAATGTCTTTTTTTATTCGGGTAACATTTGGATTTTCGTTCATATCAATAAGATTGTTGATAAATGTGTGGATATGTTGACAAAAAGATAACTGATCATAAAAATAATGCATTAATATTAATTAAAAAACTAATAATGTTACAAATAAAAATAGACGTCCTTCCAGACGCCTATTTTTATTTTGCAAAACAACTCGTATTAAGTGGAATACGGATATTTTGCCAGCAAAACCGCGTGTTCGGCTTCAATCTTATCGGCTTCTGCACGTTTGGCGGCTACATCGAGTTCTATAAACTTCATTGCCTTATCCCAATCCTCGTCATCGATTGAGCCAATATCTCCCGCGCCCATTAGCTTGTATTGCAATACCTGACAGTCGCGGTGCCAATCCAGTTTGTTTTGGCCAGCTTTAATTGCTTGAAAAATTTTCAGCAATTGTAAATCTTCTGAGTCCAGTTTTTTCTTTTCTTCTGACATAAATTTATAAAAGGTTAAAGATTAGAGTTCGATGTATCCCCGATCCGGAAGAGTCCCGTTATATGCCTTGCCATCTTTCACGCCGGCGTTGACAAGGTTTCCACCAGCGGCCGGACGAGATTTTGTCAAGTCATTTGTTCCACCAGCAAAAGCAGGGGCCGTACCAAAGGCGTTACCGGTATTTGTCCAGTTGGTAGGAGGCAGGTTTACGGTGTTGTTCCAAATATTTCCGTTTACCCGGCAAGTACCTGAAATGGTTGCTTGGCCATTGCCATAGTTCAAAAATCCACCGCCGTTGCTGTCGGTCGAAAGACGGAAAAGATATTTTGCTCCGGAAACGCCGCTAGAAATAGCGTTGTTTTCCACCCTTGGATTGACAGGAATGTTTACCGCGCTTCCGTCGTCATAAGTACGAAGATTCCAGAAGGCATAAAAGTCTCCTGACCAGATAACGGTATTTCTGCGAACAATACGGCCATTGGCAATATTGCGGTCTGTGATAAAGATCGGAGTGTTACCCATGTAAACCAGGTTTTCCTCAATGATTTGATCAAAAGAGGTCACATAGCCACTACTAGGTTTGTTGTAGTCGCCAAAACATTCCTCGCCACCGGTGGAAGATCGGTGATCAATGAAATTGCGCTGTACCCAAATCTTGTGATTGGACAATTCTATACTTTGTTTGTAATTGATTTTTACATCATTACAAATGGTACGGATATTGTATTTTGCGCTCATGTTTACGCTGTTTCTATGCTCGTAAGACTGAGCATTTTCCAGATAACAGTTAAAGACAATACACAAAATTGTTTCCAATGCCCAAAATTCGATAGGAAACTGAGGCGAAGCGCCCTGCCACAAACGATTGCCCATTACAAACGTGCAGCTCCATATCATTACACTATCCAGAAGATTGTAATAATTTCCAGAGTTTGTATCAATATAGTTGATCAGGGCTTTGATGCCGTATCCTCTTTGGTGAGTAGTATGACCGGAAGAAGAATCGACCGTAGTGTAGGTACAGTTGAATATCTGCACATTGGTTGTATGGCCTCGCAAAACGGTCATGCCAATGAAACTATTGCCTTCGTCTGCCCAGGTATCTCCTGCTTCATCCGGAGGCCCGTATCCGGCATTGGTAAATGCGCAACCGATCAGCACGACATTCTTTGCCGTACCTCCCCCAACTGTACCGCTGATGGCTATTCCTTGCCAGAATGTTCGAAATACGGTAAAGTTCCGGATGACAAAGTTTTTGGCGTTGGTAGTGGCAATGGCGCAACGTCCAACATATTCTCCAGCATCCAAGCGAATGCCCGAAACTTCAATATTCAGTTGATCCGAACTGCTGCCGGCACTGTATTCCAACCAAGCCTTATCCCATGAGTATTGACCCTGGCCGCTGTAGTTGACAGTGGCGGTAACACCATTGTTCACAATAATGCTCACACCTCTTTTCAGGGTGATGCTGGCCGAGGTTGAAAGGGCTTCGTTTGCCGCGATAACAAAAGCATTGCCGGTGTTGGCGGTAGCATTGTCATACTGCGTTTTCAGGTTGGCCAGCGTTGTTGTAATGTACTGACCCTGTACGGTTACCGAAACTTCCGAACTGTAGGCAGATTCAATGATGTTGGCATAACGTGCTTTGATACGGTAAAACAAGGTTCCCGAAAGAGCCGATGAATACACATGCTCATGGTAACGCTGAGCTTCAACTTTGCGCTTTTCCGAATAAGCCGAATCGCTACCGTATGCACCTCGGGTACAAACAACAGGATCGTAAGTGACCAGTTCGGTCCAGGTACCGCCCGAACCTTGCTTCCATTCAACAACCCACGAAAGCCTATCCATGTAATTCGCTTTCTTCCATATCAGCCAGGTCTTTGCACTGGCGACGCAGAAGGCCGAAATATCGGTAGGAGCCGCAAGTGTCGATTCCCCTATGCTACCTTCTTCCGGAGCAATCAGGATAGTAGGAGAAATTGTTGCACCTGTCACGATCCGGTATGTGGAATAATCCCCATTGGAAAGAGAGGGGTCGGTATATTGGGTATTGGTTGTAGTGGCCAATGAAACCCAGTTTCCGGTAGCAACAACCAGCCGTTGCACATCGTAGGTTGGCGTACCTGTAATCCCGCTAGGACGCCAGGAAAGAAATGCCGAACCATCCAGTGATATACCCGCCAGTGTGATACTGGATGCGCCACCGCCAGCTGCAGCAGAAGTAGCCTGAGAAGCAACCGAACTTGTTGGGCTTGTCAGTGTGGCGTTTTTAGCTGTAACACGGTAATAATAAGTAGTCGAGGCCGAAAGACCGGTATTGTGTGAGTAGCTTGTTCCTGTGATGTTTCCACCAATCTGAGTCCAGCCCGAAGAACCGTTCAAGCTAAATTCAAGAGTGTAATACGTCGCGTTGGCTACAGCACCCCAATTGATCGTAATTGATGAAGAAGTTACTCCGGAAAAAGCGGAAAGCACAGGAGTGGCCAGACTAGAACCACCTCCCGATCCTCCGCTAACCTGAGCCCCATCTAACATTAATTTGGTTTGATGCGCGGTTAATCCCATTGGTATTGTTGTATTTTCTGATATGGCCGCCAATGATGTTTTCACACGATTGACGGCCAATGGAGGGACAAATATCAATCAATTTTCTTATATACTGGGTTTATTATTTTGCTCAATGGATTTTGTTACATGGTTTTTATCCAGTGCATCCAAAATATTTGCAAGCAAAATGCCCATACCTGTAAGAGAATCGGTCAATTTGTTTTTTCCCAGAACCGAAGAAATAGTTTCATCGGGATTTCCAAATTTATCAGCGGAAGTACGCTTGATAAAAAAATCGTTCAGCATTCGATGGTACATTGTATTGCCTTGCTGGTCTATTGAGTAAGCGGCCCTGTACGCATCCCTTTCCAAGCATTTGTACCACATCTTTAAAGGGTAGTTCCAAACCACATTAACAACATTGTAAAGCACAGCAAACGGAAACAAAACCCATTTGATAACTACAGCAACCAAAAACAATACAATTCCCATGTTACGAAGCTGTTTCTACATAAGTTAACGGATTTACCTCGTTTTTGTAGTGACAAACCATTGCTTGCTGCAATGCATTTTTCAGGTATGGCAAAAACAAAACGCGGTAAAGAAAATCAAAATTACCAATGGTTTTTTGCACCTGGCTGCCTTCCTCCACCGGAACGGGATTGCCCTGAGCATCCACTACATTAACCCGGTAACTCGAATCGGTAACGGCAAAATCCAGCGTTACAGGATTGATCCGGTTGGCAATTTTGTCATGCGTGAGTACATCGTAAAGAATGACAAGTTTGCCTTCTGCATCTACAATGAATTTTTGAATCTTGATTTCTACTTTGGAAGATTCGTTGTCGCTTACGATAAATGATCCTAGATTGTACATTTTTTTTTAATAGTTTAATGAAACATTGGAATCCTGGGTACTGTATTGAGTTACTAATGTGCCTCCGGAATTAAAAGTCGCTATATTGTATCTGAAATAATAGACCTCAATTCTTATGGTTTGCGTATATGAAACGATTGAAGCAGGAGGCGAACCAGATGTTGTCTGAAACTCACATCTTAAAAATGTTTGTTTGGATGTATTTACCGTATCGTTAATCAAAGGTTGAGAACCTGTAATCTTAAACTTGCAGTCCGAAAAATAATTTTCGCCTTGGGTAAACGAAAGTAGCGTGATGTTCCCAATTGTAAAATTGGTTCTTTCTGCAATCATTCGTATCCTGTACAATGAATTGCCTAATCCGGCAGTAGGGGTGAACATTTTTACATCCTGCAACCAGATAGTGTTTGCACCTGGATTTGTACTGCTTTGATAATCAAGTGTCTCAATATTGACAAAACGAATCAAAGAGTTAAACAAACTCATGTTCGTCAATGCCACATCTTTGCAGTTTGATATAGTGGTGTTTACCGAATTGGAATGGACAATTGATCCTTTAAATTCCAAAAATCCGGAAGCCACCAACCCGTTCTGATTATTAATTACGGCAGTATTTAAAACCCTGCCCGTACCATCCGAAGACAAATTCAATTGGTTGCCAGATCCGGTTAATGTTCCTGTATAGGAGGCCCCATACGCAAATACCAGATACACAAACTTGCTGATAGTAACGCTCTCGTTAATGGAGCCAAGCAATATGATTTTATCGCCTAGTGATGCAGCTGTGTGTGCAGCGGCCAAAGTCGCGTAAGGCAGATCGTACCTGCCAACCTGGGCAGTGGTGTTATTGCCGGCAGAGTTTACATATAAAATATTGGAATATGTAAATGCTCGGGCAAGACTTGTGACAGGTATTGCTGTATCAGCCAATGTCCCATCGTTGTTGACACCCAAAACTCTCTGTCCAGATCCAGCAAGGTTTGTGAATTTGACAGAGGTACCGGTAAAGCTTAATGCACCTGAAACAAACTTTAAAAAGCTATTAATAATATGCTCCATAAATTATTCAATTGTAAATCCGGTGTCTGAAAAGTTGTTGCCAACACCTGCCAGGGCTTGTGTGCCGCCGTTGAATGTTGCAGCATTGAACACGTTATTATACGCTCTCCATGTGCCAGTAGAATCCAGACGAAGAGGTGTTAGTGTTCCATTTGTTTGCAAGCAACAACCTTCCAGTTGTAAGCTGTTTCCATTAGCCGTAGCGTTGTAAAAATTGTTTCCGCTTGCTGACAAGAAATAGCATTTGAAAAAACGATGTGTGCCTACCCAAAAATTAAAATTGTGATTGTTTGATTTGAAGGTTACGTTTTTGACTTTTTTGAAGTTTACGGTTACGGAATTGGTTTGATAAATAAAACCGGTGCCGGAGCCTGCTGCTGCGGTATTTTCTACCAAGCCAACATTGTAAAATTCTTCAAATGAAACAGCCGTGTTACCCGGAACAATATTGCTGTCTGCGGTAATGTATTCGACGTTGTTTATAAAATAAGCACCCTGACCAAATACGCCCGCTCCCGTTGTTTGGATTTGTCGAATACGGGAAATACGGAATCTGCCGGCCGCCGAAGTTGGGTTTGAAAATAAGGTAGAACCTGTATTGGATAAGGTGACAAAATTGTCAATATACAGGTTTTGCGCGCCAGAAGCATTGGCTATAATAGCGCCATTGATTGAACTACTTCCGTTGCCATATAAGACACTTCCGTCAGAAAATGAATTTCCGGAGCTGCCATATGTAATGCTGCCTACCAATGTAACACCGGTAAGGTCAATAAAGAATCGCTTGGCACTGGTACCGCCAGGAATAACAAGGTTTTCGGTATATGTTCCAGGGAAAACAATAATCTGGTAATCGGTAGGACTGGCTGCAATAGCGGCTGTTATTGTAAGAAAGGGCTTGTCTATTCGTCCGATAATACCGGTTGAGTCGTTCCCGTTTTTGGATACGTATGTAACCCCTGAAACAGCAAACGCCGCTTGAAGATCGCTCAGCGCAATTGAAGAACGGATAAGGTTGCCGGAATTGTCAAAATAACCAAGCTGGTTGCCAGTTCCGGCCCATAGCGTACCGCCAATACCCAAGGTGAATTGCTGTTTTACATCAAAGGTTTTTACCGAGTTGATGCTTTGGGCAGTGGTTTTGTCTACGTAGTTGGAAAGATCGGTCGTACCGCCGCCACCTGCGTTTGTGTCTATCTTTTCTATTTTCCAGATATAGTTCAGGACATTGCTTATCGATACGACGTATACATAAATCTCGTAACGGCTGCTGGCATCCAATGTCAAAGAACCGCGATTGAAACTGTTGGCTGGCAAAGCAATGGTTCTTGCCGTAGCGTCCGTAGTAACAAAGATTTTGTACTCGTGGTTTTCTTCCGCATTGGTAATTGCAAAAGTGACGTTCTGATTCAGCGAAAGAATTGCCCTGCCATTTGTAAATGCACCCAGATCAATTGTTACAACATTTGACGCTATGTTTAGTACAACAATGTTGTTGGGGAAAGAACCTATTTTTTGGCTAATGGCCCTTGTAAAATAGGTGTTAATAAAAGACAGGTTATCCCTTACGAATAGTCGCAGGGAACCGGTTAAAAGCCCGCCGCGCGAATAACACATATTCACGCCTTTGTAAGTACCAGCGTTTATTGTGGCTGCAACCCCAAAGGTCATACCGGCTTGGTTCCCCAAATCCGGATCAGAAAACATAATACCAGCAAGATCCTCTGCGGCATCAAAGCTAACAAGGATTTCTTTGCTAGCCCGGTTGATCATATACAGAGACATTTTTCGATATGTCTCCTCGTTTACCAGATCGTCCCACGCCGCTTGCTCAATAACAGCACCGCCCTGAGTATTGGATACAAGTGTTTTCAAAAACGTTTTGATGCCATCTATTGACTGATCAGTAACCCTATCAACAAAGTCTCCCGAAGGTCCGCTACTACCTGCCAACTGAAAAACATGGATATCGTAATAGTTGGTAGTGTTGCTGTAGTTTCTGGTAAGATTGATAATGTAGCTTTTCCCTACCTGCAACGGTATTTTCCAGTAATCCAGATCGCTTATGTTTTCTACATCTGCACCAGTAGAAAGTTCGGTTTCATTAAGAAAAACCCTTTCGTAGTTGGCATCGTTTTCGTCATCGTAAACCAAAGCGTACATGTAAACAATGCCGTTTTCATCGCCGTGAACCTCGGAACTCGAACCCGAATTGTCATTTGGCCCTACATACAAAAACTTTGATTTTACGCAGTTCTCGGTAGGATTGTGCAGGAAAAAGAAAGTGGCAGGATAAACGGTTGTATTACCTGGAATGTCCTGACCGTACAGCTGGTTGGAGACAGAAAAAGGATCCATTGTCTGTCCCTGGCCAATCCTGTTGAAACGTCTGGCAAAAGTGTTCAAAAGTACCGTGTCCACGTATTTGTTTGCCGTATCAGCGGCCAATACCTGAGCAAGCGTACCCTTGTCGGTTGTCTTGTGAACATAAACCGACAAATCAGGGGTTGTGCCGCCACCTCCAGGTAAGGTGATCGCAACAGAACGGTAATAAGAAGCGGTTACCTGATAGAATACGTTTTCGTAAAACTCGAAAACAACCGTATCCTTCGGCTCAACCAGAATCGCATACGTGCCATCGGTATTGAACCGGGAGCCGTGAACAAAATTGACAGTACCCGTACCGGTATTGCGGAAATGAAGCAGCTGGCCGTTGTAGAATGTACCCGTAATGTCGGTAATGTCGCGAACGCTACCGCTGACGTTGAGATTGAATACGTCAAAGTTTTCGTACCCACCCAACGCGATTACGGTTTGTCCTGTAGCCAGTGAAATCGTGGTAGAATTTCGCTTTAGACGGAAGTACATCGTACTGCTTACCGAAAAAGAGAGTTGGGCATAAAGCGTTTTTACCTTGCGGCTGATCGAAGAAAACAATACGTCCAATATTCCTTTTCCACTGGCGAGGGTATATTGATCGGCTACATCAGATTCCGGAGTGACATTTAAGGTAGAACCTCCATCGGCGTTCTTGGTGTAAGGGGTAAGATCGGGAGCCGTACCGCCGCCACCGGGAAGGGTAATGCTTACCGCGCGAAAATACGAACCGGTAAGCTGGTAGAAAACGCCCTGATAAAACTCAAATACTACTACGTCGCCAGTCAGCAATTTGATAGGATACGTGCCATCGGTCTGAAACTTGGTTCCATGGGAAAAGCTAAGCGTTCCTGATCCGGTGTTCCTGAAATGCAAATATTGGCCATCGTAAAACGTTCCGGAAATATCTATGACTTCTCTTTCTGCGCCAGTTACATTGAGGTTGAAGTTGTCAAAATTCTCAAGGCCGCCAAGTGGAATGATATTGACCCCTGATCCGACAATCACCGTTGTTGAATTTCGTCTTATACGGAAATACAATGTGGTATTTATTCTGAAAGAAATCGAACTGTAAAGGACTTTTACCTTTCGGCTAAGTTCCGAAAATAACGAGTTCAAAAGTCCTTTGCCGCCAACAAGCGTATACTGATCAGCAACATCGGCTTCTGGTTGAACCTGCAATGTAGAGCCCCCATCAACGTTTCTGGTATAGGGAGCAAGGTCTACTCCTGAGTCAATTTTGACAAAGGTTGATCCACTCCAACGATACGAACCATTTCTTGAAGTTACAGTATCAGCTGTGACAACGTAGATAAAACCTTTCTGTCCACCAGCGGCAACCATCAAATCATACGTGTCGTAGTCTATAACGTCATCAACGTAAGCCGGCAACTGGCTTGCAGGAACTTTGCCGTTTACCAAATCCGCTTTGCTTTCCAGCGCAGTAAAGAGTGCTTGTATGGAAGTTTGTATTTGAGAAATTACTTCGACAATGCTACCGACAACCAAAGCCACCGCATTGCTGGTAACAGGATTTGCGTTTCCTTCCTCTACCTGGTCAACAACGCTGATCGGCTCGGTAGTATCTCCAAGATTGGCTTTTACGTAATCAATGATCTGGTTTAAAACAGAATTGAGAGTACCTTTTCCTTCCTGGTTTACCGAAACCGCATCCTGGTTGGATTGCGATATGGTGACAATTGCGGTTTCCCCGGCAGTGGAATTGAGAACATAAGCAGACAGGTCTACAATTGCATCGCTACCGTGTGGCTTCCAGTGAGTAAAAGCTGTACCCCAATTGTTTATCGTAGCTTGCGTAAGACCGCATTCGGCCAAGGTTTTGAGTGTGTACCATTTACCGGTTCTGTCATCGGAAGTGCTTTTTTCAATGTACACCGCCATACCTTCGTATTTTTTGCGGATGGTGTACAGCTCTTCTACTGATGTAGCATATGATTTGAAATCAAGTGGCCTACGACCTGCGACCTCAAACCCGGTTATTAGTGGGCTTGCACCTTCTAACATAGGTATTAGGAATTAAAATAGAATCTAAGCTGGTAAGCTGTAACACTTACCGCTAGATTGTTCACATACAGGTAGTATTCAACCGAATTACCGCCTATAGTCAAGACTACTGTTTTAGGGTAGCCTTGTGAAAATGCTGGAAGATTCTCGTAGCCCTGGCTGTTTAGGATACTATTAAGCAGACCAAAAGATTTCGGGTAAGCTATCCACAGGTATTGATCGTCAGCCGTATAATTAAGGGTAACTAAGTTGCTGTTTTTTGGGCTTTGTGTTCCAGCAAGAATCTGCGAAGCATTTGGCTCGGAAATGGTGTTTCCGTAAAACAAGATAGCTGCGGCCGTAATCGTCCGGGTAACGACAATCGGAGATTTGCCTTCCACAAACACTGTGTAAACATATGTGGTATCCGTACTGACAACAGAATCCGCAATTGTTTGCGACCCCCCGGCAGGATTTACCGCGTTCAAACTGATCGGATTTCCGTTTCGGGTAAGAGTGTGACCTGTGATCACATCGGTACCGGGATTGTAAGAAATAACAACGGTAGGAGTAACGCCAAATCCTTGCTGGAATGTAGCAGGTGTTACGTTCATGTTTGCAGTGGCCGCAACCTGTGGAACCGCATTGATTTCGTCGTGTTTGGCTTTATTCAAGTGATAATATTCATCAGGAGATTTACCACCCTGCAAGCCAGATAATTCGTTGTGAGGTATTTGCGTTGTAAACGTCTGCTTGTTGGTTTTTAACGTAAGCGTACCATTTGCAAATTTGAGGCTTTGTATCATTTCTGAATCAATTATGTCGGTGACAGGAGCAAAGTATGCGGTAGATCCTATGCAATCCTTGTACTGATAAAGACAAGCTTGTTCAGGATAACTCTGAATCTGCATCACATTGCTGTACAATAAAATGGTACTAAGGATTTCAAGTCGTTTTTCTTCGCTGAGAAACCCGTTCCAGCGGCCACTAGCCAACATCATTCCTAGCCATTCCCACGAAAACTTTTCCTTTTCAGTGGAAAAGCCAATGATTTGTTGCTTGGATTTTTTGAGCCTCTTTTTGATAAAAGAAGTTTCCAAGCTGTATTGGATATCCTGTAGGGTAGACATTAGCAGTTGTCGGTTATGATTTTGTTTTGATACTCGGCAAGTACCAGCAAGGCATTATTGTAAAAGCCGCGACAAGCGTAGATTTTGATTATCTGGGCATCTTTTTCAAGTCGCATCCAGTCATCAAGCCAGTCATCAATTTTGCATCCGTCTGTTGCCGGCAAGGTTTCCAGCATTTCGCCTTGGGCTTTGTTTAACTCAAAAGGATAGAAATACTGTGAAGTAACTTGGTAGGGGATAAATTCTTTGTCAATGTTTTCAAAGGTGATAGGAACCGGGAGACCATCAGTAATGATCACATAGGTTGCATTGTCGTAATCCCAATATATTTCACCGTCAGCAGGGGTATTGGCCAGCGAATAAGCAAGCACACCATAACAGACCAGCGTAAAAAGCCCGCCAATGTCAACCTGAGAATAAGCAACCGCATCCTGAACTTCGTCGATTATTTCATCGTCATCATCCGAAATAACTATTTTGTCGGTTTCGTCAAAAGTCAACGCCTTTCCTTTTGTCTTTACTTTCAAAAAGAAATTCCAATGAACATCGCTTTTAAATGGATTGGGCTCGCCATAGCCTCCAGAATTGTCATCAGAATAATCTCCGGTAATATCGGTTACAACAAGAATTTGCGCATCGGTATCCAATGGTTTTAGTGCGAACTTGGGAGATAAAGCCATGGTAAAATTTTTGTCGGTTATATTATTAATATTCTTCAATATTAATAATTTTTAGCAAATATAAATCAATTATCTTATATTTGATGAAGACAAATGCTTTAAATAGATAGTAGGAACAAAAAAGCCCTTTCTTGAAGGGCTTTTTTGTTTACTCGTTTTCCTCTGATTGTGCCAGATCAATGACACCTTCCACGATATTGCCACCAGGAATTGCTTTGATCAGATTGTTTCCTGCTTTTTCTGCTTTCAAGCTGGCAAGGTTAGCCAATGCGCTGACAAGGTTTTCAATGATCGACAGCGAAGGAGTAGGCTGTTTCAAGGTTTTTACCCATTCGGCCGGCGTCAATGAAAAATAAAGCTGAGAGTTCAGTTTATTGACAAAATTTGTCCAGTAACCTTCTTCTTCATCATCGTCGCCGATATTGCCCAGGGCCAGAAGCGTAACCAGAATGCCCACATCAAAAATCAGCTTTCTTAGGTTGGCTTGCTCCATTTCGTTCAGCGGCCTAAAGCCCATGATGGATTTGAATTTTGCCAGATGAACCAGGTAGTCTTTGGCTACCATTGCCCCGCTTACGTAATAGCCTTGCCTCATTCGCCCGTATCTGTCCAGATCGGCGTAGTTGAGTTCCTTGTTTTTCGGGTCCAGATAAAAGCGTTCCTTGAAAAATGAGAGCATCCAGTTTTTGAATAGCATAACCCCTTTGGCTATTCCGTAATACGAATAGTTGTAGCGTTGGGCAGGATCGTAAAATCCTTGCTTGGAAGAAACATAGTATTTCCAGCGGTTTACATCTTCAATCGTTGGTGCAATGGAAGGATCTTTGATTAGTATTTGTCCGTTGGGGTCAAGAACGTAATTATCCCATTGCTCTTGCGTGAGCTCCCCTAAGAAAGATGCCACCCGTACCGCAATCTCGGAACTGCGCTGAAGCTGCATTGCAAACTTGGTAAAACGCGCCCAAGCACTGCCTTCCTGCTCGGTATCAATCTGGCTAAAGTTCTCAATATTGAAACGTTCGGCAAGTGCCAGGGCCTTCGGATTGAATACTACACGTGGAACTGCTTCGGACGGACTGCGGTATTCGCGTTTGCCTTCGGCTAGCAATCTTTTCATACCTACGCCAAATTTGGTAGTACCTTCTGCCCAACCGTAGTTTTCAATATTATTCTTGTAAACCTCTGTCAAGCCGCCGACCATGTTCAAAAGGGCATTGGTAGGGGCAAATCCCAAAAAGGCAGACACGGTAACCGAAGAAAGCACCTCAAGAGTTTTTCCCGCTTTTGAGTTGGAAAACGCATCTTTTTTTCCAAAGAAATACCGGTTGCCGTACAGTTCAATGAAGTTGTTGATGTTCTCGAAATCCTTCGGATTCTTTGACTTCATCTGGTAATGCATTGCCGTAGCCTGCAACTCGGTAAGTACAGGATCGTGGTATTTCTTGAAAATCAGTTGAGTGAAATGCTGAACCAGAATACGGGAAGTATTGATCGAGAAACGCTTTTTGCGCATTACCGCACGGAACGGAATTTTCGAACTTACCGAGAAGCTTGACTCAAACGATTCCATTTGTTCAATGTCGTAACGGGAAAGCCCGGAAGTGCCGTTCTTTACCTGTTGTCTGGCATTGTCCAGGATAGCGGCAAACCGATCAATATTGGCTTTGTTATCGGTGAATTTTCCGGTAACTTCTACCAAGTCTATGCGCCATTGGCCTACGCTTTGCGTTTTGCCGTTGTCAGTAACAATGACTTTGTTCAGGATATCGTTGTAATCTTCAACTCCGGAGAAAGCCAGATACGCGCCCGACATACCGTAGCGGGAATATGCCTCTTCCATATCCACGCCCAGATGCGGCATGAAAGCCCGATCCTGCGGAATATTGGTATAATCGTTTTCCTGCAAAAGCTTGTTTCCTTCTGTTTCCAGAAAATCATACAAGGCCAGTTTTGCTTTTGCCAATTCTCCTTCCGGTGTGTTTTGTGTGGCAGCCAATTCCATATCCAAAAACTCCTGTGTTTTGGCTTTGGTACGGTAATCGTATTTCTGAATGAAACGCCCGGTATATTCGCCAAACTGGTCTTTCTCGTACAGCCATAGGAAGGGCTCGTTGTGACGCTTGTGGTTTTCCCAGAAACGGAACCTGCGATGCCACTGATCGGATTGACTGGCGAAGTGGGCTTTGTACACGTTGTTAAGCAAAATGCGAAGCTTTCCAACTACCTTGTTTGTTTCAGTATCGGTCATATATTTGGCTGCATCGATACGCTTGGATTCAGCTTGCAAGGCTGCTTGGTTGGCAGATACTTCGGCAACGGAAGTGGTAAAGTTTGAGAAGCGGCCAATGTCTCTCTGATTTTTCAAAACATCGGGACTGATATTGTTTTTGGCAATATGCTCCATTACCCTGCGGTTTACCAGTTCGTCGGCAACCTTGCGGAACAAATTGGCAAATTCCTTTTTGGCAAGTCCATCCGCGGTATTGAAATTACGCGCCATGAAGTGATGCATGACTGCCAAATCCTTCGTAGAGGTCACATAATTGCCATTGGCATCGCGTCCCAGGTAGTTGTTATTGTCAATCTTATCGGCAAGCTGGAATAATTCGCCTTCTTCCGCGCGGTATTGGCCCATAATCTGATCAATGATTTGCTGATAGGTGTAGGGCTGTCTTGTGGCAGAATCTACAAAGTTCGGATCATACACATCATCAGGATTGATCGTACTGTTTGCTGACCAGATATCGTTAGCCAGATCCCCGAAACGGTAATAGATCACCTGCTCTGCCAGCGTCATGTCATCCATAGGCGTATCCCGTTGCTTGTAGCCTACCACATCTTCATAGTAGTTCAGAATACCCTCTTGGCTCTCGTCAGTGTCTTCTGCTGGAGGCATAAGCCGCGGGTCCAAATAAATTCCTACCGTAGCCAGCTTTTCCCTGGCTTGGGCCGAATACATGTATTTGTAATTGAGGTCATCGGCAAACTTCTCCAAAGTCTCAGCAATGGTAGTTCCATAGTTGGCAACGGTAATCACGCCCTTTTCAGGTAATACCGATTCGATTTGCCATGCCTTTTTGGTTACCGGGTTTCCGTCCGTGCCAACATACTCATTGGTAATGTAAAGTTCAACGTCTGGCAATTCAGCAATGGTTACCTTGTATCCTTTTTTGGTTATGTCCTTTCCAAAAACGGAATTGAACAAGGTGTATTCCAGCTTCTTGTTTGCTTTGATCAGCGTTGCTTTTCCTACTGCTTTTTCATTGATTGGTTCGGGTGCTTGCGGCTCACCTGGTTGTTCTTTTGGCTCGGTTTGTTGCTGGCTGATTTCCTCGTTTTCCTGAATTGGCTTTTCCTGTGGGTCATTGGCCAGGGAGCCTTTGTTTACCGCATTTATAATTTGCTCTGCAACCGCTATTGTATTTTCGATCTCTTGTGACATATCTTCTGCGACAGGATCGGCAGCAGGATAGAACTCAGCCACAAAGTTTTGCTTGGGAGCGTCAAGCTTAACCAGGTAATGTTCGTATTCGTATTCGGAAATCTGAACCGATTCTTTGGTATACAAGGCTTTGCTACCATCTTTCTGCGGCACCCATACCCCACGGTATTCGCTCAGGTTATCCCAAAGGAAATTGAACCCGGGATTGCGGCGGGATTTTACATCATAGGTTACTTTGATGCGGTTCAGATCAACTTTCTTTTGCATCCGTACCAAAGTCCGTAATCCTTCCAGTTCGTCGTTCTTAATGTCGCGCTGCAGGAATTTCATGTTTTGAATGAGCTGCTTGGAAAACGCGGTTGCCTTTATTCTCAAGTCGCGGCTGTCACTTAGGTCTATGGCACTATCCAAAGACTTGATTATATCTACCGGCAAAAGCTGCGTGAAGTTAAAGCCGCCCATTCCCAAGCCTTTCGTATAAAGAATATTGGCCACCAGCAATTTTTGAATATCTATCGGCTGATCAAACTCCGGATGCTGGTACTCTGTAGGCAGACTCAGGTAGGCTTTGTGAATCGCGTCGACTTGCTTTTTGGTGAACTCCTTGCCTAACGTGTTGGCCTTGATAGTAGAGGGCTTGATTTGCTGATTAATAATTCTGTCATGGTTAGATTTGAGTACGATTTCGGCAGTAAGCAGCTTAAAAAACTCGTTGCCGGCATACGAAGGATCATTCATCAGATCGGCAATGATCCGGCTCGACCAATCCACAAAATGGTAATTGGTCATTTTCTTGCCAAGCAAAGAAGAATTGTAATCGGTCTTGCTTTGAACCAGGTAGTTTTTGTAATGCTCCTCTATCTTTTTCTGGTTGTCAGAAGAAAGACCTTCCATAAACGGATACAATCTTGAAAATACGTCTTGCTCGGCAATGGCCTTAACACCCGAATAGGCATTGATAAGTTCGGTCAATGCACGGTAATGCATCTTGTAAATCGGGTGATTGTCTTTGATCTCTTTATAGATAACACCAAAATCGGTTTCTTCTCTTTCGAGCCCTACCAGTTGGGAGACATTGCTTTTGTCAAAGCCTTTTCCGATTTGCTCATAACGGCTGGCAGCCTCCAGGAATGTTTTCGGATACGAAGAATCCAAACGAATCAAAGCCCCTAGCTGATTGGTAATTTTAGATATCTTGCTGTAGTAACGGTATTTTTCCAGAACCAACAGCTGTTGCTTCATGTACTCCACATCGTTTTGCATTGGCGAATCAGTGCCCATTACCGAACGTTCCAGCATTATTTTCAGGTCATCAAACGAAACGGAAACATCAACCTGGTTGGTAGGAGATACCATTACGCGGGAAGCGTACCGGTATTGCTGTCCGGTCAGGTTCGAAATGATTCCTTCGTATTTGGCAACAAGATCCCGGTAAGCCTCGTTTCCGGAATACTTTTGAGAAACCCGTTTTTCGGACAAAGCCAGCTTTTCGTATTCCTTCACAATAGGCTGATTGAGCAAATACAGTGGGTATTTGGGGTCAATGCCCTTGAGAACAAAGTCAAAGAAGATACCTGCGTTTTCAAGCGTAAGGCCTAGTTTGAAAAGCTTTTGCAGTTTGGCGTTATCGGTCGCAAGGTTTACCATTGTTGCCATGACAGGGGCAATAGGCTTTACCTCGCCAGTCACCATGTCCACATACGTAGAAACATATTGGCGGTAAATGATGCTACCGATATTGATGCTGCGCGGCAGATTGACGTATTTGCTTACCTTTCCCAGAATCTCAATGGTCTTTCCCATTTTATGGTAAGAGGAAAATACGTTGTGGATATTGGCAGCCACAGCAGAAATACCAATGAACTTCTTACCGATCTTATTCAAATCCCTGTAAAGAATCTGAGTGGCCGGAGAACTTGGATCATACTCGGAGCCTTCTCTACCTAATAAACGTTCCTTGTTTTGTTCATCGCTTTTCTTGGGGTCGAACAAAAGGTCATTGAATGTATCGGTGCTGATCGCCTCGGTAATGTCATTGTAGTTGTTAGGATCGGTAAAGATTTCAAAGTAAATGTCAAACATCTGCTTCATGGCCTTGTTACCGCCTTTTCTCCAGGTAAACAAACCGTCCACATCAAAGTCAAAACCCAAAATGCCGGGGCCTTCTTTGGGAGATACAATGGTATTGCCAGACACAAGTTCGCTAGGCAAATGACCGACAATGACAGCGGGAATGATTGACTGCGGCCCCGAAGTCGGAATACGGGTAGCCAACAACTTCTCTCCAATGCTTCCCATGGACGCCGGAACCAGAACCTCAGCAGGAAATACTTTTGGATACCATTTGCCTTCTTTTTCTTGTAAAATGTTGCCGTTGGAATCAAGTGAGTAAATCCCTGCTTCCAATCCGTACTGGTATTCTTCCAACTGGAACGGCAGCAGTTCGTCTACCTTTCTTGGTCCGGCCCAACGCAAGGTGCGATCACCAACAGATTCGGCAATCTGGTTGTATAATTCAATCTGCTCCTGTGTGAGTCCGGGACGATTCATGCCCAACTCGGAAACGTTGACAAGCTTGTTTCCTGGCAGACGCAAATATTCTGTTGCACTGGCGAATGAGGAATTGACAAGGTTTTCGATCATGGTTCCAAAGATTGGATTATCGACCGACAAACCAGACTTCAACGCCTCTGCTATCTCAGCGGTATGGTTTCGCGCAGACAAGCTTTCGTAGGCAGTCTGAATGATTCCATCCGGAGTAAGCTTTTCCAATGCCTTATCTACCTTGCCATTGATCATGCGAGCCTCAATTTCATAGGCAATCTTGGCCAGATTCGGAGACATATTGCCCGAAATCTTTTTGCCCTGGCTCATGCCCGAAATATCAGAATCTTCATCGGTAATATGTTTGGGGTTGTTCTGGAATCCGAGCATTGACAAATCCATATCCTGCGTAGCATAGAAAGGATCATCGTAATTGGATACATTGGACATACCCACTTTTATACCTGACTCAAATACGGCAATATCGACAGCGTTACCCGTTTCCCCGTACATTTTCATGGCAAACTGCATCATGTCGGGTTGATCCTGGTAGTATTTCAAATTGTTGGGATTGTACGGATCAGGAACGACAAACAAGGAAAGCTTCAGGTAACTCGGACGGTTATCTTCGATGTGCTGAGGCTGTACGCCAAACAGGAGCGGCTTGAAGATTTGGCCATATCCTGCCAGCGTACCGTATGCCTCTGTCAATCTTCTGGCAAAATCTTCGGTTACGTAGCCCTGGGCATCCCCCCGGTTGGTTTCGGCCTTCTCTGTTGGCTCGGTAATGACCGCATTGCCATCGGCGTCGACCGAAATGCTAGGCAGCATGACCGGAGTTTTCCCACCGTCAATGTCACGAAGGCTGGCCAGCTTGAAAGTTCCTTGCATCACATGATGCTGAATCGGGCCGCGAGCTCCTGCCATACGCTTAGAAGTATCCACCGAATCTTTGTAGTACAGCGGATCACCCTGAACCAGCATTTCCAAGTGGAACTGATTAATGGCACTATTGATATACCACTGCTTGACAATCTTTTCCTGCTCTTTTTGCAAAAGGTTCTGGTATTGCAGTTTGGCTTGTTCGGTTACTTCAAACTCAGAACCTTCGCTTGCCGCCCGCTGATAGGTAAGATTAGGATTGTATTCGTTTTCAAAAGCAGACGAAACCGGAATCTTTACCTTATCCTGAATCAGCTTGTCATAAAACTTCTGCGCCTCCTCTTTTAGTTTGGCAAGAGTGGCCTCGGTAGATTTGCCACCGTACCAGTATTTGGCTCGATCATGTAAATCGCCTTTGTAGTATTTTCCGTCTTTTCCTTTGTAGTCAGCACGTTCAACAAGGTTATTGAATTTGGCTTGGTCTTTAATGGCATAGTAGTCAACCACACGCAATCCTTTGCTATTTTTGATAGCTTTACCATTTTCATCTTTCTTGTATACCGGCTCAAAAGCTTCGTTAAAACGTAGGCTGGCCCGTTGCGCCCTGACCTCCTCAATGCCTTTTAGCTTTTCAATCTCGTTCTCGTACTGCGCCGTATCAATCTTGAAAAGCTTATACATGTAGGTCCCCGGCTTATCCGAAGGGGTTTTGTCCATGTGCCAGTACTTGTCTGGCATAGTAACAAATCCCGACAGCTGGGCAAAGATGTAATCGCCATTGTCCATATCCGAATACGTGCTACCGTCTACGCCTTCTGAATTTTTCACCCCGGCAAAATACACATCAATCGGCTCACCGTTGTTTTTGGCAATGGCGGCCAGCACGTTGTTATCCTTGTGGATATCAGCTTTCATGTAACGGTGCATCATACCGTCAATATTCTTTGAAAGCTTTTCCATCAAATCATCCGTCCAGTTGCGGATTCTTCGGCTCCAGCGTTTGGACTGCGAAGCATCCATGTAGAAAGGAGGGGTGTTTCTGCCTTCCCGGTAATTCTGCACAATTTCGGCAAGGGTCTTTAATTCTCCCAAGCGTTTAGCAATCGGAACGGTATTTCCATCGGCCGCACTTTCCACGGTAGTGTAGGCAAAGCGGGAGAGCTGAACGGCAAACTCGGCAATGGGAACGGTTCTTTCTACGGAAGTGGTTTTTTCACTGGATTCGCTTTGGTTGCGCGAAACAGTAACCGTATGGTACTTGTAAAGCGGAACCGAATTTTGAATATCCCTGCGGAAACGATTCAGCTTCTTTTGAGCCTCTTTGCGAATCTCGGCTTTTTTGGCTTCCAATGCTTGCTCGCTAGGATCTGTTTTCTGAAATTCTTCCAGTTCGTTCAAGCTTTGGTTGACAACCTTCTTCTTGTTTTCTTCAATCTGCTCGTTAATAAACTGCTCACTGCCTTCAATGCGTGTACGGCTCATCAGATGGAAAGGAAAATCTTCAATGCCGATCATGCGCAAGAAATCTTCCATGTGCTTTGTAAGCATCTGGTAACCATCTTTCCCCGGTTCGTCAATGAAAAGGCCAGTAGAAGGATTTACGTACCGGCTCATAAACATTTTCTCTTTGGCATTCAAGCTGTCATAAATAGCCTTGGCATTGATACCGGTAACAAGCGTGTCATTGTTCAGGTAACGATTAATAAGCTTTAGCACCTTGACAGGGGAAAGCTTATCGTCGCCAGTACGCATTGCAGAGGTGATGTTGAAAATCTTATTGCCTTCGCTCCACAGCACAGAACTTGGTTTTCTGCCTTCCGGAAGCTGAATCGCTTTCAGGTCAGAAACATAATTTTCGATCTTGGTTACAAGTTCCTGCTCAACCTTTCTGAACTCTTTGCTCTGGTTAGGATAAAAACCTTTTACCGCATTTGAGTCGGCTACGGGCTGGAAAATGATTGCTTCGGTTCTACGGTAAGAACCTAGTTGCGACAACAGGGAAGGTACCGCTTTTGTAAACTCGTCTTTTTCGCTTTGAGGCAACTTGTCTCCCAGGTAGTTTTTATAGTTTTTGGCAAGTGTGCCGGCAATGTTTCGGTTACGAATGCTTTGGCCAGGATCGTTGCCGACTTTTTCAAGATTGGCAATCACCTGCTCAATGGTAGTGGCAAACTGAGTGGCGTCATACAGGATATCCGAAGCATCGGTAAAGTCCATGGGTACAACACGGTTCAGGTTCGGATCAACGAACAAAAGCCGTTCAATGTCCCATTTGATTCGCGGGGCAATCGTGTTTACCGGGTTGAATCCGTTACCGTCCCAATCCTGACCGTCTTGCGTCTGGCTGGCATTTGCCGTTTCATCCACTACCTTGTCGTGAACATCTTTCACCCATTGGCTGTATTCATCCTGAGACATTCCAAACAGGTCTATGGACGGACCAATCTGAGGGCCGTAGTTTTGGATCTCCGATTGTTTGATGTTCTCTATAAGCGACAGGGAAGTACTGATGATAAAGTCTTTCAAGTCGTTTTCTTCCAGGTTGAACCAAGCCCTACGGTAACGTGCGCGACGGTATACCAAATCCTTGTTGGTTTCAATGCGAAGTTTTACCGCATCGGGCATTATGAAGTCAACAACGGTAGCTTCTTCGTTTACAGGTTGCACCTCCTTGAATCCGTTTTCTTCTTCGATTTCCCGTACTATTTCTTCGGGCTGCATATCTTGTCGGTCTTCTCTGGTTTCTACCGGAATGGCCTCGTCGTAGTGGGTGAACGAATCGGCTTTGATAGAAGCGTCAGAAACCTCTTTGCTGACATTAGTAGACTTGTAGCGAACATCTATGGCAGGGAACAATCCTTCTTCAACCTGATAGCCTTCTACCAGTTCTTTCAAAGATTTCACATCGGTAATGGCGCCATTCTCATTGCGCTTCACGCGCAGGGTAGAACCCATCGCACCCGGCTTAACTTTCAAGTCAAGTTCAATGCTTGCTCCTGTAGAAAGCAAACGGCCAAGCTTTATTTTGGCCAGATCGTGTACATATCCGATTACGGCCGTACTTCCATCGGCAAACTGGTAATTCACCTGAACCTGACCTTTTACTTTTTTCTGGTAGTCGGTTCCCCGGCCAATGACAAATTCATAGTCAGGATCATAGGTCAGCCAGCTACGGCCTTGAAATTCTTCTTTGTGCGCACGGTCAAACGCATTGAGCATTTCGCGTTTGCTTTCCCAATAGCTGCTTTGCTTGTTGGCTTGCATGAAGGGCTCGTATACGCTTGGCTTGGAAAAGTCTACAGGATCAACCGTATTGAAAACGTTGGTGTTGATCGAAGTCAGATTACCCCAACTGTCAATAAAAATCCGGCGTGTTCCCTGCGTTCCATCACCATTGTCTGCTTGCCAGGATACCATGTAGGTATTGGTTGACCGGAAAAAAATAGGCTTGAATGTGCCATCTACAAAGTTAAGGCCAATGCCTTTTTGCAAAGAGGCCCGAAGTTTTTTGTCAAACTTGTCATCAAAAGGCAGATTGAAAACCGAAACCCGGGCTTGAATCTCTGATGCCAGATCGGATGCATTGATGCTTTCGTTACGACCAAACAAGGCAAACGGCTCATAGCGGAAAATGTCAAGGTTGGTAATTTCAACCGCATCGGGACTGTTGACAGGAGCCGGTTCTACAATCGGATCAATGTCAATATTAAGCTGAGAAGCCATGTTGTAAGCCTCAGCCAATAGCGTCCGGTCAGACAAGCTTAGCTTATCCCGTAACGAAGGGAATACCGAAACGACTGCTTTGACAATCTCATTCCAAAGAGTAGACCTTGGAGGTACATCGGCATAAGCGTAATTTTCATCAATGATTGCTCGTAGCGTAGGATCACTTGTGTCCAGGTTTACCCCGTTCAGAAGTTCCATAAAGCTGCGATTGGAAAGAGCTTCAGCAAAAAACTCATGAACAAAATCCAGCGAAAAAGTCATTTTCCTTGCGCCAGTCATGTTCTGGTATTTTTGAGCCACCAAAGGAGAGAAGAAGTACAGGTTTTTGGCAGCCGGATTATTCTTCAATGCCTCGTATGCAGTTGTGGCTAAATCCGTATACCGCTTCCAAGCCCGTTGCGCATGAACATCACCGTCCACGGCTTGCTTATGCAGCTTTGTCAGTTCTCCATCAAACAAAGCGTGTGTGCCTTCGTGCATCAGCAGATGAAAGAAATCATTCTGTATTTGCTGATAGTCTAGCCAGTCTTTTTGCGATTCAATACCCGCTTCAATCTTTTGCCTAATGGTATTGAGTTTGGTAAGATCGACCTTGACAAATGTGGCGTACAGGTTGCGCACATAACGGCCTTCTTTCTTGGAGCCAGCCGAATCAAGCAGAATTACCGAATGCGGATAAGAATTGCTACCCAAAAGCTTTTTGTAAAGCAATTGCTGTTCAGGTTTGAGAAAACTCATGGCCACCTGAGTCTGATCAGCTGCTTTGATTGAAGTCTTGGTAATCTCCGGATTCTTTTTCAGCAGAGAATTTAGCTGATCAAAGTTTTTCAGTTTTGACACAAGTTGGGCCACCCGCTGCAATTCCTGTTGCTCGGGAGTCAATACTACTTCAACTGGCGAGGAAGTAGTATCTTCGGTTTGTTGGGTTTGAACGGGCTGCTGTTGCGCAATGGGTTCTTGTGTTGTTGCCTCTACGGGGTTAATTAGGCTGTCTTGCGCCTCTGTACTGGTTTGCTCCCCTTGGGTTTGCTGGCTAACGTCTGGGTTCTCGGCAATCGGATTTGGGGTTATAGGTTCGGTAACAGATACCGCTTGGCCTTCTGCTTGCAACTGACCTTGCTCTTCTGGCTTTGTTTGGGTTTGGCCTTCTTGTGGTTTATTGGATTGGGTTGTTTGTGGCATAGGCACATTTACGCCAAACTGAGCCAGTACCGCCAGGTCATCAGGTCCGAACAAATCCGAAAGGTAGATAGGATTCTCATTGAGCCAATTGGCATCAATGGTAATACCTGCATCTGGATCTCCTGCTTTCACCGCATCCACCACAGCTTTCAATTCTTCCGGAGTGATTACCACCGGCATATCATCCGGAGCCACATCAGCGGTTGTATTGCCAGATTTGTTTTTCAGCCGGTTGAGGGCTTTGGTTTTGAGTTGGTTCAGGTTGACAAAAAATTTGCGTGTACGTGCAAACCGGTTGGCCGAACTGACCGAATCAGCCAACTCTTTGATTTGCGTACTGCGCATGCCAATGTACTCAGGGCTATAGTACAGATTGATCTTCTTGTCAAGTTCATTAATCTGCTTCTGATAGCCTCCTAGTTTCTCCTGAGCCTCTTTCTTTAATGACTTGGGATCAAACTCACCCGAAGCCAGTTTTTGACCTTCGGTATTCCAAAGGTTTGTTAACGATTCCTCAATTTCGAATTTTTGCAAGTTGAGTTGCGTGAATTCGTGTTTCAAAAATTGAGGAAAAGCATTGCCGAAATTGGCTTTGTTCTTTTTGGCCAGCTGCTCTACCCGATCAAATTTTTTGATGCGGTCTATCTTCTCATTGTATTGATCCTGGGTGATTACTTTTTTTGCAAGCAGTTCGTCCAAACCGGAAATCAGCTGATCTTTTTTGCCCTGGGCAACGTAGCTTTCAATCACCTTGTCTGGCTGATAGCCATAGCTGCGCGATTCTGCCAAAGCCGCACGGTAAGACGAAGGCCCGGAAGCCACCGTACCAAAAAATCCGCTTTCGGCAATGGCACCCAGATTGATACCATCCTCTTTGAATTTTCCTTCCCCCTTGTTACCTGTAAGCGCAAAAGCATTGAAGGTAGTGCGCCAAAGCTGTTCGTTGCCTTCCTGAATCATTTCCTCAAGACCTTCCGAACCTGCATTCTTTGCGGTTTCCAATAAGGCTTTGGAAGACATTTTTTCGGCTACCTTGTTTACTACTTTGGCAAGGGCTTTTTCGCTCAATATCTTGCCGCCAGTCTCGTTGAAAAGTTCCTTGGCAATATTTCCCGAAAGGCCACCAACGAGGTATTTATCAAGGTTTTCACCAAGCTTGGTTTCTACAATGGTATTGATTAATCCCACTGGCAATGCAAAAGCAAATGCCATGTCATCAGATAACCCGTTGGCTTTGGCCTCATTGAATCCTGCGCCAAAACCAAGTACAGCAGACGAACCGTAAGTACTCAAAAGGGTTGCCGTTTCACGCTTGAGCAAATCAATACCCAACTGTTTTGCTCCTGCGTTGAACAGTCCCGCGCTCAGACGAATGCCGCGGCCAATGCCACCAAACTGAGCGATACTACCCAAAGCGTTACCTACGCCCGAACCAACCCAGTCGGCAGAAAAAGCGTCACTGGCCTTCTGGCTGGCAACGTAGTCGTTTTGGTTGGAGTCTTCGATGGTATCTTTGTAAAATCCATCAATGGCTTTGGCAAACCAAGAATTGTTTGCGTAATAGCTTGCTTCTTCGGGACTGTCGCCCATGGCACGGAACAAGGCTTCGCTAACCCAACGGGAAGGCTGCGTACCAAACTTTACAAATCCGGCCACCAGGTCATCCGTAGACAAAACAGTCTTGGATAAACCTTTGGCAAACGAGGTCATCAGTCCTTCATTGCGTTCGGCAGGACCAAACGTATTCAATGCCGCAATCTGGGCTGATTGCATTTCGGCTTTGGTACCGATAAATTCTTTGAGAGTGGCTTGGCCATTCTCATCATAAACAGGATAGAGGAAAGCGTATTTTTGTTCGTCGTCGAACTTACGCATATATCCGGTAGTGGGGTTGTAACTGGTATCGTCTACCCATTGGCCAGATTCATCCTGACGAACGGGAGCCATGTATTTCCAGTCATTGAATCCCGCAAACTTTCCTTCCATTGTGTCATACCAGCTTCCTTTCAATTCTTTCTCTTTGCCCTGGCTGTCAACAATCTTTCCGTTTGCATTGGCGTTATTAGCCGCTTCGCGCACAAAATCACGGTATATGTCTATATCCTGTGATGTTTTGGGAGCGTAATCAGAAATGTCAGTAAAATCTATGATTGGCTTTGCGGGAGGCTTCGGATTGCCTTTTAAGGGGCCATCCTGAAAAATTTCTTTGGGAGAGTTTTGTGCTTCTTCCTGGAGTTGTTTTTGTACGTCTTTGAACGGAACAAAAGGCAGATTGCCACTATTTTCGTTTGAAGTATTGAACATATTTGCCGAATTTAATTTCAGCAAATATAAGTAAATTGATAAATATTAACAGGTTAGTATTGTAATATGTTAATAATTAATTACTGTATTGATAATTTGAGCCGCAAGGTTTGACCGTCAAACAAATATTCAAATTCGAATCCGATAAAAACAGAAGAAAAGCAAGGCAAATCTTACCCGGCTTTTTATGCTATTGTAATATCAATAAGGAGATTTATCTTTTTACTGATTTTCTTTACAGCAAAAAAACGACAATGAAAAAGATACTATTTTTAGCCTTGTTTTTTGTACTGGCGAATTACAGCTATGGCCAAACCGCTTTGTATTCCGTTTCTCAAAATTGCGTGAACACTAAGTTTTATATTGATCATGGATATATAAAAATTGAAGACACGTGGTTTGGAGAAAAAAGAACTCAAATAGCGAATTCTTGGGAATTAAATGTAGAAGAAATAAAAGTTGCTAAACATTACGAAAAAAGAACAAAAATATTACGTATAAATGCAAAGCAAAATTGTGAAAATAACGATGATCTTGTCATTGAAGTGATAATAGGACAAAACAACAAACCTCAAATATCAAAAGGAAACTATATTTTTTTACAACTTAAGCCGGAAGCAGATATTGATAAGCTTATCAAAGAGTTAAAAAAAGCCATTTTAGAACAAAAACGTATTGTAAAGTTGTAAATATTAAAATTGACATCTAAATGAAAAAAGTAATTTGTATTGTTTTTGTATTGTTTTTAACCGCTTACAAAAGTATTTTTTGTTTTTCTCAAGATGATTTATTAGGAGAGTATTTAGGAAAAACTAAAGAAGAAATTCTTTATATATACAATGGGCTTCAGTATTCAGAAGGGAAAAACAAAGAAGCAGAATATATTATTTTTAGCGAACCTATTGAAAAAATATTTTTAACATATCTTTTTAAAGATAATTATTGTTTTATGATAAAGTTTTCATTTGATAAAAATGATAAAATTCGAATACAAGGAATAAAAAATAGATTAAACAATAAAAATTTGTTTAAAAAACTTGCAACTATAAACGAATGGAAACAATTAAAAACAAATACTGTTTGGCAATTGTTCATATTTGACCAAACAGTATTAATTAATATAGTTAAATAAATATTATTTTTACTGATAAGCCTCCAAAGTATTAATTGATTGAGGTGTAGCAGCAGGTTTGATTGCCGGCACATTTTTGATAAAGCTGTCTCCGGCCGCATCGTAGTAAATACCCGAAATCACTTTGTTCAGATTGGCAATGGCTTTGCCTCGTTGCTCGGCTGAGACATTTGGATTCATTGCCGTATTGTAAAGGCCTTCAACTACCTTGTATTGCTGAGTCAAGGCATTGGCGGCAAAGGCGTCCTTGTTCCTTACTGCCTCGCCCGCTTTTTGCTGAAGCCAGCGCATGGCTTGTGTGCCTTGCTGATTCATTCCGTTTTTGGTAACAAAGGTGATGTTTGCAAGCTGGCCGCTACGATCCTGCTTACCCATGATTACCCGGGATTCGCCAAGGGTCATCGGCACAAAGTATTTTTCGCCTTTGGGCTTTTGGTCATCGTCCAACCCTTCGTAAACACGGAAGCCCCTGCGGGTAACTTCGCGCCACACTTCTTTGTCAGGATCGTAAACGTATTCTTCACCATTCGGACCTGGCTTGCGTTGAAGATCGGCCATCGACTTTACGCCAATAGTTCCCTTGTCGCCGGTAAGAAGCATCTTTCCCGATTCGTTGGCATCCCTTTTCTGCTTACCATCCTGGGTTAATTCGTTCCCGGTAAAGACAAAAGTAGCAATTGGACGAGATTCAACCACATTGGTTAGAACCGAAGAGCGAACCATCTTGCCGCCATTGTTGGGACTGTCGTCATCACCACCGATTTTGTAAAGCATATCGCCGTTGACTGATACGGATTTTTTTGCACCCTGGCTGATCGGAAACGAATCGTTTCTTTCTATCACAACGCCATTGACGTTTTTGTTATCCCAGAAGTTAATCCATGATTTGTCAGCATCACCGGCAAAAGACGAATTGACTTCCACGGCAGGAGTGAAGCCAAGAAAATCTCCCGCTTCGCTTCCGCTTTTGGGAGTATCGATGGCCCCAAGCATAGGCGAAAACTGTTGCTTGCTGGATCTTTCGGATTCAACACGCTTGGCAGCTTCGCCACTGGCAAGGTCATTGATGTATTTTTGTGTCTGCTTAGGATCAACACCTCTGCGCAACAGTTCGGCAGCAAAAGCATTACGCGCACCTACCGACAGATTGGAACCAGCCAGTGCAACAGCGGCGGCCAGTTGCCTTGTGTTGCCTCCGGTTTTGCTGGCCATGGTGGAAATACCCGGAATGTTTTCGCCCGAAGTGGTCACGCCCATGTGTCCGAACGAATCCCTTACCGTTTCCGAACTGGTACCTCCGATATCTTCAAAGTATTTTTCCAATTCTTTTACCGCATCCTGGTAAGCAAGCTGAGAACTCATTGCCGGCAGGTTGCCTTTGGTATTGGCCACACGGCTATTGATACGATTGAAATTTTCGTTGATGGTCAACGCCCTGGCACCATACAACTGACTGCTTGGATTGTTCCTTTGCGCATTGTAGTCGCTGGCATCCACTTTTATCGTTTCCCCGGTCTTCGGATTCTCAATATGCACAAATCCGTTATCGTAGAATATATCGTCGCCAGTCCCTTTCTCATTGACCTTTTTGCGATCCTGCTCAAAAGTCTCCTTGTTGTTTCTTAAGGCGTTGATTCGTTCCATGGAAACAATGCTTCCGATTTTGCGCAAATGCTGTTTGCCTTGCGGAGAAAGACCGTAATCAGGATCTTCCAAAACTTTTTGGTAAAAGTTGTTTCGTTCCTGATTGTATTCTTGCTGAATGGAATTTACTTCTCCGGAAAGACCTTCGGCAGACTTGAAAAAATCCTGCGCAGACTTATCATCAGGAATTGCGGCAGCTCTGGCCGCATCCACTTTTTGCTGAGCCGCTTGGCGGGCTTGTTCCAAAGCGGCTACAGATTGTACATCAGCGATATCGGGAGCGGTAGCGATGTATTGCAACCCTACGGCTGGCACCAACTGGTTTATAGTGCCTCCTATATCTTTTTTTTCTATGAGCCCTTTGCCTAATTTGAGTTTCATATTAGCATTTTTTAGACATTGTGCCCCCTAGCTTAAAACGCATAGGACGCTGATAGTTATTGGTATTGTACGAAGAAAAACGCTGACGGAAAGCTGCTTCTTCTTCCGGGGTCATCTGAGGTTTGTAGGCAATTCTACGATTCGCGTTTTCAGACATAATCGCTTGCTCGGCAAACATGTTGACCTGGTTGTTAGCCGTGTTTTCCGCAATACGCTTGTTTGCCATATCAGCCGCGCGTTGGTTTTCGTAGTTGATAGCAGACTGAACCATTTGCTGGCCTTGCGCCCTGCGTTGCTGGAATGCCTCATTGTCCAATGCAAACTTTTGCTGGTTGTAGGCTTGCTGGTTTTGGAAGTTCATCAGCGAATCCTGGTTTACCTGCTGGTTTACCCGCATCTGGTCTTGTCTCATCATTTCCGCATCCTGTACGGCGATATTGCTCAGAGCTTGGTTTGCGTTGTAGTTGGCTTGCAGTTTGGCTTGCTGATTCAACCGCGCATCCGAAGTCATGGGTTTGGTTGCCGCGGCTGTGTTGGCTGCAATCTGCGTCTGAGCAAACCGTTTGCTGGCTTCACTCATGCCCGTAGCCGGATTGATAAGCGATTGGAATTTGCCAGGACCGGGAAGGTTCGGACGTTTGGCAGTGGCAAAGCTGATGGCTCCGGCAAGTCCCAGACCAGCATTAAGCAAACGAAGTCCGGTACCCTGGCGCAATCCTGCTCCTGCACCGTCTGTAACCTGATTGGCCGAATTCTGAAAGTTAGGTTGGATCATTTTCTGAACACCATCCACAACTGGCGAAGAAGAACCACCGACTGCTTTTGCGTTGTTGATAAACGTAGATTGGTTATTGATAGGGTTGGTGTATCCGGGCTTGCCTAAGCTGATACGGTTTACATTCAAACCGGTGTTAGGCGCTTGCAAACCTGACAAAGCCAAACCTCCGATATTTTTCTTTTCAATACGCTTGTAATTTCCTGATCGATCTATTGAATATTCAACAGGAGAAAATAGATACAAAGGATTAGGAATGCTGTTTGCCTTGTATTCTTTCAAGGAAGGATTTTTGGCAAACTCCTGACGCGCCTTTTCAAAAACATCTTTATTGTCCTGAGCAAATTGCTGATCCTGTTGCTGTCTGATTTTGATTTGTTCGGACGGATTGGAAGGAACGTATTTTTTGGACTGGTTCATTACCGCGTTATTCATTACCGAACGCAATCCCGGGCCGGAAGGTTGTGCCTTTTGTTGTGCGGGTGCAGGATTTGCAGGTGCAGGTTTTTTTGTTACCTGAGTAGTTGGCGCCACTGTCTTTTTTAACGATTGTCCAACGTTCGCAGGTTGAGCTACTGACTGAGAAGCTTTTTCTTTGGCTGCATCTTTTTCGGTATACAAATCCAATACCACAGGTTGGTTTTGCTTGGCAGCAGGTCTGGCTTGTGTGGCACCAGGAGCCGGTTTGCCACTGGAAGAACCTAGCTTTATTGTCGGTTTTTGAGCCGGTTTTGCTTGCCCTCCATTTTGAGGAGTTGTTTTTGTAGCAGGTTTTTTCTGATTGGCCACAGCCGGCACTTGCTGAGAAGCACCTGCATTCTTGGCATTGGCAATGAATGTATTCTGATCAGTGATAGGATTTGTGTAACCTGGTTTGCCCATGGAAAAAGGATTGGCAACCAAATCCAAAGAAGGATTCTGGTAAGCAGCTTGAAACATGCTAGGTTGTTCTTTTGCCGCAGACGAACCAGCCGATGGAATACCAGCGGACGGAACACCGGCAGCCGCGGCAACCGAGGCTGTAGCAGTGTTCTCGGCAGCTTCTACCTGCTCGGGTTTTTTGGCAGCAAATCCGCTGGCCAGCTGCATAACCTTGGAAACCTTTCTGCCTTCCAGATTGCGTTGGATGAAATTGCCATTCTGACTCAATCCCGAAGCTTGGCCTTCGATATCCTTTCCATCTTTCTTTGAGGTAAATGTTCCCTCGCCGGTAATCTTGTACTGGACACCCTGACTGGAAGCATCGTTAATTTTCATCAAACCTTTTTGCAGACGGATTGATTCTCGTTTGGAAAGCTTGCCGGAAGCTTGCAAATCATTGATATGAGAAGCAATCTGATTTGTGTCAATGGTATTGCCTTGGGCATCCATCACACCACCTTTGGCCAGTTTAATGCCGCCTTTGGCTACGGGAGCAAATTGCTGGCCACGGTTGTTGCTAGACAAATTGTTAAGAACGTTTATCATACCCTGTCCTTTGAATAAAGTTTCGGCTTCCTCTACATCCTGAGAAATGATTTTGTTTTTTGATTTGTAATCCTTCATGCGCTGGTTGTACAGTTCAGAAGTTACTACTTCGTCAGGTCGTAGATTCAACGCTTTTCTGAGGGCTTGTATCCGAGCGGCTTGCTCAGAAGGCTCCAGGTAATAATTTTTGTTCATCTGCATTTGCATTGGCAGATTCTCAAAAGATGTGCGGTTTTTACGCATCAGTTCAATTTCCCTTTCGGTCAAAAGAGAACCTTCGTTTCGTTTTGCCTTGTCAGCCGCGTGACGAATTTCATGGGTTTCTGCGGTCGATCCCTGAGGAGTCATACCAAAGCCCAAATCCAGCGTGACTTTGTTTCGTCCCAGATTGTAGCCGCCGCCTACTGCATCACCGGGAGCAGCTTTGTAAACTTCAATGTGCGTATTGGCAAGGTTTTGAAGCCGTTGCGGTTTTACCGCATCAATCTCTTTTTGGATTTCCGGGTCTTGTACTTTCCGATTGGCAACCCAGTTCATCATGTAAGCCCTGGAATCTTCGGCTTGCTTCAAAAGATCAACGCCGGCCGCTTGATCGGGAGCCCCTACGTTAAGCACGTTTCTTCTGCGAACGGACGTGTTTGCCGTATGCGCAAATTCTTCTTCGGGAATATAAGGAAGATTGGAAGAAAGGCCAGCCGCTTTAATGTCTTGACTGGTGATAGTATTTTTGGATGGCCCACCAAGTTTGATTTTTTTTGCTGGAGGATTTGTCGCCATTTGTGTGTTGCTTTTTTTGTTTTTGTGGTTTGGCTGGCTTGTGTGTTTTTGTGACAGCCAAAAGCCGTAATAATAGCAAATATAAGATAATTTATTTATATTAGTGATTTTCAATCTTTAAACCAAACTCAAACAATAACTTATGATCTTTCTATCTTCTCTGGCTTTTGTAGCCGTAATCACAATGGGTTATGTAATTGCAAAACGCATTTTTAAAACAGAGCAAGTTCTGACCAATGTTCCCCGGTTTGCCACTCAAGACTTTGCAGTACTGGATTTTGTTGAAATGCAGATTCCGGATGAAAACAACGTGTATACTAACCTGGAAGGAATCGTTGCCGAGGTTGACGAAAACAACATGACACGTGTGATAACCAATGGGCAGGAAATTTCTATGCCTTCTGTAATGCTATCTAAATCAGAAAATTAATTAATATTACAAAAAAAATCCCCAACCATGAGTATATTCAATGACAACAAAGACCTGTATCCTACGCCGGTAGATGTACTGGAAAAAATGGTCAAAAACGAAATCCTTGTTGGAAAAATCATTTTTGACCCTTCTTGTGGAACCGGAAATATTTTAGACTTCGCCAAATTACAGGGGGCTCAGGAAGTTTTAGGCTGCGAGATTGATGAACGATTGCGGAAAATAGTACAATCAAAGTGCAAGCTAATCGGCAGTGACTTTCTAAAAGTTCGGGCCGAAGAAGTTTCGCACATAGATATGATCATTATGAACCCGCCGTTTTCGGCTGACGAAGATCACATTCTACACGCGATAAATATTGCCCCTGCCAATTGCCGGATTCTTGCCTTGTGCAACTGGAACACGGTAAACTATAGAAGCTATAAGGGAGAAGGCACCCAAAAGCAAATAGAACTAAAGAGAACGATTAACCAGTACAACGGCGAAATATCAAACCTTGCAGATTGTTTTTCATACGCCGAACGCAAGACTGCAGTAGATATCGGATTTATCAAGCTGACAAAAACGGGCCAAACAAAAGACACTGAATTCGATGGTTTTTACATGGACGAAGAACCGGAAGATATTCAGCAATCGGGATTGGTAAAGCACAATTTTGTCCGTGAAACTGTAAACTGCTATGTCTCAGCAGTCAAAAAGTTTGAAGAAGTCGCTAGCGCAGGATCGGAGATCTATCGCTTGACAAAAGGTTTTTTCAATGGTTCGTTTGGGTTTACCTGCTATAACAAGCAAGGCAATACGCAGATTACGCTCAACAAAGACGATTTCAAAAGAGAGCTCCAAAAGCAAGCGTGGACCTACATATTCAACAAACTGGATATGACCGAATATGTAACCCAAAAGCTGAAAGAAGAACTGAACAGGTTTGTTGAAAAGCAGCAGCAGTACCCGTTCACCATGAAGAATGTTTACAATATGATTCGTATTGTAATCCTGACTCATGCGAGCCGTATGGATGCTGCGCTGGTGGAATCGTTTGACAATGTAACCAAATACCATCACGAAAACCGGTATGGTTTGCCAGGATGGAAAACCAACGATGTGTATTTGCTGGGCAAAAAATTCGTGGTTCCCGATATGTGTCCCAAGGAAAAGTACAACGATGGAAATAAAATCAGTACGCTTTGGGGCAGGAATTTTGATATGATCGAAGATTTTGTAAAAGGTCTTTGCTACATCACAAATTCCAATTACAAGAAAATAATCAATCTTGACACCTTTCTTAGACACGAAATTATTATTGAGCATAATACCGGTTTTGAGGTTTTTAAAGACTACGAAGAAGCCAGACACGGAACTGCTACAAAAAAATACCAGCAACTATACGAAGAAGGCAAATATCCGGTAATGCACAAACAGGAAAAGGTATATGGCGGCAGCTATGATTGGGGATTCTTCAAAATCAAAGTGTACCAGAAAGGGACTATACATTTTGAATTTAAAGATGAAAATATCTGGATCTTGTTCAATAAGCACATTGCCAGGATCAAAGGGTTTGTCTTACCCGAGCAAACCAAGAAAGGAGCCAAGAAAGAAAAAGAACACGCCAAAGAGCAGAAAAAGGTAAACGAGGAAATGGGAGAATTTACACTTACCAAAAAGCGTAACCCAACCAACCCAGAACCAGCTACCACAATTGAACCAGAACCAGTTGTACAACCAACCCCTGCCACCAAACCGACCGATGATGATATGCTAAAAAGAATCAAAGACCTTGACGCCAATCAGGTGATTAGCGATTTCGAGGAAGAAGGAAAACGTGTTGCTCAACAAAGAAAAGAGCAAGAGGAACTGGCGAAAGAAGCGGTGAAAGCCGAATCTGAAAAACCAGGTACATTACAAATACGAATGCCGATAAAAGCGGATTTACCAATGCTGGAATTAAATTTTGATTTAACCATTTAATTAACCCAAAATGAAAAAAGCGATTTTTAATGCAAGTCTTATTGTGCTAGTTAAAGCGGCCGCAAACGATGAACAAGCCCTTGAAATTTTCAAACACACGCTGACCGATCAGGGATACGAGTTTAAAGGAGAGACAAGTGTGAAAGAAAAAATAGTATCTTTTGACGGTGAGATTCATCAGCACAAAATTTCTCATATTGATGTAGTTGGATTTACCGGTAGAATTCTGGCGGCCAATAAAATCAGAAGATCCTACATAAACAATACCGATCATTTTCAGGTGCAGAAAGCGGAAGTATCTTTTTCTTGCTATGAAGAAACGGGAAACATAGCCGACATTCCTAAAATAGCTGACGTCCCGGTAGTAGATCCGGCCAATGTAAAATCCGTTACTAACTTTGTTGAGGCGTTGGGTAACTCATTTATTGAAGGAATCAATGCGGTTACGCCAAAAGAAATGCCCGAATATCCTCCGGTAATTTCAGGAACACCAGGAGAACATTCAGACGAGTTTTTGGAATCAATACGGGTACTTTCTGAATCGGTAGAAGAAATCAAAGAAGAAAGTAAAGCTATGCCGGCACATAATGGCTCGGAAGTGTTTGGAGATTATCGTGCTGGCGTGGATACTGCTGCGCAATCTCCGGATACAGGAAACATTACCGAAGACAGATCAGCAACAGATACTATATCTCCAGCTGACTTATAAGAAGATTGATCGATATTAAAAAAGGGACTTGCATAAGTCCCTTTTTTTTACGTCTGACAAGCCGGATTATTTGGCGGCAATCGTGTTTGGCTTGTGGGATGCACCATGCTTTGCTGCACGTTTTGCCTTCATTTTGCCAATGGCAGTCAGCTTACCACCGTTTGCGTACATGGGTTGCTGGCCACCGCCGCCCATGGTTGGAACCTGCATTCCGTTTTGTCCCATAGGAGCGCCACCCTGAGCGGCAGGATCACCACCAGCGGCCGCAGGATCGCCCGCGCCTTGGCTGACAGTCGCGGCAATACTATCGGCTACCATCATCAGTAATTGCGGGTCTTGCGATTGAGCCGCCATCTGGATCAGTTGCATGGCAGCCTCCGGAGACTGCGATTGCATATACTGCTGCGCTACGGCAGCCAATTGTTGCATTACTTCATTCATTGGTGTACTGGGTTGGTTTATTGTTTTGGGCAATAGTTGATTCTAACATTGCTTTGCCTAATGCAATGGTAGATTCTCGATCAGTGGCTTTTTTGGCCAAATTCATTAACTTGTTTGTATCCTTGATCGAATAAATACGGGCTCCGGATTGTGTCCGGGCCAATGGCTTTCCGTCTTTTCCGGAACGAATCAGAATGTTTCCTTTCGGTTTCATTTCTTTTTGCTTTGATTGTAATTGTCTACGATTTTCTTTTTCTCGTAGTATTCAGGAGAACCCATAAAACCTAAATCCTTGTGACAATCTTCCATATACTTATAAGCCTCTTTTACTTCGGCCGGCATCGGTTCTTTGGCCTTTGTATAGGTTTTTTTAAAGATGCTTATTTTACAAGGGTAGATTTCTCCGTCCACTCCGGTAATGAGCATATCTTCTCTGGTAAATTTTACCGTACCTTCCAAAGAAGGAATCAAATATGCCTCATCAGAATGATGTGTAACCGGATGTCCTTTGTATTTGAAACTCCAGGGCATGCCGTTGACAATGTTGCCACCGTTCTCTTTGCCGTATTGTACAAATTCATCAAAGGTGATTGCTTCAATTACTACCGGTTTTTTGCGATAAAAGGCCATTACTTTTGTTTTTTAGCGGTTAATAAAATATCTCTGGCAACACTGCCCAAATCAAAAAGCACATCATCCGAAGGATTTTCATAGTATTGTTCCATCAGGTTGTGAACCTTATCAGACTGATCCATGGTCAAAAGCATTTCCTTGGCTTCCACCTCAACCAGCTTTTCGCCAGTTTCGGTATCAATGCCGGGATTGCCTTTGCCCAACTTTCCTTCCTGGCTGTGACGCTGGCCGCCCAGAATAATGGCGCCGCCTTCTTTCAAATAAGAAATGGGACCAAAATTGTAGGCTTTAGGAATCATCATGCCATTCTTGCCGTAAGCTGAAAATCCCATAGAAGAACTTGGCAACGCCGAATAAGCAGCTTGTGACTGGCGATCATAAGCCTTGGCAGAGATTTCATCCATCTTGCGAACGGCTTCCTCGGCTTTCTTTTTCTCCTTATTGCCTTTGATCAACCCGACAACCGCACCTCCCACGCCACCAACAGCCGCACCGATAGCCGTACCAATGCCGGGAACAACCGAACCGACAGCTGCACCCATTGCCGCGCCTTTGGCAGCAGACTTGCCTACGGTAGCCCCTACAGGTCTGTAGGAGATACCGTAACGCATATTCTTGTCAGGAACAAATTCATCAATGCCTTTGCCTACCAAATCGGCACCCATGGAAATAATGCCGCCAGCCGCACCCCCGCCAGCACCGCCAGCGGAGCTTGTACTTGTTTGGGGTATGGTAGAACCTGAAACAAGTTTTGGACGTTTTTTGGGATAATGCATATACAAATATATAATATTAATTAATTATCTTATAATGGCAGTCTAACAATCGTTTCTGTAGACAGAATTTCAATTGGCTTATTGCCACCATATTGTAAAACAACCTCCATCGCACGGCCTTGCATATTGGCGTTTTCTTCAATTTCAGAATCAAAGTTTCCAATCTCGTTTCTTAAAAACGCGCGAATCGGATCATTGGTAACGTCTTTGGCTTCCGGTACCGGAATAAAGACCCTTCCGTTTTCGTAATCAGCATTGGAGGAAATGATATTGCTACCAGTGGCCGGAATGATTTCTTGTTCAACTTTGGCCCCGTCAACTGTCCAGATTATTCTTTCCGGAAATACCCGGTTAGAAGAAATACGCAGGTTGTCGTAGACTTTGGAAACATCTGATTCGGGATTTACCACAAAGCCAAGTTTCATTTTCCGGTTGATACCGTAGATTTTCAAAAAGCCTTCACTGTATTTGTCGTGTTCCCAAATGACATTTTTATCAGTGGCCGAATTAAGGGAAAGCATTTTTTCGCCAATTCTCATATAACAATACGGAACACCTGAGAAAAAGCCACTGCAACGAATGTCCCCTTCTTGAGCAAACTTTTCATTGTAGACAATGGTAAAGTTTTGTTCGGGGTTATTGGAAGAAAGAAAGGTGAACCAGACTTCGGAAAAAAACTTGTTAAAGCCGGCAACGATATTTTCATAACCAGGTCTTATCTTTTGCGAAGCATACGAGGTTGCGTATTTTTCCAGGTACGGATGCAATGAAAAATCGGAAAACATATCTGCTCCCTGCGGTGTAAGCACCCATATTTTACGATTTTTGGCGTCGACGCCATACAAGGCATTGTCTGAAGCTATCAGACTGTTCATATGGCGTGAACCGTACAAACTGCTGATAATCGTAGCCCGCGGCCCCAATACCGTTTCGGATTCAACAAACACCTGACCTGTTTCGGATGCGCCGCCATAGGTTCGTTCCTGGAATGGAATAAAGCCCAGGGCATTTTCCCATACACACGCAAGCATGTTGTTCACACTACGCACTGCGGTGATGGCTCCAAATTTACTTTCGTAATCTTTGTAGTTTACACCTGTCCAGCTTCGGTACGAATTGGTAAAGCTGCTAATTATGTGCGGGCCGAAATATACGATTCGATTAAACCAGTGATTGGCAATGTAAGGCGCATCCACATCGTAAGGAACAATAGGCACCGAATTGGATTGTACCGAATACCCTCTGTTGTAACCATCGGGTTCGGGTTCCATAAAGTCGGATGAACGCCAGTTTCGGATATCTGACTGAGATCCGTCCATGTATGGCAGCCAAGCTTGCTTTCGTTCGTTTACCAGTTCGGAAACGGAATTACGAAAATAAGGATTGTTCGCGTTCTGGGTTACCAATGTAATTACCTGACCTGTTTTGGCGTTTTTCTTATCTTCCGAAAAATACACTGCATTCGGTTCCAGCGTAGGTTTTGAAGCAGGTTCCATGTTGGTGTTATAAACTCTTCGGAAAGAAGCCGTGGTAAAACAATCGCCGCCATACAGTTTGATGTTGCGCTCGGCATCCAACTGGCCTTCTATTTCTTCCCAGGTCATTCGCTGGTTGATTGGCATGAACGAAAGCGAATTGGTATTCTGGTAAATGTCCCGCAAAATCGAAGTGTTGCGCTGGCCGCCATTAGGATAAATGTTGACAAGGTAAGACATTAGTATTGTACCGCCGTTCCAGTCTTTTGCATCCAAACCGGTATCGTTGTTTACGTTTCCTGACTCCGGCCACATTTCGGCAATGTTTCTTGAAATCAGGTTTGTGTTGTTGGCCAGAACCAAACCAATGTAATCATTGTAGCTGGCAGACAAGTGCATGAAATAATCGTCATTATTGATTGAACTGCCAATGCTACCAGGAACACGAAACATCAGATAGGCTTCTGACGAAGAAGTAAACAAACCCGCATTGTAAAGCGCACTCGCTTTGCCGGTATAGTACGAACGGCCGTTGACGCGAATTGAAGACCTACTACCGCCTCCAGGATAACTATTGGCCACAATATTATCAATGCTGCTGGTTTGCAATACAGAAGCTACTCTCTGGGTAGCATACCAGTTGTTGAGCGCATTGGTCAAATCAAATGGCGCCGCTCTTCTGGCAGTGACTCTTGCGGCAAACTCAACGCTTATTGAAAGGTTGTTTAGCGTCTGGGACAATTCTGCAGGATTGCCGAACATATCCGGAATAATGATAGATACCCGTTTGCTGTCCAGTATCGTACCACGAGGGATTCCCCTGCGTACTTTGATTGCTCGGTGAAAAGGCCCGACGTCGGTTTTGATTGTCTCTACCAAACCGCCTACAATCGGCAATACCTTGTAATACGATTCGTCGGTAAGCTGAGCGGAAGTAAAATCGGTATGGGTATAAAAGGTTGTTTCCGATTGGCGAAGCTTGAATGTAGGCACAGCGTAGCCCTGCGCAATCCGATCCGGCACCCGAGGCGCACGAACAAACATGGCGCCAATGGTATTTTCCGGTTTTACCTGAGGAACATGTACCAACAAATGCTGAATGGCGGCAGATCCATTGGAAACAAATTGCTTGGGAAAATTATTGTTCCGGTTAGGAAAACGATAAATCCCTTTTGTATTCAATCCAATGCCGGGCGTAGCATCAAATCCATCGGTCAATGCATCGATTTGAGCGGGACCGTAATCGGGAATGTCTTTGTAGGTAAAGTCTTCGCCGGGAAACTTGCTGATGTAGCCACCGGCATGCTGGCCGAATTGATTTTGTAGATTGTCAAATCCTACTAGCGGAAATACTGGCGAAAGAGAGCCGTCAGACATAATGTAGACAATACCGAATACATACCCTTCTCCATCCATGTAGCCAAGCTTGTAATAAATATTCATCGGGTTGGCATAGCCTCCTCCATAAAATCCGTTTGAAAGCTTTGCGTTGGTCAGCTTGGTATTCAAAAGGGTTGCCATGCTATCTTCAAGCGAAACGGTTTCTGTCAAAGGCAGGTATTCGTATCCGGAAGAAAGAATGGTGCGTTTGGCAAAGTTGATCATTGAAGAATAATCGGTGATCTTTTCTTTCACGTTTGCCCCAACCAGGTAAGGACCAATCTGACAAATGCTTTTGACAGTATCGATGCTGGCAAAGTTGGTCTGAACCGTAGAAACCTCTGTTTGGATTATTGTCTCTGCACCAGTGTGGGTAAATGAGGTTTTTCCTCCTGTGATTGAAAATGTGGCATCAATCCGGTAAAGGGTAGTCTGATTGGATGCGTCACCGGCAGAATAATCAAAATAAACGCGAAGCCGGGAATAAGCCGTATTCAATCCGCTAAGAACAAAACGAACGGCCTTGTCGGTTTTCTCATTCTCTTTGCCACCGCGAACCGTTCCCAGGGTATCCCCAAAGAAAACCGAAACAAGGGAGCTCTGCGCGACGATATTGGTAGCGTTCCCATCAGCGGTTTCGTAGGCAAAATAGTATCTGTAATTTCCCGCGCGTAACGTGCCTCCGGAAGTGACCGAATCCAGATCAACCTTGACAATGCTATCCGATTGCAGTATTAGTTGGATGGTAGTCAGCAACGTTGTTTCGTTGTAAAGGTTGGTATCGGAAGTGCCTTGACGGTCGATTATCTGGAATTTGTTGTCTGGCAAAACCGAGAACCGTGAGTTGATCAGACGAAGTGGCGCCGTGTCATCGGTAAAAATCACATTTACCGATCCATCGTATTCGGGCTGCAATTGGATATCTACAACCTTGTCTTCTGCCAGCGTCAAATAAATAGTCTTAAAATCAGAATAAAAATCCTGGTTTATCTTTTTAAGGTTTTGAAAAGCAGAATACCGGGGAATCAGATCATCGGCCGCGTAGGTTACACCATCAATACTAATGGGGCTTTTGGAATAATTCGGAGAAGGAAACGAACCTATTTCTCCCTCGCCGGTAGCCTCGTATTTGAGCAACAAATAAACAACTCCATTGAATTCGTCCCAAGCCCTGACAATGGCACCTTCCGGCAATGATTCAAGTATCTTGGTAGAAGGCATTGCTTGGGTTACCATCGAAGTAGATTCTTTCGATAGCAACCGCGAATTTTCCATTACAGTCAGGGTGTTGGATTGTTGTACCCAGGGGTGGATGCCTTGCTGGAGTCCTTTTTCAAACTGGTTTTTGTGCGAAGCCATGTTAGTTTTTCTTTAATTATTGTTTGCTTGCTTTTAATGCCCTGGTCGTTACAATTTTTGTTTGAGATCATTAAAGCCAAGCTTTTCTTTGCCATTTCAGCGGTAAACCTTTTGTAATAAAATGTACGAAAAGAAAATCCGGTAGGAGCCGAAAGAAAATTGACACCATCCCCTTTGCGACTGTAATAACCGATTCTTCTCATGCCAAAAGAAATGCAGCGGCTGATTGTCTTTCGGCTTTCTTCCGGAATCTGCTTTTGTACATAATCGCAAATCTCTTTGTGAGACAATGGTTCTATGACACTTTCCTTGTAGTTGGCCAGCGAATATACTTTGCCACTATTGGACATTGCTTCAATGGCATACCAGTGTTTTTTGCCAACCCGAACCCTGACACGCCTTTTCCCTTTTGGCATCATGGGAAAATGCATTCCTATCTCGTAAATCATTCCCCGGGTCTGAATCAGGTCTACGTACTGGTAAAGCGGCTTGGTCTTGAGAATGTAGGCTACCTCTTTTTTGCTTTTGGCTGTCATAAACATCAGAAAAAAGCTTTTTCCGCGAAAAGGGGCTTGATAATAACGGTCATACAAAATGATATTGGTCAGAATGTAATTGAGCGCACACATCAGAATCTTATTACATTTCTGTCTGCGTTTGCGAATGCCGCCATTACCCGAATAACCTATGTCCAGCCATTTAATGTATTCGTCCGGATACACTTGCATCAACTGCAAGGCAAACGTGTCATTGAAAACTTTCATCGTCCAGGTCTGCGTTATACATTTGGTTATTGAAATTCATTAGCATGTTTGTGATCTGAGCTCTCATGTTTTCGTTTAGGCTTGCCGAAGTACGAGCAAACGTTGCCTTTTGTTGATAAAGCTCTTCGGCCTTATCCATGACTTGCTTCGGAGCCTGCCCTTGAAAATACAAAGTCATTTGCCGTAGGTAGTTCATGTAAAAGGCAATGGCCGTTCTGGTATTCTCATCCACCAGCGGCAGCCCGTTCTCATCATCAATCAGGTATTCCCATTTCATACGAACTTTGTGGCCAACGAATTTCTTGTTTAACTGTATTTTGCAGTTTTTGATCTGATAGGGGATAGGCAGGGTAAAAATCAAACCGCACTTTTCTTTTTCCTCTTTCAGCTTTTGCGCTTCCAGGTTTCCTACCTCCTGACCAGTATTGTCATAAAACTTTCCTGCGCGGACGGTACCGACAAACTTTCCGGAAGAATCGAAAATATTTTCCCAGTCTACCATGCTATTTTCCGTAACGTATTCGACAAAGCGAACCGGATTGTTCAGGTATTGTATCTCGCTTTGTTGCAACATGACTGGCGAGACATAATTAGGATCGGCAAGAACCTTTTGAATGAAGAATGTTTTGCATTCGAGTTCTATTTCTCCAAAATCTTTTTCGTCAGACTCTTTTACTACAAAAACCTGATCCTCGACTTTTACATTGTAATTGCCTATTTCCGAAAGCGGGATATGACACGTTTCCAATAATTTCTTTTTGGCCACCTGCAAGTCAAAAAGATCCCGGCAAAGAGACATTACCGAAAGAATGGGATATAGTTTTTCAGGTTGGTGCATTTGCATTATTTAGCCCCTCCTTGTGGCTGAGGTATAAAAGCTTGGGTGTTTGGCTGCGGATTGCGGAAGTATCCGTATTTGACGTAATTATCCACCAGATTCCGAATGATACCCTGAACAAACTCACCAGGAATCGGATAAGAATTGTCTTTGCAGCAAGAGTATTTTTTTACTATCTGGGTAGGCCGCTCAAACGGGGCCCGGATAGCAACTACTTCGGTATTTTTGGGAAGGTGCGCAAAATAAAAATAGTCATTCATCCAGAAAGCCACCGGGACAGGGTATTTATCATACCTTAAACTATCCAGGTACTCCATTGAAATTACATCGTAGCGTTGCATCCAGTTTGCCGCACCAATGTAATCCACCAGTGGTTTGCCAGGAATGGTAAGCATTTTAGGCAGCTTGTCTTTTGTGCGCCAAAAGTATCCTTCAAATCCAAGTTCAACGCATTCCTGATCGGGTACCTTCTGAACATCAATGCAACCTACCGATTGGGAAATGAGCCGAAAGTCAAGGGCTGCAAGAATTTTTGGATTTTTTATCAGTTCCAATCGAATGTTGTCTATCTCGTCGGCAATCAACTCCTCTGAGAAAGGGTGATTGGATACCGCTTGCAAGCCGCCCATTAAATGGGAAATGACAGCCCAGACAATCTTATCCGAGGTCATTATTTCTACTGAATCAGCCATAGGTTTTCTGTTTGATTTAAAAAAATGGGCTATGCCAGCAAAGACATAGCCCATTTTATGTACACTGCTACAATTATGGGTTTACCGTCAGAGTAGTACCTAACGCTTCTACCGCCAAAGCAGCAGCAGGGGTTGTGGCCGGCATATCAACTTTGGTAGTAGCTACCGAGTTGAAATAGGCAACCAAGTAATTGATCTGGTCTTTGCAGGTCGTTTCGTTCAGGTAAATGAAAGACTTAACGTAACGATTGCCCTGGTAGCCCAATCCGTGTACATCTTCGTAGGAAGGAGGCACGGACTCTTCAATGATGAAGCAGCTGTACACATCGCTCGAAGAAATCAACTGCTTCGCTTCCGGGCCTTTGGCAAAAGGATAAACCTTCTGATTGGTTTCGGGGAACTCCATGCGCAGGTTAGCGTAGTTGTTCCGGCCAGAAAAGTTCAGTTGCGTAACAGTAACGGTAGGAGTAACCTTGCCGCTTGACACCTGGTTTACAGTAGTGCCGCCAAAGATTGTATCGGTAACACCGTATACAGACATTGTGAAGGCAGTGTACTCATCTTTGGCAGTGAAAGTTATCGTAGCGCCAGAAGCAGTCACAGTCAGAGGGAAATACCGCTGTTCTTTCTGGCCTTGCTCGGAGAACATGGCAGCCACTTTGGTAGCCAGTGTAGTCGGAGTCTCACCCGTAGCAAGGTCAATCACAAACTCTTTGTCAACCTTGAAGTCAGAATTGTGTGTTGCGTATTCACCTTTTTCATCCCAAGACGAGAAAGTGATTTTCAACACAATCTGAGCGCCAGCATCCGGAGAAGCCAATGCAAAAGCCAAAGTGCTGATTTGCTTTTGGCCGCCGATACCGCGAGATTTTGTCACGCGGGTAACCTCACCCCGGCGATACCATTTATGGCCGACGATATTAAGCGCATCCACATCAGCAATAGCAATTGCGGTACCTGCGCCAACGCCATCAGGGTCAGCCATCACACCATCTGCATCAGGGCTGTATCCTGCGCCTTCGCTGACAAGTGTTTTAGTACCGGCCGTAAACACGTCATTAGTTTCAATCAGGTTAAACCCAGGAGCCGTTTTGATGTACCAAAGCATCGGAAAATCAGCGGCGCGGTTGATGACAAGTTTTTGTGGTTCTAAATTAAATTTAGTCATTGTATTGTAAATTGAATCTTATAACCCGCTTTGGGAAAAGCGAATTAGATTTGGTCAGTCTTATTGACCTGCGCAAACGTGCCGACACGTTGCGATTGTTTATTCTCAAGAAAAAGCATTGCTGCTTTCTTCGAGATTTGATCTTGCTGGTCTTTGGACCAAATAGTATCTTTATTGGCTTCCAAATCAGTAGTAGTGTAAATAGGAAGCTTTTGAACGTAACGCATGATAATCTCTGTAATCGTTACATCTTTGTCGCCGTACAGTTTTAGCTTCTTTTGCAAACGTTCGTAGTACCAGCGGTTGCGATTAGGCTTGTAATACGGATTAGAAAGAACGAACCCCTTTTTGTCGCCAGTCAGTCTTTTGATCGGCTCAGAATCTTCTACAGTATCATCGCAATTATTCTTATAGTTGAAAAACACAATCAAGCTTGCAGTACGAAAGTAATCTTCTGGCAAGTCAAGACCGGAAGTAAACGACGGAGAGCTATAGGTCTTTTCACTCGTTATCATAGCTAGGTCGTCGTCAATCTCACCAGTCTGCTCGAAAAAGTTTACACGCTGATCAACATAATCCTGCTGGCCTTGATGAAACCAGTACAGGAAATTTTCTTTCCTTACAGTGGCAACCTGGTACTTGTCAATTGCCCGAAGAAAACCTTCGTATGCATCTAAAATCTGCATTAGATAATTTCGCTTTGTTGTGAATTAGACGTTTGAAATCCGGATAAGTCACCGTTATCAGGATTTGAAGTCTGCTCGGTTGAAGCGTTTTGCTCAACCGGAGTGCTTTTTGGACGTCCCGGGCGTTTGGTCAGCGCAACCTCAGGGGTTATTTTCAATCCATCCGCAAGATTTTGCAACGCTGATTGCGCGGCAGGGTCAACGTTGGGAAGTGTTACAACGGGAACTTGCGGAGCCGTTTTGATTGGCTGCTGCACTTTTTTATCATCAAACTCATTGAGAATATTTTCAAGCGAACCGGAGTTTAAATGATCTTTGTGTGTAGGCTGCGCAATTTCATACCGGTCCATGGAATCAAAATCTACATCTTCGTTCCTATTTAAAAGCGGTTTCTCCATTCCTTTCAGCTTGGTAATCATCATCCGCACATCTTGAGCGTTGTTTGGGTTTTCCATCCACATGATCAATGATTTCAAATCTTCTGCAATGGCTTGATCGTTGTAGACAAAATATTTTTCGGATTTTTTGACAATACCTTTGTGAAGAAGATTTTTCGCCATTTGTACTTTGCGGCCGTATCCGTTCTGTGTCCAGGTTCTTACTTCCGCAACCTTTTGCCATCCACCTGTTTCTTCATTGATTTTCTTCAAAAGAAACTGCAGTACGTGCGCAGCAGAAACATGAAGCGTGGTGTAATCCAGCAATCCGCAAACTTCGCGCTGCTCAAATTCGCTCATGGAATTTACCCAGTTAGACAGTTCTAGTTTCTTTTGATAAGTAGTGGCCGCTTTCTGGTATTCTTTTTCCTCGTCGTCAATGTAGAATTGAGCAACGTGAGTATTGTCCCGGGCTTCCTGAATGCTATGCGCCAGGATAGGATCATGCTTGATAAACTCCCAACACGCTTTCTGGTAAGGATCTGCCAGATTAATCGTCATATCATGACGCAACTCAAAAGCGGTATCTTCCGTGATTAAAAAAGGAAGATTCAGCTTTTCGTTTTCTGAATATTTTTTTACCCCGTAATACCCGCCATAAGGATTCGGACGAGGGTGAATGATCGCTTTTCCTTTTTGATGGCTATTGACAGCCTTTATTGTAATAATATCCTGGTTATTCATTGTTGGCTAAATTTTGCCGGGAGAATAGGTATTCTCCCGGCTTATGAAACAATTAGTTTTCTTCCAAAATCAATGTTGAATATGGATCGTAAACCGCCACACCGCGATATGCCATCAGTACGGACTGAGAAGCATGAACTGCTGATGATACCGCTCCTGAGCTATGGCCGCTTTCGCCACCAACGCCAAGAATAGAGTTATCAAACATTTCGAAACCGTTGATGGTGTATTGCTGAATGTTCATCCGGCTTTTGCCATCTTTGGTTTGAACGCGGGTATTGAACACAATACCATATCCTTTGTCGGGATAGCGGTCAGTCAGGGTGCTATCTTCCATGACAAACAACTTGTTGCCGGCAAATTCATAGCCGCAATAAGTCGAGCCAACAACATAAGCTTTCTTGTTGTCGTCACGTGTCAGGTAAGAATCCTGAGTAGTCAAACGTTGTTTTGTCAACGCATCCAGGATGATTTGTACTTGTTGGTACAGTCTCCAGTTGACCAGCATGACAATCTCGTTTCCGGTCTTTTTAGGACGACGTTCAACGATCAACGAAATCACTTTCCGGATCAAGGTTTCGCTCAGGTTGTTGTAACCCATGAACTGACCGTAAGCCCGAATCTGAGGGATGATGCCCTGGCCGATAGGGATTGGACGACCGTCTTCCTCGCGAACAAGGTGAATCAAATCCTCATCAAACGCGCCTTGCATAAACAGCAAGCCAGAGTTGATCGAGAACATCAGCTTGTCCATCATGTCCTGCTTCTGTCCTGACCAAGTGTAGAACTCGCCAGTACCATCCACAGAACCATCCATTTTCTTCTTCACACGTTCCAGATAGATTCTTTCACTGTATGAGTAATCACCAGAGCGGCTGCCATCCACGCGGAAACGTGAAATGAAGTTGGCATGACGCTCCATGCGATTAGGCAGGGTGAAATAGGAACCGTAGTCGGAAGCTTCGGGAACGATACCACCGGCAATGAAGCGGATGCGTTTGCCGACAGTCAAAAGGCTTGAGGAAATTGTGCGATCCCGACGAGTTCCCAAAAGCACTACGGGGTTCAGGTGCTTGTCATTGGAAATGGTACGGGCATTGTCGGAAAGACGGAATTGGTGACCAGTGTCTACCAGTTCAAAGATGTCGCCTTTTGAAAACATCTTGTCTTTTGTGGTGATAACTCCGGAGGCCGAGCCTTCAAAGTTGAAAGAACCTGCATCTTCTGAAATCGTGGTTTCGGGAATCCGCGGTCCGGCGTCGATGCGCCAATCAAAACGGAAGGATTCAATCTTTTGAATATCACCCTCTCCGAGATTTTTCTTCATCAGACCTGCTACATTCTGGGTCAGCTTTAAAAGTGTCAGGTTTTCGTAGCCGGGTAAAGTGAAGATCTCATTCAGCAAGTAAGGTTTTTCACCCACTGCTTTTCCAAATTCTGCCATTGTTTTTGTAGTGGTGACAGACTTTGGAAGGTCTTTAACGTTTAGAATTCTCATTACTGTTGTTCAATATGAACTTGAGGGTTAACAAGCTTAGAAAGATTGTTAAGCCGCTTTTTCATCGCCTTTCCATCGGCGATCAGGTCTTGGTAGACCGGTTTTTTTGGGTTAAAGTCTGAGTACTTTTCTTTAACCGGAACTTTGTTCATTACCCGGACAGAATAATTGTCCAGGTACATTTGCCCTTTTATTTCGCTTTCGTCCTGAGCCAGCATTATACTATTGGTACAGATCAAAAGCCCATCCAGCTGAATATGCAGATACACCGCATAATACTTGGGAGGATTTACACTATGATTGCGTCTTGGGGTAAAGTGTCTTGCTGAGTTGGTTTCCATGTATCTGCTTTGTTTGGAGTAGTTGCGGGTGCAGCCTTCTCTTGGATTTTTAATTTGTTTTCAAGGATTTTGATTTTCTGGTCGCGTTCGTTAATCGCAGCTGTAATATTTTGCTGATATTGATTAATATTCTTATACCAGAAAGCGGCTTCAATAACTCCTTCCGGAGTAGACAATGCTTTTATGAACTCAGAATCTTGGCCCGGGCCGGGAGACAGCACAAAAGCTTTCACATCGTTTATGTATTCTTTCGATACCTGAAAATTCCCAATGCGACTTTCTTTTTCAAGCTGTGCAAAGGTTTGCTGAAACTGCTCAGTCTCGGTTTTGTATTCGGTTTCAATCGCTTCTTTCTGAGATTGCTCATAGGCATTTAGAACGTTGTCAACCGAACTGGTTTTTTTCAATTGCTCACGATAGGCGTTGATTTGCTTTTCGCGTGTACTGGCGGGGATAGCTTCGAACGCCTCTTTGAATTCAGCTTCGGTCAATTCAACTCCTAGATTCTTTTGCTGACGAACATACAAGTCAAAGTCAGACAAAGACGAAGCAAGGTGTTCTCCGTCGTTCTGGAGAATTTCAAGGGCTAATTCTCTTGGGGTTTTACCACTGCGAAGGCTGTTGATGAATCCTTCTTCCGTTTTGTTTTGGAAAGCAGGTTTATTTTGAATGCTGGCCACATATTCTTGAACCATCATGTTTGTCACTTCCAACTGCATTTCAGGGGTCAATTCCGAAAAGGGTATTTTTTCTTCCTGTCCCTGCTCATTGGTGTAGGTGATGTGATCCAGGTCCAAGCCAAAACGCTGAGCGGTTTCTATGGCCAGATTAAACGTGCCGGGCTCTTGCCCTTGCTGGCCATTCGGATCGGCAGCAGACGAGCCTTGTGTGCCAGCACCCGCGCCAGCGGCTTGCTGTTGGTTTTGTTGTCCTTGAGAAGTATCCGGGTTTTGGCCGCCATTTTGATCGTAAAAGAAATCGTCAGAAATCACTTCGCCATCCGCATCCAGAATACGAATAATCTTTCCGGTTTCTTCATCGACAATTACGTTTTCAAGCGGAATTTCGAAGTGGGCCGCAATTTCTTCTGGCGTACTATTTTCCAGGTCAATGTCATTGTCTGATCCATTGTTTTCTCCTGTATCGAAGTTATCCGAAGGGGAATCAGAAACAAAGTTGCCCGAATCGCTACTACCAAAATTAAAGTTCGCTAACATTGCTGCTTTGTTAAGTTGTGAAATTATTAATAATTAATAGCAAATATAAATTAATTTTCTTATAATTTACAAAACAACCCGTACAGCATTTTATTTTTCAATAAAAAAACTGTACGGATTCTGTTTAATAATTTCTTACTTCTGTACTTGAGCCCTCATCCATAAGCACCTGCGCACCTTCCAGGTTGACCCGTTTGTTATCAAGTTCTATCTTTTTATCTTGGAACGCTTTTTCGTCGGCTTGCGCTTGGGCTTTCAATTGAGATTCGATCTTGAGTTTTTCCTGTTCAAGCTGAAGCTTCATTGCATTGTTTTCATTTTCGGCTTGCTGGTTCACATCTACCTGACGTTTCATATCTTTCAACTCTTGTTCCATCTGGGCCATTTGCTGCTGCAATTCGCTAACCATGTTTTCTTTTGATGCCTCAAGCTTCTTGTAAAGTTCTCGTTGGATTTCAGCAAGAGACTTGGCGGCCAGGATTGCAACCAGGTCTTCGTTTTCCAATCTTCCTTGCGCGGCCATATCCCCGGCAATCTGGCGATACAGTTCCAGCAATGCTTGCTCCTCGCCCGTATTGGAAAGGAATACATTGAAACTGGCGAGAGAGAAATTGTCTTTGATTTCAAAATGAACCTGCTTTCCGGCTTCCGAATAGCTGGCTGCAAATCCTTTCGGAAAACAAACACGAAACGCATTCAGAAGCTGCGTAAGTACCCGTTGGGTGATATTATGCATATCCATAAAAATATCTTGGGACATCATCAGGTATTGCATAAGAGCCATCTGGGTAGTTCCTTTTCCATCGGTTTGTCCGATATCGCCAAGGGCTTGCCGGGGAGTGCCAAAGATTCGGCCAATCAGTTCTTCTATGAAAGCAAGGATTTGCGGCAGTGAAGCCACATCTTTTGACATTGACATATCAATGCTGCTATTGGCATACTGCTGCGCAGCAAGATTGGCTCCTGATTGGCTTATAGAAATCTCGTGGTGACCTTCCTGCAGTCGTTCGTATGCTTTCAATACCCGTTCGATAGGATTGCGGCCGTATTCGGCAGGAATGTTTTCGCGAATCATGGTAAGCACCTTTGGCCCGGATTTGGAGATGTGCTGACGAAGCTTGTTGGCATATACGTCGTAATCGTCGGCCAGCGATTGCACCCGCTGGTAAAGCGAATCTATTTCCCCAAAGCGACCGTCCTGAATCATTCCATCGGCAGACAAATAGCATTTGTCCGGATCATCCTGGTCGCGAACCACATGCTCAACCTTTCCGGATTTGAGATAGATGCATGATCCGATACGGGTGCAGCAATACAAATCCTGACGGTAGCCTTTGTTATAAATTTTGTCCGGCCCGGAAACAATGCTGTCTCCAAGTTTCTTTTCGTCCATTCCGTCTACCTCGTCCACCTCTTTCTTTTTGTTCAATGCTTTCCATTCCACATAATAGACGTCGATGTACTCACCTTTCAAACCATTGATTTCAAAGTCAGGATCGGTATTTTTTACATTGTCCCAATTTTCCTGATTGTAGAAAGTCTGGTTGTATTGCCAGTAGATAGATTTTTCATCCTGAATGATTTTGATTTGTTCTTCATCAAAATATTCTCCGTACTGAGCCAGCACTTCGCTGACTAGCATGCGTTCTTTGTATACGTAGGAATCACACTCGCGAATCCATTTGGTTTCTGGACGCTTGGAAAAAAATATCTTTCGGGGATCCAAAGAACGAGGTTTTGGCATTTCTCCGAGCCGTTCCACCTTCACCTGCCATACGGGCATTCGGCACACGGCCAGGTCATCAAACAAGTCGTCCAGCACATCTTTTACACTGCAACGCTCAACCAGATAATTAAGCGCATGCTGTCCCTGTACTTCCAGGGAAGAACGAAATTCGTTTTCAATCCGAAATCGCAGCTGATCGTGTTTCTGATCAATAAACTTTTCTACTGCTGAGGTAGAAAGCCCTTGCATGCGCATTTTAAGCATTTGCTCTTCGAGCATGGCCAAAGACTTCATAACCTCAGAAGTCTTTTCCTGCTGCTTTAGTAAATAACTGGAGGTATTATTGGTAGTCGTCTGGAAACGAATGGGTGTAGACTTGTGGGTTCCCTTCAACCGGCGAAAGAAAGGCTCCACTACGGGAATGTGAGCAATGTCGCGCGGACGCTTGATGCCATAATTACGGTTCAATCGGAGTGGCCGGAACGGATCGTATTTGCCTTTTTTCTGCGCATATGCCTTTTCCAGTGCAAGCTTGCTGCGCTCGCGGGTCATGGCAATGAAATAGTTTGCCCAGAAATACAGGTATTTGCTGGTTTGTTTTTGCTGTTCGGATGGTTCGTGCAGAGAATGAAACTGATAGCGTTTATCTCTTTCATCACCAGAATAAGCTTGATCTGATACGTATGTCATGTTACGAAGCTTGATAATATAAGTGAGCATCAATTAAAAACGGATGCTCGGTGACAGGATCAGGTTCATACCCCGGATCGTTGCCAAACGGATTGACTGACTGGCGCACAAAGTCGCTGGCAGTGATTTGTTCCTGCGGAGGAATGATACCGTATTTCAATTCTCCGGTTATCGGGTCATCGTAGTAACCTACGTCAACGTATTGTTCAACGTATTCACGATTGATGTAAATTGGCATATCTTCGTCACCAACCTCACACCACAAGGCCGCCATAATCAAATCGTACTTGCCTTTGTCTTCTATGGTAAATTCGGCAAGCTGTTTCAAGAATTCTTCATCGTAAATGTTCTGGTAATAATTAAACACATACGATTGCAAAAGCTGAATGCCGTAGTTGATATTCTGCGGAGTGGGAACGGTACCAATTAAATCCGGCTTTAACATCTGGTCATCAAAGCTGTTGCCGGCAACGGCTTTGGGCCTTGCCATCAGCAGATGCCGATATCCTTTGGATTCGAAATATTTTTTGACCGATATCTTGGTGTACTCGATATTTATCTTGCAGTTGTAAGCAATCGCACTCAAAAGAACCTGCTCATTGATCTCGTCAATATCTCCTTCGGGTCGCCAGTTGATCTTTATGACATAGGTGTTATTGGTAGTGGAAATGCCGGTAGTGCGCTTTTTAATCCAGAGAGCTCCCTTTGAGCCGCCATCAGTTTGCGAATCTTTCTTTGTCTGGTCTATACCGTCATAACCTCCTACATACAATCTGTCGGGCACCTGGCCAAGTATGGCAGCCGTAGTGTTTCTGCGGGCTCCTTTGGGAATTTCCCGGTGAGGTTCTTCGTACATCCAGACAGGACCGTCCGCTTTTTCAATAAAATCAGGAATGCCAGTGATTTTGTTTTCTTTCCACCAGCCGCGACGAGGTTCAGGGATACTATTTTCTTTCCGGTTCTGAATCATCCGGAATTGTTCTTCCAGCTTGTTAGGATAAAACAAACCTCCAGTCACCTCTTTCAAGAAACATTCTTCCAGGGTATAAGGAAATTCCCGCTTGAGCGTAAGCAAGGCCTTGTAAGAATCTTTCTTCTTTTCCCGTTCGGCATCGTAAGCTGCTTTGGCTCCAACCTCATCCATAATGCCGGTTTCTTCAAAGTATCCCCAACGCTTTTTGTAAGCAGGAATGAAGAATATGTTTTTCTTACCCCAATTCCACGGATCACACAGATACAGGTTGTATGCATCCGGATGGTCAATCATTTCCTGAACGTCTTTGATAACGTTGTTTCGCGTGTGGCCACCGGTACCGATCATCATGTAGAAACACGAAGATTCACCAGCGATTTTACCACGGGCGACGCAAGCATTGTAGCAATCCAGAAGCGACGCGCCTCCGACCCAGTTACCAATTTCTTCCATTACCAGAAGGGTAGGACGCTTGGAACGAACCGCACCAGAGTTGTCGCCAAATACTATTTTCTCAATTGTGGAGTTGTAAGAGAGTTCGGGATCTACGGTACCATCCTTACGCCGGGTTTGGGAACCCATTAGCTGATACTTTTTGTAAGGATAGATTTCGTGCTGGAAAGCCTTAGGTTTGTTCATCAACGAGTCATCGACAAACTTCATCAGCTGAGTGGCCGGAACATCTGTCGATGCGGTAATGATTGACTGCGATCGGGGAAAGAATGTAAATTCGCGGTCAACATAAGAAGCCACCATTGAAGATTTTCCGGTACCACCCGAGGTAAACATCATAAAAGTTTGCCAACTTCTATGACAATCTTCCATAGCTTGAAAAACAGCTTCGTCAGTATTACAAGGATGGGGATGAAAGTAACGGCGAATCTTATTCTCTCCTTTACCTTCCAGGATTTCCATGCCATAGAAATTCAAATAATGGTAATAACTCCCGGTGACTTTTCTTCCGTTCTTCTTAAAACCAAACAGACACCGGTTGATTTGCTCATCCCACCAGTTTATGTACTGAAGGCTTTCCGGGTCCATCTTTGGCGGTGTTCGTCCCGAAAGAAATTCGGGGTCTAAGGAATGCGCCATTAACGTTTAAAATTCTGATTCAGGGCAGGATTGGTGAGCTTTCGTGTAGCTAGACCTCCTGGCTCTTTGTCAGCCCGCAATGTGCCGGCCAACTTATTTTTATTGTACTCCTCCTTCATCTTGGAAAGCTTCGACCGGGTATCTTCAATCAAATCCGTCAGCCGTTGGATATCATTGTAGTTATCTTTTATTTCCTCAATTTCTTCGTATTGAGGATCGTTTTTGGTACCTACATTTATTTTTTTCTTGACGTTGATAGCCGAAGGAGTAATTTCGGCAAGCTGGTCATTGAGGCTGTTAAGCACACGTTCCAGTGATTGGATAGAACGGTACTCTGCGGTATTGTTCAAGTACGAATACAGGCCAATGGCTTCTTCCAGGCAGGGACGGGCGAGGGAAAGTTCTTCGGTAGTAATCTGGCAGTTGTTAATGGCATATTCCCATTTGACAGACTCAACCATGTTACGTAAAGAACTTTCTTCGTCCCCAATCATGTAGACAACGGTAAACAACCGCTGAGCAAAATCCTTGTCTTCGCTCTGGTCCAGTTCGTACAAGTCAGCAAATTCGCGGTGGATCAGATACTCCTCCTTGAATTCTGCCTTCCCTTTTTTTATTTCAAATTTGAGCGCCATTTTTTTCGAGTTTTTTCTTTTCCCTGTATTCCTTGCTTTTTTTCTTCCTGCGTTTTACTGTCGCCTCTGATTCATAATGGGAATATTTTTCAATCAGGTATTTTAAATTTTGGGGATTGGCAGTCTTTTTAAACGCATGCAGGTTTTCAAAAAAGTCATCCAATTGCTTCTGCAGGTGGATAAACAAAATTATCGTAGTGCCCGTATCCCCGTACTCATACACATAATTGTCCTGCATTATCTTTTGCTTCAACAGCTTCAACTTGTAGGGGTACACATCGTTCGGATTACCTTTTGTCTCAACAATGATATGCACACCATGCACATCCAAATTAAAATCGGGTTCCATGGTAATGCTCTTGACAAGCTTTCCGTTGAACATAAAGCTTTTTACCAGTTCAATCACATCTTTCATGTTGAAATCAAACCCGTATCCCTTCAATCGCTGGTATGCCAGCATTTCTAGCTTCGAATCAAAAACAATTCCATCGTAAGTGTGCTTGGTAGCATTCTTTACCTTCTTGTTTTCACTCTGGTTTTGTACCGGCATTTGAAGATCAGAAAAGCCATTGGCGTTTGTCACTTTTAACCCAGGCAGATTATTCCATCCTTTGAATCCCATACAACAAAAATTAATATTAATAAATTTTCTTATATCAGGCCTTAAAACTTTTCCACTTCTGTTTTTTTACCGGCGAAGCAGATGAATCTACTTTTGCATTACGCATCTGAATAGCGGTGCGCTGACTCTTGTAATAGTTGGCCGTGTCATTGAAAGAGTTAATTGCGCCTCCCTTTGGTCTGAATTCTCCCGGTTTATTCGGATCCCCCCATAACTCCAACAACCTCCCCATTGTATTTAAATCCCAACGGTACCGCTTCAATTTTTCCCACTCCTCCCAACTGCGCATCTTAACCAACTCCTTGTAATCAGCACTGAATACCCATACATTTAAAATGTCAGGGTTTAAATCCATGCAAGCTTTCACGTACTCAACCTGGTCCTGTGACTTTACCGGAATGCGAAACGGGAACTTCTTCAATTTTCCCTTCTCCTTATCCATATCAATGCTGCTACCGGTCAACCATAAATACATTGTATCCAATTTCCTGTAATCCATAACGCATAATTGATTTTCCCAAAAATAAGATAATTAATTAATATCACCAAAAAATTACAAACCATCCATACCCACACCCAAAACCAAATATCTAAAATCATCTTAGTGTGTATGGTCAGAAGTGACACCTAGAAAAATAGGGGTAGGGGTATTGGAATGAAAGTAGAATGAAATCGGGTTTTGGTGGCTGATCGGAGGTTAGGGGTGTCAAGAAAAAATCACTTACTCACTTAGCATTCACTTACTCACTTACTCACCTAGGGTAATGCTTGTGTTGCTCTTTTTGTAGTTCTGAGGCAATCAAACCCCTGCCTTACAAACAGCTATGAAAAATATAGTATACAAATACACCGAAGTATTTACAATGATTATCCTGACGATCATGATTATGGCAGTATCGATTGTCATGGCAATTGAGACAAATGATCCGTATTGGTTCGTAATGATGATTGGTGCAACACTACTCACTCCATTCGTGGCATGTTCTGTCACTGATGTTGATTAGTGTTGCTCTCTTTGTCTTTCTGATTGAAATAGGTTGGCTGTCCCAAAAACAGCACTGAATAGTTGAGTCTACGCACTCTCGCTGAAAGCAAGGAAAATCAGCAGCGTATAGAGGATTAACATAGCTGTTCTGGCAGCTATGTTAATCTTGAATTGCCAGATAGTAACTGGTCTTGACAGATAAGCCGGTGCGAGAGTTCAAACTCTGCCTCATCACCGGACGAAAATACGAAAGAGGATTGACCCCGATAGGCCTAGCAAACCTGTCGGGGTTTTTTGTTTTGTTCCACTTAAACGCCGCGTCAAATGCTGACCTTCTGTTCTTTCTGGCCTATGCCAGTCCGTTTCAATGGCAATGCAATCACTTATTGCACCTATGTACATTGCCGCGATTGATTCCAATGGTGTATTGGTCAAGCTGGCCAAGACTACCACCGAAGGAATGAGACAATACCTTTCTGAGCGATTTGCCCAGGAAGGTTTGTCTTGTGTCATTCTTCACGCTCTTTATTCCACACTTTATTTCTGAGCAATACGCCTTGTGTTGCTCTCTTTGTTTATCTGGTTTGCTCAGGTTGTCTTGCTCTTCAATAAAGGGTTTGACTATCCTCACATTGGCGGTAATCAAAATGTAACCTGCTGTAAACCACAGTTTTCCAACCCAAAAACCCTTTTAAATTTTACCGTTATGACAAAGCAAGGATTAGTATTCGCGATTGCCTCTATCAACGTTTCCAAGTCTAAAGAAGGATCCATCCTTGACAGCTTCTGGGGAGAAGCCGTTGACGGTAACAAAAACCGTATGGCCTTCCGCATGGGCAAAGCCCAGGTTGACAACCTGATGAGCCAAGCCAATGTTGACACACCAAGCAAGCTTGCAGGTAAGAAGATTGCCGGAAACGCCATTGGCTACGGTAAGGACAAAGACGGAAAAGAACTTCCCGGAATGTTTGTAATCAACCAGTACTCCGATGAGAATGGTGCTATCCAAAACCTGAACCGGGAAACGTTCGTAGCTGGCGGTCTTTTACAGATCGTTGATGAGTTCAACGAATGGGTACACACAAAGCTGAACTTCTCTGAACTGGAACGTCGTTGCGACACTCCAAAGACAGAGCGCGCAGCAAAGCCGGTTGCTCAGCCTACAATGGTTGAAGCCGACGCAGCAGCATAAGATCAGGGGCCTAGTGCCCCTTTTCTTTTTCTCCATGTTTCATCCTAACCAGACAAAGGCATATGTCGGTAATCATCAATTCCACGCTCTACTATGTTAGCAGCCGGGAAGAATTAAAGCGCATCATCCGCGAAATCCGCGAAGGCAGATAGTCTCCGGACTGTCTGCAAGCCGTGACCTTTGGGGTACATCTGGTTCGAAACCAGACACGGCTCCCCTTATTTTTCACAATCAATTTAGCACAGCACCATGAAAAAGTTATTCGAAAGATTTATGAACAAAGTACTGGACATATTTATCAAACTCTCGATTTCTGCAAAGGAATTCCAAAACTCTCGTGGACTATGAAAAAACTCAACCGCATTCTTTTCCTGTTGGGCATTGACATTATCGTCGTTACGCCTAAAGAATTATTGCAAAGACTAGAAGCAACCTTGCAGCAACAAGAAGAACTTCATTCGCGCCAATTGGACGGAGCCTATCAGGATGGCTTTGACAACGGGCGAGAGGAAGGTAAAAAGCTAGGCTACGAACAAGGATTTGCCGAGGGCTTGGATGTATCATTCAAGTCTTTGAATCCTGAGATATACGCTGGTGAAATTACCATTGAACAATTACCTGAAAACAATCTATCACTTGACTGGACGGGTTTAGAATAACCCGCCAGTCTTTCCCCTAATTAATATGTCATACCTGAGAGCATTAAAAGCACAATACCACGCGCCCAAGCCACACGAAGAATACCAAAGACAGCTCGAAGCCGCTGGCAAGTTTGTCACCTATTGGCAGCAAGCCGATGAAGCAGACCGCAAGCAAATCCTGGAACTGTTTGACAGCATCGAAAACAAAACCAGCATCGCAATAGAGCTGGTCAAAGAACCTGCGTAGCGGGATGAATACATGAGAAATGACCTATGATGGATAAGGGGTTGGCTTTGCCAGCCCTCTATTTCTCGTCCGGCTTTGCTACTGCGTTGCTACTGCGGTTATGCTACTGCGACTGCGATGGATACAAAAAGAAAGTCCGCAAGTGGGTTACCTGCGGACTTCCATATCCGGATTGTCGTTCACCAAGTGCGCCAGTAGTTGGCTAAGGAGGGACACAAATGTATTAGTAATAAAAAAAATATCAAAGAAATATTGATTAATATTTTGTCATTATTGATTAGTGTACTTATATTCGCATCACCAAGATAATATGAAATTATCTAAAGAAAATTATCTCAAGCATAAATCAGAAGTTCTCTCAAGAACCCTGACAGAAGAACAACGCTTGCAGATGGCCAATGAAGTCAAAGCCGAGAAAGCTGAGAAAAGAAAGCAGATGGCTAAACGGAAAGCTGCCAATAAGAAAGCCAAGTTCCTTCAAAACAGAGATAAACACAAGCTGAGTCTTTTTGGCTCTGGCAAATTCAAGCAATCAGGAATTAACTGGTAATACCTGATCACAAGTCCGGGAAGCGAGAGCAGGAGATTTGAAAAACAATCGCACAACTGCCGCCGAATACTACTAAGGGTCGTCAAATAACTACCTTAGATGGAACAGCTAAAGTTAAATCCCCTTCGGCAAGGCGCGGCCGCTTCTAGGATCGAAACCCTTTGAATCTTTCGCTATCGTTAACTGCATCCCTACCGGACGGTCACAAGTTTTCGTTACATCATTCTGATTTCCAAAGGCTTGTGCTAAAGATTCGGGACATTTTTTTTCGCGTTCACGCGCGAACCGGGGACATACTACTATGTCCAATACATAAGGATAGCAGTACACAAGAACCTCACACAGATGCAAACAGAACTCAGCAAGAGATACAAGGAGTTTATTCTTATTGTGCCCTTTTCCTCTGTTTTGCTGCTGACAAAATTTGCTTGAGACGTTTGAGCGGCGGCTGTTGGGTTTAACATGTAATAGGAGTTGATTTTTCATTCTCCTCTGGTTACTCCTCTACCGGTTACTTCTTACGCTACTGACTGTCCTTAGTACTTTGATTTGGGGTAGGTCGGTTGGTTCCCGATTGCGTTTGGTTTCGAGGCTGCTTGCGATTGCTCTTGCTCACTGATCATTCAAGTGTTGCTCTCTTGGTTAGGTTGGTTTACGGCTATGGGCTTTGCTCATGGCTTTGTTGTTTTTTTACTCACCTAACACATACACATATGCAACAGATACAAACAGTAGATGTAAGCCAACTGGCTCAGGTAACTCCTGACAACATATACGTAGGAATGCCTGTGATTGTGCTTCATCCGGACGATGGCAGTTACATGGAAGGAGTCATTGATGGAGAAGATTTTGAGTTCTACAAAAAGTCATGGGAAGATTGTACCGATTTGATTGATATGGCAGTATGGGTAGGCCCGACTGCCGATCCGGATAATTCGGTTAATTACGAATTTGCGTTGTCACATCTTAGGGTAAAACCTGATACAACAGACGCACAAAAAGAATACATTCTATGTGCGGCTGTATGGTGGGATGACGGTATAAACACCTACGTTCACCAGCCTATCAATGTCAAAACCGGTTTTGTAGTAACCGGTCGCAGACACCACAATTGTTTTACGACAAAAGCAATGCTGGCAGGTATCAACGCATTTAAGAACTTGAAGCCGATACAAGGATTTCTTACCAATACAAATCGTTTTGTTGATAGAATAGAAGCTTCGGTTATTGCCTATCATGCCAAACAAATCGAATCAATGGTGCCAGAACTCAAATCGGAAGATTTATACTAATCAAAGCCAGTGTAAAAGCTGGCTTTTTCATTTCACCTAAAAAATCCCTACTAAATCAAATGCAAACATTCAAAGAATTATGCAATGGCAAAATGCATGTTGCCGTACAAGCCATGATTGATGGTCTTAAAACCCATTCCAAACGCGAAGACTTCATAATTAAAATGTCTACGTATGGAGAATTGTCGGAAAAGAATATCTGCTTTGGATGCGCTGCAACATGTGCAGTTCAACAATTATCAGGAGTAACTTTTACTGCTGATAAAATTCGGTCTAAATTTCCAGCAGTAAAAGGATATAGCATTGATTTGCTTCCTTCAAGTCAAGCAGTATTGCTTGATATGAAATCATCAGACATAAATCATTTCGAAGAATCTATTAACGCGCTCAGACAAACAGGTATTGGCCCGTTAATGACATATTTTGGCTTTGACGATATTGTAAAAGAAATATCAATCTATAGCTTTTTAAGAGAAAACCCACTGGAAAAACTAGCAACTTCAAACTGGGAAAAAAACCTGGAAGGCTATCAGAAGTTGGCCGATTTTCTTAAGGAAAATGATCTATAACCCGTATTCCCCCTAATCAAATAAAATGCAGACAATTCAAGAGTTATTAGATAACAAGCTTTACCGTCTGGTAGAAGTCATGATACAGGGCTTGGAAGAATTTTCACAAAAGCCTAATTTCAAAATTGATATGTCAACCTTTGGCGAGATCCAAAATGACATTTGCTATGGTTGTGCCGCAACGTGTGCTTTGCAATTAATTGCAGAGAAAGAGTTTTCTCAACACACCGAAACAATAAAAGAGTATATGCACAGTGGCGGACATCTGGGAACCAATCACATTGAGATAAGCAATGATAGCAAAGAGGTTATCACTGGTTTTAAGGTAAGGAACATAGAAAATTTCGAATGCGTTGTCAACCAACTACGTTGCGGCAACCCTAATTCCGCTTATGACTACATGGATATAAGCGCACAAGATGCTGATAAAATCTATGAATACTTGTCTGAGTCAGCCAATCGGTTGAATTTTCTCAATAGCAAAGGCTGGCAAGAAGATATTGGAAATTACAAACGATTTGCTCAGTTCTTAAAAGAGAACAATATCTAGTTAATACGATCAATCGCAAGTACAGCCTGGGCCTATCGCCTGGGCTGTTTTCATTTCTACCCTTATGCTAACCGATTACTTACTAGGCATGCTACTGATAGTAATTACGTGGTATGGCCAGCAAATCAAAAAAGCTTTATTCACGAATAAAACAACTCGTAGCCCCATGAAAACAATTGAAGAATTATACGAAAAAGCAAATGAAATACTAAATGAGCATGACAAAGGTGTTATGCCAGATAGTGAAATAATGGAATTTATAAAAGAATTTGTACAAACACACAAGCAATTAAAGGAAACAAAACAATTAGACGAAAAAGGCTTTGTTTTCATTGGTAATGACGGCAAGCCTTATTGGATAGCACTATATCATGGCACACCCTGGATATTCTATTGGCATATTCACAATAAGGCTTGGGTAACGCTTCGCCAGACAAATCAAATGGAAATCTGGCAATCTTCACCGCATGCCATGCCTGATGATCATGCGCAGCATTACCATGATCTAAATGAGAAATTCTTACAATCTCATTCGTGATGAAACACAAGCTACTGCAATATCATTGGTTCCGTCGATGGATTGGCGGAACCTTTTATTTGGTACACTACCATTTACCGATGCTTCCGTATTGGCAGCAGGTGCATCCAAAGGATGAATTAGGATACTCTCAATGGACAGTATTGGAAACTGAAACACACCCGTATTGATATGAAAAAAGACATTGAATTAATCCTTCGTTTTTTGAAAATGAATCAATTTGATTTTATCCATGAAGACAATTATTACTATTTCTTCATTTTTAAAAAAGCAATAAACATTTCGATTGCAAAAAATGGTGAAGGGATAAGCTTTTATCAAAAAGGGCATAACTTCTTAATTATACCGTGCAACGTGTATGCATTGCTCGGGGCTCTTATTCAACTGAAACTAATTACTATTAATTACAAATGGCCTTAAAAACAATAGAAACACATCCGCAAGACTTTATTGCGGTAGTTAAAATTCATTATCATGATTCTCCTACTCAGGTATGGAGTCAAGAGCAATGGAAAGAAGTAGGAGGCTGGAAAGGCTTTCTAAGGCAGACCTCTCAAAATATCAAAGAGGTAAAAAGGTTAGAACGTACAACAATGTTAAAAGATGAATTTGTAAATCTTAAAGAATGGGAGCCATAAGAGAAATGCATGACCGCAAAATAGAAACAAACGAACGAGGATTTGGCACATACAATTTTTGTCTGCCAGATTCTCTTGTGCACAATTTTGACCACGACGTATCATTGCTCAGTTATGAACAGGATCATTTCGGGTATGGTGAACGTCTGAATGTAATAAAAAGCAGATACTACAATTATAGAACCGATTTATTATGAGCACAGAAACAAAATCAGAAACATGGCCTCAATTCGTTTTTTCTCTTGTAAAAAAAATAATTGAAGAGCCCGACATTTTAAAACTGGAAAATAAGCAATTCAACAAAGGTGAATTGCTTTCAGGAGCCATGTTTTGTATCGAACCAGAAAAACAAGAATGGCCCCAGCGATTTTTTGAAGAAATGAAAATTCAGATAAAAAATCTAAATAAAATCGACCAGCTTAAAATGGCTCAAGCTTTTATTAACTCTGAAATTGATCGTTTAAACAAAATCGAAAAAACAATTTGTAATGAACACAGAACTGAGTAATACTCATGTAAGGGCTATTAGCTATACGCTTAATGCATTGTCATTGATACGCAAAGAGCCAACTGCTACCGGCAGTATTGTTTGCCCTAAATGCGGTGGAAAGCTGTTTTACAACAAATCCTCCAACGGTCACACAGCAGGTAAATGCGAAACACAGGATTGCTTAACCTGGATACAATAAAACATACTATTTTCCACTTCGCCCGGGTCATTGCCTGGGTTTTTTCTTTTTACTCCAATGGAAACATTAACAGAAACCAAAACCATTCGTGAGCTCCTGGATGGAAAAATCCACAAGGCTATTGAGGCTATGGTCAATGGCATCAAAAATCAAATGGAAAGAGAAGACTTCAAGTTTTACTTTACCTCATTTGGAGCCGCCCACAATGGCATCTGCTACGGGTGTGCAGCCACTTGCACAATACAGGAAATTGCTGGCAAAAACCTGGACAAAAACAATATTGATGATGTAGTATTCAGGGCAAAAGCTTTGAATTTCGAAAGTCATGACCTGGTAAAATTCGAAGGAGCCATTGACAGCATGAGACAGAGCAACTTGTATCCTATTCTCAAGTACATGCTCAATACCCGCGATCTGGGCGATGCAATGAATTATTTTGGGGAAGTTATTGGAGAAAAAACCAATAACGATCCTAAGAAAATGTATCAGGTAAAAAAAGCGATCACAAAACTGGAATATAGTGATTTATACGATATGCCGGACCAAGATTTGCTGGAAAGATTAAAAGCGTTCGAAAAACTGGCCAGAATCCTAAAAGAAATTGATGTATGACGCAAGAGCAAATAAATGAAGCCAAAAAGGTTGTTGCCGCTTTCATGGGCATTGAACTAATTGAAGGCGCTTTTCCGATGTTTGATCCGGTTGCTCAAACAGGTATACGGGGAGATATTAATTATCTGCTTTACAATACCGATTGGAACCATTTGATGCCGGTAGTGCAAAAGATCGAGTCTTTGCAGGGAGGCAGTTTTTGCAGCATAAAGATTGAATCTAATATATGTCGCGCCTATTATAACGGCAGGTTGATCAACTGCATCAGTATTTTGAATAAAACCAAAATCCAAATGGTTTTTGAATGCGTAGTTGATTTTATAAAATGGTATAAAAAGGAAAAATAAAGAAAACACACAGCTATGGAAAAGCAGATCCCCCAATGGGATGAGATATTTAAGAAATATCCTCATCCCTTTTTGATGTTTTTTACTTACGCAAGGAACTCAAGCCTTCTTTCGCAAAAGCAAAGAACAATACCTACCGGAGATTTTATAAAGCTTCTCAACCAAACCGATTTGGCAGCAGTAATAGGCTACCTGGAGGATTTTTTTGATGAAAATCAAATACTGATATCCGTTTATCCGGCTAGGACACCTAACCGAATCAAATACTTTGTCTGGAAGCTGTTTGAAACAAAAACGGAAGGAGTAGGTACCACCAGGGAGCAAGCCAGAATGATGGCCATTGAAAACGCTTTCAAGCTAATGGATGCCCATTTGAAGCAAAGCCAAAAAACAAGGGCAAACTAAATTAAGATCGTGTATTTGCAAACTAAAAAAAATCATATACAAAATTGATTTATGAGACTCAAAAAGAAAGTAAAAATACTCAGTAGCGGGACCGATGCGTATTTAGAAAAGAGTGTAAACAATTTTCTAAATACGCTTGACCAAGCAAGTGTATTGGATATCAAGTTTAATGTTTGCTCCGAAAACCAGAATACCGAAACCAACTATTCGGCCATGATAATCTATCTGGAAAGCCCTGAGATCCATGTAAACGATTTGCCAGGGTTTTACGAGTTTGATCATGAAGATTCGATTTGGACAGAGTTGATCATCCAACCGGTGCGCTCTTACGAGAAAGGCGAAGAAAGAATTGTCGAAGTGGTAGCGGCCAATGAAGCCGAATTTTGGAGTTTGTATGCCACTCATTCGGATGGTACAAAACGGTGCATTGCCGATGTAAGTACCAGAGTAGAAGCAGAAATGCTTAAAACCATGATTTATAGTCTTATTCAATAACAAAACATACTATTTATGGCTAATTGGTATCATTTAGAAATGTTCATCTACAGGGAAGAAAAAACTGATACTGGCGAAGTAAAGGAGTCGGAAATCAGTATGGATGAATATCAAGCTATTGAAAGCGCAATCGTAAGAGAGTTGAATGAGTATTTCGACATTCATAGCATCCAATGCAAGGACTGGCATTTTGCAAAAACGCTCTGGCCAGCTTTCATAAGGCAATCCAAAGAGCATCCGGATTTGCATTTTGAGATTGTAAACAAAGAAGAAGACCCATTCAAATACCATCTTGTGGGCGGTCTTTACCAGTATTGCAAAGGCCAGTTGGTATTTGAAGAGTTTTCAAAAGACAAACTCAAAGAGCCTGAAAATCAATCGTAAACTTTCAAAACATACTATTTATGAAATACACAATAGGGGTACAGTTAATCGGAGCCGAACGTATGGAGCAAATTGAAAAGCATGGCTTCAATATTGCCAATGATGCCGATTACAACAATGAAGAACTCTTGCATGCTGCCAGGTATTGCCTTTCACCTACCGTATTTGATTGGCCGCGCTTCTGGAACAAAAGCTTTAAAGAAAAGGTAGACAATAAATCCTATTTGCAAAAACTGGTAGTGGCCGGCGCTTTGATTGCTGCGCAGATTGATCGGGAATTGTACTTGGAAAACCTTAAAAAACAGAAAGAGTTGCGCCACGAGGCTTCTTTTGTTGGCAAATGGGTTAAATACAAGAATTTCCCAGAGGGACCAATACGAATCAATGCCTTTAACGAACAAGGCTTTATTCTCGATTACAATGCGACAACAGGAGACGGTTATATAGCGCATCAACAGGTACATTGGTATGAACTGGCAAATGCGGATGAAATCAAACAACATTTGGAAAAGCAAGCTTTGATTAGAGGATTTAAACCAGGTTGTTCGTTTGAAACCTGCGCAGCAAAACCTAAGATTTATACCGCTAATACAAAGCTAGAATTTCATTACGATTACCGAACGGATTTAATGTATATCCACAGCTCGGAAGGAAGGGCTTGCTGTATATACCAGGAAGGCGTTTGGGGCAAAGCATTCTCTACGGCTGATCTACGCGCAAAAGTCCTTTCCTATCTCTAACTCGCCAGTCAATGAAAATCCTAAAAAGGATCCTCCAGACAATAGGTAATGTATTGTACTGGACAATAAAATTCATATTCGAATTGTTAACTCAAACCTTCTGGTTTTAAATCATGCAAGAATTTCACTTGGAACGGCTTGAAAAACTAGCCGATCATTTGCTTAACGGCAAACTTGGTCATCAGCAATTTGACTTTGCATTTTACAACAGGAATTTTGATGATGGATTTCAAAGCTGTGGAACCGCAGGTTGTGCCATGGGAGAACTGCCTATTGTATGGCCGGATAAGTTTCGATTTTCGGGAAACAGTATTGAAGACATCACTTCTCCGGATATGGGAACAACTTCGGTTGGTAAAGTATGGTTTGGCTTAAATACGTATCAATACGACAATCTTTTTATGCCAAACTTTTTAGGAATCAGATTTAGTAAAAAAGAGCTGGATGTTTTAGCCACAAAAGAAGATGTGGCCGAAAACATTCTGGCTTTTGTCAAAATCAAACGTGAACAATTAAACGCAATCCAATCCAATGAAAATTAACACGAAAAATAGTATCCTCTGCATTTTGATTCTGGCGTCAATCTTTTGCATTGCAGCCGTTACAAAACAACAGCAACCGGCACATTCGGTTATTACGCAATCGTATTTTTTCAGCACACAAAATGCCGATGTTGCGCGGCAACAAATTCGAAAAGATATTGTGCAATACCGAACCAAAGGATACAAAGTAGCTAATACAATCACAGCCACATACGGTAGTGAGTCATGGACGTATTCAGACGTTATTATTGTCTTTGAGAAATAAGAAAATTGATTGATATGAAGTTCTTATTGAAAGCGTTTTTGCTATTCAATTATGTGATAGCTATAGTCAACTGCCTTATTTACGTGTCAACTGGCGACGAGAAATGGTTTTCAAGATTTTTCGTTGCCATTGTTTGCGGCGGCTTTTTGTATCTGGGTGAATGTATCGAATCAAAAAAAGAATAAACGCTGATGGAAGAAACTCAGAAAATAAACCCGGAGGTAAAACAACTCTGGGTTCATTCTTTACGATCCGGTGAGTACACGCAAGGTAAGAACTACCTTAAATGCAATGATTGCTATTGTGTGCTTGGAGTGCTTTGTGATTTGTATTTGAAGCAAAGTAAACGCAAAGCAGAATGGATTAAAGCCTCTGCTTTTAAGGGAGTACCGGATTTGTTCAAGACAAAACGAATTGGCGTGGCTTGTTTCCCTACTACAGAAGTAGAGGAATGGTCAGGAATTACCTATCAAATGGAGTCTACGCTTTCGGCCATAAATGACCGGGGAGAAACATTTGAATCCCTTGCTGAATATATCGAGAAACATTTTTAACCAATTGATCATGAGTACAGAAAAAAAATTCAAAGTAGTGCCTATAAAGGAAGAAGTCACAAAACTGCTGACCTCTGATCTTGTGGAAGTGATAAGACACGATGAAATAGATTTGTACATGGTTGTGTATTTCCAGGAAGACTTTAGCAATAACACCGGAGAGTATTACTCTTTGGTTTCGCTGACCAATGCTTCTATTCTTTCCCTGAATTCTTCCGGAAACAACATAGAAAGCTGTTTTGAGAACGGTACAGCAATCGTAGATGCGCTCAACAATGAGAAGCATCTGCAATGGCGCAAAGTCAAAAAAATTGAGTTTACCTACTCGATATGAGCGAAGAAGCAAACAGAATCGTATGGAACTTTCTGCAGCTGCCCGAAGAGGAGCAATTGGATTTGGTCGATAAGCTTTGCGAACTGGTCAAATTGGAAACGATTGATCCGGAAAGATTAGAAATGCTGGAAGAATGTTTTCACAACCGCACAGGATAATGCAAAAATACGTAGCGGCATTCAAACAAAAACCGGGGCCAGGTACGCTTGTCTGGCACCGGTTTACAACCGATTGCGAAAAGGATGCGCTAAGGAAAGCCAGGGAGCTTGCCGAACGCGAAAATTTACTATTGTATGGCGGCCCATTACTCGAAAAACAAAAAACCGATGGAAATTAAAGACACCCAAATAGATAACCAACTCAGTCTTGAAAAACAAGAAAAAAAATTGGAGCTCATAGATTATATGCGCATGGCTTTGGCTGATTACCAGAATGCTTACGAAAACCTAAAATGGTTTCAACAAAATGAAGTGTCAGGAAGTGTTGTTGAAAAGTTTTTGGAAAACAACGCAATGCAACACGGAATTTGTTACCATATTCACAGAAAAAGCAAATCTGCGGAAGTGTACACAGTCATTGATTTGGCATTACAAAAACAAAAAAATTACCAAGGCTACGTTTTTGATTGCCCATATGATATGCACGTGAATTGGCAAGAAATTCATTGGGATAAGCTTTTTGAATCTTTTGAAAAACGCATTCAATGGATGCAGGATTACATTTTGGAGCATTATGGAAAATCATGAGGAAATTGCCCAGATGAAGCTTAATCTGCTTCGCCAGTTGTTTGCCGATGATCAGGATATGATTCAAACCGGTATTCATCTAAATGCCGGCTTGCAGCTTTTTGATGACGACAATGCTATTCACTACATAGTAATGGCTGACGGTGACCATCGAAAGATGTATATGCGTTTTGAAGATGAAACTCCAACTGAGATTGAATTGTACAGAATATTTTTTGATCCGTCTGGATTAAAGGAATTCAGAAAAAATCATTTTGAGGAAAAAAGAAAGGCAGAAGACCAACGCAGGATGCGAGCAATCATAACCGATAGATATTACAGCCCTTTGGAGAAGCCCATTTACCATAAGCAAGGGGATAAGATTTGGTTTATGGATATAAAGCATCACGTTCTTTTCTGGCGATTGCAGGTATTGCGATATTCTTATAAGCATTACTTTGAAACAAACAGGGAGGTTTGCATGGAAAGAATGTTTAGGTATAATCATAAGATGTACGAAACAGATACATTGGGTAATACATTCTGGTACGAAAGGCAAAGAAATTCCTACGGCTTTATTTAATCAATAAGAAAATTGATTAATATTGTGTGTGGTTTGCCCACATTCTAGTACCAAAAATCCAATTGTAAGTTTGTTGCTTTTTTGGTTTTGTTGCTTGTTTGTGGTTTGGGTTTGTCCCTTTCTTTCACCAAATATGAATCTATATGGATATCTAATTAATTTATTGCAAGCAGCTCAAGGAGCCTAATGCAAATGTAATGTGCGGAAAACACCGGGTTAGGTAGAAGTTCCCCGGTGTTTTTTATGTCCAATCCTATAAGAAAATTAATCAATATGGAACAGGTTTATACCGCTGGCTGTGTTACCATTAATACAGACGCCAGCTACAAGGAAGGTACCTACGGATACGCTTTCTGGATTACCTATGGCGAAAATAAGCGGTTTTTCGGTAGCGGATATGGATTCAATTTGAAATCGTGTCACGAAGCCGAAATTATTGCTATCAGAATGGCATTGGAAAAGCTGTCAAAAGAAGGCCAGTTTATTCGTTCACCCTGGCTGGTTATCAATAGCGATTCAAAGTCTGCCATGTTTGCCATTCAAAAGCCAAAAAAAGGATCCAATGCAGAAAAAGCTTTTCAAGCATTGGAAGCAGTTGAGTACCATCTGCAAGTAGAACATACCCGTTTTCGCCATGTAAAAGCCCATAAACACACCAAGACGAAACGCAATTGGGTAAATGATTGGTGTGACAGGGTATCCAAAGAAAAACGCTTAGAAGCTGAAAAACTCAATGGAAATTAAATATCAGATTACCGAATACCAGGAGCATGTAACTCCTAACCTGAAACTGGTTATTGCCGTGAGCAAAAACAAGATACAGGAGCATGAGCAAGCCTTCTTTGCTTGGGAAATGGATAAAGACCCATGGCCGGAGCCGATACAAAAGTTTTACGGAACTCATTTGCTGGTACTGGCGAGCAGGAAATTCAAGCCTAATGAAACGCTGGATGACTACATGAAAGAAGAAGGCTTTTCATTCATTCATGTGGCTGGATTGGCTGCCGGCATTGGCAAGGCCATTGATTATTGCAAAATACCAGATGTGCCCATAGCAAGCGGAAAAAAGGAAATGGAATTGGTGACTGAGCGTACAATGCTTTCCTATTCGCCAGTAATGATATACAATCCGGTAGAGCCAATGATAGAACCCAAGAAAGGCCAATCAATCGAATTCTCAACCGATAACATCTTAGACTGGTAATGATCTTTGAAAACCAAAATCCAAAAGATACTATTTCGTGGGGCCCTTACAAGGGAACTGCCTACGACAAAGTACCAGATTCGTTCTATTACTGGATGTTTGACAATGAGATAAAAGGCGCACATACGCAAGATACCTGGGCGTACCTGAACGAAAAGGTAGGGGATACCACCAGGATCGAGCAGATTGTGATTGATCAACGAGATCCGGAAAATCCGGATTCTGACCCATACGACCATTTAGACTACCACGATTTACATGGATGAAATTTATTTAGTGTACAAAACCGATGTACACCATTCGTATGCCAGCCGCGACATAATTGGCGTGGCTACCGATTTTTCGTATGCATTAGAGATTTGTCGTTTGCAATCAAAGAAAGAAAGCGAAGAAATCTCGGAAGAGCAGTTTTGGAACTTGCAAAACCTGAAACAAACGCAAGGATATTCTGGTGAAGGTGAATTTGTAATTGAACCTGTAAGTACCAACGTATTATTATGACAAAAAGCAAAAAAGTTGTTCAAAGAGCTTTGCTTTTGGATCAGAAATACGAGGTTCTTTCCATTTACAGGGGAGATTTTTTATCTGGCAACGGTACTACTTGCGAAAATTGCGGAAAGGTCATTTCCAATATAGCTGAAATAAAAAACTCAAGCAATACTGTTTTCCAAGTTGGTCTTGACTGTGCTAAAACTTTGCAAATATCAAATCCGGATGATTTTTCTGGACTTGAATATCCTTTTAAGCAAGTTTCAAAATTTTTGACGCTTTCCAGAAAGAAAGATTCAAAAGTATCTAGCGACGGATTTAGGGCAATTGTAAACTTTACAAACTACTCAAAAAATTGGGGAGAGTTTACCGATTCTTTTAGCGTTTTCAATGAATGGCTAAACAGACATAGCCCGGGATGGGAAAAATTAATAACTACTAAAAACGAAAAAGATGAATAATATAAGTAGAACTACCGCAATAGGACGCAACAGAACTTGCTCCTGCTGCGGAGGAGTGTACAAGGAATGGAAAGAGCAGGACATTGAAGGCCACAACTGCCAAAGGTGTACCGTTTGGATTCTTAGGCGTGAGGTTATACAAAAACGCAAATCCATTGAGTTGCTTTGCTCAGCGTTGAATGAGAAGAACCAAGCCCATTTACGTTCGTTACCGTTTCGAAAACAACGGATAGTTATTGCAAAAGCGTTTGAAAAAGGACACTTAACCTGGAAAATCGGATGAACGAAGTAGATCAAATTTACAATGAATTGCAGGAAGGTATGCCAATACCATTCAGTGACGAGGAAAAGCTTGATGCGTGTTTGAAAGAGGCCAATGTCAAAAGAAGAAAACTCATTGATATTTTTTTTGAGTTGGATCAGGAAACAAAAAAGAAGCTTGTTCAGCGAATTGACTATGCCATTGGCAAAGGTTATGACTACAAAGACATAAAAATCGAAACCGAGATTGATTATCGTAATTTTTATGTTGTAGCCACTTTCAAAGTCTCTACCCAACACTGGAAAGTTGAAGAAGTAAGCCAAAAGCTGATGTGTTCAACAGATATGGCCAACACCAAAAAAGAGAACGAAGAAAGGGAAATGATAAAAACCTTGTACATGGAAATAATTCAAGTAGTCAAATAAGATGAAAGTAGTTTGCATCGATGACACCCACCGCCCGAATGAAGTACAGTTGAAGAACTGGATTAAGAAAGGGCAGGAATATACGGCCGTAAAGCTGTATCGCAATCCGCTATCTGGTGATCAGTTCTTCAAATTGGAAGAAGTGCAGCCAGATCCCCCGTATGCCGGGTATCGCATTCAAAGATTCTCCTTTGATGTGCAAGAGTTTATTGAAACGTTTGTAGAAACCGAAAAATCCGTAGAAGAACTGGTATGAAACAAGAAATCAATGTATTGTATATCCATTACTACAAGGACCAGGACGATAGCGGTACCGCCGAAGTTCTGTCAATCATGACTGGCATTGATGTGCAATACCATCATTTGCACGATCAGATTCCGGAGGATACTTCTGAGTATGACCTGGTGCTTTGCTCGGGGCTCACATGGCAGGAAAACAAATATCCCGATGTGAAAAATCTGGTAGTTCTTTCGGCTGCTTACTGGCCAGTAGCCAAAGCCAAAGAACGGGGAATACCTGCCGTTGACAGAGCTGGTTTGAAGGTTTACGACGAACTGGCTGCCATAATCAAAGAAGCTTCCGAAAAAAAGTATCTGCAAAAAACTTAGTTTTCTTGCTTGTATAAGAAAATTGATTGATATTAGTGATTCATTTATGTTTAACCCTTAATTTTTAACCAATTGAAAAACGCAAAGTTCCTACTGTTTGGATTGCTGGCATTGTTCCTGGCATTCTCAAACCTGTCGCTTGCGGCTCCGCGACCGAAAGACCCGGTTCCTGTTGAATCGAAAGCCGTATTTAAATCTGCCGTTGTTGACCTTTTCTCGCCAGTAGTGCTTGTAGAAAATGTCAAGGTAGAAAGTGCCGCCATCATTGGCACATACAAGTACCATGAAAAATGCTACGTTGAAAAAAATCAAAAGCCTTATTTCCAATCACCGGTAAACTTCATCGCAAAGGAGCGAATAGAAAAGCCTCCGATGCAGGGAAATTATGCTGACAGATACCTTCAACTAAAAAATACTATTTATAAATCTGAGGCAATCAAGGATTCTATTCTAACTAAACCGATCTATTGTAAAACCGATAAAGCGTTTTTCAAACGAGAGTAGTTGAATCCAAACCCAATCCGTTTTTGAACACACATTAAAAATCGGCTATTAACAAACGTTAGTAGCCGATTTTTTGATCTCCGATTAATCAACCCAAAAATCCCGATTTATGAAACGTCTTAGCTTATTTTCCAAATCTGTAATATTTCTTCTTGTTATTTTATTGGTTGGATGCCCTGTGATGGAAACCTACTCAGCATTCAAAACCGACTACGTAACGGCCAAAGTGATTGCCGTTGAAGATCAGCAAAAAATCCAAAAATCCGGCACCGAATACCGTTATTTGGTGATAACCGACAAAGAAACCTTTGTATGCGAAAAGTCTTACCTGAAATGGCATTTCGATGCGTCTAACACCTTTTATCGTATCAAAAAGGATTCTACCTATCATTTCAAGGTGCAGGGGATAGGCAAAGGTGTTTTAACCGATTATCGAAACATACTTCTGGTCACACCTGCCGAACCCAGAGAATGAAAGAGGTATTTGACAAGATTTTTTACCATCCGGATACGCTGTATCTGGTAGGATTTTCGGGAGGGAAGGATAGTATTGCTACTGTCCTTTCCCTGCTGGAAATGGGTGTACTCAAAAGCCAGATAGAACTTCATCACCATGACGTAGATGGCAGTAGCGAAAAGTTGTGGGATTGGCAGTGTACCGAAAGCTACTGCAAGGCATTTGCTAAGGCCTTTGACCTGCCCATTTACTTTTCCTATCGCTATGGCGGTATCGAACGGGAGATAAAGCGTAAGAACGAGGGATTGCAGGATGTGTATTTTCAACAGCATTCGTGCGGATCGTTTCATAGGCTGGCTTCGCTTCCGGGCAATGATACACGAATGAAGTTTCCGGCCATATCTGCCGACCTTAGAACGCGCTGGTGCTCATCATGCGTCAAGATTGATGTAATGAGCCGTGTGATTACCAATACCGAACGCTACAAAGGGAAGAACCTGATTGTATGTACTGGCGAGAGAAGGGAAGAAAGTTCAGCACGTGCCAAATACGAGGTCATAGAGTGGCATAGGACAAACACAAAAAGCAGGTTGGTATTGCATTGGCGTCCGGTCATTGAGTTGCTTGAGAGCGATGTATGGGCCTTGTTTAAGAAATACAAGGTACAGCCTCATCCGTGCTATTGTTTGGGCTGGAGTAGATGCTCCTGCATGACCTGCATCTTTGGTGATCCTGACGTTTGGGCATCCATTGAACATCTGGCACCCTGGAAGCTGGACTATATCTACAAACTGGAAAAAGAACTCAATTTCACATTGCATGACAAGGAGAATATCTACCAGTTTGCCGCCAAAGGGAAAAGTTTTCTGCTTTACGAAAACTTGCAACGTTGGGGAGCAGAAGCATTGAACACCTTCGTTTCTCCAATTATTGTCGAAAATTGGACATTGCCGCAAGGCGCTTACAAACATCAAAAAGCTGGATCGCTATGATAAAATATATTGTGATTGTATTGCATATGAGTATTAAAATTCCTGCGAGAGTTATTACAGCCGTAGTTCTACTTTTGATTGACTACAGATACGGCATTGACAATCCTATTTATCTAAAAGACAGAAACGGCTATTACATTTTTTACTACGAAAATGTGTGGAAAATGATATTGTTTAAAAACCAAGCAAACGAATTAAATAATTAAAAATGGCAGTCTACATAGATAACATGAATCACCCGTATCGTGGTATGATCATGTGCCACATGGTAGCAGATAGCAAAGAAGAATTGCTGCAGATGGCTCGCAATATCGGTTTGAATACAAAATGGATTCAAGACGAAGGCACATGGCAGGAGCATTTTGATGTATCGCTCACAATGAAAAAGAAAGCCATTGCATTAGGAGCCCAGGAAATAACCATGATGCAGCTTGGCAGAATGATTGCAAAAAGACCCGGTTCACCTTTTAATACTGATAAGAAAAATGATTGATATTTCTGAGAAACCGCCAATGTTCCTGTTGATCGACCTCTTTTGCGGATGCGGAGGTACTACCCTTGGATTTGAAAACGCACGGATTGGTGATTACAAGCCCTACAAAATCATAGCGGCCGTAAACCATGATCCTGTTGCCATTCATTCCCATTGGGCAAACCATCCGGACGTAGAGCATTACGAGGAGGATATTCGCACACTAAATCTGACAAGGCTGTTAAACACACTTAATTTCTGGCGAAAGAAGTATCCGAAGGCTAAGGTGATTCTTTGGGCTTCTCCCGATTGTACGCACCATAGTGGCGCCAAGGGAGGTCAGCCCAGAGAAGCCGACAGCCGTACCCTGGCCGCTCACTTGTACCGGTATATCCGTATTCTTGATCCTGACTACATTATGATTGAGAATGTGCGTGAATTCAAAGGTTGGGGACCGCTGGACGAAAACAAAAGACCAGTCAAACACCTGAAAGGCATCCATTTCGAACGCTGGCGCAACTTCATCAAAAGCCATTTTGGGTATACCGATGAATGGCGTATGCAGTGCGCGGCCGATTTTGGAGCCAGAACCAGCAGGACGCGGTTGTTTGGCATTTTCAGCAGGAAAGTAGGCGAAGGCTTCCGTTTGCCTTACGCTTGGCCAGAATCGACCCATAGCAAGTATCCGAAAAAGACAGGTTTGAAGCCCTGGCTGCCGGTGCGGGATATTCTCAAGCTGGACGATCATGGTTATTCGGTTCTGAACCGTAGCCGCAATCCGGATATGCCCAAAGGACGCAAACAGGATATCCGCGATACTACCCTTGAACGAATCTATGCCGGTCTTATCAAGCACGTGCAGCCCAAGATAAACCAGTTCATGATGATGAATTACGGGGGCAGTCCTGAGCATAAGAATTTCTCTTTGGAGGAGCCAGGGCATACAGTTACTACTTCCGATCATCATACGCTGGTAAGTAGTGAGTTTCTGGTAAAGCTTAACAGCCGCAACCAGAAGACCGGGAAAGTAAGTTCGCCTTCATTGGAAGAGCCCGCGCCTACGGTTGCTTGCCAACGCCAGCCTAACATGGCCTCAGCGCACTTTATTGCCACCTACAACAAAGGATCGGTCATACGTGACATTGAGGACAGCGCAGCAACGGTATGCACCAAAGACCGGATGAAACTGGTTGAAGCGCAATGGATGGATTTGTATTACGGTTCGGGCCAGAAAGAAAAAAGCATAGAGGAACCTGGTAGTGCAGTGCTTACCAATCCCAAATTGAATCTGGCCAGTGCGTTTTATCTCGATAAGCAGTATGGCAGTGAGTTCAATCACCAATCGGTAGAGAATCCTGCCGGCACTGTCACTGTCAATCCGAAACTGAGTCTGGTAGAAAGTCAATTTCTGATGCCTACCAACTTCAATAACAAACCCGTTTCGCTTGATAGTCCTGCACCCGTAGTTACCGCGGATCGTCACCACCACTACATTGTTGATTGCCAGTTCAACAACAAAGGCAGAAGCATCGACAAACCCGCACAAACCCTTATTGCCATGATGGGCAAAAAGCCGCCATACCTGATCACTACCGAGTCAGGGCAATTCGCCATTGAGGTCTATCCCGATGACAGCTACATGACAAAGGTTATCAAAAGGTTTATGGCAGATAACGGGATTGTCGATATAAAAATGCGAATGCTGTACGTGGAGGAACTTTTGCAGATACAGGGCTTTCCCAAAGATTACAAGCTGCAAGGATCAGACGAGCAGAAAAAGAAATGGATTGGCAATAGCGTGGAGGCAACGTTTGCAAAGGCTTGGGCCGAAGCAATGGCCAATAAATTGTATTCAAAACCAAAAACCAATGCAAAAAAACCTATTAGTCAGTTTCAGCGGCGGTCGATCATCCGCTCTGATGTGTAGAATGATCCTGGACGACCCTAAGTATTCCGACTACAAGATTCATATTGTATTTGCCAATACAGGACGCGAACGCGAGGAAACCCTGCAATTTGTCAATGAATGTGATAAGCGTTGGGGCTTGGGAGTCGTCTGGGTAGAGGCTGTTATCAATCCTGAACACGGAAAAGGCACTACTCACAAAATAGTATCTTTTGAAACGGCCACCAGGGGCAATGCTTTGTTTGTCGATATGATCAAAAAGTATGGTATCAGCAACAAGGCATTTCCTCATTGTACCCGGGAGCTCAAGTTAAGGCCTATTGCTTCGTACATGAAAAGCCTTGGCATCAAAGGCTATCTGACTGCCATAGGCATACGTTTGGACGAACAAAAGCGGTTGCTTTCCCATGGGCCGGACGTAATCAGTCCTTTGCTTGAAAAATGGGTTGTAGAGCGCAATGTACTGGACTACTGGCGAGAAGAAGATTTTGACCTGGGGCTCAAGCGGCACGAAGGCAATTGTGATTTGTGCTGGAAAAAGTCTATTCGCAAGAAGGTTACACTTATTCGGGAAAAGCCTTGGATTGCTACCGCGTGGGTTGACATGGAAGATGAGTACGCCTATGACGAAACAACTGGTGAATACTATTATTTCCACCAGGGCAATCTTTCTACTCGCCAGTTGATCGAAATGGCTGCCGATCCTTCCATAAAGTCCTATACCGATGACTACCAGTACAACAAGGAAATGGATAGCGAAGCGGTTTGCAATTGCTCAATAAATATGGGAGAAAGCAACTTCAATGTTTTGGACAATTATTAAAGATCAATTATGAAAATCAAAAACGAAACCGAATATCAAAAGGCTTTGGAGCGAATGGGAGAAATCTTTTTTGCCCAGCCAGGTACACCCGAAGGCGATGAAGTCGAACAGCTTAACAAGACTATTCTTGAATACGAAAAATCTATTTCGGACTCTATAACCGAAAATGTCACCGAAGCCGATGTAAGGGCTTACCTGCAAGATCAGGGAACTTCGCCGGAAATGATCGAGAAGGTAGTCAAAGAAACTTTTGAAAAACCATGAGAAAGCTTGCATTTGCTTCGCCAATGTTTATCGGTCACTTAGCTTCCAACGATGCTTTGCATTCGGCTTTGGAAATTGTTACCAGTAAACATGAGATTCCATTGTTTGTATTGCCAATGAACACTGATCCGGAGCCGGAAACGGAAACAGATTCTTATTTGGAAAGCACGCTTGATATGGAACTGAGTGCCGCAATACGGGAAATGGCAGACAAAGATATCATTATCATTAGTGAGCCGCCTCCCTATCTGATTGTTGCCGCTTACGGGGCATCTGGAAAAACCGACATAACGGCCAATATACTTTTGCAAGAGTTTTCAGTCGCAAAGGGATACGGTTACGACGAGACAGAACAAAAAATCAATTCAACACCACATAAAAGATTCGATTTGCGTCATGAGTGGAAATTCAGAAAAGTTAATAGCACTAAATTATTTCGGAGGAAAGTTTACCATCGTAGACAAGCTCGTTGAGCGATTTCCTCAGCACATCCATTTTGTAGATGTATTTTGCGGATCAATGGCGGTTATTCTTAACAAAAGGCCTAGCCAGATAGATACTGCCAACGACAAGAACGGGAATGTGGTAAATTTCTTTCGTGTACTTCGCGATAGGCCGGACGAACTTATTTCAAAGCTGCTGCTTACCCCTATTGCCAGGGAAGAATACAATAACTGTTGGGTAGGTTCCCAGCCCGAATACTGGAAAGACATTGACGATGTGGAAAGAGCCCGCAGGTTCTTTGTTCGCACTCGCCAGTCTTTTTGCGGATTGGGAAGCCAGCGAAAAAACAAAGGCTGGCATTTAGTAAAGACCATTTCCCGGTCACATGCTCCTGAAACGGTATCCAAGTGGCACAATGCCATTGACAAGCTTGGTCCTATCATTGACCGACTGCAGGACATTCAGATAGACAATCAGGACTTTCGGCAGTTGATTCCCAAGCTGGACTTCAAAGGTGCGTTCTTTTACCAGGACCCGCCCTATACCGAAGAATCCAGAGCCAGCAAAAATGATTATGACTTTGATTTCAAAAACAACGATCATTACGAACTGGCTGAAATTAACCAAACCCTGGAAGGAAAGGTAATGATATCCGGATATGACTGCAAGATGTACCGCGACTTGTACCGCCACTGGAACATGGTAGAGTTGCCAGTCAAATGCAACAACCTTCGCTCTACCCCTGTAAAGGAGTGCATTTGGATGAATTATTGATTGTTGCTCTTTTTGTTTGCTTGCTTTGTTGGGCTTTCGTGTTTGTTTTACGTTTAATCTTTAATTCAAAACCTTATGAAATATGCAGTAGTAGGCACCAGATCCTACAATCATTACCAGTATGTGCAGAAATATTTAGACAAGATTCCAAATATCACCGAAATTATTTCCGGAGAAGCCGGAGGAATAGACACATTGGCAAAGATATATGCCAAAAACAACAACATTCCCTACAAAGGGCATCCGGCCGAATGGAGCAATTTTGTCGAAACTCCCGAAAATCCTGTAAAAATCAGAACAAACAAATTTGGTGATAAATACAATGTATTGGCAGGACCAAACCGGAACACCAAGATTGTAGCCGATTCTGATATAATCGTAGCTTTTTACAGTGGCGATGAAAAGTCAGGAACGCATGACACGGTGAAAAAAGCCATTGCAGCCGGTAAACAAGTGATCTGGATTAATATTCTAAACGGAGTTGTAACATTGATTGATCCGGTTACCAAAGAGCAACACCAAATCAATTTGGAGATGCATTATAAGAAAATTGATTAATAATTTGGAGTTATTAATCATTGATTTTATATTTGAGTCCCTTTACAGCCCTTTATATATACTTTTCACTCCCTATCAACACCAGACCCGTAAGTCTGGTGTTGGTTGTTTTACTTGTGTTATGAAGCTTACAAAAAAACAACTTGACTTAATCTATCCACGTGTTAGGGATCAGATAAGAAATTTGTGTTATGATCACCCGTACAACTTCTTTAGAAAAGAAGAGGATCAATTTCATGTGCTGACCAGCAGGGAAGTGTTTTCTGAAATGCTAAGACTTTATTTTAAAAACACTCTGTTTTTTTATGAATACAATCATGACCTCAAAGGATCTTTTGCTGGCTACATGTTGAAAACCGGAAGCTTTTACGGGCCTTTCATTCTTTTTATGATGAAAGATAGGCAAGGAAGTTTGCACGTTGTTGCTGTATACGATATTCTTTATGATGAAACTCATCAGTTGGGCGAAAAGCAAAAACTGGAAATAAGGCATAAGGTCTTTATGCTTTTTGAAAAACAAACTCCGGTAAGGCTTGAACTTCTTGGAGGCGTTTTTTTCAAAAAGCCTTCGTTTGAAGAGTTTTTTCAAGACAACGTTTTAAAGGTGATTCAAGAAATATACCCTTCTACGCTGGCGCGAAGAATCAGCCATGTTTGTGACCTGGCCATGGATCAACTCAGCTTATTTAGTAAAGAACACAACGAAACCATTAAACGAAAATCATATAAGAAAAATGATGGATATTATACCTGAAAACAGCGAAGATTACATTTTACCTTGGGCATTCCTTGAACAAAACTATCCCGATTCGTTTGCCGCTTTTGCCAGATGGTATTTTGCGCAAACCTCACCGGACTGGAAAGCACCCGAAGGTGAAGAAGCCGTTGAAGCATTGACTCGCGAAGACTGGCGAGCAGTAGACGGTTATTTAAACCACTATTTTGTTATTGGTCTCCATTTCAACACTGGAATTGAGTTGCATCGGAAGGATTTGTATTTCCATTATAAAGGGCTTACTAAGGGAGATTCTTATACTTCTTATAACGATGCTCGTCACAGGGTTTATCAGCTGGCTTTTGCTCAGTTGCAACGAATCCTGAACGACACTAAACCCCAACCAAAGTCAGATGAATATAATGTTTCTTGTGCACGGTGACAGTATTTCCCGTTCAAAGCTATGCAAAGACGTAGCCGTAAAAGATTTTCCCGCGATCACACATGAGGTTTACAGTACTTATGAACTGATCATGTATGCAGATGATACGCATTTCAGGGTTCTCAGAACCAAGTTGCCTAATCTTCCGATTGGCCCTGTTTCCATTGAGGAGTTTCCTGCTTTCATGGAAAAGGTAAAAGACTTGTGGATCAACAACGAGATCCGGGCAAAAATCAAAATCGAAGCAAAACCCTATCTACCTCAAAAAGAACAAAAGCCATGGAAAAAGAACTGAGCAATCATATGGATGAAATTATGCAGGAAAGCGTAATGGCTCCACCGCCAACGGAAGAAGAAGTTCAGCGCATCAACAAGATGCTTTCCCGGCCTTTCCGGATGGCCAAGTACGATGCCACCAAAGTCAAATTCTTCGATTACAAAGGAGAAAGAGGCAAGGTTGCTTGCGAGTTCTGCGGAGATCATAAGAAGAAAGGCCATGATATGTGTTTTCCGATTTTTGCGGATAGCATCGAATTAGGCTATTTCTCTTTCTTTATGTGTGGCAAGACTTGCGCCAGGGCGTGGATAAAGAACTCGAAAAACGGCTTTCCGATCACCGATGAACGAGTAAATGAAATCTTTGAAAAAACCGGTCGCCACCTTTTTCCAATGGACAGTTTTTTGGATAAGCTAGAGGAACATGACAAGCTTTTTACAAAGAATCCGCTCGATGAACGAATCAGTGAACTTAGAAACGAGATTTTTTCAATTCAACGGTTCTTGAAATCGCCCAAGCCCCCATTTGAAAGCGCCGATTCTCATTTGAGATTGCTGATGGAAGGTTTTTCTAAGACCGTTTTTTCATTGGAGGAGGTAGTGGGCTCCGCTTTGCTTGCCGGCAAACTTATGTACGGCAAAGAAGAAATCACTCCGGAAATAATAGAAAAGATCAATACGGCTTGGTCATGGAAATTTGAGGTTCCTGCACCAAATCCGGGTATCTTAAAAAATACCAGAAAAAATAAGAAAATCAATTGATAACAATAAAAATCCCCTTTTTTTATGAATGTGAATATAATGCTCAGCAAAATCAAGGTTAACGAAAACTACCGTGAAACCATTGATCAGAAATCCATTGATGAACTTGCCGAATCAATCAGAGTGAACGGCGTAATACAACCGATCATGCTCAATCAAATCGACCTGGACACCTATCATGTTGTTTTCGGACAAAGAAGGCTTCTGGCGGCAAAGAAAGCCGGTCTGGTAAGCATCCCGGCCACCGTAAAGGAAAATCTGACAGAAGACGAGATTCTTTCTTTGCGACTGATTGAAAACGTACAGCGCAAAGACGTAACGCCATGGGAAGAAGCGATTGCTTTCAAGAAGCTGTCCAAGAAAATGACGGTAAACGAAATCTCTGCGCGGCTAGGCAAAAGCGTCAGTCACATTTCCTTGCGTATTGCCCTTTGCGAACTGGATGAGTTTTGGATGAACCTGCTCAAATCGGCAAAGATCGAACTGGCAGCCGCAATCCTGATCGCCCGTTTGCCAAAGGTAGGCCAGGAGAAGCTACGCAATTCAATCGTGGACGGTGAAGTACTCAAGACAAAGGATATCGAAACGCTGATCCGAAACAAGATCATGCTGATTTTGAAAGATGGCGGCTTTTCGCTGGAAAATCCTTTTGGCGCATGCGGAATATCCTGCTTGAGTTGTACCAAGCGCACCGGGGGCAACGAATTGTTTCCTGACATTAAAGATACAGATTACTGCTTGGATTCGGAGTGCTTTACCGATAAGAAGAAAGCGCATCTGGATTCGATTCTCAAGGCCATTTACGACAAGTATCCCGATATCGTTCAAGTTACCGATGGATACCGCAATGTGAAGGTTTCCGATACTGAGGTAATTCTGGGCCATGAATCGTTTGACAATGTGGACGAAAGCCGGGCCGAGGAGGAAGATGTACACCGTGCCGTGTATGTGATGGGCAACTATGCCGGCCGAATGACTTATATCCGGCTGAAAACCTTCACTCAGCAGCAGATTGAAACCAAACCGGTAGTGGATCGCAAAGAGCAAATGCAAATCAACAAAGTTCACAAGGAAGCGCGTATGATTTGCTTGGATGAAATCAAAAACGGTTTTGGCAACAATAACACGAAGCTTCTGGACTACTATATTGTCGAATCAATGTCAAGCGCACTGACCAAAGGCTGGCCGTTCAAGGATCAAATCAAATGGTTGCAGGAAAACTTTAAGTTCACTGCCTATACCGGAAACGAAACGGATCATTCGGCAAGAGAGAAATGGATGCACTTGAACATAAATAGTATTCCTCAGCCGGCAATGAAGCTAAATATCTGGCTGCATTTTATGGCTACTCGTGATAGTATTTCAAACGAGAATACGGTTTACAAGCTTGCTGAGTATACCGGAGTTCCGGGTAACAAGGAAAGCTTCTTCCAGATGGCACAGGATCGGATTGAAAAGGCTAAGAGTGTGGGCATAGATGACAAAGAGCAGAAGAAAGAGGAAAAGCCCAAGAAAGAAAAGAAAAAGAAGGAGCCTAAAGTTGACAGCAAAGAAGAAGCCGATTCCAACCCCAAATCAGAGCAACAGCAGCCAGAAGAAAGCAATCCTGAACCAGTAGAGGAACAATTGGAAACAGAGGAGTTGGAAGGCCAGGAAACAGAGGAAAGCAAGGCAATTATCGAACCCGAGGAAATGGAGGAACTGTATGATGACGAAGAAGAAGGATTCGATATTGAACAGGAGTTAGAAGAAGGGTTAGAAGAAGGATTAGAACAAGAGTTAGAAGAAGAAACCGAAGATACTTCTGATTTGCGCAGGCTTGGTCATCACCACGATTATTAAAAACGTAGTTAATTGAGTGTTATGATTGTAAAACGTAGTTTCTCTGAAGCTACGTTTTATTTTTTTATATGTGTGGCTCTTTTTGTCTTGTTTGTTGTCATGAGTTTTTTACTATCCGAAGCCAAAGCGAAATACCTGGTTGTACTGGCGAGCAAATACGGATACAATTTTGAGTCATTAAACTACCAAACGTCCTACGTGTCATTTACCAAAGGAGAAATCAAAGTAATCGTTTATGTACTCAAAAAGGGCTATACCGTAGCCAGTTGCCTCAACCATTCCAAGAAAGGAAAAAATCAATTCATAAGAAAAAACCTCAATTATGGAGGCCTTGTTTCTGTATTGGAAAATCCGAGGGTTCATACCAAAAAAGAGTATTTTTTAACGCAAAAACATAAGAAAACTGTTTGATATTACGCGAAAAAATACTATTTTTAATACCTAAAAACTCTCTTTTTTATGATAACCTTCTTGTTAAATTATTTTTTATTAACCTTAATTTTCTCCAAAAAAAATGAGCGAACAGAAAACCTTTAATGTGCTGAGTATTATCGGCGGCAATTCCGGTACCGGGAAAACGAGCTCCCTGCGTCACCTGGGCAAAGAAACGGTAGTACTGAATGTAGAGCGCAAAATGCTTCCGTTTGCAGACAACGGGGTGACAAACATTGCCATTGGCAATACACCAAAGTTGTTTGAAGCGTTGAACCGTCTGGCAGACAACGAAGAATACCGGATCATTGTGATCGATTCATTTTCCGAGTGGATTGATATTTTGCTGCTTGAGTGCAAACAAACCCTGAAAGGTTTTGATGTGTGGAATGAGTACAACTCGAAAATCCAGCAGCTTTTTACTAGGCTCAAAACGATGAAGAACAAATACGTTTTTCTCATTGGCCATACCGAAATCCTGCAAAATGCGGATGGTGACCAGATTTTTCGTATCAAAGTGAAGGGCAAAGAAAACGAAGGCATGATTGAAAAGCATGCAACCTGTGTGTTCTTCTCCCATACGATTAAAAAGCCTTCCGGTCGCGGTGTTGAATACAAATTCATCACTAACACTGATGGCAAGCTTCCGGCCAAGACTCCTTTTGGAATGTTCAAGGAGGAGGAAGAATTTCTCATTGACAACGATGTGAAGAAAGTCGTGCAGTACATGGAGAGATATTACAAAATCGAAAACAAAACCTTTCCGGAGGTTCAGACGGAAGTCGCCGCCAATGCCTAGAAACGAACTTGAATGGATGGAATACCAATACCAGATGTGGTGTTCCTTCATGCATTACATTGATTATCGCTGTAATTGGGAAGAATATGATTTTCAGTACTGTTTGCAGCAATATTTATGTACCTTGCAATAAGATAATTAATTAATATTGTTCTTTAATCAATTTTCCTTTTTTAATAATTTTCATTTTTAAAACTAAATTTTATGGATTTTTCACAAACACCCCAGTCCCAAGAACAAGAAATTAGCTTTGATTTTTACACAGGAGTAGCCCGAGCCATTTTGGTAGGGTTGAATCCGAGCCCGCGCGAAATGCGTAACCTGGGCATCATTGATGAAGAAGGAGAGAAGCGGTTGGAAGACAAACGCGCCAGTGGCTTTTCCTACAAGGATGAAGCAAACAAAAAATACCGGTTGGATTTCTGGTTTAAGCTGGAGCAAGAAGGGCTTTCCAAAGACACATTTGTCAAGCTTCCCATTGTGGTTTGGAACGAGCCGCGGGCAATAAGCGCAAACACGCAAAAGTACCAGGTAGTCAATGCTGAGCACAAAACAGCTTGGGCCACTCAGAAAGAGATTGACGAGCAAACCGAACTGACAAAGAAAGATTCTGCGGAAGTCTGGTTTAAAAAGCCGTACCGCAGGGCTTTCGTTGGCGAGGAATCCATGATAAAGTTGCTCAAGCTGGTTACCGGTACCAAGCCTAGCGAAAAGCTCCCCGGTAAAATCGACTTCAACGAAATCTTGTCTGACAACTACAGATCCATCGGAAACATTATTTCCGGTAGTGAAGGCAAGGCCCGTTTCTTTGTCAAATTGCTCCTGGGCATTCAGGTATCGGACGAAGGCAAGGTATATCAAACCGTATGGAGAGATGCTTTGCACCGGTATGCAGGTGATGGAGATATGCAGAAAGTACAGAAAGAGGTTGTTGATTACCTGAAAAATGCCAAAGGAACGTATTTCTACGGCTTTACCGGTGAGCAGTTCAACCCTACCGAATGGACTTTCCGCAGAGTTGACCCGGCACCATTCAAGCAGAAGGCGACGGATGCAGCGGCATCCCGGGCGGCCCTGAACGGGACTGCGCCTAATCCTGATGTGAAAGTAGATACAGAAGATTTGCTAGCAATGAGCCTTGCTACCCAGGGCGGCGGCGATGACGATTTGCCATTCTAATTTACACAATAGCCTTGCTGACTATCTCAGTAGGGCTATTTTTTTTCTAACCAATAAGCCGAATACCAATGCCAATTTATTATCAGTGCGGGCTTTCCTACAAAATACCGGGGCCCAAAGGAAAATTGTTGAAAGTTTCCGAGGAACTGCTGGTTGATGCCATTACCTACGGGGAAGCCGAAACACGCATGCATAAGCTGATTGAGGAAAGGCCAGATGCGCAGGAATGGAAAGTCAAAAAGATTGCCGTGGCCAAAGTCAGCGAGGTTTTCAAGATACTGACCATTGTGGAAGGAAAGGACGCATTGGATGGGGAATCGTTTTTCAAGCTAAGGGTTGAGTATCTGACCTTTGATGAAAAAACCCAGAAGGAAAAGCGGGTTCCTTATACAATGTATATCAATGCTGACGATCCCAAGCAAGCCATTGAAAGACTCAAGCAAGAGTTGGGTCAGGTTCAGGACTACGAAATTGTAAGTTCGATCAAAACCAAAGTCGTAGATGTTCTCGATTACAAGCCCCAGGAGTTGAGCCAAATAACATTTGTCAATTAATCCATTCACATTAAAAACTATGTAGCAAGCTGTAACGGCTTGCTATTCCTTTTTACACCATGAGATTTATCGTATCATCGGCGGCATTGATTGCTGCATTAAAGAAAATAGGGAAAACCGAAACAAACCCTGTTATACCGGTCCTGGAAAACTATTTGTTTAGATTGACTGGCGAGGAATTAACGATTTGTGTTTCTGATTTGAGCAACACCTTTGTTACCACTGCATTTGTAGACAATATCGGAAAGAAGGATTTTTCTTTCTGCGTCGAATGCAGAATGCTTTGGGATTTGCTCATACACATCGAAGAACAACCTTTGGTGATAGAAGCAAACGAAAACAACGTTACGATTCTGGGTGATGAATTCAAAGTGGATGTAAGCGGTGACAGCTACCTTGATTTTCCAAAGATCAAAGACGTAGAACGCGATCACTACACAATCGAACTCTCCGAATCGGAGTTCTTTGATATTGTCAGCGGTACATTGCCATTTACCAGCTACGACGAATTGCGGCCGGCAATGTGCGGATTGTACGTAAAAGCAGAAAGAAGAAATCTTACGTTTGTGGCGACCGATGGCCACCGGCTGGTAAAATGCACTACCCTGGCTGATAAAATAGGAGAAAAGTATTCTTCTGTCGATGGCCAGCAAATAGACCAGGAAGTACAATCGGAATTTGCTTTTATCATAGCCCGGAAAACGCTTAAAAAGCTGATGGCAACCCTTTCCAGGAAATCAAACAGAACCATTCGCATCAAAGTGGAAAAATACACGCCACTGATGAGCATTGAGGTTCTTTCCGGAGACTTTGCAGAAACCAAACTGATCGCCCGTTTGGTTGACGAGAAATTCCCCGATTACCAAGCAGCGATTCCGGAAGATACTATTTTAAGCATTCGCTGGCAGGTAGACCGGAAAAGGGCTTTGACTGCGTTTCGCAGGGCCAAGCTGTTTGCAAACCGCGCTACTCACCAGGTTGCATTGCATCTGTATCCGGAGTACGTCAAGGTTTCCTCGGAAGATTTGGATTTTAGCTACCAGTACGATGAAAAGATAAAATCCAAAGTCTTAGGCACCGATCAGGTTCCCATGCTTCCTTTCAAGATCGGATTCAACAGTAGATTTTTGATTGAGATTATGAGCAACATCAAGGTGAATGACATTGAAATGGCTTGCTCAGCTCCCAACCGGGCGGCCATTGTCAGAGGAATAGGGGAAAGCGGAGAGAAGTTTATGTATTTGATAATGCCGGTTATGCTTGGCTTTAATCATTAATAAGAAAACTGATTGATATGCAAAAATGTGTTATAGTTGTAGAATCAGAGGTTGCCGATTCGATGTATCCACAAATAAAGGAAGTCTTGTCAGTGCCTATCAAAATGCCGTTTCAGCAAAGAAATGCTTTTGACAGCGCATTAAACGAACTGTACAAGATACAGCACAAGACCAAAGGAATGTTTGTAGGGGAAAAAGAATACGCGGTAGCTACTGAGACTGGTTTGTATTATTTGGCCTACGAAGGGATTGGTAGCAGAGCCAATGAGATAACCTACGACGAATCAGAATTTAAAGAATGGAAACTATGGTATCTTAAATCTCAGATTCTGCAGCTATTTCAATTTACCAATGTAGGAATTTTTACACTTGTTTCACTCAAAGAAAAAACACAATGTCAGAATTTGATAACTTGTTTCCCGAGCCCGCCAAAGTGGAGCTGCCCGAACATATTGCCAATTACTTTGCCAAACGCGGCATGATCCTTGAAAAAGACAGCGGCAGGGATAATGTATTTGGTTTTTACAATGAGTACGTAGAACTCGAACTGAAATACAACGAAAACGAAGGTTGGGGTATTAGTATGGATTCGATTGAAATACATCACCAGACCATGATTTGCGCAACCGGTATCCCTACCGATGAACGTTTTGACATACTGATGGCGTGTCTGGGATTGGCTGATTTTGCATTTGTACCTGGAGGACCTACTTCAAAGGTCTGCACAATTACTAATGGCGAGTTTGCATATAGTCTAAAAGTAGACGGAAAAACAATCTATTTTCAGGGCAACGATAATGCTGAATACTTCAAAAAGCATTATCAGATGCTTGGGTACTTAATCCAGGAAAAATAATATGGGAAGCGTAGTAAAGTCTTTTACCGATCAGCACGTAATGAGCTTTGGTCTTCACAGCGGGAAAAAGCTGGCCAATGTGCCGGCAGACTATCTCTTGTATGCGTATCACAACTTCAAGTATATGCCCGAAGGATTGAAACTGTATATAGAAGATAACATGGAAGATCTCAAAAGTGAAGCCAAAAAAAATAATCCTAAAAAATTCAAAGAAAGTCGTTTGGATTATTGACAATATAAGAAAATTGATTGATATTTGTGGAATAGCAAAAATTGGGGATTTTTTCACGGCCGTCGATGATGGCCGTGTTTTTTATTCTTATCTATTCACACAATCCAATTTCTTTCATGGAATCATTAGGCGAAAAACGTGTTCGTGCAAGCTTCAATCCTGGAGCCAATGACAAGGTTTCCGAAATCAAACAGAAAACGGCTGAGTTGATCAATCTGGTAAATTCTTTGCCGGTAAAAGTAGGCCCAAGTGAAAAAAGCCGGTTGATTGCATTGGCTTCGACTTCGTATGAAGAAGCGGCAATGTGGGCAGTGAAGGCAGCTACGGCTACAGAGGAACACGAACGTTAAGAAACAAATGCGGTGTGCTTAAATATCGGACAGAGTACCGTAAATACGGGAGCCGGAAGTGTTCGAGCCGCATTTTTATTTGTCCACCCAGATTTTTGAACCATGAAATTTACTACCGACACTTATAATACGCTGAAAGAAGTCAAGTGGCTTTTGATTCGCTTGTGCTGTATGATCAGCGGGGGTTTGGCAGTATCCTTATATTATACCCATTCGGATAACTGGAAGTTTTATTTGGCAATAATTGTGATTGCTCTATTGTTGTTTGTTGTGATTGATTTGCTTTTGAAAAAGAGTGCTTTAAAGTATTTGTGCGGAATTCACAGTATAGACTACATCAACTGGCGAGGAGAACAGGGGAGGCGTCTTATCATGGCCAATAGGCTTGAGTACACCAGCAATGAGTATCACAAGGAAAAGCAATGGCTACTTACTTCTTATGATATAGATAAAAAAGAAGTAAGGCATTTTGCGGTAAAAGACATTCTTTCAAGCGAAAAGGTAAAACCATCCATATTATGAAAAAGATACTATTTCTGGCTTTGTTACTTTGTTCCTGCAACGATAGTTACAAAAAAGTAGATGGAGTTGTGTTGACAGATATGAATACGGGTAAGAAATACCTGGTTAAACATCATATAGGGGCAACATTTATGGTTTACGAACAAGTAAAGGAAATCTCTGAAAAAGATACTATTACATCATTCAAGGAATTAGAAAGATAATAAAAGCAGGTGTTTTATGAAAAACGAATTCGTATCAAACAATTTGTCTTTAAAATCTGAGCCCCAGAATCAGGATATTGAAATCAGACGTTATACTGATCGCAATGGCTGTTTTGTAATTGATTATCTGTCTGGCAAAAGCTTGAATTATGGTGGGCCAAAATACCATATCAGTTACATTAGAAACGATTTTGGCAAATAAAAGCAGGTGTGGCGGAACTGGATAGACGCGCCGGTGACCATGCCGGTTATAGACTCCCTGGAGCAATGTAGGTTCGAGTCCTACCACCTGCTCAAATTGCAGGTCATAGCAATTTGAATCAATTCATGATACTATTTTCAAACAAGTCTACTTCTCTGAGGTAGACTTGTTTTTTTATCCATTGTTCACTCTAGCCTCAATTTTATGAAAACCCTATTGTTTTTAACTGAAAAAGATTTGGCAGATGTGTTCCAGCCAGATCAACCCAATCATGATTCTGTAAAAATTCAGGATATCCGTTGGCACCATTTTCGAGGTGTTCGCACAACGGATATTAAAACAGCTTATTTGGTTGTGTTTCACAATAGAATAAAGAATGAATTTAATATACTAAAAAACGTTTCGCCAAATGGTGCAAGTGGAGTAGTTGCCAGGGCGACTGCAGTAAAAGTTTTGGGCGATTTTTGTAAGCAGTTAATTGAATAGTTTTTCAAGTGTTTCCTTGATTTCGTTGGCCGAAAGGTCATCCACGTAATTCTCAGTCATCCGGGTAGATGAGTGGCCGGCAGCATTGGAAGCTTTGTAGATATCCCCGGTAGACCGGTATACAAAGTCAATGAAGGAGTGCCGGGCCGAGTGCGTGGTAAGTTGTACCCCCCATTCTAGTTTCTTGGAAACGGTTCGCAGCTTGTCATTGATCAGGTTCGTTCTTCGTAACGTGGCCTCGACTTCTTCCACTCCCGGCAATGGATATAATATACGTGTAAGCGTGACATATTCACCCTCGCCAGTAGCTTGTTTGTATCTATCCAGTATTTTGCGCAGGGGAGGCGCGATGGGAACTACCAGACGCTTTTGAAAACGCTTTCCTTTGGATGGGTTGTATAAGATATGATCCTCTTTTACATTTTCCCATTTGAGATCCTGGCAATCTTTGATTCGCATTCCCCTGGCAAAAAAGCATAGTAAAAACGAATGTACTGCGTCCCATGTTTTTCCATGGGCTTTCATTTGATGCTGCTCTAACAGGTAATTGACTTGTTCAATGCTTAATTTCTTTTTCTTTTGCTTTAATTTGATTTGGGGCAGCATTGCTTTTTTGAATGGGTTTTCTTTATGGTAAACACCTTCTTCAATAGCATGCTCCATTACCGCTCGAAAAAAGGAAAGGATAATGTTTGTGCTGGAGACTTTGCGTTTATGCCCCCAACGGGTAGGTTCACTGGCGAGGAAAGTAGCAAACGCCCTGGCAAACGGAAGGTCTATCTTATTGATTTGCAAGGAGTGTTTACTTTTCTCAGCAAAGGCTACTAACATCTTACAGTGGAACAATCTTGAATTTCGGCTATAGCCATTATCCATGTTATTGACATAGGATAGGGAATACTCGTAAAAATCCTTGGTTCTCATTAATTGAGAAGGATCGGGATTGTTTTGAGATTCGATGGCGGCCTTGTATTCGTTTTGTATTTGCTGTATCCGTTCAGAAATGTACTCGTTAATCGATTCGTGTTGCGGATGAGAAGATTTAACCCAGTTGGCTTTTTCCAGTGTCCCGGCAGGTTTGGGTTTTCCCGAACTGGTAAGCACAGGTTTGCCATTCTGTCGTTTTATATTCCAGTCGGATTGCCGTATGGTGAAGGGAACTTGTTCGCGTTTAAGCTGGCCATTGTAGTGACAACGCAGGTAAAGCGCATAAGAGCCGTCTTTGTTGGCACGTTGGGAAAGTTCGACATGAACGGAGATTTTTTTTGTTTTCATTTTGCTGAAAAAATGTTTTGCTGAAAAAAATAACACCACAAAAATATTAGATTTGTGATTAATATTACAGCAAACCACAGCAAATTAAAACAAAAATCAATTAGAAAAAGAAATATTGGCCCTAGAAAGCCGTATTTATAACTTCTGCTCAGAAATAACAGCAAAGCCGCGCCTGTTTCAGGCGCGGCTTTCTATTTTATGGAAAAAGCCGGTACAACATGCCGACAATAGTATTTTTTCGGAAGCCAAAACCTGCCCTTTGGCAAAACAGCCTTGGGTTAGCTTTTTTGCTCCTCGCTTTCTTTCTTCAGCAAGTCACTCAGGTAATGGCAAAGATCAGTCATGGCATCCGACATTTTTTCGTCGCCGGTGGCCCGCAGGACGGTGTCACTCAATGTCCCGATGATGTCGATGCAAAACTGTTTCATATCCGTAACAGGCATGTCTTTGGTCCATAAGTCCACCTTCATGGTGCCCCGGTGGTACATATCCCAGATCGCAATGGAAACAGCTTTGGTTTCCTCAATGCCTTCGTTGGGATTGTCGGTGGCATGCCAGTGAATCTGATCCGGAACACTGTCCGCATCCAGGGATATGTCAAAATGTATTTCTGATTTTTTCACGTGTGTATACGGTTAAGTTTTTGACTGAACGCCGTGCGACGTTTGAAGGTTCGTTTTCCGAATCCAGTCGCAAAAATAGAGTAAAATCAGGAAAAAAAAGATTTAGGCAGTGTTTACCTTGGTATTGGCAATTGAATCAATAGAAGTTTCTGGCTATTCAAACCTTTTATTGAAAAAAATCATGAAAAAACACGTTTACACAAGTATTCTGGCGGTATTCTTATTTTTTGTTGCTTTCCAGGGAAAAGCGTCTGAAGTAGACTCTACGGCTATTTACCAGGCTCGCATCGATTCCATCGAAAATTCGCTGCATTATCAGCGCGGCGTTGTCCAGTTGGAAGGCGGCATTGGCAAGCTGACAATCCCGTCCGGTTTTAAATACCTGGATGCCAAACAAGCCGAATATGTATTGACCGATTTGTGGGGGAATCCTAAACAGCCTACTTTGGGTTTGATTGTGCCGGAAAATCAAGGTGTATTGGGTGACAACTCCTGGGCGTTTGATATTCAGTATAACGAAATCGGTTATGTGAAAGACGATGATGCCGATGATATTGACTATGAGGAGTTACTGGAAGAGATGCAAAAAGATGCAGTGGAGTCGAATAAAGAGCGTACGACACAAGGCTATCAGGCGATTCAACTGGTCGGATGGGCCAACAAGCCGTTTTATGACGAAGACCGCAAGATATTGCACTGGGCCAAAGAACTGAAGTTTGGTGATGACGAAGTAAACACCTTGAATTACAATGTCCGGGTGCTGGGGCGCAAAGGTGTGCTGGTGCTCAACGCTATCGGCTCCATGAAGCAGCTGCCGGTGATCAACCAGAATATCGACAAAGTATTGAATATCGTTGAGTTTTCAGACGGCTACAAGTATTCGGAGTTCAATCCGGACATCGATGAAGTGGCCGCATATACAGTTGGTGGCCTGGTGGCTGGCAAAGTGCTGGCAAAAGTAGGTATCCTAGCTTTTCTGGGTAAATTTTTGAAGGTAATTGTGGTAGCTGTCATCGGTGGGGCTTCGGCTTTATGGAAATGGTTGAGTGGCCGCCGTCGAGATGAAACCGAAGTGGCGACCACTACGAATGATTCCGGCACTACGGAGGCCTGACAAAAAAGGGGCGAGCCGCCCCTTTTTTGCTTTTCAAAAGACACTATTTTGGGCGGAGCAGCAATATTCCGCAACGGATGCTTCTCAGCTTCTTTTTTAGTCACCTTCAGTACGTGCGGCGAAGAATAACGCCAACTGTATCCTTTAATTTTCAGACGCTTTTGTTTTTCGCCACTCCGATTCTTTTTTAACTCTGGATTGGACGCGAGCCGTTTTGTTCATTTTGTGAATCAGAATCCGCGTAGTTTTCCAGAACGAATCCGAGTAGATCCCAATATCCCGGTAAACTTTACGGTTTTTTCGGTCATACAGATAATACTGATAGGTGGCCTTAAACGAGTTGCTGTTGCGAAAAGTAACCAATCGGTTGACTACATAGCGATACTGTGCTTTGTCAGGGTAAAGGGAGTCTATCTGCCTGTTTTCCACAATTTTGTGCGGATGGTTGTAGTGTTGCCATTCGCGCATCAGTTGGTTGTTCAGTTGAGCCAGATGACGATTGGTGTATCGACGCAATCTTCTTTCGCTGCGATTGATCTCGTTTGTCGGTGTATATTCAAAGGTGCTTATCAACACAGTGGTATTTGCATGATCGGTTGGTAAACTTTCTGCCGGAATACAATGAGTTAGCCATTGGTTGGGAACGCAGGCAACGCAACACAAGCCAAGCAACCAAAGAGTACGTAGTGGTTTGTTCATATACAGCAGATCTGGTAAAGCAATTCTGAAACCTGGGCAAGAATCAACACTTACCGATTTTCAAAAGCGTGGAAATATGTTTGGTTCAACGCTGTTTGTGTGCAAAATCCTTGCCATACTGGTGAGGTTTTTGTTTTTAAAAGATATTATTTTTAAAGAGAGGTTTTTGTATTATAACTATTTTGGTATATCATTATTTTGGCAATCTGCTTATAAGTAAAATTATGTTTGGTATTTGTTTCCAGGGTTTTGTTACTTTATGCCCTGTGTTATTTTCTACTCCTACAAGCAACCTTTGTTGAAAAAATGTGTACAAAACGTAGTTGGCAGATTCTCTGCTTTTTTCTGATAGCGACGTGCCTTCAGGCTCAGAGCGTCTATGAATTGAATACCGGATGGCTATGCAAGCCTATTTCCAAAGTCAAAGAAAATGGCCCGGAATTGTCCAGGCCGCCGTACAAATTGTCCGGTTGGATGCCGGCCGTGGTGCCGGGTACAGTATTGACCACCCTGCTGGAGAACAAAAAGATTCCGGATCCCTTTTATGGCCTGAACAATGAGAAAATCGAGGATATCTACGATACTGGCCGTGACCATTATACCTACTGGTTTGTCAAGGATTTCAAAGAAGCTGTACCCGCAGCAGACGGACAGGTGTGGCTGCATTTGCGCGGTATAAACTATAGCTGTGAGGTTTTTCTGAACGGGAAAAAGCTGAATGTCGCTACTCACAAGGGAATGTTTCTGCGGCAGACCTATAACATTACGCCGGTGCTTGCCAAGGATGGCAACAACCGTCTGGCGGTCATTGTCTATCCGCCTGATCCTGTAGGGAATGCGAAAACCGGACAAGGCGGCGACGGAACCATTGCTCGCAATGTATCGCATCAATACGTGGCGGGTTGGGACTGGATACAGCCAGTACGCGACCGGAACACGGGTATATGGGACAAGGTAACCATTGAGAAAACAGGAGTGGTAAACCTCAAGAATCCGCACGTGGTCACACTGGTTCCGGGTATTCGCAAGCCGGACGGCCATCAGCATCCGGCAACTATCAAAGTCTCGGCAGAACTGGAAAATACGAGCAGCCAGAAAACCAGTGGTGTTTTGCAATACACGCTGGCTGGACAAATCCTAGCGCAGAAAGTAACGCTGGAACCGCACAAGACATCCCAGGTGCAGCTTCCGGATTTTACACTGCAAAATCCCAAGTTGTGGTGGCCGCATGGCTACGGCAGCCAATACCTCTACGACCTGAAGATGCAGTTCACTCCGGATGGCAAATCGGTATCCGATCAGGAAACCCTTTCGGTGGGCGTGCGGGAAATCCAAACCGACTGGAATAATACTACGCGCAGCAAGCAGGTGTATGTAAACGGACAGAAGGTATTCATCAAGGGCGGTAACTGGATCATTTCCGATGCCATGTTGCGTTTTACGGATGCCCGTTACGATGCCGAAATTCGTTTTCACCGGGATATGAACCTGAACCTGATTCGCATCTGGGGTGGCGCATTAAGCGAACGGCCCGAATTTTACAAAGTCTGTGACAAATACGGCCTGCTTGTGATGCAGGATTTCTGGATGTCGGGCGACTGCAATGGCCGTTGGGTAGATCCGGTAAAAAAAGAAGACCAGTGGACGCGCCGCAACTATCCCGACGACCATTCGCTGTTCCTGAAATCGGCTGAGGATCAGATTAAAATGATTCGTAACCACGCTTCGCTGGCCATGTGGTGCGGTGGCAATGAAATTACGCCTCCCGAAGATATATTACTCCCCTTGCGTGACTCGATCCTGCCTGCCCTGGATGGAACCCGCTGGTTTATCGACTATTCCAATTCCGATGACATGTCGTTCAACTTCCTGGGAGGCAACGGTGACGGACCGTACGGCATTCAGCCCATCCAGAAGTTTTGGGAGTTTCGCACCTTTCCCTTCAACTCCGAAGTAGGTTCGGTAGGAGTAGGGGATTATGAGTCGCTGGAGCGGTTCATTCCGGCTGCAAACATGATTCCGCCCAATCATACTGCCCGGAAAGTAGACCCGGTGTGGGATTACCACAAGTACATTGGGTACGACGAACACCTGCAACCCTATGGCGAGCCAACCGATGCTCGCGATTTTGCGAGAAAGGCGCAACTGGTCAATTATGATCAGTACCGGGCGTTGATGGAGGGTTTCAGCGCGCACATGTGGGAATGGTATACCGGAACCATCATCTGGAAAACCCAGAATCCATGGACGGCCATGCGTGGTCAGATGTACGACTATTACCTGGACGTAAACGCCTGCCTGTACGGACTGCGAAGCGGAAGCGAACCGCTACATATCATGTACAATCCGGTGGATGGGATGGTAATGATTGTGAACAATACCTTTGAAACACGCCGCGACCTGATGCTGACCATCAAAACCTACTCAATGTCCGGAAAGGATAGTCTGATCACACAAGTCTTCAACGAAATTGGCCCTAGTACGGTGCGTAAATATGTGCCTATCCAGAAAACGATTGATGCCCTTCGCAAAGACCAGGGTGTGTTTTTGTCCTTACAATTGCTGGATGTAAACAAGAAAGTAGTGAGTGATAACTTCTATTGGTTGCCTGATGCCAATAACAATTATTCCGGACTAAAGATGCTGGCTAAGACCTCGATTCAAACCACGGTGCGAGAAGTCGGGAAAGGCAAAATTGAGCTAAAAATCACTAATCCGGCGGGTGGTACGGTGGCGTTTTTCAACCGTGTGGCCTTGGTTGATTCAAAGACTAAAAAACGTATTCTGCCCGTATTCTTTAGTGATAATTATGTGTCGGTAGTGCCGGGAAGCCAGAAAACGATTGTTATCGAGTACACTCCGGATGCTCAGGCGGCGGCACCATTGGTGCACATTTCCGGCTGGAATGTGGAGGAAACGTTTATTCCGGTTCGGTAAAGAATTAATTTTATCAAGTACGCATAGATTTTGATTCATTACTAAAGTTTATCTAAGATTTATAGCTCTTTGTCCTCCCGCCGGAACTTCGCGCACACTTACGGTTTTTCCAATCGGATGCATCGCTGTGTATGCGCGAAGTTCCTGGCAGGAAGACAGCGAAATAGGATCCCTGCCTATCTGCAGATAGGCTTGCAAAAGGCCAAAGTCTAGCTATCTGCTAATCCTATGCACTCTCATAAACAACAAAAGGTCCGTGCAAGCACAGACCTTTTGTTGTTTATATCAGACTGAAAGATTTCTAGTGTAAGATAGGGGAGGAGCTTCGTACGCCGCTTTTTTGCAAAATCTGATCAACTTCCCGCACCATGCGCAGCGATGCTTCAATCTCTTCTTTGCGAATCGAGACACTTTCGATGTTAAAGCCAAACGGAATCCCTTTCTGTTGGCAGAAATCGGTCAGTTCGCGGGCAATGGACAATGATAGTTCGACGGACCGTTCCAGAATGTTATCGCAGTTAGCCAGCTCGTTTTGCAGCCAGACGGGCATGTGAATGCCAAGCCAGTCCATAAAATCAATGGTCTTGAGCGAGCCACACGTGGTCAGTGTAAAAATAATGGTTGGGAGGGGCTGGCCGGTTGACTGGCTGTGAAAATACAAATCGGAAATTACATTTTTGGTGTATTCCACATTGTACACACATTGCGAAACGAAAAACGAACAACCCGCTTCCATTTTGCTAAGGATCTTGAGGTGTTCGCTACGGTCGGACTGGTGGCGTTCGGAAATGGTGACACCGCCCAGCAATGCGTGTTGGTTGCGTTGTTGCCAGAGCTCATACGCTTCGGATAATTTCAACTGTGTGACCTGCTCGCGCGAAGGCGCGCCTACAAAAACCGTTGCCAGTTCCTGCGACTGGATAGCATCAATCCACGCGGACAATTCTGTGGCCGACAATTTGCCTACCGACCGATAAACGATTTTGGGAATGGATAAATCCTGAAGAAAAATATTGGCATACGCATAGGCATCCAGCGTAGGCAAAAACGGAAAGGGTCGTTCTTTGGTGGTCCGGTTCGATTCGTCCTGCAAATCGTAGATAATCAACCCATCAATGGGAAGTGATTGCAAGGCGAGCTTTCGGCGTTGTGAAATTTCCTGTGTTTTTTCGTCGGAGTTTTGCGCTTTAGGCGGCGTAATCCCGTAGAGTAAAATACCTGATTCCTTTTTTTTGATTTTATCAACAAACATATCTGGCCAATTAAAAATGGATATGACACGCAAGGTAGAGAAAATAGTATCTTTTTACAAAGCAAAACCCCCACATAGATAGTACATGGGGGTTCTATTGAACAAATAAAAGGACTTGTTACTTCTGGATTTCGGAGACGGAAATGCCGGGCAGTTGTCGGGTGGCACCCCAACCGCACGAAACCGTTACCAGGCTTTTGTTTACGGCTCCTTTGATCTGTACTTCTTTGTATCCATTGTAGTTGCCGGTAAAGTCCAGATTTTCAGTCGCAAATTTTTCGATCAATTGGCGGGAGGCGGCATCGGGACCGTATTCTGTCCAGGTCGTGTCAACCAGAAGCGAAATCCGGAAGTCGCATCCATCGGCGGGTAAGGTATTGTTCCACAAACGAGCCTTCTGAAACGTGCCCGCACTGGGCTGATCTTCAGACGATACACGTGCGGGATCGCAACAAACGCATAGCGTACTGAGCAATAAAACAAACCAAAATGCTTTCATAAAGCGGTGAGTTAGCAGTTAGTGAAATGTATCTGCCTCAATGACACGCACTAACGCCAAAAGGTTGCATGAGCTAACACTTCTTATTATCTGACATTGCTGCGGGCTTGGGAAAATATTATCCTGGGAAATGCAAAAACCTGTCTACTGTGGCACAAATGCCAAGGCATCTTCCAGGGCAACGGTTGTCCTGAAACTGAAGGCATAAGGCGTTTCACCGTTTTGCCGCAGGTAAAGCAGTCTTTGGATGGCCTCGTCTACAGTGGGCATCTGACGTTCGGGCGTGTACCACAACGCCATGTGCATTTCGGGCATCCTTTCAAACCATTCCCGGCGCCGTTTGAAAATCTCCATGTGTGGTGATTGATAAACAAACTTGAATAGCGATTCCTTGTTTTCCCAAACCGACATGTTGACAATCATAAAATCATCGTCAAAAATCCGCAGGGAAGTGGCGTTGTTTCCCTCACCGGTAAGTCGCCAGACGAAGCCTTCGCTGGCTTCGGCCAAGGCATTGATCCGGTCGAGATTGGCTACAAAATCCTGCATGACCGGGCTGTCAATCGGGCCGAGTATGCGACCAATGTTGACTTGTGCTAAGTGGTAGTTCATTTTGATTATCTTTAGGTTGGTAAAGCTAACTGCTATCGAATGATGAATCAAGAAGTTACCAAAAGGTTACTGGTCAAACGCACCCAACCCGATACCGACAATCTGCAATGTTCGGTGATTGCCACGCTCAAATTGTTTGCCACCAAATGGAAGCCGTGTATTTTGTGTTACCTGAACCAAAAGCCGATGCGCTACAATGAACTGTACCGGATTATTGCCAACATCAGCCGGAAGATGTTGTCGGAACATCTGCGCGAACTGGAAGCCAGCGGCCTGATCATCCGCACGCAATACGATGCGAAATTGCAACGGGTAGAATACCGCCTGTCAGAAAAGGGCCAGTCGCTGATGCCTATACTCACGCAATTGCAAAACTGGGGGATGACGCACATTCCGGGTGTGTTGTCCATCGAGCAGATGCTGGCTGCGACGATGTAGTTTCGGGAAGTGAAAAATGGGATTTATCGTAATTATCTGACACTATTCATGTAGATTGGCGAATGGTAACTGGAGAGTAATTCGCTCAAGTCGCATTGTCTTTCTGGAAGAATCTCGTGACAAGTTTAGCGACTTTTCCAATAAGAAACAGCACTGCATTTGTCACAAGATTCTTTCAGAAGGACAAAGAAGAATGGTTGGAGATATTAGATTGCTGAAAGATTACATAAAACCAAGCTTTAATCCAGCACCATCTCCGGCACGTCGCCTTCCACGACCAGCTTGCCGGCGGTAGCCTTGCGAATGTCATCTACCGAAACCCCCGGAGCCCGCTCCAGTAGCTTGAAACCGCCTTCCGGAAGCACATCCAGTACGGCCAGTTCGGTAACGATCTTTTTCACACACCGAATACCCGTGAGTGGAAGGGTACATTGCGGCAATAATTTAGATTCGCCCGCTTTGTTGACGTGCTGCATGGCAACAATGATATTCTGCGCCGAGGCCACCAGGTCCATGGCACCGCCCATTCCCTTGACCATCTTGCCCGGAATTTTCCAGTTGGCAATGTCGCCGGTTTCGGATACTTCCATAGCTCCCAGAATAGTGAGGTCTACATGCTCGCCGCGGATCATGGCAAAACTGGCCGCAGAGTCAAACAGCGATGCACCGGCCACGGCGGTTACGGTTTGTTTGCCTGCGTTGATCAGGTCCGGATCTACTTCGGCTTCGGTAGGGAAGGGGCCCATGCCCAGCAACCCGTTTTCAGACTGCAACACAACTGTAATCTGTTCGGGAATATAGTTGGCAACCAGTGTGGGTATGCCAATCCCCAGATTGACATACATGCCATCTTTGACTTCTCTGGCAATGCGTCTGGCAATTCCGTTTTTATCTAACATAGGTGATGGGTTAATTATTAATGGGTTAATTGTTAATGAGCTAATGGTTAACGTTAACCCAGAAATAGTTTTGATAGTGCAGAGATCCATCCCAAAGAAAGTAAAGTGTTCCTGTGGGAGGTAGAGATTATTTTGTTAAGTAATTTTTTGATAGAAACGATGCTGGCTAGCAGGTCTTCGTTAGTAGGATAGTTTTGAGCAAACTTACAAAGCAGCAACCAGTACTCGGCTTCTTCGGCTTCCTTATAAGCAATGCGCATTTTGTGAATGAAATCCTGTTTACTTTCAGCCCCTTGAGCTTCTCTTACATTGGCTCCAATAGAAGTACTACACTTTAGGTATTGATTGGCAATGACAAACTTTTTGTTTTCTTCAAGGACCTCAACAGATGCAATACTATCCAACGCAAACTGAAAGGATAGCTCCAGGATAGGATTGCTGGTAGAACTTTGGTTACTACTCATATAAAGGATATGTAAAGTTTAAAAAACGCTTTCCACGTTAGTTCTTAGAAACAATTACTCATCATCGCATTAACCCATCACCCCATTATCCCATCAATACTGTTCGCTGTTCGATGCGTTTTTCGTAGTTATTGCCCTGAAAAATTCGTTTGACATAAATGCCGGGCGTATGAATCTGATTGGGGTCCAGTTCGCCAGCGGGTACGAGTTCTTCTACCTCGGCAATGGTTATCTTCCCGGCCGTTGCCATAATGGGGTTAAAGTTACGGGCAGTACCCTTGTAGATCAGATTACCAGCGGTGTCGCCTTTCCAAGCCTTGACTAGTGCAAAATCAGCGCGTAGCCAGCGTTCCATCAGGTAGGTTTTGCCGTCAAACGCACGGGTTTCTTTGCCATCGGCCACCTCGGTGCCTACGCCCGCTGGTGTGAAGAATGCCGGAATGCCCGCCCCACCCGCCCGTATGCGTTCGGCCAGGGTACCTTGGGGGAGCAGTTCGACTTCGAGTTCACCGGAGAGCAATTGTCGTTCAAATTCGGCGTTTTCGCCTACGTACGACGAAATCATTTTCCGAACCTGCTTCTGCTTGAGCATCAGTCCAATACCAAAGTCATCGACACCTGCATTATTGGAAATACATGTCAGGTTTTTAACGCCTTTGCGTAGCAGTGCCGCAATACTATTTTCCGGAATGCCACATAAGCCAAAACCACCCAGCATCAATACGGCACCGTCAAAAATATCTGCAATGGCTGCATCTGCATCTGTCACTACTTTATCAATCATAAAAAATCGTAGTCTGGTTTTTTTGGAAGAATAGTGCTTTTGAATAGCGGAAAGATACTATTTTTTTGAGAAACGCATCAGACTTTGCGAATTGTTATCGGGTGACTATAAGGCTTCTCCTTTGATGAGTAACATCGAACGTACCGATTTTTCTTTCAGATGAATAAACTGCAATCGGGTGTCATCATTAGCAAATTGTTGGAAATCAGTCTCTGAAGCAAATGAAACCAGATGAATTTCGTAGGGCATTTCGGTTTCTGCTATAACATAACTTGCTTCGGTTGGTCGGATGCGGTACAGAATCTTTCCATTGTATTTTTCAATAAGAGGAATGGCCAGTGCTTCAAATTCGTTAAAAACAGCTTCCTGTCCCTCGTTGATAAAGATCAATTGGGTTATGTATATCATAGGCAGTGCAGTCAGGCTTTTAATAAATGGAGTGCCGTTTGCCGATCCTGAGCCAATTGGGCTTTGAGAGCCTCCAGGCCATTGAATTTATGCTCATCGCGAATCTTTTCAATGAACGAAACCGTAATTTCCTGTCCGTAGATATCCGCGTTGAAATCAAAGATGTTTACTTCTGCGGTGCGGTGTGTCCCCTGAATGGTCGGACGAATGCCAATGTTCATCATGCCTTTGTACCATTGATCGTTGACAAATACCCGAACGGCATACACACCATCGGCAGGAATGAGTTTGTACGAGTCAGACGTGTGAATGTTGGCTGTGGGATAGCCAATCGTGCGGCCTAACTGATTGCCTTTGACCACCACGCCCGAGAACGAATAGTGACGTCCCAGGTATTCGGCAGCAATGTGGACATTGCCTTCGAGTAGTGCTTGCCGGATTTTGGACGAACTCACGCCTACATGGTCTACATCCTGCCGCGGAATTTCTTCGACCTCAAACCCGTACAACGCCGCATTTTGCGACAAATGTTCGAAACTGCCTTCCCGGTTGCGGCCAAAGCGGTGGTCGTAGCCGATCACCAGCCGTTGCGTACCGATTTTGTCAATCAGAATCTGCCGGATGAATTGCTCGGACGTAAGCTCGGAAAAATCGCGTGTAAACGGAATGACCAGCAAATGACCCACCTGCTGCTCTTGCAGTAATTCCGTTTTTTCTTCGATGGTCGAAAGCAGTTGCAGGTCGGTGGCATCCGAAACTACCATGCGGGGGTGCGGCCAGTAGGTAATCACCACACTTTCGCCGCCCGTGCTCTGGGCAATCTCCCGCAGGCGGGACAGGATTTTCTGATGTCCCCGGTGCACCCCATCAAATGTACCGCTGGTAACTACAGCAAACGGCAATTTCTGAAATTCATCTATGCTATGGTAAACTTTCATGCGATTCTAGAGCCTCCCGTGGAGGGGGCTTGTTAACATCGAAAAGGAGGTTTCTCTGTTTTAAAAGATACTATTTTGTACAACTATTCAAAAGCCCCCTCCACGGGAGGGGGTTTGGGAAGGCCTTTGATAAAGTCTTCAATACTATGAGCATCTGTCAGCCAGAATTCGCCAATTCGCGTGCGACACAGTGCCGACATATACGCACCTGATTCCAACAGCACCCCAAAATCACGCACCATGCTACGAATGTATGTACCCTTGCTGCAAACGATACGAAAATCTACTTCGGGAAAACGGATGGCCGTGATCTCAAAAGCGGAAATCTGTACAATACGCGGCTTGATTTCCACATCGGCTTCGGTTTTGCCTTTGCGGGCTTTATGATACGCCCGTTTGCCATCAATGCGAATCGCCGAAAAGATCGGCGGAACCTGCAGGATTTCGCCCGTTAATTTTTTAGCTGCTTCGTATATTTTTTCAGGGGTGATATGATCAGTAGGATATTCTGCATCTACTTCCGTTTCCAGATCTACGGATGGTGTCGTTTTACCCAGTACCAGCGTACCCGTGTATTCCTTTTCCTGAGCCTGGTAACTGTCAATCTGTTTGGTCATCTTCTCGGTGCAGAGAATCAGCAAACCGGTGGCCAGTGGATCTAATGTGCCCGCATGGCCGATTTTCTTGGCTTTGATGGCGTATTTCAGCTTTTTAACCACATCAAACGAGGTCCAGCGCAGGGGTTTGTCAATGAGAATAACCTGACCGGGATTGGGAGCGACTTGTTCTTGCATGCACAAATTTATCCGGTAATCGGGAGCTTTCTTAACTTTTGGGAAAAATAGTATGTTTGAAGATAGAAAAACCTGTGGACTTCCGAGATTAATGATAGAAATATGGCTTTAAAAAGAATTACTATTCGTGTGAGTGATACGGTAAAGAGAGAAGTACTGAATCATTCTATTCACTGTGTTACTCAGTTATATTTTAGGTTATTAGGCAAAATAGATTTACCCGGCTGTAATTACATCAATATTTTTCTGACAGAAGACAGGAGTGAAGAAAGTAAAGTAAAGAAATTTGCTAATTTTTGGGAGTATTATATTCTATTTGATTTTGATAAATACAATGACATTCCCAATAAGTACGATAAAAAGCTTATGACTCTCAATGCCTTGCATCAGGCATTATTGCGACAAACCGCTTTGTATGGATGGACAGAGGAAAGATTTGCAAAGGCCTATGAAGAATGCATTTCCAGAAGACTTATAAACGAATGGTTTTTTAAGGATAAGTTATTTTTGTCTCCCAATCGAAAGTACTACATAGGTCTGTATAACGTTCATGACTTAGGTAAGCATGAGGTTTACGAGGTTTTATATGATAAAAATAAAACCGAGTTGACACGACGCAGATGTTTTCATGATGACGGTTTGGTATTTACCATTGGCTGGGCATCTTGGGAAAAACAAAGCGATGTGTTTTACTATACATTCAGAGGTCCTCAAAAACGGTTTGAATGTGTTATTAGTGAATTGCTGAAAGGGAAGGAGTATGATTTACCTGAAATAATGAATACCTCTCTATTTTTTAAGAAGTAAGTATGTAGCCGTAAGAAGAGAAATGGAAGAAAACTAACCTTCTGAAGGACGGTTAGTTTTTATTGATTTCATATCTGATTCAAATCCCAAAACCTACCCTTGCGGTTTGGCAAACGCATTTTTCGGAAACTGTTGCAACACCCACGCAAACGCAATTACCAGCACACACCCGATCACATTGTACCACAAAAAGGCAATCGGTGTGAAAGCTGCCAGCAGGAAGATAAGTGCCTGAGCCAGCAAGGCGCCGTAAAAAACGGCAAAGCCCTGAATGGACTTGATATAAAAGGCGCACAGAAAGATACCCAGAATGACTCCGTAAAACAGTGATCCCAGCCGGTTGACTGCCTCCAGCAAATTGCCCAGTTGTCCGGCATACAAGGCAATGACGATGCTGAAAATGCCCCAGCCCACGGTAATCCAGCGGGATGCGGCCAGGTATGAAGCATCGGCCAGGTCGGGGCGAAGCATGCGTTTGTATACATCAATGATAGTCGTTGAGGTAAGCGAACTCAGCGCCCCGGCTACCGACGACATGGAGGCCAGTAGCACAATGGCGATCAGTAAACCGACCAGTCCAGAAGGCAGGTAACGCGTGACAAAGCTGAGAAATACATAATTGGTGTCTTCGACCTTGGCCACTTTTTTATTTTTCACAATCAATTGTGTCACCTCATTCCGTACCTGCTGCATTTGCTGGCGCGTAGTCTGGAAGTTTGACTCGGCTGAGGCAACCTCTTTTTCTTCCCGCATGGCGGTGATCAGTGTTTTGAGGCTTTGCTGTTGTACCTGGAACAGCGAATCCTGACGGTGTTGCAACTGTTGCAACTCAACCGCATGCGAACTTTGGCGTAACGCGTCCAGTTCCAGATGATTAAAGAAAAGGGGCGGTTGTACAAACAGGTAGAATACAAAGATCATGGCTCCTATGAACAGAATACCAAACTGCATCGGAATTTTTACAATACCGTTCATGAGCAAGCCAAGCCGGCTCTGGGCAATGGAACTGCCGGACAAATACCGGCCCACCTGCGACTGATCCGTGCCGAAATAGGAGAGGGCCAGAAAAAAGCCGCCGATCAGTCCCGACCAGATGTTGTATTGGTTGTTAGGGTCAAATTTTAAGTCAATCACATTTAACTTGCCGGCTTTTCCCGCCACTCGCAACGCATCCCCAAACGTTACATCTTCGGGTAGTAGCTGAATGGTCAGAAATCCGGCAACGCCCATGCCAATCAGGATAATGCTCATTTGGGTGAGTTGGGTGTAACTAACTGCCTTGGTACCGCCGCTGACGGTATAGAGAAGCACCAGCACACCGTTCAGAATGCAGGTCCACTGCACACTCCAGCCCAGGATAGAGGACAGTACAATGGCAGGTGCATAGATGCTGACGCCCGTCGAAATGCCGCGTTGCAGTAAAAACAGAAAGGCGGCCAGGGTACGTGTTTTCAGATCGAACCGGCCTTCGAGGTATTCATAGGCCGTATATACCTTGAGGCGGTTATAAATAGGGACAGCCGTAATGGATAAAACAACCATGGCTAGCGGCAAACCGAAGTAAAACTGCACAAATCGCATGCCGTCGCCATAGGCTTGTCCGGGAGCGGATAAAAACGTGATGGCACTGGCTTGTGTACCCATAATCGACAGGCATACCACATACCAGGGCATGGAGCGGTTGGCAAGCAGGTATTCCTGCATGTCACGGTTGCGCCGTCCTTTCCAGACGCCATACAAGATGATCAGGGCAATGGTTGCACTCAGTACAAACCAGTCAAGTTGAGTCATTCAGGGTTCGAAAGGTGGTTTTCGAATGGAAATGCTTGCCGGAATACGGAGACTTCCGGAGGTTTTAGGCTGCAAAAAGATACTATTTTGGCAGACATCCAAATCAAACGTGTCGAACGGCAGCGGAATTCAGGCGAAGGCTTGGGTAAACCAATAGAAAAGCAGGATCAGTACCACCAGAGTAAGGATTACAAATGCATACATTTTGGGCCATGTATTGAGCAGGGACGGCAGTTCGCGGGTGTCGTTATCATCGGATGAGTTGGGTGCCATGTTGGTTGGGATTGGAAGGGGCAAAGATAGGCATTTTGTGGACTATTCGTTGCTTTCGAATGCTTTAGTAACGTCCCAGGTTAGGAAGAATAATAGTAAACTCTGACCCTTTGCCTTCACCGGATCTACCGGTAATGGTACCTCCAATGCGGTTGGCCGATTCGCGGGCAATGTACAGCCCCAGACCCGAGCCGGGTTTGTTCACATTGGAACGATAAAACATGCTGAAGATTTTTTCAATGTCTTCCGAAGCAATGCCCATCCCATTGTCTATTACCCGAATAACTGCCTGCCGGGCCGAGACATTGCTGACAATCTGTACCTGCTTGTGCGTTTCGTCGGGCCTCTGGTAATAAAATGCGTTTGAAATGATTTTGTCAAGAATGATCTTCAGGCGATACTGATCCGTATAAAAATCAACCGCATCGGAGCGGTTGATCTGAATGCCTACTTCAACGGACTGGTAGTCGGGGATCGACTGATTCCGACGCACACTCTCTTCAATCTCTTTTGGGAAATCAATGCAGGTATGGGTTACTTTCAGGCGTGTATTGCGCGAATAATCAAGTATGTCTTGTATGTAACTTTCCATCCGGATTAGGCTGCGTTCCATCAGAATTGTGTACTCCTGAGCCTCCGCGGCTGTCTCGGCTTGTTTGGCTAGCGTAGTAAGACCAAGAATCGAGGCCACCGGTGACCGCAAATCGTGGCTGATGCTGTAGACAAATTTATCCAGTTCCCGATTGCCTTTGGAAAGATTTTCGTTTTGCAGGCGCAGCTTTTCTTCTGATGTCAGAATGGCTTTTTCCGAGTTTCGATTGGTATTGATGATCATGAACGCAAAAAACAAGCAGAAAAAAACGGACAAGACCATGTTGACTTGGCCTATGATCAGGATTTGATTGGCAGGCAGGTGGTAGAGAATGAACGCTGAGTAGTCATAAAATATAACGAATAACCAGAACAGGGCAATGTGCGCCATATGGGCCAGCAGTTGCCTTTTGTCACTGTAGTTGATCAGAAAAGGCAGGCCGATGACAAACGGGAGATAATACAAGTGGACTTCAGTGCCTTTTTCAGAAGTAATGCTCATTAGAAAAATCAGGAGGCTGATGCCTGCTGCAAATACATTTCCGGCAATCCCCCCCTTGCCCCGTCGGTTGAGCAGGTAGCTGACAATACAAATGCCCACCCCCGGAATCAGATACCAGAGGGTTTCCCAGACACCAAAAAACACGTCAGGTAAACCGCTGAGCAGGAATATCACCAATGCAGTTTTGGTGGTTACTTCCAGCAGGGGACTTTTGCCGTTTTGTAAGTGCAGATACGCCATTCACAACCAGGATATACTACAGGAAATCCGTTTTTCTGGCCAGGCACAAATGGTATTTTCTCACGCCAGAATAGGGACTAAGATGGCGGGTAAATTAGGAAAGTTTATTGGATAAACAGACAAGGATTTTGGCAGAATCCCGCGAATGTAAGGGTTTGTGTGTTTTTAACGATGGTATTCATGTCGCAAGCGGCAGGTCCGGATGACAGATGCGGTTTGTATCGTTGAAAAGATACTATTTTTCCGACCTTCTGGCATCCGGACCTACAAGGTTGCTTGCCTTTAGTTGCTTCGCCTACCCTGGCGTTTCTGCTGCATTTTTTCCATCCGGTCGTCTTGCATTTGCAGGTACTTCTGGTATTGGTCTGCTGAGAGAACTTTCTGCATGTCTGCATCGCTGGCATCTTTGGCAGCCTTCATCTGTGCCATCCGTTCGGTTTTGTCCAGCGTCGTCTGGGTTCGCAAGCTGTCCATTTGCACCGCCCGACTCAAGATGATGGCTTTTACCTGGGTTTGCTGGTCGGTGCTGAGGGCCAGCGACTTGGTCAGATGTCTGGTTTGCATCTCGGCGCGTTGTTCCGGTGTGCGCGGTGTACGCATGGCGGCCCCGTCCTGTGCCGTACTCCATCCGGTTGCAGCCATAAATAACAGTGCCATCACAAATAGTTTTTTCATAGTAGTAATTTTTATATTGGTTGTATGGCTTGGACAGGAAGTTTACAAAAAAGTTTAATCGGTAGGTTGTTTATTTTGCCAAAGAAAGAAGAAACGCACCATCCTCGTGGACGTTGTGGCACCGGATGTTCTGCTGGCGCAATTCGTTTTGCAGTCGTTTGGCCGCATAGTACCGGTTGGAACTATCCAGGATCACGTGGGTAAATACGGTTTGGGGCACATTTCGTGCATTTCGTAAACTGTTGTTCTGTACAATCAGGTAATTAAAGGTTAGGTGCCGGAATTGCCGGAGATCAATTGGTTGGTGCAGAATGCAAAAACGCTTGCCGTGCCAGGTGAAAATCGAAAATCCGGGCGTGTGGTGGATGGCCAGTGGTGTTGCCTGGATTTGGGAAAATAGTATCTTTTGCGCTGCCAAAACATGCCGGTTGCCCCAGTGATTGCGCAAGTGGAACAAAATCCGGTTTTCGTTGGCAAGCAATGCCGAGTCAGCCAGGAAAATATGCCAGCTGCCTTCCATAATGTCCAGGGTGGCATGCCCGGGAATGGCATAAACCGCGAGCAATCGCTGGTCCCGGTAGCGCACCTTGCCATAACCCTGGCTCACCGTTACATAAGTTAGTACAAGTGTGGCTACACTCCAAACCCGTAGACGAGGCCAGTAAAAAAATAGCAATACCAGCAGAATCCATACGTACAGAAGGCCCAGTTCCCATGTGTTCAGGTATATGCCTTGCAGCAAGGCCCCCGGTGTCCGTTCGGTCCAGAAGGCAACCTGGTTCATCAGCCAGGTGAGCCATTGCACCAGAAAACTTACGCCATCAGACAGATACGGAATCCAGGCTGTTGCCAATAAGCCCAGGCCCGCGTACAAAATGCCCCCGGAAATGGGAATCATCAGCAGATTGGCAAACAGGAAATAGGTCGGAAACTGATGGAAGTAGAACAAGGTAAGTGGCAAAACGGCAACCTGCGCAGCCAGGCTCACACACGTTGACTCCCAGATTGTATCAACAATCCGGTTTTGAAAATCAAACCAGCGGTAGAGTTTCGGATACAGGTATACAATGCCCGCTACGGCCAGGTACGAAAGCTGAAAACCGACATCCTGCAGCAAGTAAGGATCGTAGCACAGAAGCAGAAATGCGGAAAGCCCCAGGGTATTGAATAAATTGCCTTCCCGCCGGGCCGATTCGCCGATGACCACAAACGAGAACATGATGACCGCACGCAAGACCGAAGCCGACAAACCCGTGACAAAGGCATAAAACCACAGCACCAGCAGAGCCGCCAGTGCAAACAACCAATTTCCAGACCGGACCTTTTTGAGGCGGCCGAGCAAAAACACAATCAACTGGAACACAATGATGACGTGAGCTCCCGAAACGGCCAGTACATGCATGGCTCCGGCGGCGGCATAGGCATTTTTCAGGTCGTTGTCCAGTCCGTCGCGGATGCCCAGCACCAGCCCGGAAACGATGGCATACTCGTGCACACCCCGGATGTGTTGGCGAAATACGCTGTCGGCCCAGCTGCGTACCCGCAGCGATGCGGCCAGCACCGGATTGCCCGCATGATGCTGGTAAATATGAAATTTGCCTTTCTTAATAAACTGCTGAAGATGAATTTGTTGAAGAGACAAATACTGCTGATAGTCAAACTCGCCGGGATTGGCGGGCGGTTTCAGTTGCTGCGGTGCGCCATAAATGAGCAAGCGGTCTCCGTAGACAGGCTTGGGTGCGTCCAGGGAAGTGTAAAGCAGAATTTTGCCGGTAGCCGGTTTGGGCATTCCGTCGGATACTATTTTGTCGACGGCCAGCACCGACCGGTAGTTTTTTGACCGGGTTTGAACTTCGGAGACTATTTTTCCGGTATAGTAAGCAATACCGGTTTGGTGGAGGATATGCTCCGGCTGGTTGGCCTGGGTCTGGTAATGGCTTAGTAACCAGCCAAAGCCACTGATGATCAGTAACGCAAGGCTCCCAAACCAGACATGCAGCCGCCATTTCTTTTGTCGTTTGCGTTGCATCAGCCAAAGTGCCCAGTAACATAAAAAACAAATGCCGATACCCGCAGTTATGGTATACACAGGCAAATGCGGTAGCCATTGGTAAGTCAGAATACCGACAATGAGGTACAGGGTAAAACGAACGAAAACGTAGGGCGTCCAGCGGAACATGCGCTAATGGTTACTGTTTTGATATACCGTTTAGAGTTGCCACGATTGAAAAATAGTATCTGCCTTACCCGAAAAACCTCCGTTTTCAAACCGGACAAAGCGAAAACTGTAAAACTAATAAGTCATTGTCTTTCAATACTGTATAATCTCGTTCAAAAGCCTACATTTGTATATGCCAACAAAAATTTGTCTGATTACCGGAGCCAATTCAGGAATTGGAAAAGTAACTGCCCGGGAACTGGCCCGGCAGGGAATGGATGTTATCATGGTCTGTCGCAATGCGGCAAAAGGTGAAGAGGCCCGTACCGAAGTTCTGTCGGTTGCGAAAGGGAAAGTCGATTTGCTTACCTGTGATCTGGCCAGCCAGGAATCCATTGTGCAGCTTTCGCGGCTGGTGCATGAAACATACGACCACCTGGATGTGCTGGTTAACAATGCCGGCCTGATATTGGACCAGCCTGCCCAGACAGCCGAAGGATTCGAAGCTACGTTCGGGATCAATCACCTGGGTACATTCCTGCTGACCAACCTTCTGCTGGACCTGCTGCAAAAAGGAACCGAACCGCGCATCGTCACCGTTTCTTCGGATGCGCACAAATGGGGCAAATGGGACCTGAACGACGTGGCACACCCCAAAGAATTCAAAAGCCTGAATGCGTATGCAAATTCCAAGCTTGCCAATATCTTGTTTGCCAGTGAGTTGGCTCGTCGGGTAAAGGAATTCGGCATTACTTCCAACAGCCTGCATCCCGGGGCGGTGCGCACCAATTTTGGCGCCGGAGCCGAGAGCGGCCTGTTTGTGTGGTTGTTCAATCTGGCCCGCCCGTTTTTTCTGACGCCTGAACAAGGTGCACAAACAAGTATTTACCTCGCCTCATCGCCGGAGGTGAAAGGTGTGACAGGACTGTATTTTGTGAAAAAGCAGCCCAAAGCCCCCTCACGTGATGCCCAGAGCGAACACAATGCGCAGCAATTATGGGAAAAAAGTGTGAAATGGACCCGGTTAGACGAACGATTGAAGGGGCAGCCAGCTTAGCGGGTGTCCGAAATAATAGTATCTTGTAAATATACCAAACCTCGCCTTGGAGGGCAGAAATTCTTCTACTCATAATGCTTCAGTTAAATCTGCCGTCGTATGAATACCAGGTGATCCGCAAGCAGGCAAAACTGTATATTTTTGATGTTCTGCGCAAAAAATACGTCTACCTGACGCCCGAAGAATGGGTGCGGCAACACTTCGTACACCTGCTGTTGAATCACTACCAATATCCCAAAGCACTGATAAAAGCCGAAAGTGCCTTGATTTACAACCAGTTGCCCAAACGTGCCGATTTGCTGGTATTTGACCGTGACGGCCAGCCTTTTCTGCTGATTGAGTGCAAGGATACGCTGGTGCCGCTGGACGACGTGGTGTTGCAGCAGGCAGCCCATTACAATCATATCATCAAGGCGCCTTATGTTGTGTTGGTCAACGGTCTGGAATGGTTTTGCTACCAGGCTGATATGGGAAATCGTACGCTCCAGTTGTTGGATGACATTCCCCGAATGCCTGATTAACGCACACCGGCAAATGATTTCCACACTTCTCCGTTCTTCAAAAAGATTGCATTTTTCTGTGATTTGGCTTTTGCAGCACCTACCTTTGCCCCGCAAACGAAGCCTGTTACGGCTTGTGAATATTCCTGAAACACTATTGTACCACACTGGTTTTTATTCTAATCCTTACTTATTTTACTGAGCGTATATGCGTCCGTTGTTTTTGGTTGTTCGTCTTTTAAAAGTTCTTTCCTGGGTAGGTGCCCTGGCTTTTTTGTTGTATTCGTACTATTATTTGCCCGATCAGATTGCCATTCATTACAATGAGCAGGGTGTGCCGGATAATTTTCTTTCGCGCGAAACGTTCTTTTATGTGGCATCTTTTTTCATCATTCTGCTCAATCTGCTTTTGTCGCTGATCGGACGTCTATTGCTGACGTTGCCCAACCAGTTGTTGCCAGTACCGAACCGCCAGCATTGGTTGGCGGATGCCGAGGGCCGTGAACAACTGATGTATGTGCTACGCAACTGGATTAACAGCCTGGCGGCGGTGCTTAATATTTACATCATTGCCATGTTGTTCATCACGTTGCGGCTGCACACCAACCAGCGTGTATTTTTAAGCGATTATACCTGGATGCTTTTTGCCGGATTGGCTGTTATTGTCGGTTGGATTGCCTATTTGCCCATTCGCTTGCGTTTTAAACATAAAGTTGAGATTTAAGAATTCTGAACCATGAAAAGGCAGGTTTTTGCATTTGTTCTGATACTATTCGGATTGAATATTTCGCTGGGGCAATCGGTTGATCTGGGTCGTTTGCTACAGGAACGCGACCAGTTGTACCAGTCATATGATTCGCTGGGACGCGAAAAAAATGCTTTGTTTGGCGGGCGTTCCAAAAAAGACCTGCAAAACATGGTATTGGCCCTGCACCGCATCATTGCCAAAGATAATGAGATTATACGCGAGGTACGCCGTACTTCTTACCAGAAAGAAAACAATCTGTTTGGTCAGAACCGGGTATCTTCGGACCGTATTTATGAACTGGACCAGCAGGTGACTATGCTGACCAACCAGCTTAAACGCAAAACCACCGAGCTGCGTGAGCAACAGGATGCCACGGGCGAATTGATCAGTTCCATGCGGAAGTTACAGGTGGGTGTGATGGTACTGACTGCCATTATCATCGGGTTTGGATATTACTCGTACCGTCAGCGAAGAAGATAAAAACAAAACCCGGCAGATGTAGAACTTTGCCGGGTTTTTCATTTTGGAACGATACTATTTTGACGTGCGATGATCAGAGTTCGGGCAAATGAACCTCGGCAATCATGCAGCGGGCACTGCCGCCGCCGTTTCGCTCAATTGTAGATAGATCGGAATACGTAATCTGCGTATATTTTTCCAGACGCCGGATCTGGTCAGGCAGCAACGCATGATAGGCCTGTGATGACATGACCAACAGGCGGTCACCCCGGCGGCTGCGAAGCTGAAGCATATTTCCTGCAAAACGGTGCACCTGTTCAATGCTGATTTCAATGACGTCCTTGTTTGTTTTCTGCAACGTGGTACGCACCAGATTCCGCTCGTTCTCATCCGGGATACACTCCAGGCAAACGATTGCAAACAACTCGCCCACACACATAATTACATTGGTATGATAGATGGCTCTGTGTTGTTCGTCTACGGCATGAAAAGCAACAAGCTCGTAGTCCAGTTTCTGGGCAAACTCTTTTAACAGCTCTTCGTGTGTGCGTGGCGACAGGCAAGCATAGGCGATGCGGTAATCGCGGTCCAGTACCAGGCTGCCGGTTCCTTCCAGGAATTTCTGGTCAGCTTCATAATGCGACAAATCGACAATCTGGGAAATATGGAACCTCCGCTTCAGCAGTTCAACAATGTCACTTCGGCGTTCCAGCCGGCGGTTATGGGCCTGCATGGGATACAAGTAAACCGTACCGTTGCCATGCCGGTGAAACGAAATCCAGTTGTTTGGAAAAACAGCATCAGGTGTATGTGGGTCGGGGGTGTCTTCGATTACTATTACATCGATACCAAAACCCCGCAGGTTCTCGACCATTACATCAAACTCACGCAATGCTTTTTCCTGTACGGCCTCCGCTTCCTGCCTGGCCGTTGTATCCTGAAAGGCATTGCTATCGGCGGTTTGTTCATTGAATGCAAACCGCACCGGCCGGATCATCAGAATATGTGATGTTGTTTGTTCAAATGTATGAGTAGAATGAAGCATAGAGGCAAACGAAAGATTAAATTATAGAAAAGAATCGGAAATTAGAAATGCGAGACAGGGAGGTTTCCGCTGCTGGAAAGATACTATTTTCAGCCTGTATCTGGCATTCCTGTATCTATCAGAAAATCCGGTCCCGAAGCAGAGGCATACTCATGCAATGCGAACCCCCGCGGGCCCGCGAAAGTTCGGCGGATGGCAACAGGATGATCGTATTTTGTACATCCTCGGGGTGCAACTGGCCGCTTTCAAAACTTTCCAGCAAGTCGGCTGCGCCAATGGCCTCGAAACCCGCCTGTTTAAAGGCTTCAATCGTTTTGTCATTGCGGTCATAGGCGATGGACACTCCTTCTTTGATGGTGAGCAGGTTACAGGAGTCCGTCCACTGTTCACGGGCTCCAAACGGAAATTCGTTGTTGCCTGAATAAACAAACACTGTTTTTTCTTTGCAACCCAGATCACTTTGACTAATGTCGTCAAGAAGATCTTCCAGGTATTCGTAATGGACCGGTTTGTCGCCATAACCCCGCAGGAACTGCATGATTTTTAATTTTTCGGAAGGCTTCACTTCCTGAAGGCTCTCCATAAAATCGCGTTTCTCGAGTTCTTCTCCCTCCCGTGACAGCGTTCCCAGTAGCACCCATACGTTGCGTTTGACCTGGGTGAAAATGGTGTCGATATGCATATAATCACGTTTTTTAGGGATCTTAATGACTGATACCTTGTCCACAATTTCCTTTTCAAACAGGATTTTTATCACTTGGTTAATTGCGTAAGAAGACGTGCGTTCACTCAGGCCAATCAGCAGGTGATTAGGACTTACCATCATCACATCGCCACCTTCGAGTGTTGCTTTTTTGTAATCTTTTTCACCGTCTGGCAACAGAAAATGGTGCTCACTTTCCGGTATTTCAATGATTTTCTTGCGTAAGTGACTGAAGATCGGATGGTTATGGAAAATGTACTGCGTCAGTAGGGCTTCGCGGGTGCGGGCTATCTTGGCAGGCTTGTTGAGCAGGATGTGATCGTTGATGGTAATGCCGATGTCGCGGGTAAAAATAAAATTCGGAATTGGTGCAAAAATCATCGATTTGTCGGGCAAAGTGCCGGAAATCAGCGTTTTGGCTAACTCCCTGGACGACAAGGTTTCCAGAAACTCCTGCGTTGTGTACGAACACCGCTCCACGGCACAAATAGCGGCCAACAGTCGCATGCGTACTTTTTCATCGTCCAGGATATGTGACAACAGATACTGAGGATCGATTACTTTGTCAGAGTTGAAATAATCCGGATGTTCGGGTTTGTAAAAATTCCGGCTGTTTTCGGGGGCATCTACCGTGGCAAGTTTTCCTTTTACTTTCTCGGTATCGAGAAAATACAACAGGATTTTGATGTACAAGTCGTATTCTTCCTTGCGCATTTTATCCAGATGCACAATGTCCTCAAACAGCCAGTCCTGGGCTTTGGATGGAACGACTTTACCCAACCCGCTATCCGGACTGTGCACCAGCACACGTCGGAGCGTACTTATTTCGGAAGAAACATGGATCTGGTTGGAGGTTTTGGAAAGGGGGTGTTTGGCAACTAACATAAATGAAGTTTTTAAAAATAAGTTGATGAAGCGGGTTTTTGTTTTTGGAAGGATACTACTTTTTCCGTAATCACCATTCGTGGTTGGTCCGGAATAGTATTTTTGAAACTGTAAAAACTGGGTATGACTGGCTGCTAGCTTCCGGCATTTATCTTTTTTACCTTTTGCAATTGGGTGGAGGCATCTATCATACGCAACCAGCTGATGCGTTCACCGGTTTCCAGGGATTCGTATTCCAAACCGTTCGGCCCTTGTACCAACTGGCATTTGCCAAGATTGTAGCGCAGAGCTTCTACCACATCGCCTATCTGAAGTGGATTTTGTGCCAAATCAGCCATGACCGGCTGGTTTTCCTCCTTTTTGGAAGGTTTTTCCTGTTTCTTTTTAAAAAAATCAAATAATCCCATAAAATAAAATTGACTTTGCCTTATGCAAGGTAAAGTCAATTATTTGGAATCCAAAATAGTTGCAACTTCAGGATGAATACCTGAACGCACTTATACAAATTGCTTCAGCACATTCTCCAGTTGATTAGTCTGCACGACGCCTGATTGCCGCCACATCACTTTGCCTTTCTTGAAAAGAATTAACGTAGGAACACCCTGAATCCCGTATTGACTAGCTGCTGCCGGATTTTTGTCTACGTCAATTTTGATAATCCGGGCGTTGTCACCTACGCGTCTGGCCAGGTCTTCCAGCATCGGGGCTTGTACTTTACAGGGGCCACACCAGGTGGCATAAAAATCCACCAATACGGGAGTTTCATCATTGATCAGTTCCTGAAAGCTCATAAGAGTCAAAGTTTAGTATTCCTTTCAAAAACAAAGGGGCGGTGTGGAAAAGTTCATCTCCAATCCTGGCCTCTCATCTCAGTCGGATAACTTTAACCAGGTATTGTATAAATTTTTTGCGGTCCTGACTTACGATTTTGTGAAAGATTTCGTTAAGAATAGGGGCGTAGAAAGAAATATTTTTTTATAAAATGCCTGATAATCAATAAAAAAATACGAAAGCCTATGATTAATTTATTTAGAAACAATCTATATAAATCAGAGAGTTTGAATACAAGAAGATATTTTTTGTATTTTGGTCAGTATAAATTTCATTATTCCATATCTAATCATTATTTAACTATACACGACCTTGAATAGAAGAGATGCGATTGCGAGAGTAGCCGCTTTGATGGGAACTACTCTTTCGGCACCAACCTTACTGGCAGTGATGGAAGGCTGCAACTCTGCTGCAACAAAAGAAGCAGCAGCAGTGTCTTTTACACCAGATATTATGACGCTGATTGGAGAAGTAGCCGAAACTATTATTCCTAAGACTGGTACACCTGGTGCCAAAGAGGCAGGTGTGGCTGACTTTGTGAAGTTAATGCTGACCGATTGCTATACGGATGATGACCGCCAGGCTTTTTTTGATGGATTGCAGGATGTAGAGGACAAAAGCAAAAAAGCTCATAGCAAATCATTTGTTGAATTGACACCTGAGCAACGCAACGCTGTATTTAAAGAAGTTGAGGCAGAAGCCAAAACTGAACGCACCAAACGTGATGAGGAATTTAAGAAACAACAGGAAACACAAAAGCAAGGATTGAATCCAGATAACAACGAGAAGAAAAGTGAACCTGCTAAAAAGCCTGCACCTATTTTCTATTACACCATTAAAGATCTGACCCTGCTTGGATACTTTACTTCTGAACCTGGAGCGACTCAGGCCCTGGAATATGTAGCGGTTCCAGGCCGATATGAAGGTTGTATTGATTTAAAGCCTGGACAAAAGGCATGGGCCATGTAACCTCAAAAACTACTCAAAGGATAGGTTTTGAGGTTACAAAAGATACTATTTCGTTTCTACATTTTACATTTCTTATTGAAACAATGAACTTAAATATAAAAGGAAATCAAGAAGTTACTTATGATGCCATTGTAGTGGGCTCTGGTATTAGTGGTGGCTGGGCTGCCAAAGAATTGACTGAAAAAGGGCTAACAGTCCTCATGCTGGAGCGGGGTAGAGATATTAAACATGTGACGGGATATGAAACAGCAACCAAAAACCCGTGGGAATTTCCACACAGGGGTCGGTTAACCAATCTGGCTAAGGAAGAATACTGGGCAAATGTACGTACAGGTTATACTGCCAACGAAGAGTGGCGACATCACTTCGAAAACGATAAAGAAAATCCTTATCTGGAAACCAGACCGTTTGACTGGATTCGTGGCTATCACGTGGGGGGACGTTCGTTGATGTGGGGCCGCCAGAGTTACCGTTGGAATGAAGCAGATTTTGAGGCTAACGCCAAAGAAGGCATTGCTGTGGATTGGCCGATCCGTTACAAAGATCTGGCTCCTTGGTATGATTATGTTGAAAAATTCGCTGGTATTTCGGGTAACCGTGATGGGTTGGATGTATTGCCAGATGGTAATTTTCTGCCTCCCATGGATATGACCTGTGTGGAAAAAGAAGTGAAAAAAGGAATTGAATCCAAGTTTGCTGGCCGCCATGTGATTATGGGTCGTGCGGCGCACCTGACCAAGCCACAGCCTTGGCATACAGAGTTGGGTCGTGCAAACTGTCAGTTTCGTAACATGTGTATGCGCGGCTGTCCGTACGGAGCCTATTTCAGTACACAGTCAGCTACGTTGCCTGCTGCTATGAAGACAGGCAAACTTACATTGGTGCCAGATACCATTGTTTCGGAAGTTATCTTTGATAAGAACCTGAATAAAGCCACTGGAGTTCGTACCATCAATCAGAATACCAAAGAAGTAAAAGAATATTTTGCCAAGGTTATATTTCTGAATGCTTCGGCTTTTGGGTCAACTTCAATTATGATGAACTCCAAGTCTGATCGTTTTCCGAATGGGCTGGGCAATGACAGTGACCAACTAGGACGCAACATTATGGACCACCATCTGGCTGTGGGTGCAAGTGGTCGTTGGGAAGGATTTGAAGATAAGTACTACTATGGTCGCCGTGCCAATGGCATTTATGTGCCCCGTTACCGCAACTGGGGAACCGACAAACGTGATTACCTGCGGGGCTTTGGGTATCAAGGTGGCGCAAGCCGCGATAGCTGGGGACGTGGTGGTGGAATGGATGGCTTTGGTGCAGAATTCAAGGAATCCTTGACACATCCAGGTGAGTGGCATATCAACCTGGGTGGTTTTGGTGAAGTGTTGCCTGATCCTAACAATCGCATGACATTGTCGGCTACTGAAAAAGACAAATGGGGATTGCCTTTAATTGTATTTGATGCTGCTTATGGCGAAAATGAGAAAAAGATGCGGGTTGATATGGCGAATGATGCTGCTGAAATGCTGGAGGCTGCAGGTGTGAAAGATGTAAACAAATACAATGATGAGTCGAAGCATCTGGGCATTGGTATTCACGAAATGGGTACGGCTCGGATGGGTAAAGATCCAAAAACGTCAGTACTGAACGCCAACAACCAGGTGTGGGGCTGCGAAAACGTATATGTGACCGATGGGGCGGCCATGACATCTGCATCATGCGTGAACCCTTCGCTGACCTACATGGCTCTGACTGCCCGTGCTGCAGACCACGCCGTTAAAATGCTCAAAAAGCAGAATGCCTGAAAATAGCATGTTTTAAAACCAATAAACCTCGACTCCCGGTAAGTCGGGGTTTTTTTGTAAGAATAACTTATTCAGTTATGAATTTAAATCTGAATGCGAAGGAGCAGAATACCTACGATGCGATTGTGGTAGGTTCAGGTATCAGCGGTGGCTGGGCTGCCAAGGAACTTACCGAAAAAGGACTCAAAGTATTATTGCTTGAACGTGGCCCCATGATTGAACATGGAAAAGACTATCCCACGGCGATGAAGAATCCGTGGGAATTTGCCCATCGGGGTCGGTTGACAAAGGCACAAATCGAGGCGCATCCCATACAAACCCGCGAAGGAAATTATCCTTTCAATGAAACGAATCCTAATTTCTGGGCCGACGATCTGAAGAACCCCTACATTGAAACCAAGCGGTTTGACTGGTACCGGGGCTATCAGATCGGAGGGAAGTCGCTGACCTGGGGGCGGCAGTGCTACCGCTGGAGTGACCTGGATTTTGAAGCCAATGCCAAGGAAGGTATCGCCATCGACTGGCCGATCCGTTACAAAGACATTGCCCCTTGGTACGATTACGTCGAAAAGTTCGCTGGTATCTCCGGGACAAAGGAGGGTTTGGACGTGCTGCCGGATAGTATTTTTTTACCACCCATGGAAATGAACTGTATCGAGCGGGAGGTGAAAAAACAAATCGAATCCAAATTTGCAGGCCGTAAACTAATCATCGGCCGGGTGGCACATTTAACTAATCCGGCTGATTTTCAATTGGCTTTGGGACGAGCTGCGTGTCAGTACCGGAATATGTGTAGCCGCGGTTGTCCCTACGGAGCCTATTTCAGTACCAACGCGGCTACGTTACCCGCTGCAATGAAAACCGGTAATTTGACGGTACGTCCCGACTCCATTGTCCATTCGATTATGTTTGATGAACAAAAGCAAAAAGCGACAGGCGTACGCATTGTGGATGCCCATACCAAAGAGGAGAAAGAGTTTTTTGCCAAGATTATCTTTGTCAATGCGGCTACCATCAATACCGCATTTATCCTGCTCAACTCCAAGTCGCACCGTTTCCCGAATGGATTAGGTAATGACAGCGGCGAGCTGGGTCATAACCTGATGGATCACCATTCCCGGGTTGGTGCGTCGGGTACTTTTGAGGGCTTTCAGGATGTGTATGAGTATGGTCGCCGTGCCAATGGCATTTACATTCCGCGTTACCGCAATGTAGACAAAGACAAACGCGATTACCTGCGCGGTTTTGGCTACCAGGGCAATGGAGGCCGTCAGGGATGGGGCCGTGGCGTAGCCGAAGAAGGCTTTGGCGCCGATTTCAAAGAGAATCTGACGCATCCGGGACCGTGGACCATGGGCCTGTCTTCTTTTGGGGAGCATTTGCCTGACCACCGCAATTACATTTCCCTTTCAGCCGCCGAGAAAGATCCGTACGGACTGCCCTTGATTGTCATTGACTGTGAATACCGCGAAAACGAGAAGAAAATGCGCGAAGACATGAAAAACGACGCCGCTGAAATGCTGGAGTCTGCCGGATTGAAGAATGTAAGTGTGCGTGACAATGGCGGTGTTCCCGGCCAAAGCAAACACGAAATGGGTACGGCTCGGATGGGCAAAGATTTCAAGACATCGGTGCTGAACGCCAACAACCAGGTGTGGGGATGCGAAAACGTGTATGTAACTGATGGAGCATGCATGACTTCATCTTCCTGTGTGAATCCTTCGCTGACCTACATGGCTCTCACGGCTCGTGCTGCCGATCATGCTGTCAGCGAATTGAAGAAACGAAATTTGTAGTCTTCAAACCAATTGGCAGAGTTTTCTAGTAAGTAGTAAGACAAAATGGAAGTATACTTTATTTGAGTATTCGTGTCTGATATTCAGTGTATTGTATTTTTTCTTGTGCCTCTTTACGTATATGCTGTACCTTCAAAATAGTATCCTTGAAACTATAAAAACCTCGCACAAATCCCACTAGTTGTATGAACTTAAATCTGAAGGCAAAAGAGCAGAATACCTACGATGCTATTGTGATCGGTTCGGGTATCAGCGGTGGCTGGGCTGCCAAAGAATTGACTGAAAAAGGATTGCGAACTCTGGTATTGGAACGGGGTCGCATGGTTGAGCATATAAAAGATTACACCACGGCTACCAAAGCGCCGTGGGAATTTCCACATCGGGGCAAATTGCCTCTGAAACAAATGGAAGACTATCCCAAATTACAGCGAACCGGATTTGCCACCAGCGAGGAGGTGATTCATTTCTTTGTAAAAGACAATGAACATCCGTATTTAGAAGACAAACGTTTTGATTGGGTGCGGGGCTGGCAGGTAGGAGGTAAATCGCTGACCTGGGGCCGTGTGGCACTTCGGTGGAGTGATCTGGATTTTGAAGCCAACGCCAAAGAAGGCATTGCCATCGACTGGCCCATTCGCTACAAAGACATTGCCCCTTGGTACGATTACGTTGAGAAATTTGCCGGAATTTCGGGCAATCGGGACGGCATTCCGCATTTGCCCGATGGGTTGTTCCAGCCTCCGATGGATCTGACGTGTGTCGATGAGCACCTGCGCGACTCAATCAAGAAAAAGTATCCGGACCGCTATTTGATTCATGCGCGGCAAGCTCACATTACCAAGCCTACACAGGAGCAACTGGATTTGGGTCGGGTGGGTTGTCAGGCGCGGAACATGTGCTGGCGAGGCTGTCCGTACGGCGGTTATTTTAGCTCGCAGGCCGCTACGTTACCGGCGGCGAAACGGACAGGCAATCTGACCATTCGTCCGCATTCGATTGTGAGTTCGATCATTTATGACGAAAAGCTTGGCAAGGCTTCGGGTGTGCAGATAGTGGACGAAAACACCAAAGAGACCATGGAGTTTTACGCCAAAGTGATCTTTGTCAATGCCTCCGCCATGGGTTCAACGTACATTTTGATGAACTCCAAGTCGCACCGCTTTCCGAATGGGCTAGGGAACGACAGCGGCGAATTGGGCCATAACCTGATGGACCACCACTTTAATGCCGGAGCAGGCGGAACCTACGAAGGTTTCCGTGACAAATACGAATACGGCCGTCGACCGAATGGATTCTATGTGGCGCGTTACCGTAACATAGGCAAAGACAAACGTGATTACCTGCGTGGTTTTGGCTACGAAGGGGGAAGCGGTCGGGGCTGGGGTGGCAACAAGGAAGGATTCGGAGCGTCGCTCAAAGAAAACTACACACAACTAGGCCCCTGGAATGCCGGCCTGGGCGGATTTGCGGAAACCTTACCCAGCCACGACAACAAAGTGATTCTGACGGATGAACAGAAAGATCCCTGGGGATTGCCGGTGTTAAAGTTTTCAGCCGATTTTGGCGAAAACGAAAAGAAGATGCGCGTGGATATGATCAACGACGCAGCCGAAATGCTCGAACTGGCTGGTTTTAAGGATATTTACACATATGACAACATCGGAGGTATGGGGTTGTCCATTCACGAAATGGGTACAGCACGTATGGGTCATGATGCAAAGACATCGGTGTTAAACAAGCACAATCAGGTATGGGGTTGCGAGAATGTGTATGTCACCGACGGGGCGTGTATGACTTCCTCCTCATGTGTGAATCCTTCGCTGACCTACATGGCCCTGACTGCCCGCGCGGCTGATCATGCCGTTAACGAATTGAAAAAACAAAATCTGTGAAAATAGTCTGTTTCTCATTTTGTGAAACAGACTGGTGCTAACATGTAATTGAAACGAATGAATGGCAAAGCGGGTAACCGCAAGTACTGATCCGCAATCTGCTCAATCCATAGAATCTGTTTCAATCTGTGGTCCGGAATAGTATCTTTTCAACGTGAAAAACCCCGGTTGTTAACAGGCCGGGGTTTTTAATTCATACAATGTTCATCCGGAATTCGTCCAAAAAGACTAATTTTGTGAATTATGAATACAAAAGAACAAATAGTTAGAGATTGGCTCCCCAGGTATACGGGAGTGTCTTTGGATGAATTCGGTGAGTACATTTTGCTTACCAATTTTCACAATTACGTTGAGATGTTTGCCGAGAAGTTCGGCGTCGAGGTGAAAGGGCAGGGCAAACCCATGCAAACGGCTACTGCCGAAAACATTACCATCATCAACTTTGGCATGGGTAGCGCCATGGCTGCAACGGTGATGGATTTGCTGAGTGCCATTGAGCCCAAAGCGGCCTTGTTTCTGGGCAAATGTGGTGGACTCAAGAAAACCAAACTCGGTGATCTGGTTTTGCCTATCGCGGCCATTCGGGGCGAAGGTACCGGCAACGATTACATGCCTCCTGAAATTCCGGCGTTGCCTTCGTTTCGTTTGCAACGGGCCGTGTCGTCGATGATTAAGAAGCATGAATTGGATTACTGGACCGGCACGGTATACACCACCAACCGCCGTGTGTGGGAACACGACGATAAATTCAAGGAATACCTGCGCGACATCCGGGCGATGGCCATTGACATGGAGACGGCTACGATTTTTATCGTCGGTTTTGCCAATTCCATTCCGCACGGAGCTTTGTTGCTGGTTTCGGATAATCCCATGACTCCTGATGGCGTAAAGACTTCCGAAAGCGACAAGAAAGTGACGGCGAGTTTTGCCAAAAAGCACCTGGAGATTGGCATTGATTCCTTGGTCGAACTTGCCAATTCGGGCGAATCCGTCAAACACCTGCGGTTTGAATAACGTTTAACGTTTTCAGTTTATCGTCTACTGTTGGAAAAATGGCCTAAATGTCCTCCTCCTGTGGTTGGATAGGCATTTAAAAAACATCCTTAACACAAAAACAGCAAGCGTTAAACGTTAAACTCGCTGAGTACCCGTTGCAAGTCTTCCGGCGTTTCGATGCACACACTTTCTATATCGGTAAACGCCACTTTTATCCGGTAACCATTCTCGATCCAGCGGAGTTGTTCCAGCGACTCGGCTTTTTCCAATGCCGATACCGGAAGCTTGGTAATGGCAGCCAGAATGTCGGTCCGGTAGGCATACAAGCCTACATGTTTGTAAAACGTGTGTTTGCCCAACCAGTTTTCCATGGCCTCGCCACGTACAAACGGAATGACGCTACGACTAAAATAAATGGCTTCCTGCCGGGTATTGATAACTACATGAGCTTCACCGATATCGGTCAAGGTGCGGTAGTCGTCGATGGTCTTGATAAGCGTGGCCAATTCGGTTTCCTCTGTCAAAACAGAGGCGAGAGTGTCGATCTGATTCGGCTGGATAAATGGTTCATCGCCCTGGATGTTGATTACAAAATCATAAGATTGCCTGATTTGTTGAAGCGCTTCGTAACAACGATCCGTACCACTAGGGTGGTTTTCCGCTGTCATAATGGCTTCGCCACCAAAGTCCTGCACATGTTTGAAAATCAGATCATTGTCAGTTGCTATAACAATCTTGGTTAGCAATTCGGCTTTGCTGGCTTGTTCATATACGCGCTGCACCATACTTTTCCCGGCAATATCGGCCAGCATTTTTCCGGGAAAACGAGTCGAGGCATAGCGGGCAGGGATGATTCCAAGTATATTCATGATTTCGGATTTCGATGGGAAATTGAGTCGGTAAAGGTACAGGGTTTTTTGCTTTTTCACGGATACTATTTTCCAAATCCGAAATCCCAATTCCGCATTCCGCATTCCGCAATTCCTTTACGTTCGTAGCTGAAAGTGTTGCACAGGTTGTTTTTCTCTGAAAAAGACCAGCCCCAAGTGAAACAAATCAATCGTAAGAGTAACGGACGGATGGCTTTTGATCTGTTGCCAGGCTTGCTGCATTTCATCGGACCAATAAATGTCGTCAAAAACAAAAACAGAATCGGCGTGTGCTTTGGTAAGGCATTGCTCAAAATAACGTAGTGTAGGTTCGAGGCGGTGGTTGGCATCAAAAAAGACGAAATCCAGGCGGTCGATGGTGGCTAGGGTTTCTGCCAGTGTCTGGTCCAGATTGCCCACAACCGAATGGATATTGGTAAACCGAAAACGTGCAAACCGCTCCACTGCCAGCGCCGCCAGGTTGGGATCACCTTCAAAAGTATAAAAAGTGGCTTGGGTACGGGCATGAGCCAGGTATAATGTAGTAGTGCCCAGGCATGTACCTAAATCAAAAATTGTGTTGGGTTGGAAGTGATTGACGAGTCGGAACAGCAATTGCGCCAGTTGTGGCGACTTCTCGGAATGTCGGGCGATGTCCCGGACTTTTCGCTTGCGAGAGGATAGTATTTTGGAACCGGCTCCGAAATCCTGAACTTCCAGTTGCCTGGTAGACGTCAGCAAGTCGGTGCGGGAGTCTTCGATATTTTCGAAGCAATAATAGGGGATGGGCGTGCAAATGACTTGGGTATAAAGCTGGAAAACAAACGGTGAGTGAATGGCGTGTGCATTGCCCGAATGCAGCCAGAACCACAGGTATCTGAAAAGGATCAAGGAAAGAAACGGTTAAATGCTAAATCAGTTGCTGAGAGCAAAGAAACCAAAAATTTAGCATTTTTTAGTTCAGACGGTAAGGAACCACCATTGTAAATTCAGGAATCCGCACGCGAAACTGTTTTCCATCCACAATCCGCTCCATCAGATAGGTACCTCTCATTTTGCCGATGTTGGTTTTCAGGTTGCACCCCGATACGTACTCGTGCTGTTCGCCGGGTTCGAGCACCGGTTGCAAACCAATCACGCCTTCGCCTTCTACCTCGCGAATCGCGCCGTTGGAGTCGTGAATATGCCAGTGACGGCGCAGCAACTGCACCGTATACTCGCTGCAATTTTCAATGCTTATTTTATACGTAAATACATAATGTTCCTGAGCCGGGCTAGAATACTCCGGTTGGTATTCGGTAGCCACCGTTACTTTTACACCTTCTGTAATTTCGGTTACCATATTTGGCTAATTTTGTATTTACTGCAAAAACGGTTAAATATACGTATTAGTTTTCTATTTTCGTAAAAAGTTAACAAGCAAAAAGACACGTGCCGGTTTTGGCATCCGGAAGGATTGTAGTTTCGGGGCAATGCCATTGGGAAGATCTTGGGATTTTGCTTGGATTACTGGATACTATCCATGCATCAGGAATAATCGTTAATCTCAATTTCTTTTTTAATTAATTCTTACAATCTATGGACGTTAAAATCGAACCTACCTGGAAAGCACACCTGACCGATGAATTTGAAAAACCGTATTTTACCAAACTGATTGACTTTGTCAAACAGGAATACGCGGCACACACCATCTACCCGCCGGGAAACAAGATATTTTATGCATTTGAAGCTACGCCCTTTGACAACGTAGAGGTTGTGATTCTGGGACAAGATCCGTATCACGGTGCCGGACAAGCCCACGGACTGGCATTTTCGGTAAACGATGGTGTGACTACGCCGCCTTCGTTATACAACATATACAAAGAAATCAGGGAAGATCTGGGCAAGCCCATTCCTAAGTCGGGCAACCTGACGCGCTGGGCTGAGCAAGGTGTACTGTTGCTCAATGCCACCCTGACGGTAAAGGCCAATACGGCGGGTTCGCACCAGAAAAAAGGATGGGAAGAGTTTACCGATGCGGTGATCAAAAAGTTGTCGGACGAAAAAGAGCACCTGGTGTTCATACTCTGGGGAGCGTATGCACAAAAGAAAGGGGCCATCATTGACGGTAGTAAACACTTGGTACTCAAGGCCGCTCACCCGTCACCTTTTGCAGCTGACAAGGGCTTTTTCGGATGCAAGCATTTTAGCCAGTCCAATGCGTATTTGCGCGAACACGGCAAAAAAGAAATCGATTGGTAAATGGCATTGTTTTTGGTAGCTGGTCACTGGATGCCAGCGATTGGATGCCGGAAAATAGTATGTTTCAAAGAGACAAACCCCCGGAATCTGGCATCAATGGCACAATACCTTATACACTCAACAAAATAGCAGTTTATGAAACGTAAAAACCTGACTCCTCTGTGGGATTTTCTGCGTAGCAACCGGTATCGTTTTCTAATGGCGGGCATGTTGTTCATGTACAGCTGTAATCTGCTGGACGACGAGGTGCTTAGCTCGCGGCAAGCATTTCTGGGCAGCTTCAGTGTACAGCAGCAATGTAACTCATCCAGAGACAATTATACATTAACCATTAGTCCCGGATCGAGCAGCAGTGAGATCTTGTTGGAAAACATGGAACCCTTTGGCGACGAAGTGATTGCCACCGTATCAGGTAACATTGTGACTATTGCTTCCCAACGTGTACGCCTCAAAGGACAAACCAGTTCGGTTACCGTTTCTGGCTCAGGAACGCTTACCGATGGCAGTGTGATTGAAATAGACTTTGATTACGACTTCGGCGGTAGCTTTAGCTGTGGATTATCCGGCTATAAACTTTAAAGAAACTTTAAAGCGATTGAGCAGAAACATAAAAACCCCGGTTGTTTGACAGCCGGGGTTTTTATGTTTTTCAAGATACTATTTTCGTTTAGCTACCCGCACCAAAGTTGGTGCTCAGGGTGATGTATCCCGGATAGGGAACCGTCAGGCTGCCGATCATAATGGAAGGCTTGATCTTGAGTGACAATTTGGGCGAAGGCTTGTTGCCTGCGCCAACCAGTCCCAATCCCATGTTGATGTTTTCTTCGGTCGAGTTCTTGGCCATGAGTTTGCGTAAGTCGGCACTGATGCGTACCGGAATGGTAGCCGTACCGCCACTGGGAGCAATGCTCACCCGTTCGTTCAGCGTGCCTGTCACAATCTCCTTGCCATCGATCAGCAGGATCCAGTCCATACGGTTCATGGCGGCAGTGGCATCGTTGGGATTCTGAGCATCCACGTTGATGGTCATCGTCAACGGCATGTTACCCGACGCATACGCCGCCGTCAGTTTGCCTACTTGCAACAGGTTCAGATCCGAATAATTCTGGATTTGCTGCACGTTCACACCGGCCAGTGTGGTATTCTGCACCGAATTCATCCGGAACTCACATTTGGTAAAATTGGCCATTTGTTTCAATTGCGTGCACGAGGCCGAAACCAGTAACACAAGGGTTATCCAAAGGAACGAGGTTTTTGTTGTCATGGGTATAGTATTTTGGTAAATAGTTGAAGGCTCAACCGTGTTTGGTCACACATACAGGCTGGGCAACCGATGTATCGCAAAAATAAGACCTTTCTTGTACGAAGACAGAAATTTTTGTAAGTTGAATCAAGGGACGTATTGCTTAGTCAAGTGGATTTGCTGGCTGAGTTCCTGTTAAATGGTTTAAAGCCAGGGATTTATCGGTAAAATGAAACAGATGCCATACTTTAAATAATTGTATACAATGAACAACCAGTTTCCAGCCAAAGGTAAAGTGTTGATAGCCGAGCCCTTCCTGGGCGATCCTAATTTCGAGCGGAGTGTAGTCTTGCTCTGCGAACATAACGAAAGCGGTTCGTTTGGTTTTGTGCTCAATCAAACCACCCAACTGACGATCAAAGATGTAATAGAGGAAGAAATCTATGTGCCGGTTCCGTTGCAGGTAGGCGGGCCGGTGGAACACAATACCCTGCATTTTATTCACCGCCTGGGCAGTCTGGTGGAAGATACCCTGACCGTAACCGACGGCTTGTATTGGGGCGGTGATTTTGAACAGATCAAGAGTTTGCTGAATATGGGAAAGATTACCCAACAGGATGTGCGGTTTTTTATCGGCTACTCGGGTTGGGGGAGCGGGCAACTGGACAACGAACTCAAACAAAACGCCTGGATTGTGACCGATGCCGATGCCAACTTTATCTTCACCACACCTACCGATCAGTTGTGGCGGGGTATTCTGCGCCGCATGGACGGCAAGTATAAATCCATCGCCAACTATCCCACCGACCCACGATTGAATTGAGTTATATCAACAATAAGAATTATTCGTGCAATTTTTGAAGGACAAGAAAACATTGTAGATTTGAAAAAACTAATTGTATATTAGGTTGTTTATATTCTTTAATATACTCCTTTTGCGAAACTCTCTTTATGAATTTTCCCAATTGTTCACTGGTAATCAGTACCTACAACTGGCATGAAGCCTTAGAAGTATGTTTGTTGAGTGTGCTGAATCAGGAAACACTACCTAATGAAGTCATCATTGCTGATGACGGAAGCAAGGAATCGACACGGGAATTGATAGAACTTTATCAGCGAACCTTTCCGGTACCACTTCATCACATCTGGCACCCCGATGATGGGTTTCAACTTGCAAAAATACGTAACAGAGCCTTCGCGAAAGCTCAGTGTGAGTATATAATCCAAATAGATGGAGATGTGATTTTGCATCCCAAATTTATCCATGATCATCTTAAATTTGCCGCTCCCGGTTCTTTTTTGAGCGGAAGCCGTATGTTGATGAATCATGAACTTTCCCGAAAAGTAATTCAGGAAAGGCGTACAAATATTAGCCTCTTGGAAAAAGGTATTTCCAATCGGCTAAACGGGATTCACTTTCCTGTAATGAGCTACTTGTTGTCGCCAGTATACCGGATGGGAAGTAAGAAATATTATGTAAAAGGTTGCAATATGAGTTTCTGGAGGAAAGACTTGTTAGCTGTCAATGGGTACGATGAAAACTTTGTGGGATGGGGACGTGAAGATAGCGACATAGCAATCAGATTGATCAATAATGGACAAGTGAAGCGTTTTTTAAAGCAGCGGGCCATTATGTATCACATCTGGCATCGGGAAGCGTCACGTTCAATGGAACAAACGAATGTAAAGCGTATGAACGATGCTATTGAAAAGAAAATGATTTGGGTTGAAAATGGAATGGATAAATATTTGAATGAAAAAGATCCTCTTCCGGACATTCGTGTCACCAGCCTCTTTTAGTTAGCTTCCAGCCAAGAGGTATTGCTGTATATTCAACCACAAATTTACATCATTTCAAAACAACTTTTTACTTTAATGCATTCTGTATCGATTGTGCTTTGTTCTTACAATGGGGAAAAGTATATCCAGGAACAATTGACCTCTATCCAGAAACAAAGTTACCCGCTTCAGGAAATTATTGTTCAGGATGACGGTTCCATCGACAGAACAGTACAAATTGTTCAGGAGCTAAAGAATCAGGATACAAGAATTAAGCTTATTCAGAATCAACATAATCTTGGCTTTAATCGTAATTTCGAGTTTGCTATTCAGCAAGCTTCAGGTGACTGGATTGCTCTCTCGGACCAAGATGATATCTGGCATCCTGATAAGATCAAGCTTTTGCTTGAAAAAAACGAAAGCAAAGCAAAGCTGATCCATAGCAACTCAGTCTTGTTCAAAGAACAGCCTGACTTATCTGAAAAGCACCCCTCTTCGCATCGGCGTTTTCAAGGAACGGATGCGCGTCAGCTTTTTGTACGGAATACCATAGAAGGTCACACCATCCTATTTCATAAAACTTTACTAAAGCATGCGTTACCTTTTCCGGACAAGGTCTATTTTGATTGGTGGTTGGGGTACTGTGCGGCTGTGAGTGGTGGCGTACAGTGGGTAAACCAAACGCTGGTGTGGCGTCGCATTCATGACAACAATCAAAGCAGTGGGCAAGAAACCCACATCGATAATTTGTTGCGAACCTATCAGGCATTTGCGAATCATCCACTGACTGATAAGGAAACGCTACAATTTGGTCAGCGACTCATAGATTTGCTGACCTCACGTGATATGGTACAATTAAAACAGTTTTTATGGAAAAATCGTAATCTTGTGTTTTTCTTCAAACGAAAGTTATTTCTGAACCGCTTAAGTGATAAGAAAAGGTTAAAGCAATTTGTAGATAAATTAACCTACTGATGAAGCTCAGGAAAGTAATTGGGTAGCATCCGGTTCAATATCGGAAAAATAGTATCTTCCGGAATGCCAAAACCTCCTTAACAAAAAAGTCCCGGTTTTATGAACCCGGGACTTTTTTATATGAATGACAATGTTTCTGTGTGCTTGCCTAATATACTTTTGTCATCAACTTCCAGCCAGCGGCGCAGGAGGGTGGCGTAGATGTTCCGGAAGTCGATCTGGTAGCGGAGATCACCGTCATCGAGTGATTGCAGATTGGGAGCTTCATTGAAAAAGCCTGTTTTTTTCAGCTTGCCCCCCATTAGAAACACGTTGTTGGCCGTGCCATGGTCCGTGCCACCGCTGCCGTTCTGTGCCACGCGCCGACCAAATTCGGAGAAAGTCATCACCAGTGTATCCTCCAGTTGATGGTTTTGTTTCAGGTCTTGTACAAATGTATGCACGGCTTCGGAATACTGTTTGAGCAGTTGCTCCTGCCGTAGTTGCTGATTGACGTGCGTGTCGAAACCGGAGATGGAAACGTAAAAGATATTTGTTTCGACGCCCGACAAGATCAGCTCGGCAATGGTTTTGAGTTTGCGTCCCAATTCAGTAGTAGGATAGGAGGTTCTGGTTTTATAGATCTTGGATTTATCGTACACATATGCCGCCGACGAAACGGTTTCGCTGAGCGTTTTGTACAAATAGCTCACCTGATCGTGTGCTTCGTGAGCTTCCTGCAGGTCGTTGACGTGGGTAATGAGCGGATTATGCGTGAGCCGGTAAAGCTTTTGCGGGTCTTGCACCGCCAGGCCTTTCAATTGGTCGCCTTTCATGGCAAGGCTCAAGGTATCGTCCACTTCAATCGCGTGGTAGGGCTGTGCACAGTTACCGCTGCAGGCTGCATCCAGGTAGCGGCCGATCCAGCCCGTGCCTAGAAACTCATCGGAGGCGGAGGCCGTTTGCCAGATGTCCATCGACCGGAAATGCGACCGGTCCGGATTGGGATAGCCCACGCTGTTCAGAATCGTCAGCAGGCCATCGTCGTAGAGCTGCTTCATGCCGGTCATCACCGGATTGAATCCCTGTTCATCGTTCAGCCGCAGCACCTGCGACGCATCAACGGCCAATTTCGGACGAAGTTTGTAGTAACTGTCATTCCGAAACGGTACCACGGTATTGAGTCCGTCATTGCCACCCGATAGTTGAATGATTACCAGCTTTTTATGGCTGAGGCCTCGGGTGTTCAGGTGTTGCTGTTCAAAGGCTTTCAGGAAATTGGGTATCAGCATCGTTCCAGCAGTCGCCAATGCCGAGCGGGAGAGAAAATTGCGTCGTTTCATAGTCAATGTTGAATAATGGAATGGTTGAATGCCTGTCTAGACTTCAGTGTATAGTAGTCTGCCGACAGGAGAAACCAATGAAATCGGATCTTTTAAAAGCCAAAAAACTATCATTCACTCTTTCAATCATTCAAAATTAGTTTAGCAAAGCTGGTATTCAGGTAACGAGGTCAGGGCCGACGAAAGACTTTGAATAAGCTTTTCCTGTGTCGATTTATCGGCTTCTCGCCAGATCAGGTCTTTCTGTTTGCGCGTAAGCGGATAGGAGAGCAGATAGTTCGCCAAGACATCCAGTGTTTCAGTTTCTTTGATATGCCTGAATGCTCGTTGCAGAGCCGACCAGTTGGCTGTGGCCTGAATGTTCCGCCCGCGACGACGGGAGAGGTAGGCTGTATTGACATCGCCTTCGTCTTTTGCCTCCACCACAACCTCGGCCGAGTCAAAGAGCAATCCGGGCAATTGCATCCGGAACAACAAACTGCTGCTGTCGATCCAGTTGCGGCCTTCTTTCCATCCCGCTACACTTGGAGGATACAATAGGGTTTGTTCCAGTACTTTTTGCAGAAATAGCTGGTTCTGAGCTTCCTGAAACTGAATGCCAAAGGTTTGCTGCAAGCCGACCAGCAGTTCTACCGGGCTTTTGATCCGGCTCCCGACAGTGGCGGGTGCGTAAAACCAGTCCGCTGTAAAAATGGTTTGCATCAGCTTTCCAATGTCGTAGTCTGTGCGATACAACTGCTCGGCCAGTGAGGCAATGATGGCCTGATCGGGTGTGTCATTGACAAAGTACCGGTAAATTTTAGTGGTGACAAACCGTGCTGTTTGCTTGTTTTCCAGCAGCATCTGCAAAATATCTTCGCCGGCAAAAGTTCCTGTTTTGCCAAAAAACGTCTTGCTGCCCGCATCGTGTTGACGTTCGTTGAAGAAAAACTCCCCATCGCCCCGAAATTGCCAGCCGGTAAAGGCCCGGGCGGCGTTCTTGATGTCGGATTCGGTGTAATTCCCGCGTCCCAGTGTGAACAATTCCATTACTTCACGGGCAAAGTTTTCGTTCGGACTGTCTTTGCGATTCTGGCGGTTATTCAGAAATGCCAGCATGGCGGCGTCTTTGGAAATTGCTATCAGCAAATCACCAAAGTTGCCCAACGCATGGGTTCGCAGCGTGTTATTCTGCATTTGCATGAAAAATGCGTTGTGGTTGCGACACGCGAAGTGCCCGTGCCAGAACAGCGTCATCTTTTCGCGCAGCATGCTTTCGCCGCTGACCATCCGGTTGAGCCAGGCCAGGTTGACCGCTTGCATATCTTCGACCCGGTCTTTGATAATGGCTTTGATTTTTTCGCGCGGCGTTTCTGTCATAGTCGGGGTTGATCGGGCCGCCTGCAGGGCATCTTTGACTAACCGTACTTCTTCTGCGGTAACCGTTTGCAACGGAACAATGCTTTTGGACTGTGCAATCAGTTCCTTCACTGCTTTTTCGACAGAGGTATGCGAAAGCTGGTTTAGCTTTTCCGGTGAAATTCCAAAGCCAGCCCGGTTGTACAGATGCTTGATTTTCTGCTCGTTAGTGAGTTGCATTTGCATAGTTGTCAGGGTTGTTTTTTCACTTTTAAGAGATACTATTTGCCCGGTTAGATACAATAGGTGCGGCAACGTTTAAACCGGATTGCAAAAAATGTGTGATTATCTTTTACGGAGAAGAGCTTCGTGTCTGTGCCGGCCGGATGGGGAAAAATAGTATCCTGCTAAAAACAAAAACCCCGCTGGTGCCAGCGGGGTTTTCCTATGGGAGACGCAAAAAATCACACTCTGACAAACGAAGCCATTTCTTCACGGATACGTCCCTGGATGTCAGACAAGGTTTTTTCCAGCTTCTCAATTTCGTGAACCAATTCTTTGAGATTGACATCCGGATTTCTTTCGCCGTGCTGGACATACCGCTTGGCCGTCAGGTTATAATTGTTTTTATCACTTTCAACTTCGGTTTGTGTGGCGCAGTACGACAAGCCTTCCTGTGTGACAAACTTCTTGTACACTTCCATGACCTGTTTGCTGTGCGAGGTGCGTATTTTGTTCCGGCGCCGGTCGGCATCATACAGGGTGGAGCCGTCCACAAACAAAATGTTGTTGTGTGATTTGTTTTTGTTCAAAACCAGAATGGCGGCGTTGATCTTGCTGCTGTAAAATACATGAGGCGGTAAGTCGATAACGGCTTCCACCAGATTGCCATTGACCATTTTCCGACGAATCTGATATGCCACTCCTGTCTTGAAAAGCAGCCCGTGGGGGACAATCAGAATCGCTTTTCCGTTTTCGTTCAGCGAATCCATTGCGTGCGACAGGAAATCCAGGTGGTCGGTTTGCTTGCGTAGCCGGGCGGGCATGGGCACTCCGCTCTCCGCTACAAAATTCAGGTTACGCTTGCGGCGCTTCACCGGTTGCAGGAACTCACGCGGGTTGACGGGTAGAAGCAGCTTTTCGCGGAATGGCGGCTGCACCAGCACACAGTCGTAGGTACGCTTGCTGGAACGCGATTTGGACAGGCTGTCGGTAACTTCCAGCGAAGCCTGGAAAACGCCGTTAAAGAACAGATGGAAACGGGCCAGCTCAATGTATGCTCCCTGGATATCCTGGCCAAACAGCTGATTGTCATCGAGCTTTCCTACTTTGGCGGCCTGTACCAGCAAGGTGCCAATGCCTACGGCAGAGTCGTATACGGTATGATGCGGCTGCAGTTCAGCTATCTGCGCCATGATGTTGGCAATGCTGCGCGGGGTATACAAAAAGCCTTCCTTGTGAAAACTTTCTTCTGTGAATTTTTCGATCAGGTAACCTACCGATGAGCCGTTTTCTTCAACTGTTTTCGCCGTCGTTCCAAACGAAATGCCTTCCAGGTCTTCCAGCAACTGAATCAGTTTGGTGTCGCGGTCGGTTTCCGTATCGCTGAACGAAAGTTTTTCAAACGAAACCGCGTGAAAAAGCTTGCCAAAAATTTCACGGTCCTCTTCTTCCAATGTATCAATCACGTGGTCAAGGCGGCTAGCCATGCCCGCCTGCGACAAATTGTTCCACAATGCGTAGATGGACTTGACAGTCGAAGATTTTATATGCTTGAAGTATTGCTTTTCGTGGGTTTCCTGAATAAACCTGAGGGCAAGCACAGCCAGGAAATGCGTAAACACTTCCGGGCTTTTGTCTTTGTCCCGAAACTTGCGGTAGTACTTGGTGAGAGATACGATGAAATCCTTGTTCATAGCTTTTGGAGTTAAAGGTTACTGTTCTGGAATGCAAAAATAAGTTGGCTGAAAGCTGCAGACTTATGGTCTGGTAACGTATGCCAGGTGTTGGTAAGCCTGCAGATCGTATTCTTCGGAAGGCGCCAGTGGTACGACAGAGTTGTTAATCCCTGTAAACCTCCTGTAGCATAACCTGTTGCAGATACGAGTCCTTTTTCTCTTCCAAGGCGATCAGGGTGGCTTTTTCCTGTTCGCGGTCACTCACTAGATGCACGATGCGTTCCTGTACTTCCAAGGGTGGCACGGCAATGTCCAGATTTTTGAGTACGCTCATCGGCAGCGAAAACATACTGGTACCTGAAGCATTGGAACGGAAATAGGCTTCACTCTGAGGCAGATTCAAAAACCATTGTAAATATTCCGGTAATACTTTCTGGGTGGGTTTAATACGGATGGAAAAAAATGCGGAAGAAATTACCCGTCTTTTTGTCGATGGCCCAATCATGCAGGCTTTTGTATATTTTCCTTTGGCCAGCAAAATCAGCTGACCTGGCTGTAAAAAATGCTTGGCCTTGATTTGTTCATTACTAATACGCACCAACCGGTCAGAAATAGTAAGATCCGAATTAATATCACGCATCTGGATTACTTCGATTTCACCGTCCAGGTTGTCTAACAAACGATTTCGAAAAGTAATGCCGGTTTTAATGTCAGCTATGTCGTGCAATTTCATAATCATAAAAGCTAATTACTGTAATAAAATGTGACAAGAGTTGATTTCCAAGAGTCTATAAAAAACAGTAGAATGTCTGATAAAAAGTTCCGACTTTTATTAAAAAAGTAACATACAAAAGTTAAGGGCTGTATGTTACTTTTACTAAAAAATCGTACCATATCCTTTATACGGAATATTCGCGAAAATGTTGTACAGAAAAGTCCTAAATTTTATAAATATTTTCATTTTTAGTGATAACGCGGAAAGTACTGGAAAATTGGATTTTTTCCGGCTTTTTGGGATGAGTGGCAGGCGCGTATGGTGATAAAAAGCAGGTGTTTTGCCATACTTTTTATCTGACATGGCAAAGGGTATCAGTTAACTTGCTACCTTTTTTGCCAAGATATCCTAGTATTTTTTCTGCAATTTCTACACGAATTCTTCCGTAGGTGCTATCTGTATCTGTAGCGGACACACCTATTACAATGATTGGATTGCTAAAGGGAAAAGTAAAAAACGAATAAATTATTAAAAAATTTTTCTTTTATCGTAATTTTTGCATCTTTTTTTTAAAATTGCATCCCGTCTCATTTGTCTCATTATTTTCCAACCAAGTTTAACATTCACTGTATGCAGTCTTTGAGCTACGAACGTATACCAACCAATATCTTTCTGAACGCCGATCAGGCGTCGGCTGCTGTTGCCAACGAAATTGCCGCCTTAATCCGCCAGAAACAAGAAGAAGGCAAGCCTGTCGTGCTGGGATTGGCCACGGGATCATCGCCGAAAAAAGTGTATGCCGAACTCATCCGGATGCACAAGAAAGAAGGACTGAGCTTTAAGAATGTGATCACGTTCAATCTTGACGAATACTACCCCATGCAGCCCGACGCGTTGCAGAGCTACGTTCGGTTTATGAAAGAACAGCTGTTTGATCATGTGGATATACCGGTAAGCAATTACCATATTCCGGATGGTACTTTACCCATAGAAAAAGTGCGTGAATTTTGTGCGGAATACGAGAAGAAAATTGACTCATACGGTGGACTTGATTTTCAGTTGCTGGGAATCGGGCGTAACGGACACATTGGGTTTAACGAGCCGGGCTCGCACGAAAACTCCCGTACCCGACTGATGACCCTCGACCAGACCACCCGCGTGGATGCGGCCATGGATTTTGGCGGGTTGTCGAAGGTGCCGCGCCGCGCCATTACCCTTGGCGTGCAGCAAATCATGAATGCCAAACGGGTCGTATTGATTGCCTGGGGTGAGCACAAGGCTGGCATGATACAGAAGGCTGTCGAAGGACCGGTGCTGGAGTCGGTGCCCGCGTCGTATCTGCAGGGGCATCACAACGTGGGGGTGGTGATCGATGAATCGGCAGCGGCCGAACTGACACGCCGCAAGGCACCATGGCTGATTGACGATGTGGTGTGGGACAAGCCAATGATCAAAAAAGCCGTGACTAATCTGGCTCTGACGCTGGGCAAACCCGTACTGAAACTGACCAACCGCGATTACAACGACTACGGACTGAGTGATCTGCTGGCCCAGCACGGTCAGGCGTATGACCTTAACATTGACGTGTTCAACTGGTTGCAGCATACCATTACCGGTTGGCCCGGAGGCAAGCCCAACGCCGACGACACCAACCGTCCGGAACGGGCCAATCCGGTGAAAAAACGCTGCCTGATTTTCAGTCCTCACCCCGACGACGACATTATTTCGATGGGAGGGACGTTCCAGCGTCTGGTGGATCAGGGGCATGAAGTACACGTAGCCTACCAGACATCGGGTAACATTGCCGTGGCCGATGACGAAGCCCTGCGCTTTGCGGATTTTGTGGTGGATTTTAACGACAAGTTTGGCATCACCAGTCCGGAGGCGGATAAGATTTTCAAAGAAGCTGCCAGCTTTTTGCGTACCAAAAAGGACAGTGAAAAAGATACCGAGGCCGTACGCTACATCAAAGGATTGATTCGGAAAGGCGAAGCGAAGAACACGTGCCGGTTTGTTGGAATACCCATGGAACGCATCCATTTCCTGAATATGCCTTTCTACGAAACCGGTTTGGTGCAGAAAAAACCACTGGGAGCGGAAGATTATCGGGTGGTGCAGGATCTGATCGAAAAAGTAAAACCACATCAGATTTATGCCGCCGGTGACCTGGCCGATCCGCACGGAACGCACAAAGTTTGTCTGGATGCCGTGCTGGAGGCAGTCCGTATGCTGAAAGACAAAGACTTTATGAAAGATTGCTGGTTGTGGCTGTACAAAGGCGCCTGGGCGGAGTGGGATATCGACCAGATCGAGATGGCGGTGCCAATGAGCCCCGATCAGGTAATGAAAAAACGCCTGGGTATCTTCAAACACCAGTCGCAGAAAGATGGCGTGGTCTTCCAAGGAACGGACGAACGGGAGTTCTGGCAACGTGCCGAAGACCGAAACCGCAAAACAGCGGATTTGTACAATAAACTTGGTTTGGCCGAATACGCCGCCATGGAAGCCTTTGTACGCTGGAAGTTCTGATCGTTCCGATAGATAAAGTACAGGCAAGCCGGTTTTGGGTGATGGAAATAGTATCGTTCCTAGACCCAAAACCGGCTTCTTTATTTTTCCGCGGCCACCTCATATAAGGTTACCCTTCCTTCCCGGGCAATGAGGTGCCAGTTGTTGGGGATGGCCCGTACAAAGGCAGGCATCACAACGCCCGCTGCTTCCAGGTAGTCAATGGAATGTGCGTTGATCAATACCCATCGTTTGATTTTGCTACCAGCTTGTTTGTCAGAGCTGGGTAAGTCTGCAAATTCCAGAAAACGGGTGCCGGCTGGTGGAACAAACCGATAGTAATAATCGAATCCGTTTTTCAGCTTGTTGTCGGTAAATACATGAACCGGTTGAGTCATCGGCACCAAGTACTTCTCAATCAGCCTTTTTTCCTCAACGTAACCGCTTTCTGAAGGCTTACTCATCGTAAATACCGGATGAATCAGTAACAGGCTGATGAGTAACGGAACAAACAGTTGCTGACGCACAAAAATAGTATCTCTTCCGTATCGCAAACCCAGACTTGTCACCAGCCAGCCTGCTGCGCACACACCATACTGAATGGCCATACCTTTGACGCCGGTCTGCAAGGACAACAGGGCTGCGGCTGCAAAGGCCAATGCCAGCGTAAATGTTTTTCGGGCGGTCAGGTGTTGTAGCACATGTGCCGAAGCAATGGAAAAGAACGGAATCAGGAACAGAATCATGCGGGGAAACAGGGCATTGGGATTGTAATAGGCAAAACTCGTCGTAAAAAACCAGAACATCGCCAGACCGCCAAACGCAAGCCGGCTCCAGAATAACGCGTCGTCCCATTGAAAAAAATGCCAGAAGCGTTTCCGAAACAATACAAACACCGCCGGAAGCACAGCAATGAACATACCCGAATGAATAAGCATGAGCAAGGGTTCGTACGTAAGGCGAGGGATCAGGGCCGCTGCCGGTTTATGAAAATAGTTGTACGAAGCCACATAATGTCCCTCCTGAATGATCTGAAAACGATACAGCGGATTGCCCGTAACGACAAAGTAAAAGCCGAAATACGCGATCAACAGCGGTATGCCTATGCCACAGGCACGCACCCAGAAGGTGCCGTTCTGCCGTTGTTTTAAATCGGAAAGTGCCACCAGCAAATAAAAGGGCAGTAGGTAAACAATCGTCTCTTTGCAGACAAACCCCCACAGGTTGGCGAAGGAAAACAGCAGCGGACAGCACCACGCATGGTTGCGTTTGTACAAGCTCAGAACCGCCAGCAACGCGGCCAGAGTAAGTGCGACATCCGGATAGAATTTGTTGGAAAAAAAGATGGTATAAAAATCAAGTGCGCACAAACCCACCGCCCAAAGTGCCAGCCGGGAGTGCTTGGAGTAGAACATAACAGCCATTGCAACCAAGGTGCCGATTGTGCAACTCATGGGAAACCAGAGCGTAGTAAAATCATTGACGCCGCCGGCCAGATACGTCACGGCGGTTGGGACAATCAATCCCAACCGATGGCTGAAAGTTTCTTCATTCAGAATCAAATGCCCCCGCGTGAGCTGAAATGCGTAGCGGGCGTAGGTAATGTCATCGTAAAAATAGTATCCGTCAAACGAGACAAACCCAAACACGACTACAAAGGCAATGAGCAACAGAATGCATATACGCATGTACGGCGCGGGGGATTCGGGCATGGGGACTGTGTTGATTTTTTACACGAAAAAACAATAATTGTTTGCCATTTCCTATCTTGCCACTACCTGTTCGCGATCTGCACAAAGGTCGTTCTAAACCCACACATCCATTCATGAAGAAAATCATACAGAATCTGAAAGACCACTGGAAACACGATTTTGAGGCAAGAGTTTACTTGAGTGTAGGTGTTTTTCTGGCGGTTTGCATCGCGATCAACTACCGCATCGATCTGGAAGATGGTATTATTGATAGCTACGTTGGGCAGCCGGTACGGTATCTCTGGTATTTGCTTTTGTACAGTTTTGCGTATTACGGAACGCTGTTGATTCTACGATGGAACGGAAGGCTAGTAGGTATTTTTCAGCAGAAAGACTTCTGGATTTACAGTGCATTTGGTTTGCTGGTGCTGAGTGTCGAGCCTGAGTTTTCGTATTCCATGGGAACCTACGCCAGCTCGCTGAACAGCGAATTATACTATTGGAATTACAAGATGGTGCACGAGCTGGCACCTTTGCTGTGTACACTTGTCCCGTTGTATGGTTTTTACCGGCTGTATGACCGGAAGACCGAAAACTTCTACGGGTTTACGGCTCAGAATGTCGACTTGAAACCCTATGCTGTGATGTGGCTGATCATGTTGATCCCGATTGTCTGGGCGTCATTCCAGCCTGATTTCCTGGAAACCTATCCAACGTACCGGTACGAACTGCCGGAGGCACAGCTGGGTTTGCCAAAGTGGCTGCTGGCCCTGTTTTATGAACTGGCTTATGGTTCCGCTTTCGTAATGACCGAGTTTATTTTCAGAGGGTTTCTGGTGATTGGAATGGCATCGGTGCTTGGGAAGGAAGCGGTTCTGCCAATGGTAGTTACGTATGCGTTCCTGCATTTTGGCAAACCACTCGGCGAGACCATTGGTTCGGTTTTCGGAGGATACATTCTGGGAGTAATCGCTTTGTACAGCCGCAACATATGGGGTGGGGTGGCCATTCACCTGGGCGTTGCCTGGCTCATGGAACTGGCTGCTTGGCTGCAGCGTGGTGTGAAGTGATTTCGGATTTCGGATTTCGGATTTCGGATTTCGGATTTCGGATTTCGGATTTCGGATTTCGGATTTCGGATTTCGCTTCAAAGTAAACCGGTAAAGGTACGGGGTTTTCCTTTTTTTGGAGATACTATTTTTCAATTCCGCATTCCCAATTCCGAAATTCGAATTCCTATTACCTCGTTCTGCCTACTTTTTTTCGGTTGCCTGCCCAGAACAAGTATATGTTCAGCAACGCTGCCAGTATGAGTACATAGGGCATCCACCGGTTTCCCTGTTGGTACAAATCGGCCGCAATGACAATCATCATCAGGGCACCCAGTGCCTGGAGCAGCAAAATGCTGATCCGCGACAAATACTGGAGCGTGAAATACGCTATTGCATAAGGTAAGGTTACGAACAGATAAACGCCACCCATAGGCGCGTCCCCCCGCCACAAATGACCGATGCCGGCTATCAGGGGTAACAAAATATACATCAGAAAGAAAAAGCGAGTTTGCTGGGGCGATAGGTCCATTAGGCAAGTGAAGAGTTACGAATAATGACTGGTTGTATGGCAAGCGGTGTACGAGGGATATAGATTTTTTTGTTCCCGATTCAGGTGGATTCATGCCGAACCATACCCGAAACAGCGATTAAGTTACGGTTTTTCAGCCAACTTTCCGGGAAATTTTCCGAAATAATCATCAGTTGTATGGAATCCCGGTAACAGTAACTAATTTTGCACCCCGGTTACAGTTCAGGGTTTTGACTTTTAAAGAGATACTATTGGGAATCCTGAACAGCAACTAACGAACTTCTATTAACAATCATGGAAATAGCCAAAACTTACGATCCGTCTGCTGTTGAAGACAAGTGGTACCAGTACTGGCTGGCAAACAAGTACTTCGCTGCCAAGCCTAATCCGAACAAAGAGCCCTATTGCATTGTCATTCCGCCACCCAACGTAACCGGAGTGCTGCACATGGGGCACATGCTGAACAACACGATTCAGGATATTTTGGTGCGCCGGGCCCGCATGCAGGGAAAAGAGGCGTGTTGGGTACCGGGTACCGACCATGCCTCCATTGCAACGGAAGCGAAAGTAGTGGGCATGCTCAAAGAGCAGGGCATTGAGAAAAAAAGCATCAGCCGGGACGAGTTTCTGAAATACGCCTGGGAATGGAAGGAAAAATACGGAGGTATCATCCTCGAACAGCTGAAAAAGCTCGGGGCTTCGTGCGACTGGGACCGAACCCGCTTTACCATGGAGGAATCGCTTTCCGAAGCGGTAATCGACGTATTCATTGATTTGTACAATAAAGGCAAGATTTACCGTGCCTATCGCATGGTAAACTGGGACCCCAAAGGCAAAACTGCCCTTTCGGATGAGGAGGTAATTTACAAAGAAGTGCAATCGAAGCTGTATTATATTCGTTACAGAATCATTGAAGATCCGAAATCCGAAATCCGAAATCCGAATTTTGTGGTTATTGCTACCACCCGTCCGGAAACCATTCTGGCCGATACTGCCATCTGCGTAAATCCGAACGATGAACGCTACCGGCAACTGGTCGGCAAAAAAGTAGTGGTTCCGTTTGTCAACCGCGAAATTCCGATTATTGCCGATGAGTATGTGGCAATGGACTTTGGTACCGGCGCCCTGAAAGTGACGCCAGCCCATGACCTGAATGACTACGAACTGGGTAAAAAACACAACCTGCCGGTCATCGACATTCTGAACGACGATGGCTCGCTAAATGAAAAGTGCGGCATTGCCGACTACGTAGGAAAAGACCGGTTTGCGGTTCGCAAGCAGATTTCCAAAGACCTGGAAGAAGCCGGTTTCCTGGAAAAAACAGAAGATTACAAAAGCAATGTCGGCTACTCGGAACGGAATCCGGATTCGGTAGTGGAGCCGAAGGTGTCATTGCAGTGGTGGCTGAAAATGAATGAACTGTCCAAGCCGGCGCTGGATAATGTCATGAATGATACCATTCAATTTCATCCGCCGCGATTTAAAAATATGTACCGCAGCTGGATGGAAAATGTACACGATTGGTGTATTTCGCGGCAACTATGGTGGGGGCACCGCATTCCGGCCTGGTATGACAAGCAGGGAAATTTTGTAGTTGCCAGAAACCACGAAGATGCCTTAAAGGCCTATCAGGTTGCCTATCCGAATTCCGGAGAAACGCAACTGACGCAGGACGAAGACGTGCTGGATACCTGGTTTTCGTCGTGGTTGTGGCCGATTTCGGTATTTGACGGACTGAAAGATCCGAACAATCCGGACGTCAACTATTTCTACCCAACCAACGATCTGGTAACGGCACCGGAAATTATTTTCTTCTGGGTGGCGCGGATGATCATTGCTGGCTACGAATACCGGGGCAAAGAACCGTTCAAGAATGTATATTTTACCGGCATTGTACGGGATAAGCTGGGTCGGAAAATGTCCAAGCAGTTGGGAAACTCACCCGATCCGCTTGATCTGATCGCCAAGCACGGAGCCGACGGCGTGCGAACGGGCATGCTGTTTAGTTCACAGGCGGGTAACGACCTGATGTACGATGAAAAACTGACCGAACAGGGGCGTAACTTCAACAATAAGATATGGAATGCCTACCGCCTAGTCAAAGGATGGCAGGTCGATAGTTCTATAGCCGCAACTGAGGCTGACCAAACGGCCATCCAATGGTTTGAGGCGCGTTTCGATCAGAAACTGGCCGAGTTGGAAGAGCACTTTGCCGGCTACCGCATTTCGGATGCGTTACAGACCATTTACAAACTGGCCTGGGATGATTTCTGTTCGTGGTACCTGGAAATGGTAAAACCAGATTTCGAGCAGCCCATCAGCGAAGCGGTGTATCAGGCAACGGTTCGGATTTTTGATCGGTTACTGCGGGTAATCCATCCATTTATGCCTTTCATTACCGAAGAAATATGGCAGAACCTGACCGAACGCAAACCCGGAGAGAGTATCTGCATTGTGGAGTATCCGAACGTAGAGGGACTGGATACTCAGATCATCGACCAAGCTACTGTGGCACAAGAGGTGATTTCGCAGGTACGAAATATTCGTAGCAACCGGGGCATGTCGCCAAAAACGGCACTGCCACTCGCCATTCGTACGCAAAGCCAGAACGTGTATGAACGGTTTGGCCAGCTGATTCAGAAACTGGCCAATGTTTCTGAAATTACCTTTGTAACCGATAAAGTAGATGGTGCCCTGAGCTTCATGGTAAAAACTGACGAATGCTTTGTGACACTGGCTCAGGATTTTGACGTGGAAGCTGAGATTGAAAAGACGCGGAAAGAACTGGATTATAACTTGGGGTCTCGGGAAGGTTTCTTGAAGAAACTGAACAACGAAAAGTTTGTTGCCAACGCGAAGCCCGAAGTAGTGGAAAACGAACGCAAAAAGCTGGCCGATGTGGAAGCGAAGATCAAGGCGCTGGAAGAACGTCTGGCCGATCTGCGGAAATAAAAAGTATACCCAAAGACCTTGCAAGGTTTTTAAAAACCTTGCAAGATCTGAATACCGAAACAACGCACATTGGCAAAATACTATCCTTTTAAAACATGAAACCGGCACATCCGTATCACATCTTGATAAAGTGAAAATCATGCTGTAACTTTACCTAATCTGTAAAACAAATTAGTACACACATGCATTCATCGGTTGCGGTTGCCAATTATTTCCTGGAGAAAGGAAAAGAGGAGAACAAGCCTCTTTCGCCAATGAAATTGCAAAAATTGATGTATTTTGCATATGGCTGGTATCTGGCTACCACCAACCAACGGCTTTTCAATGAGATGATTGAAGCTTGGCGGTATGGCCCGGTAATCCCGTCGGTATACGAAGCTTTCCGGCATTACGGGAACAATACGATTACCGAACCTATGCTGGATTGGGATACGATGGAAAGCGACACTTCTATTGACGACGATACCACCCGTCAGGTGTTGGACGTGGTCTGGTATGTATATTCCGACTTGTCGGCCATTGCCTTGTCGAACCTGACGCACGAGAAAGGAACACCGTGGTACAGGGTATTTGAACAATACGGCAGTGTCAATGGCATTCCCAGCAATAAAGACATCAACGAGGAGTACATCAAGGAGTATTTCGTTCAAAAACTGAATTCGCTTGGAACCAAAGAAGCCCATTGAACTGCTGGCCCTACGCGAGCAACTCAAGCAGGAAGAACAGGCCAAATCTTTGGTTGAACAAAGCGACACACTCTCCACCGAAGAAATAGCCGCCTACCAGAAAGCCGAACGCGAAGCAAACCTCGAACGGCTCCGCATTGAAAACGAAGACCTTCGCCAGCGGCTCAACATACAGCGCGAAACGCACATTCTGGAGCAGCAAAGGCTCATACTGGAAAACACCACCCGCAATCTTACCAACGAAGGCCAGAAACAAGATACTCAGGAACGCAAGAAATACGCTCAGCGCATTTTTGCCATGCTGTGTGGCTGGCTGGTGATTGTGCTTTCGGCCATTGTCATCAGCGGGTCCCAACTGCTGGAATTTCACCTGAGCGATACGGTGTTACTTGCCCTTATTGGTTCTACCACCGCCAATGTCGCCGGATTTTTCTTTGCGGTGGTGAAGTACCTGTTTCCCGAAAAGAACAACCCCGCAAAATAGAAATAATAGGATTTATAAGGGCAAAACCCGCTTTTCCATTGGGATACATCACTGTACTTGCGCGAAGTTCCTTGCGGGAAGACAGAAAAATGGAATTTACTCACCCTGGTCTGGGCACACGGACCGGAACGTCTACACAACGGCGTACAAGTGCGTGCCACAGACCAGGGCGTAAAGAGATTAGAAGCTACACCACCACACCCAGTAACTCATACAACTGTCGACTGCCCCTGGAAGTGACAACCATCTCCCGCGAAAACTGCACCTTCTTGAACCAGCCTTTTTGCAACATATGCTCCAGTAAAACGGCTCCCAATTGTCCGGCTATGTGAGGGCGACGCTCTGACCAGTCGAGGCATTGGCGGGCCAGCGGACGGCGTGGATTGGTAAAGTCGGCTTGCGTGATACCTACCTGTGCCAGAAACTCCCATCCCGGTTCCGATACCTGATAGATTTTCCCTGACTTCTGAATATACCCTTTCTGCTCCAGCGAATCGGCAAGTTGCACACCCACATAACCAGCCAGGTGATCGTAACACGTGCGACAATACCGGATTCCGTTGGGCGAGGCTTCTTTTTTAGGCAGGGTGGTAGTTTGAGGTGTTGCCAGATTCGCCAAAGCTTCGACGGCATAGGCAACTTCCGGACTGGAAAACGAGAAATAGCGGTGCCTCCCTTGCACCTCAACCTTGACAATTTCCGCTTCCAGTAGCTTGGCCAGGTGATTGCTGGCTGATGTCGGCGAAATATCCGCCGCCAGCGCCAGTTCGCTGGCCGTATAGGCGCGTCCATCCAGCAAACTCCACAACATACGGGCTCGGGTAGGTTCGCACATCAGACCGGTAATCCGGATAAATTTTTCTTCTGCGTTCATGGTTCAGTATAGGCTGAAGTATAAAGGTAGTGACTTCCCTATTTTTGTTTCAAAAAAAGGAAGAAAATGATAGCCGTAATTTTTGAAGCATTCCCTACCGCTGGCCAATGGGAACACTACCTGGATCTGGCGGCCCGCCTGCGTCCGGAACTCAGTACCATCGAAGGATTTATTTCCATTGAGCGGTTTCAGAGCATCACCCATCCCGAAAAAGTGTTGTCGTTGTCGTTCTGGAAAGACGAAGCGAGTATCCGGCAATGGCGCAACGTGGAGTTGCACCGGATGGCCCAGGCCGAAGGCCGCAAGTCGGTGTTTGCTGACTACCGACTCCGGATTGCCGAGGTGCAGCGCGACTATGGCATGACCGACCGAACCCAGGCTCCCGACGACAGCAAATCCATTCATCATTAATCATATACACATGAAAGACCTTGAAATTATTCTGGAAAACAAAGCTGGCATGCTGGCTTTAATGGGTGAAACGTTAGGCCAACACAAAATCAGCCTTGAAGGGGGCGGTGTATTTGCAAATGGCAATCAGTCTATTGCCCATTTCCTGGTGGAAGATGCCGAACGGGCCAGAGAAGTATTGGCGGAGGTAGGCATTACCGTTGCCAGAATCAATGAAGTAATCATTCAGAAACTCAGGCAAGACGTTCCGGGCCAGCTGGGGCTCTTCTGCCGACGGCTGGCCGATGCGGATGTAAATATCCTAACGCAGTACAGCGACCATGCCAACCAGCTCATTGTCGTGGTGGATAAGTATGCAAAAGCCCGAAAGGTTTCGGAAGAGTGGATGAAAGAATGGTGGTAGGTAGTGACCATTGGTTAACAAAAGACTGAAAATAGCCAATTCTCTCAGTCTTTTGTTACAGGATGAAACAGTCATCCCTTACAAAATTGGCAGATGTGTTTGTTTTTAACGTTCTTGCAGGGAAAATTAGGTGATAGTATAGCCTGTGAAAACGAAAAAAAACAGTTCTGGTAAACGCACTTTTTGGTGCAAACAGTCGCAATCAGGAATCAGATTGTTTGCCGGTTCATTACAGAGGAGAATGGGTATGAAGTATGAGACACTTATTGTTTCCATACTTTTTATTCTAATGCCTGCAGTCTCGTTTGGCAGTGGCTTTTCGGCCTGGAGCGACACCACTCCCTATGGACACGAAATGGAACACGACGGCACCGAAGAAGGCTGGATTCTCCTGCGACTGGATACGACATCGGTAAGTTTTAAGCATTTCTATTTTTACAAAAACCATACAATTGCCTACAGCGATTCATTGTATTTTATTGTCAACGAGCAGACTGAATCCATACAGGAGTTTACACAACCCGATCGGTGGCAGGCTGCACTGGCAACGCAACACCTGCAACCGATCTGGAAAAGAGAATATGATGCCAATTATAGTAGCGATAAGGTTGGCATGGTGTTGTTAGTGTTGATGATTCCGATTCCTTTTCTGGGGCCTGTGCTTTGGCTGGTTTGTGTGATAAGCCTGTTTTTTTCATCCCGCAAGTGGTACAGTTTTCGAAAGCATTATGCCTGGATTTATCCACTGTTATTGCTGAGTGTATACATTTTCGTTTCCGTTCCGCAAAGCTTGTAATGATGGATTGATGCATGTTTAATTCACATACAGGCAAATAGTAGGATTTGAAACGCCAAAACCTGCCATTGGTTGAGATGCCATTATCAAAGACAGAGAAAATAAGTCTTCACGTAAAACTATGCCTCCGTTGACAGTTCTCTGGCAGCGTTTGTGCAAACGTTCACGATGCTAGAAAACCTTTCTGAAAGCGAACGGGATGACCCCGTGCTACCCGACGCGATGGAATAAAGGCTGCTGGAAATAGTTGATAAAAGCACATTAAAGTATGGCGAAAAGATATTGATGGTTTTTGCTGAAGATACTGCGCTGCGGTTGATTTTTAAAAAAGGGGTTTTCAACCCAGATGCTATTTTTGGCAAGCAAACGACTAAACCTCCCCGAAAAGGGATGGATACGGGGCAAAAGGTAATTTACAATATGGTAAGAAACGATAGTTTATTTATTGCTTCGGTGGAAGAACTTAAAAAACTGAACCCCAATCGTAAAACCAAAAGATTTAAATTCTGGCTATTTAGATTAGGAAGTGCAAATCCACAGGAATGTTATTTTGAGTTATTCAATAATAAGGCAACTAAGAATACAACTTGGGAAGAGTTTCTGGAAAATGCTCAAATGACTTTTTACTACGCGGGGACAATCATTATTTAAGTATCGTGTTAGTTTGTTGATTCAGAATCCAATGTTTCATCCCTGAAAATATGTTGCTTTTCGCAAAAGAGGCCAGAAATACAGTGTCCGGAAAACGCTTGATTTATGGACATATAGTACTGCTTTTGTTGCTGTTAATCGATCTTTTCCTCATTATAACTTTCAAAAGTTCCTTTCGATCGGTTTGGGTGGACAGACTGATCGTTATCGGCTTTCTGGTGACGGGTGTGGTGATTTTTGTGCGTTATCGAAAGTGGCTGCGTTGGTGGGGAAAAGTCTATTTTGGATTTTTTCTCATGTATCCACTGGTTGCTGCACTCTCTTTTTTAATTGACAGAATATTTTTTGTGCTTTTGACCGGACCTCTGGTGACCACTTTTCTGTTACCGGAAATATACTTTAGTGACGCGACGTATGAGATCAGAAAGCAGGGCGGAATGATGGCTTCTCAAAAACTAATCCTGATAAAGAAAGATTGGTTTACAGAAACGGAAGTAGGCAGGGCTGAAGAAGAGCTGGATAGGATAAACTGTCAGAACTTTAAAATAGTAGCCAATAGCGACACGAGCATTGTAACTTCAGTTCAGCAGAACGGAAATTCTAAAGTGCTTAATTTCTGGAAATAAATCTGCTACTATGAAAATTCCAGCATTTTGAAAAGAACGGCGTGATTCTGCAATGCTGTCTTTTATCTCATTCGGCCTGATTGACTTTGAGTATAGTAGCTTTTCAAAACTAAAAACCTGTGCCTTGCTTTGTAAGCAACAAAGCAAGATTTAATTATTTATCTGCTTTACATGAGAATATTGTTTTTAGCAGTAATCATACTTTTTGTGGCTGGCTGCCGATTGACAAGGAACAATGTCATTGGTGAATGGGCAGGGCCATCAGGAGACACATTGATCATAAAAAATGATAATTCATTTGTATTTTATACAAATAACCTAACAACCCGGAACCAGCCTGACAGTGATAGTACTTCTTTTCGGAGTAGAGACGGCCATTGGATTCTTTCCAAAAGACACATTCGCTTTGAGTTTACAGACACAACACAAAATCTTGGAGGTGATTGCCTGTCGTACTATTATTGGTGGAGAACAGGAAAGAAAACACTTGTTCGGCCAGCCACTTGTGCAAGTCCAACACACCATTTTACAAGTATCAAAAAGATTAATTGAATATCGTCCTGCCCGTTTCGCTTTCATGGAAAAATAGTATCTTTCCCAGACGAAAAACCTACTTTCCCTAACAAACTAAAAACCACATGAAAAAAACTACTTTTGCACTGCCATTGTTACTACTGGCAGCCTGTAATTCTATGAAAGACAAACCAACCGAAACAACTACTCCCCAATTTCCCGATGTAAAGCCGCCGGTTGCCGCGGTGAAACCATTTGAAGTGAAAGCCAAACACGGTGCCGTGCGTACCGACAATTACTACTGGCTCAACCAACGTGAGGATACGGCCGTAATTAACTACCTAGAAGCGGAAAATGCCTACACCGATACGATGATGGCTGATACCAAAGCATTCCAGGAAAAGCTGTTCCAGGAAATCAAAGGCCGTATCAAAGAAACCGACGAATCGGTACCGTACAAAGACGGCAACTATTACTATTATACCCGTTACGAACAAGGCGGCGAATACCCGATCTATTGCCGCAAGAAAGGCTCGCTGACGGCCCTTGAAGAAATCATGATCAACGCCAACGAACGGGGCAAAGGACACGATTACTACAGCCTGGGCGGCCTGGAAGTGTCGGACAACGAAGAGTTGGTTATTTTTGGGGAAGATACCGTAAGCCGTCGCAATTACGTGTTGCGGGTAAAAAACCTGAAGACCGGCGAAATTTATCCCGAGGCCATTCCCAATACCGAAGGTGGGAGTTACGCATGGGCTGCCGATAACAAAACGCTGTTTTACATCGTGCGTGACCAGCAGACATTGCTCGGCTACCAGGTATGGCGGCACGTGCTGGGTACAGATCCCAAAGCAGACGTAAAAGTCTACGAAGAAAAAGACAATCAGTTTTACATGTCCCTGTACCGGATGAAATCCAAAAAGTACATCGCCATCGCCTGTGACCACAACGGTGTATCTACCGAATACCGTTTGCTGGAAGCCGGTAAGCCAACGGGTAATTTTACCGTATTTCTTCCCCGCAAACACGGCCACGAATACAACATTGAGCACTACCAGGATAAGTTTTATGTGCGCACCAACTGGGACGCCGAAAACTTCCGCCTGATGGAAGTGCCCGAAGCCTCTGCTTCTAACCAGACAACCTGGAAAGATGTGATTCCGCACCGCAAAGAAGTGTACCTGGATGGTATGGAAGTGTTTGTCAACCATCTGGTGGTGCAGGAACGCAAAGAAGGCTTGCTGAACATTCGGGTGATGAACCAGAAAACCAAAGCCGAGCATTACATTAATTTTGGCGAGCCTGCTTATACGGCTTATACAGGTACCAATCCCGATTTCAACACGCCGGTGTTACGGTATGGATATACGTCATTGACTACGCCCAATTCCACGTATGACTACAACATGGACACCAAAGAAGCCAAGCTGATGAAGCAGCAGGAGGTTGTTGGTGGCTATACCAAAGAAGAGTACGTGACCGAGCGGGTATACGCTACTGCCCGCGATGGCGTAAAGATTCCCATTTCCATTGTGTACAAAAAAGGGTTCAAGAAAGACGGCTCGCAGCCGCTGTATCAGTATTCGTACGGTTCGTACGGGTATTCCACCGACCCGGCGTTTAGTGTGTCCCGCCTGAGTTTGCTGGACCGTGGATTTGCCTATGCCATCTGTCATATTCGCGGCGGGCAGGAAATGGGGCGCCACTGGTATGAAGACGGAAAGCTATTCAAGAAGAAAAATACCTTTACTGATTTTGTAGATTGTGCTGATTTTCTGGTAAAAGAGAAATACACGTCCAACGACAAGCTCTACGCCAATGGTGGCAGTGCCGGCGGCCTGCTGATGGGAGCGGTAGCCAACCTGGCTCCGGAAAAATACCGAGCCATCATTGCCGATGTGCCGTTTGTGGATGTGGTGACTACTATGCTCGATGAGTCCATTCCGCTGACAACCGGCGAATACGAAGAGTGGGGCAACCCGAACAAGAAAGATTACTATGACTACATGCTGTCGTATTCTCCATACGACAATGTAGAGAAAAAAGCGTATTGTAATCTATTGGTAACCACCGGTTTGCATGATTCACAAGTCCAATACTGGGAACCCGCCAAATGGGTAGCCAAGCTGCGTACAATGAAAACCGACAACAACGTGCTATTGCTCAAAACCAACATGGAAGCCGGTCACGGCGGCGCATCGGGGCGTTTCCAGGCAATCAAAGAAACCGCGTTTGAGTATGCGTTTATCTTCAAATTACAGGGAATTAAGGAGTAGGAGGTTTTTATTTTTGAAACATACTATTTTCAAAGAGCTGCTACGAGTTTAACTCGTAGCAGCTTTTTAATTGATACTCGATTGCCAGTATCTCCGATTGGTAATCGGAGTGCCACGAAGTGACTTGACTGTTAGCTTGGTCGTGCTGTCGCTTGATACTCCGATTACCAATCGGAGCTACCTAACTAACCATCAACCCATTAGCAAATTAGCCCGTCAACCATTCATGTCTACTCATCTTTACTTTTCGTACGGTTCCAACATAAGTCTGGAAAAAATGCAGAAGCTTTGTCCGCAGGCGGTATTGATTGGGGTTGGCTATTTGCCTGACTATCAGTTGGTGTTCACGACACATATTGAGCAACGCAGTCGTGGCGGTGCCGATGTGGTGCCACAGGCCGGTGCTGAAGTCTGGGGACTGGTGTACCAAATCTCGGATGCGGAACTGGATGCGATGGATGCCAACAAGTTGTATCCTGAAATTTATGACCGGATCGAAGTGCCTATTCAACTACGGGATAGACAGGCAACCACTTCCGCCTGGACGTACGTGATGCAGGACAAACAGAAATCTTTTGCCACGCCTACTGCCGACTATGTTCAATTATTGCTAACTGCGGCTCAGGCCAATGGTTTTCCAACGACGTACCAGGAATATTTAAGGTCTTTTATTCAGGTATAATTTGGAGACTGTTTAGGATTATCAACCAGTGAGGTTTTGCCTTTGGCAAGGATACTAGTTGCCCGTCTTCCCGAAGGTACCTGCAGTATGACAAAGAGCTATAAATCTTAATTCAAAAGCTTGGTTTACCGGGAAAGCCGGGACCGTTGGCTGAACGAGGATTTTCGCCGCTGCTGGTATCGTTGCGAAGCCGAAGGGCGTTTCAGCGATGAAAACAAGCCCAGACTGGTTTTGCGTTTGGGTTCATCATCATCGGCCTTGGTTCTGTTTTTCTGCGTGCGCATCCACGCGCGAACGCCAATGTACAATACCACAATGGCAACGATCCACCAGGCATTGTCCAACAGCGAAGCGAGGTTGTATTGCAAGAATATATGGACAGTTTTCATTGGTCAAATGGATTAGCTGGTAGGTTTGGTAAGTTCGCGCAGGGCCGTCAACGCTCGTTTGGCTCCATCCTGCGTTTTGAAAATGATCCGGAACTGGTTGGTTTTGCTGCGTTCGTTTACCAGGCGACTGTATTCGCTGACCAGCGGAGCCGCTGCTTTGGTGTTGATCTGCAACTCGTACCACGACGCAGGGCCTTCCAGTAACGTATTGTTTTTCAGGTTATAGTTGCGTTGCATCAGAATGATTTTGGCAGGGTCAATGTCTTTGAGCCGTACCGCATAAACAAGATCGGTTTCCAGTTTGGTGGCTTCACAAAACGACTCGGTATAATTGTTGAAACTGACAAGGAGAGAGTCCTTGCCAAACGCCAGTGTATTGGTAAACAGGTCTTCCATCCGGCATTTTTTCTGCTGTTCCGGATGCGTATATTCCAGCGCAATGAATATCTCACCTTCCTTTTTGGCAATCGTTTGCAGTTGTGTCCGGTAATTGGCGGATTGGCCTATAACCGAAACTGAGGGTACCAAAGCCAGGAAAAGTGAAAAAAATCGGAGGGTTTTGGTCATCAGACAGATACTATTTAGGTTCGTATATAGAACGTAAACAGACCTGTGTTTAATTCACTTTTGGATATGAAATAATGTAAACGGTGAGTCAGTAGGCCGATGACGCTTTCGGCAGAGTGGTACGCTTGCTTATCTATCCAAAAAGTACAGGATCAGGTAGTTACCAAACTCGCGTAGCGACAGCGGCTACAGGCGAACATTGACAATGTTGTTGTAAATCGACCCAAAGGTGTAGCTTACGCCCATCGAGCTGTACAACTGAAACGAGGTAGCAAGGCTGCGTTGTTGCAGCAGGATATCTTCCAGCGACGCGCTGCCTTTGGGCAGGTTGATCTGGTCGTGTACAATGTTGATACGGCCACCAAAGTTGACCGAAAGTCCTTTGATCACCCGCAACGAAACGTTGCCATCAAATGTCAGTCGGTTTTTCTGGAAATCGTGCAGAAAATGCGTGCCCAACACGCTTGCCTGTAGCGAACCCCACGGTTGGAAAACCCGTAAGGCCGCCTCCAGTACCTGCGAATACACTCCCTCTTTTGTCTTTTCAAAAATAGTGGTCTCCAGATAGTTGCGATGAGAATACCCTACCCGATATACCAGCGTAATCTCCTTGCGCATGGCGTCCCGATACGGAAGAAAGCTATACTCAATGGCTGGGGAAATACCCCAGTTCAGGGCGATGTTGTCATACGTGGATGAGTAGATGCCTACAAATACCCCGCTTGACCAATGGTCGGAAATGCTTTTGACAATGGAGCCACTGTAGCCGTTTCGGTGCAAGACACTGCTGATTTCCTGGCCGTCGCTGAGAAAGACACGTTTGTTATAATTGAAATAAAGGCTGTTGCGGATACGCCAGTCTTCGGTGACTCGGTCGGCGCGCAGGCCGTAATAGGCATTCAGTGAGCTTTGCTGCGATTCTTTGTTAAAGCTGCCACCACCGTACACTTCGATGATCCAGTTGTTCCATTTGTCTACCGGAGGAGCCCGTCGAATGGTGGTGTCGGGCCGGAAATCCAGACGGATCTGGTCGGCCAGGGCGGTGTGTGCTGCATACGAGGCCAGCCCCAGTTGAATGATGCGTTTCAGTCCGGCTCGCACTTCGTCGGCGGTCTGGCTTTGCAGCGAATGAAACGTAAGTTTATTGTTGATTCCTTCGTAGAGTCCCTTTCCGGTAAAAACCAATGAGTAGGTTTTTCCACCACTGCCGTTGGGCTGATCGGTAACGAACACCTGAACCTCGGCGAGCTGTCGGTCACGCACATGGCTGACAAAGTTGATTTCCTGTCGCAGATACATCATGTCGCAACTACGGCAATCAATAAAAACCCGCGGGGCTTCTTTGATAGCCGCTTCGGTAACGACTGGTTCTGAGAGAGAATCGAGTGGTGCTTGCTGAGCCATCGATTCGAAGAAGGAAAAAAACAGATATATGAATGCTAAATAAACAAATGTTTTCATAGTTGTGCTGGTACTTTCACGAAGTAGTAAATTTACGCAGGCACCAATCATCGAAAAATTCAAAAACAGGCATAATTATTTGATGTAGGAAAATGCGCAAAAATCAGGACTGGTTTTGTAGTTTCGCACCTTAATCAACAATGAAATGAATCTGGAACGCCTATCGCTGGACCAACTGCGCAAGCTGCTCATTCGCATCGAACGACAGATTGTGGAAGATGAATTATTTATTGAAAATGTGCGGGATGGCATTGCACATGAACCTGCCTGGAAAACCGGTGCCGTTCAGGCACGCCTGGATCAAAAGCGCGACGAACGAAAAGATGTGAAAGAACGCATTGAGTATGTCAAGCGGAAGCCGGTAGGAGGGTAGGGAGTTCGGAGTTCGGAGTTCGGAGTTCGGAGTTCGGAGTTCGGAGTTCGGAGTTCGGAGTTCGGTTAAAGATAAGCCGGTGAAGGTACGGGTGTTTTTGCTTTTTCACGGATACTATTTTCTAAATTCGCATTCCGCCTTTTCAATTCCGAATTCCACTGGTTTGTGCGTCTTCGCAGATACTATTTTATCGGCGCGCAAGATTTTGCCTGCATTTTTGAGATGGGAAAGCGTTGATCGTACCGCTCTTTTTGTGTTATTTTGCCATGTTGCCGGTACAATCATTCGGGATGTAGCGCAGCCCGGTAGCGCACTACGTTCGGGACGTAGGGGTCGCAGGTTCGAATCCTGTCATCCCGACACCAAAGCCCCAGGATTAAATCCTGGGGCTTATTCTTTTGCTCCGGACCGGAACCTCAAGCCATTCCTGATGCCGCAAGCCAGAAGAAAGCGAATGGATTGTTCGGGGAGGGCTCCACAAAGAGACTATCACCAATGTGTGATAATCACATGGCTCTATCACACATTGGTGATAAGTGGTTTCACCGCAGGCATCCGAAGCGGTTTGATGCTTGCGGATGGTCAGATACACAGGTTGTCATTTGTGCCACACCTGTTTTTGGGAACAAGTGCTTGCATGTGAGTCATAAAAAAAGGCAAGTCGATCTTGCCTTTTTTTATGACTTTACCCGGGATAGGGAAGTTTCTGCTTGTGGCGGGATACTATTTTTGCGTGAGCCAGTATACGGAGCTGTCTTTCTTTTTTTCTTTCGGCGGCCATACCAGATATAAAAGCCGGTAACGGGCAGGCTGACGCAAATCAGGCTGGCGCAGAAGGCCAGTATTTTGCCAGGCAATCCCATAATGGCACCTATGTGGATGTCGTAATTCATCCGGAGTAATTTGTCTGCCACTGAGGCTTGCTGCATGCGGCCGTACACGTGTGTTACCGGAATCTCTTTCAACGTATACTGATCGTAATACCGGTAGTCGGTTTGCCAATAGGTGGCCGGGTCGGGATTCATCGCGATTTCAATGGATGATTTTTTCTCAACCGGAACGTGCACTTCCATCAGTCCGCCAAACCCCGGGGTTTCCTGCCTGATTTTTAGCCACAGCCGGTCCATGGCGGGTGTTTGTGAGGTGGTTATGTGTGTAGTATCAGAAAATGACTCGTAATACTGGACCATCGGTTTGCCACCGGAAGTTGTCCAGTAAATGGTATGCGCAAACCACTGAAAACCCCAGACCAGTCCTGTCAGGGCAATGAAAACAACAATCCAGCTGGCGTAAAAGCCCAGAACGTTGTGCAGGTCGTAGTTTTTGCGTTTCCATTTCAGGCCCGGTTTCCACTTGAACCAGAACCGTTGCTGGGCCGCTGCCTTATTTTTGGGCCACCACAAAACGATGCCGGTGATCAGTAAAACAACAAAAATCAGCGTAGCCGAGGCCACAATCGGCTGACCGATATTGGGAGGAAGCCACAGGTAATAATGCCCCATGATGACGATCCGGAAAAAATCGCGGTTCATGTTTTTGACTTGCAGTACCTGACCGGTATAGGGGTTCAGAAAAACAATGTCGTAGTAATCGGCTTCCAGACTGTAATACGATACCTGCGCCGAATGACCGGGTTGATAGGCGATGCCATGGGCATGTTTGCCGGGAAGTTGTGCATCGGCAATGGCTTTGAGTTTTGATGGACTTAGCAACGGTTTCTGCTCGACTTCCGCAAAACGGTAGGGCTGCGTTGTGTCTTCGATTTCCCGTTCAAACGCCAGCATGCAACCGGTGATACCCAGAAAACACACCACCAGCCCGGACGAAAGTCCGAGCCAGAGGTGCAGTTTGCCGATGATCTTTTTGAATGTCATACGCTTTTAAAATTTGTAGGTTACCGCCAGGCGTGAATTGCGCATGGCTTCGGCCTGCCAGTAGTAAAGGCCATAGTAATACGAACCCGAATACAGGTAAGTGTTGAACAGGTTGTTGACATTCAGTGCAATGCCTAGTTTTCCGGTTTGGTAAGTCACCGCACCGTCAAATCGTGTATAATCCGGCATGGAGGCGTCAACGGCCATGTTGTAGGCGCCGTACCAATTGGTTCTGCCGTTTTGGTGTTGTGCTCCCACGGCTATGCCCAGACCTTTGGCCGCTCCAGACGTTAACCGGTAGTGCAGCCACGCATTGGCGATGTTTCTGGCAGTTCCGGGTACCTGTGTGCCACTATACTCGGTGTCTTTGGTTATCTTGGCATCATTGTACGCATAATTTACAGTTACCTCCAGGCCATTCACAATTTGCCCTCTCAAATCGAACTCCACGCCTGAAGCCCGGGTCTGACCCAATTGTATGGAGAAAAACTGGTGGGCTGGGTCGGCTGTCAATGTATTGTTTTTGATGATTCGGTAAGCGGCCAGCGTGGCACTCCAGCGTCCGTCGAGCCAATCGCGTTTCAAGCCGATTTCCCTGTTGGTTCCGGTAATCGGTTTGAAAGGTACCTTGTCATAGGTGGCACCTGCCTGGGGCACAAAGGATTCGTCCATAACTGCATAAACACTGGTGCTTTTATCGATGGAATAGCTCAAGCCGACACGCGGAGTAAACTTCTGGTCGTCGGTCCCACCGGAATAGGGGTTCTGGTCACGTACGGTAGTGTATCTGCCGGCCAGGGTCAGGCGTAATTTTTCGTTGAAGAGACGGATCTCATCCTGCACATACAACGCAGAATAATTGTTGTTGTAATACACTCCTCTCTGGCGAATGTCCAGGCTGCGATCATATTTGGGATAAGCTGAAGCAGGCACGGTACCATGCACCGGATTGTACACATTGAATCCTGCCGGACCGGAAAACGCACCTGCCTGTGACCAGTCGTGGTAAAAATCCTTGTCGCCCATATCCAGGCCTATCAGCAACCGATGGCCGATGGCACCTGTTTTAACATCGCCGTTTACAAAAAACTGACCAACTTTCATAATGCCCAGGGCATCCCAGATGGAGGCTGAACGAATCAAGGTATCGCCGTTGAAGCTAGTAGGCCAGATGGATTGTCCGACTTGGTTGAACGTGACATACGCAAGCTGTCCGGTGAATTTCCAGTTTGAATTGAAGTTGTGAGCCAGTGTCAGGAAGAAGCTGTGGTCGCTGAGATTGGAAGGATCCATGTTGGGCTCGGCTGTAGTAAAGTTGACCGGCAGGTCGCCTACTTTGGTTGGCGAAAAGGCGTACTGTGAGCCGATGACCGACATCTGATTGTACTGGTAGTTATATTCGGCCGTCAGCGAGGTCTGTGGCGTAATCTGGAATTTCAACACGGGAGCAACCGATACGCGATTGTTGTATTCAAAGTCACGGTGTGAGCCCTTCATCTGACCCATCAGGTTCAGGCGATACAACAGGCGTCCGTCTTTGCTGAGCTTGCCATCCAAGTCAAGTGTGGAGCGGTACGTATCAAAGCTGCCAATTGTCATCGACGCTTCTCCCTTGGTGAGTCCGGTTGGCTTTTTGGTAACGACATTGTAAAATCCGCTGGGCTCACCGTTGGACAACATGAAACCCGCCGGGCCTTTCACAAATTCAATCCGCTCCACCATGCTCATGTCTTCGGCCATAGGACCAAAGTCGGATTGAACATTCATGCCATTTCGGAAGCCCGGTATGCGGGAGCCACGCATGAAAATGTTGGCATACACATCCCAGTGCTCCATCTTGACGGCTCCACTGACGTTGCGGGTGACTCCTTCGAGTATGTCAAAAATCTGCTGGTCCTGAATGACCTGCCGGTTCACCACCTGAATATTCTGTGGAATTTCCAGCAAAGGCGTGCGCAACCGCAACGAAACAGAGGGATAATCAGATACATACTTGCTGGGGTTTGCTGTTACAACTACTTCCTGCAATTCGGTCCCGGTAGCTTCCAGTGCAAAATCAACGGTTACAGTTTCTTCACCGGAGATAGTTGCGGTTTGTGTGGTAGCTTTCAATCCGACAAAACTTGCCTGGACAGTATAACTTCCAGGCTTGACGGCAGCAATCTGGTAATGGCCGGTACTGTCGGTAATGGTGCCCTTACGGGTGCCTTTCAATACCACGTTGACAAATCGGGCTGGTTGCCCATCACTAGTCGTTACTTTCCCCTGGATACGGCCGGTTTGTGCCATCAGGGAAACGGTGCTCAACAAACAGAAAAAAAATAGATGTGTTCTCATTACGACGAATGCTAGAGTATGGATGATTGATCGGATTTATTTAGACTAATTATAAATTGTGTGGCAAAAGTGAAGCAGAAATTCTGAACTTCCAAATCTTGTTTAGAATTTTTCTAAATAATTGCCGGACTTGAATTATCGCAAAGCGGGGAAATAGTTTGAGCTTTGAAAAAATAGTATCTTTCCGGATGCGAAAACCCTTCGGCAACTTGACTGCTAAACCAGGTGCCGCCCCTCTGTTAGTATCGGAAAGACGATTTTCGGGCAAATAGACGGTATCACTTGATAAGTAGTAATTATTTCATTATCAGTAAGTTGAATTATTAATTGTTAAAATAACACTTAATAATTTGTATAACTGGTGAAAACCTCGTAAACTAGCTGCCCAATTAGGATTTCAATCATTTTATTTATCACTTTACTCACAATCGTACTATGTCTTTTAAAGTCACTCTTGGCGACAAGGAGTATTTCCCCGGTATTTCTCAAATCAAGTTTGAAGGCCGGGAGTCCAGCAATCCTCTGGCATTTAAATTCTACGACGAAAATCAAAAAGTAGGCGGCAAAACCATGAAGGAACACTTGCGGTTTGCGGTGGCTTACTGGCATTCGTTTTGCGGAACAGGCGGCGATCCGTTTGGACCCGGTACCAAAGAGTTCCCCTGGAATGCCAAAAGCGATGCGGTAGGGCGGGCAAAGGACAAGGCTGATGCCGCGTTTGAATTCATTACCAAGCTGGGAGCACCATTTTATTGCTTCCACGATGTGGATGTAGTGGATGAAGTTTCGTTTGCACAACTGGAAAAAGACCTGGCTACGATGGTGGATTACCTGAAAGCCAAACAACAGGCCTCTGGTGTTGAATTGTTGTGGGGAACGGCCAATTTGTTTTCGCATCCACGTTACATGAACGGAGCCTCTACCAATCCTGATTTTCAGGTAGTTGCTCATGCAGCCACGCAAGTAAAAAATGCCATTGATGCAACCATTGCCCTGGGTGGCAAAGGATACGTGTTCTGGGGTGGGAGAGAAGGCTACATGTCGTTGTTGAACACCAATATGAAACGTGAAACCGAACACCTAGGACGATTTCTGCAAATGGCACGTGATTATGGCCGGAAAGCAGGTTTCACTGGTACATTCTATATCGAACCCAAGCCGTGCGAACCGACCAAGCACCAATACGATTACGATTCCGCTACTGTTATCGGATTTTTGCGTCATTTCGGACTCGAAAAAGATTTCCAGATAAATGCAGAAGTAAACCACGCCACACTGGCCGGGCATACATTTACGCATGAATTGCAGGTAGCTGCTGATGCTGGAATGCTGGGTAGCATTGACGCCAACCGGGGTGACAATCAGAACGGATGGGATACCGATCAGTTTCCATACGAATTGACAGACCTGACCGAAGCCATGCTGGTAATTCTGGAAGCAGGTGGCTTCAAAACCGGTGGTATCAACTTTGACGCCAAGACACGCCGCAACTCAACAGACCTGGACGATCTGTTTATCGCCCATATCGGTGGTATGGACAGTTTTGCGCGTGCATTGTTGATTGCCAATGACATCCTGGAAAAATCACCCTATCGCCAGTGGCGCAAAGATCGTTATGCTTCGTTTGACAGCGGTGACGGCAAAGCTTTTGAAGACGGAAAACTGACGCTGGAAGCTCTGCGTGACATCTCGTTCAAATACGGTGAGCCGACACAACGGAGTGGCAAACAGGAATTGTACGAAAACCTGATTACTCAGTTTATCCGGTAATTATCCTGTTGTTATCCTGAAATTATCTCATAGCCCTCTTCTGTTACAGAAGGGGGTTTTTCTTTTTGTGGTGATGGTATTTTCTGATTGCATAAGCAGATAGGTATGAAACTTTACGTTATTTTGTTACAAATCAACTAAACGTCTGTTCTATGGATTTAAACGAAGCTGCCTTGTTAATTGAAAAAAAACTACATACGTGGGCGAGGCATCTGGTTGCGCTGTTGCCCAATTTTTTACTGGCTATTGTCGCCATTCTCTTTTTTGGAATCCTGGCGCGGTATCTTTCCCGACTAGCCGTTCGACTGCTGTCCCGGGCTACAGACAATGTTTCGTTCGTAAACCTGACCGGGAGCGTATTGCGTATCGCGATCACAGTGGTCGGATTGTTTGTTGCACTGGACATCCTCGAACTGGAGAAAGCCGTTTCTTCATTGCTGGCAGGGGCCGGAATCATTGGCCTGGCGCTGGGTTTTGCCTTTCAGGACTTGACCGCTAATTTTTTGTCAGGAACGTATATTGCCATCAAGCAGCCCATCCGCGTGGGAGATGTGGTGGAAACCAACGGGTACTTCGGCCAGATTCGTGAGATTAACCTACGATCTACCATCATTGATAATTTTTCAGGACAATACATCGAAATTCCCAGCAAAGACATCTTTCAAAAGCCGATCATTAACTTCAGCAAGAGCAATGCACGGCGTATGCAGCTTAATTGCGGCGTTTCATACAGGGACGATCTCCAGAAAGCACAAGACCTGGCTTTGCAGGCTATCCAAAGTTTGCCTTTTTTGCAGGAAGGTAAACCGGTGGAGTTTCATTATCAGGCTTTTGGCGACAACAGTATTACCTTCTTGATCTGGTTCTGGATTGATCAGGCCAAAGCAGGCCCTCCGCTGGCAATGAGCGAAGCGATTAAAGCGGTCAAGAAAATATTTGAGGTAAACAAGGTGACTATCCCCTTTCCCATTCGCACCCTGGAGCTGACCAACAACGAAGAAGTGTTCAAGTCATTGGCACAACTGATAGATAATCATAAAACAGCGGAGGACAGTCGCAAAGCCGCAACATAGAAGGGAAAGGGATGGGGTTGCCTTTCAATGAGATACAGGTTTCCGGAAGAAGAATATCCGTAGACGAAATCCATACGAAAAATGTTTGATTTTTTCTTCAAACATTTTTCGTGTATATTTGTCTTGATAGCTATACAAAGTACAATAAAATCTTAATAAGATTCTATGGAAGCGAAAACAGAAGTCTTGCAATACCCTTGGTTGAAAAACTATCCCAATAATGTCCCACATCAGATTAACCCGGATACCTACAGTTCGTTAGTGCACCTGATGGAGGATTCTTTTCAAAAATATGCAAACCGGGGTTCGTATGCCTGTATGGGGAAAACCCTGACGTTTGGAGAGTTGGATACACTGACACGTCAGTTTGCGGCTTTTTTGCAAAGCCTGGGCTTGCAGAAAGGAGATCGTATCGGCCTTCAGATGCCCAACGTGCTCCAGTATCCCATTGCCATGTACGGCGCGTTACGGGCAGGGTTAGTAGTGGTCAATACCAATCCGCTCTATACACCACGCGAAATGGAGCATCAGTACAAGGATTCGGGTGTAAAAGCAATCGTAATCCTGGCAAATTTTGCGCATAACCTCGAAAAAATCATTGCTCATACCCAGATTCAGCACGTAATCGTGACCGGTTTTGGCGACATGCTGGGTTTTCCCAAAAAGCAGATCGTCAATTTCGTGGTGAAAAACGTGAAAAAGATGGTCCCTGAGTACAACTTGCCGGGCGCCATTTCTTTTGCCGATGCCTTGGCCAAAGGCCGACGCACCGAGTTCAAGCCTGTTGAACTCAAAAATACGGATCTGGCGTACATTCAGTATACCGGCGGGACTACCGGCGTTTCCAAAGGTGCCATGCTAAGCCACCGTAACATTCTGGCCAATCTGGAGCAAACCCATAGCTGGATACACATGGGATTGGATCTGAAGGCGCAGAATATTATCGTGACGGCCTTGCCCCTGTACCATATCTTTGCCCTGACCGTCAATGCCAATCTGGGACTGCGGATCGGGATGATGAACCTGCTCATTCCGAATCCGCGCGATATGAAGGCGTTCCTGAAAGAAATTGCCAAGTATCCGTTTACGATGATTACGGGTGTCAATACGCTGTTTAACGGTATGCTCAATCATGCCGATATTACCAAAGTTGACTTCAGTCACCTGCGCATTGCGGCAGCAGGAGGGATGGCCTTGCAAAACGCCGTTCTGGAACGCTGGAAAGCCGTGACCGGCAATATGGCAGCCGAAGGATACGGATTGTCAGAAACTGCGCCGGTGCTTAGTTTTAACTGTGTTTACGGCGACCAGGTACGGGCAGGCACCATTGGAATGCCTTTTCCCAGTACGGAGATGAAAATCGTGAAAGAGGATGGTTCCGAAGCTGCTGTCGGCGAACGGGGCGAAATCTGGGCCCGCGGACCGCAGGTGATGGTCGGCTATTGGAACCGCCCCGACGAAACGGCCAAGGTTATGGCAGGAGACTGGTTCAAAACCGGTGACATCGGCATCATGGACGAGGACGGTTATTTCAAAATCGTGGATCGTATCAAAGACATGATTCTGGTTTCGGGTTTCAATGTTTATCCGAATGAAATTGAAGATGTCGTGGCTTCACATCCGAAAGTATTGGAGGTGGCGGCCATCGGCGTGCCGGATGTAAAAACCACCGAAGCGGTTAAGATATTCGTGGTGAAACGGGACCCAAGCCTGACGGCGGAAGAACTGCAGGCCTATTGCCGCGAAAATCTGACAGCGTACAAGTGTCCCAAACACATGGAGTTTCGCACTGAACTGCCCAAATCGAACGTGGGCAAAATCATCCGCCGGATGTTGCGCGATACAGAGGCGAACAAAGCATAAATCACGAAAGAACACGTATATAAGCAGCCGCAGAGACAGAAGTCTGGCGGCTGCTTTTGTTTACAACGAGTCTGATTTCCAAAGACCAAACCTGTCTTTAGGATAAACGCCCTTTCTGCCGATACGGAGCTTCAGCCTAAAACTTACGCATGGATGAAATGTGTCCTCTGAAAAATAGTATCGTTTCCTAATCACAAACCTCCCTTCCGATAGCTCAGCCAAAAGCGATTACCAACGTATTTGCCAGTTCTTCAAAAAATGTATGGGTGTGCCCCACCTGTAATTACAATAGATTCATCCGAATTCTTACCTGGACTGTTACCTGAGAGTCATTAAGTCGAATTAACCAATGCAAATCAACAACTGTAAATGGACCAATTTGCCTGATTTTTAGAAAAACAGACCTTTCATAGAAGTTTTTATGCTTTAATCGGTTACCTATATGCTTCGGATTGTACTAGGAATACTCGCGATTTTCACCTGTTTTCAGATAAGTCACGCCCAAGTTTCGAGCGGACAAATGGCCGGAAAATATTGGTTGTATCTCAAAGAGAACAATCTCAAGACCGAAGAATATTTCGAAATAAAGCCCGAAGGTGCAGCTTTTTCGCTCACCTGGCCCGATCAGTCTGTGTGCAAGCTGGTTCCTGATGCTGGCAATACCTATCATCTGGAATGCCATAATGAAAAGTTGCAAATTGTGTTTGAGGAAACGCCGGACAAGAAAATCAAAGGCTTCGTGATTGTGGTTGCCAATGAGCGGATGTATGGCCTGAAAGATTAGACTATCGGGTGTTTATCTGCCTGGTATCCAAAACATAAGTAACCGCTAGAGCATCAAGCGTAGGCGTGTTCATATACGTGATCATATAGAAATAAACATAGAATGTAGATGCTGTAATACGTTAACAGTCAATGGTTTGTTTTTTGTCTCTCGTCTTTTTTCTTGTGTCTGTTTACTTAGTGGACCAGATAGGGTAAGTTAACCCTATCTGGTCCGTATGCGAAAGGCGGGGAGGTTTTTCTGTTGGGGGGTATACTATTTTTTCGGAAATAGTTGTATACTGCGGCCGTAATGATTCAGTAATTAAAGACGTTCCCGATTATGGCTTCTCCGCAAACCTGGAAAACCTTTTACCAACGACTGGCTTATTTGTACTACGCTGTTGCCAAGGCAGATGAAAAAGTGGTAGCTGAAGAAATCGCCAAAGTGCACGAAGTTGTCAAAAATGATTGGCTGTCCATCGAGCCATCGGAAGACGAATTTGGTACGGATGCCGCTTACCAGATTGACATTGCCTTTGACTGGCTGCTGGAACAAAAACCATCGGCTGGAAAGGCACTGGAAAAATTTGAAAATTTTGTAGCCGAACACCCCGACTTTCTGACTACAAAACTAAAAAAACGGATCATCCGTACCTCAACTGCCATTGCGGAGGCGTTTCATGGAACCAACAAGCAGGAAGAAACAATGCTTCAAAGATTAGAAGCATTGTTAAATAAATGATGGATAAGGCCTGGATAATTTTTGTCTTCGGATTGGAAGCTGGTTTTCTGAGTTGAGCCATAATTCTGCTTCCTGACAGGTATGAAAAAAAGTGACTAATCCGGATGCAGGGATGAGTTTTTTGGTTGATAACTCGATAAAAATATTGGGAGAGACTATCCAGGCAATCTGTTGCAAACCTGCTTTCTGAAACTGAGGGAAATAATTGGCCAGGATGCCGTGGGTTTTGTCCCAAGACCTGGACAGAAAAGTGTTGTCATTCAGTATCTTCTTGCACTTTTTCAGTTCCAATGTTTGCAAAATCAATTTGGCTGCTTTTGCCATGGACTCAGAAGTCTGATTGCCAATCCAGTTGCAGTACAGGTAGTCGTACTGGCTATTGTAGCTTATTTCAATACCTGACTCATGAGAAATCCTTTCCATTGCATCGGGATTAAATGCATTACCATTCTTTTTCATAGTAACAAAACACGTTGATAAATAGATTTATAGTTAGGAATGGCAGACGCCGCATCCTATTTTAACGTGTTGCTCGTGTTTTTAAAAGGAATATCAGTAGTGTGAAGCCTATATGCTTGGTTCTGGGCATAGTTCAAAGAACCGCAAGCTTTACTTTGATACAGGTAGGTTGTTGAATTGTGGAATGGTTTGCAAAGATAGATAATCTTGCGGTTTTAAGTATATTACTTTGCGAAAATATTTTTTATGCGGCTTTTTGGTTTGAATGGTTCTTGTGTAAAGAGTTCGGCCGCAGATTAGCTTTGTAATCTGCGGCCGAACGGGCTATGTTGCTTTAAATGATACTATCTTTTCGATCAGAAAATTCCCAGCTGTCCTTTGTCCGGATCATCTTTATCCTCATCGTCCGGCTTGTCGTTGGTATTGAAATCGATTTTGTCAGGATTGGTAATTTCGAAGCCAATGTTTCTTTTCTCAACATCGTGTGAAGGCTTTGATGCCAGTAATTTCAGGGAAACCACTTTTTGCGAAGTAAGTTTATTGCCCAGGGCCGTACGACCTTTCAATTCGCCGATGACGTCCAGGTCATAAGTAATGGTTTCGTTTGTCTTGTCTTTTTTGACGATGACTTCCACCTGAGGTTGACGTTCGGTGGAAACGACCACTAGTTTGGCGCCCCGGTTATCCGTAATAAACGAAAACTTCTTGTCAATGGTTGACGTGTCGATTTTGAAACGCTTCACATAGAAATCTTTCCCATCAAAATGAACGGCTGTAATGACGCGTTCCGGATCAAACTGTTCGATCAGGGCCAGGTTATCGTAGCGATTGGTGATTTCGTAATTTGTCAATTCGTAAGTGCCATCGTTGTAAATGGCCAGAATACGATTGCCACCCTCAAAGCTGCCGAGTTTTTTGCCCCGTCCGTCGGTATTCAGTCGCCCGATGGAGTCATCAAACCAGATGGAAAGCCCGCCCAGCGTTGAGGTTCCGAGTGTTTTCAGTTTGATTTCTTTTACAGGATATTTGGTTAGAATATTGCCTTGTGCTTCCCGGCCTTTGATTTCCAGTTCGGCAAAATTGTAGTCAAATAATTTGATGCGGGCCGATGAATTGGGGGTGAGCTTGACCGAAACCACTTCGGCTTCGGCATTCGGGTTGGCGGTGAAATAAACCACCTTGCCGCCGCCTTTGGTCAGGTCATATTCTCGGTCACGCGTGACGGCAGTTACCTGAAAACGCTTCACGTACGTCACGCCCGATTGGGTGTTGGTGTAGGCCAGGTTGTAAGCCATCCGCTCGTCACCTTTCTTGAATACCGAGGCATGAATGATGTCCTTGCCGACAAATACTTTGTCCTGGATCTTGGTAACCAGGCATTTGCCGTCTTTGCGAAACACAATGATTTCATCAATGTCCGAACACTCGCTTACTTCTTCGGCATTTTCGTCTTTCTTCAGGCCATAGCCAATGAAGCCATCTTTCGCGTTGACGTAGAGTTTCTGATTAGCCGCAGCTACTACCGCTGCCTTGATGGCTTCGAAGCTCTTGATCTCGGTCTTGCGTTCTCGTCCCTTGCCGTATTTCTTGAGCAATTCTTTGAAATAAGTGATGGCATAACGGGTCAGGTTCTGGAGATTGTCTTCCACCTCGGCCAGTTCTTCTTTGAGCTTGAGCATCAACTCATCGGCTTTGAAGCTGTCGTACTTGGAAATACGCTTGATCCGGATTTCCAGCAACCGGAGAATGTCATCTTCGGTGATCTGGCGGTAAAAATCTTTTTTGTACGGTTTTAAGCCCTTGTCTACCGTTGCAATGACGTCTTCGAATGTTTCGCATTCTTCGATCTTTCGGTAAATGCGGTTTTCGATGAAAATCTTTTCCAGGGAAGAGAAAAGCAGCTTTTCGAGCAATTCATTTTTGCGGATTTCCAGTTCGCGGCGCAGCAGTTCCCGGGTGTTGCCCGTCGAGATTTTCAGCAACTCGCCTGTCGTTAAAAATACGGGCTTGTCGTTCAGAATCACACACGTATTGGGCGAAATGGAAACTTCGCAATCGGTAAAGGCGTACAGGGCATCAATGGTAATGTCAGGCGAGGTGCCGGGTTGCAGCTGCACCTCGATCTCCACATCCTTGGCCGTATTGTCGGTCACCTTCTTGATCTTGATCTTGCCCGAATCGTTGGCCTTCACAATGGAATCGCACAACTGGGCGGTGGTGACGCCAAACGGTACATCTTTGATCAGTAGGGTTTTCTTGTCTTTTTCTTCGATATGGCAACGCACCCGCACCTTACCACCCCGCATGCCGTCGTTGTAGTTGGTTACATCGATCATGCCACCCGTAATAAAATCGGGATAGAGGGTAGGGGTGTGGCCGCGTAATACCTCGATGGAAGCTTCGATCAGTTCACAGAAATTGTGTGGCAAAACTTTGGTCGCCAAACCCACGGCAATGCCCTCGACACCTTGGGCCAGCAGCAAGGGAAACTTGACGGGTAGTGCAATCGGCTCGCGTTTGCGGCCATCGTACGAAAGCTGCCACTCGGTGGTGTCGGCATTGAAGAGTACTTCCAACCCGAATTTGCTCAGCCGCGCTTCGATGTATCGCGAAGCAGCCGCGCTGTCGCCTGTACGCACATCTCCCCAGTTTCCCTGGGTTTCAATCAGCAAATCTTTTTGACCCACATTGACGATGGCATCGCTGATGGAGGCGTCGCCATGCGGGTGGTATTGCATCGTCTGGCCGATGATGTTGGCCACTTTGTTAAATCGACCGTCGTCCATCTCCTTCATTGCATGCAGGATACGGCGTTGCACGGGCTTGAGGCCATCTTCGATGGCGGGTACGGCGCGTTCCAGAATTACGTACGAAGCATAATCCAGGAACCAGTTCTGATACATGCCTTCAATCACTTCACTGTCGTGAAGCAGGTCATCTACTTTGTTGGTAGTCTGGCTGTTGTCGTTTTCGTTATCTATCATTCGTGTGTTAATTTACAAGACTGGGGTTTGGCTTTTTCAGAGATACTATTCTGTCTGAACTGGTATCCGAGCGTGTTGCGGGACAGCGAATCCGGGTTCTTACAAGCTATGGTTCGGACTAATGAATCTTTACATAACTGCCCACCCATTTGATGTGCTGACGGTGTTTTTCATAAATTTCACGAAGCGGTTGGTCGTCAATGTGGCCGTCGCAATCGAGGTAAAACCACGACTGGAACTTACCCTTGTTTCGTACTGGCCGGCTGTCAATTTTGGTGATGTTTATGGTGCGGTTATTGAATTCTTCCAGAAAATGAAACAGGCTTCCCGGCTTGTCACTATCGGGCAGGTTAACCACAAATGTCGTTTTGTCGGTGCCACTGCGCAGGTTGTTAAAGTTTTTGCCAATGATAAAAAAGCGGGTGGCGTTGCTCTGGCTGTCTTCGATGTTGTTAAACAAAATCGGCACGTCATACAATTTGGCCGCTATATGGGAGCAGATGGCCGCTGAATTAGGCTCATCGGCTGTCAGGCGAGCCGCTTTGGAAGTGCTTTCTACCGGAATGTGCTCTACATCAATGCCTTCGAAATAGTCAGTCAGGAACTTCTGACACTGGCGAAACGCGATGTCTTTGGAGTAGATGCGTTGCACTTCTGTCAGTTTATCACATTTGGTCGCAAACGTAAAATGAATCGGCATCAGAATTTCAGCCACAATCTTCACGTCCATTTCCGAAAGCAGGTCAATCGTTTCGATTACGCTGCCTTCCTGGTTGTTTTCAATCGGTACAATGCCAAAGCGGGCACGTTCCGTTTCCACCGCCTCAAACACCGACCGGATGCTGCCCATGGCGATATACTCGCTGATGGCCCCGAACCGGCTTTCGGCAGCCTGGTGCGTAAAACTGCCTTCCGGACCCAGGTAAGCAATGCGTTCGGGCAATTCGATGTTGCGGGCTACGGCAAAAATCTCCTGAAAGATGGCTTCAATGGCCGGGCGGGTCAGCAGGCCGCTGTTCAGTTCGGTCAGGCGGTCGACGATGGATTTTTCGCGTTCCGGACGGTAAATAATGGCGTTGTTGGCCCGTTTGAGTTCGCCCACCTTCTTTACCACTTCCAGGCGCTGGTTGAGTAACTGCAGCAACTGTTCATCCACCGAATCAATGGTTTGACGAAGTTTGAGAAGCTCGGTTTCTACGGTATCGGTTTGCAAGGATGTAAGAAGTTGAGTGAGTAAAAATAGTATGTTTGAAAATGCCAAAACCTCAACACATAAGTAAACTGCCAAAGCGAGCTTTGGCAGTTTACTTATACCAATGCTTCTTCTGCGGCCACGCCTACGGTTTCGGCTACCGGGAGTTCTTCCACAAAGTCTTTCTCGATGCGTAGGTTGTCAATGATAAACCGTTGGCGTTCAGGGGTGTTTTTGCCCATGTAGTAGCTCAGCAGTTTGACAATCGAGCTTTCCTTTTCCAGAATCACCGGATCGAGCCGGATGTCTTCCCCGATGAAACGGGCAAACTCACCCGGTGAAATCTCTCCCAATCCTTTGAACCGGGTGATTTCGGGCTTGTTGCCCAATTTCCGTACAGCCGCCTGCTTTTCTTCCTCCGAATAGCAATAGATGGTTTCTTTCTTGTTTCGAACCCGGAACAAGGGCGTATCCAGGATGTAAATGTGTCCTTTTTTGACCAGATCCGGGAAAAACTGTAAAAAGAACGTCAGCAGCAGCAGCCGGATGTGCATCCCGTCCACGTCGGCATCGGTGGCAATCACGATCTGGTTGTAACGCAACGTGTCCAGGCCGTCTTCAATGTCAAGGGCGTGCTGCAGCAGGTTGAACTCTTCGTTTTCGTACACCACTCGTTTGGTCAGCCCGTAACAGTTCAGCGGCTTTCCGCGCAAACTGAATACTGCCTGATGGTCCACATTGCGGGCTTGCGTGATCGAGCCACTCGCCGAGTCACCCTCGGTGATAAACAGCGTGGTATCAAAGCGCTTGTCGTTTTTCTCGTCCGTCAGGTGCACGCGGCAGTCGCGAAGTTTGCGGTTGTGCAGGTTGGCTTTTTTGGCCCGTTCGTTGGCAATCTTCCGGATACCAGCCAGATCTTCGCGTTCTTTTTTCGACTGCTGAATCCGCTTTTCGAGACGTTCGGCTACTTCCGGATTGCTGTGCAGGTAATTGTCCAGGTGTTTTTTGAGGAAATCACCCACAAATGTCTTCATGGTGGGACCGTCGGGAGCAATGTTCTGCGAACCCAGCTTGGTTTTGGTCTGCGATTCAAACACCGGCTCCTGCACCCGCACTGAAACAGCCGCTACCACTGATGCCCGGATATCCGATAGTTCAAATGTCTTCTTTTTGGAAGCGAAAAAATCGCGGATAACCACTGCAAACTGCTCGCGGAATGCCTGCAGATGCGTACCGCCCTGGGTGGTATACTGTCCGTTGACAAACGAATAGTATTCCTCTCCGTAGGAGCTTCCGTGTGTCAGGGCTACTTCAATGTCTTCACCCCTCAGGTGAATGATCGGGTAGCGACGGTTTTCCTCGTCAATCTTACGGGAGAGCAAATCGCTCAGTCCGTTGGGAGAGTGGTATTTCTGGTTGTTAAATACGATGGTTAATCCGGCGTTCAGGTAGGCGTAGTTCCAGATTTGTTCTTCCAGGTACTGTGGAATGAAGTGGTAATGCTTGAAAACCGTTTCATCCGGCTCAAACACAACCAGTGTTCCGTTTTTTTCGCGGCTATCCGCCTCCTTGGCGTCCAGCTTTAATATGCCACGTTCAAACTCAGCCGCTTTGGTTTTTCCTTCCCGGAACGCCTGTACTTTGAAATATGCCGAAAGGGCATTGACGGCTTTGGTACCGACCCCGTTCAAACCGACCGATTTCTGGAAAACCGATGAATCATACTTGCCACCGGTATTAATTTTGGAAACCACATCCACTACTTTGCCCAACGGAATGCCCCTGCCGTAATCGCGCACCTTCACCCGTTTTTCGGTCACATCTATTTCTATCGTTTTGCCAAAGCCCATGGTGTGCTCGTCAATACAGTTGTCGACTACCTCCTTGACCAGCACATAAATACCATCGTCAGGAGAAGAGCCGTCGCCTAACTTGCCAATGTACATACCCGGACGCAACCGAATGTGTTCGCGCCAGTCGAGTGATTTAATACTGTCTTCGTTATACGCCTGTGGTTGGTTTGCCATATAGGTTTCGTATTGAGTGGTTGAGAGAACTGAGTCGGTGTGGTTGACTACTGCCGGTTTTGCTTCTAAAAAAGATACTATTTTTAGCCAGCGGCGGCAGAGGCTCTACCTCCGCAAAGTAAGTAAAAATTTGCTTCTTATGCAGGAAATCTTTCATTCTTTGCCTGCAAAGATACGAACAAATTAGTAGACGATAAAGAGTGAAAACGTAAAATATTACAAATAATTATCGAGTAATTATTTGGTAGTCAATGGGTTGTTGCTATTATTTTTGATCACGGACCGGCTTTTGTTAAGATTTATGTGGCGAACAATTGTTTGTTTAACAAACAATTTCAGGATGATGTTCCTTTGTCAAAAGAGTTGTTTTCCCTCTTTCTTTTTGCCAATTTTGCAACAGGAAGTTTTGTTTACGGAAAAGATACTATTTTGAGCAGAGCCCTGGGATGATTTGTAAAGCGATGAGTATTAAACAGATATACAAGTGGGTGTGGATAGGCTGCCTGGGTTTGCTGGAGATGGCTGCCTGCCGGCCAGCTGAGCGGCAGGAGCTGAAAATTCCCCCGCTGCCGGCGGGGGAGCAACCGGTGATTGAAACAAGCCTGGCGGCCTTGACTGATGCCATTGCCGATGAACCGGACAATGGTATTTATTACTACCGCCGTGCGTTGCTGTACGAGCAGTCGCGTCGCTATGAAGAAGCATTGCAGGATGTAAAACAAGCCATTGAGTACCGTAGCACCGGCGAAGCCTACGGGCGGTATTATGTGTTGCGGGGACGCATTTATCTGTTGCAAAACCAGCTGGATTCGGCGTATGCCGATGCGGTCCAGTCTGAAAAACTCGGAGCGCAGTCGGCTGGTGCGTACCTGCTGCGGGGCCAGTTGTATACAATCAAACAGCAATATAACAAAGCCATCGCCGCGCTGGAAGTGGCCCAGCAGATGACACCCTATGACCCGCAGATTTATTATTGGCAGGCCAATGCCATAGCCGGAAAAGGCGACACCACGCAGGCCCTTGCATTACTGCAGTCGGCTGTTGAAAGCCGAACCGACTACATCCAGGCCTACAATCGTTTCACGGAGATTTATGTTGGGCTCAGGGATTATGCTACTGCCAAGCGATATGCCTTTACGGGACTGGCAATTGATTCGGCCAATGTATACATCAACAACAATCTTGGCAAGCTGTACCGCACCACCCACGAAAGCGACAGTGCCGTTCTTTTTTTTCAGCGTTCTCTGAAAAAAGACACCTCTCAGCATCCGCTTAACTATGAGATCGGTATGATCTACCTGGAAAAGAAGAATTACTGGGCGGCCATGCCTTATTTTGAAAAACTCACTACCCGGCTCAGCAGGTATCCGGATGTACCAGAATTACTGGCGGTTTGTTATGACCAGACGGGGCAGGAGCGTTACAAACTGGAAGCCTGGCAGGCGGCCATCGAAGCCGATAGTACGGACTGGCGAACGCAACGCCTGTTTATCGCGCTTAGCCGTCGGGTGCAAAGCAAGCGCCGCCAGGCTGCGATGGATTCGATTGCCCAACGCAAGCAACGGTTTATGAACATAAAACCGGTAGAGATCAAGCGAAGGTAAAACGAACACGAAGAAATGACATGTTGAAAAAAACAGTATGTTTTCACAATCAAAGACCCCGCTGCAAGCGGGGTCTTTGATTGTGGGGTAGGATCAGCGGGAGCGGGTGGAGGTGGCTACCGCAATTTTTGAATCGGCGGTGCCGTAGTACAGAAACCATTGGTTTTTGAAAAAGACCAGACCTTCCACAAACGTCACTTTATTTACCTGTCCGACCAGTTCGTAATCTTTCTCCGGTTTGATGAACGACTGGTCCATGCGGGCAATGATTTTGGCGGGATCGTTTTTGTCGAGCAGCACCTGTCCGCCGGCATACATCTCGACGCCTTCCTGTGGCTTTTTCCGTAAGGCCGCCCCGTTGTAAATGAGCAGAATGCCCTTGTCGGTCAGCAAGGCCGGTGGGCCGGGCTCCACCAGACCGCTGTCAAACAGGTCGGTGTTGTCCCGTTTGGGGACAATGGCTTTGGGTTCGCCTTTGTCATCGGCCACAAATGTCCAGTCGGTCAGGTTATCCGAACTGGCCAGCAAGCCGTTTTCACCCCAGTACATCCAGTATTTGCCGTTGATTCTGGTAGCTACCATCCGGCTTTCAGTCAATTTGCACACAATCGAGCCTGATTTCGACCATAAGTCTTTGTGTCTGGGATCTTTGAATGCCAAGCCGTGTTTTTTCCACTGGCGTAAATCGCGCGAACTGGCTACGCACAACCGGGCGGTTTTGCCATCATACGCGGTGTAAGTCATGTAATATGTACCGGTCGAATCCTCTACTACGCGCGGATCTTCGCAGCCACCCATCCACTCGTATTTTTTCATCGCATCGTTGGCCGGATAAAAAACCGGTTGCGGCAAACGGGTGAAGTGAATGCCATCGGTACTCTCGGCCAGTCCCAGCCGGGAAGTGCCATTGACCGCTTTGACCGTGTCTTCGGCGCGATAGATCATGTATACCTTGCCATCCTTTACCAATGCTGCCGGATTGTACACGTCGTGGGCTTCCCAGCGAACGTCTTTCTGCCAGACCGGGCAGCGGAAGGTTGTGGTGGCGATGGGCAATAGGATTGGATTGGCTGAGTCAACTTTGACGAAGGGTGCCAGAGCCCAGTCGGGTGTAGCGTTGACTTTGGCTGCCGTATCGGCTGCTTGCGTGGATTGATTCTGATTTTCAGCCGATTGCCTACAACCAAAAATGCCCAATGATAACAGAAATATCCAGACAAGAGGGAGGTTTTGTTTCATGGAAAGATACTATTTGGTGTGTAAAATAGAATTATCACAAAAGTAAATTGTACTTTGACACTACAAAGCATTTGTAAAAAGAAAAAGCAATTCATTGCAGGCAATGAATTGCTTTTCTATGTATTGATGAAGCGTGGAAGACTTGTTAAACAAAATATTTCAGCCGAACTACTTCTTTTTCAGTCAGATACCGCCAGTGTCCGCGAGGCAGGTCTTTCTTGGTCAGGCCTGCGTATACGGTACGGTCCAGCTTGACCACTTTGTAGCCCAGATGCTCGAATATGCGACGCACAATACGGTTGCGACCCAGGTGCAGGGCAATGCCAATGAACTTCCGGTCAGGCGAGACGATGGCTAAGTCATCCACCTTTGCCAAGCCATCTTCCAGGGTAACGCCGTCGATAATCGCCTGGTAGTCTTCCGGGGTAATGGGGCGGTCTATTTCAACTTCGTATAATTTCTGTATTTCGTTGGAAGGATGAGACAGCTTTTCGGCCAATTCGCCGTCGTTGGTGAGTACCAGCAGGCCGGTCGTATTGCGATCTAACCGTCCGACGGGGTAAATACGTTCCTGAGCCGAGTTTTTGACCAGTTCCATGACGGTTTTGCGTTCTTCCGGATCTTCCGTGGTGGTGATGTAATCTTTGGGTTTATTCAACAGGACATACACCATTTTCTCGCGGCTCAGGGTACGGTTTCCGTATTTTACCACATCACCCGGTTTTACTTTGTATCCCAATTCGTTGATAACCTTGCCATTGACTTTGATTTCGCCGGATTCGATCAGCACATCAGCCTCGCGGCGTGAACAGATTCCGGCGTTGGCGATGTAACGGTTCAGTCGGATCTCGCCTTCTTCGTTTGTTTCCGTTTCCTGCGTCTTGCTTTTGCTGCGTCCACGTCCTTTTTTCTCATATCCTTTCAGATTGTATTCCGGAGGTGTCTGCTGCTTTCCTTCAAAGGCATAGGCGGCTTTGTCGTCGCGTTGTTCGTTGGTTTTACGGCCTGCCGGACGCTGGCTGCGATTGTCGGTCCGGTTGGTTTTGCGGAAAGGTTTTTGTTCGGAATCAAAGCCGCCGCGTTTCCGGTCTGGCTTCACTTCTTCAAACGTCACATCTTTAGCAAACGGCTTCCGCTTGTTAAAACTTTTCTCCGGTTTGTCTCCACTCTCGCTACGTTTGTCAAAACTGTTGGTCCGGCGTTTGTACCCACCCTCGCCGCTATCCGATGATTCGTCTTTGCGGTATACTTTTTTAAATGGTTTGTCTGATTTGTAGGGTTTGTCCGATGAAAAAGGCTTGCCTGTTTTGGAAGGACGATCCGATTTGAACGGTTTGTCCGCCTGAAACGGTTTGTCGGACCGGAACGATTTGTCAGATTTGAATGGCCGGTCAGACTTAAACGGACGGTCGGACTTGAACGGCTTGTCTGCATCGCCTTCGTTACGTTTGCGAAAACTGGCCGGACGTTTGTTGAATTCACCGGGTTTTTCGTCGCGCCGGAAGTTTCCTTTGCGTTTTATGCCACCTTCTTTGGAGGGTTCATCTTTCCGGAAGGGTTTCTTGTAGGGTTTGTCGGTATTGAAACTGCCTCCGGTACGACGGTCCTGGGCGGAGTCTTTGCCGTAGGTTTTTCGTTTGTCAGTGCCTGATCCGGTTTCGCTTTTCTTGCCGAACGATCGTTTGTTATCTCCGCTGTAGTTGCGTTTGGCCGCCGGTTTTCGTTCGTTTGAGCCGCGTGACGAACGTTCTTCGCCGGAACGGGATTTGAATGATCCCGAGGTATTGTCTTTTTTTCTCATGATTGGCTTGCAGTATCCCTACTGTATTGGAAATGAAATGGAATTTATAAACAGAATGGCAAATGTACACTATTTTCGCGACAAAACGGGGACGGAGGGTTTTTGCTTTTGGGAAGATACTATTTTCCAGTAGCTGTTCGCAGACGTCAGCCCTGGCTGTCCGCTCCGTTGTCAGGGTTCTGGAGCTGGGCGGCAATTTCCGGATTAATTTCGTTTTCGTTGGTGGCAAAGTCTTTGGGTTGGGGCAAATCGCGCATGCTTTGAATGCCAAAATACTCCATAAACTTACGGCTGGTCCCGTAGAGCAACGGCCGCCCCACAGTTTCGGCTTTGCCGGTGATTTCAATTAATTCTTTGTCGAGGAGCTTCTGGATGGCATAGTCGCAATTGACACCGCGGATGTGTTCCAGTTCAGTTTTGGTGATGGGTTGCTTGTAGGCAATAATGGCAACCGTTTCCAACGCAGCCGTGGACAGCCGTTTCCGGGCCGATTGCTTGAGCAAAATGCCAATACTGGCCTGGTACGCAGGCTTGGTCAGGAACTGATAGCCCTCGGCAATGGCGTACACACCAAAGGTGTATTCCTCCGATTGGTATTTCTGTAACAAATCCTGTATGGCCTCTTCAATATCTTCGCGAGGCACTTCGGCTTCGAACATTTCCGACAGACATTGTTGTATGTCGTTGATCTTGATCGGTTGAGGAGAGCAGAAAATCAGTGCTTCCACATGGTTTTGCAGGAAATTCACAGCCACTGAACGTAAGGATAGAAGGTGAATGGGTGAGGCAAAGATACAAAATACCGCCGGTAAACGACACAAGGTTCTTTGTTCAGGATAATTTTTGCATTAATCCTGAACAAAGAACCTCGTGGCTATGCCTGCTATCTCTCTAGTTGGATTTTCTAAGCTTGGCTTCGATGGAGTGCAGCGTATGTGGAACTGCCCGCAGACGCTCTTTCGGAATCAGCTTGCCGGTGTCAATGCACACGCCATAGGTGCCGTTTTTGATACGGATCATTGCGTTTTCCAGCTGTTGGATAAATTTTTGCTGCCGGGCTGCCAATTGACTCAAACTTTCGCGTTCCAGCGAATCGGCTCCGTCTTCCAGAAGTTTTGAGCTGCCTGTCGTGTTATCCGTACCGCTGTCGTTACGTTTGCTAAGCTGGTCTTTGATGTAATTCAGCTCGTTGCGAGCCAAATCCAGCTTTTGCGAAATAATCCCTTCAAACTCTCTTAACTCATCTTCTGAGTAGCGCATTTTTTCTTCGGCGTTATTCATAAGCTGCCCGTTGTTATGTTAAAATGGAAGATAATTGTATGAGTAAATCAGAGCCGCGCTGTCAAATTTTGCGCGAAAATACACTATTTGCGTTAATAATAAAATAGTTTTTCTTACAACCCTTTTTGTTTTATGGTCTTTCCTAGGAAAATGGATCTGAAACAGGTTTTGTTGTATATTTTTTATTCGCGTTTGTCTTGAGAAAGTGTACTAAAACAAAAACTGTATACGATTCTACTGAGCCTCGCGTTGGATTTTCAGTGGAATTGTTGCATTTTTGGCCCAATTCTTACATTGATACGAATAAACCACCGAAGGTAAACGCAGGTCGGTAATAATCCTTGTCCGGCTTTCTATGCTATGATGATTGATAAAATACTGGAAAATGTATTACGCTACATCGAGTCGCGTTTTGAGCTGTTCAAGCTTGAAATCGAAGAGTCGGTGTCAACGGCGATGGTCAAACTAATCCAGGGTCTGGTGGTCGGAATTCTGGGTACGCTGGTTGTCATATTTCTGAGTATCGGGTTGGTAAACGTGCTGAATATGTGGCTGAAAAGTACGTTTGCTGGTTATTTTATCGTAAGCGGAATATATTTGTTGCTGATGCTGGGTATTGTATCCAAAGCAGGCGAACGGAAGCTGCGTGAGAAGATTGAGGCGGGCGTCGGGCAGATGTTTGAAAAACGGAAGACAATGCCGCCTGATGAAATGACGCAAAAAGAAACGCCTGAAACAACGACATCTTTGTAACTGCCGGTTTTTTGCTTTTCAGAAATACTATTTTTTTGTACATCACCCAACTGTTTCGTAATTCATCACCGATTGTAATCTGATCCTTCGTATGAAAACCAAACCAAGTATTGCCGACCGAAAAGCCAAGCTCAGCCTGACGACCGAAAAGTACAAGAAAGCAATTGAAAATCAGGTGGATGATTTGAAAGCGAATGCGGGGAAAATTGGTAAAAATGCACTGATTATAGGCGGTACCCTAGTGATAAGCTACGCTTTGGTGAAACTGCTCGTTGGCAGAAACAAAACCCCGAAAGCACCCGGTCCCGAAGAAAACCGGTACCTGCCGGTAGCTCCCGTCAAACGAGAATCTGGCATTGTAAGTTTGATAAAACAACAAATCGCTCTATTTTTGATTGCCATAGCGAAAGAAAAAATCATTCAGGCAATTGAGCAACTACGAAAAAATGACTCTCAGCGTACTTGAAACACTGACTCAAAACCGAGCAACGGGTAAAAAAGCATTTGCTGTGTTGATTGATCCGGATAAAACGGATCCGGATCAGTGCCAGGACCTCATCCGGCGGGCTATTGACGGTCAGGTCGACTTTTTCTTTGTGGGGGGGAGTCTGATCGTTGGCAATGACCTGAATCTGATCGTTCGGACCATCAAAGAGCTGTGCTCAATCCCGGTGGTCCTTTTTCCGGGTAGTTACCTGCACGTTGATCCGGCGGCCGATGCCATTCTGTTTTTGTCGCTTATCTCGGGTCGGAACCCCGATTTTCTGATTGGGCAGCATGTCATTGCGGCTCCTATCCTGAAACGAAGCCAACTGGAGATATTACCCACGGGCTACATGCTGATTGACAGCGGCAAGCAAACAACCGTTTCGTACATCAGCAATACCATGCCCATTCCTTACGACAAACCCGATGTAGCCGCCTGCACGGCAATGGCAGGGGAGATGCTCGGTATGAGACTGATCTATCTTGACTCCGGAAGTGGAGCCTTAAAACCGGCCTCGGTTCGTATGGTGGCTGCCGTGCACCGCTCGGTAGATGCGCCTTTGATTGTAGGAGGAGGCATAACTTCGCCCCTTCAGGCCGAAGAAATTTTGCGTGCCGGGGCTGATCTGATCGTGGTTGGCAATGGGATTGAGAAAGCGCCTCATCTGCTCACCGAAATCAGCGAACAGGTGCAGATGCTGAATACCAGGGTGGTTTTGTAAGTGTAAAAGATACTATAGTGTAAAAGATACTATTGGGTATGGTGCCACGAAAGCAGAGACTTGGGTACAAAAAAATCCTTCCCGTTCGGAAAGGATTTTTAAAATAGTATTTTTGAGAAATGAAAAACCTGCCTATGCCGAGTTCCGGGCGGCATTGATAATCCCAAACATTGCTCTCATAATCAATTTGTTATACGCTTCTGTCTGTTCTGGCTTGAGACCATTGTCCGAGGTAAGCATTTGTAGTGCATACTGCTGAATGACAATCAAAGGCAACACGATCCGTTCGCGTATCTCAATGGATTGGCGTGTCACCGGGTTGCCTTCCAGCAGGGCGGTGTTGCGCGAAACTTCGAGCAGCAACCGGCGGGTACGGGTGAATTCTTCGTGCATCTTGTGCCAGAGTTCGCCATACGTCGGGTCTTGCGACAGGTACTGGGTAAGTGCATAATTGGATTTGGACAACGACTGCATTGAGTTTTCAATCAACGTCCGGAAAAACATCGAGTGGTCGTATAACTTGGTGATGTCTTCGGCCTTGCCACCTTTTTGCAATTGTTCAATGGCAGTTCCAAAGCCATAAAAGCCAGGCACGTTCTGCTTCATTTGTGCCCATGAACCCACAAACGGAATGGCACGCAGATCTTCAAACCGCAGGGCGTCTCCCTGGCCCCGTTTGGTGGGGCGGCTGCCGATGTTGGTTTGGCCATAAAACCGCAACGGCGTCATCTTGTCCAGATAGGGAACAAATGTCGGGTGGTTTTTGAGTTGTAAATATGACTGGTATGATAATTCCGCCATTTCTTCCAGCAAAGCTTTCTCCGAATCGCTGAGTTCTTGTTCGTTGCCCTGAAACAAGTGATTTTCCAGTCCAGCCGTAAACAAACGGCCCAGGTTATACATGGCTGTGGCTACAGTGCCATAGTTAGAGCTAATGGTCTGGCCCTGAATGGTTAACTGAATCTCCTTGTCTTCGATGTTTTTGCCCAGCGAGGCATAGAAGGTGTGGTTGTTTCCACCGCCGCGTCCGGGAGGGCCTCCACGACCATCGAAGAAGGTAACTTTGATGCCATATTCACGCGACAAACGAGTAAGTTCTTGTTTGGCCTGGTAAATGGACCAGTTGGCTCGCAAATATCCACCATCTTTGGTGCCATCCGAAAAGCCCACCATGATGGTTTGCTGGTTGCCACGGTTGGTCAGATGCTGGCGATAATAGGGATGCTGGTACAAAAAGCCCATAATTTCACGGGCATTGGCCAAGTCACCGACGGTTTCAAACAGTGGTACAATGTCTACCGGAATATTGTCGGTCTGGTGGATATGTTTGATCAGCGACAGCACTTCAATTACATTCAGTGCCGAATTGCAATTGCTGATTACGTACCGGTGACAGCCCGCCTGCCCGTTCAGTTCCTGGATCTTTCTGATGGTGCCAATCGAGCCGATGATGTCCTGACTGGTTTCGTCTTTCAGTTCCGATGCTTTGGGTTCGATCTGCAAAGACAACAAAAAGTCAATCTTGCGCGCTTCGTCCCATTGTTCGTAGTCTTTCAAGAAGAAAACGGGTACTTGTTTCTCCAGTCGGGATAGGATTTCGTTCCAGGCCTGGGTATGTTTGCGACTGTCCTGCCGGACATCCAGACTGGCAAAATAAAACCCGAACAGGCGTACTTTGAAGATAAACTCATCCAGTAAGTCCAGGAACAGTCCGTCGTGTTGTTGAATCAGGATTTCCCGGGCAGCCGCCAGATCGGCCAACAGTTCTTCGGCACTTTCGTATTTTTCTTCAGTCGGGTAATAGATGGTATTGTTGATCTTCTCTTCGGCTTGGGCAATGTATTTTTCGACGCCGTTGAATGTGAAGCGCCGTTTGAGCAGCCGAAGGTCACGATAATAGCAGCGTAGCACCGTGCGACGCAGGTGCTCGGCTACTTTCAGGGTGATTTCCGGAGTTACAAACGGGTTGCCGTCACGGTCGCCGCCCGGCCAAAACCCGAGCCGGATCAGTTGGGTATGCGGCCAGTCGTAGACATTGAACCGCAAGCCGCGGATGAGTTTAAGTAAAATCCGCGGGATGGCGTAGTAAAAGACGCTTTCCAGAAACCAACTCAGGCTCACCGCTTCGTCGTAGGGGGTAGGTTTGGTCTGGTTGATGAAACCGGTTTTTCCCAGTTGAAGCAACAGGTTGTTGATCTCCCCGAAATCATTGTTGCGAATAGCCCGCTCAAGTTCATTAATGATCGTCAGCACTTTGCCCGGATAAAATTGCGTGGGATGGGCTGTCAGTACAATGCGGACGCAATAGTCGGATAGCTTTTCGAACAGCTTTTCGCGCATGGCCGGGTTTTCCAGGCGATTCAGCAAATGGGTGATCGAACCTTTCCCGTCGCGTTCGTGTGTTTGATCAAAAGCGGCATCTTCTACCGAATCAAACAGAACTACTTGTCGTTCAATGTATTGGATAAAGTTGAACAAAAGATCGGTACGTTCCTGCTCCGAGGAGCCTTCCAGCAGTTCGTCAAAAAAGTGCTCAATGATCTGTTTGGGGCTCCATCCTTTGTCTAGGCCTTCTTCACTTTGCTGGGTAAGCAGTGGCAACAGGGTGCCGGTGCGAAAAATATGCCGGAAGGGTAAGCTGAGGAACAGACTGTTAAAAATATTGTATTTGGTAACTACGGCATTTTGATACTGATCATTCATGGGTTGTAGGCAGCAAGTAAAATTCTATGTAGCTATTGAGACTGAACTGAAAAATTTTCTTTTGTACAAAGGTAAAAGTTCGGGTTAATATTTTAATTAAAAAATAGTTTAAATAATTGATGGTAGTAAATCCGGGTTTTCGCTGCCGGAAATATACTATTTTTCAGAGTTGACGGGAATGTCTGCGGTTGACAGAATACAATAAAAAAGCCCTGTTGACCAGGGCAGGTTTTTGCATTCGGAAAAAGATACTATTTGTCTGGTCAGCTGAGCGAAACAGGGCTTAAATGTTCATCAGCGTTTCGCGGCGGCGCATTTTTCCGGCCGGAATGCCAAACATCATTTTGAATCGGCGGCAGAAATAGGCTGTATCCTTGTAACCAACCTCATGCCCGATTTCCCGGATGCTTTTCTTGGTCGTGCGCAGCAGTTTAACGGCTTGTTCCATCCGCTGGTACTCGATGTAATCCTGCGGGTTGATTCCTGTCAGCATCTTAAAATACTGGCCTACGTAATCTTCCGACACATTGGCAACGTTTGCCAGAATCTTATTTGACAAATCGCCACCCAGGTTTACCTTAATGTAATTGAAAATATCGATCAGGCGCGGATCTTTGAAATACGTGCTGTTGGTGGCCAGTTTCTCCACAAACATGCGGTTTTTCAGGATGTAACGCACAATTTCCACAACGATTTCGTCTGTTTTCAGTTGGGTGACGCGTTCTTTTCCCGGAGCATCCTGCAATTGTTCGGCCACCAGTTCGTGAATGGTACGGGTAAGCTCAGGCACACCGGAAATGATGAACGGCGGAATATCCAGTGATGCAAAGAAGTTTACTGAATCGAATACCTTGGCTTCAAAGCTGACCTGTGAAAACGAATCGCTCAGCATGCCGATCCTGCTGATGTCGCGGTTTGCAGCGAAATATTTTTCTTTGTTGCTGACAAATTCCTCATTTGTGATGGTGGTAGGGTTACCGCCATACGTAATGCTTAACAGTTTCCCGCCGGGTATGAACAAAATGTCTCCTTCGCTTACCCGGGTGGTTTCGCTTCCGTAGGCAAGCGTTCCCTGATGCAGCAAAAGAATGGTGTTTTCTACGTCGTAATAATTTTTGACATGGATAGGTTGTAATAACTTGATGTTTTTGGCTTTTAAGAACTTAATGCCAAGCGATTCAATTATTTTGTTATAGTCTTCCATACTAAGATTCGTTGGTTAAAAAAATATGGATATATTAATAAACGGTTATACGAAAACAAAATAATATACAAAAAGTGCTCAAAACCTGCCATCGTCAAATCTTGCACAATTCTACGAAAAAAAACTTTTAAAAACCAAAAAGTGCTGCTAAAATTGACTAAAAGTAAGGGATTGGTATGGTTGCTTACTTTAATATATCCCGCGCGATTACAATTCTCTGAATTTCGGAAGTGCCCTCGTAAATCTGCGTGATCTTGGCATCGCGCATCAAACGTTCTACGTGGTATTCTTTTACATAGCCATACCCACCGTGCACTTGTACGGCTTCTACAGTAACATCCATGGCCACCTGCGAGGCGTATAATTTGGCCATCGAAGCCGCACGTGTAAAATCGGCATGCTGGTCTTTCAGGTATGCAGCCTTCAGGCACAGCAGTCGGGCGGCTTCGATCTGGGTAGCCATGTCTGCGAGTTTGAACTGAATAGCCTGATGGTCGGCAATGGGTTTGCCAAAGGCCTGTCGCTGTTTGGCATAGGCAACCGACAGCTCATAGGCCCCGGATGCAATACCCAACGCCTGCGCCGCAATGCCGATACGACCCCCGCTCAGGGTTTGCATGGCAAATCTGAAACCGAAGCCGTCTTCGCCGATGCGGTTTGCCTTGGGCACTTTTACATCGGTAAACATCAGTGAGTGTGTGTCAGATCCCCGAATGCCTAACTTGTTTTCTTTCTTTCCTATCTCAAAACCTTCCATGCCACGTTCGACAATCAAGGCATTGATGCCTTTGTGGCCTTTTTCGGGGTAGGTTTGGGCAATCACCAGATATACCGAGGCTGAGCTTCCGTTGGTAATCCAGTTTTTGGTGCCATTGAGCAGGTAATAGTCGCCCATGTCTAGGGCGGTAGTCCGCTGTGATGTAGCATCGGATCCGGCTTCCGGTTCGGACAAACAGAAGGCTCCGATGATTTCTCCCGTAGCCAGGCGCGTAAGGTATTTCTGCTTTTGTTCTTCGGTGCCAAAGTTTTCCAATCCCCAGCAGACCAACGAGTTGTTGACCGACATACATACCGAAGCCGATGCATCTATCTTGGAGATTTCTTCCATGGCCAGTACATAGCTGATGGTATCCATGCCACCGCCATTGTATTGCTCGCTAACCATCATGCCCATGAAGCCGAGGTCGCCCATTTTACGAATCTGTTCTTTGGGGAAAACCTGATGTTCGTCGCGTTCAATCACGCCCGGCAGCAGTTCGGTACGGGCAAAATCACGTGCGGCGGCTTGTACGGCCAGATGTTCTTCGGACAACTGGAAACTTAAAGGGGAGGAAACGAAGGTGTGATCCATAATAGAGCTGATTGTCAATAAATTGTATTTTGTACAAGGAATTCTAACTAAATATTGGTTCTATACAAACGATTTTGTGAATTTAAAACAAATGATTAATGCATCTGCCTCCTTAAAGTTTCTAATTTTTGATACGTTAGTTTGCTGATTTTAAAGCTATTCGTATGCAGCCTATTGGCAAAGTACAATCTAAAGGGGACGTAGTCCTAAATTTAAATCATATTTTTGACTTTGCAAATAAAATATCAGAAATAGAATATTTCCGGTCTGTGCAAATGGGTTTTCTTCCGAACGCTTTGCGGGTTGTCAGAATAACAAACCCAGGGCCAGGCCAGCCAGAATGAGGATAGGATGCGGAATTTTAGTGAAATTCAGGAGCAGAAAGGTAATGGCGACAATGCCGACGTTGCCCGGATTGGTGGTTAGCGGCATAAACATCTGCACCGCGGCCGAAGCGATTAACCCAATGGCGGCCGCGTTGATGCCTTCAAGCGACGCCCGTACCACCCGGTATTGTTTCAACTGATTCCAGAAGCGGTAAACGAAGAATATCAGAAAAGTACCCGGCAGAAAAATACCTGCTGTAGCGGCCATGCTACCCAGAAATTGCCCGATAATGCCATAGTCGCGCATGGCCAGGGTACCAATGAAAGCCGTAAACGCAAATACTGGCCCGGGAACCGTCTGTGCGATGGCGTATCCGGACAAAAATTCTTGCTGATTCAGGTATTGTTTCTTTTTGAACAAGACAAACTCTGTGAACATCAGAGGGATCAGCACTTGTCCGCCGCCGAAAATCAGGCTGCCGTTACGGTAGAAGTTCTCAAACAGGCGAACGGGCAGCCAATGTGTGATGCCACCGATGACTGCTGCCAGAATCAGAATGCCCAGCCAAAGAAAAAAGTTGGCCCATTGCACCCGCAGGGGCTCTTTGTGGACCTGCCTTTCCAGTTTGTTGAACTGAATGGACGTAACCACCCCCCCAAACAACAGCACGATGGGTGGTACAAACGGTGACTGGAACAGCAATCCGGCAGCCGCTGCCAGCGAGCCAATGCCGACCCGCATGGTATTGGTAAACACCTTGCGGCCCATCTGATAGCCACCGTAAATCATAAATCCAACCGCCATGGGTTGAATGAAACGGGTAAATTCAAGGGAAACGTGATGTTGCTGCAAATGATTGATACCCAAGGCTGCGGCGGTCATAATGGCTACGGCAGGTGTGATCCAGACCAGCAGCGTCAGATAGGCCAGGCTGGGACCTCCGATCTTGAACCCGATGGCTGTGAGTGTCTGGGTTGAAGACGGTCCCGGCAGGATGGAGCACAGGGCGTTGAGTTCCAGCAGTTCTTCTTCGGTAACGTAGCCCCGTTTTTTTACCAGATGGTCAAAAAACAAAGCAATGTGCGCTTGAGGGCCGCCCATGGCGGTTACAGCTAGAATCAGTACGTCTTTCAGGAAGATAATGTACCGTATCCGCCTGACTTTTTCACGCGGCGGAGAGGCTAATCTTACCAAAGGTCGTACATCAAGCATGGTGGTTAAGGCTGAATGGTTTTATGGTTGAATAGCTGAATGCCTGCCGGCAGGTTGATCAAACTAAAATAGTATCCTGAGAAAACGCAAAACCCTGCAACACCAGGTAATCATTCAGTTATTCAACTATTGCTCTTAGTTTTTCTTCAAACCCAGTTCAATGAGTCGTTCGTTCAAAAACTCACCTGCTGTCATGTCTGAATACATTTTCGGATGTGTGTCATCAATACAAGAGGGCAGGCAGGTCAAGTCCATTTCTGACCGGGGATGCATGAAAAACGGCATCGAAAACCGCGAGGTCTTCATTTTTTCTTTGGGTGGATTGACTACCCGGTGGATCGTGGATTTCAGCTTGTTATTGGTAAGCCGGTCCATCATGTCGCCTACATTGACCACGAGTTGTTCGGGTAATGCCGTGATCGGAATCCACTGGCCGTCACGGCGCAACACCTGCAATCCTTCGGCACTGGCACCCATCAGCAACGTGATCAGGTTGATATCGCCATGGGCTGCGGCCCGTACCGCATCCGCTGGCACCTCGTCCGGGTTCTCAATCGGAAAGTAATGGATGGCCCGTAAAATGCTGTTTCCGTTTTTTACCTTGTCATCAAAATAATGTTCATCCAGGCCCAGGTACAGCGCAATGGCCTGAAGCATAACCACGCCTGTTTTTTCAAGCTGCTGATATACTCGCAGTCCCAGTTCGCGCAGGTCTGGAAATTCATCCGGAAATACGTTGTCTGGATATTCTGCTTTGATCGGATCGTTGTCGGTCACTTGCTGGCCGATGTGGTAAAACTCTTTCAGATCCGGTGTTTTAAAACCTTTGGCGGTTTCTTTGCCTTTGCCAATGTAACCGCGCTGGCCGTGTAGTTCCGGAAATTCGTATTTCTTTTTCAGCGACTCGGGCGAGTAAAAAAACTTCTGAAATGTGTCGTATAGTTGGTTGGATAATTCCTCGGTCAGGTAGTGGTTGCGGATGGCCACAAAGCCGATCGTATTGTAGGCAGCTCCCAGGTCGGCTACAAATTGAGCTTTCCGGGCCGGGTCACCGGAGGTAAAGTCAGCGAGATTGAGCGAAGGTATTTCTGAATACAGGATTTCATTCATGGGTGCAATAGCTTAGGTTTTTAGTGATAAGTCGGGTTGAGCAAAAAATGTTCACATTTCCGTAAAATAGTCGGCCTGTTGGTATGCGTTGAAACCGAGGAGGTTTTGGCTCAGCGACAGGTAGTATTTTTTGCAAAGTAAAAAAGATTTTAGAAACGAAAGAATGATTTATCGCAGGAAATCCGATAGATTTGGCAAGGTATTTTTGATGCATACACTCAGAAATGCATCCGTGGAACCGGATCAGATGCGCCAGGCACAACCAGATAAATATACCCGTGCACCACACCAGAATCCGAACCCACACGTTGTATAGTTGCCTCGGCCTGATTTTTGAAGCGGTTGCCTCTGGATTTTTTCACAGATTCGCTTACAGACTTTTAATTTACTAATAAACACAACAAACCCATGAACAGACGCCTTTTTCTTACAAATTCAGCACTGCTTGGCTTGATTGGCATGCTGACGCCAACCGACATTTTTGCGGCTCCCAAAGAAGTTTTTACCCTCCCTGCCTTGCCCTATGGTTTCGAAGCCCTGGAACCGCATATTGATAAGATGACCATGGAAATCCACCATGACCGGCATCACAAAGCGTATGTTGACAATCTGAACAAGGCCATTACGGGCACGCCGCTGGAAAAGATGAGCCTGGCAGATATCATGGCCACGGCAAGCAAACATCCGGCAGCGGTGCGCAACAATGCCGGCGGCCACTACAACCACTCCATGTTCTGGACTATCATGGCAGCTCCCAACCCGAACAAGCCTTCGGCTGAACTGGCAGCGGCCATTGATAAAAAATTTGGAAGTTTTGACAAGTTCAAGGAAGAGTTTGCCAAGGCTGCGACAACTCGCTTCGGGTCCGGCTGGGCTTGGCTTGTTGTAACTAACAAGGGCGAACTCGCGGTGACTTCAACGCCTAACCAGGACAATCCACTGATGGATGTGGTGCCGGAAGCAGAACGAGGCTACCCAGTGATGGGAATTGATGTATGGGAACATGCCTATTATCTCAAATACCAGAATAAACGTGCCGATTACATCACCAGTTGGTGGAATGTGCTCAACTGGAATGCCATCAGCCAGCGGTTTGCCGAAGGCATGAAGGCGAAGAAAAAGTAATGGCTCGAACTTTAAAAAAAGCAGAAACCCGCAATAGGCGGGTTTCTGCTTTTTTTGGGATACTATTTTTTGCTCCGCAATTGAACTTCTTCTTCCAGTTCGGTGTACCACGCCTCGCCGTATTTTCGAACAAGGGCAGTTTTAAGAAATTGATACACAGGCACTTTTAACAACTCTCCCAACTGGCATGCTGCATCACAGATCTGCCAGCGGTGGTAATTGACAGCATCCCACTGATCATATTTGGTGATACGGATAGGGTAGAGGTGACAGGAGATAGGTTTGGGATAATCAATTTTGCCCTCCAGATACGCCTGTTCAATGCCGCATTTGAGAATTCCCGCCGAATCGTAAATTGCGTAGGCGCATTCACGGTTGCCAATGGTCGGCGTAGAGTAGTCGCCTTCGTAATCTTTGATCCATTTGCCCTGTTGTTCGATGGCCTGGCGCCCTTCTTCACTGAGATACGGTGCCACTACCGGATAAATTTTTTCAAGAATTGCCAGTTCTTCTTCATCCAGTGGCGCGCCTAAATCCCCTTCGGTACAGCAAGCCCCTTTGCATTTTTCCAGATCACACACAAATTGCTTTTCGGCAATGTCATCACTCAGGTAGGTATGTCCAACAATAATCATCTGTTTTGTAGCGTATTAAGGGTGTTTTGTTAAAGTAGTTTTTGCATGGCGAAAGTGGCAAATGTGATGCCTTGGTAGTTTTTCTGCTGTGGCGCAACCACCTGATAACCATGGCTTTCGAAAAATGGTTTGGCCGTCAGGCTGGCTTCGGTTCGAATGACGGAAATACCCAAACCAAAGGCGTACTGCTCCAGGTGTGCCACCAGACCGGTGGCGATGCCTTGGCGTTGAAAGTCCGGATGTACATACAGCAGATCCAGATAGCCCGTAGCATCCAGTGAGGCTATTCCTGCCAACGTCTGGGCGTCCGATTCGGCTACCAGGAAATACTGGTTGTTCAGTCGTGTTTGCCAGGTTTCTGCTTGGTCATACCCCGAAGTCCAAACGATAATCTGCTCGGCACTATAGTCGTTGGCTGACAGCACTTCAATGCCTGCTTTAAACAGGTTGCCTATCGCAGGGATATCGGCAGGACGAGCCAAACGAAGATTCATGCTGCAAAAGTACGGAACTATTGTGAGGAAAATAGTATACTGTCAAAAGCAAAAACCTCCCGATTCATCAAATGGGAGGCCATCTGGTATTCTGGCAGTTAGCCTGGACTTATTGAGCCAATGAAAAGGCAGGTTTCGACGCCGTTTTGGGTGCTTCGGCAGCTACGGGTGTGGGATTTGCCAACTTGTTATTCTGCATGTTTAACGGACACTGCAACTGAAACTCTTTTTTCCAGATAAGTTCCTTGGGCTGCACGTCCAGCGGCATTTCGATGGCCAGCGCAAACGCCCGGTGTTCGGTACGGGCTGGCGCGGAGCCTTGCAGCAGGTAATACATTTTGGCATTTTGTTCGCTGATGCCTTTTTTCTGGTTCATGGCAATCTCAATCAGTGACGGTATGCTGTAGCAGGGGTATTCTTTGTTATCAGTTCCTACGATTCGCGCATACAGAGGCGTGGTATTTTCCAACTGGGCGTTGAGTTCATAGGTATTGACATTGCGTCGGGAAATTTCGAACAGTAGCACCCGATGCTGCGGTTTGGGTTTGTAGCTTTGCTCTGTACCTACGCATTTTTCACACGGAGACAGAAAAACTTCGAGCATCCGATGCACCTTGATGGTCATTTTACCCGTGTTGATTTTGCCGAGCAACACTTCTTCTGTCGCAACAGGAACAGGTGTTGCGACAGGTTTTTTAACGGCTTTTTTAGCAGTCTTTCTTCCTCCTGCTTTTTTTGTTTGCGCAGAAGCTTCCCAGAAAAACACCCCACCAAAGAAGACGATAAGAAGAATACACGTTTTCATGGAGTTTGCTGTGTGAGTACAGCGGTGAGATTAGGTAAAACAGATAGCTAAAGTAGGGGAAGTAAATGGCGTTATCAATACAAAAAAGCTCGAAAACTGACGTTGCGCAGAATTTGCCGAAATTAACAAGATGCGGGGGTTTTGTATGTTGTAAACCTACTATTTTCCAGCCTCTGGAATGCCATATTCAGAGCCAAACGAATTTAGATGATTAACTGTGCTCAGTGCAGGGTAGAAAAAATGAAAAAGGAACGAAGTATACATGTTTCGTTCCTTTTTCACAAGTTTTTGTGTAGTTATTTTACTCAACCGTTACCGACTTGGCGAGGTTTCGCGGCTGGTCTACGTTGCAACCGCGCATAACAGCAATGTAATACGACAAAAGCTGCAAGGGAATTACCGACAACAATGGCATCAATGCCTCATGGGTAGGGGGGATTTCGATCACAAATTCAGCCATTTGCGAAATCAATTCATCGTTTTCGGTCACCACGGCAATCACACGGCCTTTACGTGCCCGCACCTCCTGTATATTCGAAACGATCTTGTCGTAGCTGCTGTCTTTGGTAGCAATGAATACGACCGGCATTTCTTCGTCAATCAACGCAATCGGTCCGTGTTTCATTTCGGCTGCCGGGTAGCCTTCGGCATGGATGTATGAAATTTCTTTAAGCTTTAACGCTCCTTCCAACGCAACCGGGAAGTTATAGCCGCGCCCTAAAAAGAGGAAGTTTCGCGCATCTTTGAACACGTCACTGATGTACTCAATCTGTTTGTGATTTTTCAGGATGGTTTCAATTTTGTCAGGTATGGTCTCTAGTTCTACCAGCAATTTGTGATACTCCGTTTCGGAGATGGTTCCTTTGGCTTTGGCCAGAATAATGCCCATCATTGTCAGTACCACTACCTGAGCCGTAAATGCTTTGGTACTGGCCACACCGATTTCCGGACCGGCGTGGGTATAGGCTCCGGCATGCGTGGCGCGCGGAATGGACGAGCCCACCACATTGCAAACACCAAAGATGATGGCTCCTTTGGACTTGGCTAACTCAATGGCAGCCAGCGTATCGGCCGTTTCGCCCGATTGCGAAATGGCAATGACCACATCGCCTTCGTTGATCACCGGATTGCGGTAGCGGAATTCGGAGGCATACTCGACTTCCACCGGAACGCGGGCAAATTCTTCGAAAATATACTCCGCTACCAGGCCGGCGTGCCAGGATGTGCCGCACCCAACAATGATAATCCGCCGGGCATGAATCATCTTGTTGAGGTATTCTCGCAATCCTCCCAGCAGTAAGTGGCCATTATCGGCATTGACACGGCCGCGCATACTGTCGTGTACCGAACGGGGCTGCTCGAAAATCTCCTTGAGCATAAAGTGTTCATAGCCACCTTTTTCGATGGATTCTAACTCTAGTTCCAGGGTGTGTACATATGGAGCAATGGCTACGTCTTCAATGGTCTTTATGGTCAGGCTATCCCGCGAAAGAACGGCAATTTCGTAGTCATCCAGATAGATCACATCGTTAGTGTATTCAACAATCGGGGTTGCATCGGAAGCCAGGAAATACTCTTTTTCGCCTACGCCAATCACCATCGGGCTACCTTTGCGCGCTGCAAACAACGTGTTAGGATGGTCTTTGGACATGATCACAATGGCGTAGGCTCCCACCACTTCCCTCAGAGCCAACCGGATGGCTTCTTCCAACGAGCAATGCGTTTGGTCCTGAACGTGCTCGATGAAGTGAATGAATACTTCCGAATCGGTCTGGCTCTGGAACGTGTGTCCGTGATTGGCCAGTTCCTGTTTCAGCGCACTGTAGTTTTCAATAATGCCGTTGTGAATCATGACCAGCCGTTTGCTGAACGAGTAATGCGGGTGAGCATTGATATCGTTGGGCTCGCCGTGCGTTGCCCAGCGGGTATGACCGATGCCAATGGTGGCTTCCAGGTCCGCTTCTTTCAGAAACTCTTCCAGCTCGCTGACTTTTCCTTTCTTCTTGTAGACATTCAAGCCCTGGCTGTTGAGCAGCGAAATTCCCGCGCTGTCATAACCACGGTATTCTAAACGTTTGAGTCCTTTGATCAGGATGGGATACGCCTGGCGATAGCCGGTGTATGCGACGATTCCACACATAAGAGTTAATTAATTTAAGTAAAGGTACAGAGAATAATAGGTCACTAATGCCAGGCCGGCTAGGGCTCAGACATTGGTAATGGAAGACAAATATCCGTAACTATTTGGTTTTCACAAAACCAGTGAGTCAATGATACAGTACGAAAGAAATCCGGAAAAGGTTAAGTTTCTCCACTGGCTTTACCTGCTGATGAAAATAGTATCTTTGAAAACAGCAAAAGGGGGTATGCCAATGCCGGTTCGCTAGTTTGCGAATCGGTTGTTTCCTGAAAAAAAAGAAACGTTCTCCGTACATGATTATTACGGAGAACGTTTTGAGGGGAGTACGGGCCTAATCGGCGTTCACATATGTGTAATACACAACCAGTTTCATGGGTTTGGCCGCATTCTTCTGGCTACCGAGCACCAATCCACGCACACTGACTTCGTTGCTGCCAAAAGGTGTACCGTTGGCAGGAGAGCCACTGGGAACAGCTATGACTAGGCCCTTGTCGGGAAGTTGCTGGTCAGCAGCCAATTGTGAATTTATTACCAGGCGTTGCAGGTAATCGGTAATGTTGAAAATATACTTGCCGTCTTTGAATGTAGTTGTCTTGCGTAATATCCCATTCTCACCTAAGCTGGCATTGACACTCTCCAGATAGGAAGTCCATGGTACATAAAAATAAAGTGTACGAGTTCCACTGGTACTTGAAATAACTGGTAGACGACCCGCTTTTGTTACTTCATATAATGCCAGTTGGGCAGGCAAAGCCTGCGATGCGGCAAAAGGACTTCCACTGATGGGGTCAATGATCAGCTTAGCATCATTGATGATGATGTTGCGATTTTGAAACAGTTTTGAAAAATATGGAATCACAACCTTGGTTTTCAGACCTGTACCTGACTGGATGTATGTCTGCTCGTTGGTGCTTGCCGAAGCGAGGCTGTCATACATTTTTTGCAGCCCACTCATGGGTGTGCCGCTCCGGTCGTTCTTGACCTGGTTAAACATGGTAGTAACGCCATTGTTGTACAGATTCGGTGCAGTGAAAAAGATAGCTTTTTTGGTGGTATCTGTTCCGTTACGGAAATAGATTGCGATACCCGCACTGGAGGCGCCGCTGCCGTTGGTCGTCCGGAATGAAGAAATGCCGCTGCCGGGACCTTCCGTACCCAGCGAAAAACCTTTAAAGGTCTTAATAAAGTCTACCGGAGTGAGGGTAGTCGAATATGCACGGATTAGGTCTTGGCCTACCGATACGTCAACCGGCATCCGGATGGTATCGATTTTACCGACCTTGGTTGCGGATCGTACAAACGAATACGAACCTACCGGGGTAGGATTGTAGCTTATCTGCTCATTACTGAGGTAATTTCGGCTGCCGTCAATATCGGCTGTCAGGCGGTAAAGCTTCAGAGTATGGTTGACCGGACTGGCATTTACACTATCCCGGAAAAAGATGAACCGCACCGAATCAATGCGCACATTGGCTCCCAGGTCGAAACGGCTATCGTAACGAACCTGGAAAAAACTCCTGGCCGTTACTTTTCCCTGAATGGGATCAGTGTATTCTCCGGCCAGCAGATTGGACCCGGCGGTAGTCACCACCGAATCGACCAGCAGAGTAGAGGTTTGCAGCGTCAGAGTATCGGTATAAATAATCCCAAAATTGCCCGTCAGGGGATTAAGCCCCTGACCGACATCCTTGGGATCGTTGAATTCGCATGCGAAGAAAATACTAGCAAAAAATAAGCAAAAACCTAGCTTAGTTAAATAATTCATTATACAAGTTGTAGTACGATTCGCTGAAATTGTCATCGTTAGGCTCGATGTAGTTGATTTTCTTTTCATCAAATTCTTCAAATAGTTGGGTGAGTTTGTCACTGACACGCTCCTCTGATTTGATGACGACATCGGCATAGGCCATTCCTGTACGAATAAAGGCACTGTAGTCAGCCGTTTTCAAATGCGAAAGCATGCCATCTTCAATATCAATCATTTTTACTTTTTCCAGCAAGTCCTGTTCATCAAATTTGTGCGGAAAAAAGCTGTTGTACACTGTAAACACCGTTTTGGTGTGTTTAAACATCGGGTCGTTCTTGTATGTTGTCTTCAGATACATTGGAATCAGACTGGTCATCCAGTCGTTGCAATGCACAATGTCAGGCGACCAACCTAGCTTTTTGACAGTTTCCAAGACACCTTTGCAGAAGAAGATAGCTCTTTCGTCGTTATCGGCGTGGAATTGATTGTCTTTGTCAAAGAAAACGGATTTTCGGTGAAAATAGTCTTCGTTATCTATGAAATATACTTGTAATTTGGCATTGGGAATGGAAGCAACTTTGATAATCAGCGGTTTTTCTTCATCTCCGACGGCAATATTAATACCCGAAAGCCGAACAACCTCATGCAAACGATTTTTTCTTTCATTAATCAAACCAAACCGCGGAACCAGTATTCTAATTTCCATGCCACGCTCTTGCATGGCTTGAGGAAGTCTTCTTACAAAATCAGCAACTTCGGAAGTTTGGAGGAATGGATTAATTTCGGTGGCCACATACAGAATTCGGAGTTTGCTCATATTACTTAAGAAGGTTATGATGAACAGAAAGGAGGAGCAGAAAATGCAAACTGCAAAAATTTTACGCAAAGATAGTAAAAAATTTTTGCATCTTCGACAACAATCTCAATAAAAAAGTAGAGTCGTGGGAGAAATTAATGTATTATTCTTGATTTTTTTTCGTCGTTTTGGTTTAGAAATAAATAAAATAAGCAAAAGTGCTGAAAATAGTCTGAATATTCCTTGTTTTGCGCGTTAACTTAAAATAGTATCTTTTTAAGGTGGAAAGAACCTGTAGGCTGGATGCGGTAGGGTGTAAGACGGGTTTTTTACACACCTGTGGTATGGATAAAATTGTAATTTTTGTTCTATGTTACGTATTACCGATGTTATCAAATCGCTCGAAACGTGGGCACCGCTGGCTTATCAGGAAAGTTACGACAACGCGGGGCTTCTGGTCGGGGATCCGCAGGAAGTCCTGACCGGTGTACTCATCAGTCTGGATACTACCGAAGACGTCATCGACGAAGCTATACGGAAAAACTGTAATCTGGTTGTGGCCCATCATCCTATTATTTTTAAGGGTCTCAGGAAAATCAACCGGGGCAATTATGTGGGGCGCACGGTGGTAAAGGCCATTGAGCACAACATTGCCATTTACGCTACACACACCAACCTGGATAATGTGAAAAACGGAGTCAATTTTCAGATTGCCGAACGTCTGGGCTTGCAGAATGTACGAATACTATCGCCTAAAAAGCAGCTGTTGCAAAAGCTGGTGGTGTTTGTTCCCCTGGAAGATACGATGGTCCTGCTGGATGCCTTGACAGAAGCGGGAGCCGGTACCATTGGAAACTATTCCGGTTGCAGTTTCCGGACGAGCGGAACTGGAACATTTACTCCCGGACAGATGGCCAATCCAGCCATTGGTACAATAAACCAGCCCGAAGAAGTTGCCGAAAATAGGGTGGAAGTGATGTTTCCCGCGCATCTGGCAGCCCGTGTACTGGCAGCCATGCGGCAGGCGCATCCGTACGAGGAAGTGGCCTATTACCTGACGGCTTTGGAAAACGAAAACCAGGAAGTAGGTTCCGGGGCTGTAGGCCTGTTGCCCGAACCTATGGAAGAAATGGCTTTTTTACAATTTCTGAAGCATCGGATGAATGCCGGTTGTGTGCGGCATACTGCCTTGCGACATCGTCCGGTGCAAAAGGTGGCGGTCTGTGGCGGGGCCGGCATCTTCCTTATCCAGGATGCCATTCGGGCCGGCGCCGATGCCTTCGTGACGGCAGATGTAAAGTACCACGAGTTTTTTGATGCCGACAAACGCATTGTGCTGGCCGACATCGGTCACTACGAGAGCGAAGTTTTTACAAAAGATTTAATTTTTAAGTATTTGTCAGAAAAAATTAGTAATATTGCGGTCAATTTGTCAGAGACCACTACGAACCCGGTTTTTTACTTGTAAAAGATACTATTCTACATAAAAAGAAAGAATTGAGTTGCACAAAGCTCAATATTCTAATTTTTAAACACGCTATATGGAACTTACTGTTGCTCAAAAACTCGAAGCTCTTCTCCATCTCCAAAACATCGATTCCAAGTTAGACGAAATACTGAAAATCCGCGGCGATCTTCCCGAAGAAGTACAAGATCTGGAAGACGAAATCATGGGTTATCAGACCCGGATTGGCAAGTTTGAAAAAGAAATTGAGGCGCTGGATGGAGAAATCGAACAGCATCGGTTGGCAAAGAAAGATGCTGAGAAGCTGATTAACAAGTACAAAGATCAGCAGATGAATGTGCGCAACAATCGTGAATACGATGCCATCAGCAAAGAAGTGGAGTTGCAGAACCTGGAAATAGAGCTGGCCGACAAGAAAATCGGAGAAGCCAATTTCAAGATCAACCGCAAAAAAGACGAGATTCAGGAAGTGCAGCATACGCTGAATGAGCGGAAAAAGGACCTGGAAACCAAGAAAAAAGAACTGGAAGTAATCACCAGCGAAAATCAGGAGGATGAAAAACGCCTGCTGACAGACCGTGAAAAACAGTCGGAGCAGATTGAAGAGCGGTTGCTGCGTTCCTATACCAAAATTCGGGGAAATGCCCAAAACGGCCTTGCCGTGGTTTTGGTAAAACGCGGTGCTTGTGGCGGCTGCTTTAACATGGTGCCTCCGCAACGTCAGGTGGAAATCCGTGAGAAAAAGAAAATCATCGTGTGTGAACACTGCGGACGCATCTTTGCCGATGTGGAAGAGATCGTTGTACAAGATAAGTCGAAGAAAGTAATGGCGGATGTACGCTAAAAAATAGTATAAAAATCGAAGCAAAAAGCGGCAGGTTTACGAATCTGCCGCTTTTTGTTTGATGTCACTTAAAATGACAGGTAATGTTTTGTGTGGTTTGTATTGTGTTGATTGAAAGTAAGTTAGCTGCATTTGGTTAAGGTGGTTAGTTATGTTGCATTCGGTCTTTGCCTTTCCCTGATTCTGTGTGAAAAGGGTTATTGCTGGGTGAGCACAAGCGTACTACTTTAGCGACTGCAAACTTCTACTTTGGTAAGCCTATGAAAATCGCCACTTTTTTCGTCGTTCTGGTCCTTTGCATAAGTACGAGCTGGCTGGTTGGAGCCTGCAAGCGGAAGAATTCTGTTTCCAATACGCCTGACTCAGCTGCCACCAGACGTCCCGGTTTTTACGTAGAGGGCCGGTTTCTGCACGATCCCTGCGGCAACCAGGTTGTCTTGCGGGGCACTAACAAGATGAATGTATGGACTGACCGAACGGGCACTTCCTTTGCGCAGATTGCCAAAACCGGTGCCAATTGTGTCCGGATTGTCTGGCTTGCCCGGGAAGAAAACGGACAGCCTACGTCCGCAGCTGAACTTGACAATCTGATTATAATCTGCGCGGCACAGCAAATGATTCCCATGGTAGAGGTCCATGATGCCACTGGCGACTGGAGTAAGCTGGGACAAATGGTTGATTTCTGGAAACGGCCTGATATTGTGCAAGTCGTCAAAAAACACGAACGATACCTGCTGGTCAATATTGCCAACGAGTGTGGTGACGATCAGGTGACGGATGCTCAGTTTACACAAGGATATACAAATGCCGTACAGCAACTCCGGCAGGCAGGCATTCGTACCCCGTTGGTGATTGACGCTGCCGATTGGGGTAAAAACCTGGAACAGCTCGTACGTGTCGGTGCCGCCTTGACCCAAGCCGATCCGGCCAAGAACCTGTTGTTTTCAGTGCATACCTATTGGCCGATTGCCCTAGGTGCCAGTCCGCAATTTATCAAACAGCAATTGGAAGCCGCTGTGAATGCCGGCTTACCGTTTATTGTTGGCGAGTTTGCTGCCTACGGTGCTTACGCAGGAAATGAAAGCATCTGTGGGCCAAACGGAAAAGTGGATTATCAGACAATCATGACCGAGGCACAACGGCTTGACATTGGATGGCTGGCTTGGGAATGGGGACCCGGCAATGCCGGTGGCGGTGACCCGCTGTGTTCCGTAATGGACATGACTACTGACGGGCAGTTCAACAACCTGGTGGGGTGGGGCAAAGAAACGGCAATTACCCATGCAAACAGCATTCAGAAAACGGCTGTCCGGGCTCCATTCCTGGCCAATAGTTTACAGTGTCGCTGAGGCTTGCACGCTCACGATTAAGTGGCGAACAGACCTCGTAAACCGTAATGTGTTGGCTTGGAAACAGGGAGGTTTTGCCTACGAAACAGATACTATTTCGGAATACTGTGACAGCTGCCCGAATCAGGTATCCTGCACTTGTTCTCTACAAGCTCATCATATCTTTGAAACGGATAGCCTGACGGCGAGAGATTTCAATTTTTTCGCCACCTTTCAGCGTCACCAGCAAACCACCGCTAAACCACGGCTCTATTTTTTCGACCCATTGCAGATTGATGATGTGCTTGCGATTGGCCCGAAAAAACGAGTGAGGGTCGAGCTTTTCATCCAGTGCGTTTAATGACTTAAGAATCAAGGGTTTCTGGTCGTCAAAGTGGAGCCGTACATAATTGCCCATCGATTCAAACAGCCGTATTTTCCCCAGTTTCACAAACCAGCACTTTTCGCCGTCTTTGACAAACACCTGATCTTCGGCGGTAAGCAATTTGGCGTTTTCGCGCTGGAATTCATCATGCCGGATATCTTCCTCCAGCCGGTTGATGGCTTCGGCCAACCGGTTGGGATCAATGGGTTTGAGCAGGTAATCCAGGGCATTGTATTCAAAGGCCTTCAGGGCATATTCGTCATAGGCTGTCGTGAAAATAACATCGGGCACGCTGCCTTCAATCTCAGAAAGCAGTTCAAAGCCGGTTTTGCCGGGCATTTGTATATCCAGAAACAACAAATCGGGCCGTAGCTTGTCCACCAGATCCAGCGCTTCTTCGGCATTGGCGGCTTCTCCCAGAATTTCGATTTTGGGGAAGGCTTCCAATAAGCGGCGAAGTTCGTTACGCGCCAGCCGTTCGTCGTCTATAATCAGGGCTTTCATGGATGTGGACATACGTTCAGAGTTCAGTTGGGTTGTGTTTTATCCAGTAAATAACCAAAGAATGACCGAATGTAGGATGAAAATTTCGTTATACGGAGGTTTTTGTGTGTAAGCGGATACTATTTTTTATGTAGAGAATTGTAAATTGACCGCCGTATGTAAAAATGCTGGTTCACGTTATACCGATCAAATCTAAGCAATCTATGCAAAAACCTGTTTTATTGGCCGTGTTTTTTATATTCTGCCAGCTGGGCATGGCTCAGACGACGGTGGCTTCCTCAGAAAATGAAGTGAAAAAAGTAATCCAGCAATTGTTTGAGGGAATGCGCAAAGGCGATAGCACGCTGGTGCGCGGCGTGTTTTACAAAGGAGCCCGGCTGCAGACTACCGCAACAGACAAAGCTGGCAAGCCGGTGTTGCGCGAAGAAAGCATTGATAATTTTGTGAAAGCGGTAGGAACGCCACACAAAGAAGTGTATGACGAACGACTTTCGGGCTATGAGATTAAAATAGACGATAACCTGGCCATTGCCTGGACACCTTATGAATTTTACGTCGGCAGTACATTCAGTCACCGTGGTGTGAATGTGTTTCAGCTTTTCAAATCGGAAACAGGCTGGAAGATTATCGGTATTGCGGATACGCGCCGTAAGTAATAGTATAATGGCTTGATTATTAGTATGTTATAGTGTTTTGTTTAAAGTGGTAATGATGATAAACAGGGTTTTTGCCTTTTGTTTTCCTATTATTTTGCTGGCGGCATTCATTTCGGTTTTTGCACAAAAATTCAGTTATGAAGAAACTGTCATGCGGGAACGGCAGGAAAAAGACAAGTCGTTCCGGAAAGGGAAAGAGTCGCCACTGCCCAAAGCAGAAAAGCGAAAATTCAAGGGATTGACTTATTTTCCGGTAGACTCGGCCTACAAAGTGCAGGCAAGGCTGGTAATCGATACCACACAACCCGGTTTTCGCATGAAAACTTCCACAAGTCGGCTGCCCGTATACCGCAAGTACGGAACATTGCATTTTATGCTGAAAGGAACCGCGTGTATCCTGACCGTCTACCAAAGCATGGATTTGATGCGCAATCCCAAGTACCACAATTATCTTTTTTTGCCTTTCACTGACGCTACTACCGACGAAACCACCTACGGGGCCGGGCGTTACATGGATTTGCGAATCCCTGAAGGCGAAACCTTACTGTTGGATTTTAACCGGGCCTACAATCCTTATTGCGCCTACAGTGACCAGTATTCCTGTCCCATCACACCCGCCGAAAACCGTCTTTCCATCGCCGTTGAGGCAGGGGAGAAGACCTACGAAAAACATTGAACCGGGTGTGTTTTGCCTTTTGTGAGGATACTAATTGGAAAAGCTTTTTATTGAACAAACTACACCTGTCCACGCAAAAAATGAAAGCAAGTGTGATTTCGCAGCCCGGTGGTCCCGACGTATTGACTATCGCCGAACGTCCGGTACCTACAATACAGGAGAGTGAGGTACTGATTAAAGTAGCCGCCGCCGGAGTGAACCGTCCGGATGTGGCGCAGCGAAAGGGCCAGTATCCGGCACCTCCCGGAGTAGCGGCCGACATTCCCGGTCTGGAAGTGGCAGGTTTGGTTGTGGCGATCGGATCGAATGTCCAGCGGTTTCGTGTAGGAGATGCGGTTTGCGCGTTGGTAAGCGGCGGCGGATATGCCGAGTATTGTGCCGTGTCCGAAGGTCAGTGTTTGCCCGTACCCAAGGGCTTTGATCTGGTGAAAGCGGCAGCCTTGCCCGAAACATTCTTTACCGTGTGGAGCAACGTATTTGACCGGGCAAAATTACAACCGCGTGAGAGTCTGCTGGTACATGGCGGTTCCAGCGGCATCGGTACAACGGCCATTCAACTGGCAAAAACGCTGGGCAGTACCGTGTACACAACCGCCGGAACGGATGCCAAATGCCATTTTTGTGAGGAACTAGGGGCCGCAAAAGCCATTAACTACCGGAATGAAAACTTCAAAGATGTACTTCTGGCGCATACCGGTGGGAGAGGGGTTGATGTGATTCTGGACATGGTGGGTGGCGATTATACACCCGACAATATCCGTTTGCTGACTGAGGATGGCCGGTTGGTATTGATCAACGCCATGAAAGGCCGTGAGGCTACCGTAAATTTGCTGGAAGTGATGCGTAAACGTCTGACAATTACGGGTTCCACTTTGCGTAACCGGGATACGGTTTTCAAAGCAGCCATTGCGGCCAATCTGGAAAAGTACGTCTGGCCATTACTGGAAACAGGTGTGATAGCCCCCATTGTGCATGCACAGTTTCCGCTGACACAAGCCGACCAGGCACACACCCTGCTTGAGAGTAGCTCACACATGGGCAAAATTATGTTACTAATGGATTGAGTTTTTTCGCTATTTGTCGTAATCTTCTTACAGGTTTTTCCTCCGTTGGCTCCTCAAAAAGGATAGTTTATTTTCAGATAAAATGTGGTTATTCTAATAATGAACGGTACTTGGTGAAGATTGATTAATAATTTATTTTTTGAAAGTCCTTTTTTTTTCAAAAATACCCTCGTATACTAGAGTATTCCTCCATTGTAAATGGCTGTTTCATGCATCGAAAATTCTATCGCAGAACAGTCAAAAAATAATTTATACCCGAATTTAAGCAGTCGGCAAAGAAAAAAATGCATGTACCACTGGTAGGGCATTTTTGCAAAAGTTCCATACAATAGCTGACTTTCATGTAAAATACTGCGTTATCGCCAATCAACTTTGGGTACACCAGCCGCCCATCTGCATTCATACACTGATTCTGATTTTGGATAATTTTTAGGTAATTCTGGATATAACAAACTTCTAATTACGCCGAGCCATATGTGGAAAACTACTGAAGTTACTTATGCGAAAGTTGTGAATGTTTCCGAAATGACTGAGATGGAACGGACACAAGTGTATTGGGCACAGTTCAAGCAAGGAAACCAACAAGCTTATGCCACTTTGTATTCGATGTATGCGGCGTTGCTTTTGCGTTATGGCCGCAAGATCATTCAGGATAGGGAAGTGGTAAAAGATTGTCTGCACGACTTGTTTGTGGAATTATGGCGTAACCGGCAGACATTGGGCAATCCGGAGTCGGTAAAAAATTACTTGTTAAAGTCCATGCGCACCAAACTTTACAAAAAGTTGAAAGGAGACAAATGGGTTCTAACCGACCATATGGAAGAAGAAGGTGCGGTGGCCCAGGAATCTTCACCTGAGTTTGCCATTATTCAGGAGCAGTTCGCTGCCGAACAGCGCCAAACCATCGAAAACGGACTCAAGCAACTATCCAAGCGGCAACGGGAAATCATTTTTCTCCTGTTTTACGAGGAGATGAGTCCTAATGAGGTAGCTCATGTAATGTCGCTGACGATTCGTACGGTTTATAATACGACTTACAATGCCATCCAGGTATTGAAAAAAAATATCCCTGTTCCATCAGTCCTGTATGGATTTGGCATTTTGCTAGCCAGCCTTTGCTGACCGATACCCGATTCTTCTCTTTACACCAAACCTGCCTTCTCGCTACAGTAGGCAGGTTTTTCTTTTTTCAGCCATACTATTTTACCAACCTGCACATACCTGGTATTACGAAAGTGCGGAAGCATTCACCTGCGCGGGCAAAACCTTTGTTTGGTAGGAAATAAAATTTTTTGAATTTTTTTTGGTAAAAAAGCAAGTAGACCTTCTATTATTCTAAACAAAATACTTTTTCTGATGGGTACGTCTTACTCCAACTACATGCTGGAAGATTTGATTGCAAATCAATCTTTTCGAAAATGGGTAAAGGACCCCGATTCGGATCAGGAAGATTTCTGGCAGGAGTGGTTGTATCAGTATCCGGAAAAAGCGCCTTTGGTAGCCCAGGCCCGCCAGATCATACTCGACCTGAGCGACGATGACCTGGACAATCCCTTTGAAGAGGAAATAGACGATGTATGGGCAAGAATCATGGATACCAATGCCCGTGATGCTGTATCAAGCGAAGAAACAGTAAAAACAACCGATGCCAGCGACTCTTTTGGAAATAGTTCATTTTTTTCAGCCGGTTTGCAATGGGTTGCTATCCTGGCAGGAATCATTCTGAGTACAGGAATAGGCTGGTATTTTTTGATTGGTGAAGATACCGTGCAGTACGCAACCCAGTATGGCGAACTGAAAACTGTCAATCTGCCCGATGGCACGGTGGTGCAGCTGAATGCAAACTCTTCCATTCGTTGCGAAAAAGAATGGAATACTACACAGACGCGAGAAGTATGGCTCAAGGGCGAAGCGTATTTCTCGGTGGCTCATACCCCACAGCATCAGAAATTTCGGGTACACACACCCGAAGTGACCATTGAAGTATTGGGAACGGAGTTCAACGTAAGTACCCGCCGCCAGAAAGCCCAGGTCTTATTGACCGAAGGCAAGGTGCAGCTGCAGCCCATTCTGACAATGCCACAGGCAGTAGAGATGCACCCCGGTGATTTTGTAGAGGTGAATCCCATAAATGATACCCTGATCCGCCGGCGAATCAATCCGGATACTTATACAGCGTGGAAGCAAAACAAACTGGTTTTTGAAGAAGCGGTACTGAGTGAAATCGCATTGGTACTGGAAGATAACTACGGTTACCAGATGCAGTTTGCCGACAAGGATCTGGAAAAGTTAACATTTACTGGCTCGGTGACCCGTGATAAAGTCCCGTTGTTATTTACCATCCTTGAGAAAACCTTCCAACTGCAGATTAATCGGAATGGAAACAAGTTAACCGTCAGTCGGCTACGTTAATATACGCTCACATTTAAACATAAATCTCTTTTAACCAAATAAAAACGTTGTCTATGAAACACCTATTACGACAACCAAGTATATGGCTGCTGGGAACTCTTCTTTGCAGCCCTGTTCTGGGATTTTCCGCTCAAGCGGATTTGCTGACTAGTAACGACCAGAAATCCACATCGACACTGCCACCTACGGCTGCATCAAATCGCAAATCATTGGCTGGCGTCCTGAAAGAATTGGAAATCAGGTATCATGTCAGTTTTAATTACAGTAGTAAACTGGTAAAAGACAGACAGGTGCAGGAAATAGGGAATACCAATCAGGAGTTAGATAAAATTCTGATTCGGATTCTACATCCGTTGAACCTGGATTTTGAAAAGATAAAAGATACGCATTACATTCTTTTTGAAAAGAAGGAAGTTTCAGGTGGAAGCCGTAATACGACCTTGCCAAACATGGACGGCAAAGTTTTCCTGAATGCACCTGTTGAAGCATTGCAACTTCAGAAAATCGCGTCGGCATCCATACGGATGTCCGCCCAGGATCTGGCCATCACTGGCCGGATTACCTCAGATGACGGGGAGCCTTTGCCGGGTGTAAGTGTTTCCGTAAAGGGTACAACCATCGGATCGGCTTCCAATTCTGACGGAAGGTATAGCATCACCGTACCTGATGGCAATGGCATACTGGTATTCTCTTTTATCGGTTTTACCACCGAAGAAGTTGCCATAGCGGGTAGAACCGTGATTGACGTGAAATTGTTGCCAGACATCGAATCACTGGGCGAGGTAGTGGTCGTTGGGTATGGCACACAGAAGAAAAGTCAGGTAACGGGTGCCATTTCACAGGTGAGTTCCAAGGAAATTCAGGAAATGCCGATTACCAACCTCGGGCAGGCATTGCAAGGTCGCGCGGCGGGGGTAGATGTGTCACAATCGGGTTCAAAGCCTGGCACTGTACCCAAAATTCTGATTCGAGGTCGTCGTTCGTTCAATGCGGGTAATGATCCTTTGTATGTAGTCGACGGAATTCCGTTGGCGGCCGGATACGAAGACATGAACCCTAGCGATGTAGCCTCTATGGAAGTGTTAAAAGATGCGACAGCTACCGCTATTTATGGGGCCAGAGGTGCCAATGGGGTCGTTCTGATTACCACCAAGCGAGGCGCTTCTACTGCTGGCAAAACTACCGTAAGCTACGATACTTATCTGGGTAGTACCAAAGCCCTGGATAAAATTGAATTATTTAATGGCCCTGAGTTTGCCGAGTATGTACGCGAAGCGTATCGTGCAACTGGTTTGTACAAAGACGCCAATGGCAATCCGGTGCCAACGGGTGTGGCTGACCAATTCGCTGACTCCAAAGTAGCTGTACTAGGTGGTGATCCAGCCGTAGCTGCGGGTATTGCCGAGGGGCGCAATACCAATTATCAGGATTTGATCCTACGTAAAGGTTTTCAGCAAAATCATTCGGTAGGCATACAGGGTGGTAATGATAAAACCCAGTTCTATATTTCGGGTGGCTTTTTTCAGGACAAAGGCATCACTGCCGGTCTGGATTACACCCGTTTATCGTTACGGGTAAACCTGGACCACCGAATTAACCAATGGTTCAAGGTCGGCATTTCGTCTTATGGAATGTACAGCCTTCGCAACGGCGAAAATCTTAACCCGTATAGCTTTACCATTCAGCAAAATCCGTTGGGAGCACCATATGATGAGAATGGAAAACTGATTTTTGCACCTACCAACGATGCCCTGTTAACCAACCCGTTGGCAGAGATTGTACCTGGAGCTCAGATTGACCAAACCAAACGATACCGGATTTTCAACAGTATCTATGCGGAAGTGAACCTGCCCATTGACGGTTTGAAATACCGTGTAAATTTCGGTCCTGATTTTACCATTGCTCGTTGGGGAAGATTCATTGGCTCTCAAACCAATGCCCGTAAATTGGGTGATCCGCAGGCTTCAAACGAAAATCGCTTTGGCTTCAACTGGACATTGGAGAATGTGCTCAGTTATACCAAAAAGCTGGGCGGTGTTCATAATCTGGGGGTAACCTTCGTTCAATCCATCCAGAAAGATAATTATGAGACTTACCGTATTGATTCTCAGGGTATTCCTGCTGCAACCCAAGAGTATTATAATCTGGGAGCTGGCAGCTTGCAGTTGGGCGTGAGTAGTAATCTCATCCAATGGACCATTAATTCCTTTATGGGGCGGATCAATTATGACTACAAAGACAAGTATTTGCTTACCCTGACCGTACGCCGGGACGGTTCCAGCCGGTTTGGCGAAAATACCAAGTATGGTAATTTTCCGGGCCTTGCCGTAGGTTGGAATCTGAGCAATGAAAATTTTATGAAGGGCATTGCCTGGATTGATTTGTTGAAAGTAAGGGCCGGTTGGGGTAAAGTAGGTAATCAGGGAGTGGCACCGTATCAGACACAAGGATTGCTGGGACGGACTGCCTATGCGTGGGGTACCACAGCCGCCTTTGGATATCGACCTAACACCATTGGTAATCCTGATCTACGTTGGGAAAGTTCGGCTACTGCTAACCTCGGCCTGGACTTTAGTTTGTGGCAAGGTAAAGTTCAAGGATCTGTGGAATTGTATGAAACAAATACTAAAGACTTATTACTTTCAGATCAATTGCCTGGTTCTATTGGTTTTAGTGCTGTTACGCGTAATGTTGGACAAACCCGTAACAGAGGAATCGAGTTAGGCGTTACTACTACTAATTTAAGTACAAACGATGGTTTCCGCTGGACGACAGACTTTGTCTTTACTAAGAATACTGAAGCCATTGTTTCTCTTTACAATGGTGCTGTTGATGACATTGGAAACCGCTGGTTTATTGGCCAGCCACTCAATACTTTCTTTGATTATAAAAAAGCAGGTATCTGGCAAACTTCAGAAGCGGATGAGGCTAAAAAGTACAACAGCGAGGTCGGCCAAATCAAGGTTCAGGATACCAACGAGGACGGCAAAATCACGGCTGCAGACCGGGTAATTGTCGGTACGGATGTGCCCGACTTTAGTGCAGGTATTACCAACCGCTTTACGTACAAAGGATTTGACTTGTCATTCTTCTTCTTTGGTCGTTTTGGACAAACCATTGTGAGCGGTTTCCACCAAAACAATAATGCATTGGCTGGACGGTATGGTCAAATCAAAGTGGATTACTGGACGCCAAACAATCCTACCAATGAATTTCCAAGACCTAAGAGCAACCAGGAATTCCCGGTATTCAACACTACCTTGATCTATTTTGATGGTTCTTTCATCAAGCTTCGGAATATCAATTTTGGGTACACATTTAGCTCAAGTTTTGTAAAGAAAATAGGAATGGAATCGTTGCGGGTTTTCACCAGTATTCAGCAACCGCTCATTATCTCAAAATACAGAACCAAGTACAATGGTGTGGATCCGGAAACTTCGGGCACAACCATCGATAATGGCATCACTCCAGCAACTACTGTCACTACTTTCGGATTGAATGTGAGGTTTTAATTGGGATATGTTTTGAGACAACGATTTATCAAAAAATCATAAGACAATGAAAAAAATAATAAAACCGATAAGAATCTTTGGTCTAATATTGTTGGCTTTACTGAGCCAGTCCTGTAAAGACCTGTTGGATGAAAAAGTTATTTCCAGCATTGGAAATGACTATATGAATACTTCAAAAGGTTTTGAAGATGCAGTCAAAGCAGCTTATTCATCATTGCGGACCTACTATGGTACTCAACAAGGCCTGACTGTAACTGAATATGGTACGGACATATATGCTACCGGAGCGGACGGCTCTTACAAAGGGTTTCACTTTTATGATACGCAGTTGAATCCTCAGGTTGACTATCTGGCTCAGGTATGGGACGAATTATACCGGGGTATCAATACCTGCAATGCCATTATTGACCGGGCTCCAAACGTACCGGATGTGGCAGATGCGGTCAAGAAGCAGCGGGTAGCCGAGGCAAAATTTCTCAGGGCGCATTATTATTACTTGTTGCACCAGCAATACGGCGGAGTTGAAATACGCCTGACAGAAACATTATTACCAACCAAAGATACCAAACGTGCTACTGATGCCGAGATGTATGCGGCTATTATTGCGGATCTGGAAGCGGCTATCCCGGACCTGGAAGCGAAGAAAAGTTCGTCTGATTATGGTCGAGCTACCAAGCCCGCTGCTGAAACGCTGTTGGCAAAAGTATATCTGGCTAAAGGCTATTCGGCATCTAAGGCTTCTGATGATTTCTCAAAGGCGGCTGTTTTATTAGAAGATGTAAAAACCAAGTATGGCTTTAAGTTATTAGATGATTTTGCCAGTGTTTTTGACGAGAATAACCAGGTAAATGATGAAGTTGTGTTTGCCGTGCAATATACCTCTGATCCGTTATCCAATGGAGGAGGAAATAGCCTGCACCTGTATTTTGGTATGCAGTATGATGTACAGGCAGGTATGGTGCGTGACACATACTGGGGGCGGCCATTCAAGCGGTTGAGACCTACACAATACTGCCTGGAAACCGTGTTTGGCGAGCGGGTGAATGATTCGCGCTACAAGAAAACTTTCCGCGATACCTGGCTTTCCAACAATCCTGGAACGTTTAATACGTCATTTGATGACTCGAAAGCTAAAGTGACATTTGCCCGTAATGATACAACTATTTTTATTCCAGGATATGAAATGTCCAAGGAGGAACGTGCCAAACGACCATATCAAGTGCTAGTACCTAGCAAATACAGTGAAGCGCTTTTCCCAACCCTGCAAAAATTCTTTGACACCAAGCGTCCGGACAGAACGTATGAAGCAGGTAGCCGGGATTATTTTGTGTTCCGATTGGCGGATGTATACCTGATGCTTGCTGAGGCTTATCTGCAATCCGGAGAAATCGACAAGGCTACCGACGCCATCAACGCAGTGCGGTTTCGGGCAGGCTGGCCAGGTAAGAAAGATGCCATGAAAATCACATCTGCACAAATGACATTTGATTTTCTGATGGAAGAACGTGCCCGAGAATTGGCCGGTGAGCAAACGCGTTGGTTAGATCTGAAACGTTGGGGGAAACTGGTGGAACGCGTCAAAGCCCACAATCCGCAAGCCGCCGCCAATGTGGCTGAAAAACACCTGGTGCGTCCGATTCCACAAACGCAGATTGACCGATCGACCCAGGGGGCATTTACGCAGAATACAGGATATTAGAATAAACTGTTTATAATAAAAAAGGCTTCTGAGGATTCGGAAGCCTTTTTTATTGTTAGTTAATTCGAGCTTTCAAATAGGATGGGTTTTGTGCTTGTATCCGATACTATTTTTCTGATGTATAAATAGCAGAAAACAATAAAGCTCGTGCTGAGTGTTAAGTATTTCCAGCTAAGTCTCGTTCAAGCTTTGGGTCGTTTTTTGTGTTTTTGGCCGGGACTCAGATAAATACGGAAGGTTGTTCCCTGATTAACCTGACTTTCCAATTCAATCTGTCCCCCAAGAGCATCTACCTGTGTTTTGACCAGATACAGACCTAGTCCTTTGCCTTCTACATGAAAGTGAAACCGCTTGTAAAGTTGATATACACTGTGCCCATACATCGACAAATCTATACCTAAGCCATTGTCGCTGACTTCGATGCAAATCGTTTGGTCGTGCATGCTGGTTTTCAGAACGATGTGTGGGGCCAGGTCGGGGCGCCGGTATTTGATGGCATTGCTAATCAGATTATAGAGGATGCTATCAATGTAAGCAGGTATGGACGAAAATTCATAGACTTGTGCGATGTCAACTTCCAGGTAGGTGTGGGTTTCTTCAATTTCTTTGCTCAAATTGGCCTTTACCTTTTCAAGTTCGTCGTATAAATTTATCTGGATCAGTACCTGGGTATTGTTTTTCTTCACTTCCAGAATTGCATTCAGATCTTTGATTACTTGATCCAGATCGTAAGCCGTCTTCACGAGTTTTTTAGTTATGTCTGGAGAGTTGATAGAGGTATCCTTCTCTGATAGCTCAAGCAACAGGCCCAATCCTTGAATACGGGCTACCGGTGACCTTAAATTATGTGCGGTGATAAAGGCAAACTGTTCCAACTGCTGATTGTATTCAACCAGTTCGCGGGTGCGGGCATGCACTTGTTTTTCAAGGTTTTTATTCTTTTTACGAATGATCTCATTTTGTCTGGCAATAGTCTGTTGAGCTTGCTGGAGTTGTTCGTATTGTTGGGAGATCTGATCATGCTGGCCAGAAATTTCTTCCTGCTGGGAGAGCAGCTCTTCATTCTGAGCGACAACTTCCTGATGTGCCTCACGTAATTCCTGTACTTTTGCTTCGATAATTTTATTGAGTCGTTTGTTTTCCTGGGTGTGGCGCCAGGTACGTATTTTTGCAAATCCCTGCAGAAGACTCAGTAGTAGAAATGCGTACAGAACATAGGCCCACCATTGGAGATACCATACCTGCGCAACTGTGAATGTAAAACGGGCCGGTTTGCTCCAGTGGTATCCATTCTGCCGGGCTCTTATCTGTAAGGTATACGTACCTGTCGGGAGTTGCGAGTATGATACAGATTGGCCGGTGGTAGGGGAGGACCACTCATTTTCAAACCCAACCAATTGTGTCTGGTATTCGATGTTACCTGTTGGGTAAGACAAGCTAATGTAACGTGCTTCCAGTTGGGCATGATACGGAAGGGATTCAAGGACATACGGATGGAGCGTTTGACCGTTGATTTGCAAGGATGTCAACACCGGCGTACGGGTGGGGAATGCCTGTGGAGCACTATCGACTGACGAGACAACAGAAGTGTTGCTGCCTGTCCAAATACGGTTCTGGTTGTCAATCAGTAAGCGGCGATACCACAGGACGTTACCCGGAGTGGGAAGACCGTTAAGGAGGGTATATCTGACAAATCCATTTTTGTTATAGGAAATCAACCCATAGGAGTCAGTCGCTACCCACACCTGTCCGTTTCTATCGATACCGATGGCCCGCATTTCGGTTGGAGTAATGTAAGGCCCCAGATCTATACGGGTAATTTTTTTCTTTCTCGGGTCGTATTTTAATAATCCATTGGAACTAGCCAGCCAGATAATGCCTTGTCTGTCAATACTTAAATCATGTACTTCAAAATGACTTACATCAAATGGCAATGGAATGCTTAGGTTCTCAAAGCGGCCCGTGGCTTCCTGGTATCGGTACAGATAGCTTTCAGTTCCGATACCACCAAAAAACAAAGTGCCCTGCGGACTTTCTTTTACCGAAATGATGCGGCCAGGCAACCCCTGTTCTGGACCAAAGTAATGCAGGGTGAGGGTCGAATCTGTAAACGAAACACCAGGAAGCGGTTTTTCCCGAAATACCTGACAAAACCACACCCGATGTTTAGAATCGGAATAGATATTGAAGATAGGGCCCCCTCGCTTACTTAAGTTGAGTCCCGGATGCCATTTGTCTTTTTGTAAGTATGATAATTGCCCGATGCTGCCACCAATCCATATCCGGTTTCTTTCGGCAGCAATGGTAGAAATCGACCCGTCCGTAAGTTGGGCAATTGAGACTATCCTGGCTGGATATAAAGAAGCATCTGCTTTCAGAATCTCGTTGACGGCGCTGAAATAATATGTGCCTTCTTGCGTCTGAGCCATGGAGCCGATCTCGTATGATAACAACACGGGATAAGGATCAAAGAAGGCTTTGGGGTAAAGCTGGGCAACTTTTTCACGGGAGAGTAGCCATATGGATGAATAAACACCTGAATACAAGGAGTGTACGGTTGTATCATTCAGTGGTTCAAGTTCGGATGTCGGAGTATTAATCAGTACAGGAACAAAGGCATACGGCGTATGGGATAGATCTGCCCGGAGTAATCCCTGGGTATGGGTTGCCAGATACAAGTACGATTCATTGTTTTGAAAAATGTCGGTGATCTCTGTGGTTGGAATTGGTACAGGATTGATTGCGAATGCATTAGAATTGGTTTTGGGAACGTGAACCTGAAAAAGCGACCCAGAAGTCAGCAACCAGAATTCTCTGTCGGATTTATGTATAAGTTTCTTTATCTTAAGCGTAGGAGGGGAGTTTCCATGTACAGTTGTCAAATGCCCGACCGGGGTAAGGAGGGAATGATTGGGTACAGGGTGAAGTATTTGTCCGGTGGAGGTAATAACAAAGATGCCTTTTTGCAAATCGTGCCAAAAAAACAAGGAATCTACTTTTACGGGGAGTGTAAAGATACGGGTACGGCCGTTAAAGTAATACAATAACTGTCCGGAATGCAGTTGAATCCACCAGCCACCTTTAAGATCTTCAAAAAAGGTGAGTGGTTGAGGGCAGGCGAGTACTTTGCGGAAAATGACCGTATCTGAGGTGCATGCCATCTGGTAAATGCCATCAGTGCCCAGACCCATCAGCTTTCCGGTGCGTGTCTGGGTAAGTGTCTGAAATGAAGGACTATAGGTAACTCGTACAAATCGCTGACCGTTGAATTGCACAAGTCCCTTGTTGGTAAGAACCAGTAGTAGACCTGTACTGTCTTCCACCATAGATAGTGGCGTTGTATTTACCAGTACATCATTGTTCGGAAATTGTTTATAGGCCAATTCCTGCGCTGCCAATGGGAAGTGTGAATGAAAAATGCCAGTGCAAACCAGCAGGAGCAATTGGAATGCCAAGGATGGAATCCGCAAATAAACCGACGAAATGTATAATCGCTCATTCACTGTACTGAAGGGCAACAATTGATAAACGGTAGAAGAGACAATCGTATGTGCGAATACTGTAGCGGTTGTACATAAATATAGCTAAAAAAAATAGACTTTTAGCTATAAGAAATATTATTTTTTGTAGTGTATGGGACTTCTGAAGCCAAGTGTAGTCGGCCAGGGGCAGAAAATGGTTTTTCAAAGGAAGAAATAAGCTATCGATTCATACCTATAAATAGGATCAAGTAGTATATTCAAAACATTTACTTAACATAATGTAAATTATATAACAAAAGAATCCGAATTCATGTATAGGGGGGGTTGGCGTTTTGAAAGATCCTATTTCAGGTAGAGGGCAACAGGTCACAATAAAAGAAACCCGTATCCCAAGCCTGATCCCGGTAGCAATTGTCGGCAGGTTTTTCACTGACAGGTTTGTATGTGCGGTGCACAATTTCACCGACTTCAAATGGAATTGGATTTTTGAAAATCGGTCCGTCAAATACAAACGAATGATATTCGCCATTTTCACCACAAATGTCAACATCCTTAGGCAAGTCTTTGATCAAGTCTTTGTCAATCAAACGGCCTGCAAATGACCAGTCCAGGTATTTTTCATTAACGCACACCAGAATAGCTTTGAATCCAAGATCCACGAACTGGTCCATCAGGTAAGCCGATGATTGTTTCCAGAGCGGAAACGTTCCTTTCATGGCTACCTGCTGCAATTGTTGTTCGCGGTACTGGCGCAGGTCTTCCAGAAAGATATCGCCAAAAATGGATTCTGTGTAGCCTTCGTGCTGAAACTGGGTTAGAATCGTGCGGATGCTGTCGCTGTATTCATCCATGGAAACTGTTTCCGGAAGCGGCAATTGCACCAGTGGCAAGCCAATGGCAGCGGCTTGTTGTTCCAGTAAATCAATCCGCACCCCATGCATGCTGACCCGCTGAAATGCCTGATTGACAGTGGTGAGCAAGGTGATCTGCTCATACGACCGGGATTGTAATACGTTGTACAGGCACAGCGAAGAATCTTTTCCCCCGCTCCAGTTCATAATGGCTTTGGTTTTCATGGGCTAGTGATTGGTGTAGGATACGGTGGGTAATTGATTGTTGTATACAATACGAGAAACCGATCCGTAATCGATGTGCAAACGAAAGGCATTTGTTAATGGTATTCCCAGGCATTCACACAAGATGCTGCGGATCACACCCGCATGAGTAATGACAATTACTTGATTATAATTTGATGCTTGCAGTTCGTCTAGAAATGCACATACCCGCTGATGGAGCATGTGCATGCTTTCGCCACCAGGTGGACAGTTATTGACAAAATCAGCCATCCATGGATTCAATTCCTGAATGGGTATTTGCTCCCATGACTGGTTTTCCCAGACCCCAAAGTTCAATTCGAGCAATCGCGTATCAGTTGTGTATACGCGCGAAAATTTTTCGGCGAGCCGTATACAGCGCTGTAGCGGGCTTGAATACACGGCACCGCCGGGCTGTACCTGCACCTTTGATAAGACGTTTTGCGCATTGGCTTCAAAGGTTGGAGCCAGTGGAATATCCGATTGGCCATAGCATACAGATTTAGCAATCTGCACCGGTGTGTGACGAATTAAAAGAACATCCATAACGTATTGGCAAAGAATAGGTAAATGCTCACTTCGGCTAGTTGCTGGGTAGCCCCAAGGCAGTCGCCGGTATACCCCCCTATCCACTTCATAAAGTAACGACCCAACCCCAGGTGTAAAATAGCCAAAGGTAATACGACCCAAAGCACAGCTGCGGATTGCTGCCAGTAAATAAATCCAGCAACGGGCACCAGTGCAAATACCAGAGCTGTCAGAAAGTCGCTATGCGACAACTGCTTCGCAACTGGTTTGGCTTTGCTGTCTTCATTGTTACGTGCATACGGAAACCGGTACAGAATGCTAACTGCGGTAAATCGACTCAGCGTATGTGCCAGCAGAAAAACGAAGAAGATAGCAGTATGAACAAAACTAGCGGATCCGTGCAACTGGCTGAAAATCTGATATAAAGTAATGTATTTCAATGCCAGCATAAGAATAATTCCAATCACTCCGTAAGCCCCTACCCGGCTGTCTTTCATGATTTCCAGAATCTTTGCTTGGGTCCAGCCCCCGCCAAAGCCATCACAAACGTCAGCAAAGCCATCTTCGTGGAATGCTCCGGTCAATAGAATACCACCTATGGTACTGATTAGCAAGGCAATGGGCAGTGACCAAAGATATAAACTACCGATCAGCAGTCCGGTGACTACCAGGCCCGCAATCCAACCCATGACCGGAAAGTATATGGTGGATTTATTGAGGTATTCTTCCGAATGATCGACCCATTTCGGACAAGGAATCCGGGTATAAAACATGACGGCGGTTAAAAATATATGTACTTGTCTTCGAAGCATCTGAAGTGTAAATGTTGTTTATTTTTATTAATTTAGTATTATAAATTAAGTGATGTGATATGAACGGTAGGCATATTCCAACCTATCCATAAAGACAAGTAAACCCAAGTTACCCTACCTTTAAGCCTGACTCACCTGTGCAGTTTCGAAGGATGCCATATCGTTCATGAAATGTACAGATGCCTGAATGATCGGATATGCCAGTGCACAGCCGGTACCTTCTCCCAGCCGCAGTCCTAAATTTAAAATGGGTTGCATGTGCAAATAGTCCAGCATGGCCTGGTGACCCTTTTCAGAAGATTGATGACAAAACAGGCAATAATCGACAATGGCGGGATAGAACTGCGCGGCGGTAAGCAAGGTAGCTGTGGCGATAAAGCCATCAATTAACAGAATCATTTTGTTTTCAGCTGCTTGCAGCATGGCCCCGCACATCTGGGCTATTTCCAATCCGCCAAACGTTGCCAATACGGTTAACGGATCTGTAACGGGTGCATATTTGTTAATTGACTCTTGTAAGACATCCAGTTTGTGTTGTTTCTGGGCGTCGTCCAGACCAGTGCCCTTGCCTACACAATCTGTCAGGGGGAGTTTGGTAAACAGGTGCATCAGTGCCGATGCTGACGATGTGTTGCCAATTCCCATTTCGCCAAACCCGATTACATTGCATCCTTGCTGAAATACCTTCTGAGTAACCGAAGCCCCCAGCTTGATGGCTAGCAAACATTCGTCGGGTGTCATGGCCGGTTCCTGAGCAAAATTGCGGGTGCCTTTGGCAATCTTTTGCTGGATTAATAATTCGTGTGAGGGAAAGGTGCCGTTCACGCCTGCATCAATCACTTTAAGGGTAATGCCGTTTTGCCGGCAAAAAACATTGATGGCTGCTCCTCCGTTCAGAAAATTAAGCACCATCTGGTACGTCACTTCTGCGGGGTATTTGCTCACCCCTTCCCGGGCAATGCCGTGGTCGGCTGCAAAAACCAGAATGTGTGGATTGTGCAATTCCAGACTAAGCTGTTGCTGAATCAGACAGATGCGTGAGGCAATCATTTCCAGCTGTCCCAAGGCGCCCACAGGTTTGGTTTTGTGATCAATCTTGTGACGAATGTCGGGAAGCAACAGGGTGTTAACGGGTGTAATAGCAAACGGCTGCATAAAATAGTATCTTTTAAACAATGAAAACTCAATGACTAAACCAACAGAGGTGCATGCAACCTAACGTAGGTATCAACATAACGGGCCGGAAAAAAGCCGGGGTGAAAAATTTCGGCCAGCATTTCAATGCCATCCACAATGCGCGGGCTGGGTCGGTTGAAGTAAGAGTTTCCGTCTGTAACATAAACCTGATGGGTTTGGACAGCCCGAAGTTGGCTGTAGCCTGGCTGTGAGGTGAGCAGATGGATTTCCTGCATGGCTCGGTCGACCGAAAAACCGCAGGGCATCACAACAATGCAATCCGGATCGGCGGATACAATTTCGTCCCATTGCATGTAATGTGAATGTTCTCCCGATTGCCCCATGCAGTTAATGCCACCTGCCAGATGAATCATCTCGGGAATCCAGTTGCCTGCATTCATGAGCGGGTCCAGCCATTCAATGGTAATTACTCGTTTGTTTAAATTTGTTAATTTATTTTTATGTATTCTTATTTGTAAATTATCGATTTTGTTCTTGCATTGTTGAATAAAGATCTTGCCCCGTTCTGAAACTGACAGGGCATCGGCTATACGCTGAATATCAGTAAAGATATCAGCCAGTTCGTTGGGTTCCAGATTGATGATCACCGGCTGTGACCGGATCATCTGGCAGACGGCCCGCTGCACATCATTAAAACTTACCGCACACAATTCGCACTGGGATTGCGTAATAATAAAATTGGGATGGAGAGTATCGAGTAGTTCGGTATTGACTTCATAGACCGAAAGCCCATCTTTCAATAACAGCTTCACACTCTGATCAATTTCCCGACTGCTGACATGTGGGTTAAACTTGGGTGCCGTACACACGGGCAAGTGCCGGATGCTGGCCGGATAGTCGCATTCGTGGGATATACCAACCAGAGCCGACTCAAGCCCCAGTGAACAGACAATCTCGGTGCTGCTGGGTAACAAAGATACAATGCGTGGCAAACGGATATCCATTTTCGGTAAGTGATTTAGACAAAAGAAGAAAGACCTAAGATAAAAGACAACACGTTTGCGTATGGGGTTCAATTTATCTTTTATCTTAGGTCTTTTTTTTCTATCTGATTAGTTTAGAAACGTTAATTTTCTTCGTCTTACTTTACTTTTAGGGCTATTCCCGAAACCATAAAGAATACCTGATCGGCCCGGGCGGCGATGTGCTGGTTCATCCAACCCTGAAGTTCAACAAACTTACGGCCAATGGCAGTATCGGCGTGAACGCCCATGCCGATTTCGTTGGAAATAATGATAAAGTCTGCGGGTTGCTGTGCGAGCAGATCAAACTCATTGCGGGCTTCGGTCAGCGCGGCCTCCCAATTGTATTGATGATCGGTGTAAAAGTTGGTCAGCCATAAGGTGACACAATCAATCACCACTGCCTGGTGTTTCAGTGCCATACGGCTCAGGTATTTTTCTTCTTCCAGATTAATCCAGCGTGAATCGCGTTCCTGCTGATGCCGCTGGATGCGGTTTTCAAAGTCTGCGTCCCATTTGCGGGCTGTTGCCAGATAAACGGGCTGAGCCGATAAACCCAGCGCGAGTTGCTGGGCATATCGGCTCTTTCCGGATCGTTCGCCGCCGGTGATAAAATAAATCATGCGATTGGGGCTGGCGACTGGAGTTTGAGAATGGGAAAACGGCGTTGGGCCAATTCGTATCCACCAAACAGTAGTGCGCTGTAAAAGACCGTCCCGAGAAAGAAATTTTTCAGAAACGGCAAGGCTGCATACAAACATACCCAGTAGCCTTCCAGGGTTTTGGGATATGGTAGTCCGGTAAAGGGATTGGCACCCCCTCCCAGCCAGACACCAAAGTCGGTGACCAGCCAGTGAAATACCGACGCTGCCACTGCGGCCAGAAATACATTCCGGATGCTGATCCGCCTGAGTATCTGTGTGCCAATGGTTACAATGGCGGCAAAAGTACCATACACCCAGTAAAAGCCTTCGTAAAAGAATTTCCATTCGTGAAAAAACAGAAACCGGTTCAGAATGATGTCGCTGAGTCAGAGCGTCAGCAGCGGCAGTATATACGACTTCCAGCGATCTTTGAAATAAGCCCCGCCAAACAGCGCCATGGCACCAAGTGGGGTAAAGTTCATGATCGGGTTGGCACTGAACGAACAGGTGAGCCGGATGAGGCCCGCTAGCAGAATAAAAGCCAGCAGGACTACAAAGCGAATGTTGATTTTGGTTGGAATAGACATACGTAACCAGAGAAAAAATGAACAATGAAGATAGTATCTTTCGAGAAGGCAAAACCCCGCCCATTATCTGAACACAAAGCCATTGGGTCCAATGCCAACAGCAGCGGAGTCAATCGGTGCTTTGGTGGTAAGGTTATACCGTATCATCCAGCCGTTATTCGTAAAGCTGGGTGCAACACCACCGTATAAGACATTGTTTTTCGGGTCAATCCCCATGCCGTAGAAACTACGTCTCAGGAAAGGCTGCGTTGCCAGTGTGGTGGCGGTGATGTCTTGCTCAAATACCTGACCGTTAAAGGAATAGTAAAGTTTGTCTTTGGTGGCATTCATCACCAGATTGCTCCCTCCAAATGCCGGAAAGGTAAATGATTTTTCAATTTTAAGATCGGCACCATTCACACTGCACCGTACCAGCTTACCGGGCTGGAGTGTCTTAACCTCCGGATAATTGGAATAATCTGCTTCTCCAGACGTAAGAATCCACAAGTTATTGTTCTTGTCCACCACAATTCCTGCTGGACTTTCACCCACTTCTACTTTCTTTTCGAAGGCTTTGGTTTGGGTATTCAGAATGGAAACAGTGTTTTCCTGCGAATTGAGTACGTACAAGCGGTTGTTCAGCAAAAGCAGGTGATCCGGGAAAAATCCGTTGGTCGTGATCGTGTCTTTTACGGCTGTAGTGTTGGTTTGCAGATCAATGATGGCTACCCGGCCTTTCGGAGGATTTTGGTAATCGTTTTTTACCCATTCGGTTACGTAGCCTATATTGCCGTTCACAACCATGTAACGGGGTTGTTTCAATGTGATTTCGGCTTTCTGAACAAACGTATTGGCATCCACAATGATCAGCTTGTTGGTATTGTTGGCAACGATGTAACCGGATTCGTTCGTAAATAGAAGCGACTGGATCACATCCCCTAGCGGACGAGGCTGTCCGTTGGGCTGCAGGTTGTTTTTTCCAAAGATGCCATTAGCGATTTTGTTGCTGTCCAGATCAAAAAAACTGATTTCGCCATTACTCTGACCAAAAGCCCCTTCATTGGTTATAAATACACCATTACTGTATTTTCCTTTCGGGGTGGGGTTATCGTTGTCGGTACAGGCTGAGAAGGCCAGCAAAGATCCTAGTAAAAGGTTGTAAGATAATAGTTTACGCAGGCTGACTTGAATAAAAGATTGCATTCGTACGAAACTGGTTTGATTGTGAAAAAATAAAAAATTAATGATGGAGTTGACCGCGCAGGCTCAGGCTAAAGCTGCGGCCGGGCATGGCATAATAGCCATAGGTTTGGTATTGGGTATTGAGTACATTGGTACATTTCAGTGCTAGTTGAAGGGTTAATCTTGGGAATTTCAAGGACCGGCTCACCGATGCATTCGATAGGCCATACGGTGCGGCCGGAGGCGTATCGCCAAAGTTTTCACGGATTCCGGTCAGGCTGTAGTTTACCAACCCTGTCCATTGTTTGTATTGTATCTGTCCCAGAATCAGGAAGTTATGCAGTGGTGTGAACGGCAATTGTTTGCCAATGTCGGTGGCTGTTTCCGATTTCAGGTAAATGGCCTGTGTGAGAAAGTACTGGGTTTTGACCGAAATCTGGATACTATTTTGCGTATAGCGAATCTGATGAGACAGTTCCAGACCGCGGGTGCGTACCGACTGTACATTCTGAGGCGACCAGATGCCTTGGTTAGACGGCACCCATTGGATCCAGTTCTCTACATTGTTCTGGTAAACGGTTGCTTCGGTTGTCCACTGCCAGCGGTTTGCGCGAATCTGGTGTGCCAAACCCGATTCGTAGCCAAAACTGGTTTCCGGTTGCAGTGAAAGATTGCCTCCCGGTATCCAGAAACGGTCGTGCAGCGTAGGAATGCGGTAACTGCGGCCAATGTTTCCTTTCGCGCTAAGCTCCTGGTTAGCAGCCTTGTAAAGGATATAGTTTAATCCCAGATGAGGAGTGAATGGTGCCTGAAAGCCGGTCACCCACGCTTGCCGCAGGTTCAGAATTAGCGTTAACGCCTGCACCGGACGAAACTCTGTCAGCAAAAATGCCGACTGACGGTTTTCGCTTTTGCTGTAATTGTCGGCAATGTCAGCCCGAAAATGCTGGTATTCCAGTCCGGCTTTCATTGAAAGCAGTGAAGAGAACTGTTTTTCGTGCAGCCACTGTGTTTGTGAACTCCAGACTGGAGAGTTGGCTCCGTTCCAGTTCAAGGCATCCCGGAATAAAGCCGTTTTCAGTGTCGTTTCTCCCCAAATGGTCTGGTAACTGCCCGAAAGCATCAGGCGCAGTGATTCATCGACCCGGTAGTCGCCATTGTTGGCTTCCAGAATCGAAGGCTGGGCTTGCCGGTAGGTATGCGTATACCAAAGCTTGGCCGAGAACAAGCCTTTGGGCGCAAATTTCCAGTCCAGATCCTGTGTGGCACCCCATTGCTGAAACGCTGCATTCACCTGGCGTACTTCCGGAGAGCCGAACGCAAAGGTATTGCGGTACGGAAAATTGTTTTCCGCCTGGTTTTTCCATACTGAACCAGCCCAGTGAACGTGGGCATTGCTATACTGTACCTGAGCCTGGGTGGAATAATAATTGATTTTGAGCGGACTGAGCGAAAAATCGCCAGAGCCAAAACGACTGGTTTCGGCCTGTGCCTGGAGTTGCCAGCCCTGGCCAAATATCGGTTTGGCGCCAATCAGTACGCTGCCACCAATGCTGCCACTGCCCCAAAGCGAGGCCGAATTGCCATGCTGGACTTCTACCTGGGTATAGCCAAACGCGGGTAAAATGGAAAAATCGCTTCCCCCGGTGGTGGGTGAATTAATGGAAAATCCGTTCCAGAGCACATTGGTATGATTAGAAGATGTGCCCCGAAAGGTCAGCGAGTTGAGCTGGCCCTGTCCGTAATTGCGGAAGTACAGGGGCATCTGCCATTGCAACACTTCGGCCAGTGACGACGAATTGTTCTGCGCCACCAGACTGCTGTCGATGCGGGTGATGCGACTGCCCGAGGCATAGCGATCCAATGCCGAACCCGTTACCATCACTTCCTGTAACGGGTAAGTGTGAGCAGTATCCAGCTTTTGTGCTACAACAGGCAGTCCGCCAACCAGCAGAATACCCGTCATCCAGACTTTAATATACATGCTTTTCACAGAAAACAGAGATTAATAACCTTACGGTTGTTCTCCGATTTTCAGAAAACGCAAAGCATCCGATAACAAAATGGTGAAGTGGCCGCAGGGCAAGCATACACCATACCCGTGGCATTCAGAAGATTGTCACCTGCGACTTTTCGTCCCGAAAGTTCAGATTATGAATGGTATACTGGCAGGTCTCCTGACTCGCCTTCCATTTTTCAGGGCCTTCCCGCTAGCTGGCGGCTAACAGTGGCACGTGTGGAGAAAAATGTTGGAATGAAGGCTTACAGTTGCGGGGACAGTACCGGACTTGCACCGGTTTCCCTTTTAAGCAGAGGCTGCCGTGGCTCTCTGCACCGTTATACTGCTGCAAAGGAAAGGACAATTATTGGAAAAACAAATTATTAACGTCTTGGGATACTTTTCTTTTGATATTCAGAGACAGTTAATTCTTTCCATTTATTATTGTCCCACTGGTAAAAAATTTGTGCGTCTATTTCGCCTTTCGAATTGTAAATAGTTTTTGTTTTTGAAAGACTACCTCTAAATCTTTCAATTTCTGTTTCTTCCAACAGTTTACCAGTTGAGGTGTATGTGTAAAATATTTCCTGCTTGAAACGAATTTGACTGGAAGGTCTTTCGGTCATCCAATAATTAATCTTTTTGTCTGCTCTGAATTTTTTGTGAAATACCTGTGTGAGTTTCCACTTTTGATTAACAACAGCAAAAACCCTTTTTAATGTGTCATTGCCTTCATTGTCATAATAAATACTATCCAGCAAATAATCCTGAAGTCCATCTTCTTGCCGTTAGGATTTTTATTCGAAGATCATCTGTATAATTATAAACTTTGGTGCGTATTGCAATGGGCAAGCTATCAAGAATACTTATCGTTTCTATTTTTTGTGAGATGATTTGTTTTTGCCCATCAATCCATTTGTATTCATTTTCAATTTTGGTAAATGATTCTGACTGTGTAGTACAGGCTGCACACAAAAGCAGCAGAAAAAGCAAAACTTTTACCTTCATCGTGAGTAGTTAAAACAAAAGAGGTTTTTAGGTTTGAAAAGATACTATTTTAATTGTTTGGCGTGTACTCATCAAACGTTTTGTCTGTATAAAATACGAGGATTTTCTCAATTTTCTTGGTGGTAGGAATAAACGGAATGGGTTGTTGGGGAGGCATAATGGTGGGTGTTGCTGGAGTTTCGGCAACAGGAGCAACCGGTTGCGTCGGTGGAATGGGTTGCTGATACACCGGTTGATTGGGCATGGGCTGAGGTTGTGTGGCAACCTTTTGGGGAGCAGGTTCTTTTATAATGGGCTCGGATGAAATTTCGGAGATGCCTTCGGGCAGGATGGTTTCGTCGAGTATCCAGGCGGTACCTAGTTCCGGAAAGCGTCGGGCTATCTTCTGGACCATATCCAGGCTGGGTTTGTTGCGACCGGCCAGTATATGCGACATGATAGGACGAGGAACCCCGATTTCATCCGCAAACCGTGACGGAGTCAGGTTTTTGGCTTCCATGATGGCTTTGATAACGTTGTTCACGGGGGACTGCTGGATTTAGTGGCATTGGGTTTTTAGGTTTACAAAGATACTATTTTCAAATGTAAATTTATAAAAGTAAGAATAGTTTGTAGCCAAAGTTAGCTATATTACTGATTCACGGCTGGTTAGCATCCGATGGATGCTGCTCCGATCCTCAATCGGAGCTACTTGTTCTGTGCTTTCAGCTTCTCAACAATCTGAAAGGCTGCCGGACAGATATAGGTGTTTTTCAACGTCAGATCCAGAATCTGATGAAATCGTTTGCGGTCGGTGTGCGGGTATTCGCGGCAGGCGGTGGGCCGATGCGCATATACGGCACAGGTATTGTCTTCGTTCAGAAACGGACACGGCGCCACATTGAGTACATAATCCTTGTCTTCGTCGATGTGCAGATACTGCTCAATAAACTGCTGCTGTTTCATTCGCAGAAATTTCGCTACCCGTTCAATGTCCCGTTCGTAAAAAATCGGGCTGGTGGTTTTGCAGCAATTGGCGCAAGTCAGGCAGTCAGTCTGTTCAAATACTTTTTCATGAATTTCCTGAACTTCCGTATCCAGATGGCGGGGAGGTTGCTTTTTCCAGCGCTGAAACAGCTTTTGTGTTTCGGGTGCTGCTTTTTTAGCAAGAGCAGGAAGTTGTGTCGGAGAAATAGACATGGTTAATGGGGGAATTGTTAATGAGATAATGGGTTTAATGGTTTAATAGGCCCATGATTGAGCTTTGCGAAGTCTTAGGAAGATGGATAGAGTGGATAATGATTGAATTGAATAATAAACTAACAATCAACTATCAACAATGAGCCATCAACAATGAGCCATCAACCATTAATAATCAACCAATCAGCATTCGGTTCCCTGTCCACATGCCGCCCAGCAAGGCCACAAACCCTAGTACAAAGCTAACCACTGCGTAGAGCAACATGCCCGAAATTCGGTTGGTTTCCAGAAACTGGTAGCACTCACGGATTAGTGTTGAAAAGGTGCTGAATCCACCGCAGAATCCGGTGATGAGGAGCAACCGCATCAAAGGTGATCCCCAGAAAGTATGATTGGCAAGTGCAACACCCAACCCTACCACAAAGCAACTGAGAACATTGGCCGCCAAGGTGCCAGCCGGAAACTGCTCCGAATAGGGCGTAAGCCAGAGATTGAGGCCCCAACGGACCAGACTACCCACTCCCCCACCCATAAAAACAGCCAGAATAAACTTGAAGGTTTGCATGCCGCAAAAATAGTGCAAGGGCAAGTCTTTCCAAACCTTTCGGTGATACGAAAAGTTAACCCGATGGTACTAAAAGAAAGGTGTTCTTTGGTAATGAGGCTGTATCATTTGAGAATACAGAAAGAAGCAGAGGACAGTGGTTTCTACATTGCTAAGTTATCTGTCTGTGTTCTTTCCTCTTTTCTTTCTTCTTGTGTCTTTTTTTATTCACTTTAAATTGGCTATCCCAATGAAAAGAATTCTGGTTTGGTTTCGGTCCGACCTGCGGGTACATGACCACGAAGCGCTGAGCACGGCAGTCAGCAAAGCAGATGAGGTAATTCCGTATTACTGTTTCGATGAACGAATGTGGCAGACAATCACCTATGGCTTTCCGAAGACAGGTGCTTTCCGAACCCAGTTTTTGCTCGAAAGTCTGGAAAACCTGTCGAGGCAAGTAACGCAACTGGGTGGTAAACTGTTGGTAGAGATGGGAAAGCCGGAAGAAAAGATTCCGGAGATAGTTGCGCGACTGCACATAGATGCCGTGTATGCCCATAAAGAAGTTACCGACGAGGAAATAAAAGTAGAAGAGGCACTGGAGCACCAGTTGTGGAAACAGCGGGTGCCGCTAAATTATTTCTGGGGACATACCTTGTATCATCTGGAAGATTTACCATTTCCGATCAAGAATCTGCCGGAAGTATTTACCAACTTTCGCAAACAGATGGAACGCGATGTGTCGGTTCGTCCGCTGATACCCGCACCGCAACGCATCCGTGTTCCTGCCGGACTGAATCCGGAGGCATTGCCTTCGTTGCAACGATTCGGGTTGCCCCGTCCGCTTACCGATGAGCGGGCTGTCCTTTCGTTTACCGGTGGCGAAACCGAGGCACAGAAACGATTGCAGTATTATTTGTGGGAAGAAGATCTGCTCAAAAACTACAAACAAACGCGCAATGAACTTATGGGTGGTGATTTTTCGTCCAAGCTGGCGCCTTGGCTGGCGTTTGGCTGCATATCTCCCCGTCAGGTGTACCACGAAGTGAAAGCGTATGAAAAAAAACGGATAAAAAATGAATCCACGTACTGGCTCATCTTTGAACTGATGTGGCGCGACTATTTCCGTTTGATGGCCCGCAAGCATGGCAATGCGTTGTTCAAGCCGGGCGGAATCCGGGAGTTGCCTGCCAAAGAGTCGGAACGTCGGTTTGATCGGGAGGTTTTTGAATACTGGCGAACAGGCACTACCGGTATCCCGTTCGTAGATGCCAACATGACCGAGCTGGCACTGACCGGCTTTATGTCAAACCGTGGGCGGCAGAATGTGGCTAGTTTTCTGGTGAAAGACCTGAAGATCGACTGGCGTGCCGGAGCGGCCTGGTTTGAGTCGCAATTGATCGACTATGATCCGTGCAGCAATTACGGCAACTGGAATTACATGGCAGGCGTAGGGAACGATCCACGCGAAGACCGCTATTTTCATGTGATCAAACAGGCCCAGCAATACGATCCCAAAGGGGAATACATCAAACTCTGGTTGCCTGCGTTAGCCGCCTTGCCGGTGCCGCAGGTGTATGCCCCGTATCTATTATCCGTTTACGAAAGGGAGTCCTACGGCATATGGCTTGGAAAAACCTATCCCTTACCCATTCTGGAGATCAAACCTATTGAATATTCACGATAGAAGGTGTTTGTTCGCTTTATGGTATTTGGGATAATTTGGATAAATTTGTTTATGGATAATACTATGGATAAATTATTTGTTTATGGATAATTAGGTAAGATGAAGTGTACTTTGAAATTTACAGGAAATGTAAAGCATATTTTTAGGGTATAACAGTAATGAATGACCCAGTGCTTACTCCCTGAATTTTAACAGAGAGATCCGTACGGTTATTCTTGTGTAGGTCGATAATCCTGTAGGTACGATTATCAGCTTTTCCCTCGGTCACTCATCCCAGTGGTTGAAGGAAAAGTAGTGAAAGGAAATAAACTAACTTGTGCTTATAGGTGAGCAGCTACTCGGACTTGCCAACAATGGTAAGCATTGTTTACTCCTGCTCTGGAAACTCCTGTTTTCTTTCCCAACGTCTACCGCACATCAGGAAACATCCAGCAAACAAAGGTCATGGGTCAGCCTGAAATGTTTTTAATCATTCTACTGCTCACTTCGATTCATTCTCGAATAAAATTGCGGTTATTAGCAGGTGGTAGTTTTGATAGACAGGAAGTTACATTGTCTGCCAGTTGCCTGCCGACAGAAAGTTCCGCTGGCACCACCAGCAAACAAAACAGGAATTTGTACGCACATGTCACCTGTGTTCTGGTTCGAACACACACGTCCGATTTGTATTATTCGCGAAATAATATCTTTTTTGAAGTCAAAACCTGGTGTTCAATCCGAACGGACAAACTAAAAAAACACTTTTAAACACATCCAATGAAAAATATCGCAGTAATTGGCAGCGGTACCATGGGCAACGGCATTGCCCATGTATTTGCTCAGAAAGGCCATTCGGTGGCGTTGATTGATATTTCACAAGCTGCTTTGCAAAAAGGATTGCAAACCATTGCCACCAACCTGGACCGTCAGATTAAGAAAGAAATCATCACCGAGGCAGATAAAAATAGTATCCTGCAACAGATCAAAACCTACACCTCGCTTGCCGATGGCGTAAAAGATGCGGAACTGGTGATTGAGGCCGCTTCTGAGAATGTAGACATTAAGTTGCAGGTTTTTAAGCAGTTAGATGAGCTTACTTCGAGCAGTGCCATTCTGGCTTCCAATACGTCTTCCATTTCCATTACCAAAATTGCGGCGGTAACCAAACGGCCCGAACAGGTAATCGGTATGCACTTTATGAATCCGGTTCCGGTGATGAAACTCGTGGAAGTGATTCGCGGCTACGCTACGTCCGATGCAGTAACTGCTTCTGTGATGGAGCTTTCGCGGGCGTTGGATAAAGTGCCGGTTGAAGTAAACGACTATCCGGGTTTTGTTTCCAATCGCATCCTGATGCCTATGATCAACGAAGCCATTGAAACGCTTTTTGAAGGCGTAGCCGGGGTGGAAGAAATTGATACCGTTATGAAATTGGGCATGGCGCACCCGATGGGGCCGTTGCAACTGGCTGATTTTATCGGTTTGGATGTTTGCCTGGCTATTTTACGCGTGCTGCAAGATGGGTTTGGCAATCCCAAATATGCGCCTTGTCCGCTTCTGGTGAATATGGTACAAGCCGGACATCTGGGTACCAAAACGGGCAAAGGATTTTATATCTGGTCCAAAGAGTCAAAGGAACTCCTTGTGGCTGAACGTTTTAGAAAATAATCCGTTCGGTTTGTTTCTGGGCCGCCAGTGCTCTTTTTGCCTGATTGATGTGACGTTGGTTGTGGTAAATCACAAACCGGAAGGTATCACCTAATCGGAGCGTAATGAACCGTGAGAGGCTGATGGATGTGCGTGTTCGGGTCAGGTCCACCTGCTGTGCTTTGGTCAGGAGCCGTACAAGTTGTTGTTGTTGCCTGATGAATTCGTCGAGTACCGTCAAATCCAGTGTGCTTCCCAAAGGATTCATACTGGAAAATGTTTTCATCCGGTTGGATTTCTTAGTCGAACGCATCAGATTGGCAAAATAATCACCTAACCAGCCGCTTCTGAATGTAGAATCTAGAGTCACAGCAGGTTTTCCTTTATGAATACGGGCTTCTATTTCAGGCAAATAGAAGTTGCCATAGCGATTCAGGTGTTCAAGGCATTCCAAAATGCTCCAACTGGCAGGAGTTTTCCGCCAGTTAAGTTGCGCAAGTGTGAGTGTCTGGAACGATTCTGCTTCCGACAAGAGTTGCTGGGTAAGCTGCGTAAGCTCATTACGCAAGTGATGCGCAGGTATTTTCATAACGAATGGCTTAAAACTCGTTTGCTTGAAGTGGCAGTTGCCAGAAACAGTGTCAATGCGGTCAGGAAACAAAAGCCCTCAATAATCATCCATTGTCTCCCGAAACTGCCCAGGCTGCCCTCATGCAACTGGGTGACCAAGCGCGACAATGCGTAAAATCCCCAGAAAAACGTAAGAAAAAGCAGGCCTGTGCGTGGATTTTTCCGCATCAGGTACACCAGGCTGATGACCACCGTCAATCCTACACCGCCGTAAACCCCCCGAATCGAACTGATGGCATCGGTATTGGTCAGGCGTACTTGCACCAGATCCATTACCGATTGGGGGTTAAAAAATGCCAGCAAAGCCACTGAAAGCAATGCGAATGCACTGAATAAGATAAAGCCTTGGGCAATCAACCGGAGAATTCTGTCCTTTTTCATTCGTGTATGTTGGTTTTGTTGAACACTGCAAAGATGAAGTGCCTGGCATTGAAAATTCTTGATCGAAATCAAGATTTTTTGAGCCGCGACAATGTTTCGGGCGTCATCCGCAGGTAGGAGGCAATGTATTTGTGCGGAATCTCCTGAAACAACTGCGGGCTTCGCTGTTTTACTTTCGCGTACCGCTCGGTTGGCGAACTGGTGAGCAGGTCTTTTTCACGTTCCAGTTGTTGATAGATGAGTTGCTCCATTATCTTGTGCCACAGCTCCAGATGGGCATTGGTGGTGAGAAATTATGGGCATATCCAAACCGGATGGTGTGTTCCTGGTCATCTCCTTCAATGAACACCCGCATACTTCCTTTCTGAATATAATAGATATTGGTATCCACTTGTCCTTTGGTGGTTAAAAAATCGTGGCGTTGAACGATGAGTTCTTTCGTCCACATATGGGATTCTGTAAACCGGTATGCGAGTTCTTCCATCAGATTCATATCCGAATAAGGGGTTTTTGCTTTCGGAAAGATACTATTTTCCGGTGTTTCCGGGATTATCTGTATTAATATGCGTTAACCGGGAAAGCCTTGTACCGAGTACCGGATTGGTACCCAATGGCTGCAGAATGGATCGCTGACCGAAAGCCAGTTAGGAGAAAAGGTTGAAAAATTGACGGATACGAGCCCATTGACGGGATGATGTTCGGGCCGGTGGTCCATTGCAACAGGTTGCGCAAAGCGAACAGCTCAAGCCGTATCAGGTATTTCAGTTTGATCCCGAACCCGGGAATCAATAAGGCGAATGGCTTCACCAAGTCGGAAATAGTATGTTTCAAACACACAAAACCCAACTGGTGAAGCCGTTCCTGTTTTTACACACTTACATTGTTTTCACGCAGCGCATCGTTCAGCGACGTTTTCAGGTCGGTACTGGGTTTGCGTTGCCCGATGATCAGCGCACAAGGTACTTGGTAATCGCCAGCCGGGAATTTCTTGGTATAGCTTCCCGGAATCACCACGGACCGCTCCGGAACATAACCCTTGTATTCAATTGGCGTAGAACCGGTTACGTCAATGATCTTCGAGCTGCCAGTCAGTGTGACACCTGCACCCAACACCGCTTCTTTGCCTACCCGGATTCCTTCCACCAGAATGCAGCGCGAGCCGATAAATGCACCATCTTCCACAATTACAGGGGCCGCTTGCACAGGTTCAAGCACGCCACCAACCCCTACCCCACCACTTAGGTGTACATTTTTGCCAACCTGGGCGCAACTTCCTACTGTTGCCCAGGTATCAACCATGGTTCCTTCATCCACATAGGCACCTATATTTACATACGAAGGCATCATAATCACGCCTTTGCTCAGGTAGGCGCCGTAGCGGGCAACTGCTGGCGGAACCACCCGAACTCCCAGTTCTTTGTAACCTTTTTTCAACTCCATTTTGTCATGGTATTCGTATGGGCCCACTTCCATTACTTTCATCTGTTGCAAAGGGAAATATAGGATTACGGCTTTTTTAATCCAGTCGTTTACCTGCCAGTTGCCGTCACTTGTAGGTTCCGCAACCCGACGAAGCCCTTTATCCAATTCTTCAATGATGGTCCGGATGGCGGTCTGAGTTTCGTGTTGTTGCAACATCTCCCGGTTAGTCCAGGCATTTTCAATGATTTCTTTAAGTTCCATGAACGAAAAATGAATGAGTTAGTAAAAAATACTGCTTGTACCGTAAAGGATTTGTGTAACTTTTGGCAAAATTACATTTTCTGGTTAGTAATGAAATAAAAAATATTTTGCTAATGCTTTGCTAAAACTGATGTATAGTGTTTAGTGTTTAGCAAAGAAAAAACGGATGGACAGAATGAATGGACGAAGCAGCAAACCCAGATTAGTCATTGGTTCGGTATTACGTCCGGTAGATGATCACCGGATGTACGAAAAATTGGGAATTGCATTGGATGAGCTCGGCAAACATGCGGTTCACATCATCGGATTTCGTTCGCAGGCGCTTGTTCGTCATAAAAACATTGTATTTCATCCATTGTTTGACTTCAAACGATTGTCCGTGGAACGATTCCTGGCACCCGTTCGCTTCCTAAAAAAGCTTTTTCAATTGAAGCCTGAGGTAGTAATAGTTAACTCCCCTGATTTACTGCAAGTTACGATATGTTACAAAATTTTATTTGGTAAAAAGATAGTATACGATATTTTAGAGAATTACCATGCCAATGTGATGTTCGCGAACACGTTCAAGCCGTTCGTGAGATGTTGGTTGGCCTCAGGTGTTCGTTTAACCGAGTGGTTGAGCCGCCCCTTTATCGATGAATACTGGCTGGCAGAACGCGTGTATGAGGTCGAACTGCCGTTTGTAAAGAATAAATTCAGGATGGTTGAAAACCGCTTCGCCCAGCTTACGGATGTGGTTGTTCGGCCCCGCCGGGGCAGGCACCGCCTGTTGTATTCAGGCACCATTGCCGAAGCCTATGGTGTATTTGATGCGATTGATTTAGTAAAGCGCCTGCATGCTGTAGATTCACGCTACACACTCACTATTATAGGCTTCGCCGCCCAGCCGTCGGTACAGGATCGGCTCTATAAGGTTGTAGAAGGCCATGGGTACATACAATTGATAGGAATACATCATTACGTGCCCCATAGTCTCATTTTCAAGCAGATACAGCAGTCTGATATAGCTTTACTGCCCTATCGGGTAAATGCTGCTGTAGCCCATCGTATTCCTACCAAATTTTATGAATATTTAGCATTTTCCCTTCCTTTTATTGTTGCTCCAAATGTCTTTTGGCAAGAAAATTGCCTCCTCCACTCTACTACGGTAGGTTTCATGGATATATCCGATTGTAAGGAAGAGGATTTTATAGGTATGTGTAAGGTACTATTAGGTAATACTAATATATATGGTTTAGATAAGGAATATTATACTATTATTTTTAGTAATTTCTACAGAGATTTTTGCTAATATTATTAGTAATATTTTTGCTTAATTTACTAATAATTATGGTATATTTTTATAAATCAAAACTATTTATTATACTTGCCTAAATGCTAATCTCATGCTAAGTCTATCTGAAGAAAACTACCTGAAAATCATTTACAAGATAGAGAAGGAAGAACAGGCAAAAGTAAGCACCAATGCCATCAGCGAGCAGATGCATACCAAAGCAAGCTCGGTAAGTGACATGCTAAAAAAACTGGCCCAGAAGGAACTGATCCATTACATCAAGTACCAGGACATTACACTGACGCCGGAAGGACAGAAGAAAGCCTTGCTAATCCTGCGCAAACACCGGCTGTGGGAAACTTTTTTAGTAGAAAAACTTCATTTTCAATGGGATGAAGTACATGAAATCGCCGAAGAGCTGGAGCATATCCAATCGGACAGCCTGATTAACCGGTTGGACGAATTTCTAAACTTTCCTCCTACCGACCCACACGGCGATCCTATACCCGATGCCAGTGGCCAGATACGGATTAGTCAGAAGCAGCTGTTCTTCCACGAAATTGCGATTGGAAGCAAAGGAATTATCCATGGGGTTCGCGACACGTCTACCCTTTTCCTGAAATACCTTACCAAGATTGGCATTGGCATTGGCAGCACCTTCGAACTCACCGACAGGATGGAATATGACCAGTCCGTCGAATTGCGGGTCAACGGCCGCACGTTGATCATCTCACGCGAAGCGGCACAGAATATTTATACACTGGAATGAAAACCATGAAAAAACCATACAGGAATAATAGAGCCGGAAAAAATAGTATCCCCGACAAAGCCAAAACCGGCTGCTGGGTATGGCTCGGGATTTTCGTACTGCTCATACAAGCGTGCTCGCCACAGAAAACCCGTTCCGCACGCCTGCAAATTGTCACCACGACGGGCATTATCGCCGATGCCGTCCATAATATAGTAGGCTCTACTGCCGATGTGCATCCACTGATGCAACCGGGCGTGGACCCTCATTTATACAAGGCAACCATACGGGACATCAAACTGCTCACCAATGCCGACATTGTTTTTTACGGGGGCTTGCACTTGGAAGGAAAGATGCAGGATGTCTTGCAGAAAGCCGCGCGTATCCAAACCATTGTTGCCGTGACCGACGGCATTCCCAAAGAAAAGCTGATCCGGATTGGCAAGACCACCTACGATCCGCACATCTGGTTTGATGTTACGCTTTGGCAGTATTGTGTCAAGCAAATAAGCCTTACATTGCAAAAACGGGACCCGCTGCATGCCCGACTGTACGAGGAAAACACACAGGCCTACCTGGCAAAACTTGACCTGTTGCACCAATACATCCAGACCAGCATCGCCAGCATTCGGCCAAACCAGCGTGTCCTCATCACAGCCCACGATGCCTTCAGCTACTTTGGCCGGGCATACCACATACAGGTACGCGGCTTGCAGGGCATCTCCACCCTGTCCGAGTTCGGGTTGCGGGATGTAACCTCGTTGGTGGAGTTTATTTCGCAACGGCGCATCAAGGCTCTATTCATTGAAACATCCGTTTCACGCAAAGCCATCGACGCTGTCATTGAAGGTTGCCAGGCCCGCGGCCATCCGGTACGCATAGGGGGAAGCCTGTACTCAGATGCGCTGGGGGCTCCGGGCTCCCCGGCCGATACCTACGAAAAGATGGTACGCTCCAATGTGCAGACAATCACGAAAGCATTGCAATGAAACCGGTAAGCAACCATTTAAAATAGTATCCTGGAATCAGGCAAAATCCGCATGGTTCCTTTCATACCTAACCGATCTTAACACATGATTATCCATAGTAGCGATCCGATACTGGAAATACACGACCTCACCGTCAGCTATGACCGACGTCCTGTGCTCTGGGGCGTTGACCTGACCTTGCCCAAAGGAGCCCTGGTCGGCATCATCGGTCCGAACGGCGCGGGCAAGTCGACCTTGCTGAAGACAGCGATGGGATTGATTCCGGCCAGCAGCGGCTACGTCAAAGTATTGGGACAGACTCTGGACCAAGCTAGGTCTGAAATCAGTTATGTCCCGCAACGCGAATCGGTGGACTGGGATTTCCCGGCCTCGGCACTGGATGTGGTGTTGATGGGCCGGTACGGAAAAGTGGGCCTGTTTCACAAACTCCGGCAATCGGACAAAGCAGTGGCCCTGGAATGCCTTCGCAAAGTAAAACTGGAAGGATTTGCCCACCGGCAGATTTCACAGTTATCGGGCGGACAACAACAACGGGTGTTCATTGCCCGTGCCCTGGCACAGGATGCCCAATTGTATTGCATGGACGAACCGTTTGCCGGTGTGGACATGGCTACGGAAGTGGCCATCGTGGAAATCCTGCGGGAGCTTACCCGCAAAGGCAAAACCGTGGTGGTGGTTCACCATGACTTGCAATCGGTCTCCAAATATTTTGACTGGACCATCCTGCTCAATGTACGTCTCATTGCTTCGGGCCCTACTGCCCAGGTATTCACCAGTGAACTCTTGCAGGAAACGTATGGCAGCAAACTTACGGTTCTGAGCAACGTGAGCGAATTGATTGAGAAGGGCGGTTATCCGGCACGCGAGAAGAATAAGTAAGTTTCGGATAACATCGTCCAATTCCAATTCAACAACCGAGCACAAAGTTGATTTATATAAACTTACAAAAGTTAATTTAAAATACTAAATAATGGAAAACTTCACCTTTGCCGATCCGAATGTACGGTACGTCACACTGGGATGTGTGCTACTGACCAGCAGTGCGGCGGTGGTCGGATGTTTTACCTTGCTCCGCAAAAAAGCGTTGCTGGGCGATGCCCTGGCACATTCCATTCTGCCGGGGGTTTGCATCGGATTTTTACTGGCCCAGGAAAAGAATCCGGTTTACCTGCTGATCGGAGCCTTTGTTTCCGGATGGCTTTCGGTATATGCCATTGACGAAATCACCTCCCGTACCAAGCTGAAAGAAGACACGGCCATCGGGTTGGTTTTGTCTGTCTTCTTCGGAATCGGCATCCTGCTTCTCACATCCATCCAGCAACAAGGCAACGCGTCCCAGTCGGGCCTGGATCATTTCCTGTTTGGCAAAGCCGCTGCCCTGGTCGAGTCGGACGTGATTACGTTTGGACTGGTGAGCATTGTGCTCATTCTGCTCATTTTGCTTTTTTACAAGGAGCTCAAGCTGCTGTGTTTTGACGAAAAGTTTGCCCAGTCCATCGGCCTTCCGATACGCAGGCTCGAATGGATGCTCACCAGCCTGACCGTACTGGCCGTTGTTACCGGCATACAAGCCGTTGGGGTTGTGCTGATGGCCTCCATTCTGATCACCCCGGCCGCTGCGGCCCGCTACTGGACCAACCGCCTGGGGGTGATGATTGTGCTGGCTGCCGTCTTTGGGAGTATTGCCGCTTTTACCGGTACCTATATTTCGTTTCTAGCTCCGGCAATGCCCACCGGCCCGTGGATGGTGATGGTGATTTTTACCATTGCCATCTTCTCCTTCGCACTGGCTCCCGAACGGGGCATGTTGCCGCGTTGGTTGAAGCAGCGCCAGAACCAACGCCAGATTGCGGAAGACAACATCCTGAAAGCTTTGTTTCAGATGGGAGAAAAAGAACAGAGCTTTTTTGCCCATCGGGAGCTGGGGCATATACAGGGGCACCGGGCCATACCGGAAACCTCGCTGCTGAAAAGCCTGAAGCGTTTGAAACGCGAAGGGTATGTGAGGCGTGATACCCAAGGCTGGGCCTTGACACCCGAAGGCAAAAACCACGGGCAGCGTATTACCCGCCTGCACCGCTTATGGGAACTGTACCTGACCGAATACTTGCGCATTGCTCCTGATCACGTACACGACGACGCCGAAATGATTGAGCACATCATTACACCGGAAATTGAAGCCCGGCTCCAGGAGTTGCTGCAATACCCGAAACACGATCCTCACAAAACGGAAATACCGAAGTAGGAAAAAATTAGTTGAAGGTTTCAGGTTGTAAGTTAAAAGTTAAGAACTTGTCTACTATACGCTATCGGTTATTGATCCACTTGCAACCTGCAATCTTAAACCTTGCCCCCTTTCAAAATACATACATACTTTACAATTCATAAAGATGACTGATTTCTGGATTTTACTGGTAGGCTCGCTGGTGGCGGTGAGTTGCAGCTTGCTGGGTTGTTTCCTGATCTTGCGCCGAATGGCCATGATCGGCGACGCCATTTCGCACGCGGTGCTTCCGGGCATTGTTATTGCCTTTCTGATCAGCGGCAGCCGCGAATCGGTACCGATGCTCATCGGTGCTGGCCTGCTGGGCGTTTTCTCTACCTTTCTGATTGAGTTTTTTCATACCAAGGCCCGTTTGCAAAGCGACGCTGCCATCGGGATCACATTCACCTGGTTGTTTGCGCTGGGCATCATCCTGATTTCGGCTTTTGCCGGCCAAGTCGACCTGGATCAGGACTGTGTTTTGTACGGTGAGATAGCCTACGTGCCCATTGACCTGCTCTTCTCCCCTTCGGGTGAAAGCCTGGGTCCGAAAGCGGTTTGGGTATTAGGAATAACCTTAGTTATCATAATATTTTTTATTGTAACATTTTACAAGGAACTCTTCATTACCACCTTCGATCCGGCCTTTGCGCTGTCCATTGGTTATGCGGTAACCTTGTGGCATTACTTGCTGATGGGTGTTGTCTCACTGACCACCGTTGCTGCCTTCGAATCGGTGGGCGCCATTCTGGTCGTTGCGTTTCTGATCGTACCGGCAGCCACGGCGTATTTGCTCACCCACCGCCTCAAAACCATGCTGTGGCTATCGTCCCTGCTGGGAATACTGGCCACCGGAGGCGGTTACCTACTGGCCTTGTGGCTCAACGGCTCCATTACCGGTGCCATTGCAACGGTCTCCGGGGTGATGTTTGCGATTGCGATGGCCCTGAAAAATACTATCCTCAAAAAATCAAAAACCTCCTCTTCTCTTCCCTATCCCGGACAAAGCCCGACTTCCGCCTGATGCCGGCCGGCTTGGGAAAACACATCAGAGAGACAGGAAGGAAAAAAGGAAAAGTCGAAAAAATTTTGTAAATTGCATACCTGTTCTGCTACATACCAGGATCCTTGCACCTGAACTCCAGAGATTCCTCCTTCATTCGGGCACTTGGTTTATCCTCTCTATCTACCAGATCATTCCGGGTCTGGAACACCCACACGGTTTGTAACCCATTCCTTACAAGTCAGACCGGCGGCGTCTCCACCAATCACTTTATCCATTTAAACAAAAAACCAAAATACCTATGGGCAAATCCAGAGAATCTTTCAATAAAAAAGAAAATGAAAAAAAACGATTGAAGAAAAAGCAGGACAAGGAACACAAGAAAGAAGAACGCAAAACACAAGGGGGAAAGTCGATGGACGACATGATTGCGTACGTCGATGAAAATGGCAACTTGTCCTCTACCCCACCCGATCCGACCAAGAAACGAGTGATCAAAGAAGATAGCATTGCCGTGAGTGTCTCGAAACGTGTGGATGAACCCGAAGAAGCGGAAAGAACCGGAAAGGTGACATTTTTCAATGAAAGCAAAGGCTATGGATTCATTCAGGATGATGTAAACCGCCAGAGCATATTCGTACACGTCAATTCCCTGCTGACACCCATCCGTGAAAACGACAAGGTCAGTTTCCAGATCGAAATCCGGGAAAAAGGTCCCAGCGCCATACAGGTTAAAAAGATATAAACCAACACCCTAGCCATGCAGATACCAAAGCATTTGTCTTTTCAGTAGCATTGGGATTTAACACAGACAATGCGGCCTGCGGAGAAAATGCTTTGGATTTCAGTCAATGCGCATACATCGGCCCGAGTATATGCTCAAATATCTGATTTGTCTATTTTTCATAATCCATTATTCCCTTGATTGTTTGTCGCAAAACCTGTCGTTAGCCACAGCCACAAACATACTGAACAACCTCCAGAAGTCGGGTGTACTAACGACTAAGGGCGTAAGCTATTTTTCAAAAAATCTGACAGACTACGATACCCTCTTATATAAAGAGTACCTGGATGCCTTTCGCCCAATGGGGTATTTTTCATTCACCTCCAGCGATTCGACAATAGTGGTCGATACAGCAAATGTGGTCACTCCTTCCGGGTTACTAGCACAGTTTACGTTTGTCTCGCAAATCATCCACAACAGTCAGGAAAATTTTTCACTCAACAACGGCGATAAAAAAGCGATTCAGGAGCTGGTAAACAAATGCCTCGAATGGATGGGACCGGTCTGGTTAAACACGCTGGTCGTACCTGGGAGAAACAAGCAAGAGTTGCACCAACTGAAAATAAACTTTCAATCCTTAACTACAGCCTTACTACAAACCAAACTGATTGACCAGAAAATATATGAGGATATCAGGAACTGGATTGACACCGAAGAATTCAAAGGAAATCTGTTAACACCTTCGGTGTTTCACAAAGCATCTGAACAAAGCTATTATTACGAAAGCTATGACTCAATCAAACACGAGCAAATCGCTTATCTGGATACGTTGAAACAAGTGGGCTTACTATCCGAAAGCGGCTATGCAGACCTGACAAAGCAATATACCCACTACCGAATGCTTGGTCCGGTTGATGTTGTCAGTCAGTGTACCAAAGGGTTTGCATTGGATGCAAAAGATTTATCAACCGATGGTCTACAGGCTTTGCTTCAAATCTACAGGACCATTCGCCAAAAACTTCTTCCGGATTTTGACTTCCGCTACCTTCACTCACACCAGGAAACGTTTACCGACGAAGAATATGGGGGAACATATTCGCAGGAAATTTTCAATTTTATTATCAACGGTACTGCTTACCAGCAGTACGCCGGATTCACGACCGATCGACTTTTGAATCGTTCACCGTTTCACTTAACGTTGGGTGGACAGGTAACTACTGGTCACTTTAAAATAGTAAACGATTTTTTAGCGGATCAGAATAGTTCACAACGATTGGTGATTATTGATGATAAAAACCTACTCGAAAGAAAAGTAGGCAGTCGGATCGGCTTCTTACTAGTGGATAGCAGTCAGGCAAAGGTGGTGGAACAGGCGTTTCCAATGAGTTTGGAAATCCACTCAACTAACCTGTTAAAATTATTTTTTGACAACTCGTACAACCGGACACATTTGCGTCAGCTTGTTCAGGAATACCAGAAGATAGGTATTGTGCCCCCTATGCCTGCGGATACCCTCGATGCACTTCTCACTACGATGATCCGGGATGATGTTTCATCCAAAGAGAGGATACTCTTTTCCATACCCAATACGATAGCCCGTACCTATTATGGTGAATTTGTATACGAAGGTTCAGAAGAAGAACCCCAACAGGTATACCGTACTTTTCTAAACCGTCTACAAGCAGCATCACGCGGAAATTTTACTCCTACATCTATTATTGATAACGTAGTTAAAAAAGGAAAAAATTCAAAACGGTATGAATGGGGATTTACCCTGAATCAGAAGTCGTATGTGCATAAAGATACAGATAGTTATGACTACCTGTGGGAATGTCAATACATGAAAGAGGTTAAGCAGGCATTACTCGATTCAAAAGCCGTGGGAACATTTTACCCTATCGGCTTTGAAGGAAATCACTTTTATATATTTCTTACCCCTGACCAATACACGTATTTACAAACCAACCATCCGGATTTGTTTGAAAAGTAACCAGCCTGTCGTTTTTGTGTACTTGAGTACCCAACACCCCATCTTGTCCCAAAAATTCCGCACGTAGTACATATAGTATACGTGTGGCTTTTTCGAGGTGCATCACCCCTCTTCATGGCCCGCCAACAGCCTGATTCTGAGTCTTCTGTAAGGTATGATTCTTTTGCCAGTTGCTTATTCATTTGACCTGACTTTCAGGCTCTTCATCTGTTTTTAACTGTAACCTTTTCATACCCATGAGCAACGAACCCAATAACCAGCAACCTGGCGCCGAAACGCCGGGAACCAATGGCCACACCCATACCTCAAACACCGAAGGGCAGTCGCAAACCCTGACTACCCGCCAGGGCCATCCGCTGACGCACAACCAGAACGTACGTACGGTGGGGCGGCGGGGGCCGACGACACTGGAGAACTACCCGTTTCTGGAAAAGATCAGTCACTTTGACCGAGAGCGGATTCCCGAACGGGTGGTCCATGCCCGGGGAACGGGTGCCCACGGCCTCTTTGAAGCCTATGGTACGGTCGGTGACGAACCCATAGGCAAGTATACCCGCGCCAAACTGTTTCAGCAGAAAGGCAAACAGACACCTGTATTCGTTCGCTTCTCAACGGTGATCCACGGCGGCCATTCGCCCGAAACCCTGCGCGATCCGCGCGGCTTTGCGGTCAAGTTCTATACCGAAGACGGCAACTGGGACTTGGTAGGCAACAACCTGAAAGTGTTTTTTATCCGCGATGCGATGAAGTTTCCGGATCTGGTGCATGCCTTCAAGCCCGACCCGCTTACCAATCGCCAGGACGGACACCGCATCTTTGACTTTATTTCCAACACGCCCGAGGCGATGCACATGATCACATTCCTGTTTTCGCCGTGGGGCATTCCGGCCAACTACCGACAGATGCAGGGCTCCGGTGTGAACACCTACAAATGGGTGAACGAGGAAGGCGTGGGCGTACTGGTCAAGTACCACTGGGAACCGTTGCAGGGAATCAAGAATCTGACCCAACCGGAAGCGGAACAGATTCAGGCCAAAAACTTCAACCACGCCACGCAGGATTTGTACGAAGCCATTGAACAGGGAAATTTCCCGCAGTGGGAGTTACGGGTACAGATCATGCCTGACGGCGAGCATCCAGAGCTGGACTTTGATCCGCTGGACGATACCAAAATATGGCCGGAAGACCAGTTTCCGCACCTGCCTGTGGGTGTGATGACCCTGAACAAAAATCCGGAAAACTACTTTGCCGAAGTGGAACAGGTGGCTTTCGGAACAGGTGTGCTGGTGGACGGACTGGATTTCTCGGACGACAAGATGCTGCAAGGCCGCACGTTTTCGTATTCGGATACGCAACGTTACCGCGTAGGCACCAACTACCTGCAACTGCCGATCAACGCTCCGAAAAAATACGTAGCCACCAACCAGCGCGACGGCCAGATGGCTTATCAGGTGGATACCGATCCAAACCAGAATCCACATGTGAACTACGAGCCTTCGTCGATGAACGGACTCAAGGAAGCTCCAAAGCAAGGGGCGGAACACACACCCGAATACCATGCGAAACTGATTCGGCAGTCGATCGAAAAGCAAAACAACTTCCAGCAGGCCGGCGAACGGTTCCGGGCGTTCAGCGACTGGGAACGCGATGATCTGATCAGCAACCTGGTGAGCACCCTGACCGGGGCGCCTCAACACATCCAGGATAAGATGATTGACCTGTTCAGCCAGTGCGATGCGGAATATGGACGGAGGGTATCGGAAGGACTCACACAGGCCGCCCGGATGGTTGCCCAGAATGGCAACGGAACGATGAATACCGAAGTGGGCAAGCAAGCAGCCGAACAGGCCGAAGCCATGGGCCACGACGCCAGGCCGTATTGACGGCCAACGTTACTACGAAGTAGGTTCATGAACAGAGTTCAGTTCAGTAGCAGTTTTGAACAATGGGTCAACACCCAAAAGTTTTCACACGCGACTGACCCGAACTCTGTTCGCTTTGGGTTTTGACCAGCCTACGGTTCAGTTTTGATTTTGAACTGCAAACAGTTCAGGTGTCACTGTTGAACTGTTTGCAGTTCAGGATCGGGTGTTGACCACTGTACAGTTCAAAGCCGGGTGTTGACCTTTGCAGGGTTCACCGTGTGGACATGACCTCTTCGCTGTTTGCTCTGGTCGGGGGAACTCTCAGCTGGTCAGGCGTTCAAACCTACCATTGCCCACAAGACATTACCCACTCCGGTTGCCTGTGTTTTTGTGCTTGCGTATAGGCAAAAAAGTCCCGTTTTCGGACCGAAAAAGTTAGCTCAAAAGTTAGCTCACTCGCTAGTGGCGTGAGCTAACTTTTGAGCTAACTTTTGGTTGGTTCAAAGCTGGTTCAGGTTGGCTCACGCAAAAAAATTTATTTCTATAAGTTATTGATAAACAAACATGTAAGAAAATAAAAGTTAGCTCAGTGTTAGCTCACGGTTGGTTCACACCTTTGGTTGATCCGGGTTAGCTCACTGGCTCACCCCTATATATAGGGGTGAGCCAGTGAGCTAACCCGGATTCAGGTCAACCCGATCACTGTACAAACCTGGTAATTGCCTGCCTGGTCCACATCACCGCAACCTGACTTCTTCCAGCAAACGTACCCCTTCCACATTGCCTTGCTGTACTGCCATATCCAATGCCGTTAGCCCCCGGCTCTCCCGGAGGGTGATATCGGCGCCGTGCTCAAGCAGCAATTTCACCAGGGCGTTGCGGCCAAAAAGCGCAGCAAACATCAGGGCCGTGCCACCGTTGCCGTGTTGCAGGTTCAGGTCCGCGCCACGGGCGATGAGCAACTCGGCTATCGGGACAAACCCCTGGAAACACACGCCCATCAGCGCTGTGTTGCCCCCAAAATCCTGGGCGTTGATATCGGCCCCTGCATCCAGCAATGCCTGGGTTGCTTCCAGTTGGTCGTTGTAACTGGCAATAATCAGTGGAGTGAAACCACGGGCATCCTGCACGTTGATATCCACGCCTTCTGCCAGCAGCTGGTTCAGCTGGGCAAGGTCTCCGGTTCGGGCGGCCTGAAAAATCGCGTTCTCCTGTTCAGTCATTACAAATGGGGTTAAAAGTATAGTATTATGGACATTTCAGATTTCCGGTGTCATGGTGAAACCGCTGTTACTGCGGTGGCACACACCGAAAACATGGCTGGCCTGTGTAAGGTTCTTGATATGTTTACGATACTCCAACATTTGTTCAAAAGGGATTCAAAACCTGGTAATCGACAACCTGTTGTTGCCGGATCGCCCATAGCACCACATACCCACCAGCCCCATCACTATTCCAGGCTGTGATATACACTGTTTGTGATCTGGAGTCCGCATAGACGTTGGTCTGATGAAGCGCAGGCTGGAATAAATTCTGAATATACGAGCCGGGTAGTACGAAGCTTTCACTGCCGTGTCGGATTTGAATGGAAACATATGTACGCGCAGGCATCTCCCCATCCGTTCCCCAGATCGGTTTGCCATCAATCCGGCTCAAATACCGGCTGTTTTCACCGTTCTGATAGGTGAGTTTACTCTTTTTGGAATCAAATGGTCCCGTGGTTATGGTCACTTCCAATGCTCCTTTTTGAAACAGGGCTACGTCTGCGCTTTGTTTTACCAACGGAATGGAATCCAATGCGGAAAGATAGCGCAAGCGGTCTTTGTAGATAAATCCGTCACTCGTTTCGCCATTCTTTACGTAGAAAACGTTTACCCAATTGCCTGCTTGCTCCAAACAAAATACACCTTTGCCATTGGTTAACGTATCTGTGATGTTTTTGCCAGCGGATGCGGTTTTTCGCACATTCACAAAACCATCCTTATCCTGAATCACAGCAAATTGCTGGGCAACGGCATGGGAACACATTCCAACCAGTAACCAAATGTAACATTTCATAGAATTGCATGTATCATGCCTCGGTAAAAATACACGCAGGCATCAACCCTTTGATTTCCTCCAAATTTTTGATCGTATGTTTTTTAATAGTCACATTCCGAAGAGGAAGTTGGGTAATGGCCAACGGAAGATGCGTCAGGTTATCGCTGATCAATAGCATATCCTGCAATTGGGTAAGCTGTCCTATTTCATCCGACAAACTATTTACTTTACTAAATTTAATCTTTAGACGCAGCAACGATTTAATCTTATAAACTTCAATAGGTAGTGTATCCAGGTGATTGCCATTCAGGCTCAGCTCTTTTATTTCCGAGAGCTTATCTGCATTGGCATTCAAAAACCAACCCACTTCCTGCCCGGTCAGCATCATCTTGATATCAATTTCTTTGTAGGGCGAAATCCAGGTATGCTGTACTTTTTCCAGATATGTTTTCCGCCGCGGATCATCCAGTTGTGAATATTGCATAAAATACCTACCGGCATCATTCTCGTGTTTCACCCACAACAAATACGCAACCGAAACCCAATCCAGGTCTTTGATTTCCTGGGCATACTTCCAGATGTTATGACCGGTCGAGTCATAACGGCCTTTCTTAGGGTCGGCCAGCTGTCCGCGGTGAGCCAATGCCGCCATGATTGCCGCATCCCTGGTATTCTTTTTCAGGAGTTGGCGGGCTTTACTGCGGTTATCGGCATCAATGGAACATTTGGCAATGACCAGCAAATCAGTCCATAACTCCGATGGCACACCCAGCCCTTCCAGCATTTGCAACGCCAGGCCTTCGTTGACCGGATCGGGATGGTGTAAAAGCTGAATCAGATTCTCTACCGACTCGTTATTGGCTACCGGAGCCGACAACAGAAACGGGGTTTCCAATTGATTCAGGTAATCGGTCAGTTCACGTTCGTTGAACAGAAAATAATCCTTGGTCGGGACATTTTCAGGCAATTTAGGCGATGTGCCTACCACCAAATGTGTGACATCTTCGGTCACTGTACTCCGGTATGTAATTCCCGCCTCTGTCAATCGGTTCTTGATTTCGGTCTTTTTGTAGGCAACGTTACCCACTACAGCAACCACATCTCCTTTTTTGAGGGGTGCTTCTTTTAACGAAACCTGATGGGTATTGAACGCGAAAACATTGGCCAGCAAAGCCGTCCGTAACGGTTCATATCGCAACTGCATTCCTTCGAAAAACAGGTTCTGGGGTATATCCAGCTTTTCGTGCAGAAAATTATTCAGGTAAATGTGCAGATATGCCTGCCGTTTGTAATCTTCCAACGGTTGTTGTTTTCCATCCGGAGTGGATGCAAAATTCAGACATTCAAAAAAGTCGCGGTCGAGTTTGTTGGGGGCAAATTGGGCTGGCGTTTCCTGAACTGACACATCCCAGAGTTTGGTCAGTCGGTAAAGAGCGGTGGGTAGTGTACGAATGCCGGAGTGACTTGCGAAGATTTTTTTCAGGGATGTGCAATTTCCAATGGCATCGGGCAAGGTAGTCAGCGCCCGGTTTCCGTGCAGATCTAACTCCTTGAGCATTTTCAGATCACCAATGGATTCGGGCAGTTGAGCAAATATACCATTGATTTTGAGTTTGGTCAATTTTGACAGCTTGCCAATGCTTTCGGGAACAGTCAAAAGGCTCAGGGAATCCATCATATTACTACAGGACAAATCCTCCAGGTTTTCACACGCCCCGATTTCCTCCGGAAGGCTTTGAATCGGATTCCCGCATAACTCCACTTGTTTCAGATTTTTCAATTGCCCGATTTGAGCAGGAATATGGGTCAATCGGTTGTATCTTAGCAGAAGTAATTCCAATGCGTCCATCTCTCCTATCTGTTCGGGCAAACTCACTAACCGACCCCGGACATCCAGCCTTTTCAATTTCCTCAACCGTCCGATACTCTCAGGCAGATGGCTCAGTTGAATATCCAATCGAAGCTGCTCCAGTTCCGAAAGATCACCAATCGTATAAGGCAACCGGGTCGTAGCTCCACTGTGCTCAATGGTTAATTCCTTTAGATTTTTTAACTGGCCTATTTCCGATGCAATGGTGAAAGTTGCATCCCGTTCGTACCTGGACGAGTATATATGCAATGACTGTAGGCTTGTAAGTGCACATACGAAAGACGGAATCTGAGATACGTTGACTTCTGCTTTGATCCAAAGTTCCTGCAAAGCCGTCAAATGCGAAAACTGCTGGGGAAATGCAGACAGGTACGTATTGTTGAAAAGTGTAAGCTTTTTTAACCCAGGAAACGACTGCAAAAAATTCACATTGAGCAACTCTTTACAATTATTTACATCCAGTTCTTCTACATTAGGTAACGCTACCGGCAACTGCTCTATTCGTACACCCATGCATTCACTGATTCGCATTTTCTTCAATTGAGTAAGCCCGGCCAAGCTTTTCGGAAAATCAGTTGTGAGATGAATACCAGAGACCGAAAGCGATTCCAGATTTTTTAAATTACGCAGTTGTACCGGCAGCGTACACTCCGTAGCGAAAATATGCAAAGTCTTCAGGTTTGGAAGCGAACCAATGTCATCCGGAATAGACGAAATCGAATTCATCCGGATTAATTCCAGGGTTTCGACGCTTTGCAAGGAAGCCAACGGAGGTAACTGCTTCCCATTGTAATTGTAGATACTTAAGGTCTTGATATGCCCAAAAATCAGAAACAGTTGTGTCAGGTCCTGAAAAGAAACCCTGTCCAGGGTAACCGTGTCGTATTGCTGAATACTATTTTTAAGGGATTCGCTGTAGCCGTGAAGTCGGATAAATGCCATGAAACGATACGTTTGGGTGCAGGTGAAGTAACGGTTAAATATACAGGAGATCACGCTTGATCACACAACAGAAGTCGGCTAACTCCGGTAGTTGTAAGGTATTGAGTTTTATTATACCTGCCTGTTCACTTTTACGGGTTTGGTAAGGACACCTTTTGGCTGCTACAAAAATATACGCGAACTTTGTCGCCTAGCTTTTGTTTTCACTGACATGTACTCATTCGACGATACCATTGTTGCCCCAGCCACTCCGCCCGGTACATCTGCCATTGCGGTGATCCGGTTGTCGGGTCCACAAGCAATTTATATTTGTAACAAACTATTTACATCTAGAAACTTACAAGAACAACCCACCCATACGATTCACTTTGGGTCCTTGCGTGACAATGGTGAATTATTGGATGAAGTACTGGTTTCCTTATTTAAAGGACCCAAGTCGTTTACCAAAGAAGACGTGATCGAGATATCGTGCCACGGGTCTGACTTTGTTGTCCAGAAAATCATTCGCAGTCTGCTCAGGCATGGTGCCCGACTGGCCGAGCCTGGGGAGTTTACCAAACGCGCCTTTCTCAACGGGCAGTTTGACCTGGCCCAGGCCGAAGCCATTGCCGATCTGATTCACTCCGATTCGGAAGCGACTCATCAAGCTGCCCTGCACCAGATGCGCGGGGGCTTTTCCAAAACCATTGCCGCCCTGCGCGACCAGTTCATTCATTTTGCCTCATTGATTGAACTCGAACTCGACTTTGGCGAAGAAGATGTGGAGTTTGCCAACCGGAGCGATTTGAAGAATTTAGTTTTAGAAATTCAAATTATCATTTCTAAACTAATTGAATCTTTTAAACTAGGCAATGTATTAAAGAACGGCGTCCCGACGGTGATTGCCGGAAAACCCAATGCCGGAAAATCGACTTTGTTGAATGCGCTGCTGAACGAAGAAAAAGCCATTGTCTCGGATATTCCCGGCACCACGCGCGATTTTATTGAAGACGAAATCCACATCCAAGGCATCCGCTTCCGGTTTATTGATACGGCTGGCCTGCGTGATACCAACGATACCGTGGAAGCCATTGGCGTAGCCCGCACCAAGGAAAAACTCAAACAGGCCTCACTCATAATTTACCTGTTTGATGTGGCCACTACCAGTGTGCAGGAGTTGGAACAGGAACTGCAAGAGATACGGTCACTGGAAATTCCGTACCTGTTGGTGGGCAATAAAGCCGACAAACGCGTATCTGCTGCAACAGCCAGCCCCTTCCCTTCCGAAACGCTGTTGCTGGCCGCAGCCACCGGTGCCGGACTGGACGAACTGAAAAAAGCACTGCTGGAAAAAATACACGTGGGCGAATACAAAAAGACCGATACGCTGGTGACCAACATCCGCCACTACGAAAACCTGCGCCTGACCCAGGAGTCCCTCGACCAGGTTACGACCGGACTCTCCAACGGCACCACCGGTGACCTGCTGGCGATGGACATCCGCCAGGCGCTGCATTACCTGGGTGTGATCACGGGAGAAATCACCTCCGATGATTTGCTGGCCAATATCTTTTCGCGGTTTTGTATCGGGAAATAAGTGATGACAAAGATTTGTTGTTTAACGTGAACTATGTGGTATATCGAGCATAAAATACTGATTTTCGACGCTTAAGGCAATGTGCGCAGCACGAACCAGTACAAAAGCGGGTTGGCTCAAAAATCCCGCGGGCCAAGCGCGGGCCTTGCGGGGCGAAGCTTTGGGATTTTTTGCCCTTTTTTGCCACCACACAAGGCTGGCTCAACAAACTCTCGTTTGTTGCCCCTTTTTGGGCAAGCAAAAAGTGACAGGTGGTACAAAGAGAGAAACGCCAGTTGACTAAACCCCATAGTTCACGTTGTTTATTCTTTCCGTGTAAAACCAGCCAGGTAGCCGCCACCACTGGCCAGGTGAATCTTCAGTCGGTCGCCTTTTTTGACGAGCTGTTTGACAATCGTATAATCCTGCGCATTCCGGTCGGCATTGATTCCGCCATACACAGGGTGGCTTCGTAGGTTCCTTCGCCTAAAAAATCCAGCGTCAATGTAAAATCACGGGCCGTCCAGTCGTTGATACCTCCCACAAACCAATCCTGTCCGTTTCGGCGCGCCTCCAGGATATAGTCGGCAAACCGGGCTTCAATGATGCGTGTTTCGTCCCAGACGGTAGGCAGCTTACCGAAAAACGTCATCAGTTCCGGCTCCCGGATGGCATCAGACAGATTGCCTGAAAACAACTGCAACGGACTTTCGTAAATCACAAACATCGCCATCTGGTGCATGACCGTGCCCTGCGCAATTACCTTCTCCATACCCAGCTTGCCCGATTGGCGGCGGGTGGCATTTTGCAAGAGGCCGGGTTCGTAATCCATCGGCCCGGAAAACATCCGCAGGAAAGGCAGGTGCAGGTCGTGTTCGGGTGCAATCCGAGCCGACCACGCGTTGTATTCCGATCCTGCTACCGATTCGCGGGTAAGGGCATTGGGATGTGTGCGTGAAAACCCGGCCGGTTTGGGAGCACCGTGAATCATGACCATCAGTTCCCGACGGGCGGCCTCGTCGGCAAACCGGTGCATAAATGCGATGGCTTTCTGATCGTCGCGGTCAATAAAATCGGTCATCACTAGTTTTACGCCCCACAACTTGAAACTATCCAACGCAACCGTTAGCTGTCGGTTCAGGGTCTCGGCTTGCGTCCAGAGAATAATACCGATGTTTTTAGCATCGGCATAGCGGATCACTTCCTTCACATCCAGTCCGGGCGTTGGCTTGAACAAATCATTGACATCGCTCCATCCGGCATCCAGCATGACGTATTCCAGGCTGAACCGCTCCGCAAAATCCACGTAGTATTTGTACGTGGCTGTATTCAATCCGGCTTTGAAGTCTACCCCGTACAGATTCAGGTCGGTAATCCACTCCTCGGTGCTTTGTCCGGGTTTGATCCAGTCGGTCCGTTGCAGGCGGCCGGGGGAAGCAAGCCGGTAGACAATGTCATTGGTCAGGATGGAAGCGTCGGTTGGGGCGATGGCAAGGATGCGCCAGGGAAACGAACGACTGCCCACAGTTTTGGCGATATACGTTTCCCGTTCGGTTACGATGGATTGCCGGAAACCATCGCCCATGACTTTCTCGGATTTAGGATACGGCGCAAACACACCCGACAGCGAGTTGCTTTCAGCCGCTTGCAGAAACATCCCCGGATAATCAATCAAGTCCGATTCGGTGACCACGACCTTCAGCGAGTCCGGCAAATGAGCCAGCACCGGCGAATACATCAGTTTACGTTTGTCAACAGTATCAAGCAAGGCTGTCGTAAAATTTTCTTCAAAGCTGGTATGAAACTGGTCGGCATCAGATCGGGGATTTACAAACGGAAACGTGAGCCGGGTCTGCACAGGAAACTGGTAGCGGGCCAGTTCCTGCCTGACGATGAGTTCACCGGCTTTCTGCGTGACAAACCGATACGCCACTCCATCGTTGTATACCCGGAATTCGATGGCAAACGATTGCCTGAACCGAATCACCAGTTCGTTGTAAACCTCCGGGATTCGGGCTCGTTTGTCTTTCAGAACCGGAACCAGCATCCGGTTGACGGATTGCCGGCTTGTTTTGCTCACGACCGGGTTGTTACCCAGAATCTCGCCTGTGCCCAATTCCAATGCCAGGGTGGCCGCTGGAATCACGGGATTGTCTTTGTAAAAAATCTGAAAGGTAATCTGGTCGCTCACCCGAATGGATAGGCGCGTCTGCTTGTCCAGCGAAGAAACCGGATACTCCTTTGCCAGAGCCATTGCCGGCAACACAAACAACCCAAACAACAGGCAACGAATGAGGTTCATAAGCATCAACGGTTTTTGCGTTTGGCAAGATACTATTTTTTAACAGTGGCTAAAACCGAAACCGTTTGCTTAACCGACTCAGCCATTGGGGGGCGGATTTGGGTGAACCTGAACTTTCCAGCGGACTCAGCAGGATGCTGACAGGCTTCCATTCCGGAATCGCATCGGATACAATCTTGAGAATGGCCGCAAAGGGCAAAAATAGCACCATTCCCGAAACTCCCCAGATGACCCCTCCGACAAACAAGGACACCAATGCCGCCAGCGTATTGATCTTCAGCTGCGAACCCACCACAAGCGGAAAAATCACATTGGCTTCCAGGTACTGCACCACCGCAAAAACGGCTGCCACTCCCAACGGATACCAGATCGAGTCGTACATGAGCCACGCAACCGACATGGGTAGCAGGGAACCGACGGCAATGCCCACGTACGGAATAATGGTCAGCACCGAAGCAATCAGACCAAAAAGGATAGGCTGCCGAATGCCCAGTAACGCCAGCCCCAGGCTGTTGAGTATGCCCACAATCAGGTATACCCAAAGCAACCCTTTGATATAATTATAGTAGGTGTGAACTGTCTGGTGCACCACACTCACCAGCAAAAGTCGGTACGCATCCCCTACCCAGGCACTCAGCGACTGGAACAACAGACTTCGGTAATACAGAATCAACGCGGCAAACAAGGGCACCATCACCACAAAAAACAGCAGGTTGGCGGTAGTGGCCAACGTGCCCGACAACACCGAACCCACCCGGTCGCTGAGATTTAACACAGCCCGGTGCAGCCACTGGGTTTGCATATCCAAGGAAATTAAAAAGGTGTTCACCATCCATTGCTGCGCATCTTGTAACGTATGGCTGAGCTTTTCCACCATCTGCGGAAAGTCTTTTTCAAAGGCAACCACCTGCCAGCTCAGCAAAACCAGTAAGGCTGTGGTAACGATTGTCAGCCCCAGAAGCGCTACCGCAATCGAGAAGCTTCGGGAAAACCGGTGGCTTTCCAGCCAGCGGCAACCCGGATACAAAACCACCGCGATGAGCAGTCCAAACGCAAGCGGAATAAAAATCACCCGACCCAGGTACAGGATCAGCGATACCCCAAGTACCACCTGTAGGTAATGCAGAAAGGAAGATTTTGTTTGGGACATACAACGTTGGGAATGACACGGACATAAGGATTGCGAATGCACTTGAAAATCTGAGAAATCAACTCATTGCCTGGAAACACAGAGAGTTGCTGACAAGAATCGTATCGTTCAGAAGTCAGAAACCTCCGGTTGTAAAGAATCCACTATTGGTGTGTATTTGCTATGACTTTGATCATCTCACATTCCGGTAAAAGTCATCTGATTAGTGAGGCGACTGCTCTAGCTTGCTGTCAATTCAGTGGCATCGCCATTCTGCACACTACATCTTTATTGTATTTAGGCTAATCCGTTTTCTGTGACGAACTTCCGTGGCTTCTTTTTATCAGGCAATACTCTGCTTTACTGCACCGTAGCAGTATTGGCTCTGGTCGGGATGTGTCAATGCACCACCAACGGAAAGAGTACTGACGTTTGGCAAAATGGATTCGGAAGGAGTCGTTCCGATGAAAGAACTGACCAGGTTCGCGACCAGATTCAGCAACTGCTGGATTCGACGCTGCAAACGGCAGAAAACCAAAATGCCAGTTTCGAACAAGTCCTGGTAGTAAAACACGCGTTGATTCGCTTTTACCAGCAAAGAAACTGGGAACCCGCCTGGTGCACCAACCAGCATACCAACACACAGGCCGACAGCCTGCTGCTTCAATTAAGCCACGTCCGGGATTTCGGTTTGCTGCCCTCCTTTTACGCCACCGATTCCCTGCGGCAAGCCATCGCAAGGGCAAACCAAACTCTGTCCGAAGACACCCAAACAACTTTGCTGGCACAATGTGACATTGGTCTCACACAAGCGGCGCTGCAATGGGCCGGTCACCTGCGCAAGGGTCGTCTGCACCCCAGCACACGACGGCCCATCTGGCATCACCAATGGCTAGCCGACAGTGCGACAGGTCATCTGCAGCAGGTAGTATCCGACAAGCAGTGGCAAAAATTTGTACAATCCTGCCAGCCACGTTGGGTGTTTTACCAGCAGTTGCAAAAGGCAACGGCCTGTTTCGTGCAACGCCATCCCGAGTTAAAGGCCACTGCCGATCCGCTGGCCGACCCGCGGCAGGATTCGCTGGCATTTTTCCGGCAGCTCAAACAACGGTTGGTGGGTGATGGTTTCGTTCCCGATTTCGCCGACACGTTGGCAGTGGCTGTCCAGCAAGCGTCCATGCAAAAGGCCTTGCGCGCCTTTCAGCAAAGCCGGGGCCTCTCTGCATCCGGAAAACCAGACAAGGCAACCCTTGCCGCGTTGCAGATACCCGAACAGGAGCTCTTCAACCGGTTGGCGATTACCTTGGAAAAACTACGCTGGGAAAGCTTTCCGGATTCTGCGTATGTGCTGGTTAACATTCCGGCATATCAGCTGTACCTGTATCGGGGCGAGAACAGGATCATGCAACGCCGGGTGATCACCGGAAGGCCCGATGCGCAAACACCCGAACTAAGCAGTGCCATCAATTATTTTGTCATCGCGCCGGAATGGAATGTGCCGCGCAGCATTGCAGTCAAAGAACTGTTGCCGCACATCAAGCGCAACGTTTCGTACCTGGCAAACAACCATTACCTGTTGCTGGATGCCGCTAAGAATCCCGTCGACCCTTCTACCGTTTCGTGGAGCCAGATCAATGAAGGTAATTTTCCGTACACCGTTCGCCAGCAGGCAGGCTGTGACAATGCCTTGGGCAATCTCCTGTTTCACTTCCCGAACCGGTACAATTTTTACCTGCACGACACTCCCGACCGGCGGCTGTTTCAACGCACATACCGGGCGTTGAGCCACAGTTGCATCCGGATGGATGATCCTGCCGATCTGGCCGAATACCTGCTGCACCGCGAACACCACAACGATACCGTGACACACACAATGATTGAACGGTGCCAGCAGAAAAGGGAACGCCGCCAGTACAATCTGGCCCATCCCTTGCCGATTCACATTCGTTACTATACATGCGCCAGTGAGCAAACAGTCCTGTACTTTTATCCAGATGTTTACCAGAAAGATCCCTCACTCCTGAAAGCGTGGCTGACTTCCCCGTAAGCCGGAACATTTTCAGAAACAATGGGGTTTTCGTATCAGAAAAGATACTATTTTTTCGTTGGTTAACTATACGGCAACCGGCACTGGTTTGCGGCAGTATCCGTCAAGCAGATTTTTCTCTCCCCGTCTTATGAAAAAAGTACTGTTACTGGCACTGGTGTTGGGCTTTGTATGCTTGTCGTACGGACAAACCCACGTTCCGGAATCACTGCTACAGCAGGCAGCCCAACTTTGCGCGCAGGATAACCGCTTGCATAACCGCACCATTGCCTGCATTGTAGACTTTTCCAAACCATCGCACGAAAAACGTCTCTGGATTGTGGATTTGGCCCGCAAGGTCTGCTTGCTGCACACATGGGTGGCGCATGGCCGGGGCACCGGACGCACCGCCGAAGCCCGTACTTTCTCCAACGAAAGTGGCAGCTACTGCTCCAGTTTAGGCTTGTTTCTGCCCAAGGAACAGTTTTCGGGCAAGCACGGGCTGAGTCTTCGCCTGGCCGGACTGGAACCGGGCATTAATGATAAAGCCGAAGTCCGGGGCATTATTTTTCACGCGGCACCGTATGTGAATGAGTACAATGCCACGGTTGCCAAACGCCAGGGCAACAGCCAGGGATGTTTTGTGGTTCCCGAACGTGAAATCAAAAAAGTAATCGAGTTGCTCGAAAGTCCGGCTGCCTTTGTCTGGGCGACTCAAACCACGACTCCCTGACCATTCCCATACCATTCTTTTACAAATGGCATCACCCCTGTTTCGAAAAGGCAGGGGTTTTGTATTTTCATACGATACTATTTTTTTACTATCTCCCACAAATGCCCTGCCTCTGCTGCAATTACTGATGAAGATTAGTCTTTTTACTGAGTTTGCTCAGTGCAAATAAGTATTCTTTCACATTCATTTGAATGAAAATCAATGACTTACAACAGTTCTCTTTCTTCACGATTGTTTTGCATCTGAGTATTCAACTAAAACAACTATTCGTATGAAAAAGCACTTACTGATTACAGCCAGTCTTCTGCTATCCGTGATTTTTCAGGCATTAGGAAGCAATCCTAAACTGATTTATCCAGCCGATCGTTCGATGTTTAACACCTGTACAGACCGAAAGGTGTTTAGTGTAAATGCTAACGATTCCCTGGCCCGGATTGTGTACATCAAAGTATTGCGTAACGATCCGCGCGAATTGTTGTATTCGTATACAAAGGCACTCACTCCCCAAACATCCATTCAGGCAGTAGAAATACAAACATACCCTGATAAATATTTTCTGGAAGCCGGCCAATACCTGATTGAAGTTAAAACTGCGGATGCAAATCTGAAAATTATCGGATTGCGCTATTTTACGATTTTTGCGGTAGGCAGTACCAATGGTATTAAACCTCGGTTTGCTTATCCGACAGCAGGCGCAACTGAAGTATCGCTGACACCCACAGTCAAACTACAACCCTATACCTCTTGTGGAAACGTGGGTCAGGTTATTTATTTTCTTGACCGCCATCCAGCCGACTGGAAAGGCGACGATTTACAAACGGATACACTTTTAGGTCAAGCCTACGAATGGAAAGTACCCAAACCGCTGCAACCCAATACTGAATATGACGTTGCAGCGGTTTTCATTACGGGTTATTTTTTCCCCTCCCAGCAGACTGGTTCCGTTTCGTTTACAACCGCTACGGCTCCGGCAGGCGGCGATCCGATACTGGTATCACCCGCTCCGAATTCATCGTCCATTACTATATGTGGACGTTACATTGGCATTACAGTCAATCCTAATCATCCGGATGCGCGTACGGTCGGTGTCAAAGTACTACTCAACGATCCCCGAACCTTTGTCATTGGGGGTGGCGGTTCGCTCACCCCTCAGGAAGCAACCCGTAATGTCACACTTGCGTTATCCAATGCGCTACGCCCCTTGCAACAATACCTGATTGAAGTGACTACATTTGATGCACAAGGGAGCCTGTTGAAACAAAAGTATTTTACCATATTCACACCGTCACGGGGCAGTTCATTTCCAGAGCTTGTCTATCCGGCCAATCAGTCAATGAACGTTTCACTCACGCCTACCATCGCACTAAAACCATTTCCGACGGATGCCTGTGGCACTTTGTCTGAGGTAGTATATGAGTTATGGTCTGGCGCAGAAGCACAACGGGCTGAGTTTACAAGTCCAGTGTACCAATGGACACCTCCGAAAACATTGCTGCCCAATACAATCTATCAGCTTCGGGTTACCTTCAGGGGTGTGGGAATAACCCCGATTGGTCCGGACGTCTCTACTTCCATTTCCTTTACAACAGGAGTGCCGGCCGGGAATCGGATGGGGGCTGGCGATCTGGCAGCCGATGAAAAAACAACTATTCACCCCAATCCTTTTGTAAGGTTCACTACCATTCATCTTCCCCCATCCTACGGGCAGGCTTCTGTACGCATGTATTCGGTAAACGGCCAGATGGTTTTTGAACAACAAAGTACTGGTGGATCAGCCGTTTATTTGGGAGAAGGCTTACGCTCCGGCTTATACCTGGTTCTGATAAGAAATGCCACCGGTCATAAAGAACAATTCAAAATAATTAAGCAAGAATAATGTCTCGGCAAGCCAGGTTGGGCTTTGACAAATACGCATCGAAAGAGTCCAAACCTGGCCTGTTGCCCCGGTTTAACCATGCTTGAATACCCGAGCAAATTTGAACATTTACCAGAAAACTATTTTAAAACCATCCAGTTCCCTCCATTTCATGCTTTTGAAACTCCACCATGCCCGGTTTTTGTTTACCGAGCTTCAGCGGCCTATTGGATTTGATGGAGCACACGACGACGAATTGCGCGATTTTGATGTGCGTTTTCGCATCATTCTCCACAAACACATCACCATACTAGGCTGGTGGAGCATCCTCAACATCGCAGGCGGACTGGTGGCGTTGTGGCTACTGGAAGGCACCTTGTATTATTTCTGGATGATGAGTTGCATCTGGGGCCTGATCAATTTTGCCATCACCATTGCCGTGTTTAACCACACGTTTTACAAAAAATTCCACAAGGAAAGTTCGTACGAGCGGTTCGTAGCCCAGAATCACATTGAACGCGTCCTGTTTCTTAACATTGGCATTGATTCGGCGTATGTATTTGTCGGCTTCTGGCTACGCGAGCACAGTTTTGTTCATCAGGTTGCCAATCCCGAACTCTGGCTCGGGTTCGGATGGGCCGTTGTGGTGCAGGGTGTTTTCCTGTTTTTTCAGGATACTATTTTTTTCCGGTTGCATCGACGCAATTTCCGCAAAGCACAACCCTTCCTGGAACAGTTGCTGGCAGGAAAATAAACAACAAACGGCCTGGCAACAAAAAACACCGCAGAACACTACGGTGTTTTTCAAACCTTTTGGATTTCCATCAAGCTATTTTGGATTTGATTTGTTTTGATCCTGCAAACCTACCTGTTCAGCAGCACCAACACACGCGGATCCGTCACTTCAACGGATGATTTTTATCAGTGATTGCCGGTACCAGGCACCGACCGGACAGGACATCCGACAGAATTTTTCACAGGTAATTTCCGCTGGCAATAGTAGTAACAGTCTACTGACGTGTCTGAGAGGTACGTTCCGGGCATCAACCCTACTATTCTATCTTTCCAGACTATTTTTAACTGAAACACGTATGAAACGAATTGATTTTTTGAAACAGGCAGGTGTGACGCTGTTTTCGCTGCCATTGTTCATTTCCTGCAAAAAACAGGAGGAAGTCACTCCTGGCAGTGATACGACCACCGAAACCGGCTCTACCAATGGCGATTCGGCCAGCAATTGCACCGTTACCAACTCCGAAACTGCCGGTCCGTTCCCTACCAAAGATCCGGCTTCGCTGTCCGTGGCCGACATCCGCTCGGATCGCCAGGGCGTGCCCATGACCGCAAAAATTACCATTAAGAATAAAAATGCCGATTGTGCCGCACTCAAAGATGTGATCGTAGACATCTGGCATTGCGACGCCGACGGCAATTACTCGGAATACGGTGGCACCGGAATGCAAGCGGTCAATTACACCAGTGTTCACTTTTTACGGGGTCGACAGGTAACTGATGCCACCGGCACCGCCACGTTTGTGTCCATTTTTCCGGGTTGGTATGGTGGCCGCGCCCCGCACATCCACGTGCATATTTACAATGCCAGCGGCAAATCATTGCTGGTTACCCAAATTGCGTTCCCCAAACCTACCTGCGATACGGTTTATACAACGGCTACCAGCTATTACAAGAAAGGCTTGCAGGATACTACCAATGAAACCGACAATGTGTTTGGCGATGGGTATGCCAATGAACTGGCTACGATATCCGGCAACACAACCGATGGCTATACGCTGACCCACACCATTGTGGTAAGTGCCTGAAAAGCCCGCAACCGTTCTTTTTCAAAATAGTATCACTGAAACACACAAAACCTGGCAATGACTGCCCAAGTGTATGCAGAACACGGTCGAAGCGCAACTTTTACTGGCAGAAAAACGCCACAAGATTCCGCCCGGGTCTCAGACTTCCGTTGCATGGCTGGTATGCAACGACTGCATACTGGATGGCGGACAATTATGCGATAATTACCGGATAACAGGGGAAACGTTCTTATTGCTCCCCTATATCGGTGATTTACAGATCAATGCGTCGTTCACACTGGAAGAAACGGAGTGTTACCTGACCAGCAATCCGGGCAGTTATCGCATCCAGAATCCGTATGCACAGGAGGCGGTCAATTTCCTGGCGATTGGCATCCAGGGCCGATCACGCATGGAAACACCCCAGCACATAAATCTGACGCTGGAGGTCGCAACAAATCAACTCATCAGACTTGCCGAAGGAATATTCATTGGGCAATGGGATGGTCGCCAGAACGGAACGTTTACGCCGTCTTCTCCCAAACATGAAGTATTTGTCTTTGTGATTGATGGCGCCTTCGAAGTGCAAAACCGCCTGCTGCATCCGCGCGACGGGTTGTTGCTAAGCCAGGTTTCGACTATAGAATTTGAAGCATTGTCACCAAAAGCTATCTTGCTGATTGTAGAGAATTTGTCTGACGACTAAAAAGATCCCGCCGGAATTACCAATCTGGCGGGAGTTCAGACAGCGGTTTGGCTGTGGGGGACAGATACTATTTGTCAGAAGAATACTTACAGCTTTCGGGTTTCCAGTATGCCAACATCGGCCAGAAACACGTCCCACTGCTTCTTTTTTTCGCCTTCGATGGCTTTTTCGTATAGTTTGAGGATGACGGTAATGTTGCGCTGGGTCACATCGCCGTACATGACTTTGCCATCCACAAACCCTTTGAACGTTTGCACAAACGATACGACACCGTAGTAGTTGCCGTCGGGACCTTTCACAAAATCGGAAGCATAACCAATATCGGCATAGGACACTTCCACTTCCTGATAATCCGCACCTTTGAGTTTCAGTCGCTTGAGATAGTCGCGGATCTTGTATTTATTTTTGATGCCGGTGTTGACATTCGATACTTCCACACGCACCTCTTCGTTGACAAACAAGGTAAAGGCCAGGTCAATTGTTGAATTGGCTTTCTCGGATGGTGTTTTCGGATCGACAATCATGGCAATGTAGCGGCCAAATTCATCGACTTTCTGGACAGCTTTCTGCCGGAACCGCTCAAACTCTTCCGGACCGCCCGGAAAGGCCGCCTCGTTTTCCAATTCCTGGGTATTGCCTTTTGCCGTTTCTTTTTCAATTGGCTCCGCTTCCCGCTTGGTCGTGAGGGTCGTAGCCGAAACACCCGTCAGTTGGTCGATCTGCGCCTTGGCCATCTTGATGGGTACAACGGCCTGAAGCGGGTCTACCCCGAATTCATAGTTTCCATTCCTGTACAAGACCACGGCAACATCATTCCGAGCCATCTTCTCTTCCTTTTTCTCGCCGCTTTTTTTGTACTTGATGTCTTTTTTTCCTAATGAAACGCTCTGACATTCAATCACTTCATTAGCCATGGTCACAATCAGGTCCTGTTTCTTGGTGGCAGGCGGGTTCAGAAAACCGGCCCCTTCGGCATTGTTGGCAATCGGGAATGTGAGCACATTGCCACTGGCATGAAACGCCATCAGGGCATCCGAAGCATCCATGATGTAAGCCGGACCGGGATTTTTGGGAATCGAATACTTGATCTTGTTCCCCTCCACACTCACGATTTTACACGAAATAGGTTCTCCACTACTCGGATAAATAACATCCTGAGCCACAGCCTGTTTGATGAGAAACACAAGAGCCCAGCATGCAAGACAGATAGGTTGTTTCATGGGTACGTAATACGTTAATGACTGTTCTACTCTTATTTGTTAGTAAACCAGAGCCGGCAATTGTAACTATAATCGTATTAAAATTTGCATCCATACCTTATTTTTGCCTTTTCAACCAAGGCCCTAGTCAATGGTATACGGGCCTTTACTGACCACCCGCATGAAAAATCAACTCTTTTTTTACATTTTGCTGGTTCTCCTGGTACTGACAGATGCCTGGTTGCTGGCCCACCCGAATCTGTTGGGAAAAATTGGTGTCTGGGTATATCGGTACGATTACCTGAAAACGTTTCCGCGTGCCCTGGCTACGGTAAGTCTGGCTACGGGAGCCACCTGGATTTTGTGCCGGCTGGTCAGGCAGTGGCTCCGTAAAACCATAGCGGTACCCGTGCTTTGGCTGCTGGCGTTGGCCATGGCCTTCCTATTTGTCCAAACCATTGTTCAGTTTTCATCGGGCAGTTATGCTCACACCGGGGCTGGTTTCAAGACCGGTGCCATTTTGCTTCCCTTCCTGCTACTGATTGTTGTTGCGCAGCACCTGTGGGAAACCAACCGGCCGCAACAGGCGGCGGCTGAAGAAACTTTCTTAAAAAAATAATATCTTTGGTTGGGTCAAAACCTCCGTTTTGTTACCTTCATCGGTCCATAAGGTATACATAAAAAAAATAGTTACCAACGCCGGAGTCAGGAACGTAGCATTGACTGATTTCTTTGTTTAACCCTGCTAAGCCAATACGTAATTTATGAAACAGGAACTCATCCGCGAACTTTTCGAAAAGTTTGAAGCTGCCAGCCGCGAAATCCACGGGATCGAATGCTGGAGTGCACGGGAATTGCAGGAATTATTCGGATACAAGGATTGGAATGTCTTTTTGAAAACAGTGGAAAAGGCCAAAAATGCCTGTGAAAATTCGGGCGAACTGGTCACCAATCACTTTGTGAACATCGAAAATACGATTGTGGGCGAAAGCGGTGAAAACACCCCCCTGGAAGATTTTGCCCTCACCCGGTATGGGTGTTACCTGGTGACACAGAACGGCGATTCGAGCAAAAACGAAATCGCCTTTGCACAGACGTATTACGCCGTTCAGACGCGCAAACAGGAAATCATTGAACAACGGCTGCTGGATATTTCACGCGTTGCCGCCCGTGACAAGCTGTCCAAGTCCGAAAAGAAACTTTCGGGTATCATTTACGAACGAAACGTGGACGACAAAGGGTTTTCGACCATCCGGTCCGAAGGCGACAAGGCGTTGTTTGGCGGCTATACGACCGGTGAGATGAAAAAGAAACTCAGCGTGCCTGATAACCGTCCGCTGGCGGATTTTCTGCCGACACTCACCATCAAAGCCAAAGACTTTGCCGTGGAACTTACCAGCTACAATGTGGTCGAAAAAGACCTGCACGGCGAAACGGCAATTACCCAGGAGCACGTGGACAACAACAAAGCCATCCGCAAGATGCTGGAAGAACGGGGCATTACTCCCGAAAGCCTGCCCGCCGCCGAAGATGTGAAAAAAGTGAAACGAAAACTGGAAAACGAAAGCAAGAAAGTTCTGAAGCAGGTTAAAAAGATGACTACCAAAAAGAAGAAGTGATCCTACAGAATCCCGATTCCCAAACCCTCACCTTGCATATGGTGAGGGTTTTCTGTTTTTTAACTTGCCTTCTAGCCACAAACAACCCTGTTTTCCCAAGCCGGGAGTGACATACCGTGAATTAACCCATAAAAATACCGTTAAAACCCCGACAAAAAAAGGTGAAAACACCCTTTTTTGTCGCCTCCAAAAGTAACTGGCAAATTAATTCCTATATTGATGTTTACAAATTATATAACAGTATAATTAATTGACATCGAGCCGCTTATCCTTCATCAACAACAACCGTCAACGCATTTATCTGTCGCCGGCAGGTATTCGTTTTACACACCACTTTCACACTTATTCGTATGTTTTCTTCAACCATGCAGATCGGCAATGTGGACAACTGGATTGCGTCTTGGAAACGTCAGCCGGAGACCGAAGCTACCCACGCTTCAGATCCGGAAGCGGTATTTCGTTATTTTGTCAGTGCGGGTGCGAGCTATTACCTTGTTTTTGATTACAGTGCCAACACCACGGTGTATGTCAGTAAAAACATTGAACAAATGACGGGCTATTATGCCCAGGATTGGATTGGTAACAGCCTGGAAATGTTTGCCAGGTACGTGCATCCAGCCGATAAAAAACGACTGTCGGAATTAACCTCCGAAGTATCCGCTTATTTCAGCACACTTTCGTCAGAAAAACGGCTGCACACCTGGGGAAGCTACAGTTTCCGATTTCGCCGGGCTAACGGCAGCTACATGCACTTGCTACGACAGGACATTGTCTTACAGCTGGATCCGCAGGGAAATCCCAGGCTGGCCGTTTGGTTCGGATCGGATATTTCGCACCTGAAGTCTGACAACCGGGTGGTTGCCACCATCACCGATGTGGACGAGGACGGCCAACAGTCCATTCGGGAACTGACCGCCTCACACGTGCCCGATCCTACCGACGCCCCACGGTTGAGTATCCGCGAACAGGAAATCATCCGGTTGCTGGCCCAGGGGCTCAGCAGCAAACAGATTGCCCAGCAGCTGAACCTTTCCTTTCATACTGTCACTACCCACAAACGCAATATTTTTGAGAAAACGTGCAGCCATAATGCCCATGCCCTGGTGGGTTTTGCGCATCGGAACGGGATCATTTGACCAGAATAGTATCTTTCGATCATAAAAAACCCGGCCTCTTCCGATGCGCCGGGTTTTTGACTTTCACAAACTACGATTCCACCAGAGGCTTATTTGTAAGCGTTCAGCGTCTGAATCGTGCCGTCCGCATTGTATTTCAACTCAGTTACCTTCACATTGCGCAGGTGCGTTTTACCCGAAAGCTGCACATCGTGGTAAAACAAATACCATTTTCCCTTGAACTCCACGATGGAATGGTGGTTGGTCCAGCCTTGCACAGGTTCCAACAGTACACCCTGGTAAGTAAACGGTCCGTAAGGGTTAGTTCCAATGGCATAACACAGGTTGTGTGTGTCGCCTGTCGAATACGAAAGGTAGTATTTTCCTTTGTACACATGCATCCAGGCAGCTTCGAAAAAGCGTTTGTCGTTGTCTTTTTCAGTGAACAGCTTTCCGTTTTTATCAACGATCTTCACTTCTTTTACCTCCTCGGCAAAACTTTTCATATCCGGGCTCAGCTTGGCCACGCGTGGTAAAAATGCGGTCTCTTCCGGCTTTTTCAAAGCGCCATCGGCGTGGTAGGTATTGCCATCCCAGCGCTGCAGTTGGCCGCCCCATATTCCGCCAAAATACATGTAATAGCTGCCGTTTGCGTCTTTGAATACACATGGGTCAATGCTGTAACTGCCCTTGATGGGTTGCGGCTCGGCTTTGAACGGACCTGCGGGATTTTTGCTGGTTGCCACGCCGATCCGGAAAACATCCTGCTTATCCTTGACCGGAAAATACAGGTAGTAGGTTCCGTTTTTGAACGCAGCATCCGGAGCCCATAGCTGACGGCCCGCCCATGGAATGTCCTTGATGGACAGCGCCACGCCGTGATCGGTTACCTTGCCGCCAATTTTGTCCATCGACAGGATATGAAAATCTTTCATATCAAAATGCCCGCCTTCATCGTCTTCGGGCACCCCCGACTCAACGTCGTGAGACGGATAAATGTATATTTTGCCGTTGAACACATGCGCCGACGGATCGGCCGTGTAGATGTGCGAAACAAGTGGCTGAGAGATGGGCTTCTTTCCTTCGTTTTGCCCAAATGCAGTGAATGAAACCAGTGCTAAAGTGAATGTTGCTAATTTGATTTTCATACGGTTAAGAAAAAAGGGGTAATAAAAAGAGTTATTTGAGTGCTGTATAGATTCGGGTATTGGTTAGGTGCGCTTCTTCCGTTACATTTTTGTTGTGGGAGCAAATGAATATACCCACCAGTAATTCTTCCGGAAAATCGAAATCCGGAATTTCAACCGTCCAGAATGGATTGCCGATTTTTGCAACCGAAACAAAATAGCTCCGCCCCCTCCGTTCAAGTTGTAGAATATCCGGTGCCACAACGGGTGTTTTTACTTCTTCAATGTTCGTACCATTTTTTTTGCGGTACTGAAAAGCCGTCAACCCGTCGCCATGAACGGTGAGGCATATCATGGCGGCGCTGGTATCCAGGCTGGTGCGGGCCATCCAGCCGGTTTTGCGGTGGGGATCTGTGCCTTTGCCTGCAAACGCGGCCTGGGTAGTCACGATAAAATCGCCTTTCAGCTTGCGCCACGCAAAGTGCAGTTCGTCTTTCCGAAACCAGATGTTTTCGCCAGAGCCCGTCAATGTATAGGTTCCGTTGACAAACGAAACACTGCCTTTATGCAGTACCTTACCGATATCCGCGTGGTTTTCAAAAACGCCTACACCATTCTGGGCCTGAGCCCACAGGGTTAACCAAAAGAACAAAGCAGTCTGTATATACCTCATGAAGAAAATAGTATCGTCAAAACATGTAAAACCCTCTCGTTCAGAAGTCTTATGCTCCGGCACCCTACCCTTTGGCAATCAGTGTCCCGGTTAACGGTTCTCTTTTTTCCGGCGTATTTTTGGCATTTTCGGAAACGCTGTTCAGCAACGTGAGGGTCACCTTGTCACCTTCAAACACGAAAGTGAGCTTGTCACCATGGATGGCTTCCACATATTTCAGGTTGATTTGCAGGGTATTTTCATTGATCCACGTACCGGTTGCCGCTACCTTCGACGGCACTGCCCCGCGGGCATTGACCGGAAAATAGTTCCGGGGCGCAACCTTGCTCACCTGCCAGTTCTCCCATCCGAATCCGATTTTTTTGAAGTCGTCGCTGTTGGTTTCCCCGATTCGCAACACACCGGCATCCTCAAACAACCCTAATCCGATTTTGGCAATTCCAAACGGATTGGGCTGGATCTGAAAGAATTTATTGCTGTATTTGGCATGAAGCGGGGATGTTTTGCTACCCTTGGGCACGGAAAGGGCCAAGGCCGAAAGTTCGGTTTTCAACGCATTCCATTCGGTTGGTTTTTCCGGCAAAGCCGCTTTTTTCAGTGCGGGAAGCAGCGTTTCGTAGGCTACATTCATCGACTTCTGCATGTCAAAGCTTTCGCTATTGATAGCCAGAACGGCATCCTGCTCGGGCATCACGATGCAATACTGCCCGAATGCCCCGTCACCACGGTAAAAGCCGGGTTTGCACCGCCAAAACTGATAACCGTATCCCTGCGACCAGTCGTTGTCGCCTTTCTGCGATTCGGTGAGTTTGCTGGTAGCCGTATCAATCCAGCTTTCGGACAATAGCTGTTTGCCATTCCATTTGCCTTTTTGCAAGTAAAACTGGCCGAATTTGGCAATATCTTCGGTGGTTACACGTAATCCGTAACCTGCGGTATTGAGGCCGTCCGGCGATTTTTCCCAGTCGTAATCCGTAATCCCCAGCGGTGCCATCAGCCGTGGACGCAGGTAATCTTCCAGCAGTTGTCCGGTTACCTGATGCAAAATTGCCCCGAGCATGTACGTGGCTCCGGTATTGTACAGGAAGAAAGTACTCGGCTCATGCTCAACCGGTTGCGCCAGAAACGTCTTCACCCACGATTGGGTGGTGGTATCGCGCATGGGAGGCAGCGTATCAGCATTGTGCCCGGTATTCATGGTGAGCAAGTGCTTGATTTTCATTGCCTTCAGGTTTTCGGAAGGAGTGGAAGGCAGGTCGTTGGGGAAAAATTTGACTACCGGATCCTCAACAGAAACTTTGCCTTCGTTCACCAGAAAACCAATGGCCGAGCTGGTAAAGCTTTTGGACAACGAATACAAGGTATGCTTGTAGCCGGACTGAAACGGCTTCCACCAGCCTTCGGCCACCACATTCCCGTGCCTGACCAGCATGAAACTGTGCCACTCCAATCCGGATTCCCGGGCCGCTTTCAGGAAAGCCCGGATCCCCGCCGAATCCACGCCTTGCGATTCCGGACTTTTACGCGGCAATGACAGCAGGGGCCTGGCCCAGGCATGCTCGGTCGGAACCAGCGAAAAACCTACCAGACCTAGTCCGGTAAGCTGAAGAAATTTGCGGCGTGACGTTTCCATTACGATATGGAATTAGAGATAGAATGATAACCTGCAAGACTAACCCGAAAGGCTGTGGAAAACAGTATCTTCCCAAAAGCCCAAACCTCGCTCCTCTTTCTGTAGCTCGGCCATACACACAAAACGTTGAACTAAACCAGGAAAAAGTATTGATTGTGCAAGATACAGCATTTATGTCAAAATGACATTTATTTTACAAAATAAAATAATGCCCCGCACAAGGGCATTATCTGTGTGAAACCTCACCGATAGATGTTTTTCAGATCTGTCTCAAAAAGCGTGTAAGGGTCGTTGTAGAATTTCAGGAAATCAGGTACACTGACCTGGCCGGGAAACGGCGCATAATAATGGGTCGGGCTGCGGGTGTCGTTTCGCCAGACCAGTACATACGCCAGGCGCATTTTTTCAGATTTCAGCGACTTCAACAATGTTTCGGTCCACCACGATGTATTGGGGATCGATTCCAGTCCGGTTTCGGTGAAGGCGGCCAGCTTTTTGTTTTTCGCCGCGAAATCGGAAACAATTTTCAGTTTTCGGATACCGGATTCCAGGTTGTAACGTCCGTCCCGGCCAAAATCGCCGTAATTATCCATTCCCACCATATCCACATACGCATGGCCGGGATAGCGTTCCAGAAACTCGGTTTCGGAAGCAAACTTGTTATCTGGTGAAAACGCATACAGAAAGTTGTGCACGTTCAGGCTGTCTTTCAGGTAGGTAACCGTAAACTGCCATACCGAGATAAAATCTTCGCGCGAACAATGCCCCTTGCCCCACCAGAACCAATCGCCGTCAAATTCGTGGTATGGCCTGAAAATCATCGGCGCCAGAGTCCCATCCTTGCCTTTGACCGAATGGGCCAGCCCGGCAACGGTTTTCAGGATTTCCTTGTACCGCGCGTGGTGCGAACCGCCGGGTTTGATAAGCGACATGGCTGGAACCGAAACCGAATCCTTCCAATAAAAGCCACCACCCGAGGCAGGATTGGAAAAATGCCAGGCCACCGTGGTTATGCCTCCCCTATTGTAGGTGTCCACAATGTTTTTTTGCAAGGCTTGCGCATTTTTTCGGATTTCATCAGCAGGCAAGCCCGACAACCCGCTAAAATCCACGCCAATGACGGCCGGATGCGACCCTGTCACCGATTTCACGTCCGAACGGTTTTCATCGCCATACCAGCCGTGTCCGTATTCGGTGGCGTGCTGATGGCCGAACAGAATGCCTTTGTGTGCCAGTTTTCCCAGGTTTTTATACAAAGCTTTGGTTTCGCGGGTGGCGCGGGCATCGATCTGTGCCTGCAAGGCACCGGTTACTAAAAAGCTAACTATCAACAGCTTACAAACTAAATTCATCGCAACGATCACAAAAATAGTATACTTTCAGAAGAGAAAACCGGTCAGAAACCAATCGAGTTGCCACCATCTACCGGCAGGGAAGCGCCGGTAATGTAACTTGCCGCCTCCGAGGCCAGAAAAACCGCGGCCCATCCAATATTTTCAGGCTTGCCAAATTTGGCCATCGGCGTGCGGTCCAAGGCTTTGTGCATCCGGTCAGGATCAGACTGCATGGCGGTTTTCATCATGTTGGTTTCGATAAATCCGGGGGCAATGGCATTGACACGCACATTGTATTTGGAAAGATCGGAGGCAAGCACCCGTACCATTCCTTCCACCCCTGATTTGGAAGCCGCATACGCCACTACCCGGTCAATGCCGTAATAGGCAGCCATCGACGAAATCATCAGCACAACTCCGCTCTGCCGCGCCACCATTCCTTTGGCACAAGCCCGCGTCAACGCGAACACTGAATTCAGGTTGGTATGCACAATCCGGCTGAAATCTTCGTCGGTCACTTCCAATGCGGGCTTTTTCATGTTTATGCCAGCGTTGTTGACCAGAATATCAATCGGCCCGACGGTTGTTTCAATGTCCTGAACCAACCCTTCCAACGCGTCCAGTTGCGTGATATCGTTTACTTTGTAATGAGCCGTCGCGCCCAATTCCCGGACCGCTTCCTTGAGCGGCTCTTCCCTCCGACCGGTGATGACCACAGTGGCTCCGGCCGCTACCATGCATTTGGCGATGTCGTACCCGATGCCACTGCCGCCGCCGGTAATCAGGGCTACTTTGCCCGCTAATGAAAACACATCTGTACTATTTGGCAAACTCATGTAAAGGATAGAGGGGTTTTGATGAATAAAAAGATACTATTTTGTTGAGAGAAAAGAAGAAAGACACAAGATAAAAGACTGTTAGTGAACCGGATAAGATCTTTTTCTTCCAGCTTACCTCAACTGGTAGATTTCGACCAGCTTTTTCATCTCTGCCAACGTACGGGTTGGTGGGCTGAAAGGCGCAGGAACGGGTTGTTTGGAATAGGTTTGGAAATACAACACGCACGCATCCCGCCAGTTCAGTGCTTCGCGGTGCTGAGCTGCCAAACGGCCTTTGACATCGGCAAATATTTCCGCATTGACATACGGTTTTACGCCGGTCCAGGCCGCCTGCAGGTTTTCCACCTCTTTGATTCCGGTATAGTAACGGGAAGCAAACTCGTCCCACAGTGTCTTCCCGGTGGAAAGCTTCTGCGTCCATGGTACATGATGAAACCAGAGCAAATACCGCAAATCACAGGTCTGGGGGTTACCCCATAGCTTTTGCACTTCCGGATGATACAAGGCCAGCGCATTGTTGCCGGTGGACGTCCGGTTGAATCCCAACCCTACCGAATCGGCGCGGTGGTAATAGATAGCCGTCCAGTCGGGACGGGCACTGCGTTCGAGCCAGGGTTCGGGACCGAAGTGAATGTTTTGTCCCATGACGTGATGCAGTCCCAGCGGCGTGGTAAAATCGACATACACTTCCCTCGATTTCAGCAACATGTCTTTGATCGTCCTGACCGCCGACGCATTGCGTGTCAACGTCATTTTTACCCATTCATCAGCAATCTGCTCGGATGTCAGGGCATGATTCCAGGCCAGCCGACCGTATGCGTACCAGTTGGATTGGGACATCAGGTGCCCGGTCCAGTTGCGGTCCGAACCGGTATTGGCAACACCAGCCATCACTGTAATCGGATAGGTATGGACCGATCCATCCACCACTTTGGCTACCGTTGCGCCTTTGCCATTGGCATAGGTATCTGAGTCCAGGCATTCTTTGAACAACGGTGCCAGGTAGACCAAGTTGGTCGAAAAACCCAGGTATTCCTGCGTAATCTGAAATTCCATGGCCAGGGGCGTCTTGGGCATGGCACCAAACAACGGATGAAAAGGCTCACGGGATTGAAAGTCAATCGGGCCGTTTTTAACCTGTACCACTACATTTTTGGCAAAGGTGCCGTCGAGCGGTTTGAATTCATTGTAGGCTTCCTTGAAGCGGTCTCCTTTCGGGTCCGGCGAATACACAAATGCCCGCCAGATTACCAGGCCATTGTGAGGTTTCAGGGCTTCGGCCAGCATGTTGGCGCCATCGGCGTGGGTGCGGCCGTATTCCTGCGGCCCCGGCTCGCCTTCCGAGTTGGCTTTGACCAGAAATCCGCCAAAATCGGGAATGTACTGGTATACTTCTGTGGCTTTGTCGGCCCACCATTGGCGCACCTGCGGGTCCTGTGGATCGGAAGTTTTGAGTTTGCCCAGAATTTTGGGGGAAGCGAAGTTGATCGACAAAAATACCTGAATGCCATACGACCGGAACAAATCGGCCAGGGCTTTTACCTTGGAAAGGTACTCGCCGGTAAGAAACCGCGTACTGGCATTTACATTGTTCAATACCACCGCATTGATCCCGATGGATGCATTGGCACGGGCATAATCGGTATACCGCGGGTCCAGGTTTTCCGGCAATTCGTACCATTTCCAAAGCGAAGAACCCGCATACCCTCGCTCGATGGTCCCCAGGGGATTGTCCCAATGGTTGAGCATCCGCAGCTGGATTTTGGGCGAACTGGAGATGTTCAGGTTAGCCAGCGGACTTTCGGTTTGCAGGTGCCGCAACAACGCGAATGCACCGTACAGAATGCCTTTGTCGGTAGATGCCTTGATGACCAGGTTGCCTTTTTCGGCTGAAATCTGGTAGCCATCGGTGGGTACATTCGTTTCTTTTTTCAGGACAATGCCGCCGGCAGGCTGCGGTTTGCTTAACAAAACGGTGCCGGTCAAACCTTCGATGCCACGCTTCAACTCGTCGGTAGCCCGCTGAATGACAGGCGTTTGCTCCCATTGCGATTGTACAAAACGTGCCGCTTGCTTGTATTCGGCACGCCGCTGGGTATTGGAAAGCAGATCATACTTCAGCCATAAACGATAGCCATCATCGGCCAGGGCCGGGAATCCGGAAACCATTGTACAGACCAGGATACAGAAAATTCGGGCGAAACGCAGTAAAGAGGGTTGCATTGGGCAAAAATCAGGGAACCAGAGTAGTGTTAAAACTAATTTCGTACGGGTTTTGGCTTTTGAAATCCTACTATTTCAGGCTTTTCAGGAAAGCAATGCTTTGGGGAATGTTCTTCATTTCTTGATTACTTTCATCCTCAATGAAAAAATGTTTAATGCCGATCCTGTTTGCTTCCGTCAGTATGCCTTTCCAGTCGGCCTGACCTGTCCCCAGCACCACATCGTTTTCAGCCGGCGTATGTCCGGAAAAATCGCCTTTTATGCCTTTTTTCAGGTCTTTGACGTGCATCAGCTTCCAGCGATTTCCGTATTTCTTCAATAAGCTGACCGGATCGCCGCCGCCGTGCAGGGTCCACAGCACATCCATTTCGAACGAAACGTAATCGGGGTTGGTGTGTTGAATGATGTAGTCCATCAGCGTACCTTCGCCGTCGGGATTGGGGCGAAATTCATAGCCATGGTCATGGTAACAGAAAGTCAATCCGTTTTCCTTGAAAAGCTTGCCGGCTGTATTGAAAACTTCCACGGCTTTTTTGGCATCATCCAGCGTAAAGTTATCGCCTTGGTGGGGTATCCAGGCACACATCACATACGAGGCTCCCATGATTTTAGCATTGGTGACAATGGCCATCGGGTCTTTGCTCAATTGCTCGAACCCCGACCCTACCGAAGGAATTTTGATACCACGCGCATCACACATTTTCCTGAACTCTTCCGGTGCAACGCCTTTGGCGCCACTTCCTTCCAGTTCGGTAAAACCCAGCATTTTGATCGTATCCAGCGTGGCTTCAACTCCCTTGGGAAACTGGTTGCGGAACGTATACGCCTGCACGCCGAAAGCTGCCTTGTAAAGCGGCTTTCCTTTCTGAGCAAAGGTTTGCAGTCCGCATGCCAGTAAGACGAAAAGAATCCATGGGTTTTTCATACATCGAAAGTAAGGATTGTAAAATAGTATCTCCACAAAAGTAAAAACCTCCGCGTGCAAAGCCAGAACTATTGCAGTTATAAATTTCGCTTTTTCAACTCTTCCACCGCGTGATTCGCTGCCCGGGCCGTCAGGGCCATATACGTCAGCGATGGATTCTGCGTACCGGTGAAGGTCATGCAGGCACCGTCGGTGACAAACACGTTTTTGCAGGCATGCAGCTGATTCCATTCGTTGAGCAGCGAGGTTTTCGGATCTTTGCCCATGCGGCAGCCTCCCATCTCGTGGATGTCTGCTCCGGGATTGGAATGCGTATCGTTGGCCCGGATGTTGGTAAAACCCGCCAGGGTAAACATCTCGGTGATCTGTTCATTGAAATCCTTGACCATTTTGTCGTCGTTCTCGGTCCACCTGGCATCAAGAATGATCTGCGCAATGCCGTACTTGTCTTTTTTGTCAGCAGCCAGCCGCACCTGATTGGACTCCACAGGTACGCATTCCCCCATCATCCACGCACTGATGTGCCAGTTTCCATACTGCGGGTTCAACAGCGCATTCTTCAGGTCTTCGCCAACGCCCTCCTGCCTGGACGACAGGCCCCGGCCACCGCCGATTCCGATGGCATAGCCACGCAAAAAGTCCGTTTCCTGCTTGAGTACATTCCGGAAACGGGGCATGTAGCCGTTGCTGGGATTCTTGCCATCGGTACGCTTGTCTTGCAAGCCAGCGTAGTCGGCGCCAGCCTTACCACGGTAATTGTGCCAGGAAAGATATTTGCCCATCAATCCGGAATCATTGCCCAAACCGTTCGGAAAGCGGCTTGACGAGGAATGCAGCAAGATCGCATTCGAATTGATGGCCGAGGCATTGACAAAAATAATTTTAGCAAAATACTCAACCGGTTGCAGAGTATTGGCATCAATGACCCGCACGCCCACAGCCTTTCCCTTTTTATTATCATAGATGATCGAATGCACCACCGAATGTGGCCGAAGCGTCAGGTTTCCCGTTTGGGCCGCCCAAGGCAGCGTGGAGGCATTGCTGCTGAAATACCCGCCGTACGGGCACCCTCGCACACACAGGTTGCGGTTCTGGCACTTGGCCCGCCCCTGCTGGGTATGAATGGGTTGCGGCTGGGTAATGTGCGCCGCCCGACCCTGGATCAGCTGCCTGTCTTTGTACTGCCTGGCTATGGTATCTTTCAGATGTGACTCGACACAACTCAGTTCAAACGGAGGCAAGAATTCTCCATCCGGCAAATGCGCCAGGCCATCGCGGTTGCCCGAGACACCGATGAATTTCTCCACATGGCTGTACCACGGAGCCAGATCCTTGTAACGAATCGGCCAGTCGATGGCAAAGCCGTCCCGAACCGGACCTTCAAAGTCAAAATCACTCCAGCGCTGGGTTTGCCGTGCCCACATCAACGATTTGCCACCCACGTGATAGCCACGCACCCAGCTGAACGGTTGCTCCTGAATGAACGGCTGCTCGTCAGGCTTGACGGCCCAGTGTACGGTTTCTTCCCGCATGAATGCCCGCATGTCTCCGTACTGCCTGCGGATTTCCAATGGCAGCTGTCCGCGGTGTTCAAATTCCCATGGGTTTTTCATCGCGGTCGGGTAGTCAGACACGTGTTTCACGTCACGTCCCCGCTCCAGCACCAGCGTCTTCAAGCCCTTGTCGCACAGCTCTTTGGCCGCCCAACCTCCACTGATACCTGAACCAATGACAATGGCGTCGTATGTATTTTTCTTTTCCGAATCGATGTTGAAATTTGCCATAGCAGAAAGGGATTAAACGGGTACACAACCATGAAAATGACCAGGAGCCATGTTGTAATGCAGATGATTGATCATCACGTACTCTGAAGTGGTGTAGCCCTGAATGGTCAGATTTTTAACCAGTGTGTAAAACTCTTTCTGTTTGGCATCAGTAGTGGCTTCCAGGCTCTCGAGCAGCGCTTTTTTCTGGGCTGCGGAAAGCTCCGGAAAGGGTTTTCCATGCGATTGGTTTGCCAATGCATCTACAACTCCCAATCCTTTTTGAAAATCGGCCTGCGCTTCTTTTTCGTAACAATCGGCCAGCATCTTTTGGATAAATGCCGGGACGCCCAATGATTTGGCACCGGGTATCTTCCCTTCAGGAATCAGCGTACTTACCATTTCGTTCAGTACTGCCTCTTCAGCAGCATTCAGAAAAGCACTACCCAAATGCACGGAGGCTTGATTCCATTGGTGAGCCCAGGCCGGAATCACCAGAAGCGTTCCGGCAGCGGCAGTCAGACTTTTGAGGATGCGTCGTCGTTTCATATGCAACATAGTTTGTTTGATCTGGCAACTCCGATCAGCCAAAAGCCGGTTTTGGGTTGCGATAAGATACTATTTTTGCCGGGCTTTTTTGGTTTGCACCTCTTATTTAATCTGCTGGCTTTCGGGTGGTCCCAGGTACGAAGGCTTCACCCCTCCCCGATCCACTACAATTTTCTGCACCACTACCGCCGGGTCCACCATCCAGAACTTGAGGGTATGCTTGCCTGCTTTAGCCACCGAATGCCGGGTAGTAAGTACTTTGCTGTTGGTTGCAACCGATCTTTCCCATTCTTTCATGCTCCGGTCTTTGTGAATTTCAACCACCTGTGGCATCTCGTCATCAATGGAAATGGCATAGCGAAGACCACGATTGCCATTGAATTCCAACGTTGGCGAAAGAATAACCTGCACTGCCATCTCTCCACCATCAGCCAGGAAAAGATCATATTCCAGCCGCGGAGTGTCGCCTCCCGCCTCAACCGGTGGTATATTGACCGGAAACACAGTCACACCGCCGGCAGTGCGTCCAATATCGGGAATCACTTTCCAGGAAATGGGCTTCTTCGCCAAAGCTCGGGTGTAGTGTTCGGCTTCCATCGAAACATAGCCTTCGCCTTCGACAAACCCTTTGAACAACTTGTCCGGTTGCAAGGCGGGTTTGGGTGTGTTGACAGGTGCACTCTCTTTTACCATAGTTGCTTTCACCGCACTGGGTTCGAGCCTTTCCACTTTGGGCATCTTATTTTCCGGCGGCTGTTGCCAGTAGGTATAACCAATATGGGTCTGGTCGGCAAAGTGATTCCATTTGCCACCGGCAAGCTCGGTATTGAAGTGGTTGCTCAGTTCCGCATCTTTTTTATACAGGCGTTCGGCCTTGTCGGCCAGTGCATTGGTTTCGGGGTGGCCTTCCCTGGCGTATTTCCGGTTAAGGGCGACGGTATAATACAACTCGTTCAGGTTGGCACACGCCAGGATCGGGTACAGTACCAGCTGGTAATAGGCATCCCGGTACTCCGGTGCCAGTTGATCGTACACTTTCCGGGCACGGTCGGCCAGTTGGTTGTACTCGGTTACCACTGTTTCGAATTCGTTGTAATGATCGAGACTGTACGTATCGGGCGAAAGCAGTTCAGGTTTTACCCGCGCATTGTATTTGGCATATTTGTCCAGAAACGAAGCGATTTCGGTCGCATGAGTCTCCCCAAAGGTCTGGTTGGCCCACCGATGGGTATACTTGCCCATGTCTTTGATACCCATCGCTTCGGGGTTCCACGCATAATCAAGAAAGAAGGAAATGGGCAATTCCATGGGTTTGATATCGCCCACATTCACCACCCACAATTGCCGGGCATTGTATTGGTAAGCCAGGTGCATCTGTTCCCAGATACGCGGCAACGGATTGGTATTGACCCACTTGTAGTTACGCGGACCACCCACATAGTCGAAGTGGTAGTAAATACCAAAGCCACCTTTGCGTGGTTGGGCATTCAGATCGGGCAGTTTGCGGATATTGCCCCAGTTGTCATCACAGAGCAGCAGCGTCACATCGTCGGGCACCCGCATGCCTTTGTCGTAGTAATCCTGCACTTCTTTGTACAAGGCCCAGACCTGTGGTTTTTCAGAAGCGGGTTTTCCGGTCACTTCTGCAATGATTGTTCGTTGGTCGGCCACAATCTTTTCCAGCAGTGTGGTAGCCGTTTCGCGTGACATGGGCTCATCGCCGTCACCCCGCATGCCCACCGTTACCAGATTTTCATACCGATGCCGCTCTTTCAAACTGCTTCGCCAGAATTCCCGTAACGTCGAATCGTTTTTGGTGTAGTCCCACTTTCCATTCCCAAACCGTTTCCATTCGTCGTGAGCCCGCATCAGCGGTTCGTGGTGTGATGTCCCAATCACCACTCCGTACTCGTCGGCCAGTACCGGATTCATCGGGTCATCTACGTGAAACGCATTGCCCCACATGGCCGGCCAGAGAAAGTTGCCTTTTGACCGTAGAATCAGTTCAAAAACCTTTGTATACAACTTCTGGTTGAAGCCTCCGTTCTTTTCGTGCGTCCAACCCGACAGGCAAGGAGCCTCGTCATTGATGAAAATGCCCCGGTATTTCACCTTGGGCTCACCCTGCGTATGGCGGCCGGGCAACACAAACAAATTTTTCTGCTTACGGACAGGCACATCGGCCCACCAGTGCCAGGGCGAAACACCGATCTGAGCCGATAGGTCATAAATGCCAAAGATCGTTCCGCGCTTGTCGCTACCCACCATCACCAGCGCCTGATCTACACCGGGCATCGGCTTGTCAAGTACCTGAATCAGAAAGGTTTCCCATTTGCCGGCAATACCAGTTACATCCAGCTTTTTTTGTTGTACCAACTGATCAATCACCGGACTCTTTCCAAGTGTACCGATCAAAACTACCTGGCGGGCAGCGGGCATCTTGTCCGAACTCAGACTGGGCAGCGCCTGAGTTACGCGGTTAATATCCGTTTGTAAATCTTTGGCGGCGCGGATCACTCCCGGATAATCCTGCGCATGCACATACAGCGGCGCAGACTTGCCGGCTGAGGAAAGTGCAAACCGCCCTTTGCCATTTTGGCTGGCAACATAGCGGGTGTCGTCCACCGCGAAAGCTGCTGTGGATGCAAGCAACCAAAAGGCCAGTACAAGCGGCAACTTTCCAATGGCAATTACCTTGTCTATTAGCTTTGTATGGGGAATTCGTTTTATCATAACAGTCATACAGTTGCTGACACACAAGATATCAGCAACCGGAGGTTTTTAGGTTTGGAAACATACTATTTTCGATCGGCGTCAGGCAAAGAAAGGAACATCTTTCTGCGCGTACTTGCGCATGCCCTCTTCGTTGATTTCCACGCCGATTCCGGGTTTGTTCGAAAGCGGAATGAAGCCGTCCTTTACCATGGGCCCATCAAAGGTGACAATTTCCTTGAACATCGGATCTTCATGGAAGTAAATCTGCCATTCCAGAATCATGAAATTGGGAACGGAAGCACACACATGGCTGGAAGCCATGGCTCCCAGGTACGAAGCCACCATGTGTGGTGCAAACGGCACATAATACAGATTGGCGAGGTTGGCGATGCGCTGCCCTTCGCCCAAGCCACCGGCTTTTTGCAGATCGGGCATGATAATGTCAACCGCTCCGATTTCAAGCAGGCGGCGGAAGCCATGTGCCAGGTAATGATTTTCACCGGCACAGATCGGCGTATCGGTTGAATCCCTGATAATTTTATACGCTTCCGGATTTTCAGCAGGGATGGGCTCTTCCAGAAACATCAGTTTCAGTGGCTCCATCATCTTGGCTACTTTTCGGCCTGTAGTGACATCGTAACGCCCGTGCATGTCTACACAAATATCAATCTTGGGCCCAACCGCTTCCCGCACAGCGGCAATCTGATTGTACATCCGTTCCAGTTCTCCGGGACTGGCCGTCCAGTTGTACACATCGTATTTGTTCGGGTCATTCCATTCGTCAATGTCATATTTTACAGCATTGAATCCCATCTTGACGGCATCTTTGGCCGAATTGGCAAAATTGGCTGTGCTTTTGTCCGTATCCCGGTAGGTGCCTGTATCGCAATACACCCGGATTTTATCGCGGTACTTGCCTCCCAACAGTTGGTATACGGGCAATCCCAGTGCCTTGCCGGTCAGGTCCCACAATGCGGTTTCCACTGCCGAAAGTACGGCAATGTACATACCGGCCTGTGCTCCTTCAAAAAAGCCTGACCTACGGATGTCTTCAAATAACCGGTTCACGTTCAGCGGACTCTTGCCTTTCAGGCGTTGACCCATCATTTTTACCAGGTGATACGTTCCCGGAGTCGCATCGACGCCTTCGCCACATCCCCATATGTTCTGGTTTGTATAAATTTTCACAAACAGACTGTGCCCGTTGCGAATGAAACCACATTTGATGTCGGTGATTTTCAGATCGGACGGGCTGGAAGCCAGCGGTGTTCGTTCGACGGCATCTTCCAGCCCTTGTCCAAAACCAGCAAGGGAAGTAGCACCAAAAACACCCGCCAGGGCACTTTTGGTTAGAAAGGAACGTCTTGAGGATGTATTTGACATGATGTATGACGAAGGTTGACAGTGAAAAAATTACCAAGTCCGGGTTTTTAACAATTCCTGTATCTGCTCCTTGGGCACAGGCAATTCATTGATGTGCGCATTGAGCCATTGGGAGAAATCCTTTTCGATTTCCGGCGACCAGCGCGAATCAATCTGGCCAGGCGTGTATTTCTGCTCGCGCAGCCGCTGGTGGCCAAACATATCGCGTAACCGCACCACTTCCGACGTTTTGACAACTTTCTCGGCCAGGTGCGGTGGAATGAAGATGACACCACCATCGCGGCCCAGCACGATATCGCCGGGCATGACCATCACTTTGCCGATGCGTGTAGGGCGGTTAATCCCGACCAGCGTGGTATTCAGTTCGCCATCCGGATTGTTCAGGTGATGCGACGGATGATAGCTCCGGAAAAATGATGTAAATCCGCCAATTTCCTTTAATCCCGCAATGTCACGCACAGCCCCCTCGTACACAATCCCGTTTCCGGTTTTGGTGTAAATCGAGTTGCCCAGGTTGTCGCCAATCGTAGGGCCGTCTTCGTGCATGTCAAACTGATCGACCACATACACATCGCCTTTGGTGAGCATATCAATCGGCCAGGAATTCTGTGATTTTACCCGGCCATCCTTGGAATGTCCCTTTTCATCAATGACCCGGTGCACATCGGGACGGCCCGGCATAAAGGTGGCCGTCAGGGCCCGTCCCACCAGCACGCTGTCCGGATTGATGCACATCCAGTCGCCCGTATACTGATACTTGTAGTTTTCACCTTTCAGCACAGCCCAGGCTTCTTCATGAGTCACCAGTTTCATGCGTTTGAGAATGGCATCGGGCACCTTGGGCCGCCCGTCCGGAAAGCGTTCACCTTTCCAGAGTGGCGTCAGAAAAATGAGCTCGTCACGCGAAATCTGCTGGCCGAAGGAGGATACGGTCAACCCGCACAGGCAACCCAACAATGAAGCTAAAAATACAAGTGGTCTCATAACACGAAAGTTAGACGTTAACGTATAGGCTGTATCTGTTGAAAAAATAGTATCCCTGTCAAAGGCAAAACCCGGCCGCGGCATCAGAACTTCACCACTTCCCAATAGGCCTTCTTAGGCTTCAGAGACGTATCAAATAGCAACGGGTAGTTTTTACGGCCACGCACCGGATAAAAATCCAGCCAGGTATATTTGTCCGAGATATTCCAGAAGGTGACACTGGTTACTGATTTCTTGTACTCGCGCAAAACACGAAACACCATCTTGTACTGCTCCGCCTGTTTCTGTTCTAATTCCGGCGTGTAAGCATCTGCCTCCCCTTCCCGACGAGCCCTCGGAAACTTCTCCCACGGATAAATGGACATGTCCACTTCTGTAAAGTGAATCTGTACTCCCAGCGAAGCAAACTTTTCAATCGCATGGCGCAGTTGTTTTTCGGTTGGTTCGTAAATAGACCAGTGCGCCTGTAATCCGACGCCATGCACGGGAACCTTGGCATCTTTCAGTTTTTTGAGAAGCTGGTACACCCGTTCGGTTTTTTCGGGACGTTCGGTATTGTAATCATTATAGAAAAGCAGCGCCTTCGGATCGGCGGCATGGGCATATTCAAATGCCTTGACGATAAAATCATCGCCGCAGATACGATACCAGGGCGAATTGCGCAACAGTCGCGTGCTGTCGTCGTCCACGGCTTCGTTGACTACATCCCAGGCGTAAATTTTCCCTTTGTAGCGGGTCACCACCTCGGTAATGTGATCTTTCAGACGCTTGAGCAATACGTCTTTGCTCACCGTGTCGCCTTTGGCATCGGTAAAAATCCATTTGGGGAATTGCTCATGCCAGCACAGGTTGTGCCCGCGTACCCGAAGCTTGTGTTCCTGAGCATACTTGACAATGGCATCGGCATCATCCCAGAAGTAACGGTTTTCTTCCGGATGGATCGGTCCCATTTTCATCGCGTTTTCAGGCGTAATGCTATTGAACTCCCTCAAGATCAGGTTGGATTCTTCACTTCTCAATGCCCTGGGCGATACAGCCACCCCTATGGGAAAATACGACTTGTAATACTCTTTTAATCCCTTTGGTGACGGTTGCTTGGACGACCCACCCGACTGTGCCACCGCGGTCGGTAAGACAGAAAAAAGGACTATCCCTTGTAAGACCAATGCTCTTTTCAGAGACTTACAGAATTTCATGCGAATCATAGTTTTGAATGAGTGGTACAAAATAGCGATAACAATCAATGGGTAAACAATCAATTCTGTTCTAGCGGAAAAATCAAAAGGCGGGTATGCAAGATTGCATACCCGCCCGGCAATCATTAGTTTACAATCAGTTTTTTTGTAATTACTTGTGCCCGAGTTGAAACCGTGAGAATGTACATTCCCGGTGCCAGCACCTGCGCGTTTGTAAAGAACCGGTTCTCCAGGCTTTGTTCCAGAATCCGCTTTCCTTCCATGGTAGTGATGCGCAAAACCGGCTTGTCAGATGTTTCGAACGAAGGCAGTTCCAGCGTAAACCGTCCTTCCGCAGCCGGATTCGGATATAGTTGAGCATCCGTTACAAAGGCTGGCTCCTGTGCCCTTGCCTGACGGGCAGAGGCTATCGCCGCACTTCCGGGCTCTGTGCCCCAGATCAGTTGCCCGTTTCGGTACAAGGTAACCCGTGACCAGTCGGCATATTCCCGCTTGGTTGGATCATACGAGTAGTCACCGTTTTCATTGTAGTTTGACCAATTGGCATTGTTGAAGCGGGTTTGAATTTCACCACTGTTTTTACCAATAGCCAGTAAACCCGCGGAAGTAAAGCTTACTTCCATGTAGTAATCCGCACCCTCAAGTGGCGTAGGCAAGGCCACAAATTTTCCTTTCACCAGATTGGTTCCCAATGCGGCATAGTCACACCAGAATTGCTGGCTGGTATTGTCCTGTGCCCAAGGATACACCGCATTCTCACGGGTATACCAGTACCGGATCGTCAGTTCGCTGTAAGGCACGGCTTTGTCTCCGATGTTCACTAGTTGGAAGAATGGCCGGATGTGATTATCCGTTGCCTTGTTTTCGTTCTGACGAACTTTGTACTGTACTTTCAAACCTTGTTTTACGGTAATGGACACCGTTGCCGTATCTGCCAATCCTGACGAATCCCGCACAATGACTGAAGCCTGATAGATCCCTGGCCGGTTGTACGTATAGATGGGCGTAGCTCCTGTGCCGGTACCGCCATCGCCAAAATTCCAGGTATACGTCAACACATCATTCAGATCCGGATCGGTTGAGGCGGAGGCATTAAACGTTACCGGATGCGGAGCAAAACCCTCCAATGGAGCAGCCGAAAGCTGGGCTGTTGGCGGCTCGTTCACATTGATAACGGCAATGGTAACAGTTGTGGGTAAGCTGCCGGTATACTCATCCCTTACCGTCAGGGTCAGTGTGTACTGCCGGGTAGTTTCGAAATTCAGTACCGAATCGCTCACCAGTGTGATCTGCCCGGTAGAGGCATTCACGGTAAAGATAGAGGCTCCCGAACCACCGGTAATCTGCCAGTTTTGAAAGGTTGTGTTGGTATCGGCATCCGTCGCCTGTACCTGGCCGATCACCGTACCATTGATGGCTTTTTCACTGACACTCAGAACCTGATTAGGGGTGATCAAGGGCGCATTGTTTCGTACATAGCCTTTCAGCCATACCAGGGCCGGCTTTTCCGCGCCATTGTCCAATGCCAGAAATGCCCCCTGAGCGGTACGCCAGTGACCCGGACGATACCCCCACAAGGTAATCCCTGTCACCGAAGGATGCTCCCAGAAGATGGGAAAAATACGCTTGTAATCATCTAATTGCACCTGGTCAGTGGGGCCGTCAATGTCCAATTCTGTAATCTGAATCGGTAGCCCGGCGGAAGCAATGAAATCAAGGTTTGCTTTGAGATCGGCCGATGGGATGCGAGTGGAAAACGCATGCCCCTGCATGCCAACAATGTCGATCAGGTTCTCGGCTTTGAGCAAATTGATGATCGTCATGTAGCGCTGTGCATTGGGTGGGTTGTTTTCGACATTGTAATCGTTGAGCATCAGCTTGGTCGTGGGAGGAAAATACTGACGGGCCAGCCGGAAGGAGGTCAGTATCCAGTCCCAGCCGGTAGTGCCATTACCACCCAACGCCTCCAGGTAATTTCCACCACCGTTACCAGCCTGATTCGGCGGGTCATTGGTCGGTTCGTTGACCACCTCAATAAAATCAATGTCCGGATACCGCTCGGCTACAGCCGCAAACCACTCCTTGATCTCTTCCAGTTGCTCGGCTGGTGGCAGGTTTTCAATCCAGGCAGGCTGCTGGTTTCCCCAGATCAATACGTGAAAACGGAACGGAAACCCGTTGGTCTTGGCCAGATTATAAGCTTCGTCCAGTTCAGTCCAGTTCATCACATCCCGAACGGATTCTACCGAACCCCACTTACCGGAATTTTCAGGGGTAACCTGGTTCCAGTAGGCCGTGAAATTGGTACGTTGCGGAACACTGTATACACCGCCTAAAAATTTAGACTTGCCTGTTGCCAACGGCGGACCGGTAGGTGTGAACGGTGGTGGCGGTGGCACAATGGTTCCGGCCTGTCCGTTATCCAGGTTAGCCACGGTAAAAAACACCCCGGCTGGTCCGAACACAAACTTGTCGATATCCAACCCGTTTTCACGGCTACCAATCTGAAATTCCTGAGTCAGGTTGCTGGCAGTCACCGTGAACGAAATGGGTGTTTCGCCTCCGCCAAATTTCGATAAGTTAATCCATTTCCAGACATTGGTGGATGCAGTGCCCGCACCGGAAACCACATCCGTTATGGCCGTATGCCCTACAGGACTGAGTCCGTTGACCGTAATCCAGTCATCGGCGTTGGCGACTGATTTGGCACCAAAACCATTGCCATAAAAAAAGCTGTCATCACTGAAAGCCCCTGCTCCTACCCTAACCCGGGCATACAATTCATACGTTCCGGCAGACGGAAAAGTCACGGAATAGGTAATCACCCGGCTATCGGTTCCCGGATTCTGGGAAGCGGCTACGTCTGCCTGTACCCGGACAAAACGGGTAGTAGCCTCATCCAGCACCGCAAAAATAGCGGGATCTGATGCTGGAATGGTGCCCGATTCTGCCTGGAAAACAATCGGATCGTTTGCAGTGGAAAGCCTTGGAATACTGATATTGTCAATCAAGAAAGTACCCGCTGCCGGAAAGTGAAACTTGAGTTCCAACGATGCTTCCTGGGCCGTAAACGTCCACTCGTATTTTTGCCAGCTGGTCGTAGGGCTAATGATCTGCTCAGCATAGGTATTGTTCTGCTGAATGACCTTGAACTGACTGCCTGCGGCAGTCGCCTTGGCATAAAAGGACAATGTATAGGTTTTGCCCGTTTCCGAAGCCCAGGCATCATTAATTGCCTGCACATTCCAGGGATTGGCACCGGGGGTAATCACGTCCACTTTTAAGGCGCGGGTTCCTTCAACCACATCGTCTGTAACGATGGAAAAGGTGGCGTTCGTACCATCTGCGGCTTGTGTGAACCACTGGTTCAGGTCATTTTCAAAACCGCCGTTTCCATTTAAGTTTTGCCCATGAGCAAAAACGCAGGCCCAGAACAAAAGAATAGATACTAGTTTTTTCATATAAGTGTTTGTTAAACCGAGTTTAAGTAAAATACAAACTAAACTAACTTAAGTCCTAAACTTTCCAGCTAGTTTACTAGCTTTTCCAGATAAATGCAAAAAATAAGTGTTTAAATAACAATTATTTTTACAGACATGGATTTCCAGAGTTTAATCTCTGTTTGTTTCCCTCAATTACTATCGCCGGAAAGGTTAAAACCCCTCACCCTCAGCAACTAATTCAGCCAACCGGATTTGCAAGCAGAAACGTTGTTTTGCTGCAATCAAGCAATGACCACGGCTGTTTGGAAAATGGCTGGTATCTATTGAATGATTGCTTTTGGTGTAGAAGATCGATTGTAATCGGCTTTACCAGGTATACTGTAAACAAGTCAAGGTACAGAGTCAGGAAAATAAGTAAGCTCTCTTTGAAGAGATGATCAGGCGGATGCCTCGAAAGGCCCGGCTATCTGATAACCGGCCAAGCTGCTCAGGTTGGGGGAATCGTGTTTGAAGATCGTGTCGTTTTGAAGTGAATGATAGATTTACTCCAACAATTTGTATGGTATCGCAATTGTCTCCTATCTGTTGCCTGTCATTTTACTTGTACCGACCAGACCAGAGAGAAAACATGAAAAATAGATAATCCAGTAGTATGAGGGTACACAATTGATTCTGTCCCATTCCCTGTCTGCCAGTCAAATTCCCATCATTAACTTCTTATAAATTCCAATTACCAGTACCTTGCTTACGGTCGCGAACGAGATTGTTTTTGACCAATGCAGCACCAGGATTGTGAAGCGTCTGTTACAACAAAACGGGGATTCAGACTACAGAATTGAGAAAGGCGGAATTTGTGTTTGTCCAATACCAGGCTTCAATTTCTTAATAAAAATCGAAATTGCAACCGATTACATAACTTTCACCAGCTTGTGTTTTGCACTTTTCAGTAAAAAGAATTGAATTTTTCGACGACATGACAATCACTGCACGCAAACCCGATTATTATTAATTGTAAAAAAGACATATAATATTTTTTTGAAAATTTTTATAAAAAAACCGGATAGCTGAAATAGTTTAGTCCTAACTCACACCCACCTTGAATTTTATGGAAAAAGAAATCACGATTTACGATATCGCCAGGCAGCTCAATTTGTCGCCGGCAACCGTTAGCAGAGCACTCAACAACCACCCGGCTATCAACAGCGAAACCAAAACAACGATAGTAAGTACGGCCAAAGCACTGGGATACCGCGCCAATCGGTTCGCCAGCAACCTGCGCCGGAAGCAAACCCATACCTTGGGGGTAATCGTGCCTCGCCTGAACAGTTATTTTATGTCAACGGTGCTGGCCGGTATGGAAACAGTAGCCAATGAAGCTTCATACAACTTGATCATCAGCCAATCGCTGGAATCGTTTGCCAAAGAAAAAGCCAATGCCCAGACCATGTTCAACAGCCGGGTGGATGGCCTGCTGATCTCCCTGGCGTATGACACGGAAAACCTGCAGCACATTGAGCCATTTATTGACAAAAATATTCCGGTCCTGTTTTTTGACCGGGTGATGACCCACAAGAAATGCACGTCCGTCGTGATCGATAATGTGATAGCGGGTTATGAGGCCACACAGCACCTGATCGACCAAGGATGCCGCCGGATTGTGCACGTAACGGGCAATCTGAAGCGCAATGTATATGCCGACCGTTACAAAGGCTATCGGCAGGCGTTGGCAGAACACGGAATCACGTTTGATGAATCGCAAGTCATTTGCACCGACCTGACTCCGGAATCCGGTACAAAAGCCATGCAGCACCTACGGGCCTCGCTCCCACTGACCGATGGCTTGTTTGTGGCCAATGACTGGTGCGCAGTCAGTTGCATCAGCGCCTTGAAACAGGCTGGCGTACGTATTCCGGAGGACATCGCAGTCGTGGGTTTTAACGACGACATGGTGGCCCAGGTAATCGAACCGCAACTTACCACCGTTCATTATCCGGGGCAGGAAATGGGCGAGATTGCCATCAGTCACCTGATTCAGCACCTGAACGGACAGTCTGCCATCGCCTCGACAAACACCATCATTTTACGGTCGGAGCTGATCCTCCGCCGTTCGTCCATGCGTCATGGTTAGCCAAACCCGGCCATCTTCTGAAAAATGATTCGGGCAAATAGTATCTTTCAAAGAGTCCAAACCTCCCCGGCTTATTGTTTCAGTAACCCATATTCAGTAAATCCCAATCTCCGGTTCAACTAAACAAGTAGCATATCTTACACAGAGAGGCGCGGGCAGCTGTTCGGATATCCAAGCAGTTTGCATGCGTGCAAAAGCGGCTTTTGCCAAACAATTTCATGGTAGAGAAGTTTGTATGACAGACGAATCGCACCGGCGTGCGAAGGCAACTGGCGAAAGAGCAGGTTTTGCGGTTGCCAGCGATACTATTTTGCCAGCCGGTTCGAAGTCGTCGGGTTTACATTTGATCCGTAATTTGGGTTATCCGAAGCAATTATTGGATCATTCCTTACTCAGGTTATTTGAATCAATTTCAGAAATGAGCGTTTTTTGTCGGTTTTTCATTGCATGAAATAGGGTTTTTTGACTTACATTTGGGCATGTAAACATTTTCTTAGCCGTAGTTTCTTTACCAATTCATTTTTTACCAACTGCCTAGCTTCTTACATTTATGTCAAACGTTGCAGAACTACACGTGAACGGCGGCACTTACCAACTCCCCATTGTGGAAGGCTCCGAACACGAAAAAGCTTTAGATATTCAAAAACTCCGTGACCAGAGTGGCTTCATTACGTTGGATAGTGGGTATAAAAACACCGGGGCAACCAAAAGTGCCATCACTTTTCTGGATGGAGAGGAAGGCATTCTCCGGTATCGCGGATATCCGATTGAACAACTGGCCGAACGGTCTTCGTTTCTGGAAGTTGCCTACTTGCTCATCTATGGCGAGTTGCCTACCCAAACGCAGTTGGATACGTTTACCAATGAGATAAAAGTCCATACGCTGGTCAATGAAGACATGCGTAAAATTTTTGACGGATTTCCGGTAAACGCGCACCCGATGGGTGTTCTGTCGGCCCTGGTTTGTTCATTGACGGCGTTTTATCCCGAATCGATGGGTAACATGACCCCCGACCAGGAACGACTGTCGATTGTGCGGCTGATGGCAAAATTGCCAACCATTGCGGCCTGGGCTTACAAAAACCACATGGGGCATCCGGTAAACTATCCTCAGAATCGGTTGAGCTACTGTGCCAATTTCATGCACATGATGTTTGCGCTGCCCGTTGAGCCTTACGAAGTGAATCCGATCATTGAAGATGCGCTGAACACATTGCTGATCCTGCACGCCGACCACGAGCAGAACTGCTCCACTTCCACCGTACGGCTGGTGGGTTCATCCCATGCCAGCTTGTACTCGTCCATCTCGGCGGGTATCAATGCATTGTGGGGTCCGTTGCATGGTGGTGCCAACCAGGAAGTGATTGAAATGCTGGAAGAAATCAAAGCGGATGGCGGTGATGTGAAGAAATACGTAGAGATGGCCAAAAACGCAAAAACCACCGGTTTCCGTCTGTTTGGATTCGGTCACCGGGTGTACAAGAACTTTGATCCGCGCGCCAAAATCATCAAAAAAGCGGCTGACAAGGTATTGGAATCGCTGGGCATTGACGATCCGGTACTGGATATTGCAAAACAACTGGAAGAAGCCGCACTGACCGATCCGTATTTTGTCGAACGCAAATTGTATCCGAACGTTGACTTCTACTCGGGCATCATCTACCGTGCTTTGGGTATTCCTACCAATATGTTTACGGTAATGTTTGCATTGGGCCGACTACCCGGCTGGATTGCCCAATGGAAAGAAATGCGCGAAGGAAAGGAACCGATTGGCCGTCCGCGGCAGATTTATGTCGGGCATCCTCAACGAGATTACACCGGGATCAAGAACCGGGCAAAATAATAGGTTCCAAAAACAAAAAAGTCCCGTTTTACAAAACGGGACTTTTTTGTTAATATTAGAAACCCAATCCAACAGTCATTGCCCTGACTGTCTTGGGGAAATCAGCAACTGCAGTAGCCATACCGCTTGATAAATCGATGGTATAAATTTTCGTGCTGCTCCCTACAGTCAGCAGGGCATACGCTTTGCCACTTTTGCTACCAATATCAAATCCATTCGCAGCCTCGGGGTCTACTCCCAGGTTCCCCACTTCCACCAGCACTCCGTCGTTGGGCGGATCTTGCTTGTAAAGTTTGTTGGCATTCACATCAATATCATATAAAACGGTAGAGGTAGCTCCCGCGAAATTGTTGGTGTACGCGGCACCACTGATACCTGTCGTAGTCGGAGTAAGATTTTTGTCAATAGCCGCAACCAGACCGGTTTCCGGGTGCAGACGCAGATTCTGGCCCGTGTTGCTCACGACCCGGATGCGGTCCACCGTTGGGTTAAAGTCAAAGCCAAATGCTGTTCCCGAAAGAGCGGTGGTCAATGGCAGTACGCCTACCATCGTTGCAGCACCGGAAGCGGCATTGAGCGTATACATACGACTGGAACTACCCAATGCGTACAATTGACCATTGGCGGGCCGGAAATCAAGTCCAACCATGGTTTCGCCATCCTGCAGTCCGGCTATCGCTTTGGTAACGGGTTCCGGCTTGGTCGGGTTGAAAATATGCAGGTTGTTGACATCATCGACAGCGTAGGCTACCGGATCGGTAGGTATGGCAATTCCAATGACAGAAGAGGTAAACGAACCCAGCAATGCTGCCTTTCCGGTTGACAGATCGATCTGGTACAAACCAGCATTCCCGTTGACAGTCAGGGCTGCAAGTGCAACGTCGGAAGGGGAAATATCAAATCCGCTTTCACCTGTAGCAGAAACCCCCAACCCTCCCACTTCCACCAGCACTCCGTCATTAGGCGGGTCTTGCTTGTAAAGTTTCTGATTGGTAAAGTCAATGTCAAAAAGAGTAGTTGCGGAAGCACCTGCTTTGTTGGATGTATAGGCAACTGATGTGACCGAAGCGCCGGAAACACCGGTAATAGGCTTGTCAGTAGCTGCCACCTGTCCGTTTTCGGGATTCAGGCGCAGGTTCTGGCCGGTAGAAGTAACCAACCGGATGCGATCTACGGTTGGGTTAAAGTCAAAGCCCGCTATATTTCCAGACAACGCCGGTGAAAATGACGCAGAACCCACAGCACGAGCCGTGCCGGTTTCAAAATTAATAGTATACAAACGACTGTTACTTCCGAGGCCATACAATTGTCCGGTAGCAGGTCTAAAGTCAATGGCCAGTAGCTTCTCGCCGTCGCCCAACCCTGAAATGGTAACCGTATTCATTGCCGAAGCGGCATTCATGGCATTGAACGCCGAAATCTGATTATTGTCTGAAAGCCCGTAAAATACAAGATCGGGTTTCACGACGTCGGGTTTGGCAGGATCGTCTTTGCAGGAAGTGAGTGATCCGAAAAGTGCCACACATACAAGAATTAACAGAAGCTTGTTTCTGGTAAGCATAAAAAGTAAAAGGTTTTATTGAATGTCCACTAGTGTACCGAAACTGTATCAGTGCCAAACCTACGTAACAAGGGGAAAAACCGGATTTGGAAAAAACGGACATTGGTAAAAAAATTCCGAATGCGGGATGCTTGCATGAAAGAATTTCGGAATTTTGAAAACAAAAAAGCCTCTTCGCGCGAAGAGGCTTTTTTGTTTTCAAAACCTGGCATTATTCTGTTGACATAGCCTTCAACAGACACACACCAACCTTCTAACTATCAACACTTTAAGCCTTTTTTACTGCCATTGAATTTCCAGAGCCTGCAATCAGCTTTCGTCCTTCCAGGAAGACAACAAAGGCAGCCGTGGCACAAATAGCCATGGCTCCGGTCATCGGCAATGCGGAGTGGTTTTGCAAAAGACTTACCACAGCCGAGGCACACGCGCCGACACTCATTTGCAGGGCTCCCATCAATGCTGATGCACTGCCGGCCTGATGCCCGAAGGGTGCCAGCGACAAGGCGGAGGCATTGGGAAAAAGCATTCCCTGACAGCCCAGAAAGAGAAAAATAAGGAAGATGGTAGTGTACAATTCGGCCCAGCCGGCAAATGTCAGCGCGGCCAGAACCAATCCGATACCACTTTGGCACAAAGACGCAGTCCTGATGATCTGCTCGCTGGAGTACCGCCCCACCAACCGGCTGTTGATCTGGCTGGCACTGATGATCCCAATGGCAATGATGGCAAATATCCATCCGTATTGCTTCTCGTTCACCCGAAATATCTCCATGAACACATGCGGCGACCCGCTGATGTAGGCACAAAGTCCGGCGTAAGAAATGGCCCCTGTCAGGGCATAGGTATAAAACTGGGGGTGTTTGAGAATTTCGACAAAGTTTTTAGTGATGGCACCAGCCCGTAACGAAAAGGTCGGGTCTGGCGGTTTGCTTTCGGGCAACAGAAAATAGACGCCCAGCAAAATGAAGACATTGATGACAATGAGTATGCCAAACACCCAGCGCCAGCCAAGCACAGCTGTAACATAACCTCCGACCGTAGGCGCAATGATTGGCGAAACCGCCACTACCAGCATCAGCAAGGAAAAGACCTTGGCGTTTTCGTGCACCTCGAACAAATCCCGCACAATGGCCCGCGAGGCAACCAGCCCGACACAGCCGCCCAGCGCCTGAAGCAGGCGAAACAGTATCAAGGCATTGACGGAGGTTGCCAGCGCACATCCGATGGAAGCCACCAGGTAGATGCAAAGGCCTGCATACAACGGTCTTTTTCGGCCATACCGCTCCAGCAGCGGACCGTAGACCATCTGTCCTACCGAAATGCCGACAAAAAAGCTGGATAACGAAAGCATAACCTGGGCCACGGTGGTATGCAGGCTTTGGGCAATGGCCGGAAATGCGGGCAGGTACATATCAATGGAAAACGGCCCCACCGCCGTCAACAACCCCAAAATCAGGATCAGGTAGAATTTTTTGGAAGATGCGCTTTCATTCAATGTACCCATGCCACAAAGGTAATCCTAAGAACAGGCATTGTGTTAATACTTATCAAATAAAAACTAAAAGGATTCAAAGAACTACGGATTTCCGCATGGTATGGAAAATAGTAGGATTTGGAAAGGCAAAACCCGGCGTGCGTACTGTTACTTCCCGGCCATCTGCAACGCCTTGGTAGTTGTGTAATACTTGGCAAGCATGTTGGGCACTTCCCAGTCGGGCAGTTTTCTGGCCTTGAGGTATTGTAAAAATCGTTCCATTACCTGCGCGAAATGGGCTTCGTGTCCATTGCGGTACGTTTCGGGAATGATTACCTGCCAACCATCGGGCAACTTTTTGAGTTCGACTCCGGCAAACTTCTTCTGAATAGCCGCAAATGCCGGAAGCAGCTCTTTTTCGTAAGCAAGCATGTTATGCAAGGGCTTGATGTACAGTTCGGGTTTGTAATTCTGTTCTGCCCCCTGTTTGATTTCGAGCGTAGCCCGTGTACCCCGCATCACCGAAAAATGCGTATCGCCCCCGCCTTCCGGTGCCTTGTACTTCCAGATTACCGACACTTTGGCGTGGATGCCCTTGAGCTGGTAATTGATTTCGCCGTTGGAATATACCGACAACACACTATCGTTGACATGGGGTTGCAAGTAGTCGGGAAACTGAGGCAGCTGGGTGATTTCCGTGAACTGGCTTTGGGTCATAGCCGTTGGCCAGCGACGAGCAGAACCAATGGTGACATCCCGGGAATACTCCAATGCCTGTTCCGGAAAACATTCCCATTGCACCAGATCAACCAGGTGGGTGGTCACATCGACAAGGCCTTCACCCTGCTGCGTAACATCCATGAACCAGGCCGGACGTTTCAGGGGCTTTCCTGACACAAACTTGTAAAAATGGTGTACGCTTTCTTTGGTCACGGCCGGATTCTGAGGTGTACCTTTCTGTAACTGACCAAAAATTTCCGGAATTTGCGACAATTCTTTTTGCAGCAGCGTGGTAATCTCCGACCGTTCGGTCATGATGTCGTACAACAGCACGTTAGCGGTTTTGGCAGCTTCAAACGCAGCTTTCAGCTTCTCAAAGCCTACCGAATCAATGCACATTGGCTTGTCGGCCAGCACATTTAGCTTTGCTGCAATGGCCTTCTGAATGTACTCGGTTTTGTAACGGTTATTGCCGGCCAACACAACCACATTTCCCGGTTTTTCGGCCAGCATCTTCTCCAGGAAATCCGCTTTTGCATACACCGTTTCCTGCCACCGGGTAGGGGTTTCGGCCCGGGTGTTGTAGGCTTCGATTCGCTTGAGGTGTTCTTCCAGATCATTGCCTTCGGGTGCATAGACGTGTACCACCGAATCCACATCGGGATACATGGATTTTTGCACCAGTGCCGCATGAAAATGCCCGGGATCAAGCGTAAGCAGTTGAACGGGTTTTCGGATTGTTTCCACTGTTTTTTCAGAAGTACAGGCAACGGCTGCCAGCCATAAACCAAACACAAGCAAGGTATTACGGTGCGACATTGGGTATAAAAAGTGATGTAGGTATCAATTCTGATGTATGAACAGCCAAACAAACTTTGCTCGTTTGTCTGATAAAATAGTATCTCCAGAAAAGCCAAAACCCTGGTTACCAATCGGTAAGGGTGCCGTCCTCTTTCCGGTTGATGGGTAAATAGGCGCGCTGATACGGATACTTTGCCGCCAGATCTTCACGGAAATCGACGCCCAAGCCAGGTTTGTCACCGGGATACATGTATCCTTTGTCGAAGGTATAGGCGTGTGGAAAAACCTCGTTGGCTTCTTCGGAATGCTTCATGTATTCCTGCACGCCAAAGTTATTGATTGCCAGATCGAAATGCAGTGCCGCCGCCATGGTTACCGGCGACAGATCGGAGGCGCCGTGGAAGCCTGTTTTGACATGATAGATTGAAGCTAGTGCAGCCAGTTTCTGCATAGGCGTAATGCCACCGCCCCGCACAATCGACATGCGAATGTAGTCAATCAATTGCTCGGTAATCAGTGTCGTATAGTCATATACCGTGTTAAACACCTCTCCTACTGCTAGTGGCGTAGTGGTATGCTGGCGGATCAGCCGGAAACCTTCCTGCAACTCGGCTGGTACGGTGTCTTCGAGCCAGAACAGATGATACGGCTCTACTTCCTTGCCCAGCCGGGCAGCCTCAATGGGTGTAAGGCGATGGTGACAATCGTGGAGCAGATGAAAGTCATCACCGTGCACTTCCCGTATCCGTTTGAAAAGCTTGGGGGTAAAATTCAGGTATTTTTCGGTGGACCACACATGTTCTACAGGCATGCCTCGGGTGGCGGGCTCGTAGGTTTTTCCTTTGGACACACCGTAAGTGCTGCCCAACCCCGGAATGCCGCTCTGTGCCCGGATGGCCTGGTAGCCCTGGGCCATGTATTCGCCGATATTGTCGATAGTCGCCTCAATATCAACCCCGTACGAATGACAATAAACCATTACACTTTCACGACTCTTGCCACCCAGCAAATTGTAAACCGGGGTGTTCAATGCTTTACCCTTGATATCCCACAAAGCCATATCAATGGCCGCTATGGCCGACATGGTTACCGGTCCGCGACGCCAGTAGACGCCCTTGTAAAAATACTGCCAGATGTCTTCAATCTGAAACGGATCACGACCGATCAGGCACGGGATGCAATAATCTTCCAGGTACGAGACCACTGATTTCTCCCGTCCGTTCAATGTGGCATCGCCTAATCCAAAAATCCCTTCGTCGGTATAAATTTTAAGGGTAACAAAATTTCTTCCGGGTGAACAAACAAATACGCGGGCATCGGTAATTTTCATACTAACAATGGAATCGACTGATTTATAATGAATTAAACATGTATAGTTATGTACACAGACAAAAGGAAAAAGACGACAAACCATCCGCAAGTCGGTTACATTGCACTCATATCCGGCCAGAGTTACCGATACCTTGACAGTTGCAAAATAGTATCTTCCTATCAGTCAAAACCTGCTATTTTACTTTTTTTTCACCAATAGCGTATTGGATTCCGCCCAGGATATGTCTGAGAAATAAAGGATCGGCAAAATCGGAGGCGTTGTGCCCGCCCGCCGTATACCACGACCGGCCTCCTTCAAATTCGTGGTACCAGGCAAACGGATAATTGGCCGGGTGCCGGTCGCTTTTGTACGTAGTCGAATCGAGGGTGGCAATGACGTGGATGTTCGGGTTCATGTCCCGGAAAAAATACCACTCATCATAACGGGGCCAACGCCTGGGCAAACCTTGTGCGGAAGAATGGCTGGTATCGACAATATCGATGGTGGCGCTTTGCTGCGGTGTATGCCACACAAACGACCCACCCAAAAGCTGGGCATACCAGGGCCATTCCCGCTCCGCTCCGGATGCGGCATGGATTCCGGCAAAGCCGCCTCCCGCCCGGATGTATCGTTGAAAAGCCTGCTCCTGCGCTGGGTTGAATATATCCTGGTTGGCACTGAGAAACACCAGGGCCTGGTATTTCTTCAGGTTGTCATCAGTGAAAAGGTCTGAATTTTCGGACGTGTCTACCTCTATTCCGTTTTCGCGGCAAAGCCGCATGACGGCCAGCTTGCCTGGCCCAATGGATTCGTGTCGGTAGCTACCGGGTGCGGTTTTGGTAAAAAGCAATATGCGTCTGGCCGTTTTTCCTTTCGCTTTCGCAGTCTGTGCATACCCTGAGCCACCCAACAGAAAGACCAGCATCCAAAGCAGTGAGCAACAGCTACCCGACATAGCCCAATCGTATCTTTTGAAAAGTAAAAACCGGCTGCTGGTCTGCATTATCCTTTTACCTTTTGTTTCACATAATTGGTTCCATACGGTTTGCGTTGCGGACGGGCCAGTGTGGCATTGGCCGCATCATCGTTGACAAACTGCTCTCTGTCCGGATTCCAGTACAGTTTCCGGTTCAGCTTCATGGCCGTGTGCACCAGCAAGCAGGCCGATGTGGACCGATGCCCCACCTCGGCAGGTGCAATGGGCGGCTTCCGCGTCTTGATGCAATCGAGCCAGTTACCGTGCTGATCATCGCTGTGGTAAAGCTTGATTTCGTTGTCACCAATCACCGAGTCCAGGATTTTGGGATCACTGGCTACCAGCGGCTTTTCTCCCTTGCTGCTGGCGGGGTCGCTGGAAGTTACTTCCGAACCGCGGGTGACAAAAATCCAGCCTTCGGAGCCCACGAATTTTACACCATTAGGATTGTCGCCACCCAATATGACCATCACGCCGTTGGCATACTTGGCGGTAGCGTCAAAAGGTCCGTGCACATTCCACAGGCCGCTGGCGGGGAATTGTGCCTTGGCTTCAATCTCAATGGGCCCGGTAAGCTCGGTTCCCATGCCCCAGTGAGCAATGTCGATGTGGTGCGCGCCCCAGCCGGTAATCATGCCGGCGCCGAACTGTTCGCAGCGCAGCCAGCCGGGTCTGGAATAATCCGTCTGCGGATGAACCCGTTTTTCGGTATAGTAAACTTCGGGCGTTGAACCCAGCCATTGGTCGTAATTCAGATTTTTGGGAATGGGCATCTCGGGCTCGGCATCACCACCCGGATCACCTGGCAAACCAATGTATATGGTTTGCAGCTTGCCGATGCGTCCGTTACGGACCAGTTCACAGGCCCGCTTGAAATGCGGCCAGGGATTGGCCGACCGTTGCTGGCTGCCAATCTGCAGGATGCGTTTGGTCTGCCTGACGGCATCGCTCAAGGCCCGGCCTTCGGCAATGGTCAGGGAAAACGGTTTTTGTACGTATACATCTTTACCCGCCAGTACAGCTTCCATGGCAATCTGCGCATGCCAGTGGTCGGGGGTGGATACAATCACCGCATCAATATCCTTGTTCAGCAGCAGTTCCCGGTAATCATCGTACGTTTTTACTCCCGTAAATTTCCCGTCTTTTTGTTTGGTAGCATAATAGTCCTCTACCAGTTTTTTGGCGTCCAGCACCCGCCTGGAATCCAGGTCACATACCGAAACAATCTGCGCATGGGCGTATTTCCACACATTAGGCATGTCATGTCCACGAGATATACGCCCCGTACCAATGGCGCCAATGGTAATACGGTTACTCGGGGCATTGGCGCCAAAAACCGATGACGGAACGATGGTCGGAATAGCCAGGGCACTGACAGCCAACGCTGATTTTTTCAGAAAATCGCGGCGGCCGGTCTGGATTGTTTGTTTGTTTTCCATAAGGTGCGTGGTCAATGGTTGTCAAATTCTCCGGAAAAGTTTTTGTCTCGCCAATCAGCAGGTTTCGCTCTGTAACATATAGCCTTTTTCAACACAGTTTTACCGGAAATTTCGAATAATTTCTCCACTTGGTTCCCGCTTGCATTTCTGTAAGCTGTATCCTGCCCCAAAAAAAACCGGCATCCCAAAAAGCCTATACAATCTTAGATTTGTATAACTTTTCAAAAGTAAATCGAAAAAGCGGCTTATGCAATCGGTTGCATTGAATATTTTTCTGCTCTTTTGTGTTCCTCTGGTGTAGCAACTTTACTAAAAACGTCACGACATACAATGGAACGGATTCTGCTTTTTGATGGTGTATGCAATCTCTGCAACGGAGTGGTTCAGTTTGTAATTGAGCGAGACCATCGCCAGCAATTCAAATTTGCATCTCTTCAGTCAGAAGCCGGACAAGCCTTGCTGCAAAAGTTCCGCTTACCTACCCAGCAGTTTGATTCCTTTGTACTGGTCGAAGGCCAAACCTGTTTCACCGAATCCACCGCCGCATTGCGGGTGGCCCGTCAGTTACCCGGCTTGTGGTCATGGCTATACATATGTATCATCGTTCCCAAACCCATCCGTGATTGGGTATATCGCACCGTGGCCCGTAACCGGTACCGCTGGTTTGGCAAGCAGGAAAGTTGCATGATGCCTACCCCTGAGCTGAAAGCGAGGTTTTTGAGTTAGGGCGACCTCTATCGTATTGTCAGAAGTTAGTTAACAGGCTCAATTTTTAAAATAAAACATTAAATATTATTTGTTTTATTTTAAAAATTGAGTTCTTTTGCCATACACTAACAATCAGATAATCATGAAACTAACCAAAATCCTTTTCTGGGTCATTCTATGTTTTATCGGAATTGACTTCCTTTCGTATGTGATGCCCTCCATTAACGGTATTGGTGCAGGAGGCACATCCGCTGCCATCTGGATTTGTCGGATGCTACTGATCACCAGTTATTTCGGAATGGGCCTTCTGTTCTACCGGTTGCAGTCGCATTTCAACAAGATCGGCTACCTGGACAGTAAGAGTGCGGAGTTGCTCAGGATACTCGGATGTATCTGTTTGGGAATTGCGTTCATTGCTTCGCTACAAGATGCTGCGCAAGTGATTCGAAGTATCACCGAAGCAGAACTGAGTGCGTTGAATTGGACATTTATTTACGTCCGGGCGTTTTTTGCTTATTTGTTAGTAAAAACGCCAGTTCAAATCATTTTCGCATTATTTCTGTTTCTGTTTGCCGATTTTGTCAAACGAGCCGATGCTGTGAAACGCGAAAACGAATCTTTTATCTAACAGCTATGCCCGTAGTAGTAACTCTTGATGTAATGATGGCGAAACGAAAAATGTCGCTCAACGAGTTAGCCGAAAAAGTAGGTGTGACCAACGTCAACTTGTCCATCCTGAAAACCGGCAAAGCCAAAGGCGTTCGATTCGATACCCTGGCCGCAATTTGCAAGGTGCTCGATTGTAAACCCGGTGATATTCTGGACTATGAACCGGATTAAAAGAACCTTGCCGGGTAAAATAGTATCTTATCAGAAGTCAAAACCCCTGTCTTCTAAAAGACTGGAATTTTTGTTAGTTGAACGATAGTATTTTGAAATTCAGATGGAATATCTATTACACGATCATTCGAAGGTCCAAGACTAGTTCAACTTGCTATCACCAAAGTGTGATAAACATATGTACTTATCACACTTTGGTGATAAGCTCTGGCGATACCGTTACGGCTCAAAAAAACACACCGTCCCTCCTACCCAGGTTTTGTCTTTGTTGTATTTAACGCCGATCATTTCACCGCGACTCAGGCGAGCCAGGTTCAGCAGCAGTTCGGGCTGCGGCAGGTGCTTTTCCCAGAGAAACAGCAAGCGGATTTCTACTTTGACCTTTCCATCCGGCGCCAGCAATACTGGCTCGTAATTCACTTTGCGTTGTAACAAGAAATTTTTTCGCTCTTCCAAAGGGATTTCGTTTAGGTCAGTTTCTGTGACGTGGAATTTAACGCCTTGTCCGGAAAATGAAAATAAAGGCTTGAGCACGTAATTTTCCAGGTCAGTCGGAAACACCTCATAATCAGAGAGAAACCGGCATTCGGGTATGTATGGACTTTGAATAAACGGCATGGTATGCTTGCTGATCCGGAAAAACCAGTTGGGATGTCCGGCCCACTCCACTTCTACTTCCTCAGTCAGGTTAAACTGACGCGGCAGGTCGTCACGGCGCAGGAGTTCATCAAAAATGACGCGGTTGTAGATGCGCTGAATTGGTGTTTTGATACCATCCCGGTTGTAATACAGCTTCCTTCCTTCCCGAATCACTTCACTGAGGCAAACCGCTCTGACTCCCGTATACTGCTCGGTAATCCAGAAATCGATGGCCGTATTTTGCTTGTGAGGTTCAATTTCCAGCAGAATGACATGTTCGGGAGAATGCCCACCCAGTAACGCCTGTTTGAGTCGTTCGCGATACGTTTCCGAGGCATAGCCACCCAGCAGATGTGAAAAAGTATCGGGAACGGAGAAATGCTTCCGGTACATATGGGCAATCCAGTCTTCAAAGCCATAGAGTGAAGGAAAGCCTTGCAGTTCAATCAGTTGTGGTAGTAACTTTCCAGACTCGTTGGTACAAACGGCAAAATCCAGCGCGAGAAACAACGTATGATCATCTTCGCTGGGTACATTGAGGGAAACCGGAATCGCATCCTGGCTGAGTTGCTTGAAATCAGGTCGGGTGATTACCGCAAGAATGTCCTTAGCCGCCCGTTGCAGTTCATTTTGAAACGATTTGGGTACAAAAACCGGCGTTTCCGCTACCCGAAATGGGATGGTATACCCAAACGACTGATTGAGGTCGTCAAGAAACTGCTGGTATTTTTCTTCGGAAAAGGACTGATTGTACCGTTGGCGAATGTCTGGAATCATGGACGTGGAAAGTTAGACAACTAGTTTCCAGATTAGTAAATCTCAGGGAATGAAGCAAAGATTTCACAATCATTTTTATATTTAAGCAGCCTGCCCTAACTTTCCTCAGGATAACTACAGTAAAAACTAATGAACCATGTCCTAATCATTGCATACTTAGCAATCTACATTTCAACTACCAATGCACAAAACGCATCCACGTGCAGTTGCGTAGCCATCATAAACCCAGATTTCAAGGGCAAGGTTTCCATTCTGAGCAAACCGAATGGAGGCATTGTAAAGCAAATGCAGCACAATTTCTCTGAGGAAGATTTTCTGATGCTAAAGATTTACAAAGACAGCTTGAACTTCTTTTATGGTCAGATTTCATATGCATTGACTCCCCAAAAGTTCGAAACAGGTTGGTTTCAAAAATCAAAAGAGTTGGGTACTTATACACGGAATTATGCATCGAATGACACGTTGAAACTGTATTCTCAAGCCTCTGTTAAATCAAAAATTCGAGTTCGCATCCCCTACTGGATCAATCGAATGGTTACGATCTCAAAATGCGATAAGGATTGGATATATGTAAAAATCAACGATAAAGGAATTACCAAAGAGGGATGGTTATCCCCAGACAAACAATGTCCCAATCCTTATACCACTTGCAATTAAGGCATAGTATCAGCTATAGAATAGTATCTCTTCAACAGCCAAAACCCCTCCTATTCCGGTTGCCACTTTGCCAATGTGTAGGCATCATTCCAGAACATCCACTCCAGTCTGCAAGAATGCGTGTAGGCGTCAAGCATCTGCTGTCGGACCGATTCCGTCGTTTGTGCGGCCAGGCGGTTGGCAATGGCAATCATCTGGGTGACCAATGCGTCAAAATCGTCGCCGGCGTAAGTATCAATCCATTGCTGGTAGGGATTGTTGGCCGTAGTGGCGGTCTTCCAGATGTATTTGCCCACCTCGCGGTAAATCCAGAAACAAGGCAAAACCGCCGCAGCGCCGATTTCCAACGGTTGCAAAGCGGTAGTCGACAATAAGAAATGCGTGTAGGCAAAACACGCCGGCGCTTTCCGGGTAGTTCCGGTGATCTGAAACTGCTGAAAATAGTTTTCGTGCAACGCTTTTTCTACCACAATGGCACCTTGCGCAAACTGTAAAAACTGCAATATATCCTCCTGCTTATCAGACTTTACGGCAAGCAACGCTAGGGCTCTGCCAAAGTCAGCGAGATACAGCGCATCCTGCTGGATGTAATACTGAAACTTCTCCTTGGGCAGCGATCCATCGGTTAACTCCCGAATAAAATCCTGCTTCAGAATTGATTCGTATATGGGTAAAGTAGCATTCCAAGCTTGCTCAGAAAATGGTTTCATGGATTGAATGCAAATTTGCTTGTCTGAAAAATAGTATCGCTGAAATTATCAAAACCTGCCAATCGGCTTTTTACTTCCAGAACTGAAAGAAGTGATGCACCGGTCCGTGTCCGGTGCCGAGTGTATAATCGGCTCCGGCTTGCAAGGCACCCGTCAGGTATTCTTTGGCCTGGGTAACGGCTTCTTCTACCGGCAGTCCTTTCGCCAAGCCAGCCGCGATGGCCGACGAAAGGGTACAGCCTGTTCCGTGCGAATTGTTAGTTGCAATGCGCTGGGTGGTGAGGGTAACCAGTCGGTCGGTTTGGGCATGGTAGAGAATGTCGGTACTTTCTTCCGTGTTCAGGTGCCCTCCTTTGAGTAAAATATATCCCGATGTAAATCGCGACAACTGCACTACTGCCTGTTTCATGGCATCTACCGAGTCGATGCGTTGCCCGAGCAAGGTTTCGGCTTCGGGCAGATTCGGGGTAATTACTGTTGCCAACGGCAACAAACGGGTCTTCAAGCTTTCTATCGCTTCTGTTTGCAGCAGCTTGTCGCCGCTTTTGGCAACCATCACCGGGTCCAACACAATGTTTTTGATCCGAAACCCTTGCAGCGTTTCGGCAACCGCCTGAATGGTATCGGGCGAATGCAGCATGCCAATCTTTACGGCATCGGTACCAATATCCGTAAAGACAGCTTCCATCTGCGCTACAATAAAATCGGGCGGAACGGAATGAATGGCACTGACTGTACGGGTATTTTGAGCAGTCAATGCCGTTAATACAGACATTCCGTAACAGCCCAGCGCGGCAAAGGTTTTCAGGTCGGCCTGAATTCCGGCTCCTCCTCCGCTATCTGATCCGGCAATGGTTAAAGCACGTGAATAGGTTCTCATACGTTGATTTGTTCAAATAAGTGTTGGGTGGCCTCAAATGGTGAAGCCGCCCCGCAAATGGCCGAAACTACGGCAACACCGGTCACACCGGTTTTCCTAACGGACTGCGCATTGTCCAATTGAATACCACCAATAGCATACGTGGGCAAAGCGGTTTGCTGGCACATCTGCACCAGTGTTTCCAGTCCTAACGCAACTCCAGTGTCGGTTTTGGTGGGAGTGGCAAAAATGGTCGCAATGCCCCAGTAGTCCACATCCAGTGCCAGCGACGCCTGCAACTCTGCTGGATTATTCACCGATAAGCCAATGATTTTATGTTTTCCCAACAACTGTCGCGCCAGTGTGTACGGCATATCATCCTGCCCAATGTGCACGCCGTCAGCATCAATTGCCAGGGCCACATCCACCCGGTCATTGATAATCAGCGTGGCTCCATAGTGCCGCGTAATGGCTTTGATGCGAAAGGCCTGTTCAATAAAGGCCCGGGTCGATAATTCTTTTTCGCGTAACTGCACCAACCGTACTCCCGCCCGGCACGCTTCTGTTACCACAAATTCAACCGTATGCCCGGCCCGCTGACAGATTCCGGCATCGGTCACTAAATACAAAGGCGTTTGTAATGTCATAGAAAATAGTATCCCTGAAAAAGCAAAAACCTCAAATCTGATGGAATATTGAATGCTGAATATCGAATTTCAAAATTTGATATTCAGCATTCAATATTGAAAAAGGCCCCCTTCCTACCCTTTCAACCGCTGCTTTAGATCACTTTCTTTCAGCAAATACAAAGCATCCAGAAAGTTGAGTTGCAGGCTTCCGGGGGCGGCCTGTTTTTCGGCGGCCATTTCACCGGCAATACCCATCACCGCCATGGCATGCGACGCGGCCTCGAAATAGTCGGGATTAATGGCTGTAAAAGCCCCGATCAAAGCGGTAGCCGTACAACCCATGCCGGTCACTTTCGTCATCAGCGCGTGTCCGTTGGCAATGGCGGCTTGTTGATCCTGCGCAATCACATAATCGGTCGCACCGCTAACCACCACCACGCACTGGTAATGCGCACTCAGCGACTGGGCCGCATGTAAGGCAGCTTCGGAGCCTTGGGTACTATCCACACCTTTGGTTTGGGCATTCAGCCCGGCCAGTGCCATGATTTCGGAAGCATTGCCCCGAATCACCGACGGGGCCGCGGCGTTCAGCAACTGACTGCTGACCTGGTTGCGAAACGTGGTGGCACCTACGCCTACCGGGTCAAACACCACAGGTTTGTTCAGTTCGCGGGCTTTGCGCATGGCCAGTTCCATACCAGCCACAAAATTTTTGTCCAACGTGCCGATGTTGACAACCAAGGCGCTGGAAATGGAAACGAATTCTTCGACTTCTTCAACGGCATGAACCATGGCCGGTGAGGCACCGATGGCCAGCAAGGCATTGGCCGTGTTGTTCATGACTACGAAGTTGGTAATGTTATGAATCAGTGGAGCCGAAGAACGGATGGCCTGTACATCCCGCCAGATTTTTTCGGGTTGAAGTTGCATGTCAGTTGGGTTGATTGTGGAAAAAAAACTGACAACTCAGGGGATGACCATGCGGGTGACATCCAACTTTTCCCTACGGCTGTGCGAACAGCATCAGGTTATGAGGGTATTCTCTCAGCCAGCAAAGGCACCCCTAAAGTTGATGCGACAAAGGTAGGGCTTTTCTCCAAAATGTTGTGTATTTTTTTGCAAGCCGAACCTGATTGCGTGTCTTTTGTTTCTTTCCTTGCTATTTCGATCCAGTGTATGTGTATCTTTGAATAACCACCCTATTCATCCACATGAGGTTTTTAACTTTCAGAAGATACTATTCGGGAATCTGCATCAGGCATGCCATTGGCTTTCCACTGGTCTTGGCACTACTATCGGTGATGGGCTGTTCCGTAGTTGCGCAACATAAACATATTCGGGCCGACTCCACTCTTATCTTCAAGTATCTGTCAACAGCGGATGTATTTCTGGACAAGTCACAGATGGATTCCGCGATGCACTATGCCCATCTGGCACTGAAAAAGAGTGCAACTGTTAAGTACAAACGAGGCGAAGCCTATGCACAGCTCAAAATTACCACCATTCACTATGAGGAAGGCACGTTTGCCATGCTGGGCCGGTACGACTCGGCAGCCCTACAGACGGCAGTTGTATTGAAAGACACGCTTTTACTGGCATTGGCTACGTTTCAGCTAGGTCAATACTGTGTTGTAACCGATCGGTTTGCCCAGGCCGATCAATTGTTTCACAAGGCTCTTCACCTGTGGTTTGAAAAGAAGCAAAACGAGAACACCGCGTTGATTTATAACGACCTGGGCGATTTTTACACCAAAAAAGGACAGTTTGACAAAGCGGTGGAATGGACAATGAAAGCGGTGCGGCTCTACCAGAAACGTAACGATACCAGCGGGCTCTCACAAGCCTTGAGCAATCTGTCGGTAACGTATTGGGAGCTGGGGAATAATCCGCAAGCAATCCGCTATGCCAAGGAGGCATTGGCTCTGCGCGAAAAAAGCAGAAACTTGTCCAAAATGGCACTGTCCTGCAATAACCTTTCGCAGATTTACCTCCTGAGTGATTCGGTTGCTCAGGCAGAAAAGTACATGAAGCTTGGCCTGACCTACGCCGAACAGAGTGGTTTGAAACCACGCATTGCCCAGTCGTACATAAGCCTTTCGCTGATCATGAACCGGCAGAAAAAAATCAAAGAAGCCTTTGAGTATGAAAAAAAAGCCATTGCCTACTATCAGGATTTTGACCTGGATATGGTAGCCAACCGTTACATTGCAGCCGCCTATTATTGCAATGTACTCAAGGATTCGGTTGGTGCGGTTACGTACTACCGGAAATCCGAAACGCTTGCCCGGAAACTGGGTAACAAAACAGTGCTACGCAATGTGTATAACTATCTTTCTGGTTTTTATCAGGCTCACAACGACTACAAAGGCGCTTATGAGTACTACAAAAAATACATCCTGTACCGGGATAGCCTGATCAATACGGAAACCAATACGAAAATCGCAGAATTACAGACGCAATACGAAACCGAAAAAAAAGATTTTGAAATTGTGCGTTTATCTACACTGCAAAAAATCAAACAACTGGAAATTGAAAAGCAGAAAGCCGTCATTGCAGGAAACCAGACCGAAGCGCGCCAGAAGCAGAATGCCATTGATCTGTTATCCAAAACCCAGGAGTTGCAGCAGGAACAACTCAGGCGACAAGCCGACCAACTGGAAAAACAACGGCTGCTGGCCCAGAACAATGCCCAGCAATTGCAACTAACCCGGCAAGAAAAACTATTGCAGGCCAAACAGCTAAGCAACCAGACACTCGTGCGCAATTTTCTGCTGGGTTTGCTGGCACTTTCCGTTGTTATCGGGTATCTGGCCTTTAACCGGCTGCAAATCAAAAAAAAGCTGGACGAACAGCTTCGGTTACAGGAGATGCGCAATTCCATATCGCGTAATCTGCACGACGACCTGGGTGCCTCGCTGAGCAACATCAACATACTCACAGAGCTTGCCAAACGCAATACGACCAATCCGGTCAAGGCTACTGAATACCTCAACAAAGCGTCGGAAGACATACAGCACGTCAGCGAAAGTCTGAGCGATATTGTATGGAATATAAATCCCAAATACGATGAACTGACGAATTTGCTGGTACGCATGCGGCGTTATGCAGCCGACATGATGGATGGCAAAAACATCGGGTATGAGATCTGTTTTCCCAGCGAAGAATTGAAAATCACCATTCCTATAGACCAGCGCCGCGATTTGTACCTGATTTTCAAGGAAGCCCTGAACAATCTTGTCAAGTACTCGGCGGCCACGCAAGCCAGTGTCGGGTTACAGGTTTCGAATCATACCCTAACGCTTACCATTGAAGACAATGGCAAAGGGTTTTCTGCCGAAACCGCACGCGAAGGCAATGGCTTGCGAAACATGCACCAACGGGCACAGGCCTGGAAAGGCAGCCTGGCAATTCACAGCCAACCCGGCAAAGGAACGAACATCCGACTGACCATGCCTTTGGAGTAGTGTTTCCACAGCGGGTTTTGGCATTTGACAACATACTATTTTCACCACCTCTCCAGACAGGGTACATGTTTGTGTAATTGATTTTTGTTAGGCAGTCCGCTACTTTTGAACGATGGCATACAAACTACTCATTTTTGAGGACAATCCGAGACTGAGGCAATCCCTGGAAATTTTACTTAACGATGAAGTAAACTTCCAGGTGGCAGGCGCCTTTGCCGATTGTGACCATGCGGTGGCCGAAGTAAAAAACACTCAGGCACAACTGGTCATCATGGACATAGATATGCCGGGGATCGGTGGCGTGGCAGGCGTCAAACAGATCAAAGAGCTGTTTCCGGAAGTAAAAATTGTGATGCACACGGTTTTTGATGACGACACACCCATTTTTGATTCGATTTGCGCTGGTGCGGATGGTTATTTGCTCAAAAACACCTCTCCAATACAGTTGATTCAGTCTTTGCAGGATGTCATGACCGGTGGTGCCCCCATGAGTCCGTTCATTGCCCAACGCGTATTCCAGTACTTTCGCACCCCGAAAACCACACCGGACTCGTTCAATCTTTCGGCTCGGGAGAAGTATATTCTCGAACTGCTGGTCAAAGGCAACTCGTATAAAATGATTGCCGACAAAAGTTGCATCTCCATTGATACCGTTAGAAAACACCTTCAGAATATCTACCACAAACTGCATGTCAACTGCGGTACCGAAGCTGTAGCCAAAGCCCTCAGGCACAAAATAGTCACCCTCGACTAACCGTTTGCCTCCAGAATAAACTACACAAACATGTAATTGACGCACAACGCGTTTTTGGAGAACTTTACCACTGTAAAAAAGGCGGTGGGATATGCTTCCAACAAAAGAACGATGCAAACCACTCCCATACTACAGTTTTCCAAAGAATTAAGCCAATCATTTCATTTTCACAACGACTACCGCTCAGCAAGTATGAAAACAATACCCAACACAATTTCTCTTCCCAAAAGCATATTCGCGGTGTGTGTGTGTGCAATGCTTAGTCTGGCTGCTTGTGGCGGCAAGGATAGTAATCCGCAACCAACGACAGGCGGACCGGTTGAACTTCCCACGAATGTTCTCGGCACATTCACAGGTGTTGCCACGTATACAAAACCAGGAACTACAGCCATTGTTAATAATTCAAATGCCAAAGCAACCCTAACCAAAACGGGTGACAAAACCTATTCCATTATGTTCAGTGACAATATACCTACCATTACAAACCTGACATTTCAGGATACAGGTGGTGGTGTGTATGGCAGCCTGGGTGAGGATGGAACCGGAGCAGGTGTAGGAGTATCGGCCAAAGGAATGGCCATTGGCTATACCAAGGATACGGCCGGATGGCAGTTTCAGGGAACCAAATAATGGATGCGGTTGGGTAATATTCTACTTTTACCTAAACTACCCAACCCACTCATACTAAAGGCCTTATTAAATAATTTTCCACTTATCACCTTCTCCCAATGACACCGAGCCTTAGAATTTTCTGGATGATACTTGTATTCTTTTCAGCATGGCAAAGCCAACTGAAAGCACAACAACCAGCGAGCAATCCGGAACTAATGCTGGCAACATTGAAACAAGAAGGATACGTCAAACAAGTGGGCAACCACTTTATCTTTAAAGTACAGAAAGCCAGTGACACCATTCAAATCAATAAAATGTACGGGGCTTTGTTCAAAGGTCCTCAGTATACAATCGGGTATGATGTAGACCCAGCATACTTTGAAAAGAAGAAAGCCAAACCTGCCGGCAAATCAACTACCAAGGAGGAAAGGAACGCCGCTACGTTGCAATTGCTGCAAACAGAGAGGCCCAAACCTGTCAAAAACAAATAGGCTACAATTCGATCGAATGGGGAATGGCGAGTTGCAAGAACGCCGGCAAAACCGTATCGTGGGTAAGGGCGATTTTATCAGGATCGGCCAGGTAGCGGATCATGGCGTTTAGCTTGTCTTCACCGTATTTCTCAATGACGGCATTGCGTTTTTCTTCGGTTTGAAAATAATGCAGCATCCCTTCAGCATCGGCTTCCGGGTGAAACTGGGTTCCGAAAAAGGCATCGTCGAAACGAACGGCCATCACAGCGCGTTCCAGATCCACCAGCGGACGTATCTTTTCGTAACAAAGTACATCTCCCCCCCACTCTTTCAGCAAAGCTTCGTTAATTTGGGTTACCTGCCAGTCGCGACTGTCTACCACCCAGAACGGATCATCCAGGTTTTCGAAAAACACTTCCTGCAAACCCTGGGCCGTCCGATGCACCGGAAAAACGCCAAATGACGTTGATTTGCGCTTGGTTACTTCGCCGAAACCGTAATGCCTGCAAAAAATCTGGAACGAATGACAGATCAGAAAAACGTATTTCTTGTGCTCGGGAAACCGGCGGTTGTGTGCACGGATACTTTCGATCAATTCAAAATAGCGTCTCTCCCACTCCGATCCTTCGCTGTCTACCGGACTGCCCGGACCACCGGTTGAAACATACAGATCGTACTGTAAATCAGCCATTTCGTTTTTCTGACGCACATCAAACACGTCAAACGATACATCTACCGAAGCGGTTCGGGTGAATGCGTCAATGATTTCGCGTATGCACCGCATGCCTTCGTTGGCGTGCCCGTCATACAGATCCAGTACGGCAATTTTTACGTCTTTCATCTTGTTTTGCAGGTCTTATTTGGCAATCGAAATGCAAAGAAACAAATTGACAGGGAAAATAGTATCTCAAAAACAGCCAAAACCTGACAAGCGTTTGTCGTTGGACGTTTTACGTTTACTGTTTTGCGTTTACCATCTGCAATTGCACTAATGACCGGTATTAAGGACAAATTATTTAACACTAACTGGTAAACGATAAACGAATGCTACGTTCCCACCAGCGTTTGTTCGGTAATGTAATCTACCACTTTATTCAGGTCTTTGGTTTCTTCGTAGATAGCCAGCTGCCGGTCGGCTCCGGTGCCGTTTTCCAGGATTTTGTGCACGTAATTGATGGCATCGCGGCTACCGAGTTCGTCGACCACATCGTCCACCAGCTCAAGCAGTTCCAGGATCAGTGCCCGCGTCCACACTTCTTTTTCCTTGCCAAAGTCAATCAACTTTCCATCGATTCCATACCGACAGGCCCGCCACTTGTTTTCGTTGATCAGCGCGCGGGTATAAATCATGAAATTCAGGTTGGACATGCGCAATTTGTATAGCTTGGCCACCAACGCCTGAAAAATGGCGGCAATGGCAATGGTTTCGTCAATCAGCATCGGAATGTCGCAGATGCGAAACTCAATGGTGTTGAAAAACGGATGCACCCGCAGGTCCCACCAGATTTTTTTGGCATTGTCGATGCAACCGGTTTTGATCAGCAGGTTGACGTAATTTTCGTACTCGTCGTAACTGCTGAACAAATCGGGCAGCCCCGTTCGTGGAAAACGCTCAAACACCTTGGCTCTGAACGATTTGAAACCTGTATTGCGGCCTTCCCAGAACGGCGAATTGGTACTCAGGGCATACACGTGCGGCAGAAAATACCGGATTGTGTTGGCAATGTGAATGGCCATGTCCTTGTCTTCGATTCCCACATGCACGTGCAGCCCGAAAATCAGATTGGAACGGGCGGCCTCCTGCATTTCGTTCACAATTTCATCGTAACGCGGATTAGGAGTGATCAGTTGCTTGGACCAATGTGAAAACGGATGGGTACCCGAAGCCCCGATTTTCAGCCCTAGTCCGTCGGCAATTTCGGCCACGGACCGCCGCAGCCGCGTCAGGTCTTTGCGCGCCTCTTCCACATCCTGGCAAATATGTGTACCCGCTTCCACCACCGCCTGGTGCATTTCGGCTTTAATCTGGTCGTCCAGGTGCCGCGAGGCAATTTCCACAATCTTCTGCTCGTGCGACTTGAGCTCCCGCGACTGTGGATCAATGATCATGTATTCTTCTTCTACGCCAAGGGTGAATTTGGGTAAGGACATAAAGCCAGGTAAGAATTTAGAATGTAAGATTTTGTAAATCAGCAGTTTCACAATACTGGTTTTGCCTTTTTCCACGGTACTATTTTGCCAGCAACCGTTTTATTTTTTCGGCTTGGTCTTTTGGGCACCCGGTGTTTTTTCGGCCACGGCTACTGGTTTTTCTTTCCTGGCAACTTTGGATTCTGCTTGTAACGGCTGTCGTGCCACCGAATTTGCAACAAACGTTCCCCAGGTCAGGTTGTCAATGCCGGGTTTGAACTTTTTCGCCCGCTCAATGGCCATTTCGGCAGCGGTGTTCACCACCCAGTCAAAATTTTCCTGCCCTACCGAATTCACATCGGCATCCGGTGCCGGATTACAGAAATCAATGGCGTACGGAATGCCGTCCCGCACGGCAAACTCAACGGTATTGAAATCATACCCCAACGCCTTATTCAGATCCAGCACATATTTCTCGATGGTTGCCAGTAGTTTTTTCTCCGCATTGAACTGCTGGTGCACATACCGCAAGTGATGCGGATTGCGCGGCTCGTATTCCATGATACGCACGTGCTTGCCACCCAGGCAATAACACCGGAAATACGCATCAAATACGATTTCTTCCTGAAGCATCATAACCAGTTGGCCGGTTTCCGAATGAGCCTTGAACAACTCTTCCGGCGAATGGATTTTGTACACACTTTTCCAACCGCCCCCCGAAAAAGGCTTCATATAGGCCGGAAAACCAATGTGCTGGAATATCTGATGCCAGCTGATGGGATATTTCAGGTTACGGAACGAGGTGTCAAAGGTATCCGTAGGCCGCTCAAAGGAAGGTAAAAGTACCGTTTTGGGAACTGGAACGCCGATTTTCACGGCCAGGGCATTGTTAAAGAATTTCTCGTCGGCACTCCACCAGAACGGATTGTTGATGACGGCCGTACCGGAAATGGCCGCGTTTTTCAAGTACCCCCGGTAAAAAGGCACGTCCTGCGAAATGCGGTCAATGATGACGGCGTAGTCGGTCGGCTCGCCTTGCTGCACCATATCCACTGAAACGGCTTCGGCGTGTATATCTTTAATTCCCAGACTGTTCACTTTGTCAATAAATGCCCATGGAAAGGTATTTTCCATGCCAAACAAAATGCCTATTTTTTTCATAACACAAGTAGTTGCAACTCCGGAGGGAGAATTATAAATAGTTAGATTTTTTAAAAACGAACCCAAAGGTCATTTGATCAAAGACAAATAATGCGGAAACATTTCTTTCCATACCGGCCAGTCGTGCAAGGCTTCGTGCCGGATGTCCAGCCAGTGATGGATACCTTTGTTTTCCACCAACTTAGCCATTTTCAGATTGGCATCCAAGCAAATATCCCACGAACCGGTACCAAATGCGATAAACATGTCCCGAAACCAGTCGTTCCAGGCGGTTGGCAAAAAATCCGGTGGATTGTTGAAATACACATTGTCGTCAAAAAAGCCGTCGGCAAACATCTTGATGTCAAAAGCGCCGCCCATATTGAAGATGTATTTGGTCTTTTCCGGATGCTTCAATCCGAAATTGGTGGCATGGTAAGCCCCAAAGCTGCATCCTGCCGTTACCACCCGCTGCACACCGGTTTCCCAGGTGGCCCAGGGAATCAGTTCTTCGGCCAGCATCTTGTCGTACCAGGCGTAGTTTCTGGCCCTTTCCGCCGGATGCACGCCGCGGTTGTACCACGTGAGCCAATCGAATGTATCGGGGCAGTAGATTTTTACCAGTCCGTTTTCAACAAACCAGCGTACCGACTCAAGCAATCCGAAATCCTTGTTTTCGAAGAAGCGGCCGCGTGAAGTAGGAAACAAAATAACCGGGTAACCCCGGTCGCCAAAAACCAGCATTTCGACATCCAGGTTCAGGTTGGGCGAATACCATTTGCGATACTCTTCTCTCATACAACGTAAGGGGCAGTTAAGAATCAGTGGTTAGTTCACTGGCAAATCTATTATTCAAAACACTGGTAATCAAAACAATGCGTCTTTTTCCTAGTCAAAATCCGTGACTATTTGCCCAACCAGTCACTTGTGGCTTCGGCATTTAGTATCTGTAAACTATACAAAACCTTGGCTGGTTGTATCGTTAAGTTTCAATTTATTGCTTGTTTTGCAGACTCTATCATTGAAGGCATGGAAATTACCATTTTTACATCTGCACAGGGGTATTCTGTACACAAGATAAATAAATTTCATTCACATTACCTGCAACGGGAAGTGGAAATTGACATTTTTCTACCTCTCTCCTATACACAAACCAACCGGACGTATCCGTTCCTGCTGCTCAACGACGGACAGGACAGCGAAGCCGTTGGTTTGAAAAACACACTGGATTCGCTGACACAAACCAACGGCATCCCGGAAATAATCGTCGTTGGGCTGTATGCCAATGCCTACCGAATACAGGAATACGGCATCGCCGCCCAGGCCGATTACAAGAACCGGGGAAGCAGGGCCGGCAGTTACACATCCTTTGTTATCCAGGAGTTGATGGTGTATTTGTCTCAGAACTATCGCATGGATACGCAAGCCCCTAGCAATACCATTGCCGGGTATTCCCTTGGGGGACTGTCTGCCTTTGACATTGCGTGGAATTATCCGGAGGTATTCCGCAAGGTAGGCGTGTTTTCGGGTTCGTTCTGGTGGCGGCAGAAGGCGTACGAAGAAGGATATGTGGATAATGACCGCATCCTGCACACCCAGATCCGCAACAGCCTACACAAACCCGACCTGAGATTCTGGCTGCAAGCCGGCACTCTCGACGAAACCGCCGACCGCAACCAAAACGGCATCATTGACTCGATTGACGACACGCTGGACATTATTGTGGAGTTGACCCGCAAGGGCTACCGCCCCTGGGACGATATTCACTACTACCAGATGGAAGGCGGCCAGCACAATCCGAACACCTGGGGACAAGCCATGCCCGTGTTTCTGCAATGGGCGTTTGGAAAGCGACAGGGAGGTTTTTGATTTTTGAAAGATACTATTGTTGGTGAGGGTATTGTGCTTTCCGAAACTTCCAGTATTCTTCGTATTTAGGCGAGTTAGCATCGACCGCCAAAGTAAACTTTTGAATTCCATTGGCGAGAAAGCAATCGAAAAGTCGCTGAATCACAGGCATTTTAGTGTCTTTATCTGCATGAATGATAAAATTGGGTCTGTGGTAGGGTTCGTCACGCCTTTTGAGAGAATCAATGGTATGTTGAAATTCCTGAAACGATTTCATGGGCAGCAATTGTTGCTTATTATTGGCAGATTCTCCCAACACATACAAACGCTGCGTCTTATCCAGAAAAACTATATAAACAGGTTCGTCCATCAGGCTACATACATTCCATTCAACAGCATCTGGCAACCGAACGTGCATATCGCTATAATCTCCCAGATTTCGCCAGCTGGCAGTCATAATAAAAAACGGAATGATTACAAACCCAACCACTGCCAGCGGGCTGACATCGGGTAGCAAATCGAGGTATAATCTTCGTCTCATACAGATTTTTGTTTTCTGTTAAGATGCAAAACTCCGCTCCATTCCATAAGTTGAACAGGTAATACTACTGTTTACTGATTAAAAGTAAAGGGTAGAGTTTTCTAGAGAAGCTCTACCCTTTTTACTCTTACCCCCAATCTAATTACTTGCAGATATAGCTATAACGATTCTTCTGTGTTCGAATTCCAGAGGAAGAGCTATCTGTTACGATTCGCTCTACCGGATAGCCTTTCTCATTGTATTGATATGAATAACTATTTTTTTTAAAAAGTTTACCATTTGCATCATACAATTTTACTTCCAGAAGATTATTAGGTGTGGTTACATCAAAAAATGTGTACACGAAAAGATATCCGTATAGTCGATTCTGGTTACTGGGGTTAAGCTTATTGTCGTATGTAGCCTCATAGTACAAATATTCAGCACTATCCTGGCCTTTTGAAAAACCTTTGATTACGTTTCCATTAGAATCATATTCAAATCGTGAATAGCCATTTGGTGTTGATAATGATGAAGTTTTATAAATCTGGCCTTTATTGTTGTATTCAAAGAGATCAGTCCAAAAAGATTCATATGTTGCAGACTGTCCTTTCTTGGTATACTGTGTCGACTTAACAATCCTTCCCTGCGCATCTACTGTTAAATCCCAATAGCTTTGGGGGTCTGTATTAGTGTTGCCTTTGTCATAATAATTGATACGGCTGGGATATCCTTTGGCATCATAAATGATGACAGCTTTGCTACCAAGTTTATTACTTTGGTCATATGCTGACGATTCTACTATTTTTTCTCCTTCAAATGTAAAATCAACATACTCGCCAGAGGCATTAGCCAACTTCACCAATTTACACGCAAACTGACTACCTTGTATAGTAGGCTCTTCCGTTTTGCACGAAACAGCAATAAAACTGACAATCAATAAAAATAATACTAAAACTGGTCTCATATAACTAAGCATTGTATGGTTAAAATGTCGCAAAAATAGAAATCTTTTTTCAGATCCGGATTTGAAAAAAGAGGTTTTTAATCAACTGGTTTTAGAAAAATAGTATATTTCCAACTGTCAAAACCCCATACAACTCTATGCTAAACCACTTGATTGATACACAACACAAACCCATTATTGCCCTTGACTTTACCGCCCAGAATCAGGAACTAGCCGCCCTGGACATGAGTGATCCGGTGGTGATGACCGACTATATTTTTGGCAAACAATTGAATGAATACACCAAAATCGGCATTGGCGGTTTTTTCGAACACCGGATATTGTACCAGAATGTGGCTCATTTTCAGGGAGAAGAACCGCGCAACATTCATTTGGGTGTGGATATCTGGGAACGAGCCGGAACGCCTGTTTTCTGCCCGAAAGACGGCATTGTACACAGCTTTGCCAACAATGCCGGCACCGGCGACTATGGCCCTACCATCATTTTGCAACACACTGTACGGAACAAAACCTACTACTCGCTCTACGGACATTTGACGGAAGATTCGCTGGTGGAACTATACGAAGGCAAAACATTTCAGAAAGGCACTGTGTTGTGCCGCATTGGCGACTACCCACAAAATGGCAACTGGGCGGCGCACCTGCACTTCCAAGTGATGACCGATATACTGAGCAGGAAAGGCGACTTTCCCGGGGTGTGCCGCCCTTCCGAAATACAGTTGTACCAAAGCATCTGTATTTATCCCCTGGAATTTATAAAAGACACGTTTGGTTGACATCACTAAAAAACCCGCCTGTTTGTCAGGCGGGCTCTTACTAGTTGAGGGATACTATTTTTTGCGACTGTCATTTAACGACCACGCTTTCATCTTTGATGACAGGCATCACATGCGGAATCGGATTGTTTGGCTTTATAAATGGCCTGATAATCAATCGTGTACCTTTGTCATATGTCAGGTAGCTCCAAACCCAGTTGATAAAAACCACCAGCTTGGAACGGAAACCGATGATGTAAAAAATGTGCACAAACATCCAGGCCAGCCAGGCAATGAATCCTTTCAGGTGCATGCCACTCGGGAAGTCGACAACTGCCCGGTTGCGGCCAATGGTAGCCATGGATCCTTTGTCGTGGTATTTGAACGGCTTTATCGGCTTGCCTTTGAACAAACTGTTCAGGTTGCGAGCCAAATGGCGGCCTTGCTGCATGGCCACCGGTGAAAGCATGGGAAGTCCGTTTGGCGTTGCTTCGGTGATGTGCGCGGCAATATCACCGAGTGCATAAATATTGTCGTAGCCAGTAATCCGGTTATACTCATCCACCTTGTAGCGGCTGTTTTTTAGGACACTATCTGCGGCAATACCCGGAATGATGTTTCCGCTTACGCCGGCCGCCCATATCAAGGTCTTGGTCCGGATGGTCGAGCCGTCACTCAGGTAGGCAACATCACCGTCATAGCTCTTTACTGCTTTTTTCAGCTGTACATTCACTTCCATGTCATGCAATGCCTGCAAGGCATCGCGTGACGACTTTTCCGACATGGCTCCCAACACTTTGTCACCGTTCTCAACCAGGTAAATTTTCATCTGACGAAAATCCAGTTCGGGATAATCACACGGCAACACATGTTTTTTCAGTTCAGCAAAGGCGCCGGCCATCTCTACGCCGGTTGGGCCACCTCCCACCATGACGTAAGTCATCAAGGCTTCGATCTCTTCCGGGTTATTAGAAATAACGGCTCTTTCAAAATTTTGCAACACATGGCTCCGCAGATCCAATGCCTGCGGCACCTGCTTCAGCGGAAAAGACGTTTTGGGAAGCTCCTGGTTACCAAAATAATTGGTTTTGGTACCAACGGCAACCACCAGTATGTCGTACTTCAGGTTACCAATGGACGTACACACCAGATTTTCGGCCGGACGAATCTCCTCCACCATTGCCAGCCGAAAATGGAAATGTTTCTTTTCATCAAACAACTGCCGCAACGGCGCAGCAATCGAGTCTGCCTCCAGCCCGGCGGTAGCTACCTGGTAAAGCAAAGGCTGGAAGGTGTGGTAATTGTGCCGGTCGATGAGAACAACCTGAAAATCTTTGTCTGAAATTAATTTGGCAAATTCAACACCACCAAATCCACCGCCAATAATTACGATCCGTTTCAGAGAAGTTTGCGGAATGCTAATCGAAAGCTCATTTATGGATGACATAGTTTTTAATGGGTTAATTGTGGAAGCAGTTAAAAAATCGTACCACTTTCATCCTCTTTCAACCTTACAAAGGTAGTAAAAAATATATAACTTTCAAAAATTTCTGAAAAATTTACATATCAATTAAAACATACCGTCAAAAATTTGCATTTTTCCGATAAGCAGTTTCTTCCTAGGGAACAGGATTGCCAAAAGACGAAATTTTGGTCTGAGATTCAGCAAGATAGAGAAAATAACACATAAAGATGTTTACCTATATTCCAGATATAGAACTAATCCTAGAAATACATCAGTCAGGTATACTTTCTGTTTGCATTGCAGGTTCGGTTGCATATTCCTAAGAACCGTAGCATAAAAAGCATTGGAATTTGGCAGATTATACCGTAGTTTACAGGCACACAAAGTATACCAGCATAAATTATTTAACAACCATATGAAATACGACATAATTGTAGTGGGCGGAGGGATTGTAGGTCTAGCCACTGCCTTGCGCCTGAAAAAAAGCAAACCCGAATTGAAAGTACTCCTGCTTGAAAAAGAAAAACAATTGGCCAAGCATCAGACAGGTAACAACAGCGGGGTGATTCATTCGGGCATTTATTACAAACCCGGTAGTCTGAAAGCAACCAATTGCATAAACGGTTATAATGAACTGTTGGAGTTTTGTCGGGAAAACGACGTTCCGTTTGACCTGTGTGGCAAAATCATCGTTGCAACCAGCAACGAAGAGCTCCCGGCCCTTGAAAACATATACAACCGTGGCCTACAGAATGGTTTGTCGCAAATCAAAAAAATAACCAAAGAAGAAATTCACGAACACGAACCGCATTGCAGTGGCATTTCGGGTATCTGGGTTCCGTATACAGGAATAATCGATTATACGGCTGTATCTTATAAATATGCAGAAGTATTCCAGAAAGCCGGTGGTGAGATTTCATTTGGCCAGAAAGTAACCGATATCCGCCCGCAAAACGGTACCACCGAAGTGATTACGGACCAACAAACCTATCAGACCAACCTGGTAATCAATTGTGCCGGCCTGTACTCAGACAAAATTGCCGCACTCACCCATAAAAACATCAACGTTCGCATCATTCCCTTCCGCGGCGAGTACTACGAAATCAGGAAAGAAAAGGAATACCTGGTCAAGGGTCTGATTTATCCTGTACCAGATCCGAACTTCCCATTTCTGGGTGTGCATTTTACCCGGATGATCAAAGGTGGTGTGGAAGCCGGTCCCAACGCAGTTTTTGCATTCAAACGGGAAGGATATAAAAAAACGGATTTCAACTGGAATGAATTCAGCGAATCCCTGGCATGGCCCGGTTTCCGGAAAGTGGCGGCCAAGTACTGGCGCACCGGCCTGGGAGAATACTACCGGTCCTTTTCCAAAGCAGCCTTCACCAAAGCGTTACAAAAACTGATTCCTGAGATCCAGGAAGACGATCTGGTTACCGGAAGTGCCGGGGTGCGTGCCCAAGCCTGTGACCGCACAGGAGGTCTGGTCGATGACTTTATGATTCTGGAGGATCAGCACGTGATTAACGTGTGCAATGCGCCGTCGCCAGCCGCTACTTCCTCCTTATCCATCGGAAATACGGTGGCATCAATGGCCTTGCAGCGATTCACTTCCGATAAAAGTATAAGTATATTAAACTAAGTTGCGGTATCCGCATCAAATAGTGGCCTTTTGCTGTATTCTTTCTGATGCATGATCAAATTCTCAGTAACGATGAATTACAAAAATTATCATCAAAGCAACTAAAGAGAACAGGAAACCGTATTTTAATCAAAATCGCATCATTCAGTGGGGGATTGCTGACAGAAGTACGGCAAGCAGGTTTTTAGCTGCATCAAGAAAACACATCGTTTATTGTTCGCAAATCATTTTTCATTTTATAATAGATAACCTCTCTCAACTTCTCATTTTTTCATTATGAAAGCAGTTATTTTTGCCGGCGGATTCGGTACCCGGATCAGCGAAGAAAGTGGTATCCGTCCGAAACCTATGGTCGAAATTGGTGGTAAGCCCATCCTGTGGCATATCATGAAAATCTACTCTCACCACGGCATCAACGATTTTGTCATTTGTTGTGGCTACAAGCAACACATCATCAAAGACTATTTTGCAGATTATTATTTGCTCAACTCCGATGTGACGTTTGATTTGCGTACCAATACCATGTCTATTCACAAGACTCCTAAGGAATCCTGGAAAGTGACCCTGGTAGACACCGGCGAAGACACCATGACTGGCGGACGTCTGAAGCGGGTTGAAGAATACATTGGCAACACTACTTTTTGCCTTACTTACGGCGACGGTGTCAGCAATGTAAACATCTCCGAAGCCGTTGACTATCATAAAAAAGGCGGCAAACTGGCAACACTGACCGCAGTACAACAACCAGGCCGCTTTGGTGCCTTTACATTGTCAGACGAAGACACATCCATTCATTCTTTCAAAGAAAAGCCAACCGGCGACGGCGGAGCCCCGTGGATCAATGGAGGCTTCTTTGTACTGGAACCCGGCATATTCAAGTACCTGACCGATGATACCACCATCTGGGAACGCGACCCTATGGAGCGTCTGGCCGAAGACGGACAATTGCAAGCATACAAACATACCGGATTCTGGCAACCCATGGACACCCTGCGCGACAAAGTAGTGCTGGAGGAAATGTGGCACCAGAAAAAGGCGCCCTGGAAGGTGTGGTAAAAGGACATCGCTGACAGGCTTTGAAAATCGTATCTTTCAAATGATCAAAACCCTGATCTCCTTATTCGTTTCGCAATACAATCATTAAACAATTTAACCATTTAACTAGACGTATTACATGAAAGTTTTGATTACCGGTAATATGGGTTATGTAGGCCCGGGCGTGGTAGCTCACCTGCGTAGCGTATTTCCAGATGCCACCCTGGTGGGGTATGACATGGCTTATTTTGCCAATTGCCTGACCAATGCTGATTTCTTACCTGAAAGCAAACTGGATGAACAGATTTTCGGCGATATCCGTCATGTCCCCGAAAGCATTCTGGAGGGCGTTGACGCCGTTGTACACTTGGCCGCCGTTTCCAACGACCCTATGGGTAATAAGTTTGAAGAAGTGACGATTGATGTCAATCATAAATCCAGCGTAGACCTAGCCATCAAAGCCAAAGCCGCCGGAGTAAAATCTTTCATCTTTGCATCCAGTTGCAGTGTCTATGGTGCAGGTGGCGAAGGTGCCAAAACGGAAGATTCCGAATTGAATCCGCTGACAGCCTATGCACGCTCCAAGATATTTACCGAACGCGATCTGAAACCACTGGCCGATAGCACGTTTACAGTCACCTGTCTACGTTTTGCCACAGCTTGCGGCATGAGTAACCGCTTGCGTCTGGATCTGGTACTGAACGACTTTGTTGCCGGAGCAGTTACCTCCAAACAAATCTCGATTCTGAGCGATGGAACCCCCTGGAGGCCTTTGATCAATGTAAAAGACATGGCTATCGCCATCGAATGGGCCATTGAACGTCCAGCATCCAACGGTGGTGAATTTCTGGCCATCAATACGGGTAGTAACGTATGGAATTACCAGGTAAAAGAGATAGCCGAAGCAGTGGCGCAGATCATTCCGGGCACTCAGGTTTCAGTAAACCCCGAAGCGCCACCCGACAAACGTTCGTATCGTGTCAATTTTGATTTGTATGCCCAATTGGCACCCAATCATCAGGTTCGCCGCACGTTGATCGACACTATTCAGGAACTGAAAGACAATCTGGAAGCGATGGGATTTGCCGATGGCAATTTCCGCAACTCACAGTTGATGCGCCTGAAGGTTTTGAATACTTTGCAAGACAAGCAGTTAATTGACAATCAGTTAGTTTGGTCCAAATAATTATTAAAATCCGGATACAGGCAATGAGGGTTTGTCTTTTCGAAAGATACTATTTTCCCAAACCTGCATCCGGATTGACCAACCATAATAAAACCATAAGCCATAAACAATGATATTCACAGAAACCGAACTCAAAGGAGCTTACATCCTGGAAATCAAAAAGATGGAAGACGAACGTGGATTTTTTGGACGTTCCTGGTGCAAGCGTGAAATGGAAGAACATGGATTGAATGGAAACGTTGTCCAAACCAATGTTTCGTACAATAAAGTCAAAGGCACTTTTCGTGGCATGCACTTTCAACGGGCACCCCATCAGGAAACCAAATTGGTTCGCTGCACCAAAGGAGCCATCCTGGATGTCATCATCGATCTGCGGCCCGTCTCTCCTACCTACAAAAAATGGATCGCAGTAGAACTAACCGAGCATAACCACAAGATGTTGTATGTTCCAGAAGATTTCGCTCATGGATTTGTCACATTGGAAGATAATACCGAAGTAACCTATCAGGTCACTCAGTTTTATACGCCGGGTGCGGAAGGCGGTTTGCGTTGGAACGATCCTGCGTTTGGCATCCAGCTTCCGTTGACACCAACAGTCATCTCTGCAAAGGATGCCGCCTGGGCTGATTTTAATGAAGCCATTATTGCGCCTGTAGCATAATTCCTTTCCGATACCTCAGGATACAGCATCAAAAGTAATATCCATCACCCCTAAAGTCATTTTATGATTATTGTAGACACGGCCTTAGAAAAAAGACAAAGCGAAGGCAACCCTATCCGGGTAGCGATGGTAGGCGCAGGCTTTATGGCCCGCGGCATCGCCTTGCAGATATGCCAATATGTGCCGGGAATGGACCTGGTAGCTATTTCGAACCGTACGCTGGAAACAGCTAAACGTGCCTACCGCGAGGCCGGTATTGCCGAGTCAGATATGGTAGAAGTTGGCACTACGGCTCAACTCGAAGATGCGATCTCCCGTAAAAAATACGCGGTCACCAGCGACCCGTTCATTCTGTGCGAGGCGGGTCAGGTAGATGCCATCATCGAAGTAACCGGTGCCATTGAATACGGTGCCCGGGTAGTCATGCATGCCATCAAAAACGGCAAGCACATCATTCTGATGAATGCAGAAGTCGACGGCACGATTGGTTCCATACTGAAGACATATGCCGACAAAGCCGGGGTAGTGTATACAGTAGCCGACGGTGACCAGCCCGGTGTCATCATGAACCTGTACCGGTTTGTCAAAGGCATTGGTGTACGTCCGGTTATGTTAGGAAACATCAAAGGTCTCCACGATCCATACCGGAACCCAACAACGCAAAAGGCATTTGCCGAAAAATGGGGTCAAAATCCAGCCATGGTAACTTCATTTGCCGATGGCACCAAAATTTCCTACGAACAGGCTTGTGTAGCCAATGCAACTGGAATGCGGGTAGGTAAACGCGGCATGTTCGGACCAACCATGGAACCGGGTACGCCTATCGACAAAACGACCAAGCTTTTCCCCGAGTTGTATGACATTGACGAGTGGCTTGCAGGACCAGGCATTGTCGACTACGTTGTTGGGGCAGCTCCTGGACCCGGAGTATTTGTACTGGGGACTCACGAACACCCTACCATGCGTCATTATCTGAACCTATACAAATTGGGCGAAGGTCCGTTGTATTGTTTCTATACGCCATATCACTTGTGCCATTTTGAGATTCACAATACGGTTGCACGTGCCGTATTGTTCAACGATGCCAACCTGGCTCCGATTGGTACTCCTACCGTTGAAGTACTCACCACAGCTAAAATCGATTTGAAAGCAGGCGAGAAACTGGACGGATTAGGCGAATACATGACTTACGGACTGGCGGAGAACTACGATATTGCCCGTGCGGAAAACCTGTTACCAATCGGATTGGCCGAAGGTGCTACACTGAAAAACGACATACCAAAGGACAAAGTGCTGACATTTGACGACGTTATACTGCCAGCAGATTTGCTGAGTGTAGAACTGTACAAAGAACAGTTGGCCAAATTCCCGGCTCCGTCTGTAAAAGTGAACGCCTGATTTTTTTGATTTTGAGCAAAACCGGCTTTCTGTAAACGGAAGCCGGTTTTGTTTTTTCCAGCCGGTTGCATCAGGTTAGCAGCCATACCTGCCTCCGGTTTTACGATTTCCGAACAGACTATTTTGTAATGGATCAGGGTATGGAATGAGCCAGTTTGTATGTTTTCAACAAGTCTTTTTCCTGTGGGTACATCTGTTGAATGGTATACACCTGCACATTGGTGATTTTCATTTCATCCAGTACATCTACCACATTCTGATACGAAGCTTCTGATGTCGGTTTGATGATAAAAACAGCATCTTTCTTCAGATTGGCCGCTTTTCGTACCATTTCCTGCGCCATCTTGCGCAGTCCATCCGATGCATAACTCGTTTCGGCAATTTCCGGATCATCTGCACCACGATAATAAAATATACGGTCATCTTTGTCCAGCACCAATGTGGTAGTTACTTCTTCCGGAACAAGACCGCCATTTGGTGTTTTTTCCGGCATGGTAAGTTTCATGATTTTAGGCTTGCTCAAGGTGGTCGTCAGCATAAAAAAAGTGACCAATAGAAAAGCCAGGTCAACCATCGGAGTCATGTCAATACGAATGGGCTTTCTCCGGGAATCTTGTGATGTAGTTACTTCAGCCATAAGACAAATTGGTTTTAAAGTGAAAATAAGTGCTGCGAAATGCGTATATATCCCATAGATGCACAAGCAGCAAACTTTCCACAAACGGCAGTTCTTTTTCTTCGCTTCCCAGGCATTATTTTTTCATCAGGTTTGCTTTTATTATTCACGCCTATTCCAGTCAGGAATCATGAAAGCGTTTCACATCGACCTGGACGATACCGGACAAACCGTAGTGGATAGGTCCAGACGTCATTTATTTTTACTTGCCAGTGTTTTGCTATGCGTGGTAGCTCTTGCGATGATTGTCTTTGGTGCACTTCAAGGGACGGCCGAAGCAATTTTTTGCTTGTTGAATGCCGGCCTATATCTTTTTATGGCATGCATTAGTTTTCAATTATGGCGTGGAAAAAATATCATTTCGCTTTCATTGGGGAATTTCTTTTCCATTTCCGACTATTGCATTCGTTACCGCTTTTCGGCATTTTCCAAACCCAAAGAGATATGCTGGCATCGGGTTCGCTTTGCTGAAATCCGGTTGTACACGGTCTTTCTTTGGATTGGCGATACGATTACAGAAATCAATCTGGAAGAAATAAGGCATTTGCCCACTCGCCAGTTGATCAAAGACCGTCTTCGAGTTTCTTTGAATGCGCAACAGATCCATGGTTTTCCATCCGGGGCATTACCTGAAGCTCCCTTAACGGTTTAGATTTTCCCCTCTCTTATTTCGTTTAAACACCACATACACAAACACTTAATAAATTATCGATTTATTTCACTCTAAAAATACCTGTTTTTTTATTTTTACTTTTGCAGTCAGTGTATATATTTACCATTTACTTCATCACACTTACTGCCTATGCTTCTAGAAAAATTACCTATTCGTTACATTGGAAAAATTTGTCTCAAGTCATTAAGGGACTTTATCCTTGATGAACAACTCACGGATGGTTACAGCATTCTCCTGCACCCCGAAAACCGACAGGAAGTAGCCCTGGAATACCGCATCATCTACAACCAACCCATGCCCTCCCCTTGTTTTATAGTAGGTATATTGATACAAGAAGACACTGAAGACCTATTGCCTATTGATCGCATCAGTGTGATAAACAACCCTTTGGCAATCAAAGAGATAAAAACTAGCACACAGGATAATAAGCCTGTCATTTCACTGGAAACGGTGTATCGCTGCGGTTGGTGCAGCAACATTGTCAATTCGGACGGCAGTGAACTTTCTACCCAGACCCGAGCTTACAAAACACAGGCAGTACAAATGTTTGGTCGCACATCAGTAGTATATGTACAAGGCAGTTGCTGCCAGCACCGCTACTGCAAACGTTAACAGTTACATCGTTCGCTTGTTCTAATGTGCTATCAACTACGATTGATGGAGGTTTCTGGGTTTTGATAGATACAATTTGGTTTGACAATCAAACGATTCAATTTTGAAATCAAAAATAGCTTCGAACAAAATAAAAAATCCTAAGATTACTACAGTTTGTTGAATACCTATCGTTAATTTAACACAAAAGAGTTTTGTGAGTAGTTCATTCCCCCATAGTTTGTTATCTTTACTGCATCACCCCTTCCTTTATCAGCTGTAAATATGTTGTTATTACATGAACAGATCACAATATTGCCGTTGGGTAACCGCCGTGCGGAGAAAGTATATCAGATCAGTGATGATACTTATTTGTGGGTTTGTGTTGAAAATGATGGGCAAGGAAAACATACCGTTTCTCAGAAACATCTGACCACTGATCAATATGTCGTTTTACTCAACAAAATTTGTCAGATAAAAAAAGGAGCCACAGGCTGGTAGATACTATCGTCTGTTTCTTCAAAGGTTCCTAAACAAAAAGCTTGCCGTTGACGGCAAGCTTTTTGTTTAGGAACCTTTGTTATATTCAGTATCCGTATCCTGAAAAATATCCACTGCTTTTGTGATCCCGACACGATTCGAACGTGTGACCGACTGCTTAGAAGGCAGTTGCTCTATCCAGCTGAGCTACGGGACCTTTTTCGGGTGCAAAAATATATATTTTCAATTACTGCACAAAAAAATAGTATCATTAAAAAAACAAAGTCCTGATCGCCTGCTACCACTCTCTGCATTCATAGTGACTCAAACGGGTATGCAAGGCGGCTGTTTTGCACTACGGGTATAGATCAACTGGGTAACAGCGCAAGAATCTCATTTTTCAAATCCTGGTATCGGTCAAAGTCTGCTTCTGCATCGCCAATCTGGACAATGGGCGGAAATACCTTCCCATTTTTCAGATCAATATCAATCTTTATTTCAACCTTAGTATTTGCTTCTCCCCGCTGAATCAACAATTCTTCGATTTTTGCAAATACCTTGTTGTAATGTTTTTTAAAATTGTTTTCTGTCTGCTCCAACTTCCATGCAGGCATTCCGGAAGCATTATAAAACTTAAACCGAACGTCCATTAAAACTTTTGAGTTAGAAATGATGAAAATAGTTGTTTAACTGTAAAGATAGGATTGTCTGATGAGTATCCAATTGAATATTCTGACTCAGGTTACTTTAACTCCCATTACTTTATCAGTCCTTTGAATTAAATGTGGGCCGGAGTCAGATTTTCATTGTGCAGTAATTGAAGTCAAGAAATCCTGCCAAGATGAATAATAGTATCTTTTAAAAACACAAAATGTATCTTTGAGGCAGTGCAAAGCTCAGGAAACAAAAAAGCTCTTCTGAAATAACAGAAGAGCCTTTTTGGTCGGGGTGGTGTGATTCGAACACACGACCTCCACATCCCAAATGTGGCGCGATAACCGGGCTACGCTACACCCCGAAATAGAATTTTATTCAACCAGCGGAGAGAGCGGGATTCGAACCCGCGGTACGCTTTAACACGTACGACAGTTTAGCAAACTGCTCCTTTCGGCCTCTCAGGCATCTCTCCGAATGGGTCTGCAAAGATATGAAAAACAATTTCATTTCAGCAAGGGATTTTGTAAAATTACTAATAAAATATTTTCAAACTACTCGTAAAAACCTGATAAACAGACAACTAAAAAATAAAATTTTACTCCTAGCCTTTTCATTCTAAACTTGTACTATTTTTGTGCGTTTATCAAAACCTTTGCCCACAGAAAGCATTCATGAATTGGTACTACGAAATTACCTGGTGGGAATATGGAATTGCGGGGCTTTTCGTCGTTTTTTATATTTTGTATATTGTCCGAACCACCCGCAAGGCCCGCCAAATGGGAACTTACACCAGCGGCTTGGCAGCCAAGGCAGTATTGCGGCTCTTATACTTTAGTCTTCTTACTATTGGGTTGCTTGGCCCTACCTTTGGTAGCTTGCGGAAAGAAGTAAAAGCCGTAGGACGCGACATCTATCTGGTTATTGATCTTTCCCGCTCGATGAATGCCATGGACATTTCGCCATCCCGGCTTGAACGGGTGAAATATGAGCTTATACGCTGGCTACCCAATTTTTCATCCGACCGGATCGGATTGATCATATTTTCCAATGAAGCATTTGTACAATGTCCCCTAACTTATGATCAAAACGCATTGCGTCTGTTTATCGAAACGTTGCGTACCGATTTAGTCACGCAAACCAGCACAGATCTGGGGGCTGCCTTGACACTTTCCCTCAATCGTCATCTGGATCATCGGAATACTTCTGCTAAAAACCAGGCAAAAATTATAATTTTGATTACCGATGGGGAAGACTTTGGTAATCAAACCGAACAAGTAGCCCAACGAATTGAAGAGGAAGGATTAAAACTGTTTACATTGGGGGTAGGAACGCAAACAGGTGCAACAATTCCGGGCACAACAGGCAAACATACCCGAAATGGCAAGCCTGTTGTTACTCATCTGGAATCAGAACAGTTGCAACAGCTTGCACAACGTGCCAATGGTCAGTATTTTGAACTGAGCAGATTGCGTAACGACCTATCCAGGATGGTGGCATCGGTGTCAAAAGTAGAGGGAAAACTGCAGGATACGCGTAAGATTGATATCTCAGCAAATAAATTTTATTACTTTCTGATTGGAGCTTTGATGCTACTGGTCATCGATATTCTGATTGCAGTCACAACCATTCATTTATAGTCGAAACTTCACGTTTACCAATATGTGTATTCCATCCAAGATAAAAGTTATATATAATTTAACTTTACTACTATTTGAGAAAGTAAAAAATCAAATACTGCACAAGAAGAAATTAACTTTTATATGAACTACCAGATTTAGAGGGTGTCGCTTCAATAGCATAAATCAGTTAAAACACCCATCCGTGCATTGTACTCTGATCAAAAAAACTCTGACTCAAAGGTATGAAAACGCTTTTTTTCGGTTTGTGCGGGCTATGTTTTATTGGAATCTCATGGATTCCGGACTGGAATGTGGTTAGCCGGGCAGGAGAAATACGCGAATACAAAAGCCAGGCCAATGCCTCCTTCAAAAACGGCGATTACGAAGATGCCCTGGTGTTTTACCGTCATTTGTACGACAAGCTTAACATTACCGAAGAAGAAGTACTGCTGAACCTGGCTCACTGTTATTTTATTCAAAAAAAGACCAAGCAGGCAACCGCTCTCTACCAGATTGCAGCCCGTTCGGAACGTCCGCAAGTCAAATCATTAGCCTGGCAGCAGTTGGGTACGCTGTCATATCAGCACAAACGTTACGAATGGGCAGCCACCTGCTTCAAAAACGCGCTAAAAGCCTTGCCACAAAACGACGATGCCCGTTACAATTACGAGCTAACACAAAAAATACTATCACTGAACCAGCCCAAAGCGGGTATTCCACCGCCACCGCAGTCGGCGCCTCCAGTAACACCTCCGCCTCCACCCGAAGCCGATACAGAAGAACAATTTTCAACCGATGATCAGGGCAGTGCGGAGCCAGATCCCTATGCCGAGATGGGATTGACCAAAGAACAGGCGGAGATATTGCTGGACGCAATGAAGGATGCGGAAAAGCAGTACATTCAACAACAGCGAAAAACAAGCAAAAAGCCTGTTTCCTCAACCAAATTCGACTGGTAATCCGGGCAAAAAATTTTTCAATTTTTGGTATTATTCCCTAGGTTTGTGCCTGGGGTTTTTACTTTTCCAGGGATACTATTTTAGCAGTCATTTTAAATCATCAACAAACGCATTTGCCTTATGAAAGACGCATATATTGTTTCTTCCGTTCGTACACCTATAGGTAGCTTTGGCGGCATTCTGTCCTCGTTTTCGGCCACTCAGTTGGGTTCGTTTGCGATCAAAGGTGTTCTGGAAAAAGTAAACTTACAACTCAACCAGGTACAGGAGGTGTTCATGGGTAACGTTATTTCCGCCAACCTGGGACAAGCTCCCGCCCGTCAGGCGGCCATGTTTGCAGGATTACCACCCGAAACGGTTTGTACCACCATCAACAAAGTATGTGCGTCGGGGACCAAGGCCGTCATGTTCGCGGCCCAGAGTATCATGCTGGGAATCAATGACATTGCCGTTGCCGGTGGTATGGAAAGTATGACCAATGTGCCTTATTATATTGAAAAGGCGCGTTTCGGCTACAAATACGGCGACGGAAAACTGATCGATGGCCTGCAAAAAGACGGATTGTGGGAAGTATATAACAACTATGCCATGGGTAACGCTGCCGACCTGATGGCCCGAGAACTGCATATCAGCCGAGAGGCACAGGATGCTTACGCCATCCAATCGTATAAGAGAGCGGCCGAAGCCACACAGAAAGGTTATTTCAAAGAAGAAATCATTCCAGTAGCGATTCCGCAAAAGGGCAAAGATCCGTTGATGGTCAGTGAAGATGAGGAATACAAAAACGTAAACTTTGAGAAGATTCCCTCATTACGTCCGGCATTTTCAGCGGAAGGAACCGTTACTGCGGCCAATGCGTCAACCTTGAATGATGGAGCCGCCGCGTTAGTGCTGATGAGCAAGGAAAAAGCAGATGAGCTGGGCATCAAACCTATTGCCCGCATCCGCGGATTTGCCGATGCCGAACAAGCTCCCGAATGGTTCACGACCAGTCCGTCACTGGCAATTCCCAAAGCCATGAAGGTTGCCGGCGTAACGGCCCGGGACATAGATTACTACGAAATCAACGAAGCGTTTTCAGCTGTGGCCTTGGGCAATATGCAAAAGCTGAACATTGATCCGGAACACATCAATGTGTTCGGCGGCGCCGTGGCCCTGGGTCATCCGCTGGGTTGTTCCGGAGCTCGCATTCTGGTTACATTAACCAATGTACTTGCACAAAAAAATGCTTCCATTGGGGTTGTAGGCATTTGCAATGGCGGTGGCGGCGCCTCCGCAATGGTGATTGAACGTATATAGTTTTGTAAAAACGTCCGAATGCTCCGGACGTTTTTATCTTCTGGCAGCATACTATTTTTGAATTCCAATGCATACAAATTTCATTTTCTATCTGCATATTTGCACCACCTAAATTTGCCCGCTTTTCTTTATGACTGCACTCAAAGAAACCCACTTTCAATTTGATAATCAAACCGGATTTTACCGGGGCAAAGTACGCGACGTTTATTATTTCGATGATAAAATGGTAATTGTAGCTACCGACCGCATTTCGGCCTTTGATGTTATTCTGCCAAGGCCAATTCCTTACAAAGGTCAGGTACTCAATCAGATAGCAGCACTTTATTTGCAAAAAACAGCGGATATTGTTCCCAACTGGCTGCAATCTGTTCCCGATCCGAATGTAAGTATCGGATTGCGTTGCGAACCTTATGCCGTCGAAATGGTGGTGCGCGGATACCTGGCTGGCCATGCGTGGCGCGAGTACCGGTCGGGCAAACGGCAGGTATGTGGGGTGGCGCTTCCGGAAGGCTTAAAAGAAAACGACAGGCTCCCCACTCCTATCATTACACCGACTACCAAGGCCAAAGAAGGTCATGACGAGGACATTTCGCGTGACGAAATCATTGCGCAAGGCATTGTGTCGGAAAGCGACTATTCACAATTGGAAAATTATGCGTTGGCACTGTTTGCGCGTGGTACTGAAATCGCAGCGCAACGCGGGCTGATTCTGGTGGATACCAAATATGAATTCGGCAAACTGGATGGCACCATTTACCTCATTGACGAAGTGCATACCCCCGACTCGTCACGGTATTTTTATGCCGACGGGTACGCACAACGCCAGCAGGCCAATGAACCCCAACGGCAACTATCCAAAGAATTTGTCCGGGAATGGCTGATTGCCAATGGATTTCAGGGAAAAGAAGGGCAAACCGTACCGGCAATGTCTGACGAATGGATTGATACCATTACCAACCGGTATGTGGAATTATATGAGCAGGTGACCGGACAGCCGTTTGAACGCAAACCACTAGAAAAGATGGAAAGCCGTATCGAATTGCACATCCGTGAAGCCATTGCCGGGTTTTAAAAGATTCTTTTATATTATTCTGAAATGTGTTAATTTGCGGGCTCTTTGAAAAGAGCCTTGCGCCAGGCTAACTGACACCTTTTTGATTTGAAGTCAATTGTCCGCCACTCTCGATCAAAAACAAATCACATTCCAATGAAATTTACGCTAGATAAGAAGGAAAAATATGTACTGATTCAGTTGCACGAAAGCAAGTTAGACGCAACTCTCACTCCTTTGTTAAAAACGGAACTAGTTACCCTGAATGCCGAAGGCTACAAAAATATCATATTAGACTTGTCGGAGACCAAATACATGGATTCGTCTGGCCTAAGTGCAATACTAACCGGAAACCGCCTTTGCAAAGAATCGGAGGGACTTTTTGTTCTGACAGGTCTGTCAGAACACGTACAAAAGCTGATCAAGATTTCACAACTGGAAAGCGTACTCCACATCTTGCCTACCATTCCGGAAGCGATTGATGCCGTTTTTTTTCATGAACTGGAAAGTGAATTCGGAAAAGAAGAAACGGAATAACTCAGTGCCGGTCTCTGACCAAAAATAGTATCTCTCAACTGTCCAAAACCCCATTCATCCGATTATCATCGATCCTTCGAAGTTTTGGCTTTTACTCTCAAAATATTAGGCAGCAGCTCGGCAACACCGGCCTTTGGCCGGTTTCCTACCTCCCAGCTGCTTCAGATTGAACAGGATTTTTTTTTGATTGACTGCGGCGAAGGAACCCAATTCCAACTCTTGAAATACCGCTGCAAGTTCAATCGCATCAACCATATCGTGATCAGCCATTTGCATGGGGATCATTTTTATGGTTTGATCGGTTTGCTTGCAACCATGAACCTGAATGGCCGCACCGATGAGCTGCACCTGTACGGGCCGCCTGATTTATCGGAAGTAATTACGTCGCAATTTCGCTGTTCGGATACATGGCTCATGTACCCGCTTCATTTTCATGAGATTTTACCTGTCCGGCAGATTATTTTTGAAAATGAGCATATGGTTCTTTCAACAATTCCGTTGCATCACGGCATTCCATGTACCGGATTTTTGTTTCAGGAAAAACCCCGCAAACGCCGCATCAATAAAGACACACTGCCCGAAATCATCTCGCCTCACCAGTTGCGAAGGCTAAAGGAAGGCAAGGATTTGTTTGATGAGCAGGGCAATCTACTACACCTGAACAGTGACCTTACGCTCCCTCCGCGCAAATCGCTCAGTTATGCATATTGTTCGGATACAGCGTATTACGAACCCATTCTGGAGCAAATCACGGGTGTCGATTTACTGTACCACGAATCCACCTTCATGGCAGCGGATGCCCTGCGTGCGGGCGAAACACTGCATAGCACCACCCTACAGGCGGCAACCATTGCGCAGAAGGCACAAGCAGGCCGGTTGCTGATTGGTCATTTCTCGGCACGTTACAAAGAATTGCAGCCATTATTAGACGAAGCCCGCACCCTCTTCCCGAATACGGATCTCGCCGTTGAGGGAAATATTATTTCTTTGGCCCAATGAAACGATTTGCCTCCGGTGCGTGTTCAGTGAAATATTGAAATTTTCTTTGCCACCCGGAACAGAAATCTGATTTTCAAAAACCTTTTCTACCCGTGTCAGTTTAGTTTACATTGGATTGTCATCGTTTTGTGCCTATCGTACATTTGTTTACCCATTAATCCTTGAACACACTGCTGCAAACCCAACCGGATGTCAGAAAGAAGCAAAACCTGTTTATGATCCTGAGCGGGGTTTTTCTGACCAATGCCATTATTGCCGAGATCATTGGCGCCAAAATGTTTTCCCTTGAGGCCGTCTTTGGCCTACCTCCCGCACAGATTCCGATTGGAGACTTTCGGCAGGATTTTAACCTGCCGGCCGGCGCATTGCCATGGCCGGTGGTTTTTATCACGTCTGATATTATCAATGAATACTTTGGTCCGAAAGGAGTGAAACGGGTGAGTTACATGGGAGCCATTTTGATCACCTATGGATTCCTCATCATTTTTGCCGCCACACACCTGCCCCCGGCCCAGTTCTGGATGGACGTAAACCGGGGCGATACGAACTTTGATATCAACTTTGCATTTGCCAAAATTTTCCGGCAAGGCCTTAACATCATTGTAGGTTCAATTGCCGCCTTCCTGCTCAGTCAATTGCTGGACGCTTACGTGTTTCAGTACCTGCGCAGCATTACAGGCAGCAAAAAAATATGGTTGCGTGCCACCGGCTCGACGATTGTATCACAACTTATTGACAGCTATGTAGTTATCTTCGTTGCCTTCTATATATTCGGTAATTGGAGCTTGGCTCAGGTACTCTCAATGGGCGTCAATAGTTACCTGTACAAGGTGGCCATGGCTATCATGCTCACACCGGTATTGTATATCGTGCACAATATTATTGATCGATACCTGCTTGCTAAACCAGCAGAGTGATGGGAAGGGCGAAGTCCGGAATGCGGATTTAAAAAATAGTATCCCGAAAAAAGGAAAACCCCGTACTTTTACCGGTTTACTTTGAAGCGAAATCCGAACTATCGCTGCCGTCGCCAGTTGTCGCAAACGATGGCGGTTGCAATGGCAGCGTTCAACGATTCGGCGCCGCCGAAGCGAGGAATACTGATTTTCTGCTGTATCCACGGCTCCAGTTCCGGACGAATGCCGTGGGCTTCATTTCCCATCACTACTATGGCTGGCACAGTCAGTGAAGTAGTATAAATAGAATCTCCCTCCAAAAATGCTCCATACGTAATCACCTGACTATCAATAGCTTTAAAATACTCAATTAAATCACAGTAGTATAACCTTATCCGGGTAAACGAACCCATCGTTGCGGCAACCGTTTTAGGATTGTACATGTCAACGGTATCTTCAGAGCAGATAATCTTGGTAATACCGTACCAGTCGGCAATGCGAATGATAGTTCCCAGATTTCCCGGGTCCTGAATCCCGTCCAAACCCAATACCAGCTCACTTTCCCCAGGATTAAGTCTCTCATTAACAAGCATTTCAGCAACGGCCAAAGCAGTATTGTTTGTCTGAAATGTTCCGAGCTTAGTCAGTTCTTCTTCGGTTACGATTTCTACGGCAAAGTTTTTGCTACGTAATGCATGCGAATTTTCCAGCCAGAATCGTTCCGTTACTAAAACTATCGTTATTTTGTAGCTCGATTGCAGCAATTCTGTTACACTTTTGCCGCCCTCGACCACAAATGATTGTTCGAGTTTGCGATATTTCTTTATTTGCAGCGATTTTATGAGTTTGATCCATTTTTGAGAGAGCATAGCCACTAGTACACGTTTATAGTCTTGTATTCATTAATAGCGAAAATAGTATCTTTTTTTTGTTCAAAACCGGCACTACCCAAACACATCCGTGTAGGTTCGTCTGTTTTTCTTGCGTTATCCGTTCTGGCTTCCGGCTGCATCTCCCAGGAAAAAGTATTGAAGCCGGGTCAATACCTGTTGTATAGCCAGCGGATCGGCGGCAACAAAAATATCTCGAATTCTGATTTCGAGCCGTTTTTCCGTCAGCGGGCCAACCGAAAATTACTCAACCTGCCCATTTTCCCATATCTTATGCTCTACCGTGCCGGTCTGCAAAGCTATGATCAGTCAAAGGTAGAAAAGGAAATCAATGAATTAGGCGAAAAATACAACCAAAAAATAGTTGCCCTGGGAAATGATTCGACCCGAATTGCCAAATTGGAAAAAAAACGGGAACGCAAACTCAATCGCCTCAATCAGCAACTGATCGAAGGCAACTGGCTGATGCGCCAGGGAGAACCACCCATCGCCTTTGATTCGGCACTTACGCAAAATACAGCCGAACAAATGGAGGAGTACCTGAAAAGCAAAGGCTATTTTCGCGGAACGGTGACATATGCCTACACACTGGATACCAACCGACGCGCCAAAATTGTCTATACCGTTACCGAAAACGAACGTTCGCTGATCCGCCAGACTACCTGGAGCACCGATAACTACCAGATTGACAGCTTGTTGCAGCGCACCCGCAGTCGGTCGTTGCTTCGTGCCGGAGACGGATATGATTCTGAAAAAATTTCTGCCGAACGTGACCGGATTGACAAGCTATTGAAAGACAACGGTTACTACGATTTTAGCCGGCAATACATCACTTTTTTTGTAAACGATACCATCTCGGAAGATACCGGATTGCCAGACTCAACCAAGCGGCAATACCTAACAGATATACAAACGATTATCAACAATCCACCGGATGGTACAACCCATCGCATCCGTACCATTGACGATGTGTATTTTACAGAAGATGCGGCCACCCGCGGCCGCCAGCAACGGGACACGATTGTTTTTCGAGACATTTTTTACTTGTCGCGAGACCATCAGTTTTCGCGCAAGGTGTTGAACTCCAAGATCCTGATTCGTCCGAACAGCCCTTACAGTCAGCAGCGTTCCATTGACACCCAGCGGCTTCTGGGCAATCTGGATATGTTCAAATACGCCAATATTTATTACGACACCACCGGCGGCAAGTTCAATACCCAGATTTACACCAGTCCGCTCGACAAATATTCATATTCAGTAGAGGCCGGCGGAACGGTCACGCTGGCCAACGGTTATCCCGGCCCCTTTGGCAGTGCGATTTTCAAGGTACGCAATATCTTTGGTGGTCTGGAAGTTTTTGAACTGAGAGCTACCGGCGGTGTGGAAGGTGTCGCAGGCTTTATTTCCGAAAATAACAGAATCTTAAGCAGCCAGCAGATCAGTTTGACTTCGTCGCTGACATTTCCGCAAATGCTCATTCCCGGGCGGTTGAAATACCTGTTCAGTCCGTTTTCACCGCAAACCCGCGTTTCGGTAGGTTACACATTTACGGGACGCCCTGATTTTCAGCGTTTTGGTTTTAGAGGTTCGCTATCCTATATCTGGCAACCGGCTCCGGAAAAACAATTCAGCGTTACCTTGATTGAGTTAAGCCGTATCTTTTCGAATTACAGAAACAATGCGTTGGGAGACACACTTAAAAACCAGATCGAAGTAGTCTTGCGCAACAAAGGCAGTACACTCTGGCGGGCGTTCCAAAAAGCGTTTGTGTCAAGTGTCAGCGGTTCGTATACCTACAACAACAACGTTATCAACCAGCGGAAAGAATCGCAATACCTCCGGTTGTTCGCGGAAAGCGGCGGATCGTTTCTGCATCTGCCCGTGAAAGATTTGCTCAAAATCACGGAAAGCGATAGCACGGCGGATGGTCTTCAGTTTTATCGTTTTTTCAAACTCAATGTCGATTACCGGTATTTTATACCCCGCGGACGGCAAAGCATGTGGGCATTTCGTATCAACGTCGGGTATGCCAATCCATACGGACCGGCAGGTACATTGCCTTATGAGAAGTTTTTCTTCTCGGGTGGCAGCAACAGCGTGAGAGCCTGGTTGCCTCGGCGTCTGGGCTTGGGGTCGTCACCGGATAGCATCAATACCGATGGAAATTATGTGTATGTCTTTGAACAGCCTGGCGACATTATTCTGGAAGGCAGCGCCGAATACCGCACAAATCTGATCAAATTCAGCAGCTTCAATATACAGACGGCTGTCTTTTTTGATGCCGGCAATGTGTGGCTGCTACGCAAAGACAAAGCTGTGCCGAATGGCGAATTTGCCTGGAACCGTTTTTATCGGGAAATTGCGTTGGGCACTGGTGTGGGCCTGCGGTTTGACTTTTCCTTCCTAATCGTCCGATTTGATTTTGGAACCAAGGTATATGATCCGGGCCGTCGTTCGGAAGACCGCTGGGCTATCAAAAATCTTGTAGGCCCCCGCTCCGTTTTTGCTCCTGGCCAAAGCACGATCAATTTTGGTATCGGCTATCCATTCTAACCGCCTGAATCGTAGAACAATCGATGGCCAAAGGATTGACACTGAAAATAGTATCTTTCCACAAAGCAAAACCCCTGCTAGTCATTCAATCCTCTGGCGATTAAATACACGCAAAAATTCCTGCCATTCTGTCAGTATTTTTCCTCAAAAAGTCGTACCTTTGCGTCCAGTTCAGAAACTATTTGCCTGGTGCATTGTTAAATCATTCACATACAGAGCCATTACCAACATATTTTACATGGAAAGAGTCGTTCAACAACTGGATATACTGACCGAAACCGATAAGGAAGCCTGCGAACTGCCACGTATCTCAAAAGAAGAAAACCGCGGCAATTCGCGCAAGATGTATATTGAAAGCTATGGTTGTCAGATGAATTTTGCGGACAGCGAAATTGTGACGGCCATTTTGCAGGAACAAGGATTTGACACCACTGCCGATTTTACAAAAGCCGATGTAATCTTACTGAATACCTGTGCCATTCGTGACAACGCCGAGCAGAAGGTACGCAACCGGTTGAAGCATCTGACAGGTGTGAAAAAAAATCGTCCGGGCACATTGATTGGCGTGCTGGGTTGCATGGCCGAACGGCTCAAGTCCAAGCTGCTGGAAGAAGAACGCATCGTGGACATGGTGGTTGGCCCCGATGCCTACCGCGACCTGCCCCGTCTGGTGGAAGAAGCCGACGGAGGGCAAAAATCGGTGAATGTATTTTTATCCCGTGAAGAAACCTACGCCGATATTTCGCCGGTGCGCCTGAATTCCAACGGTGTCACGGCGTTTATATCCATCATGCGCGGCTGCGACAATATGTGTTCGTTCTGCGTGGTTCCCTACACCCGTGGCCGTGAACGCAGCCGTGATCCGTATTCCATTGTTGCCGAAGCCCGGGAATTGTTCAACCAGGGATACCGGGATGTCACCTTGCTGGGGCAGAATGTTGATTCGTACAAGTGGCTTGCGGATGGCGGCTTGCGGAAAACGGAATTGAACGATTCGTTTGCGGCGCCGACTGGTATTTCTGAAGAGAGCAAAGCCTCTGCAAATCCGGAATCCGGGGTTCCGACTACTCATTCCCAAACAGTTTCGTTTGCACAGCTACTGGAAATGGTAGCTCAGATTCATCCCAACCTGCGGGTACGTTTTACAACATCCCACCCGAAAGATTTTACGGACGAAGTGCTGCATACCATGGCACGGTACGAAAATATCTGCAAATACATCCACTTGCCGGCACAAAGCGGCAATTCCCGGATTTTGAAACTGATGAACCGCACCTACGACCGGGAGTGGTACCTAGACCGTGTAGCGGCCATCCGCCGGATTCTGGGTAACGAATGTGGCATTTCGACCGATATGATTACCGGTTTCTGTACCGAAACCGAAGAGGAACACCAGGATTCGCTTTCGCTGATGGAAACCGTGCAATACGATTACGCGTATATGTTTGCCTATTCGGAACGTCCCAACACACCGGCAGCCAAAAAATTACAGGATGATATTCCCTATGATGTAAAAATCCGCCGCCTCAACGAAATCATCGCCATGCAGTACAAACACTCTTTTGAACGTAACAAACAGGACATAGGCCAGACCTACAAGGTTCTCGTAGAAGGCTTTTCCAAACGTTCCGAAGAGCATCTGCAAGGCCGCACCTCAGCCAACAAAGTAGTGGTGTTTCCCAAAAAACAGTATAAGAAAGGTGACTATGTACACGTACATATCACCGACTGCACCAAAGGCACGCTGTTGGGAGAAGCGATTTAAATGTTGAATGGTTGAATAGCCAAAGGACACTGGAAAATAGTATCTTTTCTTAGGACAAAACCTCCGTTGGCATTCAACCCATCCGACCATCCACCCTGTCTGCGGGCACGTGTACACTGAGGCGCAGGCAGGCATTCAACCATTTTTTGAGTATTCTTATGGCATCTATTGATATTTTAAGTATAAAACAGCGGTTTGGCATCATTGGCAATTCTCCTCTGCTGAATGTCGCCATTGAAAAAGCCGCGCTGGCTGCTCCTACTGATATGACGGTGCTCATCACCGGCGAAAGCGGGAGCGGAAAAGAATCGTTTTCCAAAATCATTCACCAGCTGAGCAGCCGCAAACACAACCAGTTCATTGCAATCAACTGCGGTGCCATTCCCGAAGGAACCATTGACTCGGAGCTGTTTGGTCATGAAAAAGGCGCTTTCACCGGTGCCGTGGATTCGCGGAAAGGTTATTTTGAAACCGTCAACGGCGGCACTATTTTCCTGGATGAAATCGGCGAAATGCCGCTGGGCACCCAGGCCCGGCTATTACGGGTATTGGAAAACGGTGAGTTTATCCGCGTGGGTTCGTCCAAAGTGCAGAAAACAGATGTGCGCGTCGTAGCTGCCACGAACGTGAACCTGCTGCAGGCAGTTGAAAAAGGCACCTTTCGCGAAGACTTGTATTACCGCCTGAATACCATCCCGATTTTCGTACCTCCCCTACGGGAACGCGGAGCGGACATTGTGCTGCTATTTCGGAAATTTGCGTCAGATTTTGCCGAACGTTACCGTGTCAAGCCCATCGTGCTCACCGAAGATGCATCGCAGGCATTGCAGCAATACCGGTTCCCAGGCAACATACGGCAACTGAAAAATCTGGTCGAGCAGATTTCGGTGCTGGAAATGGAACGGGAAATCACATCGGACAAACTGCGCAACTATTTGCCTCAGGAACAGGGCAATACCCTGCCCGCTCTTTTCAAAGGCAATGACGGCGGACAGAATTTCACCGAACGCGAGCTGCTTTACAAGGTTCTTTTTGACCTGAAACGCGACGTAACCGAACTCAAAAAACTCTTTTACGATACCGTTTCGGGCGGCAACCTGAACGGAGAAGTCATCAAAGAGCACGCCGACCTATTCCGTGAAATCGAAGATGAGCCTGAGTTTACGCCTACACCCGTGGCCAACAAGCCAATTTACCTCGAACCAAGCCCCAAAAACAATACCGACACCATTGAACTGGCACGTATCGAAGATATTTCGCACGAGACTGAAGACGAATCACTGAAGCTGGAGGCCAAGGAGAAAGAAATGATTCTTAGGGCATTACGCAAAAACCGGAACAAAAGAAAATACGCTGCCCAGGATCTGGGAATCTCCGAACGTACGCTGTACCGGAAAATCAAGCAATACCATATTGAGTAGTGGTGTTGTCCAGTCCGACTGCAGGAATACTACTGGCTGGTTTTGGTAGTTCTGACGATCCTATTGTAGAAATACGGGCACATTTCCCTTGTTAAAATTCGCGTTTTCCACCGTTCAGTTTTGTACCGATTAGGCATTTTCACATGTTAGGTAAAATAAGCATTTTACTGCTGCTCTTTGTCACCAGCGTCTTGCTGATTGCCGGAATCATTTCGGTTATCCTGGGTATTTTCAAAAAGCAGAACCGGAACCTGTTCATTGTACGCGGTGCCGTTCTGGGCACGATTTGCCTGATTATCATCGCTTTGATTTATTTTTTCACAAAATCATTTTCCACACTTGCACTTTGAGCGGCTTGTCCAGTGATTTTTCATACAAACACAAATTCTGGCATAAAATTAGCGGCACTCTGAAAAAAAACTTCTCATCCATGTTTTCCAGATACTATCTTTTAAAAGCATTAAACCTCTGCCTGTTTCTCAGCCTCCTGTTGCATAGCACCGGTTGTAGTGTGTACTCATTCACAGGGACATCCATGGATTTTTCAAAAATCAAAACCATTTCCGTCAACAATTTTTATAACAATGCCGGTACCGGTCCGGCCAACCTGGCACAGACCTTCACCGAACGGATGCGTGACTATTACCAGAGCAATACACCACTCAAAATCGTGACCGGTAACAGCGACCTGCACATTGAAGGGGCCATTATCGGCTACGACGTCACACCGGTAGCCCCCACCGGCAACCAGGGCACACAGGTGCAAGCCTCGCTCAACCGCCTGACGATGCGGGTACAGGTAAAATATGTGAATACACAGAACGAGGAGGAAAATTTTGACCAGGCGTTTGTGGCTTACGAGGATTTTCCGCAAAACCGCACGCTTTCGCAAGTGGAACGCGAACTGATCACCGTTATTTCCGACCGGATTGTGTTTGATGTCTTCAATCGGTCTGTTGCCAACTGGTAATAAAAACGTCTGCCCGAAAATAGTATCTTTCAAACGGGCCAAACCCTTCCCTGCCGAACCTTTTTTAGTTTCATCAGAAAACCGTATCTTCGTTTCTGCTTTTCCAATTCTTCAATCTGTGAATAAAGATACTTTTTTACGACTGGTACAAAATCCGCATCAGATTTCGGACGATGATCTGGAAAAACTCGAAGATGTTATCAAGATCTTTCCATATTGCTCGTTGGCGTATATGCTTATTGCTCAAGGCCATTTCGAACGGGCCAGCATGCTGGCATCGCAGAAATTACGCATGGCAGCCGCATACGCCCTTGACCGGGAAACATTGAAGGACCTTTTGTTGGAAGAAGAACCCCTGGAAACGAATGCTGTTGCTGAAGCTATTCCGACAACAGCCACTCCCACCCCGTCGAACGATCCGGACGAACTGGAATCGCTGATGAGCGAATCGTCACGGGTGTATATGCACGAACAACTCCTGGACCCGATCAAGAGCCATTTGGATGAACGGTTCAAAGTACTCGATTCGGCAGATGAAGAAACGCCTCCGCTGGAATTAGGCAAGCTGAACGAAGACGAAAATGTCATTGAACGCTTTAGCCAACGATTGAAAAAAAGTGTCCAGCGCGATATTATCGACCACTTTATCAAGTCCGAACCGCGCATTTCTACCTTCAACCGGGGCGAAAAAGACGCCTTCACCGATCGTGACCTGAGTGAAAACAGCATCCGTCCGCCTGAAATCATCAGTGAGAACCTAGCCAATATTCTCATCAAGCAAGGAAAAATTGATAAAGCTATTGAAATATATGAAAAATTAAGCTTGAAATTTCCCGAAAAAAAAGCGTACTTTGCGTCCCGAATTGAAGACCTGAAAAACTTATAACGCTGCATCCATTCTATTTCATTCTTAACTCATAGAAAAACATGTTTTGGGTAATTATTGGTATTGCTATTCTCCTGTGTGTATTGCTTTGCGTTGTTGTCCTGTTACAAAACCCTAAGGGTGGACTCGCATCCGGCGTGGCGTCCAGCCAGCTGATGGGTGTCAAACGTACCACCGACTTGTTGGAACGCCTGACATGGGGTTTTATGATTGCTGTTATTGTGTTGGTTGTTTCTTCTTCGTTCGTCATTCCGAACGCCAGCGACGAAGGCAGCACACCTACCATCAAACGAAACCGCCAGGGAGCCGCTCCGGCAATCCAGCAACCGGCACCATCGGCTACTCCAGCAACACCCCAGGATACAAACTAATAAAACTTGCGTTTTGAAACATAACGACAAAACCCCGCCTCTAAAGCGGGGTTTTGTCGTTAGCAGAGATACTATTTGGTTTTCAGGCACTCCATTCTGACGAACTGAGAACCAAACCAGCAAACCCTATGCAGCAGAGGTAATATACCGGATCAACATCCGTTTGGCAACCGGCAGCAGCGTTTCGTCCAGTGGACAGGTAATCTGTGAAGCCACCAGATACGTGGCCGGATTGCTCATTACCTGGTGTTTGCGCGAAATTTCTATTTTCAAGTTTTCAAACGTCACATAGGTGCTTTTGCGTACCGTTTCCAGGTATGAGGTATGAATGCCCCGGTATTTCTCAAACGTATTTTCAAACAAGGATATCTGGTAGTGATACACGCGTGTATCATTGGTCAGGTGTTCATACAAAAACAAAAAACCCTCATCAGTACGTAGTGATGTAAGCCCTACAGGCGTAATCTGCAGGTTTTCTTCCACAAACTCGTACACACTCTTCCCCTCTTTCAACGTCTCCTGCAACTTTGGCATCGCAAATTCCATGATGGCGTCCAGTTCGGCCATCAGCCGATCGTCCTGCACCATTTTTTCGTAGGTCAGGTGCAGTTTTTCAAAATCAGCACGCGAGACTTTTTTAGGAAAATTTTCATAGATGAGTTCTTTGTCAGTCTTGATGGTCTGTAGATTCTGGTAGTGAAACACCAGATCCGACAATTGCGGATACAGCTTCTGCTCGGCAAAGCATTGTTGTACGTGCTTCAGGTAAGCCAACAAAACATACTGTTTGTACTCAAGATCAATCAGCCCTTCGGTGAGCCAGTTTGCAGGGAGTGTTTGCATAACGGAAAGACCCCCCCGACCCCCGAGGGGGGAGCGAAATTAGAAATTCCCCCTTCGGGGGGTTAGGGGGGCTTGCATGACTAATTTACTAAACTCTGACAAAAAATACAAGCTAACGTGTCAGCATTCGTACATGTGTCAGTTTTGGCAGAAAAAATGTCATATTTGTTACGGAAATAAGAACAAAACTGTGCCAAAACAATCAGATTTGCGGCAATTTGCTGGATTGGCACTAAAAGTGATATAAGAAGTAGCGGTTTAGTAAACGCAATTTTTTATTATTCAACCTTTATTTATTCTCTATTAATTTTTAAACGAATATGGCTAACGTAAACGTAAAACCGCTAGCAGATCGTGTTCTGGTTGAACCGGCTGCCGCTGAGGAAAAAACAGCTTCTGGCATTATCATTCCTGACACTGCGAAAGAAAAGCCGCAAAAAGGAACCATCGTAGCCGTAGGAACCGGTAAAAAAGATGAGCCTATGACTGTAAAAGTTGGCGATACGGTTCTATACGGCAAATACGCAGGTACTGAAATCACCGTTGAAGGAAAAGACTACCTGATCATGCGTGAGTCTGACATTTTTGCTGTCATCTAATTTCTTCCTGAGCTACAGGCCCTCGGCTGTTAGCTTTTTTTGATTTCGGGGAGGGGACAAAAATACTATGTTTGAAAAGGCAAAAACCCCACCCGTGTTACAATCTATTCTCATATTTTAAAACTTCATTCTTAATTACTTAAGATTATGGCTGCTAAACGTATATTTTTTAATACCGACGCAAGAGATCGTCTGAAAAAAGGAGTTGACACACTGGCTGATGCCGTGAAAGTAACACTGGGACCTAAAGGACGTAACGTTATCCTGGACAAAAAATTCGGTGCTCCTTCGATCACCAAAGACGGTGTGACCGTTGCCAAAGACATCGAACTAAAAGACCCAATCGAAAATATGGGTGCCCAACTGGTGAAAGAAGTAGCTTCCAAAACAGCGGATTCTGCTGGTGATGGTACTACTACAGCCACTGTTCTGGCACAAGCAATCTTCAATGCTGGTATCAAAAACGTAGCTGCCGGTGCCAACCCAATGGACCTGAAGCGCGGCATCGACAAAGCCGTAACTGCGGTGGTTGCCAATCTGAAACAACAGTCCAAGGCAATCAACGACAACAAAGAAATCGCACAGGTAGCTACCATCTCTGCCAACAACGATTCGGAAATCGGTAACATGATTGCCGATGCGATGAACAAAGTAGGCAAAGACGGTGTGATCACCATCGAAGAAGCCCGCGGTACTGAAACCGAAGTGAAGACGGTAGAAGGTATGCAGTTTGACCGCGGTTATCTGTCTCCATACTTTGTGACCAACACAGAGAAAATGGAAGTGGAACTGGAAAAACCTTTCATTCTGATCACTGAGAAGAAAATTTCTTCCATGAAAGAAATGCTGCCAGTATTGGAAGCTGTTGCACAAACCGGTCGTCCGCTGGTAATCATCGCTGAAGACGTTGACGGTGAGGCACTAGCTACCCTGGTAGTAAACAAAATCCGTGGTATTCTGCGTATTGCCGCTGTGAAAGCCCCTGGTTTTGGTGACCGTCGCAAAGCGATGCTGGAAGATATCGCCATCCTGTCAAAAGGTACGGTTATCTCCGAAGAACGTGGCTACAAGCTGGAAAATGCCACTCTTGAGTACCTGGGTGAAGCCGATAAAATTGTGATTGACAAAGACAACACAACCATCGTAGGTGGCAAAGGTGCTACTGGCGATATCGAAGCCCGCGTAAACCAGATCAAAGCACAAATCGAAGTTACAACTTCTGACTACGATAAAGAAAAGCTGCAGGAACGTCTGGCCAAACTGTCGGGTGGTGTCGCCATCCTTTACATTGGTGCCGCGACTGAAGTGGAAATGAAAGAGAAGAAAGACCGTGTGGACGATGCGTTGCATGCTACCCGCGCTGCTGTGCAGGAAGGTATCGTAGCCGGTGGTGGTGTAGCATTGATCCGTGCCATCGAAGCACTGGGCGGTGTTCAGACCAACAACGAAGATGAACTTACCGGTGTAAACATCATCCGTCAGGCCCTGGAATCTCCGCTGCGCACCATCGTGTTCAATGCCGGTGGCGAAGGATCGGTAGTTGTACAGAAGGTTCGCGATGGCAAAGGTGATTTCGGTTACAACGCCCGCGAAGACAAGTACGAAAACCTGATCGGTGTAGGTATCGTTGACCCGACTAAAGTAACTCGTCTGGCACTGGAAAACGCTTCTTCTATCGCAGCTCTATTGCTCACAACTGAGTGTGTGGTTGCGGAAGAGCCGGAAAAAGAAAAAGCTGGCATGCCTCCAATGGATGGCGGCATGGGCGGCATGATGTAATCCAACCGATTGCACATACATAAAAACCCCGGCTTAACGCCGGGGTTTTTGCTTGTAAAACATGGTGTTTTAAAAGCAGTTGATACTAAAATCCGCATCACAAGCCTCTCACCCAATCTCTGACATCGTCAATGGTACGGCCTAGCTTTTTGGATAGTTTGCCATACCATTCTTCCTGCTTGCCTTCGGCATATTCCATATCGTCGTCTGTCAGGTCAGCGTATTGCTGACGCATTTTTCCTTTGATTTCGTTCCAGTTACCGCGAGCACGCAGTTCTGTGGTATCAATATCACGATTTGAATCTCTTTCAAACATGGTAGTAGGTGTTTAAGTGAAACTAATGGTAAGCAGGAATATAAATCCTGCGCTAAAAAATATAAAATAACTATGCCATCCTGTTTTAAACGGTAATATCCACGTTAGTGCATATTTGTGTGGAATTATCAATTATCAGATCATCTGTCAAACTGTTCCATCCATTGGACAAACTCAGCAGCCAGATTTTCTAACTTTTGACGGCCCTCTACATGATTTTTCATAAAAGCAGGCAGCGTTTCAAGTCCATAACGACCCGCAAGAATACCCGTGCATACCGAGGCTACCGAGTCTACATCCCCACCCAAATAAATGGCATGTTTCAGGCCATTCATTGTGTCGGTGGCATGTTTGAGTACATAAAGTATACATCCTGCTGTATGCATAGCATCAGAAGGTAGTCCGAGAATACCCGGCAAGAAGAGAGGAGCCTGGATTGGTTGCGGTCCGCATAAAATGGTGTAGTGTTCTTCTGCCAGCCATTCAGGGCCAGGCAACTGATCGATCTTTTGAAGCAGCGTTTCGGTTTCTATGTCTATCTTTTTTATGAACCCCTGGCAATAGGGTATAATATATTCAGACTCACCCTCCTGTATCAATACATATTCAGCGGCGCGGGCAACCAATAGGCTTGCCGCCCTTGCTTTGGGATGCGGGTGTGTAGCATCTGCATTAATGTAGGCAAAAGAATCAATCCATTCGTTGGGCAATAATCCCAACGGAACTGCCCGCATGACTGGCACATTGCCGGGATAAATAGTCTGTTTCTGAAATTCACGAACTTCTTCGATTGTTTTCTCGCCACTATACACCCATCGCATCGAGCCATGCCCATTGCGGCCATATCCTTTTCGGGCTATTCCATCCTGGTATTCCAGTGTCCAGTGCTTGATTAACAATTCACATGTGAACTCCTGACCAGACAATAGAGCATTGATTAATCCAATGGTCATTTCGGTATCATCCGTATAATCCCAAGCCGTATAATTACGAGTAAAAACATCGGAATCAGACAATTCAGATCTAACCAGATGACGGGCATTGACAAATTCCGAAAAGTCTACGTGAGCCATAACCCAGTCTCTATCCATAAATTCAACGCCCGCACCGTAAGCGTCCCCGATGGCGATTCCAAGCAATAGATCCTTAAAATTCATCAGCGAGTCAGGAATTGATTATAAAACAGAAAAACCTCCGTATGCAGAGGAGGTTTTTCTGTTTAAAAAGATACTATTTTGTTATTGGAAAGAACTAAACCACCCCTCCCATCCATTTTCTGATCTGCTTCGAAAAAACAAGCATCAGTACACCAAAACTGATCACAAAACCAACCACATACATATAGTTCTGAGGCATGCTTTGCACACTGTTCTCATCAAAAACACCCGCGAACAGGCCTGCAATCAAATTACCTAGAGAAGCTCCTACAAACCATATCCCCATCAATTGGCTCACGTACCGTTGGGGAGAAAGCTTGGTGTAAAAACTCAATCCGACCGGACTGATACAGAGTTCTCCCAAAACACTGAAAAGGTAAGTGGCTGTCAGGAACAAGGCCGAGGCTTTGCCACCTCCAGCTACGATTCGGGAAGCCACAACCATGAAGCCAAATCCAATACCCAGGATAATCAAACCCGAAGCAAACTTGACCGGAGCGGAAGGGTTTTTTCCGCTTTTGTTCAAGAACAACCATATGGCAGCAAATACCGGGGCAAAAATAATCACGTAAATGGATTGCAGTCCCTGCAACCAACTGGCGGGCATTTCCCAACCCAGGATATTGCGGTCGGTATAGCGTTCGGCAAATGTATTGAGAGAAGAGCCGCCTTGTTCATACCCGGCCCAGAAAATAGCAACGGCGACGAAAAAGATAAACATAACCAGCAGCCTTTTCTTTTCAACAAGAGTGAGGCCTCCGGCAATATAAATGTAGATGAAATAAAACAATGCCGTTGACACAATGATAATACCCATGGCCTGAGCCAGGCCTGATGCTGTAGTTAAGTCAATGACATGGGTTAATTGCAAAACAATCAGGAACACGACCAGGATTGCAACCATTGCGATAGCCATTACGGAACTGTTACTGGAGGTTGTAGCCGCCGCGTCCTGTTTTTCTTTCACTTTCAGCTGTCCGTATTCTTTCAGGTATTTTTCGCTGAAAAAGCGGAAAATCACTACACCCAAAAACATTCCGACAGCCGCCGCGCCAAATCCGATATGCCAGCCAATCTTTTCACCCAGGTATCCTACGGTCAGCATCCCAAGCGCGCCACCAAGGTTGATTCCCATGTAAAAAATAGAGAAGCCGGCATCCCGCCGGGCACCACCTTCCGGGTACAACTCCCCGACGATGGAACTGATGTTTGGCTTGAGCAAGCCGGTGCCAATGGCGACAACGCACAATCCTGTATAAAAAATGGCATTGCCCGCCGGAAATGCCAATATGATGTGTCCTAACATGATAACGATTCCACCATACCAGATGGCCCGTTTCTGACCGAAAACATTGTCGGCAAGCCACCCGCCGGGAAGAGTCAGCAAATAGACAGACGCAGTATATATTCCATAAATGGCTCCAGCTTCCTTGTCTGACAGTCCCATGCCGCCTTCTGCCGCCCCGGCCACCATAAACAAAATTAATATTGCCCGCATGCCGTAGTAACTGAACCGCTCCCACATTTCGGTAAGAAACAATACATACAAACCAGCCGGATGCGTAAACTTTTCTTTTTCAGTGGAGGTTCCTACCCCTGCTGCTGATAATGCCATAAATGATTTGTTTGGTTAAATGAATTGATGAAGATTTTGACTGACAATATAATGAAAAATCCATCCAAAGCCAGTAGCAGCCCTCTTGTGCTTCGGCAAGGTAAAAGCCAGTTAACGGAATTTCCAATTCAGCCAAAAAATTCATTATTCATCATGAACCTTTTGAATAACTGCGTGTACTGATACGCAAAAGCCGGCTTTGACACGCCATCCATTCATTTTAGCAGAAATACACATGAAAATTGCCTTGCACTGGATACTACTATGCATTCTTTTTCCGGGAACGCTATGGGCTACCGAACCGGAAGCCATTGAGCCCAAAACCAAAATCATGCAAACCCGGGACTGGTATCAGCAACAGGCACAGCTCTGGGAAAATACACTGAAACAGCAACCCCGGCAGGCACAGGCCTGGCTCAATTATTACCTGGCCGCCCGCTATGCGGATTACGCCCCAGCCGATTTACAGAATAGTATCTCCGAAATGGCAAAAACCTGCCCCCAATCGTTTGAGTATCAGTATATACGTTTCAAACAAGGCAATGGCGATCCTAAATATGTTTCCTTTCTGGAAAAAGCCTATACCCTACAGCCAGACAATCCGCTGACGTACGGAGACTTTATCGTTCACTACGAACAGGCAGGCAACCAATCCGAAAAAATCAGGTTCTGCCAGAAGTGGTTGCAGAGCAACGATTTGTCGCATGGCTTGCTGAGTTATGGCTACAACCTGCTCATGTCGGCCAGTCCCGACGGCATTTTGCTTACCGCCGGTGAAGCCACCACGCTTCCTGTCTGGGTGGTACAACATGCCCTGAACGTCCGGCCGGATGTCCTGGTACTGGACCTTGACTTGCTCAGTGAGCCGACCTATCGCAAGCGTCTACTGGCAGCACACAAGCTAACTTACCAGGAATCCGTATTCAACGGACTTTCCGCAAGTCAGATCCGGGAACGGCTGGGCAATCACTTGTTTGAGCAGAATCCGGGAAAGTCCTTTTACTTTGCGTTGTCCTTGCCATGGCCCGTATTGCAGCCGATGCAGGAGCAACTGTACGTCGGGGGGCTGGCGTCGCAACTGAGTACCAAGCGTTTGAATAACATTGAACAACTCAAAGACAACCTCGAAAACCGTTATCTACTTGATTACCTACGCATTGAGTTTGCAGCAACCAATCCGCAGTCAACGGCAAGGGTATTCAAAACCCACTACCTGGCAGCTATTCTGCTATTGCAGGCACATTATCAGCAAAACGGCGAGGAAACAAAAGCAAACAAGTGGCGGCAGCTGGCCCTACAACTGGCTAAAGACCGGGCCAAAACCGATGAGGTGCTGTCTTACCTGGAACAAAATAAAATAGTATCCACCCCCATGGCAAAACCCTCCCCTTCCGTACTGGCACCAGAGCCATTGGAAAAATCACTGAGACCTGTCTTCAACAAGTTACTGGCTCAGCAGGCCGAAGTAACCAATGCTGAGTATCAGAAGTTTCTGGATTACCTCCAACAGAATAACCGCCAGGCGGATTACGAAAAATACAAGCCGGATCTTTCGGCATACGAGGGTGTTGGCGAAACATTTATGCGCAATTACCACACTCCTTACCGGTCAGAAGTCAAAAAGCTGTCCGAAACGGCGAAGGAACGTAGCTACATCAATCATCCGGTTCTGAACATTCCGTACGAAGCAGCAACTGCTTACTGCACGTGGCTCACCGATCAGTACAACCGTCGCCCCGACCGAAAGTACAAAACCGTAAAATTCAGGCTGCCCAATCTCAATGAATGGCGCATTGCAGCCATTGGTGCCAATCAATTCAAGGGTGAGCCGGTATTCGAAAACCTGCAACTCACTTACAAACCGCGCAAGGAAAAAACACTGAAAGAGATTACTCTTGCGGAGGTTCGGTATCCCTGGTGGCGGGTCGTGCCCCAATTGCCTTACAACGAATATGGCTGTTATTTAAGCAACTTCCGGGTGGATAGCAGCAGATGCGGAACACCATTCGGCGACGGATTTGGATTTACCGGACCGGTAACCTCATACTTTGCCAATGACATCGGGCTGTACGACATGGTGGGAAACGTGGCCGAAATGATCAGCGAAAAAGGCAAAGCGTGCGGGGGCAGCTGGAATCACCCGCCGGAAGAATCGACCATCACCAGCGTCATGACGTACGACAAACCCGATTCGCGCGTGGGCTTTCGGGTATTTATGGAAATTGTCGAAGAAAAGAAGTAAACTGCCATGGCCTTCAACAAACTGTGGTATGTTTGGATTGCCACCGGGCTGCTATCCTGTGGTAAACCGGTGGCAGTCTTTCATTGGAATGCCAAAGAAGCGGCCCTGGTTCGCAAATCCCGTTCCGTCGCCAAAACTTCCTGGGGATATCCCAAACACAAATGGTATTCATATGTAATCTGTTTTAACAAAAGCTGCATCACCAAAGCCGAGTGGAAGAAAAACCAACGCCACAACCGTTTCAAGGGATTCAAAAATAACAAGCCGCCCAAGGCCACTCCGAAAATACAGCAGCCAGACACCCTGGTAGCCAGACAAACGGCTGTTTTAAAAGATACTGTACCCTTCGAGATCGAAAAAAAGCTGGTATTGAAAGACCTTTTGTTCAAAGTAAACAGCACCGAACTGAATCCGGCACTGGCCACTCCGCTGGATTCACTGGTGGAGGTACTGGTACAGCATCCGGATCTGAAAGTATCCATTCACGGGCATACCGACAATACTGGTAAGGAAAGCAGAAACCAGGAGCTTTCCAGAGCAAGGGCTGGTGTCATTGCGGCTTATCTGATTGACCACGGGATTGCTGACTCCCGGATAGATTTTCAGGGCTTGGGCAGTACGCAACCCCTGGCTGCCAACGAATCAGCCGAAGGACGGAGCCAGAACCGGAGGGTGGAAATTGTAATTTACCGCTGAGCAGGCTACCCGTGACAGAAAATACAACAACCCGAATCTAACGTTTATTGCATGTCCTTTTTCCGGAAATCGTATCAGACGCATACAGACCAGGCATTGCTGATGCTCCTGAAAGAGGGCAACGAAAGAGCATTTGACGCACTCTATGATCGGTATAGCAAACGGCTGCTTTACTACTTTTACAAGATGCTAGGTCGCGACGAAGCCAAAGCCCAGGATTTCCTGCAGGATCTGTTTCTGAAAATTATCGAAAAGAACCATCTGTATAACCCTGATCATTCGTTCGAAACCTGGATTTTTTCGGTCGCACACAACCAGTGCAAAAACGAATACCGTCGGAACACACTGCAAAATAGTCTCTTTTCAATCGCAGAAACCGATCCTGTTCCGGACGAATCGGTGGAGTTTACCGAATGGTATGACAATGAGCTGTTTGAAAAGCTGCTGCAAGAAGAACTTGATGCTATGGACGCAGACCAACGCACCACATTTATCTTACGTTACCAGGAAAACCTGAGCCTGGAGCAAATCAGCCAGGTGCTGGATTGCCCGGTGGGAACGATCAAATCACGACTCTTTTATGCCAAAAAACGACTGGCGGCCCGACTGAAAATCTTTGACCGGTGCGGCTGAACAATACCGGGGTTTTGAACCATTAGACGATACTATTTTATGCAAACACCTGAAGACATAGACCGATTGGAAAACCTGCTGCGGCACAACGATTTTGCCGACCTGACAACGGCGGAAAAAACCTGGGTGCTGCAAAACCTGCGTTCGGAGGAAGTGTATACAGCGTTGCGACTTACCGAACAGCGCCTGGCGCAGTCATTTTCCCGGACGGTAGCCCTGCATCCCCGGCCCGGCATCCGCACAGACCTGCACAAAAGTCTGGCAAAAAGCAGGCAAAAGACTAGTTTGCTGACGCGTGTGTGGTCGCATCCGATTCCGGCCTATCAGGTGGCCGCCGGACTGTTGTTGCTGTTAGGCGCCTTTTTCTGGTACGTATCCCAGCCTACCGAACCCATCCAAGTAACAGGTTTTACTCCATTGCGGGATACTATTTTTATCACCCGACACGACACCGTTATCCGGGAAAAAAAGGTAGCCATTACCCGCTACAAGACTCTTCCTGCCACCGATCCGGTAACGGCGTTCCGGTTGAATTACGATACAACGGGAATTGCCGTACCTGCACAAATCAAAAATCCACCGGCTCAGGGGGTTTCAATGAAAGAAGACACATTGCTCCAGCATTTTTTTGTCAGGGAAAACGAGCGGTAGCCTTTTCGTTTCAATTACTGATCGTTTCTGGCGGATAAAGATTATGTTTCAAGATCAACCGGAAACTCATACAACATGTATTCAGACTCGTTTATCCACTTTTTTCCTGCGGACACAAAGCCATACCGGGCATAATAATCGACCAGAAACGGATTGTCGGCCAGGCAATCCAACCGTACAAAAGGAATATGTTCCTGCCGTGCCTTGGCAACCACCCAATCCAGAATTTGTTTCCCGATACCTAAACCTTTCGCTTGGCGCGCCACAGCCAGCGTGTGAACATACAACGCTGCCGCATCGGGTTCGCCCCAAAACATAGGATCTTCGTGCAAAAGCCGAAACGTGGCTACGGATCTATTTTCGTAGTGAACCAGGTAAAAGTGTTGATTTTCTATCTGGCTTTTGAGCCAGTAAGTCGGAAAAGCCTTGATCCATTGCGAAAGATTGCGGCTCACGAGCCATTGTTGCACCCCTGATAACAACGAACGTATCTCGCCGAGGTGTTCATCGGAAGCCAGACTGAAGTTTAACAAAAAAACGAAGTTAAGTTTTACAATAAATTTACAAATCAGTAACCCTTCCTCTGGGTGTATTACGCACAGATGAACACAGCATTAATTATTTATCCAGTCACAGCATTTAACACTGGCATAAAACTCAGGTAACGGTTGAAAAGTAACTTGGCCGCACACATTAATTCAATCCGTACAGCCTATGTTACACAAAATTTACCAAAAAACCTATCAATGGGTCTTGCTGGTCGGCATTTTCCTGCTGACGACCGTTGCCAATGCCCAAAGTACCGACGCTTCGTTTCTGGGAATGATCACCGATGACAAAGGCGAGCCCCTGCCGGGCGTTACCATCGGAATCAAAAACGAATCCACCGGTTTTAAAACCGGAACCCTCACCCAAGCCGATGGTCGGTTCCAGTTCAGGCAATTACCTCTGGGTGGACCGTACACGGTTACAGCCTCGTTTGTTGGGTATGCCAGCAAACAAAGCTCGGAATTGTACCTGAATCAAGGTTCAAAAGTAGTCGTAGATTTTCAGTTAACCGAGTCCAGCACGCAGTTGAATGAAGTAATCGTCACTGAAAAGTTTGTCGATGATGTCAAATCATTTGGGGCAGCTACCAAAGTAACCGCCAACAACATCAAAAACCTGCCGCTTGAAGGTCGTAACTTTTCTGGCTTAGCACGTTTGTCGCCACTGGCCGGGGCTGATCCCAGTTCACTGGCAGGGCAACGCAGCGGCTCTACCAACATTACCATCGACGGAGGCAATGCGCGTAGTCCACTGTGGGCAGGTACGGCCGGCAGTGGCCCGTATGCCATCTCACAGGAAGCCATCCGGGAGTTTGAAGTGGTAACCAATGCGTATGACGTGAGCCAGGGACGGCAGGCAGGTGGGGCGGTCAATGCCGTCACAAAATCGGGCACCAATACCTTTACCGGCGCGGTCTTTGGCTATGGTCGTGCCGACGAGCTGTCGAGCAATTACGACATTCGTGGTGTGAAACGCACCCAGAATTTTTCCACCTACCAGTGGGGTTTCAGCCTTGGTGGGCCTATTATCAAAGACAAACTGCATTTCTATACTGCCTTTGACCGACAGGACGCCCAGGCCCCGGTGGTCATTACCGATATTAATAACGAAGCCGATGAACGCCGGTTTGGTATTCGCAAAGATACTCTCGAAAAAGCCATTGCCATTGCCCGCCGGTTATACGGAGTGAGTGACAATCCGCAGGTAGGACAGTTTGGTAACAAAACCACCAACAACACGCTGTTTGTACGCTTTGACTGGACACTGAACGACAAGCACAAACTGACGTTCCGTAATAATCTGACCTCATTCGACGCACCGATCAATTCGGGTGACAACTCAAGCATTGTCTTACGCGAAACGTACAACAAGCAACTGGCCCGGTCTTATACCGGTCTGGTATCCCTACGTTCATCGGTGAGCCCCAGCTTCACCAACGAACTGAAAGTACAGTACCAGTACGAATATACCGCCCAGGAAACCAGTGACGAATTGCCAAAGCAAAACATTCCGCGTGCCATTGTTACGCTGGTGTCTCCTTTCCCAACTGCCGAAAACCCGAATGCAACCCAACGTACAACGTTTCAGTTTGGTGGTCAACGCTTTACTCCCGAACGGACCAAGTACAACCAGTTTCACCTGATCAACACATCGTATCTGACCAAAGGCAAGTTTAACTTTACCTTCGGTACTGATAACTTCTTTACTGTTCTCGAAGACCTATTTACCAGCGAGTTAAACGGCCGATTCTTCTTCAACTCCATGCAGGACCTGGAAAACAAGAAGCCGTCGCGCTATGTCCGCGAAGTAGCCCTGGAAGGTGGCGAACCGGTGGTAAAATACAATGTTTTCGACTGGTCATTATTCGGACAGGTAGACTTTGATCTGCATCCGAATATCAACCTGGCTGCCGGCCTGCGCTGGGATGGAACGGCCTTCCTTACCGGAGCGGCTTACAATCCGGTAGTCGACCGTACGTTGGGCATCCGTACCGACCGCAAACCGGTAGACTGGAACAACCTTCAGCCACGTGCCCAACTTACCTGGAACGTGGGTGGCCGCAACACGGATATTGTAAAAATTGGCGGTGGGGCGTTTTCAGCCATGGCTATGTACTACAACCAGGCCAACAACATGCTGTTCAGCGGTACCCGGGTGGGTTCTATCGACGTATCCGGAGCCCAGGTGCCCACGCCAGATTTCATTTCGTACCGCCGCGATCCGAGCACGGCTCCGGGCATTCCGGCGGGTACTCCGTATGTGTCTACCATCAATGCCATGGGCAAAAATTTTGAAGTGCCTCTTACCTGGAAAGGAAACATCAGTTACAACCGCATCTTATGGGGCGACCGGCTGCGTATCGGCATCAATGCAATGGTTTCGCACACACGTAACAACTACGTGTATCAGGAACGTAACCTGGTAGACCAGCCCTATTTCCGCATTGCCCGTGAGGCCAATCGCGGTGTGTTTGTCCCTGCCGACAAAATCAACACGAATGGAACGCTGCGCTGGCAGGATTCCCGCAAAACCACCGAAGTGGGGCGTGTCCTGGAGCTGGTGCCGGATGGTTACGTGAATCAGTGGGCAGTAGTTGTTGATGCTACTGTTCGGCTAGGTCGCGACGGATACCTGAACGCAAGTTATACTTACAACGACACCAAAGACAATTCATCGTATAACTGCTGCGTAGCCAACACTTCGACCTTCCTGCCGGTCAAGGATGACCCTCGGGCATTGAGCTACGGTTACTCTGATACACATTTCCGCAGCAAACTGGTTATCAATGGTGGTACTCCAAGCTGGAAAGGGTTTGTGGCAGGTGTAATCGTGACGGGTACGGGCGGTACGCCGTTTGCTTTCCACGCCTACCGTGCCGGAACGAGCCTGAACGGTGACTTTAACGAACAAAATGACCTGGCGTTTTTATTTGATCCGAATAGCTCCAGCACACCGGAAGCCTTGCGTACCGGCATCAACGCCTGGTTGAATAATCCGCAGGTTGCCCAACATGCCAAAGATTACTATCTGGCAAATGTGGGAAAAATCGCACCGCGTAACGGCGGAGTCAACCCATTCTCTGCTGTAGTCGATCTGCGTCTGACTAAAAAATTCCGGACTTACAAAAACCAGGGCTTGGAACTTTCGGCTGATTTATTCAATGTTGCCAACCTTCTCAACAAAAGCAATGGTGTCAACCGCAATTTGAGCCGCGAACTCCGGTTGTTGAACATCAGCGGATTTGACAAAGAAGCACTGCAATACAACTACACATTTAACAGCCCAACGGCTTCAAATCCGATCGGCGGAACTCCGTGGCGGTTACAGTTGGGCGTACGTTACAGTTTCTAAATGCGCTGTCTCTATTTATAGATTAATTGGAATTCGAACAAGCTTACGGAATTTTTCCGTAAGCTTGTTTTATTATCTTTTTGTGAATACTGCTAGTATCATTGATAACTGTATTCCAGTCTCTTATCTTCACAACTTGCACCTATAACCCGGTTTTGTCATGAAAAAAGATACTATTTGGCACTGGACGCTGGCCCTTTTTTTCCTGCCGCTTTCCCTCCTTGCGCAACAAGGTACAACAACTCAACCTACACCTCCCACCCGTGTAAAGTTACCCAACGGCTGGACGTTGTCGCCCGTCGGACAATCACTGCCGCTGGGCGACTTACCGCTCAATATGGTGGTGTCACCCTCCCGAAAATACCTGGCCGTTACCAACAATGGACAAAGCAAGCAACACATTCAGCTACTGGATGTGCAAAAAGTCACCGAACTCGACCGTATTCTTATCCCCAAAGCCTGGGTAGGTCTGGCGTTTAGCAATGACGAAAAACGCATCTACGCCTCAGGTGCCAACGACAACTGCATTCAGGTATACGCCATTCAGAACAACAAACTTGTCAAGGCCGATTCGATTGTACTTGGCCAGCCGTTTCCGAAAGAGAAAATTTGTCCAACCGGGATTGCGCTGGATGAAAAACGAAACCGGCTCTATACGGTTACCAAAGAAGACAATTCGCTTTACATTATCGAGTTAACCACCAAAAAGATACTGAAGCGTATTCCGCTTGCTGCCGAAGCGTACCAATGCCTGTTGGCTCCCGACCAGAAGTCGCTGTACATCAGCGTGTGGGGTGGCGACCAGATTGCTGTGTTTGATACCCAGACCGATACCATTATAAAATCCATCCCGGTGGGCGACAATCCCAATGACCTGATATTGAACAAAAAGGCTAACCAGCTATTTGTCAGCAATGCCAACGACAATACCGTATCCATTGTGGATCTGGCGGCCGGAAGAGTAACTGAAACCCTGCAAACCAGCCTTTATCCGAATGCCCCGGCTGGCAGCACACCCAATGCGGTGGCACTTTCGCCCAACGAAAAGATACTATTTGTTGCCAATGCCGACAACAATTGCCTGGCTGTATTTGACATCAGCCAGCCCAAAGCGGCCCGCAGCAAAGGATTTATCCCAACGGGCTGGTATCCGACATCCGTCAAAGTGATTGGCAAAAAACTGTTTGTGGCCAACGGCAAAGGATTTACATCACTGCCAAATCCGGACGGCCCCAAACCGGTGAGCAAACAGGAAAGCAGTGGCGTGCACCAGGGCAATGTGCGTCAGGGCACCGATATTCAATACATTGGCGGATTATTCAAAGGCTCTTTGTCTATCCTTGACTTACCTGACGAAGAAACCCTGAAAAAATACACACAGATGGTTTATGACAACACGCCTTACACTAAAGAACGGGAATTGCTCTCAGCTGGTGAGGCAGGCAATCCGATTCCGCAACGGGTAGGCGACCCCTCTCCTATCAAGTACGTGTTTTATGTAGTCAAAGAAAACCGTACGTACGACCAGGTGTTGGGTGATATAAAAGAAGGCAACGGCGATCCGAATCTGTGCCTGTTTCCGGAAAACGTGACGCCCAACCAACATGCCATTGTCAGGGATTTTGTGCTACTGGATAACTTTTACGTAGATGCCGAGGTCAGTGCTGACGGCCACAACTGGAGTATGGCCGCTTACGCCAACGATTACGTTGAAAAAACCTGGCCCACCAGCTATGGCGGACGAGGTGGCACATACGATTACGAAGGCAGTCGCAAAATCGCCTATCCCAAAGAAGGATTTATCTGGGATCATTGCAAACGAGCGGGCATTTCGTACCGGACGTACGGTGAATTTGCCGATGACGGCAAAGCCAACATTCCGGCATTGGAACAAAACTTCTGCAAAGCTTTTCCCGGATACGACCTGAATATCAAAGATATTGACCGGGTGGAAGTCTGGAAAAAAGATTTTGATTCGCTGGTCGCGGCAAAAGCCTTGCCCCGGTTCAATTCGATCCGGCTGGGCAACGACCACACCTACGGCGCAAGGGTAGGCCGACCGACACCCGTGGCGATGGTAGCCGAAAACGACCTGGCAGTTGGGCGGTTAGTCGAACACATTTCCCAAAGTCCGGTATGGAAAGAGTCCGCTATTTTTATTTTGGAAGACGATGCGCAGAATGGCTCCGATCACGTGGATGCGCACCGCTCCACAGCCTATGTGGTGAGCCCGTACACCAAACGCAATGCAGTGATCCATGACAGCTATACAACCTCGTCCATGCTACGGACGATAGAGTTGATTCTGGGTATGAAGCCCATGAGCCAGTATGATGCCGCAGCGCCATCCATGTGGAAATGCTTTACTCAAACACCTGATTTAAAACCGTTTACACACAAACCCGTTCAGGTTGACCTGAATGCCAAGAATATGGCTTATAACAAATCAGCCCAACAATCGGAAGAATTTAACCTGACAGATGTCGATGCCGCACCAGATCTGGAATTTAACGAAGTGATCTGGAAAGCCGTTCGGGGTGAAGATTCAGTGATGCCTCCTCCCCGCCGGGCCGCGTTTCTGATCATTGCTAAAGAGGCCGACGACGATGATGACTGAGCCGGTTTTGCGTTTTTGAAGGATACTATTTCGGAATAGATTTTCCGGATTCACAGAATTATCGGGATGATGAAAGTCACTTTCCTGTATTCATCACTGAGGCTCGGAGTATTCTTAATAGAGTCATGCTACGCGATTCAGGTCAGTATTTCGGGTAAATGTTGCCCGAAGTACTGGCCTGAATCGCGTAGCATCATGTATTTTAGCGTATTGCACCTTTAAGTTTGCCAACCTAAAAAGCGGCAAATAATTTCACTATATATTTAAAACCTATAGTTAACCCCAAACTTCACATAGAAAGACAAGGCAGGCGTACTTCTCAAGCCATCCGTTCTTATCAATTCTGCTTGAGAAAAATCACTGACAAAAGCGTGATGTTGTAAACACAAAACCCCAACGGAACAGGGGTTTTGGAAAGACACTATGGTATTGAGCCAGGAAACATGTCTTTTCTCAGAAATACAACCAGTTCATAAGCAGTATTTTATTTTCTAAAGAAAAAAAATCTATCGAATCGGAATCCTTTCCATACATTTTCTCAATTAAAACTTTGCTCATCGGCACTTGGGCCATAGCTTCCCGGAATCGGAATATTCAATAAGCGCAAATACACCCCCAACTGAGCCCGATGGTGCACCGTCTGGCAATAGGCCACACGGATGGTTTCATAGCGGGTCCATTGGCCGTAAATTTCATCCCCACTACGCAGTATCCAGGGCTCGTCCATTTGATCCAGTCTTGCTTTCTCCAATTCGGCTTTGCCTTCGGACACACTCTTTTCCAACAGCGCCAGCAACTCTTTGTTGTTTTTCACAACGGTAGGCGCATGCGGTGCCGTGGCAAAGTCAAGACCGTCGGTTGTCAGAGCCATCGAGACCCATGAGGGCAATTCGGCAATGTGCACTGCCAGGTTACCCATGGACATGCTTTTGTGGTGGGGTTTCCAGTCGTGTTTGTCGTCGGGAATCAAGGCCAGCATTTTACGGGTTGTCTGGGCTTCCTGCTCCATTTCCTGCAATAGCGTTGGGATGATTTGCATAAAAAATATTGGGTTTGTGTGAATGATGCTACAAAGAAAAGCCCATCCACTGACAACCCTATGGCAGTGCATTTTGAGAAAACTCACTTTTTTTGGAAGATTTTTTGCCGGATGAAAGCCAGGGGTTTTTCACCTGAAAAAGATACTAGACAACTTTCTTAAATAAGTATAATTATTCTACGTTTTCAAATTAACCAGACCACAAACAACCGACCAGACCTTTTGCAAGTTTCTTCTTTTGTTTCGGTAGCGTTCTTTAACAATACGAAAGAT